>Ga0255338_1000036_pt1 | contig 568396 bp, 511 predicted proteins | sample MeOH1_35cm_T4_19_FD_203715 | JGI IMG/M metagenome (GOLD analysis project Ga0255338, IMG submission 203715) | Sandy soil microbial communities from University of British Columbia, Vancouver, Canada - MeOH1_35cm_T4_195 | ecosystem: Engineered > Artificial ecosystem > Sand microcosm >... | reverse complement strand
TGAAACGACTTCGCGCCGATGATAGTGCTGCAACCAGTGTGAAAGTAGGTCATCGTCAGGCTATTTACCCAGAAACGCCCCGTCTTCTTCAGAAGCCGGGGCGTTTCGCTTTGCGCGAACGATTTTTCTCCTGGAATCTGGCACCACCGCTACCAGCGGTAATTCAGGCCTATTCCCACCGAACTTCCCGCGTCGTTTCCTTCCGGACCCTGCCCGCGCGTGACATGGATCGCCTTGAAACCGAGATCTAATCCGTTTTTCCAGATAAAGCCAATGCTTGCGCGGGTATTCAGAGCGAGGCGACTGCCTTGAGGGCCGCCAGCCAGTTGGTAAGAGAACGACTGGTATAGCGGTCCAGTTCCGGCCTCTGCATAAAGTCCCGTGCCGTCATTGCGCTGATAACGCAAGATCGCCGCAATTCGAAGATCCATGCTGGCGGGTGCGCCGTTGGGAAGGTTGGACAGCGTGGGCGAAAAACCGCGAGCAAGCGCGGTATCCCAGTATCCGGCGACATAACTATCCGTGTCATGGAACGACTGGGATTGCCACATCGCTCGAAAGCCAAGGCGGCTCAGCTTGATTGGGCCCGTCGGTCCCAACTCGCGGAGGGCATCGGCTCGCGCAAGGTTATGCTGGGCAAGCATGGATACAAGCAGTGCTAAAAGTGCGTATTGCGAGCGGCGCTGATGTTGCGTAGCCATTTTCCCTCCCCAAGTAACTCTTTGGGTCAGTATGAATAAAGCTTCACAATGCGTGCTTGCGAAAAAATAAATATATTTATAATTGGTAATTTTTTGACGCCACCATTCGACCCTGAATATAGAAAATTGCCCCCGAACCTGTGGTCTCTTGATCTAATGCAGGTACAACCTGGTGCTGGCAGGTACCAATCAACTTTACCAATCGACGCTGATTGGCGACCCCGCAGGCCATGGCAGTATCCTGCTGAGCAGCTATCGACATCCGACGTGCTTTTTGTGATGATACCGCTGCATTTCACGGAACAATCGTATTAGAAAAGGAAATTGACGATGGCGCCAACCTCAGCACTGCGCGTAGCATTTCTAGGAACAGGCCTGATGGGCAAGCCGATGGCATCGAGGTTGTTGCGCGCGGGATACCCTCTCACTGCATGGAACCGTACGCCGGCAAAAATGGTTTCTCTGGAAGAATTGGGTGCAAAGCTTGCCGAGACGCCGGCAGCAGCAGTTGACCGGGCCGATATCGTGATCACTATGCTGGAGGATGGTGGGGCGGTTGCTGCTGTCCTTGAGCAGGCAGCAGTGAGATTGCGCCCTGGAATGCTGATCGTCGACATGAGTTCAACCCGGCAATCCGAAGCTCAGGCTTTGCACGCGAGATTGCAGGCGGGTGGCGTTGCCTTTATCGATGCCCCAGTCTCGGGTGGCGTGGTGGGTGCCGAGGCGGGCAGCCTGGCGATCATGGCCGGTGGCACCGAACACGACTTTACAACAGTAGAGGCGCTGTTGCAGGTGCTTGGACGGCCAACCCTGGTGGGACCTGCAGGCTGCGGGCAGCTTGCAAAACTGTGCAACCAGCTCATCGTTGGTGGCACACTTAACATCATTGCTGAAGCGTTGCTGCTGGCGCAAGCCGGTGGCGCCGACCCGGTCGCCGTGCGTGCTGCCATCCGCGGTGGCTTTGCAGAAAGCCGAATTCTTGAAGTACATGGACAGCGCATGTTGGAGCGAAATTTTCTCCCGGGCGGCCAGGTCAAGAGCCAGACGAAGGATCTGGAAAATGTCCTGGCCGCGGCTGCCTCTGCCGGCATAAGCTTGCCCGTCACGGCGCTGGTAACCGAGCGTTATCGCAGTATTCTGGCCACGCTGCCGCATGCCGATCAGTCGGCAGCGTTGTTGGCATTGGAGAGCATCAATCCAGGCTTTCGGGTTGGAGTCCGGCCGGACCAATTACCTTAGCGGCAACCTTCTGTCTTTCCCGACCTTTGAGATTCTGGACATTGAAAACCTATGAAGCGAATTGTTGCCTTACTTGCAATCTTGCTGGCAGTTAGCGGCTGCGCCTTGAACCCGCCGGTGGCACCGGAACTGCAGAATGGGGCTGCCGTGCAGGCACTGCCGTCGTCTGGGCGCCTGACGATGTTCTCGTCCGGTTCGACCGATGCGTTGCCACCGGGATGGGCACCGATGGTGATTTTCAAGCACAAGAAGCGCACCGATTATGCGCTGGTTGCGGAGCAGGATCGTACAGTGTTGCGCGCCTTTTCCGAGAATGCCTCGTCGGGCCTGATGCAGCATGTCAGCATTGCACCACAGGAGCAGCCGTGGCTACGCTGGCAGTGGAAGATCGGTCGTCTCGGTGAGCGCATAGCACAGCCGAAGGATCTGATGGAAGATACTCCTGCTCGCATTATCCTGGGTTTCGACGGCGACAAGGGGGAGCTGTCGTTTTCCGAGCAAATCCAGTTCGAAACAGCAAAACTGATCACTGGGCATGATTTTCCCTATGCCACTCTGATGTATGAGTGGCATGGCAAGGATCCGGCTGGAACCATCAGGAAGAGTCATCGTTCAAGCCGGATCCGCCACGTGGTGGTGGAGAGCGGTGCCGGTGGCGTTGGCAAGTGGCGTGAGTTCGAGCGGAATATTGTCGAGGACTTCGAGCGCGCCTATGGCGAAAAGCCAGGGCGTTTGATCGGCGTCGGTATCCTCACCGACAGTGACGATACGGGTGAAACGGTAGAAACCTGGTATGGCGATATCCGCCTGCTGTCGCAGAATCGATGATACTTACTCCGCTGGCCGGGACAGCCAGGCGTGCGCCAGCCGCACCCAATAGGTGGCACCGATCGGCAGGAGCGCATCGTTGAAATCGTAGCTGGGGTTGTGCAGGTTGCATGGACCCAGTCCGTGGCCGGCAGCGCGGTGCAACCCTTCGCCGTTTCCGAGGAAGACGTAGCAGCCGGGTTTTTCCTGCAACATGAAGGCGAAGTCTTCCGCCCCCATGGTTGGCTCCACTGCAGTGTCGAGGTTCTCCGCGCCGGCCATGACTTGCAGGACTTCGACGGCGAAAGCTGTTTCGCGTGCATGGTTTAGCAGCGCGGGATAGTTGCGCTGGAAGCGAAAGTCGACTTGCGCATCGAAGGCGCCCGCTGTATGGGCGGCGATCTGCCCCATGCGCGCTTCAATCAGGTCCAGCGTCGCCGTCTTGAAGGTGCGCACCGTGCCGATCAGGCGCGCTTCGTCTGGAATGATGTTGGTGGCACTACCGGCATGAATCTGGGTGATCGTCAGTACGGCTGCATCCAACGGGTTGCAGTTGCGGGAGACGATGGTTTGCCAGCTTTGCGCGATCTGTACGGCCACCATGACAGGATCGATGCCCATGTGCGGCTGTGCGGCATGGGCGCCCTTGCCGCGGATGACAACCTCGAATTCATTGGAGGAAGCCATCATCGGGCCGGGCACGACGCCGAAGCGGCCGGCCGGCATCCCCGGCCAGTTGTGCATCCCGAATACAGCGTCCATCGGGCATTGCTCGAACAGGCCATCTTCGATCATGCGTCGGGCACCGCCGCCACCTTCTTCCGCTGGCTGAAAAATCAGGTAGATGGTGCCGTCGAAATGCCGATGCTGCGCCAGGTGCCGGGCTGCGCCCAGCAGCATGGCTGTATGACCATCATGGCCGCAGGCGTGCATCTTGCCCGCATGGCGGGACGCATGGGGGAAGCTGTTGATTTCCTGAAGTGGCAGTGCATCCATGTCGGCGCGCAAGCCCAGCGCGCGCTTGCCATCGCCATTCCTGAGGATGCCGATTACGCCGGTGCCACCAAGGCCGCGCAATACCGGTATTCCCCATTCCTCCAGTTTTTGCGCAACGATGTCGGCGGTGCGCCTTTCCTCGAAAGCGAGTTCGGGGTGGGCGTGGATGTCATGCCGTATTTGCTGAATATCGGCTTGTGACTCGAGTATGGAATCGATCAGTTTCATGGCTGTGGCCGGGGCGGGCAGTGACGTCATCAACGGCTGGCCTATCCATCCGCTTCCGGTTCGCTTCTGTGATTTGGATATATATTACGCTAGTGCGCAACTGCCCGCCCACGGATCGTTTTTGACAGACTTCGTCAGGGGCTTCATGCCGGATGAACTTTCTCGCCTGTGCAAGGCTCATTCAATATGATGGCAGTAAGTCAGGCGCGGCAAAGGGCGCATTTTGGGTTTTGTGTTGTCGGAAGTGGAGCATGGCATGAGTAGAAAATGGCGGATCGGATCGTTGTGCGGGATGGCGCTCCTGGCTGCCGGTTGCTCCCAGCTGGGATATTTCGTGCAGGCTGCGCAAGGCCAGTTTTCGCTGATGGCGCAGGCCAGACCGATCGATGACTGGCTGGCGGACCCGGGCGCAGCCGATACGTTGAAAACCCAGTTGTCCAAGGTTAAGAAAATCCGTCGCTTCGCCGCCCATGAACTGGGCTTGCCGGACAATGGCACGTTCTCCACCTATGCCGAGTTGCAGCGTCCTTATGTATTATGGAATGTCGTCGCCGCGCCGCCACTGTCCCTGCAAGCCAGCCAATGGTGTTTCCCGATCGCCGGTTGTGTGAATTACCGTGGCTATTACAGCAAGGACGATGCGCAGGCCTATGCAGCCGAATTGCGCAGCCAGAATTACGACGTGCAGGTTTCCGGCGTTCCCGCCTATTCGACGCTGGGCTGGTTCGACGATCCCGTATTGTCGACTTTCGTACAGTATCCTGAAGCTGAACTGGCGCGCCTGATGTTCCACGAGTTGGCGCATCAGGTCGCCTATGCGCCAGGCGATTCGCGCTTCAATGAATCCTTCGCAGTGGCGGTCGAGGAGTTCGGCGTGGAGCGCTGGCTCGGCACCTATGGCAACGATACAATGCGCGCCAGCTACCGTGCGCATGCAGCGCGCAAGCAGGATTTTCTGGCACTGCTGCTCAAGACGCGCCTGGTGCTGGAAGTCAATTACGCCAGTACTTCCAGTGATCAGCAGAAATTCGCCCGCAAGGCGCAAATTTTCCAGGACATGCAGGACGAATACCGGACATTGAAGCAAGGCTGGGGCGGTTACGCCGGCTATGACCGCTGGTTCGCCGAGCCGCTGAACAATGCGCATCTGGCGTTGGTAGGCACTTACCATGACCTGGTGCCGGGATTTCGCGCTTTGCTGAACCAGGAAAAAGACCTTGGAAAATTTTATGCGGCGGTGCGCACGCTGTCGGCACTGGCGCAGCCGCAGCGGCACCAGCGCCTGGCGGGCCTGGTATCCGGCGCGCAGGCTTCTGTGCAGGCAAGCATGGCTGAAAGAGCGGCGGAGCCGGCACGCAACTAATGTGTTGCTGCGCAATACTAGCCCAAATGAATAGGGGAAATGCGCCAATCCTGTTTCAGGCACTTGCACCTGCATGCTTCGCCCGATAGGATCATGATTAAACACTGGAAAAGTAGTTTGGCAATCAGTGCAGTTGGCAAAATACCTATAACGAGAGACAAGGGTGATGATATGGACAAGTTCTGGCTTAAATCCTACCCCCCCGAAATTCCCGCCGAAATCGATCTGAGCCAGTACAGTTCTCTTGCCCACCTGCTGGAGGAGTCATTCCAGAAATATGCTGCGCGCAATGCCTTTGTCAGTATGGATACGACTATCACTTACGCGGAAGTCGATGTCATGTCGAAAAAGCTGGCGGCGTGGTTGCAAGCCAGGGGGCTGCAAAAAGGTGCGCGCGTTGCGCTCATGATGCCCAATGTATTGCAATACCCGGTGGCGATGACCGCAGCATTACGCGCCGGCTATATTGTGGTCAATGTCAATCCTTTGTACACGGCGCGCGAGCTGGAATACCAGCTGGTTGATTCCGGTGCCGAAGCAATCATCATCCTTGAGAATTTTGCGCATACCTTGCAGCAAGTGATCGCCCAAACCCAGGTCCGGCATGTGGTGGTGGCGAGCATGGGAGAGTTGTTGGGAGACGTCAAGGGCATGCTGGTCAATTTTGTCGTGCGCCATGTCAAAAAAATGGTGCCTGCTTACGAATTGCCTGGCGCTATTTCTTTTCGCCGGGCCTTGGCAGACGCCGCGCGCATGAGCTTTCGTCCGGTGGCGCTGAACCAGGATGACATCGCATTCCTGCAATACACCGGCGGTACGACGGGGATTGCCAAAGGGGCGACTCTGCTGCACCGGAATGTGTTGGCCAATGCGTTGCAGTGCGATTTCTGGTTGGCGCCAGGGCTGAACAAGGAACCGAAGGTCGAGCAAATCATCATCGTGTGCGCATTGCCGCTTTACCATATCTTCGCGTTGACGAGCTGTTTTCTATTGGGCACACGGGTTGGCGCACTCAATATCCTGATCGCCAACCCGCGTGACATTTCAGGCTTGATCAAGACCTTGTCGAAGTACCGTTTCAACATGTTCCCCGCAGTGAATACTTTATTCAACGGCTTGTTGAATCACCCGGAGTTTGCCGGGCTTGATTTTTCGGCGCTGAAAATCAGCGTTGGCGGTGGCATGGCGGTGCAAAAGGCGGTTGCCGATCAATGGCTTAAGGCCACGGGATGTCCCATCGCAGAAGGTTACGGTTTGTCGGAAACCTCGCCGGTGGTGACCTGCAACCTGGCCGACACCAGGGAATTCACCGGCACCATAGGTTTGCCATTGCCTTCCACTGAAATTGCCATACTGGATGACCTTGGTAGAAAAATGCCGCCGGGTCAGCCCGGCGAGATCGTGGTGCGCGGCCCCCAGGTGATGGCGGGATACTGGCGACGTCCGGACGAAACCGCCGGCGTCATGACGCCGGATGGCTTTTTCAAGACAGGTGATATCGGTGTGATAGATGCGCGCGGCTATGTCACCATCGTTGATCGCAAGAAAGACATGATTCTGGTATCCGGGTTCAATGTCTATCCGAATGAAATCGAAGCCGTGCTCGCCGAACATCCGGGCGTGCTGGAATGCGCCTGCGTCGGCGTACCCGACCCCCATTCCGGCGAGGCGGTGAAATTGTATGTGGTGCGCAAGGATCCGTCGCTGACGGTGGAACAATTGCGCGACTATTGCCGGGAACAGTTCACGGGTTACAAGCGGCCGAAATTCATTGAGTTTCGCGATGCGTTACCGAAAACCAATGTCGGCAAGATCCTGCGCCGCGAATTGCGGGATGAAAAGGTGCCGGTCTGATTATCCGCCGGGCGCCGACGCCGACTCATCCAGTACCGGCAAGAGGCGCGGCTTGCGCTCGTCGTCGGTTGCCACGTAAGTCAGCGTGGCTTCGGTGACCTTGACCGTTTCCGCCTGCAGACGGTTACGCTCGGCATACACTTCCACGTTGACCGTGATCGATGTTTTTCCGACCTTGACGATGTCCGCGTAAAAAGTCAGCACATCCCCGATGAAGACGGGGTGTTTGAAAAGGAATGAATTCACTGCAATCGTGGCGACGCGGCCATTGGCGCGCCGCGCCGCAGGGAGCGAACCGGCAATGTCGACTTGCGCCATGATCCAGCCGCCGAATACGTCGCCATGGATGTTGGCATCGGCCGGCATGGGCAGGACGCGCAAATCCGGCATTTTTCCCGGTGGCAGTGTGGTGATGTTTTCTTTCGGCATGCTGTTTTTCCAGAGTGTGGCGTTTTCCAATCGCCTCTATCATCTTGCGTGGGGATAGAATGGATGGACTTAGTGGCTTGAATTGTTCAAGCATAAACCATTCTGATCGGATTTTCTTTCCTGCAATGCGACGCTACTCCCATTCCGAACCCGCCCCGACCGTGCCGCCTGATCACCAGCGCAGGGACTGGGGCACTATCAAGACACTGTTGCCTTACCTTTGGGCATATAAGGGGCGGGTTTCGCTAGCGCTGGCTTTTCTGGTCGGTGCCAAGCTGGCGAATGTCGGCGTGCCGCTGGTGCTCAAGGAACTGGTCGATCACCTGACGCTCGGGCCTGGCCAGGCCCGAGCGTTGCTGGTCATGCCGGTCGGTTTGTTGCTGGCGTACGGTCTGCTGCGCCTGTCCACCACCTTGTTTACCGAGTTGCGCGAGTTCGTGTTCGCCAAGGTGACGCAGCGCGCGGTGCGCACCATTGCCCTGCAGGTGTTTCGCCACTTGCATTCGCTGTCGCTGCGGTTTCACCTGAACCGCCAGACCGGCGGCATGACGCGCGATATCGAGCGCGGCACGCGCGGCGTGTCGTCGCTGGTGTCATACACGCTGTTTTCCATTTTGCCGACCGTTATAGAAATCAGCCTGGTGATCGGTTACCTGGCAGTGCAATACGATATCTGGTTTTTCGTGATTACTGCCGGCGCACTGGTCACCTATGTCACTTTTACGGTGATGGTGACCGAATGGCGCACGCATTTTCGGCGCAGCATGAACGAGCTGGATTCCAAAGCCAACAGCAAGGCCATCGATTCGCTGATCAATTACGAAACGGTCAAATACTTCGGCAACGAGGAAGTGGAGGCGCGGCGCTACGATCAGGGCTTGCAACGCTATGAAAGCGCGGCGGTCAAATCGCAGACTTCACTTTCGCTGTTGAATACCGGGCAGTCGTTGATCATTGCCGCGGCCGTCACCTTGATCCTGTGGCGCGCCACCAGCGGCGTGATTGATGGCAGCATGAGCCTGGGCGACCTGGTGCTGGTGAATGCTTTCATGATCCAGCTGTATATTCCGCTTAATTTTCTCGGCGTGATTTACCGCGAAATCAAGCAAAGCCTGGCCGACATGGAACGCCTGTTCGGCCTGCTGGCGCAGGAGCGCGAAGTGGCCGATGCGCCGCACGCCAGGCCGCTGGTCATCGCCGGTGCCGAAGTGCGTTTCGAGCACGTCGATTTTTCTTATGAGAAGAACCGCCAGATTCTTGCCGATGTCGATTTCACGATCGCCGCCGGCACCACGACTGCCGTGGTCGGTCACAGCGGTTCGGGCAAGTCGACCCTGGCGCGCCTGTTATTTCGCTTTTACGATATTCAGGCCGGCCGCATCACCATCGATGGCCAGGAATTGCGGGATGTGACGCAAGCCTCGCTGCGCCAGGCGATCGGCATCGTGCCGCAGGACACCGTGCTGTTCAACGATACGATCGAATACAACATCGCCTATGGCAAGCCAGGCGCGAGCAAAGAGGAAATCATCGCGGCAGCGCAAGCGGCGGCGATCCATGACTTCATCGTCTCGCTGCCGGATGGCTACAACACCATGGTGGGCGAGCGCGGCCTGAAATTATCCGGCGGCGAAAAGCAGCGGGTGGCGATCGCCCGCACATTGTTGAAGAACCCGGCGATCCTGATTTTCGATGAAGCGACGTCGGCGCTTGATTCGAAGTCTGAGCAGGCAATCCAGGCGCAATTGATGGCAATCGCCAAAGACCGGACTACACTGGTGATTGCACATCGTCTGTCGACTATCGCCGATGCTGCGCAAATTCTGGTGCTGGACCACGGCAGGATTATCGAGCGCGGCACCCATGCCAGCTTGCTGGCGGCGCAAGGCGTGTATGCGCAGATGTGGGCGCGTCAGCAGGTGCGCAAGACGCCGGATTCCGGCGGCGAGAATGCGGTTGATACTGAGGCAGATACTGATACTGACGTCCTGGGGGCATCCAGCGCTGTTGCGTAATTTTTGGGGAGAAGACGCATGTCCACTTCGCATCAAATTCCAAGCTATCTGCCCCCCCATGACATCGGCCCCTGGGGGGTGTATCTCGAACAGATCGACCGCGTCACGCCTTACCTCGGTGCGCTGGCGTCGCTGGTGGAAACCCTGAAGCGTCCCAAGCTGATCCTGGCGGTGGATGTGCCGGTCCGGCGCGACGATGGCAGCATCGCCCACTTCGAGGGTTACCGGGTGCAGCACAATACTGCGCGCGGACCTGGCAAGGGCGGGGTGCGCTTCCACCAAAACGTCACCCTGTCGGAAGTGATGGCCTTGTCGGCCTGGATGACGGTCAAGAATGCCGCAGTGAACGTTCCTTATGGCGGCGCCAAGGGCGGTATCCGCGTCGATCCCAGGATGCTCTCGCGCGGCGAGCTGGAGCGCATGACGCGGCGCTATACCAGCGAGATCGGCATCATCATCGGTCCGACCAAGGATATTCCGGCACCGGACGTTAATACCAATGAGCAAATCATGGCGTGGATGATGGATACCTATTCCATGAACGCGGGTAATACGGTCTCCGGCGTTGTCACCGGCAAGCCGGTGTCGCTGGGTGGCAGCCTTGGACGCCAGGCTGCCACCGGGCGCGGATTGTTCGTGGTCGCGTGCGAAGCCGCCGTCAGGCGCGGGCTGGATATGCAGGGGGCGCGCATCGCCATCCAGGGCTTCGGCAACGTCGGCGGCGTCGCCGCCCGCCTGTTCGCCGAAGCCGGTGCGAAGATCGTTGCGGTGCAGGACCATCTGGCCACGGTGGTGCGCGACGGCGGGTTGGATATTGCTGCGCTGCTCGCGCATATGGGCGAGCACGGCACGGTCAGCGGTTTTGCTGCTGCCGACACCCTCACGGAGCAGAAAGCCTTCTGGGCTGTCGATTGCGACATCCTGGTGCCGGCCGCGCTGGAGCAGCAGATCACCACGTCCAACGCACATGCGATCCGCGCCAGCATCATCGTCGAAGGCGCCAACGGCCCGACCACGCCTGCTGCCGACGATATCCTGCACGACAAGGGCGTGTTGATCGTGCCGGACGTGATCGCCAATGCCGGCGGTGTCACCGTCAGTTATTTCGAGTGGGTGCAGGACTTCTCGAGCTTCTTCTGGAGCGAGGATGAAATCAACCAGCGCCTGGCCCGCATCATGCGCGAAGCCTTTGCCGTCGTCTGGCAACTGGCCGACGAGCGCAAGGTGTCGCTGCGCACTGCCGCCTTTATCGTCGGCTGTACCCGCGTATTGCAGGCGCACGAGATGCGCGGCCTGTATCCGTGAGTCCCTGATGCGGTGACTACTGTCGTCGCGCGGGAAGGGCAGGAAAGGTAAAATGGCGGCTCGATAGAACGAGCCCGCGAGCCGCCATGACTACCACCGCCAATCTTCTCCAAAGCATCACCATTACCCGCCCCGACGACTGGCACCTGCACCTGCGCGATGGCGCCGTGCTTGCCGACGTCTTGCCGCATACTGCGCGCCAGTTTGCGCGCGCCATTGTCATGCCAAACCTGAAGCCGCCGGTGACCACCACCGAACTGGCGGCAGCCTACCGCTCACGCATCCTGGCCGCACTGCCGGCCGGCGTGCAGTTCGAGCCGCTGATGACCTTGTATCTGACCGACAATACCCCCGCGGATGAAATCCGCCGCGCCAGGGACAGTGGCTTCATCCAGGCGCTCAAACTGTATCCGGCCGGCGCCACCACCAATTCGGATGCCGGTGTGACCGACCTGACCAAGTGCTACAAGACCCTCGAGGTGATGCAGGAACTGGCCATGCCCCTGCTGGTGCATGGCGAAGTCACGGATCCGGAGGTCGACGTATTCGACCGCGAGGCAGTGTTCATTGATCGGGTAATGCAGCCATTGCGCAAGGCATTGCCCGAGCTGAAAGTCGTATTCGAGCACATCACCACGCGCGACGCTGCCGATTATGTGGCGGCAGCCGATCGTTTTGTGGGCGCCACCATCACCGCCCACCATCTGCTGTACAACCGCAATGAGATTTTCAAGGGCGGCATCCGCCCGCATTACTATTGCCTGCCTATCCTGAAGCGCGAAGAACACCGCCAGGCCCTGCTCAAGGCAGCAACGTCAGGCAGCGGAAAATTTTTCCTCGGCACCGATTCGGCACCGCATCCGAAAGGCCTGAAGGAACACGCCTGCGGTTGCGCCGGCTGCTACACTGCCCTGCATGCGCTGGAACTGTATGCGCAAGCCTTCGATGCTGCCGGCGCGCTCGGCCAGCTGGAAGCTTTCGCCAGCTTTAATGGCCCGGCATTTTATGGCTTGCCGCGCAATGCCGGCAGCGTGACCCTGAAGCGCGAAGCGTGGACCCTGCCGGCTGAATTGCCCTTCGGCGAAACCAGCCTGGTGCCGCTGAATGCCGGCGAGACGATTGGGTGGAAACTGGCATAAGCCGGAAAATCTCCGCGATAAATGCACGTATGGCAGCACCTTTTCTGGAGCAGATCGATTGGACGCGGCCCTGGCTGGCGCTGGTGCGACAAACGGCGCAGCCTGTGCTGGCGGCGCCGGACTGGCGCGCCGCCCTGAACGATCGTGCGCATGCCGCCGGGCTCGTCAACCATCGCGGCTTGCCGCTCTGTTTTGTGCCTGCTGCCGAGCTGCCCACCGGCATCGCCTATGAAGAATTCATCAGCGCGACCGGCTTTGTTCCGACCCGCGACAACCTGCATGATTTTTTCAATGCGCTGGTCTGGCTCACCTTTCCAGCGATCAAGAAACAATTGAATGCCTTGCAGGCGGCAGAAATTGCCACCCGGGCGGCGTGCGCCCAGGCAGAGGCGACGTCCGGCGGCACGCGCGGCAAGCTGCGCGATGCGGCGACGCTATTCGACGAGAATGCGGCGCTACTGGTGTGCGCGGATATGGAATGGCTTGCAGACTTGCGCGCGCATCGCTGGCGCGAGGCCTTGCTGGTACAGCGGCCGGCGTTTGGGAAAGCTGCCGGGGTTTACCTGTTCGGTCATGCCCTGATGGAAAAGCTGGTCGCGCCCTACAAGGCGATCACTGCGCACACCTGGGTGGTGCCGGCGGATGCCGGATTTTTTTTACTGTCCCTGCCACAACAGCGGGCATGGATAGACGATGCGGTCATGCGGCAATTGCAGCAGGGCTTGCATACGAGCACGTTTACCCCCTTGCCCGTTTTGGGTCTTCCCGGTTGGTGGGACGGACAGGACGAAGCTTTCTACGCGGACGTGCAGGTATTCCGTCCGCCACGGCGCCCGGCATGAAAAAAGCCGCCAGGCGCAAACCTGGCGGCTTTGATGTTCCGAGACGCAATAATTAACGCTTTGAGAATTGTTTTGCGCGACGTGCCTTGCGCAGACCGACTTTCTTACGTTCGACTTCACGTGCATCGCGGGTGACGAAACCTGCTTTCGACAGTTCAGGTTTCAGCGCAGCATCGTAGTCGATCAGGGCGCGGGTGATGCCGTGACGCACAGCGCCAGACTGGCCGGACTCGCCGCCGCCATGGACGTTGACCATGATGTCGAAACGTTCCAGGTTGTTGGTCAGTTCCAGCGGTTGACGGATGACCATCAGGCCGGTTTCGCGCGAAAAGTACTCGGAAGCCGGTTTGCCGTTGACAGTGATCTTGCCGCTGCCTGCCTTGATGAACACGCGCGCCACTGCACTCTTGCGACGGCCGGTTCCGTAGTTGTAGTTACCGATCATGTCCGTTCCTTACAGTTCGAGTGCTTTGGGTTGCTGGGCAGCGTGCGGATGGGAAGCTTCCGCATACACTTTCAGCTTCTTGATCATTGCATAGCCGAGTGGGCCCTTGGGCAGCATGCCCTTGACCGCTTTCTCCAGCGCACGACCGGGAAAACGCGCTTGCATTTTCTCGAAATTGGTTTCGTAGATACCGCCCGGATAACCGGAGTGACGGTAGTACTTCTTGTTCAGGGCCTTGGTGCCGGTCACGCGCAGCTTGCCTGCATTGATCACGACGATGAAATCGCCCGTGTCGACGTGCGGAGTGAATTCGGGTTTGTGCTTGCCGCGCAGTCGGAGTGCCACTTCGCTGGCAACACGTCCGAGGACTTTGTCCGTCGCGTCAACCACGAACCAGTCGCGCTGGACCTCGTGGCCTTTTGCGGAGAAGGTTTTCATGATGACTTCCTAATGGGATAAATGCTCAATAATGGCGGTTCCGCTTGCCAGACAGCGACGGTTTGCGGACTCGACCTTGTTATTTTCTTCCTGAGCAAATGGAAGAACCAAAAATTATAGCCTTTTCAAGGGCTTGGCGTCAAATTCTTGTGTTGTAACGGATTTTTTCCGGATATAAAAAAACCCGAAGCAACACGGCTTCGGGTTGAAATCCACACCTAAGGAGGAGGGTGGAGGAGACAAGCTTGATTGCATTCGCTTTCAGCGCGGCTTTGCAATCGATAAAAACCAGTATAGGCAAGTCAATTGTGCAATGCAAGAAAATTATCGATTTTCCGCCCAGGGGGGAAATTATTTATTAAAAAGAACTTTTAATTCAATCACTTAAAAATATTCCCTGGAAAATTTCCATTGCTGCGTCGTCGCAAAATTTTCGTGTCCCCTATACTTTTTCGCAATTTTTCGGGTGCGCCTTCGCGATTGTCCCGGTCTATCTGACAGCAGAGAACGGCTACAATAAGGTCACTTTAATAAGCCGCACATTATTCAGGAGTGGATCGACCATGGAATGCACAGTACGCTGGACCGGCTTGTCCGGGATGACTTTTTTGGCGGAAACCGGCTCCGGCCATGTGGTGGCGATGGATGGCGCCCCCGACGGTGGCGGGCGCAACCTGGCGCCGCGCCCGATGGAAGTGGTATTGGCCGGCACCGGCGGCTGCACTGCGTATGACGTGGTGCTCATCTTGCGCAAAAGCGGTCAGGATATCCGTGGTTGCGACGTCAGCCTGAAATCGGAGCGTGCCGAAAAAGACCCGAAAGTTTTTACCAAAATCCATTTTCACTTTACTGTCCGTGGCCGCAATTTGAAATCCAACCTGGTTGAGCGGGCAATCAAGTTGTCGCACGAAAAGTACTGTTCCGCATCCATCATGCTGGAAAAAACTGCCGAAATGACGCATTCCTTCGAAATTGTTGAGGATGCTGCGCCGCAGCAGGTGGCGTAGCGCTACAGATAATACGCCGTCGATGTCATGATCCTGGCCATGCCGCGCATGGCCAGGCGCACTGGGGCTGGCAAGCTGGCCGCACCAAGCGCATTGGCCGCAGCCCCGTGCGCGACTTCATCCTGGCGCATTTGTTCGACAATCGCACGCGACTTGGCGTCCTGAGCTGGCAGGCGGTCCAGGTGGCTGTTCAGGTGCGCCTCGACTTGTCGCTCGGTTTCCACCACGAATCCCAGGCTTTGCGCATCGCCCAGGCGCGCTGCCACCATGCCTATGGTGAAGGCGCCTGCGTACCACAACGGGTTCAGCAGGCTGGGACGCGAATCGAGTTCGCGCAAGCGCTGCGCCGTCCACGCGAGGTGGTCTTCCTCTTCCCGTTGCGAAGTCGCGAATTGTTGCCGTACCGTTTCGGTTTTGGCGAGCAGCCCTTGCGATGCATACAAGGCCTGGGCGCACACTTCGCCAACGTGGTTGATTCGCATTAGCCCGGCGCTGTGTCGGCGTTCGGCCGCATCCAGCACGCATTCGTCGGTCTTGTGCGCCGGATTTGGGCGTCCCGCCGCAGTGATTCCAGCCACGGTCCGCAAGGCACCATCCAGGCCGATGATAACTTGATCCAGTTCACGCATTTTATTGCCACCTTCATAACTAGCATTGTCGGGAAATCATCAAATCGAAGTGGGTTGTTGCATTGAAGCGACACAACCCTCGTCATATTGCCATAAAAGCCAAAATTGCTTTGCCCTGGTTGCCGTAATTTGCTGAAATGGCACATAGCTTCTTGATCAATTGGATTGGAAGTGCCGGCAGGGACGTTTCCACTAGTGGCCTTGCTGGATGCAACAAAATAACTTTAGCTTCACAACTCTCGGAGAAATTCTAATGAAAAAATCGCTACTCGCTCTCGCAGTTCTGGGCGCATTCGCTACCGGCGCACAAGCCCAAACCAACGTTTCGATCGGCGGCATTCTGCAAGCCAACGTCAAGAGCTACAAAATCAGCAACACCACTCGTGTTGCCAAGAATGAAGTGCGCATCGACGACGACTACAATTCGCGTTTCTGGTTGACCGGCACTGAAGATCTGGGTGGCGGCCTGTCCGCACTGTTCTACGTTGAAAACCGTTTCAACACCGACCAGCGTCAATCGACCGGCGGCGCAACCGGCGCTGGCCTGGCTGATGGCGACACTTTCGTTGGCCTGAAAGGCGCTTTCGGTCAAGTTACCGCTGGTAAGCACTCCTGGATGTCGGTGCAAGGCCTGACCACCGAATTCGTGTCGGCTTCCGGCAACCTGTTGTCCATGCCAACCAGCATGACCGCTACCTTCTCCATCCTGGATCAGGCTGGTGGTTACCTGGACACCACCCGTCGCGTCAACTCGATCACTTACCGTTCGCCAGTCATCAGTGGCTTTAACGGCGTGGTCGGCGTTTCGACCGCTTCGGCTGGCGCAGAAGGCACCATCAACGGTACTGGCACTTACGCTGACGGCCGTGAATACTACCTGCAAGGTGGCTACAACAACGGTCCTTTGGCTCTGGGCCTGGCATACCGTAATTTCACCGCAGAAGGCCGTCCTGCCGCTGGCGTTGATGACAAGCAACTCCGCTTCACCGGTTCGTACAAGTTCCAAGGCTTCAAGGTTGGCCTGATGGCTGACCGCGCAGAGCGTGAAAATGTTCTCGGTGGCGGCAAGTCCAAGCGTACCGCATGGTCGATCCCGGTCAGCTACGTTTTCGGCAACAGCACCGTACTGGCTAGCTTCACCAAGGCTGGCGACCTGTCCGTCGGCGCAACCAACACCGGTGCAAATACCGGTAAGGACACCGGCGCCAAGCTGTGGACCCTGGGTTACGACTATGCATTGTCCAAGCGCACCAACGTCGGCGTGTTCTACAGCCGTCTGGACAACGATGCACGTGGTCAATACGTGCCGTTCCTGTCGGGCCTTTCCTTCACCGGTTCCGCTCCGGTTGCTGGCGAAACCGCTTCGACCTTCGCACTGGGCGTGAAACACACTTTCTAATTGTCCGGGGCTTTGCCCTGACATGCGATTGTCGTGGTTTGACAAAAAACGGGCGCTTCGGCGCCCGTTTTTCATTTGTGCGGCAGTCGCCAGCATGATCTGGCCACTGTGCGAAGCGATACAATAGGGGCCATAGCATGGCGCGCAACCGGCGCCCACCCAGGCAATTATTCCCGTGGAATCAATTTGAACAATATCGGTCGTAATGATCCCTGCTATTGCGGCAGCGGCAAGAAATACAAGCAATGCTGCGCGCAGCGGCAGCCTGAGCAGACTGGTGCGATCCGGGCATCCGGGCCCATGAGCATTCCCCATGCTTTGCAAGCGGCGCTGGAATATCATCAGGCAGGTCACTTCCCGCAGGCGGAGCAGATCTACCGGCAAGTGCTGACTATCGCGCCGGGAAATTTCGACGCGCTGCATTTATCTGGTGTGCTTCATCATCAAACTGGCCGGCACGCCGAGGCGGTAGGGATGATCCGGCAGGCGCTGGCGATCCAGCCGTCAGATGCATTGGCACACAACAATCTGGGAGATGCCTGCCGGGCGCTTGGCCGGATGGACGAGGCACTGGCGAGTTTTCATCAGGCGCTGGCGTTGCAACCCGATTTTCATGAAGTACATAACAACCTGGGCGAAACGTACCGCCGCATGGGCAGGCTGGACGAAGCCGAGGCCGCATTCCTGAAGGTGCTGACGAAGAAGCCCGGATATGCGGAGGCGCACCACAACCTGGGGCTGGCCCTGTATGCGCAGGGCCGGCTGGATGAGGCTGTGGCTTGCTTTCGTCAAGCCGTTTCTATCAAGCCCCACTATGCCGGGGCGTATCTCAGTCTGGGAAAGACCTGGCATGCTCTCGGTCAGACGTCGGCTGCGCTAGCCAGCTTCGAGCGGGCGCTGGCATTGAAGCCGGATTTTCCGGAAGCGCTCTACGCCCTGGCCGAACTTTTCAAGGCGCAAGGGGAGTTGAAAAAGGCTTTGCTATGCTGCCAGAAGCTTTTGCAGGGGCGTGTGCCCAGGGATGCCTGGTGGAGCCTGTATGCGGATATCCTGTATTTGCTCAGTCCGGACGCGCTGGCGCTGGTCGACCCGGCGATTCTTTTGCAAGCCATGCAGCAGGCCGCGCTGGATCCGCAAAAGCTGGAGCGGATCGCTACCGCGATGGTGTGCGGCGATCCACAGGTGCAGTCGTTGCTGGTAAATGGCAGCAGCGCAGAGGATGGCGCTGCTCGCATCGATGGGGCGCTGGCAGATGGCAGTTTGCAGTCGTTGCTGGAATTGCCGCTGCTGCTGGCCTTGCTTGAACACGTGCTGATTACGGAGTATCGGCTGGAGCGCTTGCTGACGCAGATCCGGCAATCCCTGCTGGCGGCGGCGTTGCGCGAGCCAGAGGCAACTGCTGCATCAGTACGGGAGCGCTTTGCCTGTTACCTGGCCATGCAGTGCTTTGCCAATGAATATATTTATATCGTCACGCCGGCTGAGGAAGCGTTGCTCGCCGGCCTGGCCGCTGTGGTCGCTGCCGCCGTCGAACAAAAACAGCCAGTGCCGGCCATTTCGCTGGCGCTGCTGGGCTGTTACCAATCCTTGTATCGCTATGCATTCGCTGCCGCAGTCGAGCCGGGAGCGTGGCTGCAGGCGCATGTGCAGATGCTGCTTGAACGGCAATTGCGCCAGCCGTTGCAGGAAGAAAGCAGCAAGGCGGATATCCTCGGCCTGACCGGGGTGAGCGATACGGTTTCACAAGCAGTGCGTCAGCAATATGAGGAGAATCCTTATCCGCGCTGGAAGCGGCGCGGCAATCTCGGGGCCGGACTGCCGCTGCGCGACGCCTTGCGGCAGCGCTTGCCGTATCTCGATATCCAGGAGCAATTGCCAGCGGCGCCGCATATCCTGGTCGCGGGCTGCGGCACCGGCAGCGATGCCTTTCAGGTGGCGCAGTCTTTCGCGCATGCCGGCATCCTGGCCGTCGACATCAGCAAGACCAGCCTGGCCTATGCCATGCGCGCCACGCGCGAATTCGGCGTGGCCGATATCGATTTCCGTCATGGCGATATTCTGGAATTGGGGACGCTCGATCGCCAGTTTGACCTGATTGTCTGCAGCGGCGTGTTGCATCACATGCGCGACCCGCTGGCGGGCTGGCGCGTGCTGGCTGGCCTGCTGCGCCCGGATGGCTACATGAACATCGGCCTGTACAGCCGCCGGGCGCGGCGCGAGGTGAGCGCCCTGCGGCAGCTGGTGGCGGACAAAGGCTATGCAGCCACCCGAGAAGGCATCAGCGGCTTCCGCCGCGATGTCATGCAAGGCGTCGCCGGCATCGAAGTCGGCGACATCGCCATCAGTCCGGACTTTTACAGCACCAGCGCCTGCCGCGACCTGATCTTTCATGTGCAGGAGCATGTCTATTCGCCACTGGAAATCCGGGATTGCCTGGATGCGCTGGGACTGGAGTTTCTCGGCTTTGAGTTCTCGAATCCGGAAACCCGGAACCGCTATCTGGCGCGCTTCCCGGATAACCCGGCCTGCGATTCGTTGGCCAACTGGGAGGTCGTGGAAGAAGAAAATCCGGCGATTTTCGCGGGGATGTACCAGTTCTGGGTCCGCAAGCGTCGCTGATGTTTGCGGACATCCCGTAAAATACTGGCTTGTTGAAGAGTGAGGAAATTATGATCAAGGTTGGCATTGTCGGTGGTACCGGATATACCGGGGTGGAATTGCTGCGTATTCTGGCCGCGCATCCTGAAGTGGAACTCGCGGCCATCACTTCGCGCAAGGAAGATGGTTTGCCGGTGGCGGACATGTTCCCTTCGCTGCGCGGCCATGTGTCGCTGGCCTTTTCCGCGCCGGAAAAAGCGAAGCTGACAGAGTGCGATGTGGTGTTTTTTGCCACGCCACATGGTGTCGCCATGGCGCAGGCGCCGGAATTGCTGGCGGCCGGCGTCAAGGTGATCGACCTGGCTGCGGATTTTCGCTTGAAAGACACGGCTGAATTCGAGCAGTGGTATGGCATGCCGCACTCCTGCCCCGACCTGTTGCGCGAAGCCGTCTATGGTTTGCCGGAAGTGAATCGCGAAGAAATCAGAAAGGCGCGTCTGATCGGCTTGCCGGGTTGCTATCCGACCTCGATGCAACTGGGTTTCGCACCGTTGCTGGCGCAGGGCAAACCATTGGTCAATGAAGCCGCCTTGATCGCCGACTGCAAGTCGGGGGTGTCGGGTGCGGGCCGCAAGGCCGAGATTTCGACACTGCTGGCGGAAGCTGCCGACAATTTCAAGGCATACGGCGTCAAAGGGCACCGCCATTTGCCGGAAACCGTGCAGGGGCTGCAGGCGATTGCCGGGCGCAAGATCGGCCTGACCTTCGTGCCGCACCTGGTGCCGATGATCCGTGGCATCCATTCGACGCTGTACGCGACGATCCTGCCGGAAGCCCGGGATACCGATTTCCAGGCATTGTTTGAAAATCATTTCAAGGGCGAGCGCTTCGTCGATGTGCTGCCTGCCGGCAGCCATCCGGAAACCCGTTCGGTGCGCGCCTCGAACATGCTGCGCATTGCCGTGCATCGCCCCGGCGGCGGCGACTTGCTGGTGATCCTGGTGGTTGAGGACAATCTCGTCAAGGGCGCAGCCGGGCAAGGCGTGCAATGCATGAATATCCTGTTTGGCCTGGATGAAAAAACCGGCCTGGCACATGTCCCGGTGTTGCCTTAAACGGCGCGCGGCAGTTGCATGAGCCTGGGAAAATTGTTCGGACCATCGCTGCGCATGAAACTGTGGCGCAGGCGCATGTCGGTCGCCGCGCCCAAGGTCAGCATCCGCCGCCACCTTCCCTGGCCGCTGCGGCTCTTGCTGGTGACGGTCGTGCTGGGCCTGGCGGGGGCGATCGCGCTGGCCACCTATGACCTGGGCCGCAGTCTCGCGGGGCGAAGCAGCGGCGTCAGCCAGGTTGAAGTCGGCAGTTTGCGCGAGCGGTTGGTGCAGGTGACCGCCGAGCGCGACCGCTATGCTGGCGGCGTCGATACCGCGGAGAGCCAGTTGCAGATCGAGCGCTCGGCGCAACAGCAGCTGGCAGCGCAAGTCAAAAACCTGGTGACTGAAAACGCCCGCCTGAAGGAGGATCTGGCGTTTTTTGAAAGCTTGTTGCCAGCAAGTACTGGTGCCGCCGGCATTACCATTCGTCGTCTTTCTGCAGAAATGATTGCGCCTAATCAATTGAAATATCGCTTGTTAGTGATGCAAGGCGGTAAAGGCGAGCGTGATTTCGTTGGAAACTTGCAATTGGCGGTCACGGTAGTCCGCGAGGGGAAAAGTGCTATGATAGTTTTCCCCGACAGCAAACCGGGCGAGAGCGATAAATTCAAGCTCGCCTTCCGCCATTACCAGCGACTGGAAGGTGTGGTGAGCTTGCCGGAAGGCGTCACCATGCAAGCCGTGCAGGCGCGCATTCTTGAAAAAGGCCAGTTGCGCGCGCAACAGTCGGCCAAGCTGTAAAAATTGTCAAAGGAGTGCCATCATGTTTGGCAGCAAAAGCAAAAGCACCATTGATAGCCTGATTGGCTTGTCCACCAGAATCGAGGGCGACCTGCATTTCAAGGGGGGCTTGCGTATCGATGGCCATGTGCACGGTAACGTGATTGCCGATCCAAGCCTGGCCAGCATGCTGGTGATTTCCGAGCATGCAGTGATCGAGGGCGAGGTGCGTGCAGCGCACCTGGTGGTCAATGGCCAGATCAACGGACCAGTCTATTCTTTTGAGTTGCTGGAATTGCAGCCGAAGGCGCGCATTACCGGCGATGTCAATTACAAGGCGCTGGAAATGCACGGCGGCGCGCTCGTCTCTGGCAAGCTCACGCATGATCAGGTCGAGGAGCCGGTGCTGAAACTGGCTGCGCCGGCCAAACTGGTCGGCGCGAATACCTGAGTATTTATATCGGGTTATAATGTCGTATCTGCCGTATTGTTTCCAGTAGGAGTATGCAATGAATGCCATCACTGAAATGCCAGCCCCGATTGTCTTCACCGATAGCGCCGCCAGCAAGGTTGCGCAACTGATTGAGGAAGAGGGCAATCCCGACCTGAAACTGCGCGTGTTCGTCCAGGGGGGCGGCTGCTCCGGTTTCCAGTACGGGTTCACCTTCGATGAAATTGTCAATGAAGACGACACCACCATGACCAAGAATGGCGTGCAATTGCTGATCGATTCGATGAGCTACCAATACCTGGTGGGCGCAGAAATCGATTACAAGGATGACCTGGAAGGCGCGCAATTCGTGATCAAGAACCCGAATGCCACCACGACCTGTGGTTGCGGCTCGTCATTCTCGGCATAATTTTTTTCCGCTCTCGCAAAAAAGCGCAGACCAGTCTGCGCTTTTTTTACGTCTGCATTTTTTCATTCCATGTCCACTGCAGCGCTATGTCATGGTTTCAAGCCGGGTACAGGGCACCCAGGATGCGATCGCCCCTGGCGCCGGTGACTGCGGGCAGGTTGCCCGGCCGGCGCAGGCAAAAGCGCTGTGCCAACCAGGCAAAGGCGAGCGCCTCGACATGGTTGGGGGGGATGCCCAATACGGTAGTGGAGTCGACTGTGATGCTGGTGTGATGTTGTTCCAGGGCGCCTTGCAATTGCCGCATCAGGTGCGCATTGCAGGCACCGCCACCGCAGATATAGCTTGCAGTCGCGCCTGGCGCCTGCTTGACGATGGCGTCGGCCAGGGTAGTGGCGGTGAGGGCTGCCAGGGTGGCTTGCACATCCTCGGGGCGGGTTTCGGCGCCGGCCATTCCGGCCTCGGCAAGTTTTTGCTGCAGCCAGACCAGGTGAAACAGGTCGCGGCCGGTGCTTTTCGGTGGCACCAGTCTGAAAAAGGCTTCCTCGCGCAAGGCGTCCAGCAGGGCCGGCAACACCTTGCCGCTGGCGGCCCAGTCGCCATTGCTGTCATAGGCTCGGCCCAGATGCCGGTTGATCCATGCATCCATCAGGACATTGCCTGGACCGGTGTCGAAGCCGGTCACGGCTGGCGCCGCCTGGCCCGCGCTGCCATTTGATGGCGCTAACACACTGATATTGCTGATGCCACCGATGTTGGCGACGACTCGCACCGTATCGGCGGCTGTGAACACGGCCTGGTGAAAGGCTGGCACCAGCGGCGCACCCTGGCCGCCGGCGGCAATATCCCGGCTGCGGAAGTCGGCAACCACGTCGATGCCGGTCAATTCGGCCAGCAGGGCGGGGTTGCTGGTTTGGCGGGTGTACCCCAGTTCGGGGCGGTGGCGGATGGTCTGGCCATGTACGCCGATGGCAGCGACTTGTCCTGGCGCGACACCTGCCTCTGCCAGCAGGCTGGCGACGCATGCGGCATAGTGGCCGGCGAGGGTATTGGCGAGCAGCGCTTCGCGGTGGATTTCATTTTCCCCGGCTGCCTGCAGCGCCAGCATGTCGCGGCGCAGGTCGGGCGGGAATGCGACATAGGCGCTGGCCAGGGTCTGAATCGTCCCACCGTGATACTCGGCGGGCAGGGCAGCGAGGACGCCATCGACGCCGTCGAGGCTGGTGCCTGACATCAGGCCGATATACAGGCAGGAGGAGTGCTGGTTTGCGGGCATAAAAAAACCGTTCGTGAAGGCTCGATTCTACAAGCCTTGGGACACGAACGGTTCGCTGCCAGCTGTTTTAGTCAGCCGGTGATACTTATTTGTAGGCTGCCAGGCGGGTACCGGCGCCTTCCGGGTTGAGCAGGGCGAAACGGTGCAGCATATCCCCGGCTACGCCACGGAAACGCTGAAGCTGCGTGCCTGCCAGCGGCTGGGCGGTGGGCAGGTCGACCGACATGGGGTCGCGCGCCTCGTTGCTGACGCGGAATTCGTAGTGCAGGTGGGCGCCGGTTGATGCGCCGGTGGTGCCGACATAGCCGATCAGATCCCCCTGGCTGACCTTCGTGCCCTTGCGGATGCCGCTGCCAAAACGGCTCATGTGGGCGTAGGCCGTCGAATAATTGCCCCAGTGCTTAATGACCACGATATTGCCGTAGCCGCCCTGGACGCCGGCGAAATCGATCACGCCATCGCCTGCAGCGCGAATCGGCGTGCCGGTGACGGCGGCAAAATCGACGCCCTTGTGCGCTTTCCATGTGCCTGAAATAGGATGCTTGCGCATCGCGAAGCCGGAGGAAATCCGCGAGAATTCCAGCGGCGATTTCAGGAATGCTTTTTTCAGCGACTTGCCGTCGAAGCCGAAATAGCCGCCGCCCTGGCGGCTGCCCGGTTCGTCGAACCAGACCGCCTGGTAAGCCCGGCCGGCATTGATGAATTCGCTGGCGAGCACGCGTCCGGCGCCGACATATTCGCCGTTTTGCCAGAGCGTTTCGTAGACCACATTAAAACGGTCGCCGCGGCGCAGGTCGGAAGCGAAGTCGATATCGGTGGAAAACATCTCAACGATTTGCATCGCGACGTTGTCCGGAATCAGGGCGTGGTCGGTGGCGGCAAACAGCGAGGAGCGGATCTCGCCGCTGCGCATTTCGACCCGTCGCTCCAGAGGTGCTGATGTTTGTGCCGTCTTGAAATGGTCGCCGTCGCGCTGGATCAGCAGGTTGCTGGCGCCATCGCGGCTATTGCCCAGCGTGGTGCGCAGCCATTGCAATTCACCATCGGCATCGGTCTGGACTTGCACTTGCTTGCCGGGCTTGAGTTGCAATACCTGGTAGGCGGCGCGGTCGGCCTTGATGAATTCGGTGGCTGCTGTATCGTCGACGCCGAGCCGTTTCAATAGCGTGGCCAGGCTGTCGCCGGCACGGACTTTTTCTTCGCGGACGTAGTATTCCTGTGTGTCTTCCTGGGCTGTAATCTGGCTTTGCAAGTCAGGCAAGGCAAGTTCCAGCGCGACGGTTTTTACCGGCAGGTCGGCGGCATCCGGCGCCATCGGCGCGACAGCGACTGCGCCAAAGGCACATACGGCCAGAAACAGGGCCGAATACGATACGACGCGGGACTTACGGGTGGAGCCCAGCAGTAGCCTGGCTCTTGCGCTCATGGCGATCAATTTATCTCTATGGAACATGCAATCAGTTAAAATCAACCGTTTTTCTTTCCCTGATTTTTGCTTTTGTTGATAAACGGCAATGTTAGAGGGATCGGTAATTATACCGAGGGGGAAAGGATTCTCAAACGAACTTTATACCGATGACTGAAAATTTGAAATTGATGAGTGATAAGGACGCGAAAGATTCTGCTGCGGCGCAGCAATCGACGCCATTGTCTGATGCTGTAAAGCAAGCTTTGGCCGTCACCAGGCGTGGCGTTGACGAATTGCTCATCGAATCCGATTACATCCAGAAACTGGTGCGTGCCGAGCAAACCGGCAAACCATTGCGGATCAAACTGGGTCTCGACCCGACTGCGCCGGACCTGCATCTCGGCCACACGGTGGTCTTGAACAAGCTGCGGCAGTTGCAGGATCTCGGGCACCAGGTGATTTTCCTGATCGGTGACTTCACCTCGATGATCGGCGATCCGTCCGGGCGTAATATTACCCGCCCGCCGCTGACGAAGGAGCAGATCGAGCAGAATGCCCGCACCTACTTCGCCCAGGCCAGCCTGGTGCTCGATGCCGACCGCACCGAGATCCGCTACAACTCGGAGTGGTGTGACGCCCTTGGCGCCGCCGGCATGATACAGCTGGCCGCCAAGTACACGGTGGCGCGCATCCTCGAGCGCGATGATTTCACCAAGCGTCTCAAGGCCGGCACGCCGATCTCGGTGCACGAATTGCTGTATCCGCTGATGCAGGGCTATGACTCGGTAGCCTTGCGTTCGGACCTGGAGCTGGGCGGCACCGACCAGAAGTTCAACCTGCTGGTCGGACGCGAACTGCAAAAGGAGAGCGGCCAGGAGCCGCAGTGCATCCTGACCATGCCGCTGCTGGAAGGCCTCGACGGCGTGGAAAAGATGTCGAAGTCCAAGGGCAATTACATCGGCATCACCGAGCCGGCCAACACCATGTTCGCGAAGGTGATGAGCATCTCCGACACGATGATGTGGCGTTACTATGAGCTGCTGTCGTTCCGCCCGCTGGAGGAAATTGCCGCTTTCAAAAAGGCGGCCGAAGCAGGCCGCAATCCGCGCGACATCAAGGTGTTGCTGGCGCAGGAAATCGTCACGCGCTTCCATTCGTCCCAGGCTGCCGACGATGCGCTGGCCGATTTCGACAATCGCGCCCGTGGCGGCATCCCGGACGACATCCCGGAAGTCAGCCTGGCCGGCGCGCCGCTGGGCATAGGCCAGCTGTTGAAGCAGGCTAACCTGTGTGCCTCGACCTCGGAAGCCTTGCGCATGGTGGAACAGGGCGGCGTGCGCATCGATGGCGCCGTCGTCAGCGACAAGGGCCTGAAGGTGGAAGCCGGCAGTCTGGTGCTGCAAGTCGGCAAGCGAAAGTTTGCGCGCGTGACGCTGGCATAAGGCGCCCGGCATGATCGCCCTGCTGCAGCGGGTGGCGCAAGCCAGCGTCAGCGTCGATGGCAGCGTCATCGGCGCCATTGGTCCGGGTTTGCTGGTGTTGCTGTGCGCCGAGCGCGGCGATACTGAAAAGGAAGCCGATGCCTTGCTGGCCAAGTTGCTGGCGTACCGCGTGTTTGGCGACGATGCCGGCCGCATGAACCGCAGTCTCACGGATGTGGCTGGCGGTTTGCTGCTGGTGCCGCAATTTACCCTGGCAGCGGATACCCGTTCCGGCACGCGCCCCTCTTTTACGCCTGCGGCTGCGCCTGAAGATGGCCTGCGCCTGTTTGATTACGTGGTGCGCCAGGCGCAGAAGCGGCATGGGACGGCGCCAGTGCAAACCGGGCGCTTCGGTGCGCACATGCAGGTGGCGCTCGTCAACGACGGTCCGGTGACATTCTGGTTGCAGGTCACGCCGCCCCGCTGAACTGTACGAGATATTTCCTTACAGGAGAATCGCATGAAATTCTGGAGCAATTCCTTTCCGGATGGCGCCGTGATCCCCCGCGCATGCGCCTTTTTGACGCCGGCGCAATGGACCGGTACGTATATCCTGAACCCGGCCATGGGCAAGTGAGCGACGCATGACGGAGATTTTACTGATTCGCCACGGCGAAACCGACTGGAATAGCGAGCGCCGCCTGCAGGGACACCTGGATATTGCGCTCAATGCCGCAGGTTTGCGGCAGGCGCAGGCGCTGGGACAAGCCTTGCGTAACGAAGCGCTGGATGCGATTTTCTCCAGTGATCTCGGGCGCGCGATGCAGACCGCGCAGGCGATTGCCGCCGGACGCGGCATCGACGTGCAGATCGAGCCGGGCTTGCGCGAGCGCTGCTACGGCGCCTTCGAGGGCTTGCGCCATGCCGAGATCCGCGAACGCTATCCGGACGCGTATGCACTCTGGCAGGCGCGCGAGCTCGATGGCCGTTTGCCCGACGGCGCACGGCCGGCGGAAACGCTGCGCGAATTTTCCGCGCGTGCGGTCGGCACGGTGGTGGGGCTGGCGGTGGCGCACAAGCTGCGCCGGATTGCCCTGGTGGCGCATGGCGGTGTGCTGGAGTGCATTTGCCGCGAAGCGCGCGGCATCGGCTGGGGTGCGCCGCGCGATTTTGACATCCGCAACACCAGCATCAACCGCCTGCACTGGAACGGCAACGCCTTGCGGGTGCTGGAGTGGGGGAATATCGCGCATCTGCAACAGGATGCGCTGGATGAAGTCGACCGCAGCTGACCGGTCGGGCGGCCGGTCAGCTGCGAATCCTTTTTTGGGGGGCGGGCGTTTTGGGGATAAAATAGCGGATTCCCCTTGCCCATCCTCCGTCGTGAAACTCGGCCCTTATTCATTGCGCAACAATGTCTTTGTCGCTCCCATGGCGGGCGTGACGGACCGGCCATTCCGGCAATTGTGCAAGGCGCTGGGCGCCGGCTATGCGGTTTCCGAGATGGCGGCATCCAATCCGCGCCTGTGGCAGTCCGAGAAAAGCGCACGCCGCACCAACCACGATGGCGAAATGGAGCCGAAGGCGGTGCAGATCGCTGGCGCCGATCCGGCCATGCTGGCCGAGTGCGCGCGCCACAATGTTGAGCGCGGCGCCCAGATCATCGACATCAACATGGGCTGCCCGGTCAAAAAGGTATGCAACAACTGGTGCGGCTCGGCCCTGTTGCAGGACGAGAAACTGGTCGGCGCTATCCTTGCAGCGGTGGTGGCGGCGGTCGATGTGCCGGTCACGCTGAAATTCCGCACCGGCTGGGATCGCGCCAACAAGAATGCCCTGACGATTGCCCGCATGGCCGAAGACAGCGGCATCGCCATGCTGACGCTGCATGGCCGCACGCGCGCCGACGGTTATTCCGGCGCGGCAGAGTACGAGACCATTGCCGCGGTCAAGTCTGCGGTGGAGATACCCGTGGTGGCCAATGGCGATATCGACACGCCCGAGAAGGCGAAATACGTGCTGGATGTCACCGGTGCCGACGCCGTGATGGTCGGCCGCGCGGCGCAGGGGCGTCCCTGGATATTCCGCGAGATCGCCCACTACCTGCAGACCGGCGAGCATTTGCCGGCGCCGACGGTGGCTGAAGCGCGCCACGTGATGGTGGAACACCTGCAGGCGCACTACGCCTTTTATGGCGAATATCTGGGCGTGCGCACCGCGCGCAAACACATCGGCTGGTATGTGCGCGAGCTGCCGGGCGGGGAAGACTTCCGCCAGCGCATGAACCTGCTGGATCAGTGCCCCGACCAGCTGGCGGCGCTGGAAGCCTTCTTCGACCAGCAGCTTACATATGGCGAGCGGTTACAATATGGCCCGGCTGCCGACCGGCTTGCTGCATGAGCGGCGGTGGCGAATTTTTGATCTGTACACAATGAGCAAAGACAATATACAAGACGTCGTCAGGAAAAGCCTGGAGCGGTATTTCAAGGATCTGGGTGAACAGCAACCGACGAACGTCTATGAAATGGTGGTTTTTACCGTTGAAAAACCCATACTTGAAGCGGTGATGGCGCGCGCCGAGGGTAACCAGTCACATGCGGCCGAGATGCTGGGCATTAACCGCAATACGCTGCGCAAGAAATTGCAGCAGCATGGTCTGCTCTAAAAATTTCTTTATCTTTTGCAAGTTCAATCATGATCAAACAAGCTCTCATCTCCGTTTCCGACAAGGCCGGCGTGCTGGAATTCGCGCGCGAACTGTCCGCCATGGGCGTCAAGCTCCTGTCCACCGGCGGCACCGCCAAGCTGCTGGCCGATAACGGCCTGGCCGTGACGGAAGTCGCCGATTACACGGGTTTTCCGGAAATGCTGGATGGCCGCGTCAAGACCCTGCATCCAAAGGTGCATGGCGGTATCCTGGCGCGCCGCGATTTTCCGGAACACCAAGCGGCCCTGGCGACGCATGGCATTCCGACCATCGACATGGTGGTGGTCAACCTGTATCCGTTCCAGCAGACCGTGGCGAAAGAGCAGTGCACGCTGGAAGACGCCATCGAAAACATCGATATCGGCGGTCCGGCCATGCTGCGCTCGTCCGCCAAGAACCACAAGGATGTGGTGGTGATTTGCGATCCGGCCGATTACACCCGCGTGCTGGCAGAGTTGAAAGCCGGCGCCGGCGAAGTCAGCTATGAAACCAAGTTCGACCTGGCCAAGAAGGTGTTCGCGCATACCGCGGCATACGATGGCGCCATCACCAATTACTTCACGTCGCTGGGTGCAGACAAGGCGCATGCCACGCGCAGCGCCTATCCGGCAACACTGAACCAGCAATTCCTGAAAGTGCAGGAAATGCGCTACGGCGAAAACCCGCACCAGTCGGCGGCGTTTTACCGCGATGTCCAGCCAGTCGCAGGGGCGCTGGCCAACTATACCCAGTTGCAGGGCAAGGAACTGTCGTACAACAATATCGCCGATGCCGATGCGGCATGGGAGTGCGTGAAAACCTTCGACGCCACCGCCTGCGTGATCGTCAAGCATGCCAATCCGTGTGGCGTGGCAGTCGGCGCCTTTCCGCTGGAAGCGTACAGCAAGGCGCTGCAGACCGACCCGACCTCGGCGTTCGGCGGCATCATCGCCTTCAATTGCGAACTCGATGGCTTTACCGCCGAAGCGGTGGCCAAGCAGTTTGTCGAAGTCCTGATTGCGCCATCCTTCAGCGCCGAGGCGAAGCAGATTTTCGCCGCCAAGGCAAATGTGCGCCTGCTGGAAATTCCGCTCGGCAAAGGCATCAACCAGTACGATTTCAAGCGTGTCGGTGGTGGCTTGCTGGTGCAGTCGCCGGATGCCAAAAACGTCTTGCCGTCCGAATTGCGTGTGGTGAGCAAGAAGCAACCAACCCCGCAGCAGATGCAGGACCTGATGTTCGCCTGGCGCGTGGCCAAGTTCGTCAAGTCGAATGCCATCGTCTTCTGCGGCAACGGCATGACGCTGGGTGTCGGCGCCGGCCAGATGAGCCGCATCGATTCTGCCCGCATCGCCTCGATCAAGGCGCAGAACGCCAATCTGTCGCTGGTGGGTTCTGCGGTGGCGTCGGATGCCTTCTTCCCGTTCCGCGACGGCCTCGATGTGGTGGTCGATGCCGGTGCTACCTGCGTGATCCATCCGGGCGGCTCGATGCGCGACCAGGAAGTGATCGATGCCGCCGACGAGCGCGGCGTGGTGATGCTCTACACCGGCACCCGCCACTTCCGTCACTGATGCAAGGTTTGTGAAAATCCTCGGCATCGACCCGGGCTTGCGGATCACCGGTTTCGGCGTGATCCACAAGCAAGGCAACCACCTGACCTATATCGCGTCCGGCACCATCAAGACGCCGGACGCCGATTTGCCACAGCGTCTCAAAGTCATTCTCGCCAGCCTCGGCGAGGTGGTGCAAACCTATCGCCCGGATTGCGCGGCGATCGAAAAAGTGTTCGTCAACGTCAACCCGCAATCGACCCTGCTGCTCGGGCAGGCGCGCGGGGCGGCGATTTGCGCGCTGGTGGCGGCCGACCTGATGGTGGCCGAATACACTGCGTTACAGGTCAAGAAGGCCGTGGTCGGGCATGGCAAGGCGCAAAAGGTGCAGGTGCAGGATATGGTGCAGCGCCTGCTGCAATTGCCTGGCGCGCCCGGGCCGGATGCCGCCGATGCCCTCGGGGTGGCGATTTGTCATGCCAATAACAGCGATGTGCTGGGTATTCTGGGTAGTCTGGCGCCGGCGCTGGCCAAGCGCGGCTTGCGGGTACGCGGCGGCCGGCTGGTGGGCTAGCTATCCTGTTCCGCGCGGCGTGCAGCGACTTCGAAACAATTGTTCCAGTAGGCATCTTCACCACGCAAGCGTGCCCAGATGCTGGCCGCCAGATAGACAAGTGGAAATGCCAGCCCCCAGTGGGCTGCCTGCCGCACATGGGCCAGTTCATGGGTGAGGATGCGCGCAGTCAATCCTTGACGCTGAGCTATCACGATATGGCCGATCGCCATGGCGCACATGGCGCCGAAAGGATGCCCTTCCAGCATGCGGTCGGCCAGCGGGCCGCGCACCAGCAGCGCCGGAGTCGGACGCATGACGACATCTAACCTGCCGCGCCACAGCAGCGTAGGCAGAACCAGCAGCAAGGCGCCCAGCAGGGTCAATGGCAGCGCCCACAGGATGCCCATGACGGTAGCGCTCCGTGCGGACAGTGCGCGCCGGTGCAGGGCGGGCGTTGGATGGGCGGAAGTGCGCATGGGACGGGCTTTTTGTCCTGTATGATGGATGCAATTTACTGCACAATAGAACGATATGATAGGTCGCCTTTCTGGAGTCTTGCTTGAGAAAAATCCACCGCAGTTGCTGATCGATTGCAATGGCGTGGGCTATGAAGTGGGGGTGCCGATGAGCACCTTCTATAACTTGCCTGCCCTGGGCGAAAAAGTCGTGCTGCTGACCCACCTTGCGGTGCGCGAAGATGCGCATGTGCTTTACGGTTTTGCCAGTGCCGAAGAGCGCAATGTATTCAAGGAGTTGATCAAGATTTCCGGCGTTGGTGCGCGCACGGCCCTGGCGATCCTTTCCGGCATGTCGGTAGCGGATCTGGTGCAGGCAATCACGTTGCAGGAATCCGCTCGCCTGACCCGGGTGCCCGGGATCGGCAAGAAAACGGCGGAACGTCTTTTGCTCGAACTCAAGGGCAAGCTGGGCGCCGATCTGGGCGCCGCCGGCGTGGCAGTCCAGGGCGATGCCAGCAGCGATGTCATGAATGCCTTGCTGGCGCTTGGCTATTCCGACAAGGAAGCCGTGCTGGCGATGAAACAGGTGCCTGCAGGCACTGGTGTGTCCGAAGGCATCAAGCTGGCGCTGAAAGCCTTGTCGAAGTAAAGCCTGAATAAATGTTGAGGACAGAGTACCGCTTCGCTTAACTCTGTCCTGCAATAAAAAGAGTGTTGTCCCGCAAGTGAATTTATGACTATCCAGACCGATAATTTTCCTGAACAACGCATCATTGCGGCAACCCCGGCCTCGCCCAACGAGGAAGCGATCGAACGCGCCTTGCGTCCGAAGCAGCTCGATGAATACGTCGGCCAGGAAAAAATCCGTGGTCAGCTGGAAATTTTCATCAGTGCGGCCAGAAAACGCCGCGAAGCGCTCGACCACACCCTGCTGTTCGGTCCGCCCGGTCTGGGCAAGACCACGCTCGCGCATATCATCGCGCGTGAAATGGGCGTCAACCTGCGTCAGACTTCGGGGCCGGTGCTGGAGCGCGCCGGCGACCTGGCGGCGCTGTTGACGAATCTTGAAGCCAACGATGTGCTGTTCATCGATGAAATCCATCGCCTGTCGCCGGTCGTCGAGGAAATCCTCTACCCGGCGCTGGAGGATTATCAGATCGATATCATGATCGGCGAAGGCCCCGCGGCGCGCTCGGTGCGGATTGACCTGCAGCCCTTTACGCTGGTTGGCGCCACCACCCGCGCCGGCATGCTGACGAACCCCTTGCGCGACCGTTTCGGTATCGTCGCACGCCTGGAGTTTTATACACCCGAACAATTGGCGCGCATCGTCAGCCGCAGTTCGGCCTTGTTGAATGCGCCGATCAAGGAAGCCGGCGCGCTGGAGATCGCCCGCCGCAGTCGCGGCACGCCGCGTATCGCTAACCGTTTGCTGCGCCGGGTGCGCGACTATGCCGAGGTCAAGGGCACGGGCGAGATCACCCAGGATATCGCCGATGCTGCGCTGAAAATGCTGGATGTCGATCCGGTCGGTTTCGACCTGATGGATCGCAAGCTGCTCGAAGCGGTGTTGTTCAAGTTCAATGGCGGTCCGGTCGGGCTGGATAACCTGGCTGCGGCCATCGGCGAAGAGCGCGACACCATCGAGGATGTGCTGGAGCCTTATCTGATCCAGCAAGGCTTTTTGCAGCGCACACCGCGCGGCCGCATCGCCACGCCCGCTGCCTATGCGCATTTCGGCGTGGCAGCGCCGCGCACCAATCCGAGCGGCGAACTCTGGGGATAGCCCGGGGTTGACCGATCCGGCTGTCGGGCGGGAATAAATCGAATCCTTTGCGCTGGAATGAGTCCAATTCAGGACCCATTTCCCATTCCCGCGCGAGTCCGTCATGCTGCTGTCCACCCAGGCCAATCGTTACGCCCTCCAGTTGCTGGCGGCGCGCACCAGCGGCAAGCAGTTGCCGCTCTTGTCGGCGCAAGCGCCTCTGTCGATTCCCGACGCTTATGATATCGCCAAGACGATTGCCGATATCCGTGTCGCCCAGGGCGAAATCATGGTGGGGCGCAAGGTAGGCTTTGCCAACCGAAAATTTCATGCGCACCACGGCCTGGCGCGCACGGCGGGCATGCCATCCTGGTCGCCCCTGTTTGCCGGTACGGTACGTTACGTTGAAGACAATCATGGCATCCAGAGCCTGGCCGGTGCCTTGCAACCGCGCATACAGCCGGAAATCGTCTTCAAGCTGGGCAAGACGCCCGCGCCGCATGCGAATATCGACGAACTGGCCGATTGCATCGCATGGATGGCACATGGCCTGGAAATCGTCACCTGCCCCTATCCCGACTGGCAATTCACGGTGGCCGATGCGATCGCCGCCTTCGGCTTGCATGGTGCCTTGCTGATCGGCGAACCGAAATCGCTGTCGCAAACCTCGCGCCATTACCTGGCGCAGGTATTGGCCGATGCCAGCGTCTCGCTGTCGCACAGCGATGGCGATGGGTACACCCTGTGCGCAGCCGGCTTCGGCAGCGATGTGCTGGGCAGCCCGGTGTTTTCCTTGAAGCGCTTGCAGTGCCTGCTGGCTACCCAGCCGCAATTTGCCCCGCTGGCTGCCGGTGAAATCATCAGCACCGGCACCTGGGCCGAGGCTTATCCGGTGACGCCGGGCCAGACCTGGCTCACGGCATTTTCCGGGGTGAGCTTGCCGGGCTTGAACATTTCGTTTGTGTAATCGACGCCAGGGAAATGTCCTGAATCGGTCCGCCTAGATCACCAGATCATCATAGGGATCGGCGCGTTCAAAGACATACACGGCGTTGCCCATGACATCGCCGCTGAAAACGAAGGGCAGCATCAGCTTGGGAATCTTGTTGATGCCGAAATCCACCGCGCGCTCGATGATGGAGATACCTTCGCGCATGCAATAGCCGTGGAGGGTAAACACGGTTTCCGGACGCTCGACTGCCTGGAAACGGGTGCCAAGAGCCTGGATTTTTTCCTGCAGGCTGTGGCCGTAGTGCGCCACCATGTCGCGGCTGACCAGGTCGCAGACGATTCGATGGTCGGGGAAGCGTTGCTGGAATGCGCCAAGGGACTGCAGGATTTCTTCTTCCGACAGATAAATGAAGACGCCTTCGACCACCAGGATCACCGGGCCGGCCGGGGCGATCACTGCCAGTTTGTCTGCCAGCGCATCGCTGGAAAAATCGATGGCGATGCGTTGCAGCGGATTGCGGCAATCCGCTGCGGGCAGGCGTTCATTTTTCCAGACGACTACTTGCGGCTCGTCCAGTTCGAACCAGTTGCCGCCGGTCAGGCGATAAGGACGGCTGTCGAAACCGGCGCCGATGGTGACGATGCAGCTCTCCGGGCACTTTTGCAATTGCTCTTGCAATAGCTCGTCGATGATGCGATGGCGCACCAGCATGCTGGCGTTGCAGTTCTCTTCTTCCCTGAACTGCTCGTAGATGTCCACGCCATAATCGCACATGAACAGATGGGCATAACGATCCCCGCATACGGGATGGGCACTTGCCGCATCCTGCATGCGTACACCACAGCAATAAAACGCCAGGCTGGAAATCGGTTTCACGGCAAATCTGTCTCCTTCAATGCCATTCTGCCCTTTTTGAATTGCGTGGCGTCTCAGGCGCCGTGGGCTTATTGCAGGTTTACTTCAGTTTCGTCAATTGCTCCCGCAATTTTTCCAGCGTCGCGCTGAAATTCGCCAGGCGCTCCTTCTCTTGCGCGACGACCTGGGCCGGCGCCCGGGCGACGAAACTTTCATTGCCGAGTTTTGCATGGACCTTGGCAATCTCGCCTTCGAGTCGCGTCACTTCCTTAGACAGCCTTTCGCGCTCCGCATTGACATCGATTTCGACTTTCAGCATCAATTTCACATCGCCGACGATGGAAACCGGCGCCGGCGATTGCGGCAGGCTATCGACCACTTGCACTTCGGACAGTTTGGCCAGCGCTTGCAGGTAAGGTGCAAATGCCTGTGCTGCGGTATTGTCGCCAGTGGTTTCGATAATCAGCGGCACGCGCTGTGCGGGAGATAGCTGCATCTCGCCGCGCAGGTTGCGGCAGGCATCGGTGAGCGACTTCAGTTGCGCCATCCAGGCTTCTGCCTGTTCGTCGAGCTTCTCCAGATCGGCCTGCGGATAGGGCTGGCGCATGATGGAGTCGCCAGCCGGATCGAGCGTGCGGCCGGCCAGCGGCGCGACGGTCTGCCACAATTGCTCGGTGATGAAAGGGATCACCGGGTGCGCCAGGCGCAGGATGGTTTCCAGCACGCGCAAGAGCGTGCGGCGGGTGGCGCGTTGCTGCGCTTCCGTGCCGTTCTGGATTTGCACCTTCGCCACTTCCAGGTACCAGTCGCAATATTCATCCCAGATGAATTTGTAAATGGTGGAGGCGATATTGTCGAAGCGGTAATCGGCAAAGCCTTTTTCCACTTCCGTTTCGACGCGCTGCAGGAGCGACACGATCCAGCGGTCGGCTTGCGAAAAATCGCGCCCGCCTTCGCCGCAACTGGCGGCATCGAAACCGCAATCCTTGCCTTCGGTATTCATCAGCACGAAGCGGGTGGCGTTCCACAATTTGTTGCAGAAATTGCGGTAGCCTTCGCAGCGGCCCAGGTCGAAGTTGATGTTGCGCCCGAGCGAAGCATAGCTGGCCATGGTGAAACGCAAGGCATCGGTGCCATAGGCCTGGATGCCGGCCGGGAATTCCTTGCGCGTGGCCTTTTCGATCTTGGCGGCGTCCTTCGGGTTCATCAGGCCGGTGGTGCGCTTGGCGACCAGCTTGTCGAGCTCGATGCCGTCGATCAGGTCGATCGGGTCGAGCGTGTTGCCCTTGGACTTGGACATTTTCTGGCCGGCGGCGTCGCGCACCAGGCCATGCACGTACACTTTCTCGAACGGTACGCGGCCGGTGAAATGCGTGGTCATCATGACCATGCGCGCCACCCAGAAGAAGATGATGTCGAAGCCCGTCACCAGCACCGTGGAGGGCAGGAACATCTTGTAATCCGGGGTTTCTTCCGGCCAGCCCAGCGTGGAGAAGGGCACCAGCGCCGAGGAGAACCAGGTGTCGAGCACGTCGTCGTCACGGCGAATCGCCTTGCCGCCGGCCTGCGCCTTGGCTTCTTCCTCATTGCGGGCGACGTAGATCTTGCCATCCTCGTCATACCAGGCCGGGATCTGGTGGCCCCACCAGAGTTGCCGCGAAATGCACCAGTCCTGGATATTGTTGAGCCACTGGTTGTAGGTGGTGGTCCAGTTTTCCGGGATGAACTGGATCGAGCCGTCAGCGACTTTTTCCAGTGCCACTTCGGCAATCGACTTGCCGGGGAAATGCGTGCCTTCCGGCGCGGCCTTGCTCATCGCGACGAACCACTGGTCGGTCAGCATCGGCTCGATCACCACGCCGGTGCGGTCGCCCCTCGGCACCATCAGCTTGTGCGGCTTGACTTCCGCCAGCAAGCCAAGGGCTTCGAGGTCGGCGACGATCTGCTTGCGCGCCTCGAAGCGGTCCAGGCCCCGGTATTTTTCCGGGCCGTTTTCATTGATCTTCGCGTCGAGCGTGAAGATATTGATTTGCGCGAGATGGTGGCGCTGGCCGACGGCATAGTCGTTGAAGTCGTGCGCCGGCGTGATCTTCACGCAACCGGTGCCGAATTCCTTGTCGACGTATTCATCGGCAATGATGGGGATTTGGCGGCCGGTCAGCGGCAGCTCCAGCAGCTTGCCGACCAGGTGGATGTAGCGCTCGTCGGTCGGATCGACCGCCACGGCGACGTCGCCCAGCAGGGTTTCCGGACGGGTGGTGGCAACCGTGAGCGAACCCGAGCCCGTTTTACCATCCGAACCTACCAGCGGATAGCGGATATGCCACATCGAGCCGTCTTCCTCTTCCGACACCACTTCGAGGTCCGAGACGGCGGTATGCAGTTTCGGGTCCCAGTTGACCAGGCGTTTGCCGCGGTAGATCAAGCCCTGTTCATACAGGCGCACGAACACTTCGGTGACTGCCTTGGACATCTTGGCATCCATGGTGAAGTATTCGCGGCTCCAGTCGGTGGAGGCGCCCAGGCGGCGCATCTGGCCGGTGATGGTCGAGCCGGATTGCTCTTTCCACTCCCAGACTTTTTCGAGGAATTTTTCGCGGCCCAAATCATGGCGCGTGACTTTTTGCGCATCGAGCTGGCGCTCGACCACGATTTGCGTGGCGATGCCGGCGTGGTCGGTGCCGGGAATCCAGGCGGTGTTGTGGCCGCGCATGCGGTAATAGCGCGTCAGGCCATCCATGATGGTCTGGTTGAAGGCATGGCCCATGTGCAGGGTGCCGGTCACATTGGGCGGCGGCAACTGGATGCTGAAGGCAGGCTTGCCGGCGTCGGTGGTGGCGGTGTAGTAGCCGCGCTGTTCCCATTCGGTACGCCAATGTTTTTCAATCTCGGCGGGCTCGAAAGATTTGGCTAATTCCATGATTTGAAGTGTCTTTTGCGAAACCTCACATTATAAGGGACGCATCGCCGAATGGCCGCCGCTGGATGTATAATTCGGCGAGACCATGCAATTGGTCCATGCTAGGGGTCCTGGCCGATGACAGTGTTTTAACGGTGGTTTTGACTGTTTTAACTGCGCGGCCGGGTGAGAAACACCCTCGAACCTGATCTGGGTAATGCCAGCGAAGGGAAGCAAGCGGAATATATTGTTTTTCTGCCATATTTCCGCCTTTCCTTCGCGATTTGATTAATTTTCGGGGCAGCACGCTGCCTCGTCCAAGCAAGAGCGAAGGAAGACATGAACGCCAATCCCCAATTCCTGGCAGCCACCGCCACGGTCGACGAGGCCGCCATCCAGCCCTTGCCGAATTCGCGCAAGATTTACGTCGCGGGCTCGCGCCCGGACATCCGCGTGCCGATGCGCGAAGTCAGCCAGAGCGATACGCCGGCATCGATGGGTGCGGAAAAGAACCCGCCCATCTTCGTCTATGACACTTCCGGTCCGTACAGCGATCCGGCAGCGAAAATCGATATCCGTTCCGGCCTGGCCGCCTTGCGTGCCGGCTGGATCGCCGAGCGTGACGACACCGAAGAATTGTCCGGCCCCAGCTCGGAATACGGCATCGAGCGCCTGAACGACCCCAAACTGGCCGAGCTGCGCTTCAACCTCCTGCGCAAGCCGCGCCGCGCCAAGGCTGGCAAGAACGTCTCGCAAATGCATTACGCGCGCCAGGGCATCATCACGCCGGAAATGGAATACGTCGCCATCCGTGAGAATCTGCAGCGCAAGGAGTACTTGGAAGGCCTGAAGACTTCGGGTCCCCTGGGCCACAAACTGGCCGACCTGATGGGACGCCAGCATCCGGGGCAGAATTTCGGCGCTGCGATTCCTGCCGAAATCACGCCGGAATTCGTGCGCGAGGAAGTCGCGCGCGGCCGCGCCATCATCCCGATGAACATCAACCACCCGGAAATCGAGCCGATGATTATCGGCCGCAACTTCCTGGTGAAGATCAATGCCAATATCGGCAACTCTGCCGTGACCTCGTCGATCGGCGAGGAAGTCGAGAAAATGACCTGGGCGATCCGCTGGGGCGGCGACACCGTGATGGACCTGTCCACCGGCAAGCACATCCATGAAACGCGTGAATGGATCATCCGCAATTCGCCGGTGCCGATCGGCACCGTGCCGATCTACCAGGCGCTGGAAAAGGTCAATGGCAAGGCCGAAGACCTGACCTGGGAAATCTTCCGCGACACCCTGATCGAGCAAGCCGAGCAGGGCGTCGATTACTTCACCATCCATGCCGGCGTGCGCCTGCAATACGTGCCGCTGACCGCCAAGCGCATGACAGGGATTGTGTCGCGCGGCGGCTCGATCATGGCCAAGTGGTGCCTGGCGCACCACAAGGAATCCTTCCTGTACACGCACTTCGAAGAGATTTGCGAAATCATGAAGGCCTACGACGTGTCATTCTCGCTGGGCGACGGCCTGCGCCCGGGTTCGATCTACGACGCCAACGACGAGGCGCAACTGGGCGAACTGAAGACCCTGGGCGAGCTGACCCAGATCGCCTGGAAGCATGACGTGCAGGTGATGATCGAAGGCCCCGGCCATGTGCCGATGCACATGATCAAGGAAAACATGGATCTGCAGCTGGAACAGTGCCACGAAGCGCCGTTCTATACGCTGGGGCCCCTGACCACCGATATCGCGCCGGGTTACGACCACATCACTTCCGGCATCGGCGCGGCGATGATCGGCTGGTATGGCACGGCAATGCTTTGTTATGTGACGCCGAAGGAGCATCTGGGCTTGCCGAACAAGGCGGATGTGAAGGAAGGCATCATCACCTACAAGCTGGCGGCGCATGCGGCCGATCTGGCCAAGGGCCACCCGGGCGCGCAGATCCGTGACAATGCGTTGTCCAAGGCGCGCTTCGAATTCCGCTGGGAGGACCAGTTCAATATCGGTCTCGACCCGGACAAGGCGCGCGAATTCCATGACGAGACCCTGCCGAAGGATTCGGCCAAGGTGGCGCATTTCTGCTCCATGTGCGGTCCGCACTTCTGCTCGATGAAGATCACCCAGGACGTGCGCGACTACGCGGCGACACTGGGGGTTTCGGACGAGCAGGCTCTGCAAAAAGGCATGGAAGTCAAGGCGGTCGAGTTCGTCAAGAATGGCGCCGAGATCTATCGCAAGCAGTAAGCAGGACGCCGCATGGAAATCGAACTGAACGGCGTGCCGCATCCGCTCGCCGATAACCAGAACGTGCAGGACCTGATCGCCGCCCTCGACCTGGTCAACAAGTCGCTGGCGGTGGCAGTCAATCGCCAGATCGTGCCGCGCCAGTCGTGGGCGCGGCACGTGCTTGCGCCCGGTGACCGCGTCGATATCGTGCGCGCGATTGGTGGTGGATGAATGCGGGAATTCGCGAAGCATGCTTCGCGCCGCATGAATCCGGAGCGCTTGCAAGCGCGGAGGTGGAAGGACGGTTCAAAGTCTGACTGCCGGGTAAGTTAAGTATAAAAGGAAGCAACATGAATGCAATTGACCGTTCCGCCCTCCAGGAAGACCAGGGCTTGACCATCGCCGGCAAGACCTACCGTTCACGATTGCTGGTGGGCAGCGGCAAGTACCGCGACCTGGCAGAAACCCGCGCGGCCACGGTCGCCAGCGGTGCGGACATCATCACGGTGGCGATTCGCCGCGTCAACATCGGGCAGGACCCCAATGCGCCCAGCCTGCTGGACGTGGTGCCGCCGAATGAATTCACCATCCTGCCCAATTCGGCCGGCTGCTACAACGCTGCCGATGCCGTGTATACCCTGCAGCTGGCGCGCGAATTGCTGAATGGCCACAAGCTGGTCAAGCTGGAAGTGCTGGGCGATGAAAAAAGCCTGTTTCCGAACATGCCGGAAACCTTGAAAGCCGCGGAAATCCTGGTCAAGGATGGCTTCGACGTGATGGTGTATTGCAGCGACGATCCGATCCAGGCAAAAATGCTGGAAGAAATCGGCTGCGCGGCGGTCATGCCGCTGGCGTCACTGATCGGCTCGGGCATGGGCATCCTGAATCCCTGGAACCTGTCGCTGATCATCGAACGCGCCAAGGTGCCGGTGCTGGTCGATGCCGGCGTCGGCACCGCCTCGGATGCCGCCATCGCGATGGAGCTGGGTTGCGATGGCGTGCTGATGAATACGGCGATTGCCGGCGCGCGCGATCCCATCCGCATGGCCCATGCGATGCGCCTGGCGGTCGAGGCCGGCCGCGCCGCTTACCTGGCCGGCCGCATTCCGAAAAAATTTGCCGCAGCACCCTCGTCACCCATGGAAGGACGTCCGCTATGAAGCGCCCCAGCGTGCTGGTGTTCTCCGGTGCCGATCCGAGCGGCGGCGCCGGCATGCAGGCCGATGTGCAAGCCATCGCCGCGCTCGGCGCGCACCCGCTGTCGGTGATCACTTCGCTGACGGTGCAGGACAATGACCGCGTGTATGCGGTGCATCCGGTTCCTGCCGCGCTCTTGATGCAGCAGGCGCAGGTACTGATCGAAAAAATCGACATTGCCGCGGTCAAGATCGGCATCGTCGGCAACCGCGCCAATGCCGAAGCGATTGCCGCCATCGTGCAGCAGTTGCGGCAAGCCCGGCCGGAATTGCCAGTGGTGCTGGACCCGGTGCTGGCCAGCGGCCACGGCGATGCGCTGGGACTCGACGACGCCGCCAACACGCTGGCGCCGCTGATGGCGCTGGCCACCCTGGTCACGCCGAATCTGCCGGAAGCCACCGTGCTGTCCGGCGGCGACCGCCGCACCGATTCGCAAGCCGAAGCCATCCTGGCGCAGGGCTGCCGTCATGTGCTGATCAAGGGCGGTCATGCGCATGACGACAAGGTGGTCAACCGCTGGTTTACCGCCGGCGAATTCCGTTCCTGGGCCTGGCCGCGCCTGGCCGGCGCCTTCCATGGCAGCGGCTGCACCCTGGCCTCGGCGATCGCCGCCCTGCTGGCCTGCGGCAAGCCCATGGCCGAGGCGATCGAGGATGGCCAGGCCTATTGTCACCAGGCGCTGGAACACGCTTACGAAATAGCCGAAGGGCAGCGCATCCCCAGCCGCCCGCGTCCCTACATGAAGGTGGCATGATGCATGGTTTATATATTGTCACCCCGGACTGGGATGACACGCAGAAGTTGCTGGAAATTACCGAGCTGGCCTTGAAGGGCGGCGCGGCGCTGGTGCAGTATCGCCACAAGACGGCTGCTGCGGCGTTGCGCCGGGAACAGGCCGAATGCCTGCTGGAATTGTGCCGTTCGTATTCCCGTCCGCTGGTCATTAACGATTTCGTCGACCTGTGCCTGGCGCTGGACGCCGATGGCGTGCATGTCGGCGGCACCGATGCTGCCGTCGCCGCAGTGCGAGCGGCCGTCGGCCCGGACAAGATCGTCGGCGCCTCCTGCTATGGCGATTTGCAGCTGGCGCGCAGCGCCCAGGCCGCTGGCGCCAGCTATGTCGCCTATGGCGGCTTCTATCCCTCGCGCGTGAAGAAATATCCGGTGACCACGCCGGCGACCATCATCGCCGCGTCGCGCGCCGAAATCGCCTTGCCTGTGGTCGTCATCGGCGGCATGACCGTCGAGAATGCGGCGCCGCTGGTTGCCGGCGGCGCCGACATGGTGGCAGCGATCAGCAGTGTTTATCTGGCTGCGGACCCGCAGCTCGCCGCAGGGAAGTTCGCCGCGCTGTTTGCTGCCCGCTAGCCGGGTCAGGCCGGTGGCTGCGCGCCAGGCTGTCCGGCCGCAGGTGCGCCATGGGCCAGGCCGATGATGGTGCTGCCGTCGGTCAGGAAAATGGTTTGCGCAATGCCTTGTTCGCTGCTGCTGACTGTCAGTCCGCCAAATACGGTGTAGGGCTGGAATGACTGCGAGCCGTCCGGTCGCACCACGGCATCGATGCTGCTGAGGGAAACTGTCCCTTCGATCAACTGGTTGTTATGTTGCGGCGATGAAAATGCCAGCCGGGCCGTCAAGCGTTCGTCTTCCAGGTTGACTTCGGCAATTCCCTGCACGATTTCCCACGTGCCCAGGCGATTCATCATTAACGTGCAGTTCCAGCGGTCCATGGGTTCATTTGTTTTTAATTGCGTTGCCAAGGATACCATTGCCTTGGGGCGACTTCGATGCAACTGCCGGAAAGCCGCATCAGGCATGCGCCCGGGGCTATAATCACAGGATGCAAAGTCTTCTCCATAACCTCAATCCCGAACAGCTCGCCGCTGTTACCCTGCCAGCGCAATCGGCGCTGATCCTGGCCGGCGCCGGTTCCGGCAAGACCCGCGTGTTGACCACCCGCATTGCCTGGCTGATCCAGACCGGCCAAGTCGCGCCGAATGGCATTCTGGCGGTGACTTTCACCAACAAGGCGGCCAAGGAGATGCAGTCGCGGCTGTCGGCGATGTTGCCGATCAATACACGCGGCATGTGGATCGGCACCTTCCACGGGCTTTGCAACCGGTTGTTGCGCGCGCATTACCGTGACGCCGCCTTGCCGCAGACCTTCCAGATCCTCGATTCGCAAGACCAGCTCTCGGCGATCAAGCGTTTGTTGAAGGCAAACAATATCGACGATGAGAAATACCCGCCCCGCAACCTGATGTATTTCATCAATAGCGCAAAGGATCAGGGTTTGCGCGCGCACGAAGTCGAGGCCCATGACGATTTCAACCGCAAGTTCGTGCAGCTGTATGAACTGTATGACCAGCAGTGCCAGCGCGAAGGCGTGGTGGATTTTGCCGAACTGCTGTTGCGCACCTATGAACTTCTCTCGCGCAACCAGCCGCTGCGCGAGCATTATCAGGCGCGCTTTGCGCACATCCTGGTCGACGAATTCCAGGACACCAATGACTTGCAATACAAGTGGCTGAAAATCATGGCCGGCAAGCACAGTGCGGTGTTCGCGGTCGGCGACGACGACCAGAGCATTTACGCCTTCCGCGGCGCCAATGTCGGCAACATGATGGCTTTCGAGCGTGAATTCCAGGTGCAGAACCTGATCAAGCTGGAGCAGAATTACCGCTCGCATGGCCACATCCTCGATAGCGCCAATACCCTGATCGCCCACAACAGCAAGCGCCTCGGCAAGAACCTGCGCACCGACGCCGGCCACGGCGAGCAGTTGCGGGTGCAGGAGGTGTCCAGCGACTTGCAGGAAGCGCAGTGGATCATCGAGGAAACCAAGAGCCTGATCGCCGAAGGCGCAGCCAGGAGCGAGATTGCCGTGCTGTACCGTTCCAATGCGCAATCGCGGGTGATCGAGCATGCGCTGTTTTCCGCCGGCATTCCGTATCGCGTGTATGGCGGCCAGCGCTTTTTCGAGCGCGCCGAGATCAAGCACGCCATCGCCTACCTGCAGCTGATGGACAACCCGCACAACGATTCCGCCTTCCTGCGCGTGGTGAATTTCCCCACGCGCGGCATCGGCGCTCGCTCGCTTGAGCAATTGCAGGATGCGGCGCGGCAGTACGGCATTTCGATGTATGCGGCGGTGCCTTACGTTGCGGGCAAGGCCGGCTCGTCGCTGGGCGCTTTCGTCAAATTGATCGAGGGCGCGCGCTTCGAGACGCAGAACCTGCCGTTGCAGGAAATGGTGCAGGTGGTGCTGGATGCCAGCGGCTTGCTGCCGCACTACCGCAACGAAAAGGAAGGCGCCGACCGCATCGAAAATCTCGAGCAACTGGTCAGCGCGGCGCAGCTGTTCATTTCCGAAGAGGGCTTCGGCATCGACGCTCCGGCCCTGGTGGGCCCGGCGGCGCAGGCCGTGGCGGGCGCGGCAGTGACCACCGCCGATGGCATTGAAATCATCGATGCCGATGCCCCGCTGGCCACCGTCATGTCACCCTTGTCGGCCTTCCTGTCGCACGCTTCGCTGGAAGCCGGCGACAACCAGGCGCAGGCCGGGCAGGATGCGCTGCAACTGATGACGGTGCACTCGGCCAAGGGCCTGGAATTCGACGCGGTATTCATCACCGGCCTGGAAGAGGGCTTGTTCCCGCACGAAAATTCGCAGCAGGAGCAGGGCGGCGTCGAGGAAGAGCGGCGCCTGATGTACGTGGCCATCACGCGCGCCAAGAAACGTCTGTACCTGAGTTTTTCGCAAACGCGCATGCTGCATGGCCAGACGCGCTACAACATGAAGTCGCGCTTTTTCGACGAATTGCCGGACGAGTCGCTAAAGTGGCTGTCGCCGCGGGTGCAGCAGCATCACTGGTCCGCCCATACGCCCAAGGCGGCGTGGGTTGATGCGCCGCAAGCCGGCGCCAATGCCATCGCGCAAAAAATCAGCAGCAAGGACATCGGCTGGCGAATCGGCGAATCGGTGTCGCATCAGAAATTCGGCGAGGGTGTGATCGTGAATATCGAGGGCGGCGGCAGTCCGCGTGCACACATCAATTTCGGCCGTCACGGCATGAAGCTGCTGGACCTGGGCGTGGCGAAGCTGGAAAAAGTCGCGCGCGCATAGGCGCTGCGGGGGAAGGCGCCAGGGCGCACGCCTTATTCCGTCTGTTCCGCCGTTGCTTGCGCCGTCGAATAGGGTCGGCCGAAAAATTCCGTATAGGTTGGATAGAACGAGCAATACATGACGACCGTCAGCACGATCGACAGCGGCATCAGCATGAACAGCGCCAGCGTCTTGCTGGCCAGTAGCGCCAGGATGGTGCTGGCGATGGTCGGCAACAGCACGCCCAGGACGAACCAGGCCAGGCCGTACAGCAGGAAGGCCTTGCCGGCGTTTTTTACAGCAAAAAAGCTGTAAAACACTGCCTTGGCCAGGCGCATGTCTTTCCAGACGATCAGCGGCGCCGCATACCAGAAAGCCATCGCTGCCGGGGTGTAGATGGCGGCGGAGAACAGCATGCCCAGCGGCATGGCGGACTCGCGCACTTCCGGCGAATCCAGCGCCATCTTGCCGTTCATGACATTCCAGAATACCCCGCCATCGACGACGCTCGATGCCGCCACCGCCAGCACCGCCGCCAGCAGGTAGAGCACCCCCAGCAACAGCAGCGAGCGGAAGGCGGGCGAGCGAAAGCCCGTCAACAAGAGGTTGGGGTAGACGCGCTTGCCCTGTTCGACATGCACGCACGCCTGCATGAATGCCATGGCGAACACCGGCACCAGGATCAGCGGCAGCACCGCGCCGATGACGGGGATGATGTTCAACGTCAGCATCAGGAACATGTAGCTGATGAAGAGCGTGGACAGTCCGGCCGGTTGCTTGCGGAACAGGGCAAAGCCTTCCTTGACCCAGCGCCAGCCGGCGGATGCGGGCAGTTTGTTCATGTCAGCATAGTGCCGGGATGACGCCGCCGATGCGCTGGTGCAGGATGCGTTCGAAATGCGCCGGGTCGTGCGGCGTCAGCATGTGGGCATCGCGCGGCAGGTAATAGTCGTACAGGCGCGACAGCCAGAAGCGCAGCGCGGCGGCGCGCAGCATGGGTTGCCAGGCAACCTGCTCGTCGGCGGTGAATGGCCGCACGCCGTGGTAGGCATCCAGCAGCGCGCGCACGCGCGCTTCATCCAGGACGCCGCTGGCCAGGTCGATGCACCAGTCGTTGACGGTGACGGCGACATCGAACAGCCAGGTGTCGCAGCCGGCAAAATAGAAATCGAAAAAGCCGGTCAGTCGTTCGCCGTCAAACATGACATTGTCGCGGAACAGGTCGGCATGGATCGGCCCCTGCTGCAGGCGATGGTAGGTCGCGGAACTGGCGAACGCTTCCTGGAAGTGCATTTCCGCCCGCAGCAGATGCTGGCCGGCGTCCGCAAGGTAGGGCAGGATGGTCGGCGTGGTGGCATTCCACCATTCCAGGCCGCGCAGGTTCGGCTGGGTCATGGGGAAGTCCCGACCTGCCAGGTGCATTTTCGCCAGCATCGCGCCCACTGCGGCGCAATGCGCTGGCTGCGGCGCGAGTTGGCAGGCACCCTGCAGGCGGGTCACGATCGAAGCCGGTTTGCCATGCAGGCTGTGCAGGATTGCGCCGTTCTGGTTGGCGACCGGCGCCGGCACCAGCACATCGTGCTGCGCCAGGTGCTGCATCAGGTTCAGGTAAAACGGCAGCTGCGCGAACGTGAGCTTTTCAAACAGGGTCAGGACGTATTCGCCGGTTTCCGTTGTCAGGAAAAAATTGCTGTTTTCAATGCCGCTGGAAATGCCCTTGATCGCTAGCGCTTTGCCGAGCGGGAACTGGGGCAGCCATGCCGTGAGGTCGTCCAGGCTGACGGGGGTAAATACTGCCATGGGTTAATTTTATTTTTTTGCAGGGGCGGGTTGCAGCGCTGGAACAGGTTCGGCAGCTTCCTTCTGGACTTTCCTTTTGCCGCTCATGTCAAACTGCAGCACCTCAAATTGCGCCGGCTTGGCCGAGATGCTCTGGCCGTCGCCTTGCTGGGTATTGCCGGGTTCGTCGGCAGGCTGGACGCGGTAAGTGCTCTTGCCGCTTTTGACCTTGACTTCGGTGCGCTTGCCGCCGGGCGCGCGCTTTTCCGTGATCGTGTTTTTTTCGCCCGGTGGCGTGATGGTGACAGCAGGCGCTTCGCCTTCTTCCAGCTTTTCCAGACGTGGCGGTGGTGGCGCATCCGGCCGTTGCTGGGCAATGGCGGGCAGGCTTGCGGCTGCGGCAGCCAGCCACAGGCCGGCCAAGAGGTGGTGACGAATCTGGCGCATAGAATTCTTCGGTCGCATAAGCGAAATCCAGGTTGCTGAACAGGGTGTCAAACAGGGTGCCAAACAGCGAATCGCCATAAGTCGGCCAGATTGCCATTAACATGTTCATTGTAGCAAACCGCGCTGATTTTTCTGCAATTAATCCGCGGCTTGCCGCGCCGGTTTTTACAAATACAGGGTTTTTTGCCGTTCTTCGTCGCTCGGTTCGAGCTCGCGCTCTTCATAAAACGCAAAGATCGCAGCGACCACATTTTCCGGCTCATCGATCAATTGCACGATGTCCATGTCTTCCGGGCTGATCATGCCGTCCTTGAGCAGCGTATTGCGGAACCAGTCCAGCAGGCCGCTCCAGAAGGCCGTGCCGACCAGGATGACCGGGATGCGGCGGGTCTTGCCGGTCTGGATCAGGGTCAGCACCTCGGTCATTTCATCGAGGGTGCCAAAGCCGCCCGGCAGGACGACATAGGCATCGGCATACTTGACGAAGGCGACTTTGCGCGCAAAAAAATGACGGAAACTGATGGAGACGTCTTGCCAGATATTGCTGACCTGTTCGCGCGGCAGTTCGATGTTCAGGCCGACCGATAGCGACTTGCCTTCGAATGCGCCTTTGTTGGCGGCTTCCATGATGCCGGGGCCACCGCCTGAAATCACCGCAAGGCCGGCGTCCGACAGGCGCCGGGCGATTTCCACGCCCTTCACATAATCGGGGTGGCCTGGCTTGATGCGCGCCGAGCCGAAGACCGAAACCGCCGGCCGCAGTTCGGACAGGTGTTCCGTGGCCTCGATAAATTCTGCCATAATCGTGAACATATGCCATGACTCGCGCGCCTTTTTACTGGTTGCGCGTTCCATGTCGCCCAGTTGCTGCAGCCGCGGCAACTTTTTTCCATTCTGTTCCATATGCATAAAACCCTATTGTTGGTCGACGGTTCCAGTTATCTGTACCGCGCTTTCCATGCCATGCCCGACTTGCGCAACGCCGAGGGCGCGCCTACCGGCGCCCTGTACGGCATCATCAACATGCTGCGCCGCCTGCACAATGATTATCCGGCAGCATACATTGCCTGTGTTTTCGATGCAAAAGGCAAGACCTTCCGCGACGACCTGTACGCCGAGTACAAGGCCAACCGTGCCAGCATGCCCGAGGACCTGGTGCGCCAGATCGAACCGGTGCACGCGGCCGTCAAGGCCATGGGCTGGCCGGTGCTGGCGGTCGAGGGCATCGAGGCCGACGACGTGATCGGCACGCTGGCGGTAGCGGCGGTGGCGCACGGCATGGAATGCGTGATTTCCACCGGCGACAAGGACCTGGCGCAACTGGTCAATGGCCACGTTACCCTGGTCAATACCATGAGCAACGAGAAGCTCGACCGCGCCGGCGTCGTCGCCAAGTTCGGCGTACCGCCGGAATTGATCGTCGATTACCTGACCCTGGTGGGCGACACCGTCGACAATGTCCCGGGCGTGCCCAAGGTCGGCCCCAAGACCGCGGTCAAGTGGCTCACGCAATACGGCAACCTGGATGGCGTCATCGCCAACGCCGACAAGATCGGCGGCGTGGTAGGCGAGAACCTGCGCAAGTCGCTGGACTGGCTGCCGCAGGCGCGGGTGCTGGTCACGGTCAAGACCGATTGCGCGCTGGATGCGCACATGACGACGATTGCCGAATCGCTGCCGGCCCAGCAGCCCGACCGCGAGGCGCTGATCGAGGTGTACCGGCGCTACGGCTTCAAGACCTGGCTGCGCGAAGCGACCGCGGGCGATGACGGCGAAGTCCGGCCAGCCGCTGCCGGCGCGGGCGCGCGTGCCGGCGGGACGCCGGAGCAGGCGGCGCTGTTCGCTGCCGATCCGCCGGTTAGCCGCGAGTATGAAACCGTGCTCACCGAGGCGCAGCTGGACCAGTGGCTGGCCAGGATCGACACCGCCGCCCTGACCGCGCTCGATACCGAAACCACCTCGCTCAATCCGATGCAGGCGCAGCTGGTCGGCATCTCGCTGTGCTGCGAAGCCGGCAAGGCCGCCTATATTCCGGTGGCGCACCGTTACCAGGGCGCGCCGCAACAACTGTCGCGCGAATTCGTGCTCGGCAAGATGCGCGCCTGGCTGGAAGACCCGGCCAAGCCGAAGCTCGGGCAGCACCTGAAATATGACAGCCACATTTTCGCCAACCATGGCGTGCAACTGCGCGGCATCGTGCACGATACCCTGCTCGAATCCTATGTGTACGAGTCGCATCGCACGCACGACATGGACAGCCTGGCGCTGCGCCACCTGAATCGCAAGACCATCACTTTCGAGGAAGTGTGCGGCAAGGGCGCTTCGCAGATCTGCTTTGATGAAGTCGAGATCGGCCGCGCCACCGAGTACGCCGCCGAAGATGCCGATGTCACGCTGCAGCTGCACCAGTCGCTGTGGCCGCGCATCAGGGGCGACGCCGGCCTGACTTACGTCTATCAGCATATCGAAGTGCCTACCTCGGTGGTGCTGCAAAAAATCGAGCGCAATGGCGTGCTGATCGACCCGGACCGGCTGGTGGTGCAATCGAACGAACTGGGCCGTCGCATGCTGGAAATCGAGCAGGAAGCGCACGTCCTGGCCGGCCAGCCGTTCAACCTGAATTCGCCCAAGCAGATCGGCGAAATATTCTTTGACAGGCTCAAGCTGCCGGTGGTGAAAAAGACGCCGTCCGGCGCGCCCTCCACCGACGAGGAAGTGTTGCAGAAGCTGGCCGAGGATTACCCGCTGCCGAAAATCCTGCTCGACTACCGCAGCCTGTCCAAGCTGAAATCGACCTATACCGACAAGCTGCCGAAGATGATCGATCCCGCCACCGGGCGCGTGCACACCAACTACGCGCAGGCGGTGGCCGTGACCGGCCGGCTGGCCTCGAACGATCCCAACCTGCAGAACATCCCGATCCGCACCGCCGAAGGGCGTCGCATCCGCGAGGCTTTCATCGCGCCGCCGGGCAGCGTGATCGTCTCGGCCGACTATTCGCAGATCGAACTGCGCATCATGGCGCACATCTCGGAAGACGCCAGCATGCTGCGCGCCTTCGCCGACGGCATCGATATCCACCGCGCCACCGCTGCCGAGATTTTTGGCGTGGCGCCGGCGGACGTCACCAGCGAGCAGCGGCGCTATGCCAAGGTAATCAACTTCGGCCTGATCTACGGCATGAGTGCCTTCGGCCTGGCATCCAACCTCGGTATCGAGCGGTCTGCGGCGCAGATGTACATCGAAAAATATTTCCAGCGCTTTGCCGGCGTCGCGCAGTACATGGCCGATACCCGCGCCCAGGCCAAGGCGCGCGGCTATGTGGAAACGGTGTTCGGCCGCCGTCTGTGGCTGCCCGAGATTAATTCGCCCAACGGACCACGCCGCCAGGGCGCCGAACGCGCCGCCATCAATGCGCCGATGCAGGGTACCGCCGCCGACCTGATCAAGCTGTCGATGATCGCGGTGCAGGACTGGCTCGAGCGCGACGGCCTGCAGTCGAAGATGGTGATGCAGGTGCATGATGAACTGGTGCTGGAAGTGCCGCAGGCCGAGCTGGCGCTGGTGCGCGAAAAGTTGCCGCAGTTGATGGCCAGCGTGGCGCAGTTGAAAGTGCCGCTGATTGCGGAAGTGGGCGTGGGTAACAACTGGGACGAGGCGCATTAGCCTGGGCAAATGATGCGAGTTGTATTTTTTTGGAGAGAAGACCTGAAGGATATGGCACTGGAAATCGATAGCCGGGCGGGGTGTCCTTTTTTGCGGGCGTTTGCCGAAACCGCCCGCATGTGTTTTAATTTGCCTCCTTCCCGCATTGCACAGGTTCCAAAATTAACTCGACGCTGACATCCATCCTGCTCACCACCATGCTGGCGGGGGTGGTAAGCATCTCTGCGGCCGCGATTCTATCCTTCGGTCTGTTGGGGAAAATGGTGGAGCGCATGGTCAGCCTGTCGGTTGGCATCCTGCTGTCAACCTCGCTGCTGCACGCCCTGCCCAAGGCTTTCGAGTCGCATGCCGATACGAAAGCCCTGTTTGCCACCCTGCTGGCCGGCCTGCTCGGGTTTTTCCTGCTGGAGAAGATGGCGGTTCTGCGCCATTCGCACCATTACGAAGGCGATGGCCATCACCACGAGCATGGTCATGATGCGCATGAAGCCGGCAAGTCGGGCTGGATGATCCTGGTGGGCGACGGCTTGCACAATTTTACCGATGGCATCCTGATTGCCGCCGCCTTCCTGGCCGACCCCAATCTCGGCATCATCGCCGCGGTCGCCATCATCGCCCATGAAATTCCGCAGGAAATCGGCGACTTCATCGTCTTGCTCAACGCCGGCTTTTCCCGCACCCGCGCCTATGTCTACAACCTGCTGTGCAGCATGATGGCGGTGGCCGGCGGCCTGCTCGGCTATTTCACGCTGGAACAGGCCAGCGACTGGATTCCCTATGTGCTGGTATTCGCTTCCTCGGGTTTCATCTACATCGCCGTCAGCGACCTGATGCCGCAGATGCAGCGCCGCGCCACCGTGCGCGAGACGATTCCGCAGGTGCTGCTGATCGCCGTGGGCGTGGCGATCGTCCTTTTCCTGACCGGCGGCGACCACGCGCACTGATTCGCGCCGTTAGGCGGACGAATAAGTCGCACTTGACGGGCGGATGCGACGGGATCAGACTGAGGCCAGCAATCGCAACGCGCCGATGCCATGCGCGCGGGGCGGATTGCAACGGGTTTTGCTTCCTCGGGGCAAAGGCGAGTCTGCTCATGAAAGAGAAAGAATTGCGGCTGGCAGTCGTGTTCTTCGGCGGCGTTTCGCTCGCCGTCTACCAGCATGGCGTCAATCGTGAAATCCTGAATCTCGTCCGGGCATCGAAGTTTTACCACCGCAACAGGGAGGATGAAGGCGACCATCCCCCGACATTTCACAGCCGCTACCCGGATGAGCCAGAGCGCTCGAGCGGCGAAATTTACCTGCAATGCATCGAGGCAGTCGGGCAGCACCTCTCGCTGCGGGTGATCGTCGACGTGATTTCCGGCGCGTCTGCCGGCGGCATGAATGGCATCGCGCTGGCGCGCGCCCTGGCGCATGACTTGAGCCTGGCGCCGCTGACCGACATGTGGCTCAATGAAGCCGACATGCTCAAACTCCTGGCACCCGAGGCCAAGGCGCGGCTCTGGAATAAGTGGATTTTCTGGCCGTTCGTGCGCCCCATGCTGGCGCGCCTGCATCGAGAGGGTTTGATTGCCGGCAAGGTCGACGAGGAAATGGCGGAGCGGGTTTCCGTTTTCCTGCGTTCGCGCTGGTTCAAGCCGCCGCTGGATGGCCGCCGTCTCGCCACCCTCGTGCTGGACGGCTTGACAGCCATGGAGAACACCGGACGCCAGGCGGCATCCCTGCTGCCGCCTGGCACAAGGCTGGATCTGCAAGTGACCGCGACCGATTACGGCGGTCTGGACCGGCCGATTTTCATCCACGATCCACCCGTGATCAAGGAGCGCGAGCATCGCCATATGCTGCGTTTCAGCCTCGAACACGACAAGGCCGGCCACCTGCAAAGCGACTTCGATCTCGACAATGTGCCGTCGCTGGCTTTTGCCGCCCGCGCATCGGCCTCCTATCCCGGCGCTTTTCCACCGGCCCAGCTTGGCGAGATGGACGATCTGCTGGCGTCCCGCCACCGGCCCTGGCCTGCCCGCGCCAGCTTTCTTGCGCGCAATTTCAGCGGATATCGCGACCTGGGCATGCCACCGGAAGGCGCCGTGCTGCTCGATGGCAGCATTCTCGACAACAAGCCCATCATGGCGACACTCGAGGCGATCCGCACACACAGCGCCTACCGCGAGGTGGATCGTCGTCTGGTGTATATCGACCCGCATTCGCGCATGGACAAGCCGCCCCCCAGCAGCAGCGTGCCGGGGTTTTTCGCCACCTTGCGCGGTGCGCTTTCGGACTTGCCGCGCACGGCGCCGACCTACAATGAACTGGCCAACGTCAGCCGTTACAACAAGCAGGTGCGGCGCCTGAAGGAGACCATACAGCACGCCAGGGCGCAGGTGGCGAAATTGCTCGAGCAATCCACCGGCGGGCGCATCAGCGGCGATTTCACCATCAACGATTTGCGGCACTGGCGCCTGACCTCCACCAATCTCCTGGCCGGCACCCCGATCGTGTATGACGCCTACATGCGGGCCCTGGTGCTGGAGGCGCTGGATTTCGTCGTCGATCTCATCAATGGCGCCTGCGGATTTTCCCGGGAGTCGACGGCGGCGCACAAGGTCCAGGAGGCGCTCGAGCTTTGGGCCGAAAGCCAGGCCATCCTGCTGCCCGATTCCTACCACATGCCCGATAGCGCCCATGAAAACGTCGATATGCCGACATTCGCCAAAATGATCATCGACTTCGGGCTGGTGTATAAAAGGCGCCGGCTGCATTTTGTGCTGCATGAAATCAATGATCTGTATGGAACGGTCTCCCTGAAGGATAGCTGTTCGCCCGAACCCGAGGAACTCGATCTGCTCAAGATCCAGATCCACAAGCTCATCGATGAAATGACGATGTATGACAATACCGATTTCCTGAGCGAGCAGGCGATCGCCATGTGCCGCAAGCTGTTCCTGGCGGATCTGGGGCAGATGCAAGTCAGCCAGTTCGTCAGCGCGCGGGATGCCGCCATCGCGAGTCTCGTCAAGCGGCTGGGCATAGAATGCGACCTGGCCCGCAGCAACGATGATGCGGATGCGGTCTTGTCGTCGCCCTTGGTGCGCAACCTGACGCCCCACTGCCGCAGCGCTATTCTGAGCGGCTATCTGGGCTATTTTTACTGGGATATCATCCTGCGTCCCGTGGTGAGCGCGCTGTCGCTGGAAGCCGGGCCGATAGAGGAGGTATTGATCGACCGTATCAGTCCGGACGATGCGCTCAGCCTGACTTCTGCCGAAGCGACGAGAATGCTGCTTGGCGGAACCTTCGCCGGCTTTGGCGGTTTTCTCAGCCGGGCGACGCGCGAGAACGATTATCTGTGGGGACGGCTGCATGCCGTCGATCGGCTGTTCGACATACTCGCCAGCACGGTGGCGGAAAATACGCAGGGATCCATCGATTTTCACGCCTTGAAAAAGGCGGCATTCGAACGCGTCATCGAGGAGGAGGCCGCACGCCTCACCCTGATTCCCGATCTGGTGGCGCGCATCCGCACGGCGATTGCCGCCCTCTGATCATGCTTGCGGCGAGCGCCGCCGCAAGTGCATCCTCGCGCCGCCCTAGGCGCCGCGCGCCACCGGCCGCGCAGCATCGCTGCACCATTCGCTCCACGAACCCGGATACAGCGCCGCCCCGGGCAAGCCTGCCACTTCCAGCGCCAGCAGGTTGTGGCAGGCGGTGACGCCCGAGCCGCATTGCATGACGGCCGCTTGCGGCGAATCGATCACTGCGCGCCATTCCTCGCGCAATTGCGGCGCCGGCTTGAAGCTGCCATCTTCCTGCAGGTTGTTTTTGAAAAAACGGTTTTTTGCGCCGGGGATGTGGCCGCCGACCGGGTCGATGGTTTCGTTCTCGCCGCGAAAACGGTCCGGCGCGCGCGCATCGACGACGGTGAGCGCCGGCTTTTCCAGGTTCGCGAGGATGGCTGCGGCATCGATCGTTGCGACCAGCGGCGCCTGCTGCACCTGCGGCACGATGTCGCCATAGGGTTTGCCGCGCAATTCCGCAGACAGCCACATGCCGGATGCGCTCCAGGCCTGCACGCCGCCGTCCAGCACGGCGACGGCATCATGCCCGACCCAGCGCAGCAGCCACCACAGGCGGGCGGCGAACATGCCGCCCTGGGCATCATAGGCGACGACCTGGGATTTGCTATTGATTCCCCAGCGGCGCAGGGTTTCGATGAGGGTGGCGCGCTCGGGCAGGGGATGGCGGCCGCGGAAGACGCCCTGCGCATCGGTCTTGCTGCCGGAAAGGTCGCGGTCCAGGTGGGCAAATTGCGCGCCGGGGATGTGGCCCGCCTCGAAAGCCAGGCGTCCGGCATCGGGCAGGGCCAGGTCGTGCCGGCAGTCGATCACGACCCAGTCCCGCTCGAGCGCATGGTGGGCCAGTTCGGTGGCAGAGATCAGTGTGGTATGGCGCATCGCGGGCTCCCGGGTTACTGCGCGCATTGTAATACGTTGCTGCGCTCAGACCTCGATTTTGCCGCGATACCATTCGTGGAAGTGCTGCATGCCGTCTTCCATCGGCGACTGATACGGGCCGACTTCATTGACGCCGCGATCCAGCAGGATCTTGCGGCCGGCATCCATGCGCTGCGCGATCTCGTCGTCCTCGATGCAGGTCTCCATGTAGGCGGCGCGCTCGGCTTCGATGAATTCGCGCTCGAACAGGGCGATTTCTTCCGGGTAGTAGAACTCCACCACGTTGGTGGTCTTTTGCGGCCCCTTGGGCCACAGGGTCGACACCACCAGCACATGCGGATACCACTCGACCATGATGTTCGGGTAGAGCGTGAGCCAGATGGCGCCGTGCTTGGGCGCCTCGCCGTTGCGGAACTTGAGCACCTGTTCGTGCCATTTCTGATAGACGGGCGAGCCGGACTTCTGCAGGCCGCGATTGACGCCGACGGTCTGCACGCTGTAGTCGGGGCCGAATTCCCAGCGCAGGTCGTCGCACGAAACGAAGCTGCCGAGACCCGGATGGAAGGGCTCGACGTGGTAATCCTCCAGATAGACCTCGATGAAGGTCTTCCAGTTGTAGTCGCACTCATGGACTTCGACGTGGTCGAACATGTAGCCGGAAAAATCCAGGTCGCGGGTCACGCCGAGATTGGCCAGCATGTCGCGCACCTGCACGCCGTTGTCCTCGAACAGCAGGCCGTTCCAGTTCTGCAAAGGCGTCTTCGACAGGTTCAGGCAGGGCGTGTCGGCAAAATGCGGCGCGCCGATCAGTTCGCCCTGCAAGTCGTAGGTCCAGCGGTGCAGCGGGCAGACGATATTGTGCGTGTTGCCGCGGCCGTTGAACATCTTGGCTTGCCGATGGCGGCAGACGTTGGACAGCAGTTCGATGCCTTGCTGGCTGCGCACCAGCATGCGGCCTTCGTTTTCCCATGGCAGGGTCGCGAAGTCGCCTGCTTCGGGCACCATCAGTTCATGGCCGGCATAGCGCGGGCCGCGCTGGAACAGCTGTTGAATTTCCTGCTGTAGCAGGCGTTCATCGAAGTAAACGTTGACCGGAAGTTGCGCATGCGAGCGCGCGAGCTTGGCAATAGTAGCCAGATCGGACATCCCCACCCCCAAATTAATTTGCACCAACCTAAGAGAGAAAGAATCCGCAAAAACCTGTGTTCAAGCAATATGAAACGGAAATTTTGGACAGAACTAGAAATTATACCCCAGCCCCCCTTGTCGTGGGAGATTTATCCTGGGGGCGCGCATGCTGCGATTGCGAGAATGGCATGCTTGCGGATAAGATTTCTGGAAATCAATCCTGGCTACGCTATGCGCTTTCTCTTTTCCTTCAAGGATCATCATTCATCGTGGCGCTGGCACGGATTGCTGGCCCTGCTGTTCGTCGCCGCCTTCGCCCTCGAACTGTTCGGCGCACGTTTCCTGGCCGTGAGCGAATCCCGCCTGGCCGATGTCTACCAGCGGCGGCATGCCGCCGAACTGGCGCCGGATCCCGACATCGTGGTGGTCGACATCGACGATGCCAGCATGGTCGAGATGCAGGAAATCGCCGGTTTGTGGTCCTGGCCGCGCGAGATCCACGCCGACTTGCTGGAAGCGCTGGGCGAGTTTGCGCCGCGGGCGATCGTGTTCGACATGACCTTTTCGGTGCGCGATGCCATGCGGTCGGCCAGCGATGCTCGCCTGGACGAAGCCGTCAAGGCATCGGCCGCTGTCTTTCTGCCGGCCACGCGGCTGGCGGCAGAAAGGGATGCGGCCGGCGTGCAGTTGGCGCCACTGGCGGCGGCATTCGGCATTGCGGAAGGCGGGGCAGGCAACGCGCAGGCCGCCATCGAGTTGCCGAATGTGATCGGGCGCGCAGCCTGGCGCCTGGGCTTGATCAACAGCGTCAAGGATGACGACGGCACGCTGCGCCGCTACCGTTTGCATACCGATGTCCAGGGCTGGCGCTTGCCGTCGCTGCCGGCGCGGGTCGTGCAGGATATGGCCCAGGGGGCGGGGCGCGAGCAGGGGCAGGGCAGGGGCTGGCCGGAGGGTGACGACTTCCTGATGCGCTGGTCGAGCGGCTTGCATCGCCACTATTCCTACGGCACCCTGTACCAGACCCTGACGCAACAGCGCATGTCCCTGGACGAGGCCGCACGCCGTGGATTCGATGCCCGGCTGGCACCGCTGTTTCGCGACAAGATCATCGTCATCGGCTCTTCCGCGGCCAGTTCCTTCGACCACCACCTGACGCCGCTGGGCAGCAACATCGCCGGTGTCGATATCCTCGCCGCAGCCATCGACAATCTCAAGAACCGGCAAGAAGTGCGCGCGGTGCATGCCGCCGTGCCATTTTTCTTTGGCGCGCTGCTGATCGCAATCCTGGCCTGGGCATTTGCCAGCCGCAAGAACCCCATGGCGATCGGCCTGGCGCTGGCGCTGGGGTCGCTTGCCGCGCTGCTGGCAGCCGATGCGGCGTTGGCGCGTAACCTGCTCGTGCCGCTGGTCACGCCGCTGGCGTTCGCGTGGGCATGGTACCTGCTGGCGGCGATCGGCGGCTACCTGCGCGAACGGCGCTCGCGCGAGCAGGCGGTTTCGCTGTTCGGCCGCTTCCTCAATCCGAATGTAGTGCGGCAGATCGTCGAGCAGGGCGAAACCGTCGAAAGCCTGTCGGGCCGCACTTCGCAGGTGACGGTGCTGTTTTCCGACATCCGCGGCTTTACCACCCTGTCGGAGACGCGCGCGCCGCACGAAGTCGTGACCCTGCTGAACCGCTATTTCGACCGCCAGGTCGATGTCGTGTTCCGCCATGGCGGCACGCTCGACAAGTTCATCGGCGACTGCATCATGGCATTCTGGGGCGCGCCGATGGATGATCCAGAGCATGCTGCGCATGCGGTGGCGGCGGCGCTGGAAATGCAGGAAGTGCTGCTGGAATTCAAAAAAGAGCTGCAAGCCGAGGGGGCCGATATCGCCGACTTCGACGTCGGCATCGGTGTACACTCCGGACCCGCTGTGGTAGGCTTTATTGGTGCCCAGAAGAAACTAGACTATACGGCGATCGGCGATACCGTCAACCTCGCCAGCCGGGTCGAAGGATTGACCAAGGGTGTGGCGCGCGTGCTGGTCACGCGCGATACCATGCAGGCATGCGGTGATCCTGGCACCATCCATTTCGTTGCGCATGGCGCGTTCGCAGTCAAGGGGCGCGCTGCCGAAGTCGAGTTGTACGAACCCGTGAGGACGCAGTCATGAGAGGTTACCCTTTAGCGCTCCTGTTCTTTGCTTGCGCTGCGCAGGCCGAGCCGGCGCTGACCAACCGCGCCACCGATGTGCTGGCGCAACCGCAGTCGGATGCCGCCAGGCTGGCGGCGCTGGCGGAGCGCGACAAGGTCGAGGTGCTGCGACGCAGCGGCGCCTGGAGCGAAGTCAGGACCGGCGCCGGCAAGACCGGCTGGGTGCGCATGATGCACCTGACGCCGGCCAGCGCCGGCAGCACGCCTGAACGCGCTGCGCCCAACCCGGCCGGCGCGCTGGCCAGTCTGCTGGGTTCCGGCCGCAGCGGCAATACCGCGACGGTCACCACCGGCGTGCGCGGCCTGCAGGAAGAGGATCTGCAAAACGCCAGGACCAATCCAGCCGAGTTCCAGAAAATGCAAAAATACACCGTAACAACGGATGTCGGCCAGGCATTTGCCCGTCGCAGCAACCTGACGCCGGCGCAGGTCGGCTATCTGGAAGAGCGGGGGGCGCCATCGCAAACGAACGACATGGTGCCCGGCATGGGCGGAGGCTGACATGCGCGCGCTTGCAAAGATCACGATCGCGCTGGCGCTGGCGCTGGCCTCCGGCGCCGCCGCCGCGCAGTTCGGCGGCTTTACGCTTCCCGGCCTGGGGCGTAGCGCGGACAAGGGCAAGGCGCCCGACTTCGGCAGCATGCTGGGTAACCTCGGCAAGGCGCTCAAAGAACCGACCGAGCAGGAAGAAGTGGCGCTCGGCCAGGAATTTGCCGCTACCCTGCTGGGCGCCAAGCCCTTGCTGAACAATCCGGGCGCGCAGCGCTACGTCAACACGCTCGGACGCTGGCTGGCGTCGCAGACCGAGCGGCCCGACCTGCCGTGGACATTCGGCGTGCTCGATGACGGCGGTTACAACGCCTTCGCCACGCCCGGCGGCTATATTTTCGTCACCAGGGGCTTGCTGGAGCGCATGCGTAGCGAAGCCGAGCTGGCCGGCGTGCTGGCGCATGAAATTGGCCATGTGCTCAAGAAGCACCACCTGAATGCGGTCAAGGCCAGCGGCTGGACGGGTATTGCCGGCGACCTGGTGAGCGCCAAAACCGGCGGCAACGCGCAAGTCAGCGCGTTCGTGAAAAACGCCGTGCTGAAAGTGTTTGCCAGCGGTCTCGATCAGAGCGACGAGTTCGAGGCTGACCGCCTTGGCGTGGTGATCGCCGCGCGCGCCGGCTACGACCCGTTCGGCTTGCCGGCAGTGCTGCAGGCGTTGCAGGGCGAAAACGGCCAGGACGCCAGCTTCGCCCTGATGTTCAAGACGCATCCTGCGCCTGCTGAGCGCATCAGTCGCCTCGATGGCCTGATGCAGGGCCGCTTCGATGGCTTGCCGGGCAATCAGGGCAAGCCGCTCAAGGACCGGTTGAAGGAATTCGGCAAATAGGGCTGTAGGCAGCGCCGCAATTCAGCGCTTGAAAGCGACCACATGGTCGATTTCGAGCCGGATGCCGATCTTCTCGCCGAGCGCATGGTTGTGGTGGCTCGGCACCAGCGACAAAACATGCGTGCCGCTGGGCAGTTCCAGCGTGTAGAGAAATTCCGCGCCGCGGAATGCCTTGGCGACCACGCTGGCCTGCAGGGGGCTGGCGTCGTCGTGGATCAGGTCGTCCGGGCGCACCAGCACATCCACAGTGCAGCCCAGGCAGCAATCCTCGGGCATCAGCGCCGGCACGGCCCCCAGTTCGATCTCGATGCGATGCGGCGCCAGCACGGTGCCGGGCACCAGCACGCCTTCGCCGATGAAGTCGGCGACGAAGCGGTTGGCCGGCTCATGGTAGAGCTTGTAGGGCGCGGCCCACTGCTGGACCACGCCCTGGTGCAGGATGCCGATCTCGTCGGCGATGGCGAAAGCCTCGTTCTGGTCGTGCGTGACCAGCACCGCGGTGGCGTTCTGCGCCTTGAGGATGGCGCGCACTTCCACGGAGAGGCGTTCGCGCAATTCGACATCGAGGTTGGAAAACGGCTCGTCCAGCAGCAACAGGTCGGGCCTGGGCGCCAGCGCGCGCGCCAGCGCCACGCGCTGTTGCTGGCCGCCTGACAGTTCGTGCGGATAAGCCTTGTCGAGCGCCTGCAGGCCCACCACCTCCAGCATCTCGTCGACGCGGCGCCGGACTGCGTTGCGGTCGAGGCTGCGCAGGCCGAAGGCGATGTTGCGGCGCACGTCCAGGTGCGGAAACAGCGCATAGTCCTGGAACACCATGCCGATGTGGCGCTGTTCTGCCGGCACGGAAAAGTCGCGGCTGCTCACCAGGCGGCCGTTGACGTGGATGGCGCCGGCGCTGACGGCTTCGAAGCCGGCGATGCAGCGCAGCGCCGTGGTCTTGCCGCAGCCGGAAGGTCCGAGCAGGCAGCCGATCTGGCCGCGCGCCAGCGTAAAGCTGAGGTCGGAGAAGGTGTCGGCGCGCTGGTAAGTGTGGGAAATGCCCGTCAGCTGCAGCGTGATGTCGCCGGCGGCGGCGATCGAAGAAGAAATGTCCATCCTGCTATTCTACCGCCCGGATTGCCGGGTCAGCAGCACGACCGGCAGCAGGCCGACGATCACCAGCACCACCGCCGGCAAGGCCGCCAGCTCCCACTGACCTTCCGAAGTCATTTCAAACACCCGCACCGCCAGCGTGTCCCAGCCGAACGGGCGCGTCATCAGGGTGATCGGCATTTCCTTCATCACATCGACGAATACCAGCAGCGCTGCAGTCAGCAGGCCGCCGCGCAGCAGCGGCACATGCACCTGCATCAGCAGGCGCCAGCCGGACAGGCCCATGCCGCGCGCGGCTTCTTCCTGGCTGCGCGTGATGCGCTGCATGGCGCTGTCGATGGCGTTGAAGCCGGGTGCAAGGAAGCGCGCGACATACGCCAGCAGCATCACCGTCAGGGTGCCCTTGAGCACGCTGCCGCCGCTGGCGCCCAATGATGGCATCCAGGCCAGCAGCTGGTTGTCCAGCCACGCCACCGGGATGAAAATGCCGACCGCCAGCACGCTGCCGGGAACGGCATAGCCGAGCGTGGACAGGCGCGCGAAAAAGCGCGTCGGCCAGTCGCGGTACAGGCGCAGCGCGTACGACAGGATCAGGCCGGCCGCCACTACCAGGGCGGCGGCGATGGCCGACAGCAGCACCGAATGCCAGATGAATTGCGGGTAGCGGACGTCGAATTCGGTGGTGAAGACGCTGGCGCTCCAGATGATCAGTTGCAGTAGCGGGACGATGAACACCGCGCAAAAAAATACGCCGAGCAGCGCGCTGATGCTCCAGCCCATGAGGGGCGTCAGGCGGTAGGTGGTGGCCTGGCTGCGGCCGCTGCCGTGGTAGCGGCGCACGCCGCGCCAGCGCTGTTCTGCCGCCACCAGGGCGAACACGATCAGCACCAGGATCGAGGCCAGCTGCGAGGCGGTGGACAAGGAAAACAGGCCGAACCAGGCCTTGTAGATGGCGGTGGTGAAGGTGTCGTAATTGAAGATGGCGACGGTGCCGAAATCGGCCAGGGTTTCCATCAGCACCAGCATGATGCCGCCGACGATCCAGGGACGCGCCATCGGCAGGGCGATCCTGACGAATCCGGTGCGCCGGGAGAGGCCCAGCGACTGGCCCGCCTCCAGCGCGCGCCGGCCCTGGGTCATGAAGGCGTTGCGCGCCAGCAGGTAGACATACGGGTAGAGCGCCACCGACATCACCAGGATCACGCCGCCGCGCGAGCGTATGCGCGGAAACCAGGCGCTGCTGCCGAACCATTCGCGCAGGAGCGTTTGCAGCGGGCCGGTAAAGTCGAGCAGGCCGATGGCCACGAAGGCGGTAACGTAGGCCGGCATCGCCAGCGGCAGCATCAGCGCCCAGGCGAAGAAACGCCGGCCGGGGAAGTCGCAGACGGCGGTCAGCCAGGCCAGCGTCACCCCGAGCAGGCCGGTGCCGAGCGCCACGCCGAGCGCCAGCCACAGGGTGTTGAGCAAGATGTCTGGCAACACGTGCTGCGACAGGTGCACCCAGGCTGCCGACTGCGGATACAGGAAGGAGGACAGCACCACCAGCAGCGGAATCAGCGTCACCAGCGATACCAGGAAGGCGGCCACGCGCCAGCCGGTCAGCAGGCGCGCAAACGGCAGCCGTTGCGTGCGCGGCGTGACGGCGACGGTGGCATGGGCGGCCGTGTTCATCGCAACAGTCTTGCTTCGGGTCGCCGCCGGCTTACTTGTAGCCGGCCCGGTCCATCAGCCTGACGGCGGCGGACTGCAAGTCGCCGGCCTTGCTGACATTGATCAGGTTCGGCTTGAAGCTGCCCCAGCTGGCCAGCACCGGGTCAGGCTTGACCTTCGGATTGACCGGGAATTCCATGTCGGCGTCGGTGTACAGATTCTGCGCCTGTTCCGAGGAGAGCCATTCGATCAGCTTTTGCGCGCCGGCCGGATTTTTCGCATGCTTGGTCACGCCCGCGCCGGAAATGTTCACGTGCACGCCGCCGGTTTTCTGGTTGGCCCAGAAGATCCCGAGCGGGAGATTCGGTTTCTTTGCCATCAGGCGGCCGTAGTAATAGGTATTGGCGATGCCGACATCGCACTGGCCGGCGCCGACTGCTTCCAGCATTTTGCTGTCATCGGCAAAGACATCGGTGGCCAGGTTGCCCACCCAGCCCTTGACGATCTGCTCGGTCTGGGCCTCGCCGTGTTCGGCGATCATCATCGCCACCAGCGACTGGTTGTAGACCTTTTTCGAGGTGCGCAGGCACAGGCGGTTCTTCCATTTCGGGCTGGCCAGGTCTTCGTAGGTCGACAGCTCTTCCGGCTTGACGTTCTTCTTGTTGAAGAAAATCGTGCGGGCCCGCACCGACAGGCCGAACCAGAGGTTGTTGGCGTCGCGCAGGTGAGCCGGGACATTCGCCGCCAGCACGGGGGAATTCACCGGCCGCAGCAAGCCTTCATGCGCCGCCTGCCAGAGGTTGCCGGCGTCCACCGTGATCAGCATGTCGGCCGGCGTGTTGGCGCCCTCGGCTTTCAGCTTTTCCAGCAGCGGGCCTTCCTTGTCGGTGACGAACTTGATGGTGGTGCCGGTCTGTTTTGTATAGGCGTCGAACATGGGCTTGATCAATTGCTCGATGCGGGCGGAATATACCACGACTTCATCGGCCGATGCGGCGGATGCAAAGCCGAGGGCGGCAATCGAAGCGGCAAGCAGGGCGGGCAGCAATTTCATGAGGTTTTCTCCTGAGCGGGGACAGAGAGCGAATTGCGGACCATTATAGGCAAAAAGCCGTTTCCAGTAAATGAAAATCATTATCGTTTGACTTCGTTCAATGCCGTCCAATCCCGGCAGGGTTGGTTTGTTCTAAAATAACGGGTTAATTTCAGTTTGGATCTTTATGTCAAAAAAGAACGTTCCAGCCAGCGAACCGGCATCGTTCGAGCAAGCGATGGCGGAACTGGAGCAACTGGTGATGCAGATGGAAGCGGGCGAACTGCCGCTGGAAGCCTCGGTCGCCGCCTACCAGCGCGGTTCCGAACTGGTCAAGTATTGCGCCGCCCAGCTCGACAAGGTGGAAAACCAGGTCAAGGTCCTGGAAGGCGACATGCTCAAGCCCTTTGCCGCCGATGGCGTGGGGGAGGAGGCATGAGCACGCCGGCATTCAGCGACTGGATGCAGGGTGTCCAGGCCGGCATGGAGCAATCGCTGGCGGATTTCCTGTCGGCCGAGTCCGCATCGCCGCAGCAGTTGCACGCGGCCATGCGCTATGCCGTGCTGGATGGCGGCAAACGGGTGCGCCCGCTGCTGGTGTTTGCCGCCGGCGCGCTGTTCGCTGCGCCGCAGGCCGAGCTGGCGCGGGCGGCTGCCGCCGTCGAAATGATCCACGCCTATTCACTGGTGCATGACGACATGCCGTGCATGGACGACGACGCCCTGCGCCGCGGCAAGCCGACCGTGCACGTGCAGTACGGCGAAGCCACCGCGCTGCTGGTGGGCGATGCCCTGCAGTCGCAAGCCTTCCTGGTGTTGGCCGAGGGCGCGGCCGAGGCGGCGCGCAAAGTCGCGATGCTGCGCCTGCTGGCGTTCGCTTCCGGTTCGGCCGGCATGTGCGGCGGTCAGGCGATCGATCTGTCCAGCGTCGGCCTGGCCTTGTCGCTGGAGGCGCTGGAGCAGATGCATCGCCTGAAGACCGGCGCGCTGTTGCGGGCTTCGGTGCTGCTCGGCGCCTGGTGCGGCAAGGCGCTCACGGAGGCGGAAACGAATGCGCTGGACGCCTACGCGGCAGCAATCGGCCTGGCGTTCCAGGTGGTCGATGACATCCTCGACGCCACCGCCGATTCGGCGGTGCTGGGCAAGACCGCCGGCAAGGATGCCGCCGACAACAAGCCGACCTATGTGTCGATCCTCGGTCTGGAAGAATCGCGGGCACTGGCGGAAAAGTTGCGCGCCGATGCGCACCGGGCGCTACAGCCCTTCGGCGACCAGGGTTTGCGCCTGCGCCAGTTGGCCGACCTGATTGTTGAACGAAAATCTTAAAAAGATCCAGCATGGACTTGCTAAACAAAATCAATAGCCCCGCCGACCTGCGCAACCTGCCGCGCGCCGAACTCCTGCCGCTGGCCGACGAGTTGCGCGCTTTCGTGCTCGATTCGGTGTCCAAGACCGGCGGCCACCTGTCCAGCAATCTCGGCACGGTCGAGCTGACCATCGCGCTGCATTACGTTTTCAATACGCCCGAAGACCGCATCGTCTGGGATGTCGGCCACCAGACCTACCCGCACAAGATCCTCACCGGCCGGCGCGACCGCATGTCGACCCTGCGCCAGTTGCACGGCATTTCGGGTTTTCCGCGCCGCGACGAGAGCGAATACGATACCTTTGGCACGGCGCACTCCTCGACCTCGATTTCGGCGGCGCTCGGCATGGCGCTGGCCGCCAAAACCAAGGGCGAAAGCCGGCATGCCATCGCCGTCATCGGCGACGGCTCGATGACCGCCGGCATGGCATTCGAAGCGCTCAACAATGCCGGCGTGTATGACGACATCAACCTGCTGGTGATCCTCAACGACAACGACATGTCGATCTCGCCGCCGGTGGGCGCGCTGAACCGCTATCTAGCGCGACTGATGTCGGGCAAGTTCTATGCTGCCGCCAGAAATGTCGGCAAGACCATGCTGCCGGCGCCGATGCTGGAACTGGCCAAGCGCCTGGAAGAGCATGCCAAGGGCATGATCATGCCGGCCACCATGTTCGAGGAATTCGGTTTCAACTACATCGGCCCGATCGACGGCCACGACCTCGAATCGCTGGTGCCGACCCTGCAAAACCTCAAGCAGCTCAAAGGCCCGCAATTCCTGCACGTGGTCACCAAAAAGGGCCAGGGCTACAAGCTCGCCGAAGCCGACCCGGTGCTGTACCACGGTCCCGGCAAATTCGACCCGGCCGAAGGCATCAAGCCTGCCAAGGCCGGCAAGCTGACCTATACGCAAGTCTTTGGCGACTGGCTGTGCGACCAGGCCGCCGCTGACAAGCGCCTGATCGGCATCACCCCGGCCATGCGCGAAGGCTCCGGCATGGTGCAATTCGAGCAGCGCTTCCCCGATCGCTATTACGACGTCGGCATCGCCGAGCAGCACGCGGTGACCTTCGCCGCCGGCCTGGCATGCGAAGGCTTGAAGCCGGTGGTGGCGATTTATTCCACCTTCCTGCAGCGCGGCTACGATCAGCTGATCCATGACGTCGCCCTGCAAAATCTCGACGTCACCTTCGCGCTGGACCGCGCCGGCCTGGTGGGCGCCGATGGCGCCACCCATGCCGGCAACTACGACCTGGCCTTCCTGCGCTGCATCCCCAACATGGTGGTCATGGCGGCTGCGGATGAAAACGAGTGCCGGCAGATGCTCTCCACCGCTTTCCAATATAATGGTCCGGCAGCCGTGCGCTATCCGCGCGGCGCCGGCGTTGGCGCAGTGGTGCAAAAAGATTTGCAGGCTCTGCCGCTGGGCAAGGGCGAAATTCGCCGCACCGGCAAGGGAATTGCGATCCTGGCCTTTGGCACCATGCTGGCGCCGGCACTGGCAGCCGCCGAGGCGCTGGATGCCACGGTGGCCAACATGCGCTTCGTCAAGCCGCTGGATGCCGAACTGGTCAGGCAGCTGGCAGAAACGCATGATGCGCTGGTCACGGTAGAAGAGGGCGCGCTGATGGGCGGCGCCGGTTCCGCAGTGGCGGAGGCGCTGGCCGCAGCCGGCATCGTCAAGCCGATCCTGCACCTGGGCCTGCCGGACAGGTTCATCGATCATGGCGATGCCGTCCAGCTGCTGGCCATGTGCGGCCTCGATGCCGCCGGGATCGAGGCATCGATCCGGCAGCGCTTCGGCAAGGATGCGCCGCGCCTGGTCGTCAACAACTGAATTATTCGTGCCGTCGGTGACGGCACACTTTGAAAGCACTGCCATGAATACCCGCGAGTTGAACACCATCCCCGATGTGCAGAGCACGCCTGATACCCGACGCCTGGCGATCCAGCGCGTCGGCGTCAAAGGGGTGCGCTATCCGGTGAGCGTCAAGGCCAGCTCGGGCACGCAGCCGACGGTCGGCACCTGGAACATGTACGTGCAGCTGCCGGAAGAGCAGAAGGGCACGCACATGTCGCGTTTCATCGCCCTGCTGGAAGGTAATCGGGCGCCGCTGGATGTTGCCCATTTTTCCGCGTTGATGCGCAAGATGGTCAAGCTGCTGGAAGCAGAAGCCGGCCGCATCGAGCTGACCTTCCCGTATTTCATCAACAAGATCGCGCCGGTCTCCGGCGTCGAAAGCCTGATGGATTATGAAGTCGGCCTGACCGGCGACATCCGCGGCGACCAGGTCGAAATCACCCTGAAGGTGATGGTGCCGGTGACGAGCCTGTGCCCGTGCTCGAAAAAGATCTCGGCCTATGGTGCGCACAACCAGCGCTCGCACATCACCGTCAACGCGGTATTGGCAGGCGACGTCCTGGTGGATCAGCTGATCGGCAAGATCGAGGAGCAGGCGTCCTGCGAACTGTACGGCCTGTTGAAGCGCCCGGACGAGAAATACGTCACCGAGCGCGCGTATGACAACCCGAAGTTCGTCGAAGACCTGGTGCGCGACGTCGCCGGCATGCTCAATGCCGACGGCCGCATCGCCGCCTATACGCTGGAAGCGGAAAACTTCGAGTCTATCCACAACCACTCCGCCTACGCGCTGATCGAGCACGACAAGCGCAAGCAGTAAGGCAGCTAGCAAGACCGGCGCGCTAGCGCGCGCGTTCTCTTTCCCACAGGACATCGCTGCCGCCGGCATGCCGGTTCAATACCCGCGACAGCACGAATAGCAGGTCCGACAGCCGGTTCAGGTAATGTTGCGGATGTGCGTGCAGGCCTTCGGCGTGGCCGAGGGTCACCACGCTGCGTTCGGCACGGCGGCAGACGGTGCGGCATACATGCGCCAGCGCGGCGGCGCGCGAACCGCCCGGCAGGATGAATTCCTGCAACGCCGGCAGGGCCGCATTGTATTTCTTGAGCCACGCATCCAGCCGCGCCACATGCTCTGCCGTGACCATCTGGTAGCCGGGGATGCACAGCTCGCCGCCCAGATCGAACAGGTCGTGCTGGATGGTCAGCAATTCCTCGCGCAGCGCCGTCGGCAGATCTTCGCACAGCAATACGCCCAGCTGCGAATTGAGCTCGTCCACATCGCCCATGGCATGCACGCGCAGGCTATCCTTGCCGGTGCGGCTGCCATCGCCCAGGCCGGTGGTGCCATCGTCGCCGGTGCGGGTGGCAATTTTCGAAAGTCGATTTCCCATATTCTTGCAGTAAGATGTGTGCTTGGTCGTGCCCCATTATTACAGATATCCCAGACCCCCGAATATGATCAATACCTTTGTCATCCTGCTGCTGTTCCAGCTCGTCGGCGAAGTCATCGCGCATGGCTTTTCGCTGCCGGTCCCGGGGCCGGTGATCGGCATGCTGTTGCTGCTGATTTACCTGATGGTCAAACCGGATGCTGCGCAAAAGCTGGCGCCCACCGCCAACGGTTTGCTGCGTCACCTTTCCATCCTGTTCGTGCCGGCCGGCGTCGGCGTCATGCTGCACGGTCAGCGCATCGCCGATGAATGGCTGCCCATCGTGGTGTCGCTGGTGGTCAGCACCGTGCTGGGTATGGTCGCCACCGCCCTGACCATCAAATGGCTACAGAAATGAGGCCGCGAAAATGAATCCCGACCTCACCAGCATCTGGGTCTACCTCTCCACCTCGCCGCTCATGTGGCTGGCGGCAACCCTGCTGGCTTACCAGCTGGCGCTGGCCCTGCATGTGCGCGCCAGGGCCAATCCCCTGGTCAATCCGGTCATGATCGCGGTAGCGATCCTGGTGGGATTGCTGGCACTGACCGGTACCCCTTACAAACATTATTTCGATGGCGCCCAGTTCGTCCATTTCCTGCTTGGGCCGGCCACGGTGGCGCTGGCAATTCCGCTGTACCAGCAGCTGGCCAAGCTGAAACGCCACTGGCTGGCTTTCCTGGTCGGCACGGTTGCGGGCTCGGCTACCGCAGTGGTCACGGCGATGGGCATCGCCTGGCTGCTGGGGGCATCGCCGGCGGTGGTATTGTCGCTGGCGCCAAAATCGGTCACCACGCCCATCGCCATGGGCATCGCCGAAAAGATCGGCGGCCTGCCTTCGCTGACGGCGGTGCTGGTCATCGTCACCGGCATCATCGGCGCTTCGCTGGCGCAATTCATCATGCCCCGCATCCGGGTGCGCGACGACAGCATCAGCGGCTTCGCGATGGGGGTGACGGCGCATGGCCTGGGCACGGCGCGCGCCTTCCAGGTCAGCGCCGAGATGGGCGCCTTCGCCGGGCTGGCGATGGGCGTGACTGGCGCATTGACGGCGGTATTGCTGCCGCTGGCGCTGAAACTCCTGGGAATGATCTAGGGCTTTCGCCCGCGTGGGCTAGGGCTGCGGTTCGGCCAGCAGCCGTTCGATGTCGGCACGCAGCTTGTCCGGGGCGGTCTGCGGGGCGTAACGCCGGTAGACGCTGCCATCCTTCTTCACCAGGAATTTGGTGAAATTCCATTTGACCGACTGTGTGCCGAATATGCCGCGCGCCCGGCTTTTCAGGTGGGCGAACAAGGGGTGGGTGTTGGCGCCGTTGACGTCGATTTTGGCGAACAGCGGGAAGCTGGTGCCGTAATTTTTTTCGCAAAAGGCGCCGATCTGGCTGGCGCTGCCCGGTTCCTGCTGGCCGAACTGGTTGCAGGGAAAGCCGAGCACCACCAAGCCCTGCGCCTGGTATTCGCGCTGCAGGCGTTCGAGCCCCGCATATTGCGGGGTGAAACCGCATTTGCTTGCGGTATTGACGATCAACAGCACATGGCCGCGATACCGGTCGAGCTCGACCTTGTCGCCGGTCAGGCTGTCGGCGGCAAAGTCGTGCACGTTCGTCACACGATGCCCAGGTGCTCGGTGCCCTTGGAAAGGTCGCGTCCCTGCGCTTCCTTGCCGCGCAGTTTGATCGCCAGGCGCAAGTCATTGACCGAGTCGGCGTTGCGCAGCGCATCTTCGTAGGCGATCTTGTCGGCTTCGTAGAGGTCGAACAGCGCCTGGTCGAAGGTCTGCATGCCCAGTTCGCGCGACTTCTTCATGATCTCCTTGATCTCGTGGACATCGCCCTTGAAGATCAGGTCGGAAATCAGCGGCGAGTTCAGCATCACCTCGACCGCGACGCAGCGGCCCTTGGTGTCGCGCAGCGGGATCAGACGCTGCGAAATCATGGCCTTCAGGTTCAGCGACAGGTCCATCAGCAATTGCTGGCGGCGCTCTTCCGGGAAGAAGTTGATGATGCGGTCGAGCGCCTGGTTGGAACTGTTGGCGTGCATGGTGGCCAGGCACAGGTGGCCGGTCTCGGAAAAAGCGATGGCGTAATCCATCGTCTCGCGGTCGCGGATCTCGCCGATCTGGATCACGTCCGGCGCCTGGCGCAGCGTATTTTTCAGCGCCACGCCCCAGTCCTCGGTATCGACGCCGACGTCGCGCTGGGTGACGATGCAATTCTTGTGCGGGTGGATGTACTCGACCGGATCTTCAACAGTGATGATGTGGCCGTAGCTGTTCTCGTTGCGGTAGCCGACCATGCCGGCCAGGGTGGTCGATTTGCCGGAGCCGGTGGCGCCGACCATGATCACCAGGCCGCGCTTGGTCATCACGATTTCCTTGAGGATTTCCGGCACGCCCAGTTCTTCCAGCTTCGGAATCCTGGTGGTGATGGTCCGCAAGACCATGCCGACGCGGCCCTGCTGCACGAACGCCGAGACGCGGAAGCGCCCGAGCCCGCCGGGGCTGATGGCGAAGTTGCATTCCTTGGTCGCCTCGAACTCGGCTGCCTGCTTGTCGCTCATGATGGCGCGCGCCAGTTCGATCGTATGACCGGGCGTCAACGGCTGGTTCGATACCGGCGTCATCTTGCCGTCGATCTTGAATGCCGGCGGATAGTCTGCGGTGATGAACAGGTCCGAGCCATTCTTGCTGACCATCAGGCGCAGCAAGTCATTCATGAATTTGGTTGCTTGATCGCGTTCCATTGTGCTTCCTTATGCGGTGTGCGTCAGACCGGAATCATCCCGGGAAGTTTTCCGGGGTCTTGGCGGCGGCGCGCGCGGCGCTCGGGGAAATGACGTTGCGGCGCACCAGGTCGGTCAGGTTGCTATCCAGCGTCTGCATGCCGACATTGGCGCCGGTCTGGATCGCCGAATACATCTGTGCAATCTTGGCTTCGCGGATCAGGTTGCGGATCGCCGGCGTGCCGAGCATGATTTCATGCGCGGCGACACGACCCGAGCCATCCTTGGTTTTCAGCAGTGTTTGCGAAATCACGGCCTGCAGCGACTCCGACAGCATGGCGCGCACCATTTCCTTTTCGTCGCCGGGGAAGACGTCGATGATACGGTCGATGGTCTTGGCCGCCGAGGAAGTGTGCAGGGTGCCGAACACCAAGTGGCCGGTCTCGGCGGCCGACAGCGCCAGGCGGATGGTTTCCAGGTCGCGCAATTCGCCCACCAGGATCACGTCGGGATCCTCGCGCAGCGCCGAGCGCAACGCCGCCGTAAACGAGTGCGTGTGCGGCCCCACTTCGCGCTGGTTGATCAGGCATTTCTTGGAGTCGTGCACGAATTCGATCGGGTCTTCGATGGTCAGGATGTGCGCGTATTCGGTCTCGTTGACATGGTTGACCATGGCCGCCAGGGTGGTCGACTTGCCCGAGCCGGTCGGGCCGGTCACCAGCACCAGGCCGCGCGGCTTGAGCGCCAGGTCGCCGAAGATTTTCGGCGCGTGCAGCTGTTCCAGGCTGAGGATCTTGGACGGAATGGTACGCATGACCGCTGCGGCGCCGCGGTCCTGGTTGAAGGCGTTCACACGGAAACGCGCCAGGCCGGGAATCGCAAACGAAAAGTCGATCTCCAGCTTTTCTTCATACACCTTGCGCTGGCCATCATTCATGATGTCGTACACCATGCCATGCACATCCTTGTGGTCCAGCGGCGGCAGGTTGATGCGGCGCACGTCGCCATGCACGCGGATCATCGGCGGCAGGCCGGCCGACAGGTGCAAGTCGGATGCGTTGTTCTTGACGGAAAATGCGAGGAGTTCGGAGATGTCCATTTATAATTCCTGAGCAGTTCGGAGGGTGCCAATGTCGCAATGCGGCATGCGTGGGTGCTGCGTGTTGTTTAAATTGAAATGTTACATCGTGTAAAGTAAACCGATTATGTCCGTAATTGCTCACAACTTGCAAGCCGTGCAGTCACGGATAGCCCAAGCGGCGCGCGCAGTGTCGCGCGAGCCCCACGAGGTGAGCCTGCTGGCCGTCTCCAAGACCTTTGGCACCGAGGACGTGGCGGCGGCCGTGGCAGCCGGGCAGCGCGCCTTTGGCGAAAATTATCTGCAGGAAGCGCTCGACAAGATGGCGGCGCTGCGCGCACTGTTGCCGGAAGCCGATATCGCCTGGCATTTCATCGGCCCCATCCAGAGCAACAAGACGCGCCCGATCGCCGAGCATTTCGACTGGGTGCATTCGGTCGAGCGCGAAAAGATCGCGCAGCGCCTGTCGGACCAGCGTCCCGCCGGCATGGCGCCGCTGAATGTCTGCGTGCAAGTCAATGTCAGCAATGAAGCCAGCAAGAGCGGCGCGCCCATTGCCGAGGTTGCCGCCATCGCGCGCGCCGTGGCGGCCATGCCGCGCCTGCGCCTGCGCGGGCTGATGGCGATCCCCGAACCGACTGACGATATCGCACAGCAGCGCGCCGCCTTCCGCCAGCTGCATCGGCTGTTTGACGACTTGCGCGACGAAGGGCTGCCGCTCGATACGCTGTCGATGGGCATGTCGGGCGATCTCGAGGCGGCGGTCGCCGAGGGGGCCACCATCGTGCGCGTCGGCACGGCGATCTTCGGGCGACGCACATACCAGGCACAGTAAGCGCGCCGCGCCACAACGCGTGCGCCATGGCAAATGCCGTCGCTCAAGCATAAAATTCCACCCTGTTGAAATGAAATAGAAAGACCAACATGCAAGACAAGCTCAAAATCGCATTCATCGGCGGCGGCAACATGGCCACCGCCCTGATTGGCGGCCTGGCCGGCAAACTCACCGATGGCGCCAATATCCATGTGGTGGACCCGAATGCAGCCTCGCTGCAAAAGCTCGCGCAGCAGTTCGGTGTCACCACGGCGCCGTCCGCGGATGCGGTGCTGGCGCAGGCTGACGTGATCGTGCTGGCGGTCAAGCCACAGCAAATGAAGGAAGTGGTCGCGCAGTTACGGCCGCACATCGGCAAGCAGCTGGTGCTGTCGATCGCCGCCGGCATTCGTGCCGCCGACCTGTCGCGCTGGCTGGGCGGCCATGGCGCCATCGTGCGCAGCATGCCGAACACCCCGGCGCTGATCGGCAAGGGCATCACCGGTGTGGTGGCGCTGCCGGGCGTGACGGCAGCGCAGCGCGATGCGGCCGACGCCATCCTGCGCGCGGTCGGCCAGACCGTCTGGCTCGACGACGAAGCGCTGATCGATCCGGTGACGGCCGTCTCCGGCAGCGGCCCGGCCTATGTGTTCTACTTCATCGAGGCCATGCAGCAGGCCGCCCAGGAAATGGGCTTGTCGGCGGAGCAGGGCACGCAGCTGGCGATTGCCACCTTCATCGGCGCCTCGCAACTGGCGGCCGATTCCACCGAGCTGATCTCGGTGCTGCGCGAGCGCGTCACCTCCAAGGGCGGCACCACCTATGCGGCGCTGACCAGCATGGAAGCCTCAGGCGTGAAGCAAGCCATCGTCAAGGCGCTGCATGCGGCATCCGCGCGTGGCCGCGAGCTGGGCGAGGAATCCGGCAGGGATTGAAGCGTATTCGGCCAGGCCCTGCTCGGCGGTGAATCTCGACTGCCTTAATGCATCCATGGGCGAATGCACGCCGCGTCCGCCGCGATTCAGCACGTGCGTATAGATCATCGTGGTGGAGACGTCCGAATGTCCGAGCAATTCCTGCACGGTGCGGATGTCATAGCCCGATTCCAGCAATTGCGTGGCAAAGGAATGGCGGAAAGTATGGGAAGTGACGCGCTTGGCGATTTTTGCATCGGCGGCGGCCCGCTGGATGGCGCGCTGATAGGTCTGCTCGTACATGTGATGGCGGCGTATGACGCCGGAACGCGGATCGGTTGATTCGTGTTCCGACGGGAACACCCAGAACCAGCCCCAGTGCGTGCCGGCGCGCGGATACTTCAGCTCCAGCGCGTCCGGCAGCGCAACGCCCATGCGCTGTTCGGCACGGTCGGCGTCAAATAAAATCCTGGCCGCGGCGATCTGTTCACGCAAGGCGCCCGCCAGCGAAAGCGGCAACACGGTCCGGCGATCCTTGCCGCCCTTGCCATGACGGATGATGATTTCGCGGCGGTTGAAATCAACATCCTTGACGCGCAACCCCACGCATTCCATCAGGCGCATCCCGGTGCCGTACATCAGTTGCGCCATCAGCGCATGCGTACCCTGCATGCGCTGGAATACGGCATCGGCTTCAGTTGGCGTCAGTACTGTCGGCAGCCGTGCCGGCCTGGTAGGACGGTGCAGATCCTCCATCCACGGCAGTTCGACTCCCAGCACTTCCTTGTAGAGAAACAGCAAAGCGCACAAGGCTTGCCGATGCGTGGATACAGCGACATGGCGCTCGTTGGCCAGGTAGGAAAGGAAAGTCTTTACCTCCGCCGCGCCCATTTCGACAGGATGACGCAAGCCATGAAAGCGGATAAACCAGCGCACCCAATAAACGTAGACTTCTTCCGTGCGCAAGCTACAATGCTTGTCACGAATGCAACGTTTCAGATGTTCAAGTAGTTTGGGCGGTTTCGCTGGCGTTGACGCATTTTCAGGGGCTGTGACGTTTTTCATGATTAATTAGGGCTGTATTTTCATACAGTCTATTGTCCAGGCCTCGGCAGGTACTGCGTTTCCGCAAGCTTGAACACCCATGTTAGGTGGCGCGCGGCCAGAATAGGCGGACGCCGAGCTTCAACAGCAAGTCGTGGGTGTCAGTTTTTTCTGTTTAATTAGTACTGTATTTTTGCGCAGTCCATCGTCAAATTCATGTGGACAGGTCGTTTCCGCGGAATGGTCGGCCAGGTTAGGTGGCAGATGGCCAGAAAAAACGGAAAGTGGCGTCCACCTAATTAAAGTTATGGCTAATAGAATTGCATCACTGACGGGATCAGCCTTAGTTTTTATCACGGCAATCTGGTCGCCTGCTGTCCTTGGACAGCAATCTGATCCGGAGCTTGGTGAGCGGATTTTCGTGGAAGGAACTAATCGATTCCGTGCAATCGATGGGCCGAGGGACGCTGCGAAGGGCTTGCAGTTGCTACTTGAGTCTGCCTCTCTCAAGTACCACTTAGCTCCCTTTGGGTTGTGTGTGGCGCTGAGTGCAGAGCCGGAGATTACGAATCTCGTAGAGGCCTACGCGTGGTGTCAAGTAGCAGCACGAAAGCCAAACAAATATGCGGCACATGCAGGCTCCCGCGCAAAAGAAGTGTTGGGGAAATTGTTGGTTCACGAAGGCATGGAGGCCGTTTCTGCTGCCAAGCGGAGGGAAAAAGAATATGAAAGCAAGTAAGGTGGTGAGCCATAACTCGTCACTCAACCCAGACACGCAGCATAGAGCTTGCCGCTCCGCAGCACATGCTGCGTGCTGGTCAGTTCGGCGTTCGATAGTATGTTTGTCGTCGTTTTGAGGCCCGCGGCAAAGTGATCTCAGCGCGCCAGTGCGCGAGGTCCTGTCGGCTGCCTGGCAAGCCTCTACGATGCTTGTCGGGGAAGCAGCCTGCGCAACTGAATCCGCCCGTGGCTCGTTTCAACCGTTCTGCCCGTACATAGTGTTGCGCCGGTAAGACTTGGTGTCCAGCATTCCTCCCTGTAAGTATTGTGTAACTTGTGATTTCCATGCAAACTTGACTAGTTGGTATTCAAGGTTGGTGCGCGCTATGGCGGGTGCTTCAAAGAGAAAAAATGGCCGGTGATCGCGGAATCGAAATGAATCTTGCACAGTCCAGTGGCGGTCCCGAAGCCAGGGCTTCGAACTTGCTAATCAACCGGGACGGCGATACATCCTGCCGCCCGTTATCGCGACGTTAGCGATAAAAACATGCCGAGCGCAGGCTTCCTTGTCATATCTATCGTTGCGATCTTGCTCGTCATTGTTCCGAGCGTTGTGCTGGTTGTCAGAATTTGGTGTGCTTGGAATAACGGCAAAATTGTAGCGACTCTTGTTTCCATGCTGTTTGTTGCTTTTGGATGGGTTGTTTTTATTGATTCAGAAACAGCTGATTTTGAATCTCGCGCATTTTCTTTTTATGTCATCTGTGGCTTTATTCTTTATGCGTACGTCGCTTTGTATGCATTTTTTAGATTGATTTCCGGATTTTTGAATAGACGTAAGCCATGAGCCTGAAGTTATCGCTAACTCGTCACTCAACCCAGACACGCAGCAAAGAGCTTCCCGCTTCGCGGCATCTGCTGCGTGCTGGTTAGTTCGGCGTTCGATAGTATGTTTGTCGTCGTTTTGAGGCCAGCGGCAAAGTGATCTCAGCGCGCCGGTGCGCGATGTCCTGTCGGCTGCCTGGCAAGCCTCTACGGTGCTCATCGGGGAAGCAGCCTGCGCAACTGAATCCGTCCGTGGCTCGTTTCAACCGTTCTGCCCGTTCCTAGTGTTGCGCCGGTAAGACTTGGCGTCCTGCATTCCTCCCTGTAAATGTTGTGTAACTTGTGATTTCCGTGCAAACTTTACTAGTTGGTATTCAAGGTTGGCGCGCGCTGCGGCGGGTGCTTCAAAGAGAAAAATGGCCGGTGATCGCGGAATCGAAATGAATCTTGCACAGTCCAGTAGCGGTCCCGAAGCCAAGGCTTCGAACTTGCTAATCAACCGGGACGGCGAAACATCCTGCCGCCCGTTATCGCGACGTTAGCTTGGTCAGCAGTACTCCTGCCGCTGAGGCCGGTAAAGTCCGGGCGTTTTAATCGCCGGAGGTACAAAATGCACTTACTAAATTATGACAACTTAAAGGATTTGTGGTGAATAAAGCTACTGCGTGGATGATGATCGCTTCGGTTTTAATGACGGGATGCAGGGCAACAGCTCAACCGATCCAATCCCCTTACCAGGAGCTATACAACCAACGCCTCAATGAGGCTGAAAGCATGGCCACCGAAGTCGAAGCAAGTCTCAAGAAGTTGGCGCCACAAGAGGTACTAAGCAAGGTTCTGCAAAATGTCTCATATGGCCTGAAAGATCCTGATAGTGCCAAATTTCGCAATGTGCGGTTCGTGAAGTACAACGCGCGCACAGTAGTATGCGGTGAAGTAAATGCTAAGAACTCTTACGGAGGCTACGTGGGCTTTGAGAATTTTGTAGCAGGACTTTCTTCATCTCAGATCATAAGCTCCAATAGCTACCAAACTGCATCAGGCTCTGCAGATAGCGCTGGTTTCAGAACTTACTGTCTTCTTGGGGAAGCCTCCAATCCATAGGGGGCGAAATGATTTGCCGGCCGCTGTAAATGTAATTAGGTCAAATCACAGTCCAACAACGTATCTAAATGACAGCTAACTCGGTGTTCAACCCAGACAAGCGCCAAAGAGAAGGCCGCTTCGCGGCATATGGCGCGTGCTGGTCAACGTGGCGTTAAACACAATCATGACTTCCAACGAAATAATTGCAAATCTGTCGCGGGCATCAGGTGGAATTGTCGTGGTCGGCCTAGTACTTATGTTTTTCGGGCAGCGTAACGAAATGGATTCCCAAAGGAAACAGTATTTTCATATGAGCTTGCAATTTGTCGGCCGCCTAATGGTCACGCTGCCGTTATTGTCATACCTGGGCGTCCCGATAATATTGCTTCTGGTGGTTTTTGGCGGGGGTGCCGGAATAGTAATAGGCTATCTATTACTTATTGGTGTGTCGTTCTGGTGGGCATTTTCTGCATTCCGTAAGAAATCAGGAACGAAACATAAAATTGAATCAGAGCACGAGGAAGTCGAGTATAGAAGACGTGTGACGTTCGATCTTCAAGAGCAATATGCACGTGAAAAATTTGAGCATAAAAAAGGTGAGTAAGTGTTTAACTCGTCACTCAACCCAGACCCGCAGCAAAAAAACTTGCCGCTTCGCGGCAAATGCTGCGTGCTGGTTAGTTCAGCGTTGGGACACATGAAATGAGCATTGACTATACGATCCAGCGAGCGCTTGCCAGCGATGTGCAGGAGATTGCGGTAATGGCGGGCGAGTTGTTGGCTGAAATCATGAGCGCCATTAATGTGCAGGCGTTTAACTTTGATCTTGCCGAAACGACTGCCCGGCTCCAAGACTTCATTAACTGTGAGAAGTACTTTGTATTTGTCGCTCGTAGCCCGAGTGGGACTGCGGCAGGGTTTATCGCACTTTATGAAAGTTATGCGCTATACGCGGAGGGGGCGTTCGGCACCATCCCTGAACTTTATGTTCGCCCGGAGTGCCGCACAAACAAACTCGGACTATGTCTTGTATCTCGGGCCAAGTCCTTTGGGGCATCGCGTGACTGGAGGCGTTTAGAAGTTACGACCCCGCCGCTTCCACAGTTCAACAGAACTTTGGCATTTTATGAGCGCGAGGGTTTTTCCATAAGCGGTGGCCGCAAGCTGAAGGTTTCGTTGTGATCTGTGGCCCAACTCGTCACTCAACCCAGACTCGCAAAAGTGAGCTTGCCGCTTCGCGGCTTCTGTTGCGCGCTGGTTAGTTCAGCGTTAGAAGGCTCGGCGAGAATGGAAGATAAGCGCAAAAGTTCGTATAAGATCTTCGCAGCGATAATCTTATTATTTGGCTTCATGCCTGGAGCGGTGTTTCCAGCAATAGCTTCCTCACTTGCTGGAATTGAGGGTGTCATTGAAGGGCGCATACTTAAGAACGGGCATCCTGTTAAAGGCGCGCTAATCTCCGCTTGTTATGACCACCGCCGCGCTAAGCCTAATGAGCAAGAATGTGATTCTCTCTCCGAAGTTCGTACAGATTCGGCCGGGAGATTTGTCATTAGGCAAGCAACCGGCTTTGCCCCTCCTGCTAAAAAAAATATGGAAAGCAGTCTCAACGTTTTAAAGCAGCTGCCTGCCTGGGGTTATGGATTCCTAATTGAGTTTCAGGGAGCAACGGCTATGCATTTTAAGCAGGGGCGAGGCTATGGTCGGAGTCGTGTGCGCTTAACATGTGATTTGAGTTCCATTCAAGATCAACCGAAGAAGAATAAAGACGATATTGGTGAACACGATGATGTGCCGTTTATTGAGTGCGCTAGTAGTGAAATTATGGCAAAGCCCAAATGAATTCTCCTTCTAACTTGTCACTCAACTCGGACAGGCAACAAAGGCTGCCGCTTCGCGGCGGTGTTGCCTGCCTGTTAGCTCGGCGTTATACGTAATGGGAACGATAGTGACTGGCGTACTTCGCTCGGTAATTCGATGGGTTATCCTGGCCAGTTGCATCGTTATGGGATTGCTTTATTTGAATGGGGCGGCGTTTAGTTTTTGGGTCGCTGGTGGCCCGCCGAATGATTTTCCAGAGTCGTTGGTTCAGCGCGGTATTTGGCGCATTTGTCTTGCGTTTGCATTGTTCTTTATTGGTTCCGCAGTTTTTGTTGCGGTGCCGAAGCTGCCGAAATTAAGTAAGGTTGCGGTTTTATTTCTTGGAGCAGCGGCTGTGCTTCTTATTGTTCCAACTGTACGCGAGTTTTTAGCTGCAGACGGATGTTTGGACAGTGGTGGAAGTTGGAGCAAGGCGGAGTTCAAATGCCAGAGATGAAAACGTATAACTCGTCACTCAACCCGGACACACAATGTAAAGCTGCCGCTTCGCGGCTTGTATTGTGTGCCTGTTAGCTCGGCGTTAGAAACCATGACAAACGTACTTGCGATTCTCATTCTGTCTACAGGGTTCGCTGCCTCAGTAGAAACGCCAGATGGTTTTGTGGAGCGAAAATTTCCGAATACACGTCAAGGGGTGGAAGAATTCTTGAGTTTTTCAGAGCCGCTTGTGAAAGAGAGGAAATTCAAAATTTGCACAGTAACGCTTAGTGAGGATCCAGGGGAAGTGATGAGTTGGCTGTTGGATGCCGGAACTGGATCTGCTTTTCTTTCAGTGCCTGTCTATCGTAATTATGTGGCGAGCACCAATTCGAACCAAAATTCTGCAACTTCAGTGGCTAAAGCGTGTTTGGCAAATTACATGGTGGGCAGATGACTGGAGCCACTCAAGATGTTCTAACTTGTTGTTCAACCCAGACACGCGACAAAGCACTTTCCGCTTCGCGGTTTCTGTCGCGTGCTGGTTAACGCGGCGTTAGGCTACATCAAACACCCTTCGCGTCATTTTAGAAATAACAACAAACATGACCAATGAGATCGAATCCCCCCCTTTGACGTTACACGTCTCTCCAGGCGATGTTTTGTTTTCACGCCTACGTATTCCTTACCCTGGCTTGATTCTGCAAGGGTTTACGCGGAAAAATCGCCATTGGCCCGAAATTGAACCGTTCATCTCGTTCAAACAGCTTCAGTACTTCTTGGAGTTCCTTGAGTTTGTCGTCCTTACCGAACGGCTAATTGTTCCAGTCCCACGGTTTTCAAAACGAACACAAAAGATAGTTGACAGTAAACGTCACTGGGTCGACTTCGCAGTATTTCACGCTACAGGAGACTTTCAGCTAGATACTGAGAGTATCGTCGAGAAGCTGATAAGAGCAGGGGTGCTGTTTGAGTGTGAAATTGGAATAGGTGATCCCACAGCAGATGACGTAGCGGCTCGATTTCTCCCAGCCAGCCGCTCTCTTCAAAGTCAGTTCTCCACTTACTTACAGCGTGCAACCGCAGAAAAACTTTCGGATCCCTTCGCCTATGCTACAGCGAGCATGGCCTTCTGGACGGGAGTACCACTCCACGTTGCTGAAGCTGCGGGACTTGCAAAGGTGCCCTACGTTCTTGGACACCATGAAGAGCTTCACTTGCAAGGTTTTGAGAATGAGAATTTGAAGACACGTAAGTCGGTCGCTGAATTGATGCTGGATCGATTGAACAGCGGTGCTCGAAAGGAACTCGCACAGATTGCACAGCTCGGCGTGCTGACCACGTTCCCTGAAACACCAATCGCTTCCTTAATTCTGCAAAGAGCAACATCACCCAGCGGCCTGTTAGACGCAGCGATTGAACTTCGCGCTGAATTTTCCCCGTATCGCAGGCACATGAATCAGATCGAGCACGATCTAGCGAATGAAAGTCAATCACTGAAGATCCGCCTTAAGCGCGCCAAGGAACTTGAGCAACTCGCTTCCTCTCTATGGGCTGGGTCAAAAACTGACCTTAAAGCATCCGCAATAGGAGTGTCCGAAGCGTTGTTCGCCTTACCCGAGGTAGTGGCCGATCCCACAGCCTCTACTCTAAAAGGGCTCACCGCTAAGATCGCCGCACTTCCAGTAGATGCAGTACTCGACCTGTATAGAAAGAGAAAGGTTCGTTTGCTCTTGAAGGCAAAACGGTCATTTCTGCAAGGTGCTGATCAAACAAAAAACATCGCGCGAGTACTTAATGTAGAGCCTGAACTTGTAGCGGCATCGCGCACATTGATTCGGCCACGCCTTACGGCGAAGTACGCCGCAAAACATCCAGAAGAAGCTGCTGCGTGGTATGGCACACAACAGGAAGCATCGCCGAATGCGGCCTAACTCATCACTCAACCCAGACCCGCGCCAAAGAGCTTGCCGCTTCGCGGCAAATGGCGCGTGCTGGTTAGTTCGGCGTTATACCTATCAGGAGAATTAATGTTAAGCAAAATCACCGTAGATCTTTCTCGCTTTGATTGGCAGGGCGTTTCTGCCGTTTCAGACGCTTTAATGGTCCTACTTAATATCATTCTTATTGTCAGTGTAGTTGTAGGTTATAAGGGTTTAAAAGAATCTGTTCTTTCGCGTGACGCGTCGCTGTTAACTTGGGCAATGGAACGCATGACTGTAGTTCGGGAGGATCTCGATATTCTTCAAAATGCACCTTCCTATGGAACGATCGTGCAAATAACATCAACGAGCTTTCATAGTCCTTGGACTAAGGAGGTGGAGGATGCTGCGTATCGCGTCAGCGTTGAATTACAGCGTTTGTCTTACCTTGCTAACTCCGGATTAATCTCGAAAACTCATTTCAAGAAGATGTGGGGACATACTTTCTGTAAATCTTGGAATTTATTGGAGGTTTGGGTCAAGCATAAGCGTTTAAAGAATGGCGAGCCTATTGAAATGAAGGACGGTGGTTACTCTCGAAATGATTTCGAAAAGTTTGCCGCTGAATGTTCAAAGGTATAACTCGTCGCTCAACTTGGACCCACAACAAGGGCTGCCGCTTCGCGGCGGTGTTGTTGGCCGGTTAGCTAATGTGTTAGAACGCATAAAAAAGTATGAGTATATTGAAAGTTCGCGAAGCAAATATTGACGATGCTGCAGATATCGCTCGCCTTGTTAATGCGGCTTATCGTCCCCAATCCGGGACGGAAGGTTGGACTCACGAGTCACTTATCGTTAGCGGTGAGCGAGCGAACGCCGTCCAGGTCGCTGATGCATTAGAAAAAACAACCGTGCTTGTTGGACTGTACGGTGCAGAAATTGTCGCTTGTGTCCAAATTGAGCGCAATGGCGCTGATGCTTATATCGGCATGCTAGCTGTCGCCCCTAAGCTGCAAACTGCAGGGCTGGGAAAGGCGATGCTACAAGAGGCGGAGTTCTATGCTGAAACAACGTTGGGGGCCCAACAATTCGTTCTTGTCGTCATTAAGGCGAGGACTGAGCTTGTGCAGTTCTACCGTCGTAGAGGATATGAAGAGACAGGAGAAACTTTGCCGTATCCAATTAACAGTGGCGTTGGCACGCCGCGCAAGGAAGATTTAGAGTTAATAGTGCTGCATAAGCGCTCTAACTTGTTGCTGAACCCGGACACGCGACAAGAGCTTGCCGCTCCGCGGCAACTATCGCGTGCCTGTTAGCGCGGCGCTAGCGCGCACAATGTCATGCAATCATAGGAGGGTTATATGAGAAAACTCATTGCGTCCACATTTACATCACTGGACGGTGTCATGCAGGCACCAGGGGGACCGACCGAAGATACAACCGGAAATTTTACGTTAGGTGGTTGGCAGTTCGCTTTCATGGATGCAGGGATGGATCTATCTGATCTATCTGCAGCAGGTTTCGATGGTAAAGATCGAGAGCTTGTACTCGGTCGCAAAACCTACGAAATATTCGAGGCATATTGGCCTTACCAGCCAGAGGATGATCCGATTGCGAGGACGCTCAATGCGGCAAAAAAGCATGTGGCGTCCCGCACTTTGAAGTCATTGCAATGGAACAATTCGTCGGTACTTGGTGGTGACATCGTTTCTGCCATCACCGCGCTCAAGGCTCAGCCCGGACGCGACCTTCAAATCATTGGCAGCGGCAATCTGATTCAGACGCTGCACGCCGCATCGCTCATTGACGAATACAACGTATGGACATACCCGTTAGTTCTTGGCCGCGGAAAGCGATTGTTCGAAAATGGTGCAAAGCCTTGTGCACTGCGGCTCGTGGCCTCGAAGGTTGCAACACCTGGCGTTGTGATGAGCACTTATGTTCCAGCCGGAGATATTCCGCTTGGCTCATTTATCCAGGGCGAGCCAAGCGCGAAAGAATTGATCCGGCGCGCCAGGATGGCTACAGATGCGATGTGAATATGCTGTCTACAACTGTGCGCGCTAACCTTACCCTTAAACGGGACGCCGCAAAAGCGCGGCGCCCCTTAGCTTCACGTTAGGCAGCACAAAGTCCACTCACGCCGATTAACTTAAACGATTCTCAACGTGTCCGAAATGCACCCTCAATACGTCGTTATCTGCGTTGGAACCACTGGCGACATATATCCGTTCATGCGCATCGCAAAGACCATGCAAGCGCTTGGTCGGAAGGTCACCTTCATCACCAACACCTATCACGCCAAGCTGCTAGACGGGTGCGGGCTACCGTTTGTTGGAATTGGAGCTGATGAGGACTATCTTCGCGTAGTTCAGAACCCGGACGTTTGGGATCAAAAGAAGGGCTTTGCAACGCTCCTGGCCAACTACGGGGAGCAGCTTGACCAGGTCAACGCGGCAATCCGGTCTGTTGTCGTGGCATCCCCCACGGTCGTTATCGCACACCCTTTCGCCGTCCCTGGTGCGGCTATCGCTCGTGAACTTGGCGTCATCACATCCATCGTTTCCTTCTACTTGGCGCCGTCCACAATCCGAACCTGCTATGACCCCGTTCACATAGGCCCTACCAAGGTCCCCCGCTGGTTTCCCATGCGTTGGCGTCGAGCGTTGTGGCAATTCATCGAGAAAGGTTGGATCGACCCCATTGGTATTGGGCAGGTCAATGCAAGGCGCCGTGTCTTGAAGTTGCCCCCGGTGAGCACCTCGTTTCTGGCTCATATCGAGAACGCCCCAGACCTTATCGTGCCCCTCTTTCCCTCTTGGTTTGGCCCAGCCATGCCGGACTGGCCTAAGCCATTTCTTGAGGGCGATTTTCAGTTGTTTGATGTGGAGCCGCCAGACCATTTTTCGCCAGAGCTCTCTGCTTTTCTGGCCGCTGGAGAGAAACCGCTTGTGTTCACACCCGGCACGGGCAACCACCATGCTGCGGCTTTTTTCTCTTGCGCACTGGCTGCTGTTGCCAAGCTGGGGCGGCGCGCTATCTTTCTAACGAAGGAGAAGACTCAGGTTCCTGCTGACCTCCCTTCAACCGTACTTTGGCAATCGTATGTACCACTGTCTGGGCTGCTTCCTCACACTGCAGCGCTGGTTCATCACGGAGGCATTGGCACCACTGCCGAAGCGCTACGCGCCGGCACACCTCAGTTGGTGGTGCCTTTCGGCTGGGATCAGTTCAGCAATGGCGCGCGCGTCGCCACACTCGGTGCTGGTTTGGTCATTCCATCAAAGAGCCTGCATCCGCGAAAATTGGCTCGACATCTTCATACGCTCATCACATCTGAATACGCACGCGCTTGCTGCGCAAAGCTGGCCACGCACTTCATGCCACCGCATGATCCAGCAGTCCTCTCTAAAGAAATCGACCGCCGCATGTGTAAGCATGCGCTGTCTAACTGATCGTTCAAAGCGGACGTCAATGCTCCGCATTGCCGCCGGTAAGACTTGGCGTCCTGCATTCCTCCCTGTAAGTGTTGTGTAACTTGTGATTTCCATGCAAAATTGACTTGTTGGTATTCAAGGTTGGCGCGCGCTGCGGCGGGTGCTTTAATGAGAAAAATGGCCGGTGATGGTGGAATCGAAATGAATCTTGCACCGTCCAGTGGTGGTCCCGAAGCCTGGGCTTCGAACTTGCTAATCAACCGGGATGGCGAAACATCCTGCCGTCCGTTATCGCGGTGTTGGGACACATGAAATGAGCAGTGACTATACGATCCAGCGAGCGCTTGCCAGCGATGCGCAGGAGGTTGCGGTAATGGCGGGCGAGTTGTTGGCTGAAATCATGAGCGCCATTAATGTGCAGGCGTTTAACTTTGATCTTGCCGAAACGACTGCCCGGCTCCAAGACTTCATTAACTGTGAGAAGTACTTTGTATTTGTCGCTCGTAGCCCGAGTGGGACTGCGGCAGGGTTTATCGCACTTTATGAAAGTTATGCGCTATACGCGGAGGGGGCGTTCGGCACCATCCCTGAACTTTATGTTCGCCCGGAGTGCCGCACAAACAAACTCGGACTATGTCTTGTATCTCGGGCCAAGTCCTTTGGGGCATCGCGTGACTGGAGGCGTTTAGAAGTTACGACCCCGCCGCTTCCACAGTTCAACAGAACTTTGGCATTTTATGAGCGCGAGGGTTTTTCCATAAGCGGTGGCCGCAAGCTGAAGGTTTCGTTGTGATCTGTGGCCCAACTCGTCACTCAACCCAGCCCCGCAAAAGTGAGCTTGCCGCTTCGCGGCTTCTGTTGCGAGCTGGTCAACGCAGCGTTATGCCTGAAGAAGGAGATAAATGTGCTGAAGGGTAGCTGCTTATGTGGGAATATCCAGTATCAATACGACGGTACGCTGGATGAAATTTCCATTTGCCATTGTGAACAGTGCAGGAAGGCGCAGGGAACTGCTTTTGCGGCGGTCTCACCCATTCAGTCCAGCGCGTTTACTATTTTGAAGGGGAGCGAGTATCTGAAAGAGTATCGCTCCAGTCCAAACAAAGTTCGGGCGTTTTGTGGGGAATGTGGCAGTGCCATTTACAGTGCGCGAGATGATCAGCCGGATGTAAAGCGGCTGCGGCTGGGAACGTTGGAAACACCAGTGAATGTCACGAACAAATATCACATATTCGTTGGTTCCAAGGCGTCGTGGTTTGACATCAAAGATGGCTTGCCACAGTTTGAGCGCTTTAAGGATTAAGTGAAAAAGCATAACTCATTGTTCAACCCAGACACGCACCAAAGAGAAGGCCGCTTCGCGGTGCATTGTGCACGCGGGTCAAGGCGGCGTTATGTGGAAGGATCAGTGGGAGGAAGAGCAGATGCAGATTCGTATCCTGGATACTAAAAACGATAGTGATATTCGGCGTTGTTTCCGCGTCTTTGCTCATTTGCGTCCGCATTTGGACGAAACGGAATTTGTGAGGCGAGTCAAAGTTCAAGCTGCCGAAGGCTATAACATTGCCTACATTGAATCCGGGGAGCAAGTTGTCGCGGCAGCAGGTTACAGAGTGAACCATTTTCTTGCATGGGGAAAAGTCCTTTACCTGGATGACCTGATTACTGATCCAGAGAAGAAAAAGGCCGGATACGGTTCTGCCTTGCTGGAGTGGGTGGCGCAAAAAGGTAAGGAATTGGGTTGCGATGAACTCCATCTCGACACTGGTCATCAGCGGCACGACGCGCATCGGCTTTATCTGAAAAATGGGTTAAATTTAACTTCCCATCACTTGTCTAAAAAGTTGAAATAAAAAAGTGTTTATGCGCAGCCTGCATAACTCGTTGTTCAACCCAGGCACGCACCAAAGAGAAGGCCGCTTTGCGGCGAATGGCGCGTGCCGATCAACGTGACGTTAGCTTCCATTAAGAAGCTTCATTGATAATTCAAGGAGAAATCATGCATTTCGCAATTTCCACAACCTGGGGCCCGACCGATATCACTCGTGGCGCTATACCCTTTGTATTTGCTGCTTCTGCACTTCAGGCCGGTGATTCGGTCATGATCATGCTATTCCATGATGCGGTAACAATCGCCTTGGAGGGAGCTCATCAGAAAATGGTGCCTTTTGGGCCGCCCTCTCGTTTTGAAGAGGTTTTTTCTCATCCCAATGCAAAAATTGTTGTCTGCAAACCATGCGCAGAAGTTCGTGGCATTACGGAAGAAATGCTCGTAAAGGGAGCCTCATTTGGCGGTATGAATGATCTTCATGCTCAAGCATCCAGGTCGGATGCCAAGCTGATAAATTTCTAGGCGTTAAGTGAACTAACTCGTTATTCAACACAGACATGCAACAGAGAGCTTGCCGCTGCGCGCTGGTTAGTTCGGCGTTAGGCCGACATCCGAACATGTGCGAGGAGAATCATGAGCAAAGTATTCGTCAACATTGGACTTAGTCTCGATGGCTACATGGCACCGGAAGGAATGACCATCGAGAATTGGGACAAGCCTGAGTACGAGAACTGGGGCGCTAAGTGGGGTGCGCTGATGGCCTGGATCCTCAGTCAACAGTACTTCCGCGAGAACCTCAAGTTCGGACCAGGGGGAGAGACCGGTCCGGTTAATGACATGGTTCGTTACACCATGGAGCGCACCGGCGCCAATATCATGGGCAAGAGAATGTTCGAGCAAGGCGAGGTCGCATGGCCCGAGGAGGCTCCATTTCATACTCCGGTATACGTTCTTACCCACGAGAAGCGCGAACCTTGGGTCCGGCCGGGAGGGACGACGTTTTACTTCGTCAACGATGGCCCGGAGCGTGCCCTTGAGCAGGCTAAGGAGTCTGCGGGCGGTCGCGATATTCGCATCTCGGGCGGCGCGGACGTGATCCAGCAGTACTTAAACCTCGGTGTCGTCGACGAGCTGGAAATCGCCTTGGCACCCGTGTTGTTCGGCGGCGGGCGGCGTCTCTTTGAGAGCCTACGCGAGCCCGGGCCGCAGTTTCGCATTGACAGGGTTCTTGATGGTCCAGCCGCCACACACTTGCGCTATGTGCGTCAGTGAGGGTGGCCTAACAACCGGTTGCAGCGTGCTGGTTAGTTCGGCGTTAAAGGCTCAGTCAGGCCTTGCTTTTTGAGGCAAAAGGCAAGGCCTGATCTTGGAATTTATTTTATGGATACCGATATGAGGCTATTAATCGCCATTATTTTTTCCGCATTAAGTTTTTCAGTCCATTCCGAATCCAAACTCAACGACAATTCAGCGGACGGGAATAGACAGCAAATCCCTCAGTCTGACTATCAGTTCATTTTTTGCCATAAGTTTTCTCAAATCGAGTGGCAAATGCTCGGCTCTCTGCTTGTGAAGGAGATCGAGAAAACACCATTTTCCACCGACGATTATTTTAAAACGGCCGCCTGCCAGCCCGGAGGCTACTCCGCTGCCGTCCAGAGTCCACTCCTTCATATTATTGCCGACGACCCAAGCAAAAGAGTGAAGTTTCTGGATATCCTTTGGGCTTATTACACAAAGAGGAGAAAGGATCCGGCCATTTTTACTGAAATAGTGAACGCCAAAAACACCGAAGGCGAAACTTTATTGGATTACATTGAAACAATGGTCCAGCGCGGCAATTATTCAAGCGAAGGATCCAAAGCTTCAATTGCGCAAATCGTTTCAGCGGCCTGTTCGCACGGCGCAATTTACTCCGCTTACCCGAAGAAGAAATGTCCTTGAGATGGGATGATGAAAATTACAGCGCCTTTTCAGGCTAATAATAATTAGAGCAATGGGAAGCATGTCCAAAGTTGTCGCGGCACGTGCTGCGTGCTGGTTAGCTCGGCGTTGAACATTGAATTGTGCATATGCGCTTTGAAGGAAACCTGAAATCTTGGGATGATGCGCGAGGCTTTGGTTTTATCGAACCAATGCTCGGTGGCCAAGATATTTTTGTTCACATTAAATCTTTCGAACGGCCGTCGGGCCGCCCGGAAATTGGGCTGCCGGTCTCGTTTGAGGTTGAATTAAATTCGGACGGGAAAAAACGTGCTAAGCGCGTACAGATAATTCGACCGTCGAGAGCGGTGATGCGGAAACGGGATAAGTCTGCGGCAAGTTGGGGAACAGCCACTTTCTTCGCAATTCCACTTTTTCTTGTTGTTTTTGTGTTGACGGCTTTGGTCTGGCGAGTCCCTGCATGGGTTGCTGGATGGTACTTGGTAGTGAGCGCCGCCTGTTTTTTCGCATACGCGATTGACAAGTCGGCGGCAATTGCCGGCCGGCGGCGAATCTCTGAAGATATCCTTATTTTCATGGGACTAGTTGGGGGATGGCCAGGCGCGATCATCGCGCAACAGGTACTGCGCCACAAGTCAATTAAGGCAGAATTTCGCTCATCGTTTTGGGGAAGTGTTGTGGTCAACGTCGTATTATTTATTGTGCTCAACTCACCGGTCGTTTCGACGCTGTACAAATGAGCGCAATTGCTAACGCGTTGTTCAACCCAGAAACGCCCCAAAGAGAAGGCCGCTTCGCGGCGCATGGTGCATGCTGGCCAACGATTGCGCTAGCTTGCTGGAACGATTTAGGGGGCACTCCGAATGTCTTGCCCCGTTCATGAATGTTAACGGATCATTCAAACCAAACGCTTTTGAAACGTGTGGTCCTGCCGTACCGTATCCCGCAAAGGAGTGTGGCTAGATCCCAGTTTTTTATTTATGCATCTCATTATTTAGTGTAGTCAAAAACCCAAATCATCACAGGAGAGAATAAATGCTTAACCACATCATGGTTGGCTCTAATGACATCGAGCGCTCCAAGCGTTTCTACGATGCGGTGCTAGCGGTGTTAGGTGCAGGAGAGCCACTCCGCAATCAAGCCCCTACCGGGCACACAAGGCTCTTCTATCGACATGACGGAAGCACCTTCTGTGTCGCTGAGCCAATCAATGGCGAGCCGGCCACCGTTGCCAATGGTGGAACGATCGGATTCAAATGTCACTCTATCGAGCAAGTACAAGCCTTTCACGATGCAGCGATCGCTAATGGCGGCCAATCGATTGAAGATCCACCTGGTTTGCGGCAGGGCAGCCTTGGCCCTCTTTGTCTCGCATACGTTCGAGATCCAGACGGTAACAAACTGTGCGCACTGTACAGGGTGAAACAGCCTGCTTAATCCAGGCTGACCAGCCTCGCTCGCAGACTAACCGGGCGTGCAACGTGGACGCCGACATGGGCCATGCCTTCGGCACTCGTTACTCGTTACTCGTTACACTTAAGGCGTTAAGCCCAACATGCGACCGTCACTCTTGCCTTCGGATGATGCGCTTCCAATATGGTTGCATCCGACCCTGTTGCTTTTGATTGTTTCGCCAACTTCCGTCCGCCGAGCATGTCAAACGTTATGCTTAAATAAGAGGACGGCCATATGAAACCACGTATTTCTGTCATCACCTTGGGAGTGGAAGACCTGGATGCGGCAGTCCGGTTTTACCGAGATGGCCTGGGTTTGGAAACAGAGGGAATTATTGGCAAAGAATTTGAATACGGGGCAGTTGCGTTTTTTGATTTGCAAGCTGGATTGAAGCTGGCACTTTGGCCAAGAGGAAGTATCGTTCAAGACACCGGTCTGTCGCCGCATATGCCAAGCGCCACTGAGTTTACTCTAGGCCATAACGTAGCGTCGAAAGAAGAAGTTGATGCTGTGATGAAACAGGCTGAGCAAGCTGGGGCGGTTATCGTCAAGTCGGCGCAAGACACTTTCTGGGGCGGCTATTCTGGTTATTTTCAAGATCCTGACAAGCACCTCTGGGAGGTGGTATGGAATCCTCAGTTATGCACGTAACGGTCACGGGTGGAGAATGAATATGGTCCCCAAGAACACGATCTGTCTCTGGTACGACGGCACCGCCCTGGAGGCCGCGACGTTTTACACCGAGACGTTTCCTGACAGCGCGCTGGGAAAGGTCCATCGCGCGCCAGGCGACTATCCCGCAGGCAAGCAGGGCGATGTCTTGACGGTCGCGTTCACCGTGATCGGCATCCCTTGTCTCGGCTTGAATGGTGGTCCGGCCTTCAAGCACAACGAGGCTTTTTCTTTTCAGGTTGCGACTGACGACCAGGCTGAAACTGACCGTTTGTGGAACGCGGTCGTGGGCAACGGCGGTCAGGAGAGCGCCTGCGGTTGGTGCAAGGACAAGTGGGGCCTGTCGTGGCAGATCACGCCGCGCGCGCTTACTGCCGCGATCGCCGATCCCGACCATGCCGCAGCGAAGCGCGCTTTCGAGGCGATGATGCAGATGAGAAAGATCGACATAGCGGCGATCGAAGCGGCCCGGCGCGGCTGACGCTCAAGAGCGTTCGTTATCACAGAATGATTGGCGCGTTTGGCATTTTTGAGATTCAGCGTTCCATCGAATAGCGAATTGAAAGGAGAACCAACATGTCCACAGGAACAATTCGACTTCATCGCGTGCTACGCGCCAGTCCAGAGAAGCTCTATCGCGCGTTCCTGGATGCTGACGCAATGGCCAAATGGCTTCCCCCATACGGATACACCTGCAAGGTCCACCATATGGAGGCCAAAGTCGGTGGTACCTACAAAATGTCGTTTACGAACTTCACGACAGGCCAGGGGCACTTCTTTGGTGGCACGTATCGTGAACTGATTGCAAACGAAAAAATTATCTATACGGACAGATTCGACGACCCGAACTTGCCCGGAGAAATGCAAACCACCGTGACATTAAAAAAAGTGTCATGCGGAACTGAACTGGCCATTGTGCAAGAAGGCGTGCCCGAAGCCATTCCACCCGAGGCGTGCTATCTTGGCTGGCAGGAGTCGCTCGCACAACTCGCAAAGCTGGTAGAGCCCGAGATTGCGGATTAACGACCTCATGTAAAAAAGGATGAAGCGAAGCATCGCCATGAGCACAAACCAAAGTATCGATTTCTTCGACAAGCAGTTTCGCAATCAGCCGAAAGAGCTCGCGCTGCGGCTCAACCCATTTGAAGAGATGGCTTTGCCCTACCTGCGTGGGGATGTCCTTGATTTTGGCTCCGGGATGGGGAATCTATCCTTTGCGGCGGCAAAACGCGGTTGCAAAGTTCTTGCCTTGGATGGGAGTCCGTCCGCCATTGAGCATATCCAGATGCGCGCCCGAAATGCATGTCTGAATGTTTCTGCGTCGCTTGCTGATCTGCGAACCTATTCAGTCACTGGCGAGTACGACTGTGTAGTGTCAATTGGCTTGTTAATGTTTTTCGATTGTCCAACGGCATTCAAAGTTTTAGCGGCGCTGCAAGATCGTGTCCGTCCCGGCGGTGTCGCCGTGATCACCGTTTTGATCAAGGGGACAACCTACCTGGATATGTTCGATACCTCGGGGTATTGCCTGTTCGATCCCGCAGAGCTGGAGCGGCGTTTTTCTGGCTGGACGATCGAAAAGCTTGAGCTTGGCAATTTTGAGGCGCCCCAGCAAACCATCAAACGGTTCTGCACGATCATTGCTCGTCGCCCTTGAATGGTAAAGCCGCAGGGCGTGAATTGAAGCGCGCGAGGCAATGCCTATCCGTCCTTTGCGCCGGCCTACCTTGTCGCATTCTTTCGTGATCCGAATGGACTATCCGATAGCTCCTGCGGTGATCCGAACGGATTATCAAATTCCGTGAATCGATCAAGAGTCTGTGACATTGGGCAAGTATCCTACGCGCTCGATGTTCAAGTCTCTGCCGCTGCATCATTGTCCGGGCAGGGTATGAATCCTTAGTCTTCCACTCCCTTTTCCCCTTGAGAAAATGAAGAATCCAATGAAGAAATATGCACTGTTGAGTGCTCTGGTGGCGTCCCTGTTCTCGGCTCCGGCGATGGCGGAGAGTCCTGCGCTTTCCTTCCAGAAAATGTGGACCTACAGTCATGCCGTCAGGATCCCGAACCAGGTTTCCGAGATCCCCGCCTTCGACCACAGGACAAATACCCTCTGGGTGGCGGGAGTGGTCGGCGTCGATATCCTCGACGCCGCTACCGGCGCGTTCATCGACCACATTGACACGACCGCTTACGGTTCCATCAACAGCGTGGCGATTCACAATGGCTTGGCTGCCTTCGCGATCGAAGCGAAGGGCGATCGGCGCAATCCGGGCAAGGTCGTTTTCTATGATACCAAGACCCGCGCGCCCAGCGGCAGCGTCAGCTCGGTCGAAGTCGGGACCTTGCCCGACATGCTGACCTTCACGCCAGACGGCAGCAAGCTGCTGGTTGCCAATGAAGGCACGCCCAACGCGGTCGCCGACACCCTCTATGTGTCGCCTGACCCGGCCGGCAGCGTCAGCATCATCGACATGGCGACGCGTACCGTCACCACCGCCACCTTGGCCGGCGTGCCGCTGAGCGGCGAGGGTCTGCGCCTCAATACCGGCATGGATTTCGAGCCGGAATACATCGCCGTGAACCACGACGGCACCAAGGCCTTTGTCACCCTGCAGGAAGCCAATGCGATCGCCGTGCTGGATCTGGCGACGAATGCATTCACCCAGGTGATCGGCCTCGGCGTCAAGGATTTCAGCCTCGCCGAAAACGGTTTTGGCGGCAATAACTTCATCGATCCGAACCACAAGGACGGCAGGATCGAACTGCGTCCGGCCGCCGTCAAAGGTTTCTATCAGCCGGACAGTATCGCTGCCTATGATTTCAAAGGCGAAACTTATGTCGTCATGGCCAATGAAGGCGATACTCGCGAAGACGAGAAGGACAAGGCACGCGCCAGCAAGCTCGGCGTCATCGGCGACCTGGCCGAACTGAATATTTCCACGACCGATTCGACTGCGTCCGATCTGTACACTTTCGGTGGCCGTTCTTTCTCCATCCGCGACGAGGCGGGCGAACTGGTCTATGACAGCGGCAGCCTGCTCGACGCCGAGGCCATCGCCCGCGGCATCTACGACGACGGCCGCAGCGACGACAAGGGTGTCGAACCGGAAGGCGTGGCCCTGCTCGACATCGCCGGCCGCACCTATGCGTTCATCGGCCTGGAGCGCACGACCAAGGCAGCAGTTGCCGTATTCGACGTCACCAATCCGCGCGACGTCGCCTTCATCGACATGATCGTCACGGATGGCGACAGGGCGCCGGAAGGCTTGGCGGCATATCGCTTCCGTGGCAATTTCTACCTGGCGATCGCGAACGAAGTGTCGAATACCACGACCTTGTACAGCCTGGAGCGCAAGGAACCTGGCAGCGTGAAGTAACGCGGCAAGCATCGCGGACACTTATCCGCGTTGCGCTGAATTGAGCGGCCCTGAGCGAATGCCAGGGCCGCTTTTTTTCGCAATTGCAATCGGAATACTTGATTATTTGCATCGCCCTTCTCGCCAACGGTTTGTATTAAGATCTTTTATATAAAAATCTTAATACATTGACGGCGAAAATTCTTGCATGAAAAATATCAAGTTGAGCCTGTGGGCGTTATTGCTGGGTTTGACCGGCCTGTGGCTGCTGGCCGATACGCTGGCGCCGGTGCCGTTCACCTATTTTTCGTTCCGCACTGTGTTCATGCAATACAGCGGCGTCATCGGCATCGGCGTCATGAGCGTGGCCATGCTGCTGGCGGTGCGGCCGAAATGGCCGGAGCCATGGCTGGGCGGGCTCGACAAGATGTATCGTCTGCACAAATGGCTGGGCATCACCGCCCTGGTGGTGTCGATCATTCACTGGTGGTGGGCGCAGGGAACCAGATGGATGGTGGGCTGGGGCTGGCTGACCCGGCCGGCGCGCAAAGCCGCCGCCGTCACGCTCGGCCCGCTCGAGGGCTGGCTGCGCGGCCAGCGCGGCCTGGCCGAAGACGTGGGCGAGTGGGCGTTTTATGCCGCCGTGGCGCTGATCGCGCTGGCGCTGGTCAAGCGTTTCCCCTACCATTTGTTCACAAAGACGCATAAATGGATGGCGGCGGTTTACCTCGTCCTGGTTTATCACACGGTCGTGCTGTTCAAATTCAGCTATTGGTCGCAGCCCCTGGGCTGGCTCATGGCTGCGCTCGTGCTGGGCGGCACGGTATGCGCAGTCATTGTGCTGCTGCGGCGCGTCGGCGCCAGCCGCAGGGTGTCTGGCGCAATCGAGTCGCTGGTCTGGTATCCGGATTTGCGTGTGCTGGAAACTGCGGTGCGCTTGCAGGATGGCTGGGCCGGGCACGAAGCAGGCCAGTTCGCTTTTGTCACTTCAAGCCGGCGCGAAGGTGCGCACCCCTACACGATCGCCTCGGCATGGAACGCCGAGGAACGCCGCATCGTATTCATTACCAAGGCGCTGGGCGACCATACCGGGCGCCTGCGGGAGCAGTTGCAGGTGGGCGCGGCAGTCACGCTGGAAGGGCCTTATGGCTGCTTTAACTTCCGCGACCGGAAGCCACGCCAGATATGGATCGGCGCCGGCATTGGCATCACGCCTTTTATCGCCCGCATGAAGCAACTTGCGCAAACGCGCGGCGTGCAGGAAATCGACCTGTTCCACCCGACTGCGGATTTCGATCAGCAAGCCATCGACAAGCTCACCGCGGATGCCGCCGCCGCCAACATCCGCCTGCATGTGCTGGTCAGTTCGCGGGATGGCCGGCTGGATGCCGAGCAAATCCGTGCCGCCGTGCCGCAATGGCAATCGGCAAGCATCTGGTTTTGCGGCCCGCCCGGCTTTGGCCAGGCATTGCGCAAGGATTTCCTGGCGAATGGCATGGCATCAGCCGATTTTCACCAGGAATTGTTTCAGATGCGCTAGGTTGGCGGCAAGGAGCCTAGCGCCGCATCATCAGGAACCCGATCACCAGTCCGGCAACGGCGCCGATGCCGACCGATTGCCACGGGTGTTCCTTGACGAATTGATCGGTGGAACCGACTGCATCGCGGGTGCGGATGCTGGCCTTTCTTTGTATGTCCGACAAGCCGCTTTTGGCGTGGCTCAACGTTTCCTGGAGCTTGGCGCGGGTGCCCTGGTAGCGTTCGCCCAGTTGCTGCCCGCCGCTTTTGAGTGCATCGCTCGCGTCCAGCGCGGCGTTTTTCAACTCATCGACCAGCGCTTCGCCTTGCTTCGCTATTTGTGAACCGTATTCCATGTCCGTATCCCCCGTCTAAGTGGAGCTTTGAGTGTAAGCATGGGGTTTGGGCGCGGTTTGCGCAGCATCAAAGCATGAGGGCATGCGCCGGTGATCGGCACATCGGCTGTCAGCGCAAGGCGTAATCCAGCGCGACGCCGGCAAACAGGGCCGCGCCCAGCCAGTTGTTGTGGAGGAATGCGGCAAAACAGCGCATGCGCTCGCGTTCGCGGATCAGTCGATAGTGGTAAACAGCGCAGCCGAGCGCGACCAGCCAGCCGGCGACGAACCAGCCGCGCAAGCCGGCTTGCCAGCCGAGCGCGAGGATGGTCAGCAGGGCCACCGCGTAGCACAGCATGACGATGGCGACATCGTAGCGGCCGAAGGTGAGGGCAGAGGTCTTGATGCCGATGCGGATGTCGTCGTCACGGTCCACCATCGCATACTCGGTGTCATAGGCCAGCGTCCAGAAGACGCTCGCTGCCAGCAGCATCCAGGCTGTCATGGGCACGCTGTCCTGCGTGGCGGCGTAGGCCATCGGGATGCCGAAGCCGTAGGCGATGCCGAGGTAGGCCTGCGGCACGGGGAAAAAGCGCTTGAAAAACGGGTAGGTGGCGGCGAGCACCACGGCGACCACCGACAGTTGCAGTGTCAGCAGGTTCAGGAATGGCAGGATCAGCAGGAACGATGCCACGGCCAGCACTGCCGCCACCAGCAATGCTTCGCGGCCGCTGACCTTGCCCGAGGTGATGGGACGCTCGGCGGTGCGCTTGACGTGACGGTCGAAGTCGCGGTCGGCGTAGTCGTTGATGGCGCAGCCGGCCGAGCGCATGAGCGCCGTGCCGATGCTGAAGATGACGACCAGGCGCCAGTCCGGGTGGCCATCGGCGGCCAGCCACAGGGCGATCAGGGTGGGCCACAGCAGCAGCAGGACGCCGATCGGCTTGTCCAGGCGCACCAGGCGCATATAGAGTTGCAGTCGGTTTTCGGTCAGCGGGGCGGTGCTCATTCCAGGTGTTAACTTTCAGTGATGTCGGCGTCGGGCAGCATGGTCGTGCCCGGGAGTTTGCAGGAGAGGATGGCCTGGCGCACGGCGTCGAGCGCGGCCTGGCGGGTGAAACTTTTGCGCCAGGCCATCACGACGCGGCGCGATGGCACGGGGTCGGCGAAGGGGACGTAGCGCAACATGCCATCCTGCGCCGGCGCCTCTGGCACCGAGGCGGCCGGCAGCACCGTCAGGCCGATGCCGGAGGCGACCATGTGGCGGATGGTTTCCAGCGACGAGCCTTCGAAGGTGCGGGCAATGCCGTCGCCCGCCGTGGAAAAACGCGCCATTTCCGGGCACACTTCCAGCACCTGGTCGCGGAAGCAGTGGCCGGCGCCCAGCAGCAGCATGGTTTCCGATTTCAGGTCGGCGGCGGCGATGGCCGGGCGCTTTGCCCAGGGGTGATTCTTTGGCATGGCGACCACGAAGGGTTCGTCGTACAGGGCCTGCATCTGCAGGCCGGCACTGGGCAACGGCAAGGCCATGATGGCGGCATCGAGCTCGCCCTGGCGCAGCAGTTCGATCAGGCGCGTGGTGTAGTTTTCCTGCAGGATGAGGGGCATCTGCGGCACATCATCGATCATGGTCTTGACCAGCTGCGGCAGCAGGTAGGGCGCGATGGTGTAGATCACGCCCAGACGGAATGGCCCGGACAGCGGGTCCTTGTTTTGCCTGGCCAGTTCCTTGATGGCGGCGGTCTGTTCCAGCACGTGTTCGGCCTGCGCGACGATTTGCGCGCCCAGCGGCGTGACCGAGACTTCGGCGCCGCCGCGCTCGAAAATGACCACGCCGAGCTCGTCTTCCAGCTTCTTGATGGCCACCGACAGGGTCGGCTGGGCGACGAAGCAGGCTTCGGCGGCGTGGCCGAAATGCTTGTGGCGCGAGACGGCGACGATGTATTTCAATTCGGTTAAGGTCATCTGGCTGCTTCCCGTTTGGCAGATGCAAGGATAACGCAGAATTGCGTTCGCGACCGTGCGGCGTCGGCCTACACCTTCAGGAATTCTTCTTTTGCGCCGAGCCAGCGCGCCAGGTGCCGGGCTACCGTTGCCGGATCGTTTTGCAGCAGCATGTGCGCGGTGTCGCGGGCTTTTTCCACCAGCCACTGGTCGGTCTCGAGGTCGGCGAAGCGCAGCAGCGCCTGGCCCGACTGGCGCGCCCCGAGGAATTCGCCGGGGCCGCGGATTTCGAGGTCGCGCCGGGCGATCTCGAAGCCGTCGGTGGTTTCGCGCATGGTCATCAGGCGCTGGCGCGCGACCGGCCCCAGCGGGCTCTGGTACAGCAGCAGGCAGACGCTGGCGGCGGCGCCGCGGCCGACGCGCCCGCGCAGCTGGTGCAACTGCGACAGGCCGAAGCGCTCGGCATGCTCGATCACCATCAGCGAGGCGTTCGGCACGTCGACGCCGACTTCGATGACGGTGGTGGCGACCAGCACGTGCGTTTCGCCGCGGATGAATGCCTCCATCACTGCCTGTTTTTCCGCAGGCTTGAGGCGCCCGTGCACCAGGCCCACCCGCAGGTCGGGCAAGGCTTCCTGCAGCGCGGCGTGGGTGTCTGTCGCGGTTTGCAATTGCAGCGCTTCGGACTCTTCGATCAGCGGGCAGACCCAGTAGGCCTGGCGGCCTTCCTGCGCCGCTGCGTGCACGCGTGCGATGACTTCCTCGCGGCGGTTCTGGTCGACGATGCGGGTGACGATGGGCGTGCGCCCCGGCGGCAGCTGGTCGATCACCGACACTTCGAGGTCGGCATAGTAGGTCATGGCCAGGGTGCGCGGGATCGGCGTGGCCGACATCATCAACTGGTGCGGCACGGTGGCCGGGCCAGGCGTGTCGCTGGCAGCATCCGCGTCGGCGGCGTTGGTCAGGCCCTTGTTGCGCAGGGCCAGGCGCTGGCCGACGCCGAAGCGGTGCTGTTCATCGACCACCACCAGGCCCAGTTGCTCGAATTGCACGCCTTCCTGGATCAGCGCATGGGTGCCGATCACCAGGCGCGCATGGCCGGATGCGATTTTTTCCAGGGCGTCCTGCTTTTCCTTTTTCTTCAGGCTGCCGGTCAGCCAGGCCACCGGCACGCCGAGCGGTTTCATCCAGGCGGCGATCTTGTGGAAATGCTGCTCGGCGAGGATCTCGGTGGGCGCCATCAGCACCGCCTGGTAGCCGCTGTCGATGGCCTGGGCCGCTGCCAGCGCGGCCACCACGGTCTTGCCGCTGCCGACATCGCCCTGCAGCAGGCGCTGCATTGGATAGGGCTGGCGCAGGTCGGCGCGGATTTCATCGAGCACCTTTTGTTGCGCACCAGTCAGCTGGAAGGGCAGCGCTGCCAGCAATCCGGAAGTAAGCTCGCCGGCAATGGTCAGCGCTGCCGCGCCCTTGTTGCGGCGCGCCTGCTGGGCGCGCTTGAGCGAGAGTTGCTGCGCCAGCAGCTCGTCGAATTTCATGCGTATCCATGCCGGATGCGAGCGCTCTTCCAGTGCATATTCATCGACGTCGGCCGGCGGGTTGTGCAGCAGGCGCACTGCTTGCTCGAAAGGCATCAGGCCGAGCGTGGCGCGCAGGGCTTCCGGCAAGGTGTCGTGCCAGTCGAGTTGCGCCAGCGCGTCATGAATGGCGCGGCGCAGGATGGCTTGCGACAGCCCTTCGCCGGCCGGGTAGACCGGGGTGAGCGCGCTTGGCAGCGGCGCGCCCTCGTTGATGACCTTGTAGGCCGGATGCACCATCTCGGCGCCGAAAAAGCCGTGGCGCACTTCGCCGCGCGCGCGCACCCGCGTGCCTTCTTCCAGCTGCCGGGTCTGGCTGCCGTAGAAGTTCAAAAAGCGCATCACCAGCGGGCCGCTGTCGTCGGCAATCGTCACGACCAGTTGCCGGCGCGGGCGGAATTGCACCTCGCAGGCGGTTACCACGCCCTCGACCTGGGCCACCGAGCCGCCCATGAAGCCGGCTGCCGTGATGGGCACGACTTGCGTCTCGTCCTCATAGCGCAGCGGCAGGTGCAATGCCAGGTCGCCCGCCGTCCGCAGGCCGAGCCGGGCCAGCTTGTCTGCCACCTTGTTGGGGCGCGCGGCTTTCTTGGCGGCCGCGCCGGGTTTATTGGTGGATTTGGCGGCAGAGCCGGGTTTCGGTGCGGGCATTTGGGGTGTTCAAGCCGTAAAGTCGGCGGCGCAGCGTAAAATAGCGGGTTTATCCGGGTTGCCGCCATTGCAGGTTCTGGCGGCCAGGGCATTTTGCCATGAGGCCCGATTCTTCGTCATTGTTTGCCGCATGTATTCACTTTCCGATTTTGATTTTGACCTGCCACCCGAGCTGATCGCGCAAACGCCGCTGGCCTCGCGCAGCGCCTCGCGCCTGCTGGAGGTCGATGGCAGCCGCCTGCTGGACCGGCAGTTCGCCGAGATTGTCGATTTGCTCTCGCCCGGCGATTTGCTGGTGTTTAACGATACCCGCGTCCTGAAGGCGCGCTTTTTCGGCGTCAAGGACAGTGGCGGCAAGGTCGAGGTGCTGGTCGAGCGCATCCTCGACAACCGCACCGCCCACGCGCAGGTGCGCGCCTCGAAGTCGCCCAAGCCGGGCAGCACGATCCGCCTGGCCGATGCCTTCGAGGTCACGGTGGGCGAGCGCGCCGGCGAATTCTTTACCCTGAGCTTCCCGTCCGACGTGTTCGAACTGGTCGAGGCGCATGGCCGCCTGCCGCTGCCGCCGTATATCGAGCACGCCGCCGACGATTTCGATGAGGAGCGCTACCAGACCGTGTACGCGCGCCAGCCGGGAGCGGTGGCCGCACCGACCGCCGGCCTGCATTTCGACCAGGCATTGCTGGCGCGCCTGCGCGACAAGGGCGTGCAGTTTGCCTTCGTCACCCTGCATGTCGGCGCCGGCACTTTCCAGCCAGTGCGCCATGAAAACCTCGCCGAGCACCAGATGCACAGCGAGTGGTACACGATTGCACAGGAAACCGTCGATGCGGTGCGCGCCGCCCAGGCCGCCGGCCGCGCCGTGGTGGCGGTGGGCACGACCAGCCTGCGCGCGCTGGAGTCGGCCTCGCAATCCGGCAGCCTGCAGGCCGGCAGCGCCGATACGCGCCTGTTCATCACGCCCGGCTATGCCTTCAAGACGGTGACGCGCCTGGTGACCAATTTCCACCTGCCGAAATCGACGCTGCTGATGCTGGTGTCGGCGTTTGCCGGTTACGATGCCATCCGCGCCGCCTATGCGCATGCGATTGCACAGAAATACCGGTTTTTCAGCTATGGCGATGCCATGCTTCTGTCTTTAAAAAAATCATGAAATACGAACTGCTTAAAACCGATGGCAAGGCCCGCCGCGGTCGCCTGACCCTGAACCACGGCACGGTGGAGACGCCGATCTTCATGCCGGTCGGCACCTATGGCTCGGTCAAGGCGATGTCGCCGCTGGAATTGCACGAGATCGGCGCCGAAATTATCCTCGGCAATACCTTTCACCTGTGGCTGCGCCCCGGCACCGAGGTGCTCGACAAGTTTGGCGGCCTGCACGACTTCATGGGCTGGAACCGGTCTATCCTGACCGATTCCGGCGGCTTTCAGGTGTTTTCGCTGGGCGAAATGCGCAAGATCACCGAAGAAGGCGTCAAGTTCGCTTCGCCGATCAATGGCGACAAGCTGTTTTTGTCGCCGGAAGTGTCGATGCAGATCCAGAAGTCCCTCAATTCCGACATCGTCATGCAGTTCGACGAATGCACGCCGTACGAGATCGATGGCCGTCCGGCCACCCAGAAGGAGGCGGCCGATTCGATGCGCATGTCGCTGCGCTGGGGGCAGCGCTCGCGCGACGAATTCGACCGCGGCGAGAATCACAACGCGCTGTTCGGCATCGTCCAGGGCGGCATGTTCGAGAATTTGCGCGATGAATCGCTGGCGGGTCTCGAAGAAATCGGCTTCCATGGCCTGGCCATCGGCGGCCTGTCGGTGGGCGAGCCGAAGGAAGACATGCTGCGCATCCTGGACCACATCGGCCCGCGCCTGCCGGCCGACAAGCCGCATTACCTGATGGGCGTGGGCACGCCGGAAGACCTGGTGGCGGGCGTGGCGAATGGCATCGACATGTTCGATTGCGTCATGCCCACGCGAAATGCCCGCAATGGCTGGCTGTTTACCCGTTTCGGCGACATCAAGATCAAGAACGCCCGCTACAAGGATGACAAGGCGCCGCTGGACGAGACTTGCGGCTGCCATGCCTGCCGCAATTTTTCGCGCGCCTACCTGCATCATTTGCACCGCGCCGGCGAAATCCTCGGGGCGCGTCTCAATACCATCCACAATCTTTATTATTACCTGCAATTGATGCGCGACATGCGCGCGGCGATCGAGGCAGGTGCGTTTGCCGCCTTCACCGTCCGCTTCGCCGCCGATCGGGCGCGCGGGGCGTGATGGTTCTGGCAATTAGGGCCCGGCAAAGCGCTTTTCCGATGCTAGAATGCCGGGTCATTCCTGTTTCACACTAACTACTGGAGTTCAACGTGTTCATTTCCAACGCTTATGCACAAGCTGCCGCTGCTGGCCCCGAGTCCAGCCTGACAAGCTTTTTGCCGATCATCATCATGTTCGCGGTGCTGTACTTCCTGATGATCCGCCCGCAAATGAAGCGTCAAAAGGAACAAAAAGCGCTGATCGAGGCGATTGCCAAGGGCGATGAAGTCATTGCCGCCGGCGGCGTGCTGGGCAAGGTGACCAAGGTGACTGATGCCTACGTGACACTGGAAGTGGCGAGCGGCACTGAAATCATCGTGCAAAAAGGCTCGGTCGCTACCCTGCTGCCGAAGGGCACCATCAAGGATCTGTAATCGTTTCGTCACCGAACGCTGGAGCACCATGAATCGCTATCCCATCTGGAAGTACGTCATCATCGTCATCGCGCTGTTGTTCGGCGTGTTGTATACGCTGCCCAATTTCTTCGGCGAGTCGCCTGCGGTGCAGATCAGCAGCGGCAAGGCCACCATGAAGCTGACCGCCAGCACCGCCGAGCGGGTTGGGCAGGCGCTGCAAAAAGCCGATATCAAGAGCGGCGGCGTGGTGTTCGAGCAGAGCGGCACCCAGGCTTCGGTGCGGGCGCGCTTCGCCGATACCGATACGCAGTTCAAGGCCAAGGCTTTCCTGGAAAAGGAGTTGAACCCGGATCCGAGTGCCCCCGCGTTCCTGATTTCGTTCAACCTCCTGCCGAATACGCCGCAATGGCTGCAAAGCCTGCGCGCCATGCCGATGTACCTCGGCCTGGATTTGCGCGGCGGCGTGCATTTCCTGATGCAGGTCGATACCAAGGCGGTGATGAACAAGCGCGTGCAGGGCCTGCAGTCCAGCGTGCGCAGCATCTTGCGCGACAAGAACGTGCGCCATGCCGGCATTTCCCGTAATGCCAATGCCATCGAAGTCGCGTTCCGCGATGCGCAGACCCGCTCCCAGGCGCACGAGGCGCTGGCCTCGCAATTGCCGGAAATCCTGCTGACCGAAGTCGCCAGTGGCGAGGAGTTCAAGTTGCAGGTGACCTTGCGCCCGGAAGCCATCAAGTCCACCATGGAAGATGGCCTCAAGCAGAATATCTCGACCCTGTCCAAGCGCGTCAATGAACTTGGCGTTGCCGAGCCGGTGATCCAGCGCCAGGGCGCCGACCGTATCGTGGTCGAATTGCCTGGCGTGCAGGACGTCTCGCGCGCCAAGGACATCATCGGCCGCACGGCGACCCTCGAAGTGCGCATGGTGGATGAATCGATCACCCGTGGCACCGAGGAAACCGCGGCCGTGCCGTTCGGCTCCGAACTGTTCAAGGTTGGCCGCGGCGCCCCGGTGATCCTCTACAAGGAACCGATCATCACCGGCGACTACATTGCCAATGCTTCCGCGACTTTCGACCAGAACCATCAGCCGGCAGTGGCGATCGACCTCAACGGCGACGGCGGCCGCAAGATGCGCGACGCCACCCGCGGCAAGGTCGGCAAGGACATGGCGATCGTGCTGTTCGAGAAGAACAAGGGCGAGGTGCTGACGGTTGCGACCATCCGCGACGAACTCGGCTCGCGCTTCCAGATCACCGGTTCGGGATCGTCCGAGGCTTCCAGCGACCTGGCGCTGCTGTTGCGCGCAGGTTCCCTGGCCGCGCCGATGGAAATCATCGAGGAACGCACCATCGGCCCGCAGCTGGGCGCCGACAACATCGAAAAAGGCTTCAAGTCGGTGCTGTACGGTTTTGTCGCGATTGCCGTCTTCATGGCGATCTATTACCACCTGTTCGGCTTTTTCAGCGTGCTGGCGCTGGCGATCAACCTGATGCTGCTGATCGCCGTATTGTCGTGGATGCAGGCGACCCTGACCCTGCCGGGCATGGCGGCGATCGCCTTCACCCTGGGCATGGCGATCGATGCCAACGTGCTGATCAACGAGCGCATCCGCGAGGAACTGCGCGGCGGCGCCACGCCGCAGTCGGCGATTGCGTCCGGTTTCGACCATGCCTGGGCGACCATCCTGGACTCCAACGTGACCACCATGATCGCCGGTCTGGCGCTGCTGATCTTCGGTTCGGGCGCCATCCGCGGCTTTGCCGTGGTGCATTGCCTGGGCATCCTGACTTCGATCTTTTCGTCGGTGTTCGTCATGCGCGGCATTACCAATCTCTGGTATGGACGCAGGAAGAAACTGGCCAGCCTGTCGATCGGACAAGTCTGGAAACCAGAAGCTTAATTTGACGTATTGCGGGACAGAGTTAAGCGAAGCGGTACTCTGTCCTCAACTGAATAAGATGGGTAAATAATGGAATTATTCCGCATCAAAAAAGACATTCCCTTCATGCGCCATGCGTTGATCTTCAACGTGATTTCGGCGCTGACCTTTGTCGCAGCCGTGTTTTTCCTGTTCCACAAGGGCTTGCACCTGTCGATCGAGTTCACCGGCGGCACGGTGATGGAAGTCGCCTACCCCAAGCCGGCCGATCTGGATGCGATCCGCACCAACATCAACCAGCAGGGCTATGCCGATATCCAGGTGCAAAGCTTCGGCACTGCGCAGGATGTGATCGTGCGCCTGCCGGCGCAAAAGGGCGTCAGCACTTCGCAGGTGAGCGAGAAGGTGATGGCCGGCCTGAAGGCGCAGGATGCTGCGGTGGAATTGCGCCGCGTCGAATTCGTCGGCCCGCAGGTCGGCGAGGAACTCGCTCACGACGGCTTGCTGGCGCTGGGCATGGTGATCGTCGGTATCGTGCTTTACCTCGCCATCCGTTTCGAGTGGAAGTTCGCGCTGGCGGCAATCATCGCCAACCTGCACGACGTCGTCATCATTCTCGGCTTCTTCGCCTTCTTCCAGTGGGAGTTCTCGCTGACGGTGCTGGCGGCGGTGCTGGCCGTGCTGGGCTATTCGGTGAATGAATCGGTGGTGGTGTTCGACCGCGTGCGCGAAACTTTCCGCGACCGCCGCTTCGGCAAGCTGGAAACGCCGGAAGTGCTGAACCATGCAATCACCAGCACCATTTCGCGCACCATCATCACCCACGGCTCGACCCAGATGATGGTGTTGTCGATGATGCTGTTTGGCGGGCCGACCATCCATTACTTCGCCATCGCCCTGACCATCGGTATCCTGTTCGGTATCTATTCCTCGGTGTTCGTCGCCGCGGCAGTGGCCATGTGGCTGGGCGTCAAGCGCGAAGACTTGATCAAGCCGGTCAAGCCGAAGGATGAAACCGATGGCGCGGTGGTCTGACGCAGCCTGAAATTAAAAAAGCCGGCGCAATGCGCCGGCTTTTTTATTGCACGCGGAGGAGGCGTTGTTCAGTCCTTGCTGGCTGCCATGGCGCCGTCCAGGCTGGCTTTGAGCTTGCCCAGTTCACGTTCCAGGGCCGCGAAATCCTGTTCGGTGTAGCCGAGAAAAGGTCGTGCGCAATGTTTGGTATGGGCGGGAAAGACGCGCTCGAACTCCTGCTGGCCTGCCGCGGTCAGTTGCACCAGGGTGCAGCGGCGGTCGTCGGTCTGTGCGATGCGCCGCACCAGTCCACTGGCTTCGAGACGGTCGATCACCCCGGTCAGCGTGCCCTTGGTAATGAGGGTGCGCTCGCCCAGTTCGCGAAAGGTCATGCCTTCGGTATTGCCGAGGGTGGCGATGATGTCGAATTGCGAGGGCGTCAGCCTGGTGCGGCGCACGTCGGCATTCGACAGTTGCTCGAAGGCCTGGTAGCACTGCGCCAGCAGGCGGATGCTGCGGAAAAATCGTTCTGCCATAGTAAATAAAAGGGCGCCCGGAGTCCCGGACGCCCTGTCAAAAGCAAGCCGGCAAGCTGCGCCGGCTTTGGGTTAGTCGGCCTTCAGGGCTTCGACCTGGATTGCCAGTTTAACATCTGGCGAGAATCCCATCGCCACGGCATAGTTCAGGCCGAAGTCGGCGCGATTGAATGTCGCGCTGGCATCGGCGCCGCAGGCTTCACGCTTGAACATCGGGTGCTGGATGCACTTGAATTTGTTGATGGTCAGGGTAACCGGCTTGGTCACGCCGAGCAGGGTCAGCTCGCCCTCGACGGCCACTGGAGTGTCGCCCTTGAACTTGACCGACTTGCCCTTGTAGGTGGCGGTCGGGAATTTCTCGACGTTGAACATGTCTGCGCTCTTGGCATGTTCGCTCATCTTGGCATGGCCGAAGTCGAGCGAGTTGGTGTCGATGATGATGTCGACGTTGCCGGTCTTGGCGGCACGGTCGAGAACGATGGTGCCGGTGGTCTTGGTGAACTTGCCGCGCCAGGTCGAGATGCCCATGTGGTCCGCTTCGAAGCTCGGGTAGGTGTGGTTCGACTCGATGTTGTAGGTGGTGCCGGCGGCGAAGGCCGAGACGGATGCCAGAGCCAGAGCTGCTGCTGCGATGTGCTTGAGTTGCATGTTCAATTCCTTGTTAGGTGGGTTGCTGAGGGGTTGTTAAGGGGTGATAACGGTTTGCTGCTATTGCGCTGTAACGACATGGAACTTGATGACGACTTCATCTGCAACCATGCCAGTGTCTTTCCACTCGCCTTCGCCGATGTTGTAAGTCAGGCGCTTGATCGGCAGGTCGCCTTCGAACACCTGGTTGGCGCCTTCCTTCTTCACGGTCAGGGGGAAGGTGACGTTAGCCGTCTTGCCCTTGATACTGAGCGTGCCGGTGACATCGTATTTGCCGCCGGCGGCCGGCTTGATGCCGGTGGAGACGAAGCTGGCCTTGGGAAACTGCGCGGTATTGAACCATTCCTTCTTCTTGACTTCGCTATTGAATTCGGCGCTGCCGAGGTCGAAGCTGGCGATATCAATATCGACATTGGCCTTGGAAGCTTCCGGCTTGGCGGCGTTGAAGTCGATCTGCGCATCGAATTTCTTGAACTTGCCTGTTACGGGCACGCCCATTTGCTTGGATACGGCGGAAACGCTGCTCTTGGCCGTGTCGACTTTGAGCGCGGCGTAGGCGATGCCGGACAGGGCCAGGCACAGGATTGCGGTACCGCCGGTGCGAATCAGTTTGCGGGTTGTCATGATGGGGTCCTTTGATTGTGTGGGGGACAAAAGCGTCGGATGTCGATCAAGCGGCGCCGGGCAGCATGCGCTTGAGCACGCCGTCGCGGTCGATGAACTGGTGCTTCAGTGCGGCGGCGACGTGCAGTGCGACGGCGCCGAGCATGCCCATGTTCAGCCAGTAGTGGACCGCCTTCAACAGCGGCTTCAATTCCGGGTTGGGCTCGATCAGCACCGGCAGCGGCAGCAAACCCAGGTAAGTTACCGGCACGCCGGCGGCCAGGGTGTAGAAATAGCCGGTCAGCGGCACCGCGAACATCAGCAGGTAGAGCGCGCCGTGCATCAGATCGGACACCTTGACTTGCCAGTCCGGCATGCCGGCCGGCAGTGCCGGTGCGGCATGTGACAGGCGCCACAGCAGGCGCACGGCGGCCAGCGCCAGCACGGTCACGCCCAGCCACTTATGCCAGGAGAAATATTTCAGTTTGGCCGGGGTGAAGCCCGGAATGTCCGTCATGATCACGCCCAGCGCGAAGGCGGCGATGATCAGCAGGGCGATCATCCAGTGTAGGGCAATGGCAGTCTTGGTGTATTTTTTCATATCTTTTGAGAAACTAGTTCGTATATAGATAGTTCGAATTAGGACTAATATAGCAAAAAAAACGCAAGCATGCTTGCCGCCAAAAAACAGCGGCAAGTTGGCTTGCGTTGTGCGCTTAAATTTTGCGGGCCAGTTCGGCGGCGATGCCGATGTAATTGGCTGGTGTCATCGCCAGCAACTGCTCTTTCGCGGCTTGCGGAATGGCCAGGGTTTGCACGAAGTCGCGCAAGGCTTCCTTCGAGATGCCCTTGCCGCGCGTGAGCTCCTTCAATTGCTCGTAGGGGTTTTCGATGCCGTAGCGGCGCATCACGGTTTGCACCGGCTCGGCCAGCACTTCCCAGGTGGCATCGAGGTCTTCGGCCAGGCGCGCCGGATTGACTTCCAGCTTGTTCAGGCCGCGCAGGCAGCTGTCGTAGGCCAGCAGCGTGTAGCCGAAACCGACGCCGATATTGCGCAACACGGTGGAGTCGGTGAGGTCGCGCTGCATGCGCGAGACGGGCAGTTTTTCCGCCAGGTGCTTGAGCACGGCGTTGGCCATGCCGAGGTTGCCTTCGGAATTTTCAAAATCGATCGGGTTGACCTTGTGCGGCATGGTGGAAGAACCGATTTCGCCAGCCTTGGTGCGCTGCTTGAAGTAGCCGATCGAAATATAGCTCCAGATGTCGCGGTTCAGGTCGAGCAGGATGGTGTTGGCGCGCGCCACGGCGTCGAACAGTTCGGCCATGTAGTCGTGCGGCTCGATCTGGATGGTGTAGGGGTTGAAGGTGAGGCCGAGGCGCTGTTCGATGACGTTCTTCGAAAAGTTTGCCCAGTCGAATTCCGGATAGGCTGACAGGTGCGCGTTGTAGTTGCCCACGGCGCCATTCATCTTGCCGAGGATTTCGACGGCAGCGATGCGCTGGATGGCGCGTTGCAGGCGTGCCACCACGTTGGCGATTTCCTTGCCGAGGGTGGTCGGGCTGGCCGGCTGGCCGTGGGTGCGCGAGAGCATCGGCAGCGCGGCATTGTCGTGGGCGATTTCGGTCAGCTTGGCCACCAGGGATTGCAGCGCCGGCAGCATCACGGTGTCGCGCGCGGCTTTGAGCATCATGCCGTGCGACGTGTTGTTGATGTCTTCCGAGGTACAGGCGAAGTGGATGAATTCCGCCGCGCTTTTCAATTCTTCGGTGATGGCCGCGTCGATGTTCAGCGCGCGCGCCGGCAGATGCGCATAGCTCGATGGCAGCGGCAGGCCGATGGATTCCTTGAGCCAGTATTCGACGGCCTTGACGTCATGGTTGGTGACGGCTTCGATTGCCTTGATGCGGGCGGCGTCGGCTTCTGAAAATTCCGCGGCCAGCTTGTCCAGCAGGGCGGACGCAGCAGCTGAAAACGGCTTGATCTCGGCGAAGCCGGCCGCCGACAGCGCCTGCAGCCAGGAGATTTCGACCTTGACGCGATGGTGCATGAAGCCGGCTTCGGAAAGGATGGGGCGCAGCTTGTCGGTTTTGGCGGCGTAGCGGCCATCGAGCGGGGAGAGTGCGGAAAGCGCGGTGAGTGACATGGCAGGGCAGATGAAATGGAGTGGAGAGTAATCCGCCATTTTACCATTCGCGGGCAGCGCCAATCCGCTGTGCCGCCGGCGGCAGCCGGCGCATGCGTCGCACGGGACGGGGCGGCGCCGGTGGTATAATCAGCGCCCAAATTTCCACCATGCAATCGCCATGAAATTGATCGGTTCCCTCGCCAGTCCCTATGTACGCAAAGTGCGCGTGGTCATGGCAGAAAAAAAGCTCGACTACGCGTTTGTTCTTGAAAACGTCTGGAGCGAGGACACCGCTATCCAAGCATCCAACCCGCTGGGCAAGGTGCCATGCCTGGTGATGGAAGATGGCGGCGCCATGTTCGATTCGCGCGTGATCGTCGAATATCTGGATACCCTGACGCCGGTCGGTAAGCTGATTCCGGCGCAGGGGCGCGAGCGCGCCGAAGTCAAATGCTGGGAAGCGCTGGCCGATGGCGTGCTTGATGCCGCGGTGCTGGCGCGCCTGGAAAGAAGCCAGCGCCCCGAGGCGCAGCAAAGCCCGGCCTGGATCGCGCGCCAACTGGGCAAAGTGGCCGCGGGACTGAAAGCCATGTCGGACGGCCTGGGCGACAAACCCTTTTGCGCCGGCAACCACTATACGCTGGCCGATGTGGCAGTCGGCTGTGCGCTCGGCTGGCTGAATTTCCGTTTCCCCGAGATCCAATGGGGCGAGGATCATCCCAACCTGGCACGGCATTTCGGCAAGCTGTCGGAACGCCCGTCGTTCAAGGACAGCCTGCCGCAGTGAGTTATTCCTCGATCTGCGACTGCAGGTAGTTTTGCAAGCCGACCTTGTCGAGTAGTTCGATCTGGGTTTCCAGCCAGTCGATGTGTTCTTCCGTGTCTTCCAGGATGTGCTGGAATATCTCGCGCGAGACATAGTCGCCGGCTGCTTCGCAGGCCGCGATGCCTTCCTTGACCGTGGCTTGCGCGCCCCGCTCCAGCTTGAGGTCGCAGTCCAGCATCTCCGGCGTGTTTTCGCCGATTTTCAGCTTGTGCAAAGCTTGCAGGTTGGGCAAGGCGTCCAGCATGAGGATGCGGTTGATGAGGCGATCGGCATGCTTCATCTCGCCGATCGATTCTTCGTATTCCTTCTTGCCGATTCTTTTCAGGCCCCAGTGATCGTACATGCGGGCATGCAGGAAATACTGGTTGATAGCAGTCAATTCATTGGTCAGTTGCGCATTGAGCAGCTTGATGATGTTGGCATCGCCTTTCATGGTCGCCTCGGCACGGTTGGGGAATCGGATTGCGTGGCAAGATGATAACGCAATCGGTGGCGCCCGGGTGTTGCCTATTTCGCGTTCGGATCGGTGATGAAGCCGATCTTGCTCAGCCCGCCGGACTGCGCGGCTGCCATCACTTTTGCCACGGTTTCATACTGCGTGGTGCGTTCGGCGCGCAGGTGCAATTCCGGTTGCGGCGCAAGTTTTGCCGCTTCCGCAATCCGCAGATTCAACTGATCCATATCAATCTGGTCTGCATTCCAGAATAGCTTGCCTTGCGCATCGATCGCCAGGCTGATGTTGTCCGGCTTTTCTTCGTTGCGTTGATTGACGGCGTGCGGCAAATCGACCTTGACCGTGTGATTGATGACCGGAATGGTGATGATGAAAATGATCAGCAGCACCAGCATCACGTCGACCAGCGGCGTGGTGTTGATCTCCGGGTTGAAGTCGTCGTCGTTGTCCGACAGTGAGCCCATCGCCATCATGCAACTCCAACCGAATACGGCTTGTCACTGCCGGCGAAGTCCTTGCCGGCAGCGCTGCGCGCGCCGGTGACGAACAGGGCGTGCAGGTCGAAGCCGAACTTGTTGAGGCGTGCGGTGACGTTCTTGTTGCCGCGCACCAGCGCGTTGTAGCCGAAGGATGCCGGAATCGCCACCGCCAGGCCGAGCGCCGTCATGATCAGGGCTTCGCCGACCGGACCGGCGACCTGGTCGATGCTGGCCTGGCCGGCGGTACCGATCGATACCAGCGCGTGATAGATGCCCCAGACCGTGCCGAACAGGCCGACGAAGGGCGCGCTCGAAGCAACCGATGCCAGCACGGCCATGCCTGCCTGCAGTTTGCCGGAGACTTCATCGATGCCCTGGCGCAGCGACAGCGTGACCCAGTCGCTGACGGACAGCTGGTCGTGCAAATGCCCCTGGTGCGCGCTGTGGTGTTGCATCGCATTTACGCCGCACTGCGCCAGGGCGGCGAACGGGTTGTCGCGGCCGAGCGTGGTCAGGCCCTCCTGCAGGCTGGCCGCATTCCAGAACTGGTGGCCAGCAGCCCTGGCGGCGCGCCGGTATTGCCACAACTGCAGCGCCTTGGTGACGATGACGTACCAGGAGGCGATCGACATGACGACGAGCAGCAGGGCGACGCTTTTGGTGACCAGGTCGCCTTGTTGCCACAGGTTACTCAATCCATAGGGACTTGCTTGCATGATGATTCCTCAGTTATCCAAATTAAATGCCACCGGCAAAATCGCATACATAGGCACTGGCTTGCCGTTTTCCGTGTAGGGTTTGAAGACGACGCGCAGCGCCCAGAGTCGTGCGGCTTCGTCCAGGCGCGGCGTACCCGAGGATTTGCGGATGTCGACGTTTTCGACGCGGCCTTTTTCATTGACCAGGATGCGCAGCGTCACGGTGCCTTCCTCGCCCATGCGGCGCGACAGCGCCGGATATTCCCTGGGCGGCTGATAAACGTATTCGAGCCCCGAGGTCACGGTTCTGGTCTGTGCCGGCGCAGGTGGCGCAGCCGGACCGGGGGCGGGCGAGGTGGCCGGTGCGGCAGATGCCTGCGGTGCGCTCGTCGCCGTTTCAACTGGGGCTGGGGCGGCTGCAATCGCTGGCGCCGGCGTGGGTGCCGCGGGCATGGTGATCGATTTTGGCGTGGGTTGCGGTGTCGGCCTTGGCGTGGCGGCTTGCTTTACCGGCGTCGCCGCGGCTGGCGGCCTGGGCGGTTCTGTCCGGGGCGCGGGCGCAGCCGGTTTGGGCGCTGTTGCCGGCTGTGCGGCAATCAGCGTGGCGATGATTTCCCTGGGGTGCGGTTGCTGCGCATGTTGCCCCAGGCCGCTTTGCAGCGCATAAAAAAATGCGATGTGCAGCAGGATGACCAGCCCGAGTGGACCGAGTTGCTTGAGCGAATGCAATTTCTGGTTTGAAACGTTGGCGATCATCGGGGGCGCGGGAGGCAGGCTGGCAGGCATGGAAAATGGATGGATGAGCGGCCGTTCATCGGCTAAGCTGCCCGGCAACGCCGGAGTCGCCATGATACCGTATGCGCCGCCGGCCCATTCAGGCCGCCAGCGCCTGCAACGGCATGGACGCCTGGTTTTCCTGGCATTCGCGCAGCACTTGCCTGGCGCAGGAATGGCATTTGCCACAGCAGGTGCCGACATCGAGATTCTTGCGCAAATCGGCCAGCGTGCGCATGCCTTCTTCGGCAGCCTGGCGGATCTTGCGCTCGGAAACGTTGTTGCAAACACAGACAATCATTACACCACCCATTAAAAATTACATGAGACCCTGGTTATGCATTCATGCAGTCAGGATCAGCTTGTTTTGTTGCGTTATGCGTAGCTTGTAGATGCGGCCACCATGCTCGATCTCGACTTCGCGCACATACGCAAACAGTTCGCGCGACTGGAGTCGCACGACTGCGGCCATTGCGCCGGTGGGGCGCGATGGAATGCCCTGCAGAAGCTGCTGGTCGGGAAGTGGATCGCTGTTCATTTGCCAATCTTATTCTAAATGATAACCATTCGTGTTTAGATTATGCGGCATGTTCTGCACATATGCAAGCACAATACTGCCGAAAGTCCATAGATTTGCACTACCAGCGAAACGCATGCAATAAAATGGTGCGTCCTTCTGACGCGCATGCGTCGAGGGGCCCCGATAAATCAATTTTGGTCTCTGTATGATATTGCTAGGATCGTCTCGCCCGGATTTTCTGCTGGACGAAGTACTTGCTGATATATTTGAAGCAACGGTTGCGCGGCAGCCGGAACACATCGCCCTCATTTTTGACACCATCCAGCTCAGCTATCGCGATCTCGATGAACGTGCCAACCTGATGGCGCACCACTTGATCAACAAGGGCGTGAAGCCCGGTCACATTGTCGGCTTGTGGGTGCCGAGAGGCATCGATCTGCTGGTCAGTCAACTGGCAATCGCCAAGACCGGGGCTGCCTGGCTGCCATTCGATGCGGATACGCCCGGCGACCGCGTGTCCATTTGCCTGGACGATGCGCATGCCATCGGCATCGTCACCGGCCATGGCCTGCATACCCAGCTTCACCAGCCCGTCTGTCCCGTGTGGGACCAGGCCGATCTTCTGCTGAAGACGCACGAGACCCTGTTGCGCCGCACGGGCGCCACGCCCGACCAGCCCGCCTATGTCATTTACACCTCCGGTTCGACCGGCAAGCCCAAGGGCGTGCCGATCAGCCAGGGCGCAATCTGCCATTTCCTGCGCAGTGAAAACTCCGTGCTGGGCGTGCGCAGCGATGACGTGGTCTACCAGGGCTTCTCGGTAGCGTTCGACATGTCGTTCGAGGAAATCTGGATTTCGTATCTGACGGGGGCGACGCTGTGGATCGCACCACGCCAAATTACCGCCGACCCCGATGCCCTGCCGCGCGCGCTGGCGGAAAACGGCGTCACCGTGCTGCACGCCGTGCCGACCTTGCTGGCCTTGTTCAGCATCGATGTGCCAGGTTTGCGGCTGATTAACCTTGGCGGCGAAATGTGTCCGCAGGCGGTAGTCGACCGTTGGGCGACGCCATCGCGGCAGCTGTTCAATACCTATGGGCCGACCGAGGCCACGGTGTCGGCCAGTCTCGCCGAGCTCCACGCCGGGCAGCCCGTCACCATCGGCAAACCGTTGCCGAATTACGGCATGCTGGTGGTGGATGCCGACCTGAAATTGCTGGACGCTGGAGAAACCGGGGAATTGTGCATCATCGGCCCGGGCGTGGCGGAAGGCTATCTTGGACGACCGGAGCTGACGGCCGAAAAATTCGTGCCCAATCCTTGGATGGCGCATGCGCGCGATGCGCGCCTGTATCGCACGGGCGATCTGGCGCGCATCGACGAGCAAGGCCAGATCCAGTGCCTGGGACGCTCTGACGACCAGGTGAAGGTGCGCGGCTTTCGCGTGGAGCTGGGTGAAATCGAGGCTGAATTGAGCCGCTTGCTGCTCAATGGCACGGCAGCGGTGGTGCTCAAGCCGGTCGGCGACATCGACCAGCTGGTAGCCTATCTTGTTCCGGGGAGCGCTGCGACTGTGGATGTGGCCCACCTGCGCACCCGCATGCGCGAAGTGCTGCCGGCCTATATGGTGCCGAGCCACTTTGAGGTGGTGACCGACATCCCGCGCCTGACCTCCGGCAAAATCGACCGCAAGGCTTTGCGTGTCCTGCCGATGCGTGCAGTGAGCATGCCCACCGATTCGGACGAGCCGGAAACGGAAGTGGAAACGGCGTTCTTCGCGGCGCTGATGCGCATCTTTCCGGGACAGTCGATTCGCCGTGCGGCGGACTTTTTCGATGATCTCGGCGGGCATTCGCTGCTGGCTGCGCGCCTGGTATCCATACTGCGCGAAGATGCGCGCTTTGCCCACATGACGGTCAGCGACATCTATTGCAATCGCCGTGTCGCGGCGATTTGCGACGCCATGCAGGCCGGCATGGCGAGCGGGAAAGGCGCCGCGTTGCCGCCTTTTGCCGCCGTGCCGCGATCGCGCCGCCTGCTCTGCGGCGCGGCGCAGGCGCTGACGCTGCCCTTCATGATCAGCCTGAACATCATGAACTGGCTGGCGCCTTTCTTCACCTACCATTACTTTACCGGCAGTCCGGGCGACAGCATTGCCGTTGCCGTGGCAGCTTCCGTGCTGGTATTCCTCGGCAGCCATCTGTTCAGCCTTGGTGTCGCTGTGCTCAGCAGCCGTGTGCTGTTGTCTGGCATCGACGCGGGGCGTTATCCGTTGTGGGGGCTGACCTATTTCCGCTGGTGGCTGGCGGACCGGCTGCATCAGGTCGCGCCGGCCTACCTGCTGTCGGGCTCCTCGCTCTATGTCGGTTATCTGCGCGCCATGGGGGCGCGCATCGGTGAGGATGTCGTGATCGGTTCGGTGACGATACGACAGCCGCATCTGTTGCGGATCGGCGATGGCGTCAGCATCGGCTCCAACGTCAATCTGGAGAATGTGCGCGTCGAGCGTGGCGAACTGGTGGTGGGCGCCATCGAGATTGGCAACGAAGGCTACGTCGGTTCGTACGTGGTCATGGAGGGCGATACCGCCATCGCGCCGTATGGCCGGCTGGAAGGGTTGGCCGCGCTGGCGCGTGGCGGACGCATTGCCGAGCGCGAAATCTGGGATGGTTCGCCGGCGCGCCTGGTGCGCCACCGGCAAGCCGGCGAGCATCCGGTGCGCCCGCCGGTGACGCGCCTGCGGCGCCTCGGCGAGTCTCTGTTCTTTTCTATCGGGGCCGGGCTGACGTCGGTATTGTTCTTCCTGCCGCTGTTCCCGAGCTTTGCCCTGATCGATGCCCTCGAAGGGCGCGTGCTGGCGCCTTCGCTGGAAGTGCATGGCTATGTGTTGGCGGTATTTGAATATGCCCTGCTTGCCATCCCTGCGAGCGCCATATTGATCGTCGGCACGGCGCTGATCGCCGCCGCGATCCGCTGGGCGGTGTTGCCGCGGCTGCGTCCCGGAACCTGGCCTGTGCACAGCAACCTGTACTGTCGCAAGTGGCTTGCCAACCAGATCCAGGTCGCCAGCATGCATGTGCTGCATGGCGTGTATGCCACGGTGTATGCGCCGTCGTGGTATCGCCTGCTGGGCGCGAAAATCGGCCGCCATGCCGAAATTTCGACTGCCATGGGCCTGATACCCGACATGCTCACGCTAGGCGACGAGGCGTTCATTGCCGATGCGGTGATGCTGGGCGACGAGGAAGTCGACGGCGGCTGGATGTCGATCGACTATACGGTCATCGGTCGCCGCAGCTTCGTCGGTAACGGCGCTTATGTGCCGGATGGCACTACCTTGCCGCCGGATGTGCTCATCGGCGTGCAGTCCAAGGCGCCCCAGACAGAAATGATGCAGCCCGGGCAGACCTGGGTGGGTTCGCCGGCGATCAGCCTGCCGTCGCGTGAAGTACTGAAAGGCTTTCCTGAGTCGGTGACATTCCATCCCTCGAAGTGGCGCTGGATCGGCCGTGCGCTGGTGGAGGCTGCGCGTATCCTGATGCCGCTGTCCATCGTCATCGGTGCGGGTTATGTGATCGTGCTGACCGTGATGCCGATCGCCGAGGAAGGGAACTGGCTTGCGCTGGCACTCGCGCTGAGTGTCTCCGGCATTTACTATGGCGTTGGCTGCTTCCTGTTCGTGGTCGTGCTCAAGTGGCTCATGATCGGCCGCTACAAGCCGCGGGCGGCGCCGATGTGGACACCGTTTGTCTGGGTCAGCGAGGCGCTGACCAGTGTCTACGAGTCGATCGCAGTACCCAACTTTCTCGAGTATTTGCGCGGCACGCCGATGCTGCCCGTGATGTTGCGCATGCTGGGTGTGAAGGTCGGCCGCGACGTATACATGGATACGACCGACATCACTGAATACGATTGCGTGGAGATAGGCGATCGCAGCGAGCTCAATGCCTGGTCGGGTCCGCAGACCCATCTGTTCGAAGACCGTGTCATGAAGATCGGCCGCATTCGCATCGGCGACAGAGTGACGATCGGTATCCGCAGCACCGTACTTTACGACACGACGATTGGTGACGGCGTCTTGCTCGGACCGCTGACGCTGGTCATGAAGGGGGAAAAATTGCCGCCCGAAAGCGGCTGGACGGGCTCGCCCGCCCAGTCCTGGGCGGGCGAGCAGGCAGGTTAGCCGAGATAATCCAGCATTTCCGGCCCGAATACTTCCCGATGCAGGCGTGCTGCCGGCACGCCTGCGGCCACCAGCGCGCGCCACTGCTCGCGCATGAAACCCAGCGGTCCGCACAGGTAGACATCGGTTTCTGTGCGCGGCCAGGACGGCAGCCTGATTGCCTCCATGCGGCCGGCCAGGATGTCGCGGCCAGCATCTTGCGCTGCCATCTCGTAAAAGCGCACGACCTTCAGGTTGGGCATGACGGCGCTGGCGGCGGCAAGATCGGCCTGGTGCGCATGATGTGTGGTGTCGCGTGCGGCGTGGGCGAAAATCACGTGGCGGGCCGGATTGACCCGGGCAATGTGGTTCAGCGCCGCCACCATGGGCGTGATGCCGACACCTGCGGACAGCAGCACGACCGGCTCGTTCGATTCGACGTCGGGGGTGAAGTCGCCAAACGGATGCGTGATCTGCAGCGTGTCGCCGGCCTTGACGTTGGCGTGCAGCCAGTTCGATACCTGGCCGGCGGGCGCTTGCGGATTTCCCGCCTCGCGCTTGACCGAAATGCGTAATTGCGAGGCCAGTGGCGTGTCCGACAGGCTGTATTGCCGCAACTGCCTGCTGCCATCCGCAAAATCCACCGCCACGCTGACGTACTGGCCCGGCTTGAAGGCTGGCAGCGCCTTGTCATCGATGGCGGCCAGCGCAAACGACAGCACATCCTCGCTTTGCCGCAGCACCTCTGTAACGCGGACGGTGCGCAATTCGCCAGCTTCGACGCCGGCTTCGGCATACAGTTCACGCTCGGCCGCGATCAGGGCGTCAGCCAGTTCGCCATACGCTTCGTCCCAGGCCGCCAGCAGCGGCGCGGTGGCGGCATCGCCCAGGGTTTCCTGGATGGCGCCCAGCAGGTGGCGGCCGACAATGGGATAGTGCTCGGCACGGATGCCCACCGAAGCGTGCTTGTGGACGATGCGCTTGACCACTGGCGCCAATGCCTGCGCATTGTCGATATTGGCCGCATAGGCGAACACGGCGGCGGCCAGCGACTGTTGCTGGACGCCGTTGGCCTGGTTGCCCATGTTGAACAGGTTGGTCAGTTCGGGGTGCTCCGCAAACATGTTGCGGTAAAAGGTGCTGGTGATGGCAAGGCCATGCTCGCGCAATACGGGAACGCTGGCATCGATGTAGGGGCGTGCTGCAGGTGAAACCATGATTCCTCCAAATTGATGCATTAAATATGCATCTTTAATTGCAAAAAAAATGCGCATCGCGTGAACACTGAGGCGCTCGCCTGGTGCGACAGGGGTTCGCGCCAGCTGTGCCGGGCAATCGCGGCGCGTGGCATTGAACGGCACAGACGGTCATTCTATCAAACATAAAAATTAAATGCATCTTTAAATCGATTGCCGGCGCCGGACGCTTTTGTTGTCATGTAATCAGCTCGTTGGCAGGCGCTTCTGGGATGGCGCCGCATCGATGCCGTGATTGCCTCAGGCGGCCCGGGTGTCGATGATGCCGCCGCCCAGGCAAACCTCGCCCTGGTACAGCACGGCCGACTGGCCGGGCGTGACCGCCCATTGCGGCGTATCGAACGACAGCTGGAAACGTTCATTGCCTTCGGCGTGCAGGATGCAGGCGACATCGGCCTGACGGTAGCGCGTCTTGGCCGAGAGTGTCGTTTCCGCTGGCGCTGCGCCGGCGACCCAGCTGGCCTGGCCGGCGGCCAGGCTGGACGACAGCAGCCAGGGATGATCGTGTCCCTGCACCACATAGAGCGTGTTGCTGTCGATATCCTTGCGCGCGACGTACCAGGGGTCGCTGCCGCCATCGGCGTTCTGGTGGCTTTTGATGCCGCCGATGCCGATGCCCTTTCTTTGTCCGAGCGTATAGAAGGACAGGCCAACGTGTTCGCCGACGGTTTCGCCTTCAGGCGTCTTCATCGGGCCGGGCTGGTACGACAGGTAGCGGTTGAGGAATTCGCGGAAAGGGCGCTCGCCGATGAAGCAGATGCCGGTCGAATCCTTTTTGGCGGCGTTCGGCAAGCCGATTTCTTCGGCGATCCTGCGCACTTCGGTTTTGTGGATTTCGCCGAGCGGAAACAGGGTTTTCGAGAGCTGCGCCTGGTTCAGGCGGTGCAGGAAGTAGCTCTGGTCCTTGCTGGCATCGACTGCCTTGAGCAATTCGAAACGACCGGCGTTGGCGCCCGTGCCGGCTTCGCGCACGCGAGCGTAATGGCCGGTGGCGATCAGGTCGGCGCCCAGCCGCATGGCATGGTCGAGGAAAGCCTTGAACTTGATCTCGGCGTTGCACAGCACGTCCGGGTTGGGCGTGCGGCCGGCCTGGTATTCGCGCAGGAATTCGGCGAACACGCGTTCCTTGTATTCGGCGGCGAAATTGACCGCCTCGATGTCGACGCCGACCACATCGGCGACGCTGGCGGCGTCGATCCAGTCCTGGCGCGATGAGCAGTATTCGGAATCGTCGTCGTCTTCCCAGTTCTTCATGAACAGACCGATGACTTCATAGCCCTGCTGCTTGAGCAGCCACGCCGACACCGAGGAATCGACGCCGCCCGACATGCCGATCACGACCCGTTTAGCCATTGAATGCTCCGATGGCGTCCGGGTGGGTGTACAGCAGCGACAGCGGCGCGCGCTTGCCTTGCAGGTAATCGTCCACGCATTGCAGCACCAGCGAGCTGCGATGCTTGTCCCGCGTTGCCACCAGTTCATCGTAATCCATCCACACCGTGCGCAGGATGCCGTCGTCCAGCGGCTGGTCGTAGCTTGCGCCAAGTTCGCCGGCAAAGGCGAAGCGCAGGTAGGTGACTTCCTGGCGGGTGCGCGAGGACAGGTAGCGCGAGATATAGACGCCGACCAGCGCGGTGGCCTGGAAGTCGTGCGCGGCTTCCTCCATGGTTTCGCGCGCGACCGCCTGGGTCAGCGATTCGCCCGGGTCGAGATGGCCGGCCGGCTGGTTGAAGCGGATGCCGTCGCTGGTTTCCTCCTCTACCAGCAGGAAGCGGCCGGCGCGTTCAATGATGGCGGCGACCGTGACCGAGGGTTTCCAGGTTTGTGCACTCATGGTGTTTGTTGCCGCGAAGCACACCGCAGCGCATGGGGCTGACAAGGCATTGGCGACATTTTTTGAAGAAGCGTCATTTTACCGTGGCAGCGAAGATTTATTGCGGGGACTCTACGAAAAGCGTGAAATCGGTGGAGGGATGCCCGGATCTGCCTGCGCATTTTCCAATTCGGGTAACAAGTTGATTATTGGCAACTGTATGTGCGCAATCAGATGGGAAAATCGGAAAATATAGGATTAATTTCCCAATTTCAATGCTCATTGGCATTTTGAGTCGGCACTGAAGAAATATGGCATCGGTATCGGGAATTTTCGCGGTAGTCGTTGCGCGGCATCTACGATAGCAAGATTGCGTGTAAGATTTGACAGGTTTTATTTGTTTTTTCGGGAAGTTCATGAAAATCGACAATACTGTCGAGATCCGCGCTGGTATGAGCAATGCGCGTTTCATCTTGCCATTGCAGCCCAAAGGTATCGATGCAATGGTGGCAACATGCAGTGAGGCAGTAAGGAGAGGTTTATGCAACGTATTATGTTACGCGCGAAAATACATCGCGCATCCGTCACCCAGTGCGACCTGAATTATGAAGGTTCTTGTGGTATCGACGAAGACTTGCTGGAAGCGGCCGATATCAAGCCGTTTGAAAAAATCGAGCTGTACAACGTCAACAATGGCGAGCGCTTCTCCACCTATGCAATCAAGGGCCAGCGCGGCAGCGGCGAAATTTCGCTCAACGGCGCTGCGGCACGCCTGGCGCATCTGGGCGATCTGCTCATCATCTGTACCTATGCGCCGATGAGCGACGATGAAGTGAAAACCTATCAGCCGAAGATCGTTTTTGTCGACGATAACAACCGGATGACGGGTCTCAAGAAATAAAAAACGGCGGCTACGGTAGACGGCCGCCAGCAGGATACTGAAAACCGGTCCCGCTGCCTCTGTGGCAGTGCCGCGGGACCGCTGTCTTCACAGGGACGTCCGATGCCATTTCGGACGGCGCGAAAAAATTAGAACCAAATGAAGAGGAAAAAATGGCTTTAGTGATCGGCATTCCGCGGGAAACCTATCCCGGCGAAAAGCGCGTCGCAACCGTGCCGGAAGTGGTGGAAAAACTCATTAAACTGGGTTTTGCCGTCACTGTCGAATCCGGCGCAGGCGATGCGGCAAATTTCAGCGATGACACCTATCGTGCCGCCGGCGCGCAAATCGTCGATGGCGCCGCCCAGTTGTGGGCTGCCGCCGACATCGTGTTCAAGGTGCGCGCGCCGGATGCCAGCGAGGTTGCCCTCGCGCGCGCCGGCAGCACGCTGGTCTCCTTCATCTGGCCGGCGCAGAATCCGGAGTTGATGCAGCAGCTGGCCGCCAGGAACGTCACCGTGCTGGCCATCGACGCGCTGCCGCGCCAGCTTTCCCGCGCTCAGAAGATGGACGCGCTGACTTCCATGGCCGGTATCAGCGGCTACCGCGCCGTCATCGAGGCCGCCAATGCCTTCGGCCGTTTCTTCAATGGCCAGATCACGGCTGCAGGCAAGATCCCGCCGGCCAAGGTCTTCATCGCCGGTGCCGGCGTGGCCGGCCTGGCTGCCATCGGCACCGCCGCGAACCTGGGCGCGATCGTGCGCGCCAACGACACCCGGCCGGAAGTGGCGGACCAGGTCAAGTCGCTGGGCGGCGAGTTCGTGAAAGTCGATTATGAAGAAGAAGGTTCCGGCGGCGGCGGCTATGCCAAAGTGATGTCGGAAGGCTTCCAGCAAGCCCAGCGCGATATGTACGCCAAACAGGCCAGGGAAGCGGACATCATCATCACTACCGCCCTGATCCCTGGCAAGCCGGCACCGAAACTCATTACCGCCGAGATGGTGCAATCGATGAAGCCGGGCAGCGTGATCGTCGACATGGCAGGCGAGCAGGGCGGCAATTGCGAATTGACCGAGCCGGGCCAGGCCGTGGTCAGGCATGGCGTGACCATCATTGGCTACACCGATTTGCCGAGCCGCCTGGCGCGCCAGTCCAGCACGCTGTATTCGAACAACTTGCTGCGCTTGACGGAAGAGCTGTGCAAGACCAAGGATGGCAAGATCGACGTCAACATGGAAGACGATGCCATTCGTGGGTTGACCGTCATCAAGAATGGCGAAGTCACCTGGCCGGCGCCGGCGCCCAAGCTGCCGGCGATGCCCGCAGCAGCTGCCGCCAAGTCCGCAGCCGTGCCGGCGCCGAAGGCGCATGGCCATGGCGCCGGCGCGCCGGCCTCGGCCTCCAGCATCGCCATCATGTTCGGGGTCGCGGCAGCGCTGTTCTGGCTGATCGGCGCATTCGCGCCGGTGGCTTTCATCGGCCATTTCACCGTGTTCGTGCTGGCCTGCTTCATCGGCTACATGGTGGTGTGGAACGTGACGCCGGCATTGCATACGCCCCTGATGAGCGTGACCAACGCGATTTCCAGCATCATCGCCATCGGCGCGCTGGTACAGGTGGCGCCGCCGCTGGCAGGCGTCGCCGTGCGCGCTGACAACCTGGTACGCTGGCTCGCCGTGATCGGCATCGTGCTCACCGCCATCAACATGTTCGGCGGTTTCGCCGTGACGCGCCGCATGCTGGCGATGTTCCGCAAATAAGAAAGGCGATAATAAAAATGTCTGAAAGCCTCACTATCGTCGCCTATCTGGGCGCAGCGATTCTCTTCATCCTCAGCCTGGGTGGCTTGTCCAACCCGGAAACCTCGCGCCGCGGCAATCTTTACGGTGTCATCGGCATGACGATTGCCGTGATCGCCACGGTGCTCGGTCCGCGCGTTGCCGCTGCCGGCATTCCGTGGATTGTCGGCGCCATGGTGGTCGGCGGCGCCATCGGCCTGTATGCGGCGCGCGTCGTGAAAATGACGCAAATGCCGGAACTGGTCGCCTTGATGCACAGCCTGGTCGGCTTGGCCGCTGCGCTGGTCGGTTACGCCAGCTACATCGATCCGTCCGCCTCGGCCCATTTCAGCGGCGCGGAAAAAACCATCCATGACCTGGAAATCTATGTCGGCATCCTGATCGGCGCGATCACTTTCTCCGGCTCCCTCATCGCCTTCGGCAAGCTGTCGGCACGGATCGGCGGCAAGCCCTTGCTGCTGCCCGGCCGGCACCTGCTGAACCTGGCCGGCTTGCTGCTGGTGATCTGGTTCGGCATCCAGTTTGCCAGCGCCGATTCGCTGCAGGCAGGCATGACGCCGCTGATCGTGATGACCGTGATTGCCCTGCTGTTCGGCATCCATATGGTGATGGCGATTGGCGGCGCCGACATGCCGGTGGTGGTGTCGATGCTCAACAGCTATTCCGGCTGGGCGGCGGCGGCGACCGGCTTCATGCTGTCGAACGACTTGCTGATCGTGACCGGCGCGCTGGTCGGCTCAAGCGGTGCGATCCTGTCCTACATCATGTGCCGCGCGATGAACCGCAACTTCATCAGCGTGATCGCCGGCGGCTTTGGCGGCGGCGCCGCCAAGCCCGCGGCAGCCAAGGGCGAGGCGCAGCCGCAAGGCGAAGTGGTGGCGGTCAGCGCCGTCGAAACCGCCGAACTGCTGCGCGAAGCCAAGAACGTGATCATCGTTCCCGGCTACGGCATGGCGGTGGCGCAGGCGCAGCATATCGTCAATGAAATCGTCCAGGACTTGCGCGAAAAGGGCATCAATGTGCGCTTCGGCATTCACCCGGTGGCAGGCCGCATGCCGGGCCACATGAACGTGCTGCTCGCCGAAGCCCGCGTGCCTTACGATATCGTCATGGAGATGGATGAAGTCAATGCCGATTTCCCGGATACCGATGTGGCCATGGTGATCGGCGCCAACGACATCGTCAATCCTTCGGCGGCGGAAGATCCGACCAGTCCGATTGCCGGCATGCCGGTGCTGGAAGTCTGGAAAGCCAGAACCTCCATCGTCATGAAGCGCAGCATGGCGTCAGGCTACGCGGGCGTGGACAATCCGCTGTTCTACAAGGAAAACAACCGCATGCTGTTTGGCGACGCCAAGAAGATGCTGGATGAAGTGCTGGTGGCCTTGAAGTCTTTTTAAGCGGAATTGCTCTTTGCCTTGAACCGCGCCAGATCATTCACCCTGCCTTCCTGGTTGCGGCTGTTTGCCTGCCTGGTGGTCAGCCTGCTCTGGCCTTGCATGCTGCAGGCCGCCCCGCAGGACTTGCCCGCACAGTGGTATCGGGCCGCGCCTGGCTGGATATACTTGCAGCAGCCTGAACTGGCGCAGGCGGGGTTGGCCCCGGTTGGCCGGCTGGCGCCGACCGGCGGTAATTTCTGGCGCCAGGCGGATGTCGCCGTGGCGCAGGATGGCCGCTATGTGGTCGACATCCGCAATTCCAGCCTGATCGGACGCTTCCAGCACTGGGTCTTCGATGCGCGTGGCAGGCTGGTGGCGCAACTGTCGGGCGGTATTCAGAGCGCCGAGCCGAATCCCTTCTTTTTGCGGCATGGCCGTGAACTGCAACTGGCCGCCGGCAGTTACCGCATCATCACGCAACTCGATTCCCCCGTTTTCCTGGCGCAGGCAGAACCCTATCTGGATACGCTGGAACACTATCGGCAAAACATTAAGCCCGGCAATGCCCTGGTGTTGCTCTGCCTAGGCGTGTTCATTGGCCTGGGCTTTTACTATGCCGCGCTGGCCATGGTGCGCCGGCGCATGGCCGAGCGCATGTACGCCTTGTTCATTCTTGGTAACCTGCTTTGGAATGGCATGTGCCTGCTGGTCTTTCCCGATTTGCTGGGCTGGCGCTGGTTTTACCTGTCGAGCTTTGCCATCCTGTTTTCCAATTGCGCCTACATCGTGTTCGTCATGGCGCTGCTGGAAATCCGCAAGGATATGCACCTGCACCTTTATCGCGCAGGCTGCGCCGTGCTGGCACTGCTGGGCGCGGCCATTGCAATGGCGTTCATCCGCCCCAACTGGTCGCTTGAGCTGGACCGCTACGGCGTTGCCCTGTTTATCACCTATGGCCTGGTTGCCGGTATTGTCTGCACGCGCGCGGGCAACCGTTCGGCGCGTCTGTACTTGGTGGCGATCGGTGCCTTTTTCGTGCTTGGTGTGACCGCCATTTCGCTGGCCCGACTGGATGCCTATACCATCTACATCGAGCACATCGGCCTGTTGGCGGTGACGGTCGAGGTGGTGTTGCTGGCGCTGGTACTGGCGTACCAGTTCGCCCAGCTTCATCAGGAAAAGGAAGCCGCGCTGGACGATGCCCGCAAACACTTTGCGCAGGCCCGTACCGATGCGCTGACCGGCTTGCCGAACCGCTTCAGCCTCGACCTTGAATTGCGCAAATTGCCAGCGCAAGGCAGCCTGACCATCATCGACCTGAATGGCCTGAAGCACTATAACGATACCCATGGCCATGCGCGCGGCGATGAATTGTTGCGCCGCTTCGCCGGCCATCTGGCGTCCCGTCTCGGCCGGCAAGCCGTGCTGCACAGGTTGGGCGGCGACGAATTCGCCGTCACTTGCGACAGTGGCGACCTTGGCTGGATCGACAGTGTCATGGTGCAGGCGGTGGTAGCATTGCAGGGCGACGATTTCGCCTTCGCCGGCGCCAGTTTTGGTTCCGCCCATGTGCACGAGGCCAGCGACCGGAAAAACCTCCTGCACCTTGCCGACAGCCGCATGTACCGGCACAAGCAGCGAGGCGGCAGGCGGGCGTCCGACCAGCGGATAGGCTAACGCCAGCCGAACATCATCTGCTCAGCCAGCATTTTCTTGGCCGGCCGGATCACGTCAAACAAGCCCAGCGACAAGCCCAGCAAACCCTGGGAGAGCGTGCCTTGCGGCGCGCTGGCGAAAACGCGCGCCATGACATCCGTCAGGTGGATCGTGACATTGCGATCGGCCTTTTGCTCAGCCGCAAACTGCGCCAGCATGGCCGGCGTGGCTTCCTGCGCCAGCAGCCGCGCCAGCACGGTGGCGTCGCGCAAGCCAAGGTTGAGGCCTTGTCCCGCCACCGGATGCAGGGTTTGCGCGGCATTGCCGATGGCGACCGTGCGCGCCGTTGCCGGCGCGCCGGCATTCAGGCCGAGCGGGAAGGTGTTGCGTTGCGAGACATGGGTGAAGCGTCCCAGCCGGTTGCCGAACGCCTCGCCCAGCGCCGTCAGGAAAGCCCCATCCGGCAAGCCGATCAGGTGCTCGGTGCTGGCCGGACGCGCGCACCACACCAGCGCATAGCCGTCATCCTGCGGCAGCAGCGCCAGCGGTCCTTCGTCGGTGAAGCGTTCGAAGGCGCGATGCGGCAGCGGCGCACTGGTCCTGACGTGGGCAATCATGGCGATCTGCGCATAATCGCGGCGCAGCGATTTTGCCGTCTGCGCGCCGAATACGCCACCTTCGGCCTGCACCAGGATGCGCGTGCATAGCGTTGTGCCGCTTTCCAGTTGCAACTCGACGCCCTCGGCGGTCTCGTGGATGGCATCGGCATGCGCCGGGCGGATCACTTGCACGCCGGCGCTGTAGGCGGCGTCCGACAGCGCGCTCACCACCTGGCCGTAGCGGGTGACATAGCCGAGCGCCGGCACGCCGAACTCTTCGCGATCGATCAGGGTGCGGCCGAAGTGGCCACGGCGCGAGACGTGGATCTGGTGGATGGGTTCGGCCACTCGGGGCCAGGCGCAGATGCCTTCAAGGATCTGCCGGCTGCCGTGCGATAGCGCAATCGAGCGCGGGTCCTGCGTCACCTGGTCGAGCGTCTTGGCGTCGATCAGGGCGATGCGCGACGGCGCCGCGCATTTGCGGGCCAGCATGGTGGCCAGCGCCAGGCCCACGGGGCCGGCGCCGAGGATGGCAATGTCGAAGTCCGCGCCGGGGGGGCTGCCGAAGTTGCTGCCGTTGGCCGTCATTGCATTACCCCTGGCGCATGACCGCTTCGATTTCCGCCACGGTCTTGGGTGCGGACGCTGTCATGATCTCGCAACCCTCCTCGGTCACCAGCGCATCGTCCTCGATGCGGATGCCGATGTGCCAGTATTGCTCCGGCACGCCCTGGGCCGGGCGCACATAGATGCCGGGTTCGACGGTGGTGACCATGCCGGGGCGCAGGATGCGCCAGGGCTTTTCGCCATCGACGGCAGGCTCGCCCGGCTCGCGGTAGTCGCCGACGTCGTGCACGTCCATGCCCAGCCAGTGGCCGGTGCGGTGCATGTAGAACTGCTTGTAGTCGCCCTTGGCGATGACGTCGTCGAGCGTGCCGACCTTGTTGGCGTCGAGCAGGCCGGTGTCGAGCATGCCTTGCGCCAGCACCCTGACGGCGGCGTCATGACCGTCGGGGAAACGCTTGCCCGGTTTTGTTTCTGCGATGGCGGCATATTGCGCCGCCAGCACGATTTCATACAATTCCTTCTGCGGCCCGGAGAATTTGCCGTTGGCCGGATAGGTGCGGGTGATGTCGGCGGCATAGCTGTCGAACTCGCAGCCGGCGTCGATCAGCACCAGGTCGCCATCCTTCATGATGGCGTCGCCGGCACGGTAATGCAGCACGCAGGCATTGGCGCCGGCGGCGACGATCGAGGTGTAGGCGGGGAATTGCGAGCCGTGACGGCGGAACTCATGCAGCAGTTCCGCCTCGATCTGGTATTCGCGCAGGCCGGGGCGCGAGGCGCGCATGGCGCGCTCGTGCGCCTGCGAAGAAATGACGGCGGCGCGGCGCATGGCGGCGATTTCGTCGGCATCCTTGACCAGGCGCATTTCGTTGAGCAAGCCGTGGATGTCGTGCGCCGCCGAGGGCGCGGCCACGCCGGCGCGCGCCTGCTGGCGCACCGCATGCAGCCAGCCTTGCACACGGGCGTCGAGCTTGCTGTCGCTGCCCAGCGCATAGAAGATGGCCGGGACATTCGCCAGCAGCTTCGGCATTTCCGCATCCAGCGCCGCGATCGGGTGGGCGGCGTCGAAACCGAAGCTGGTGCGCGCCGCTTCCGGGCCGTAGCGGTAGCCGTCCCAGATCTCGCGTTCGAGGTTTTTTTCCCGGCAAAACAGCAGGGATTGCGTGGTCTTGCCGACCACCAGCACGATCACCGCTTCCGGTTCCTGGAAGCCGGACAGGTAATAAAAATAGCTGTCGTGACGGTAGGGATAGTCGGCATCGGCATTGCGCGCAACTTCCGGTGCTGTCGGGATGACGGCCACGCCGCCTCCCCGGGACTGCATGTGCGCGATCAGGGCGGCGCGGCGGGCGGCAAAGGATTTCATTTTTACCTCGCAGGAATCAGGGGGGCGTTCAATTGTTCGAGCCGCTCGGGCGTGCCGACATCGGTCCAGTCGCCGCGGTAGACTTCGCCGCCGACCAGGCCGCGCGCGGCATACTCGTGCAGGATCGGCGCCAGCGCGGCCTTCTCGCCGGGCGTGACGGCATCGAACATTTCCGGGCGGTAGACGCCGATGCCGGAAAAGGTGAAGCGGGGTTCGCCTTCATTGGCGATGGTGAAATTGTTCAGGGCAAAGTCGCCGTCAGGATGGTGCGGCGGGTTCTTGACCAGGTACAGCCAGGCGACATCGCGCTGGTCGGCCGGATGGGGATTGCCCCAGACATCGTTGGCTTCGAGCGCTTCCCGGACTTGTCTGAAATCGAAGTGCGGACAATAGATGTCGGCGGCGACCGCGACGAAGGGCTCATTTCCCAGCAAGTGACGGGCGCGGGCGATGCCGCCGGCTGTTTCCAGTGCCGTGCCTTCGGCCGAGTAGCTGATCTTCGCGCCGAATTGTGCGCCGTCGCCGAGTGCTTCCTCGATCATGTGGCCGAGGTGCGCGTGGTTGATGACGATTTCGGTGATGTCCGCGCGCACCAGGTTGAGGATGTGCCAGACGATCAGCGGGCGCCCGCGCACTTTCAGCAGCGGCTTGGGGCAGGCATCGGTCAGCGGACGCATCCGTTCGCCGCGTCCGGCGGCAAAGAGTAAAGCTTTCATTAGAAGGTATACCCAACTCGCGGGCCGCGCTCTTCCAGCACGTCGAGCAGGCGGATCAGCGGTATCAGTTCGCGGTAGCGGGCGGCGGCCTTGCGCGTGTATTCCAGCACCAGCGGCAGGTCTTTCAGGTAACCATCCTTGCCGTCACGGTGGTACAGACGGGCGAAGATGCCCAGCACCTTCAGGTGCCGCTGCACACCCATGAATTCGAAGTCGCGGTAAAAGCTGTCGATGTCGGGGCTGACCGGCAGGCCGGCGCGGCGCGCGCGCTCCCAGTAACGGATCGCCCAGTCGAGCACCATTTCCTCGTCCCACTGTATGTAGGCGTCCCGCAAGAGCGACACCAGGTCGTAGGTGATGGGGCCGTACACGGCGTCCTGGAAATCCAGGATGCCGGGGTTGCCTTTGGGTAAAACCATCAGGTTGCGCGAGTGGTAGTCGCGGTGCACATACACTTGCGGCTGCGCCAGGTTATTGGCCAGCAGCACGTTGAAGACTTTGTCGAGGTCGGCTTGTTGCGCGTCAGTCAGCGTGGCGCCCAGGTGCTTGCCGATATACCACTCGGGGAAGAGCTGGAGTTCGCGCAGCAGCATGGCGCGGTCGTATTCGGGCAATACACCTGGCTGGCTATGCACCTGCAGCAGCACCAGAGAATCGATGGCGTCGAGATACAGCTGGTGGGCGGTGTCGGCGTTGAGCTGGTGCAGGTAAGTGGTGGCGCCGAGGTCGGACAGCAGCAAAAAGCCTTGCTCGGCATCTTGCGCCAGGACCTGTGGCACCGACACGCCGGTTTTGCCGAACAATTCGGCGACCTGGATGAAGGGGCGCACGTCTTCCTGCGGTGGTGGTGCATCCATCACGATATAGGTGCCATGGTCGGCGCCATCGACGCGGAAATAGCGGCGGAAACTGGCATCGGCCGAGGCTGGACGGGCTGAATCCGGTTGCACGGCGGGGGCGGCAAGCGTGCTCAGCCAGTGTTTTAATTGCATTAAGCGCAAGTCGGGAGGATTTGATGTTGGCATGGAACGAGCTGGAATGCGGTTGAAGGTGCGGATTCCCATATAATAAGGGATTCGATTCAAAAAATCGCCTGCTATTGCATGCAGGGCGCATGCCGATAACGCTAACAATGGTCAACAGGCTCTAGCATGGTTTTGTTTTTTTCATGATCCGGTTTCCCGTATTTTTCGATTCGCCGGCCTTTCTTTGCATGGTTACAACGACCGTGGCAGCCGCCGCTTTGCCTGGCGTCGCGGCGGCGCAGGCAGCCGACAAGGACTTACCTGTCAATATCAGTGCCGAGCGCATGACCGGGCGGACTGACCGCGAAGTCGAACTCGAGACCGATGTCGAAATTGTGCGGGGCGAGACGGCCATCGAAAGCGACCATGCCACCTACAGCATCCTCAAGGATGAGGTGGACGCCAATGGCAATGTCCGCATGCGGCGCATGGGCGACCGTTACACCGGCGAGACGTTGCGGATGGGGCTCGATTCCGGCGAGGGATTCATCACCAAGCCCACCTACCGTCTGGAAAAAAACAAGGCGAACGGTACGGCCGAGCGCATCGACTTCCAGTCGCAAGATGAAGCGGAGGTGTCGGAAGGAACTTACAGCACCTGCGAAAGCCCGAATCCCGACTGGTATCTGCGGTCGTCACGCATGCGCCTGGACAAGGAACGCGATACCGGTTTCGCGACCAATACCGTAGTGTATTTCAAGGGCGTGCCCATCCTCGGCACGCCAGCCATGTCATTCCCCCTGTCCGACGCGCGCGAGTCGGGGGTGCTGCCGCCAACCATAGGCAGCACCAACAGGGGCGGCCTCGAAGTGACGGTGCCGTATTACTTCAATATCGCCCCCAACCGCGACCTGACCCTGTACCCGAAAGTCATCGCGCGGCGCGGCTTGCAGCTGGGGGCCGAAGGCCGCTATCTTGGCCAGACCTACAAGGGCGAAACCCGGGTCGAATATCTGCCGGGCGACCGCGAGACCAAAACCGACCGGTATGCCTTGTCGTCGCTGCATACGCAGACCTTTGCCCCGGCCTGGACCCTGGCATGGAACCTGAATACCGCTTCGGACGACAGATATCCGGACGACTTCGCCAGCTCCATCACCACCAGCAAGCAGCGCCTGATGTCGCGCGCCATGAGCTTGGCCTATAATGGTCCTTTCTGGAGCGCCGCTCTTGCCGCTTCGAATTACCAAGTGCTGCAAGATCAGCTGGCGCCGATCGGGCGGCCCTATGACCGCTTGCCGCAGTTCGTCTTTTCTGCAGCGAAGCAGGACGTTAATGGATTCGACTGGTCTGCCGTCTTCGATGCGACCCGCTTCTCGCATCCGAATCCTCAAGTCTTGGTTGGCAATCGCGTGGTGCTTAATCCGAAACTGTCGTATCCGATCATCCGCCCGGGCTTTTTCATCACGCCCAATGTATCGTTGCATGCCACCAGCTATGCGCTTGACAATCCGGCTAGCGGCGCGCCGAAGAGCCTGAGCAGGGTAGTGCCGACCGCTTCGCTCGATTCCGGCCTGGTATTCGAGCGCGATGCCAGTTTTTTCGGCAGTGCTGTCACCCAGACGCTGGAACCGCGCCTGTTCTATGTCTACACGCCATATCGCGATCAAAGCCAGTTTCCTTTGTTCGACACTGGTCTGTCCGACTTCAATTATGGGCAGCTGTTTTCGGAAAGCCGTTTCGTCGGCTACGACCGCGTCAGCGATGCCAACCAGCTCACGGCAGCGCTGGTTTCGCGCTTCATCGAGCTTTCGGGCGCCGAGCGGGCACGCTTTGCGGTTGGCCAGCGCTACTATTTCGACGACCAGAAGGTCGCCCTGCCAGGCGTCCTGAACAGCCAGACCCGCTCCGATCTTTTGTTGGCCGGCGCTGGCAGGATATCGAAAGCGATCAGCCTGGAAGCCAACATGCAGTACAGCCAGAGTTTGAAAACCATGGTGCGCGATAATTATGGCGTACGTTGGCAGCCGGGGCCGATGCGCGTGCTGAACCTGCAATACCGGCGCGACGTGTCGAACCTGCTGGCGCCGCTGAAGCAGCTGGAATTGTCGACGCAATGGCCGTTGCTGCAGCGCTGGTATGGCGTCGCCCGCGTGAATTATTCGCTGGCCAATGAGAATGTGAATACTTCCCTGGGCAATGGCAAAGTTGCGGAAGCGCTGCTCGGCCTGGAATACAAGGCCGACTGCTGGATTTTCCGGGTGGTCGCGCAGCGCACCCCGACCTCGTCCAACGTGGCTACCACCGGTTTCTTCGTCCAGCTCGAATTGAACGGCCTGTCGCGCATCGGATCCAACCCGCTCGAAGCCTTGCGCAAGAATATTCCTGGCTATCAGCTCATAAACCAGCCTGATGGCACTTCCCGTTAAGTTTTTTATCCATTTCATGAATACACTGCACATTATGCGAAACACCCGCCCTCCGTTTTCCCGCAGCGCGCTTGCATGCATCCTGTCGTGCCTGGCGCTGGCCGCGGCGCCCGATGCCTGGTCGCAGTTCAAGACTGCGGCAGCGCCGTTGGCGCCTGCAGCCGCCAGTGCCGCGCGCGTCCGCACCGTGGATGCCATCGTCGCGGTGGTCAACAACGAAGTCATCACGCAGCAGGACCTGGACGCCCGCACCGACATGATCGCCAAGCGGATCTCCGCGCAGGGGCAGCAGGGCGCCGGCATGCCGCCACGCGTTGAACTGCAGCGTCAGGTGCTGGAGCGCATGATCGTTGAAGTGGCGCAATTGCAGCTGGCCAAGGACATGAATATCCAGGTCGATGACACCATGCTTGACCGGGCGGTGGCGCGAATCGCCGAGCAGAATCGCATGACGCTGCAGGAATTCCGCAACCAGATGGAACAGCAGGGCATGGCATTCGCGAAATTCCGCGAAGAGATCCGCGGCGAAATCATCATGCAGCGCCTGCGCGAGCGCGAGGTTGATAACCGCATCCAGATCAGCGAATCGGAAATCGAAAACTACCTGGCCGAAGAAGCCGGCGCCGGCCATTCGCAGCAGGAATGGAACCTGGCGCAGATCCTGGTGCGCATTCCGGAGAATGCCTCGCCCGAACAGATCGAGCAACGTCGCCAGCGCGCCGAGCAGCTCGTGCAGCAGCTCAAATCCGGCGCCGACTTTGCCAAGCTGGCAGCGGCATCCAGCGATGCCGACGATGCGCTCAAAGGCGGCGAGCTCGGCTGGCGCAACCAGGACCGCCTGCCGCAATTGTTCGTCGATGCCGTGGCCAAGCTGCAGCCGGGCGAAGTCGGTTCGCTGGTCAAGAGCGCCAACGGCTTCCATATCATCAAGCTGGTCGGCAAGCGCACGCCGAGCGTGTTGCGCACCGGCGCCGCCAATGCCGCCGCGCCGACGGCCATCACGCAAACCCGGGTGCGTCATATCCTGATCAAGGTTAACCAGATCATCTCTTCGCTCGATGCGCAGCGCAAACTGCAGGATCTCAAGCAGCGCCTGGACAACAAGGCTGCCACCTTCGAGGAACTGGCCCGCTCACATTCCAACGACCTGACGGCCTCCAAGGGCGGCGATCTGGGCTGGATCTACCCGGGCGATACCGTGCCGGAGTTCGAGCGCGCCATGAATGCCCTGCAGCCTGGCCAAGTCAGCGAGCCGATCGAATCGCCCTTCGGTTTTCATCTGATCCAGGTGCTGGAACGTAAGACTGAAGATGTCTCGAAGGAACGCAAACGACTGGCCGCGCGCCAGGCGCTGCGCGAGCGCAAGCTGGAAGAAGCGACCCAGGAATGGCTGCGCCAGGTGCGCGATCGCGCCTATGTCGAATACCGCAACGAAGAAAAATAATGTCTCTGCAAGCTGCGTCGGTTCGCCGTCCGACCATCGCCATCACGGTCGGCGAGCCGGCCGGTATCGGTCCGGAAATCTCCCTGCGGGCGGCGTGGCAGCTGCGCGGCGATGTCAACAGCGTGCTGATTGGCGACGCCGCCTTCCTGGCGCAGACGGCCGAGATGATAGACCCGGAAATGCGCCTGGCGGCAGTGTCGTGGATGGCCGTGTGTCATTCCGGCTTGCCACGTTTCCCGGCGGACCGGCTGGCGGTCATCGATTGCCCCCTGGCCGAAGTGGTGGTGCCGGGCCGGCTGGATGCGCGCAACGGCCGCGCCGTATTGCAGACGCTGGACATCGCCATCGCCGGTGCGCAAACGCGCCTGTTCGATGCGGTGGTCACCGCGCCGCTGCAAAAAAGCACGATCAACGATGCTGGCGTCGCCTTCACCGGCCATACCGAATATCTGGCTGAAAAGACCGCCACCCCGCAGGTGGTCATGATGCTCGCCGCCGGCGGCGATGATCCGCATCCGCTGCGGGTGGCGTTGGCCACCACGCATCTGCCGTTGAAGGACGTGCCGGCGGCGATCACCATCGAGGGCTTGCTGCGCACAATCGAAATCGTGCACGCCGACTTGCAAAACAAGTTCGGCATTGCCCGCCCGCGCATCCTGGCCACCGGGCTCAATCCGCATGCCGGCGAGGGCGGCTATCTGGGGCGCGAGGAAATCGACGTCATCAGCCCCGCGCTGCAGGCGGCGCAGGCGCGCGGCATCGATGCCACCGGTCCTTATCCGGCCGACACCCTGTTCCAGCCGAAGTACCTGCAGGATGCCGATTGCGTGCTGGCGATGTACCACGACCAGGGCTTGCCTGTGCTTAAGCACGCCAGCTTCGGCCACGGCGTCAATATCACGCTTGGCTTGCCGATCATCCGCACGTCCGTCGATCACGGCACGGCGCTCGACCTCGCCGCGCGCGGTCTCGGCCATGCCGATTGCGGCAGCATGATCGCAGCGATCCGCACGGCGGCCCGGATGGCGACTGCTTCCGCTCCTTCAAGAAATTCATGAAACACATTCCCCGCAAGCGTTTCGGCCAGAACTTCCTGACCGATGACAGTGTACTGCACGACATTATCCGTGTGATCGATCCGCAGCCGGACGATGCCATGGTCGAGATCGGCCCTGGCCTGGCGGCCATGACCAAGCTGCTGCTCGCGTCGCTGAAGCAGTTGCACGTGGTCGAGCTCGACCGCGACCTGGTGGCGCGCCTGCAAAAGAATTTCGATCCGGCGCGCCTGGTCGTCCATTCTGCCGATGCCCTGCAATTTGATTTTTCTGGCCTTCCGGTACCGGCAGGGAAGAAGCTGCGCGTGGTCGGCAACCTGCCCTACAATATTTCCAGCCCCTTGTTGTTCCATCTGGCGCAGATCGCGCCCCTGGTGCAGGACCAGCATTTCATGCTGCAAAAGGAAGTGGTGGAACGCATGGTGGCGGATCCGGGCAGCAAGACCTACGGGCGGCTGTCGGTGATGCTGCAGTGGCGCTATTACATGGAACTCATGTTCGTGGTGCCGCCGACCGCATTCGACCCGCCGCCGCGGGTCGACTCGGCCATCGTACGCATGATTCCCCTGCAAAACCCGCTGGCCTGCGACCAGACTAGCCTGGAGCAGGTGGTGACCAAGGCTTTTTCGCAGCGCCGCAAGGTGATCCGCAATTGCCTGGCCGGGATGTTTGCCGAAAGCGACCTGGTCGATGCCGGCATCGACCCGCAGGCGCGGCCGGAAACGGTGCCGGTGGCGCAGTTCGTGGCGCTGGCGAACCAGCTCAGCCGTCGAAGCGCGCTTTAATACATCCTGAAAACATAACAGGCGCCGCTGTCGACGGAGACTGCGCCCTTGTGTGGCATGGTTTACCAGTTGCCGGAATTTTCCATCGATGCCCATGGCTCGGTCGACGGCAATGCTGCTCCGGCCTGGAGCAATTCGATTGAAATATTGTCCGGAGAGCGAACGAATGCCATGTGACCATCGCGTGGCGGCCGGTTGATGGTCACGCCATGATCCATCAAGCGCTGGCATGCAGCGTAGATATCCTCTACCTGGTAGGCCAGGTGGCCGAAGTTTCGTCCGCCCGAATATACTTCGGGATCCCAGTTGTAGGTCAGTTCTACCTGCGCGTCGTGATCCCCCGGGGCTGCCAGATATACCAGCGTAAAGCGCCCTTTGGGGTATTCGCGCGTTTCCAGGACTTCCAGTCCCAGGGCGTCACGGTAGAACTGCAATGATGTCTCCAGATCGGTCACCCGCACCATCGTATGTAAGTATTTCATTGTGTATTCCTCGAATTTTCATTGTTTGTCGAACGCTGCGTGCACAAAATGTGCAATCGCGTCCGGCATGTGTTGCGCTGCCATTTTTGCATGCCCACTGATCCGCAGTGGCTCGCTATAGTCCATCCTTTGCGGGATCCACGCGTCGCAGATCGCTCAAGAACAAAGGCACAAAGCCGATGAGAATGCCGCCAATTCCGAGCATGATGGTCACGGAGTCAAAAGTCGGAATGCTGTAAATCGCAATGAACACCATGAACACTGCCGCCAGCAAGGGCCAAAGTACATAGGAGAGCGCAGCGTAAGCGCCTTTTTTTAATTTATCACGGTAATGCCATGCACAGGCAAAACCGGCCAGGCTCATATAGAAACAGATTTGAAAACCGATCGCCAGTATCGAGCTTTCCAGGATTTTCTTCACTGACGGCATGTACGACGATCCAAATAACAGCAGCACGCCCAGGAACCAGATCACCAGCGTCGCCACCCACGGCGTTTGCCATTCCGGGTGAATTTTGGCGTAACGGGAATGCAGCATGTCATCGCGTGCCATGGCAAACATGCTGCGACTGAATTGCAGGATTTGTGTCTCTATCGTGCCGATGGTGCTCAGGATGGTGGAGAGCACCGCCAGATAATTCCATGGCGCCGGAAACAGCTTGTTGGCAATCGCGTAGAGCACATTGGTATTGGCTTTGGCGATCTCCTCGTCGCTGAGCACGATGAGCACCACTATCATCATGATGATAAAGAAAAGGATCAGATTGATCATGGCCCAGAAAGCCCCCAGGCTGGCTGGATGCGCTTTCTCCGGATCGCCCGTCCTGGTTTCTTCGCTCAGGTTCATGGTGACATCCCAGCCCCAGTAAAAGAAGATGGCGGTCAAGGCGCCAGTGGCAAACAATTGTGGCGTGAAGGCAAACGGCGAAAACCAGATGAATGAAGGTGGGTGGACCGGCGTACTGCCATATTGGATAAAGGCGCCGGCAATCAGCGCAAAAATGACGGCTGTTTCTACCCCTGTAAGAATCAGTTGCGCATAGCTTGCATGTTTGATGCCTCTGGTTACCACCAGGGTAACGAGCGTCAGCCAGCCTGCCGCCGTAAGCGCGACCCAGTTGGTGCTCTCGACCAAATCGGGCGCAATTAAAACCAGGGTTGAGGTGGCGGCGGGAATCGTTGCTGAAACCATAAAGAATATCGACGCAACCAGCAGTCCCCAGCCGGTAAAAAATCCCCACTTCTTGCCGAAGACATGCCCTACCCAGGCGTAAGCGGCGCCGGCATGCGGGGTTATTTTGCTCAGGTGGAAAAACGCCAGCATGATGCCAAACATGATGAGTCCACAATACAGGATACTGCCCACCGACAATACCCCGACCGAAGCCACGATGGTCGCTGTTGTTACTGCAACACTAAATGCTGGCGCAGTCCCGGCAATGCCCATAATTGCCGATTCGAAGGCACCGAGCGATTCGGCCGCCAATCCGTGTTTTTTTGACACAGTACCTCCTTGATTTTGTGAGTTAAGGCAAGCCAGGCAAGTCATCTTCACGAAACCATCACGTTTTTTGAATAATGGTGCGCAGGAAATCCTGTTGGACTGGTGCCAAAAAACAATGATTGTATCTGTCGCCCGTGAATGTGGGCAGTGACTTGACGACTGCCGCGGGCATTCGTTTCCTGGCAGGCAGAAATGGGGGACATTCCCGTCCAGCCAAGGTGATTTGCGGATTGTAGGTGGGCAGGAACCGGCCGCTTGCTGCGTTTTTCTATATTGCTGCAGGTGCAGCCTGGTTCGTGCTGGCCCACACCATCGTTATTGGTCAGCGCCAATTCCGCATGGTGTGAAGCATGTGGATGCTATTGTCCAGTTCAGAACGGATAGCTTACCCGCAGGACGGAGAAATTCGTGCCCGGGTTCGGTTGTTTGATGCCGGCATTGGAATAATGCTGGAAGCGGAAGCTCACATCCAGTTTGTTGGCGAACACGTAGCCGACGCCCAGATGATCGGCGAACTGGAAATGGCTCGAGAACTTGCGGCCATTGTTGTCATAGTCGCCGTTCAGCATGCTGGCGCCGATGCCGAGTTCGCCATACAGGCCTTGCAGGTTGTCTTGCTGGAAGCGGAACACCGGCGTGATGCCGATGACCGTGATGTTCTGATGGTTGTTGACGATACCCTGGTAACGATTGCCACGCCACTGCGCCAGGTTCAGGTCCCAGTAGCCGCCGATATGCGTGCCACCGGATTGCCACCAGCGATTCTCCCATTTCCATTGGGCGCCGACACGCGCGAGGTCGGTCTTGTTGCCGGCGCCGAATTCGGCGGAGAAGGAATCCACCGCGTGGGCCGGGACGTGCGATGCTGCCATGACAAGGGCGATGGCAGCCAGTTTTGGGGCGAATGCATTCATGATGATCTGGATCGTAGAGGGTTGGGCCGGGCTGGGCGCAACGCGCCATGTGGCCGCGTTGCCTAATGGACATTATAGCGTTTCTGCCCTTTTTATGTCGCTTCCCGGCGCTCTCTCCCAGTCCAGGCCGCCTTGGCGCCGGCGACGAAATCGGCCTGCGATTTCTCCGTCAACAGCAGTGCGCCCAGGGTCAGCAGCGACGCCACCGCCAGGTAGTAACCGACATACTCGAGGCCGAGGTGGCTGGCCAGCCAGGTTGCGGCGTACGGCGCCAGCGACGCGCCGAGGATGCCGCCGAGGTTGAAGGTCAGCGATGCGCCGGTATAGCGCACTTCCGGTGGAAACAGCTCGGCCAAGTAGGTGCCCAGCGGACCGTAGGTCATTCCCATCAGCGCCAGGCCGAGCGACATGAACAGCGTCACCCTGGCGATGCTGCCGGCGACGAACAGCGAAGACAGAGCGAGGCCGAACACGGCGATTGCAGCGGTAATCTGAATCATGGTCTTGCGGCGGCCATGGCGGTCGGCCAGCACCGCCGACACCGGGATGGCCAGGCCGAAGAAGAAGACCGCGAACAGTTGCACCACCAGGAAATCATGGCGCGAATAGCCCAGGGCGGCGGTGCCCCAGCTGAGCGCGAACACCGTCATCAGGTAAAACAGCACAAAGGTGGCCATCGCGCCCACGGTGCCCAGCACCAGCGGCCGGGTGTGCTCGCGCATGACGGCCAGGGCCGGCACCTTGACGCGCTCCTGCTTGTCCAGCACTTTCTGGAATACCGGCGTCTCGGTGATTTTCAGGCGCACGTACAGGCCCATCAGCACCAGCAGGGCGCTGGCGAGGAACGGGATGCGCCAGCCGAAATCAAAGAACTGCTGCTCGGTCAGCACCTCGCTCAGCAGCAGGAAGGTGCCACCCGACAGGAAGAAGCCGATCGGCGCGCCCAGTTGCGGGAACATGCCATACCAGGCGCTTTTGCCGGGCGGCGCGTTTTCCGTCGCCAGCAGCACGGCGCCGCCCCATTCGCCGCCCAGTCCCAGGCCCTGGCCGAAACGGCACAATGCCAGCAGGATCGGCGCCAGCACGCCGATCGAGGCATAGGTCGGCAAAAGGCCGATGGCAACAGTGGAGATGCCCATGGTCAGCAGCGCCGCCACCAGCGTCACCTTGCGGCCGATGCGGTCGCCGTAATGGCCGAAGATGGCCGAGCCGATCGGCCGCGCGAAGAAGGCGATGGCGAAGGTCGCCAGCGATTGCAGCGTGGCGGCGGTCGGTTCCGACGACGGGAAGAACAGCTTGGGGAAGATCAGGACTGCCGCAGTGGCGTAAATGTAGAAATCGAAGAATTCGATGGTGGTGCCGATCAGGCTGGCGAACAATACCCGGCCCGGGGAATTCAATTTCCCGGCACTGTCTGCATGCGTGCTCATTGCTTTCCTTGTTTGAATGTTTTTCGAAATGCGGCTGCCAGGGCTGCACTGGAGCGATCCAGTGGCCCTGCGGATTACATTCAGCGGGAGGGAATCTTGTGGCGCACCCTGGCGCTGCGCTTGCAAACCGGGCAGGCGTGTGTGCGGGGGGCTGCGGCGGAAAGGCAATGCGGTGACGGCATCCACCGGCTGATCAAGCCAGGCGGCGCGTCACCGGTCGAATGGAGCCGGGATGTTAGCAGGATCGGCGTATTGCCGCGCCCAAAACTAGCGCACGACAAATTCTCTCATATATTAGTAAATTCTGCCTGGCGGTTCAAAATATCGGCAAGGTTTCCGGCGCATGCGTGCGCAAGGCTTTTTTGGCCGCCTCGAATTCGGGGAAGATCGATTGCACCGTCGCCCAGAAGCGCGGGCTGTGGTTCATTTCGCGCAGGTGCGACAGCTCGTGCGCGATGACGTAATCGATGAGCGGCAGCGAGAAGTGCACTAGGCGCCAGTTCAGACGGATTCTGCCGTCGGCCGTGCAGGAACCCCATTGCGTGGTGGCCGAAGAGAGGGCGAATGAGCGGTAAGCGACTTCAAGCCTGGCGGCATACAACGGCAGGCGCTCGGTAAAGACGCGCTTTGCCTCGCCCTGCAGCCAGCCTTGCACGCGGTCTTTCAATTGCTGTTCGCCGGCGTCCGCCGGCAGGCTCACGGTCAGTTCGCGGCTTGTTTCTTCGAACGCGATGGCGGCGGTGCGGCCGGCGCTGATCTTCAGGGTGATGTCGCCGCCGAGGTAGGGCAGGGTGGCGCCGTCACGCCACTGCATTTGCGGCTGCAGGCGGCGCGCCGAGCGTTCGCGGCGCTCGTTGAGCTTGGTGAATATCCAGCGTTGCTTTTCGTGGATCGCACCTTCGATCTCGGCGATGCTGACCCACTTTGGCGCCGTCAGGCGCAGACCGTCGTCGCCGATCTGAAAGCCGATCGTGCGGCGCTTCGAGCGCACCAGGGCGTATTCGAGCAGGTGGCTGCCGACCTGAAGGCGCCGTTTGCCGGGAGCCGGGGCGCTGTTGGCGGTGGCTGGGGCAAGCGGCGTCGCAGCGGCAAAAAAGTCCAGCGGCAGCGCGAGCTGTTGCGCGTCGGGAGAACTCGGGCCTGGTCGCTTCAAGATTCAGTCGTGTGGCTGGATGGCTGGCGGGCATACACCGCGGGCGAAATCACCCGCATTTCCGATTCTATCCAATTTTCGACCTGTTGCATCAATTCCGTCGGGTTCAGGCCTTGCGGCGAGAGCGGCTTGCCGATCGAGACGGTGATCAGCCCGGGTTGCTTGATGAACGAATTCTTCGGCCAGCATTCGCCGGAATTCATCGCCAGCGGCACCACCAGCGTATTGGTCTCGACCGCCAGGCGGGCGCCGCCGCCCTTGTACTTGCCGCGCTTGCCGACCGGGATGCGGGTGCCTTCCGGGAACATGATGATCCACTGGCCGTCCGCCAGGCGCTTTCTGCCTTGCTCGAGGATTTGCTGGAAGGCATCGCGACCCTTGCTGCGGTCGATCGGGATCATGCGCAGCAGGGCGATGCCCCAGCCGAAAAACGGAATGTAGCCGAGCGCTTTCTTGTAGACGAACACCAGCGGGTGCGGCATGGCTGCCAGGTAAAAGATGGTTTCCCAGGCGGACTGGTGCTTCGACAGCAGGATCACGGGGGCGTCAGGCAGGTTCTCCCAGCCCTTGATTTCGTAGCGGATGCCGCATATGACACGGGCGGACCAGATCACGAACACATTCCAGCGCGAAGTCCAGTAGTAGCGGCGGGCGTAGGGCAGCGGCGCGAAAAGGAAACAAAGCGGCGCCCAGATGACGGTGGCCAGCACCATCAGCACGACGAAGAGGAGCGAACGCAGGAACAGCCAGAAGCGTGACATGGAATCAGCCTATCTTGAAAAATGGGGTCAGGGGACGCCTGCGGGCGCAGGCGCAGCCGGCTCTGCCAGGATGTGCTCGACTGCGGCGGCAAGGTCGGAAAAAATCAGGGTGCCCGGCGGCAGCCCGCCCTTGTCGCGGGTAAGTTCGCCATTGCCGGTCAATACCAGCAAGGGCGTGCAACCGCTGACGAAGGCTGCCTGCAGGTCGCACAGCGAATCGCCCACCACCGGCACGCCCTTCAGGCTGACATCGTAGCGCTTGCCGATGGCGCGCAGCATGCCGGGCTTGGGCTTGCGGCAATCGCAATTGTCCTCGGCGGCATGCGGGCAAAAGAACACGGCGTCGATATCGGCGCCGGCCATCTGCGCGGCTTCGTGCATTTTCTGGTGAATCGCATTGAGCGCAACGATGGAGAGCTTGCCGCGTGCGATGCCGGACTGATTGGTGGTCACCACCACCCGATAGCCGGCCTGCTTCAGGCGCGCGATGGCCTGCAGCGACCCGGGAATCGGGATCCATTCCTCCGGCGACTTGATGTAGCCTTCGGCATACTGGTTGATGACGCCGTTGCGGTCCAGGACGATCAGTTTCATGCTCGGTGCTCGCGGAGTAGGCCGTTCGCCGTCACGCGGCCAGCTTGGAAATGTCGGCCACGCGGTTCATCATGCCGTGCAGTTGCGACAGCAGCGCGATGCGGTTGTTGCGCAAGGCGAGGTCTTCGGCCATCACCATGACGTCGTTGAAAAAGGCGTCGACGTTTTCGCGCAGCTCTGCCAGCGCCTTCAGGGTGCTGCTGAAGTCGCCTTGCGCAAAGGCGGCGTCGATCTTCGGCGCCAATGCCGACATCGCCGCATGCAGGCCCTGCTCGGCGGCTTCCTGCAGCAGGCCGGCCTGCACCGCGCCGGCGGCGCCTTCGGTCTTTTTCAGGATGTTGGTGATGCGCTTGTTGGCGGCGGCCAGCGCTTCGGCCTGCGGCAGCGCGGCGAAGGCTTGCACCGCTTCCAGGCGCTCGACGATATTGTCGAGAGTGTCAGGCTCCTGGGCGACCACGGCTTCCACTTCGTTCTGGCTGAAGCCGCGCTCGCGCAGCAGGCCGCGCAGGCGGTCGTACAGGAAGGCGCGGATGTCGGCGTCGGCCTGCTTGAATTGCGGATTGCCGGCAAACTGCTGCGCTGCTTGCGCGAGCAACTGGCCGATCGACAGCGGCAGGCGCTTTTCCACCAGCATGCGCAGGATGCCCAGCGCATGGCGGCGTAGCGCGAACGGGTCCTTGTCGCCGGTGGGCGCAAGACCGATGCCCCAGATGCCGACCAGGGTTTCCAGCTTGTCGGCCAGCGCCACGGCGGTGCCGGTGCTGCTGGCTGGCAGGGCGTCGCCGGCGTAGCGCGGCTGGTAGTGTTCCGAGATTGCTTGCGCGACTTCGTCGGCTTCGCCGTCGTGGCGGGCGTAATAGGTGCCCATGATGCCTTGCAGCTCGGGGAATTCGCCCACCATGTCGGTCAGCAGATCGGCCTTGGCCAGCAGCGCGCCGCGTTCGGCCAGCACCACGTCGGCGCTGATGGCCAAGGCGATGCCGCCGGCCAGGGCCTTGACGCGCTCGGTGCGCTGCGCCTGGGTGCCCAGCTTGTTGTGGTACACGACGTTGGCCAGCGCCGGCAGGCGGTCGGCCAGCTTTTTCTTCTTGTCCTGCTCGAAAAAGAATTTTGCGTCCGACAGGCGCGGGCGCACCACGCGCTCGTTGCCGCCGATGATGTGCTGCGGGTCGGCGGTCTCGATATTGGAGACGATCAGGAAGCGCGAGCGCAGGCGTCCGCCGTGATCGGTCAGGGCGAAGTATTTCTGGTTGGTCTGCATGGTCAGGATCAGGCATTCCTGCGGCACCGCGAGGAACTCGTCCTCGAAGTGGCATTCATACACCACCGGCCATTCGACCAGCGCGCTGACTTCGTCCAGCAGCGCTTCCGGCATCAGCACCTTGTCCTGGCCGGCGCGGTCCAGCAGCGCTGCGCGGATCTTTTCCTTGCGGTCGGTGACGCCCGGCACCACCTTGCCCTGCGCTTCCAGCAGGGCGGCGTAGCTTTCGGCGTTAGGCACCAGCACTTCGCCCTGCGAGAGGAAACGGTGGCCGAGCGTGGTGCGGCCGGCGGCCAGGCCCAGGATCGCCAGCGGCACGACTTCGGCGCCATGCAGGGCGATCAGCTTGTGCACCGGGCGCACGAATTGCACGTCGGCGCCGTCAGGGCGCTGGTACTGCATCACTTTCGGGATCGGCAGCCTGGCGATGGCTTCTTCCAGCGCCGCCTGCAGGCCCAGGTGCAGCGGCGCGCCGGCTGCGGTATAGCTGTAGAAAAAGCTTTCGGCCTTGCCATCCTGGGCGCGTTCCAGCTGCGCCAGCGTGATCGCCTCGACCTTGGCGGTCGTGGCCAGCGCTGCGAGCTTCTTGGCCAGCGGCGCGCTCGGATTGCCTGCGGCATCCAGCGCCACCGTCACCGGCAGCACTTTTTCGCGGATCGCCTTGTCGGGCGAGGTGGCGCGTACGCTGGTGATGCAGACCGCCAGGCGGCGCGGCGTGGCGTAGGTGGTGGCGACGGCGTCGGCTGCAACGAAGTCGCGCGATTTCAGGCCATTGAAGATGCCGGCGGCGAAGGCTTCGCCCAGCTTGGCCAGCGCCTTGGGCGGCAGTTCTTCGGTCAGGAGTTCGACTAAGAGGGTCTGGTTCATTGCAATCTCGTTATTGTTTGTCGCCGCACATGGGGAAGCCGAGCTTCTCGCGCGATTCGAAATAGGCTTGGGCCACCGCGCGCGACAGGTTGCGGATGCGGCCGATATAGGCGGCACGTTCGGTCACCGAAATCGCCCCGCGCGCATCCAGCAGGTTGAATGTATGCGCGGCCTTGAGCACCATTTCGTAGGCCGGCAGCGCCAGCGGCACTTCCATCAGGCGCTTGGCTTCGGCTTCGTAATTGCCGAACAGCGAAAACAGGAAGTCGGTGTTGGAGTGCTCGAAGTTGAAGGTCGATTGCTCGACTTCGTTCTGGTGAAAGACGTCGCCGTAGGTCAGGCGCTTGGTGACGCCATGCTCTTCCCACTCGGTCCACACCAGGTCGTAGACGTTTTCCACGCCCTGCAGATACATCGCCAGGCGCTCGATGCCGTAGGTGATCTCGCCCAGCGTCGGCTTGCAGTCGAGGCCGCCGACCTGCTGGAAATAGGTGAATTGCGTGACTTCCATGCCGTTGAGCCAGACTTCCCAGCCCAGGCCCCAGGCGCCCAGCGTCGGGTTTTCCCAGTCGTCCTCGACGAAGCGCACGTCGTTCTGCTGCAGGTTCAGGCCGAGCGCCTGCAGCGAGCCGAGGTAGAGTTCGAGGATGTTTTCCGGCGCCGGTTTGAGCACGACCTGGTACTGGTAGTAATGCTGCATGCGGTTGGGGTTCTCGCCGTAGCGGCCATCCTTGGGCCGGCGCGACGGCTGCACGTAGGCGGCGCGCCAGGGCTCCGGGCCGATCGCGCGCAGGAACGTCGCCGTGTGCGAGGTGCCGGCGCCGACTTCCATGTCGTAGGGCTGCAGCAGGGCGCAGCCTTGCGCGTCCCAGTATTCCTGCAGCTTCAGGATGACTTGTTGAAATGTGAGCATGGTGGGTTTTTCGTTCCCGCGACGGCGAGAAATGGAATCGGTAAAACCCAAGATTTTAGCGGTTTTTGCCCGCTTCCGGCGTCTTTCGGGCCTTTTTCCAGCGCAAGAAGCGTGCGATTGCCAGCGCCAGCAGTGCCAGCAGGACGACGGGCCCGTTGCCGAGCACGATATAGGGGGTGACGCCGACGCGGCCCTGTACCGTGGCGGCCAGCACGCCGCTGGTGTACGGCGGCAGTCGCGCCGTCACGCGGCCCTTGTGGTCGATCACGGCAGTGGCGCCGGTATTGGTCGCGCGCAGCATGGGGCGGCCGGTTTCCAGCGCGCGCATCTGCGAGATCTGCAGATGCTGCGGCAGGGCGATGGTGTCGCCGAACCAGGCAATGTTGGAGACGTTCAAAAGCAGGCTGGCTTGCGGCATCTTGCCGAAATAACCAGCCGCCAGCTGGTCGGCGATTTCCTCGCCAAACAGATCTTCGTAGCAGATGTTGGGCAGCACCCACTGACCCTTCACCCGGAACGGCGCCTGCAGCGGCGCGCCGCGCGTGAAGTCGCCCAGCGGGATACGCATCATGTCGACAAACCAGCGAAAGCCCGGCGGGATGAATTCGCCGAACGGCACCAGGTGATGCTTGTCGTAGCGGTAGAGGGGGCCTTGCGCGGCGCGCTCTGCGGCGGGCGCCAGCCCCAGCACGCTGTTGGCATAGCGCCCCGGGCCGTCGGACATCGGCAGGCCGATGACGATGTGGCTGCCGGAGTCTTGCGCAAAGGCGGCCAGGCGCGCCAGATAATCTTCCGGTAGCTGGCTCGACAGCAGCGGCAGCGCGGTTTCCGGCGTGGCGATGAGGTCGGCCGGCTGTTGCCGGATCATGCGATCGTAATCGGCCAGGGTGGTGGCGATGCGTTCGCGCTCGAATTTTAGATTCTGCGGCACGTTGCCCTGCAACAGGCGCACGGCGATGGGTTCGCCCTGCTGCTGCGTCCAGGAAAGCGCCTGCAATGCCCAGCCCGCTGCCAGCAGTAATGGCAGCAGCAGCGCCGGCATCCTGTGCCTGGGCAGCAGCGCCAGCGCACCGGCGGCCAGCGCCGCCAGCCAGCCCAGGCCATACACGCCGACGACCGGGGCGAAGCCTGCCAGCGGGCCGGCGCCGTGGGCGTAGCCCGAGACCAGCCAGGGAAATCCGGTAAATACCCAGCCGCGCAGCCATTCGCCCAGCGCCCACAGCGCCGGTGCCGCCAGCAGGAATGTCGACATGGCCGGCAGGTTCCAGCGCCGGCGCAGCCAGGCAGTAGCGCCGGTGCTCAGTGCCGCAAACATGCCCAGCAACAGCGCCAGCAGCGCCACCGCCAGCGCCGCCATCCAGGCCGGCATGCCGCCGTAATGATGCATGCTGACATACAGCCAGTGCACGCCGCAGGCCGTCCAGCCCCAGCCGTAGGCCAGGCCGAGGACGGCGCTCTGGCGCACCGAGCCGGCGGCCAGTGCGAGCCGCAACAGGATTGCCAGCAGCAGGATTTGCAGCGGCCACAGGCCGTAGGGAGCGAAGGCGAAAACGTTGGTGGCGCCGGCTGCCAGGGCGGCCAGCAGCATGGCGGCAGGGGGCAGGGCGGGGCGGCGGGCGGCGCCGGCGCGAGCCGTCATGCGCGCCTCAGTCGTGCGCAGCGGCAGGCGGCGCCGGCAGTTTTTCGACCACCACGATATGCACGCGGCGGGCGTCGGCGCGCAAGACCTGGAAGCGCAATGCGCCGATGTCGAAGATGTCGCCCTTGTGCGGCACGCGGCCGAGATGCGAGACGACCAGGCCGCCGACGGTGTCGACCGCATCTGCCGCCAGGTCGGTGCCGAGCACTGCATTGAACTGCTCGATTTCGGTGAGGGCGTTGACGCGCCAGCGCGCGCCGTTGGCGCCGTCGCGCACGCGCAGGATATTGTCCTCCTCCTTGTCGATATCGAATTCGTCCTCGATATCGCCGACGATCTGTTCCAGCACGTCCTCGATGGTGATCAGGCCGGCGACGCTGCCGTATTCATCGACCACCAGCGCCATGTGGTTGCGGTTGGCGCGAAAATCGCGCAACAGCACGTTCAGGCGCTTGGATTCCGGGATGAAGGCGGCCGGGCGCACCATGTTGCGCACGTCAAAGGATTCGTCGGCGTAATAGCGCAGCAGATCCTTGGCCAGGATGGTGCCGACCACCTTGTCGCGATCGCCATCGATCACGGGAAAGCGCGAGTGGCCGGTCTTGAGCACCAGCGGCATCCATTCCTCGATGGGGGTGGCAACGTCGATGACGTCCATCTGCGCGCGCGGCACCATGATGTCGCGCGCCGACAGGTCGGATACCTGGAATACGCCTTCGATCATCGACAGTGCGTCGGCGTCGATCAGCTTGCGCTCGTGGGCGTCGTGCAGTACTTCGAGCAGTTCCGCGCGGTTGTCGGGCTCGGGGGAAATGAGTGCTGTCAGTCGTTCGAACAGGGAGCGGTACGGCTTGGTGTCGAATGATCTGACGCTACTAGGGTGCTCTTGCATATGGCGGGAAGCCGTTGTTTCTGGACCCGATAGAATACACCAAAATCAGTCGCTACCCATCAATCAGGGCGCGGGGCCGCTTCGCTTCAATCGGCAAGGTAAGGATTGGCAAACCCGAGTTGCGCCAGGATCTCGATTTCCAGCTGCTCCATTTCGGCGGCTTCCTCGTCGTCTTCATGGTCGTAGCCCTGCGCATGCAGCACGCCGTGCACCACCAGGTGGGCGGCATGTTCCGGCAGGGTCTTGTGCTGTTCGGCGGCTTCCTTTTGCAGTACGTCGCTGCACAGCACGATGTCGGCGCGGGTGGGTTCGTCTGCCGATTCGGTGTACGGGAATGTCAGCACATTCGTGGCGTAATCCTTGCCGCGGTATTCGTGGTTGAGCGCACGGCCTTCTTCGGCGTCGACGAAGCGGATGGTCAGCTCGGCCGGCGCCAGCAGCGCCGCCTGCACCCAGCGCCGCAGTTGCGGCCGCGCGAGCTGGTCGCGCAGGCGCGGATCGGGGTATTGCACTGCCAGCGACAGTGCGGGCTTAGTCGCTGCTTTTGTCATTTTTTACACGCACAGGCTTGTTGGCTGCCTCGTAGGCATCGACGATGCGCCCCACCAGAGGGTGGCGCACCACATCGGCGCTGGTGAAATGGGTAAACGCGATGCCGCGCACTTTCTTGAGGACCTGGGCCGCATCGACCAGGCCGCTCTTCTGGTTGCGTTGCAGGTCGATCTGGGTGACGTCGCCGGTGATCACGGCCTTGCTGCCGAAGCCGATGCGGGTCAGGAACATCTTCATCTGTTCCGGCGTGGTGTTCTGCGCCTCGTCGAGGATCACGAAGGCGTGGTTGAGCGTGCGTCCGCGCATGTAGGCCAGCGGCGCGATTTCGATCGCCTGCTTTTCGAACATCTTCTGGGTGCGGTCGAAACCGAGCAGGTCGTACAGGGCGTCGTACAGCGGGCGCAGGTAGGGATCGACTTTCTGCGCCAGGTCGCCCGGCAAGAAGCCCAGGCGTTCGCCGGCTTCCACCGCCGGGCGCGTCAGCACGATCCTTTGCACGGCGTCGCGTTCCAGCGCATCGACTGCGCAAGCCACTGCCAGATAGGTCTTGCCGGTGCCGGCCGGGCCGACGCCGAAGGTGATGTCGTGTTCGACGATGGCCTTGAGATACTGGCTCTGGGTCGGCGTGCGGCCGCGCAAGTCATGGCGGCGGGTCTTCAGCACCAGCGCTTCGCCGGCGATCGCCGCCGCCGGTTCCGCCACGGCGCCGGCCGCTGCAGTGCGTGCCGGTCGCGCCGTCTTGCGCGCGGGCTGCGCATGGCCGGCGCGCTGTTCCACCAGCGCCAGTTGCACGTCGTCGATCGAGATCGTCTTGTCGGCGATCGCATAGAAGCGTTCGAGTATGGCCAGCGCATCGGCGGCCAGGGTGCCGCTGATGATGAATTTCTCGCCGCGGCGGAACACGGTCACGTCGAGCGCAGCGGAGATCTGCCTCAGGTTTTCATCCATCGGTCCGCACAGGTTGGCGAGCCGTTTGTTGTCGAGCGGCTGCGGGATGAAGTGCAGCGGTTCTACGGGGGTCTTTTTCACGGCGGCCTCAGTCCTGCAGCACCAGCGCGCCGCGCAGGGAATAGGCGTAGCTTTCGGTGATGGTCACGTCGAGCATCTGGCCGACCAGGCGCGCTGCCTGCGGACCGCCGTCAAAGTTCACCACGCGGTTGCATTCGGTGCGCCCCTGCAGTTCGTTCGGGTCCTTGCGCGACGGGCCCTCGACCAGGATGCGCTGCGTGGTGTTCACCAGGGCATCGCTGTAGCGGCGGGTGTTGTCGCCGATGACTTTCTGCAGGCGCTGCAGGCGCGCCAGCTTCACGTCGTAAGGCGTGTCGTCGGCCAGGTTGGCCGCCGGTGTGCCGGGACGCGGACTGAAGATGAAACTGAAGCTGTTGTCGTAGCCGATGTCGTCGACCAGTTTCATCATCGCCTCGAAGTCGGCTTCGGTCTCGCCGGGGAAGCCGACGATGAAATCCGAGGAAATCGCGATGTCGGGGCGCACTTCACGCAGGCGCCGGATGATCGACTTGTATTCCAGCGATGTGTAGCCGCGCTTCATCGCCATCAGGATGCGGTCCGAGCCATGCTGCGCCGGCAGGTACAGGTGGTTCACCAGCTTCGGCACTTTGGCGTAGGTGTCGATCAGGCGCTGGGTGAATTCCTTGGGATGGCTGGTGACGTAGCGGATGCGCTCGATGCCGTCGATTTCGGCGATGTATTCGATCAGCAGGGCGAAGTCGGCGGTCTCGCCATCGGCCATGGCGCCGCGGAAGGCATTGACGTTCTGCCCCAGCAGGGTGATTTCCCTGACGCCCTGCGCGGCCAGGCCGGCGACTTCGGTGAGCACGTCGTCGAAGCGGCGCGAGACTTCCTCGCCGCGGGTATAGGGCACCACGCAGTAGCTGCAATACTTGCTGCAGCCTTCCATGATCGAGACGAAGGCGGTGGCGCCATCGACGCGGGCCGGCGGCAAATGGTCGAACTTCTCGATTTCGGGGAAGCTGATGTCGACTTGCGAGCGGCCGCTGGCGCGCCGCTGCGCCAGCAGGTCAGGCAGGCGGTGCAGGGTTTGCGGGCCGAACACCACATCGACGTAGGGCGCGCGCTTGATGATCGCCTCGCCTTCCTGGGAAGCCACGCAGCCGCCGACGCCGATCACGAGATTCGGGTTTTTTAGTTTCAGCTCGCGCACCCGGCCGAGGTCGGAAAACACTTTTTCCTGCGCCTTTTCGCGCACCGAGCAGGTGTTGAACAGGATCACGTCGGCATCTTCCGGCGTGTCGGTCTTGATCAGGCCTTCGGCGGCGCCGAGCACATCGGCCATCTTGTCCGAGTCATACTCGTTCATCTGACAGCCGAAGGTTTTGATGAATACTTTTTTTTGCATTGAATCCAGAACTGAAACGGTTGGTTACCGGGCCGGGTCGATCAGGATCTGCGCCTGAGGGGCCTGCTCCGGGTTGATTTTTTGCTCGGCGGGCGTTTGCGCGGCTTCCTGCTCGGTCAGTATCCACACGCGGTCGACGTTGCCCTGGAAATCTTCAGTGTAGTTGACCACCAGGTTGCTGTCGGAAATCGACGCCGGCATCTGGATCAGGTTTTGCTGATTGAAGATGCGTCCTGCTGTCGACATCAGGCGCGCCTGGCCGTTCAATACGATTTCCGGAAATGTCCCCAGGCTCAGTGTGCCGCGCTTGGTGATTGCCGGAAAGGGGCGTTCGAAGGCGAAGGCAGACGTTGCCAGGAGCGCCAGCAGGCCGGTGATCAGTAAGCGTTGAATCCGCATGTCGAGCTCCGTTGCGATGAGAAACCGGGATGGGAAAAACCCAAAAAAATCAATTGCTTGCGACCGCGCACTATGCCGTCGGCATGGGCCGAAGTGTACCATTAATGGCGTATCGCCACTCACCAGAATTCTTTCTTGTACTCGATATTTGCCTCGTCATACAGGCTGTAGATCAGGTTCAACAGCGCCTTGATGTCTTCCGATTCATCGCGCATGCGCTTGCTCATGATGACGGGAGACACCAGATGTTGTTCATTCAATTCCATGTAACACACGTCGCTGCGTTTGAGGTTCAGCACGCTGCTGGGGAGGATGGATATGCCTTCGCCGGCGGCCACAAGTCCCAGGGCGATCTGCAATTCCCGCACTTCGACGATCTTGTGCGGCTTGAGCGCACGGTCTTCGAACGCCGCCAGCACCTGGTCGGCATAACTGGGGCGTGGCGACTTGGGGAAGATGATCAGGGTCTCGGAAACCAGGTCCTGCAAGGTCAATTCCGGTTTTTCCAGGGTTAGCGGATGCCCGGAGGGCAGGGCGGCCATGAGTTTTTCCTCGCGTAGCACGATGCGCCGCACATTCGGGTCTTCATGGCGGATGCGCCCGAAGCCGACATCGATCTTGCCTTCCTTGAGCGCCTTGATCTGATCCATGGTCGACATTTCGTGCAGGCTCAGCTCGATTTCGCTGTGCTCGGCGCGGAAGCGCCGGATGATCTTGGGCAGCATGCCATACAGGGTCGAGGCCACGAAACCGACGCTCATGGTGCGGTCGATCTGGCCGACGCGCTGGGTCATGGCTTTCAGTTCGGCGGTTTGCGCCAGCAATTGCTGGGCGTGGGCGAGGCAGAAACGCCCGGCTTCGGTCAGTTTGAGCGGCCGCGAACCGCGCTCGAACAGCGTGACCCCGAGCTCTTCCTCGAGTTGCTGGATTTGCCGGCTCAGGGGCGGTTGGGCGATGTGCAGGCGTTCGGCGGCGCGGGTGAAGTTGCGTTCTTCTGCTACCGCCACAAAGTAGCGCAAGTGGCGCAGTTCCATGGCTATACCTTTATGGTATTGGGGGGATACTAAATCAGTGTTGGACGCGGTGAATTGGACGGATGTATCGTCGGACCCTCACCAAAATCAGTTGATTTTATACCTTAACAATATTGCCTGCGTGCTTAAGGCCGATTTGGTGCACGTGTCGTTATTTATTTGTCCCAAGGAGACGAGCATGATCCCAATTCATACGGACAAAAGTCCGAAACTGAAAAATCTGGACGACTATCTGGTCGAAAACAAGGAAACCGGCGATTTCCGCGTGCACCGAAGCGTCTTTACCGATGAAGCCCTGTTTGAACTGGAAATGAAACACATTTTCGAGGGCAACTGGATCTATCTGGCCCACGAAAGCCAGATTCCCGACAATAACGATTATTACACCACGTATATCGGCCGCCAGCCCATCCTCATCGCCCGCAACCGTCAGGGCGAACTGAATGCGATGATCAATTCCTGCAGCCACCGTGGTGCCATGCTGGCGCGTTACAAGAGTGGCAATAAGGCCACCTATACCTGCCCGTTCCATGGCTGGACTTTCAACAACAGCGGCAAGTTGCTGAAGGTCAAGGATCCGGAGGGCGCGGGCTATCCGGATTGCTTCAACAAGGAAGGGTCGCACGACCTGAAGAAACTGGGTCGTTTTGAAAACTACCGCGGTTTCCTGTTTGGCAGCATCAACCCGGATGTGGCGCCGCTGTCCGAGTTCCTGGGCGAAACCGCCAAGATGATCGACATGATGGTGGATCAGTCGGGCGAAGGACTGGAAGTCTTGCGCGGTTCCTCGACCTATACCTTCGAGGGTAACTGGAAGCTGCAGACCGAAAACGGCGCCGACGGCTATCACGTCTCGGCCGTGCACTGGAATTATGCCGCCACCACCAGCCATCGCAAGCAGGCCAATGCGCGCGAGGACAACATCCGCGCGGTTGATGCCGGCCAGTGGGGCAAGCTCGGCGGCGGTTTCTACGCATTCGAGAATGGCCATATCGCCCTGTGGACCCGCGCCGCCAACCCGGAAGACCGCCCCGCCTACCTGCGCCGCGACGATATCGTCGCGCGCTGCGGCGAAGTTCGCGCCAACTGGATGCTCAACAACACGCGCAACCTCTGCCTGTATCCGAATGTCTATCTGATGGACCAGTTCAGCTCGCAGATCCGCGTGCTGCGCCCGCTGTCGGCCACCAAGACCGAAGTAACGATCTATTGCATCGCCCCGAAAGGCGAGCCGGATGAAGCGCGCGCGCGCCGCATCCGTCAGTACGAAGACTTCTTCAACGCCAGCGGCATGGCCACGCCGGACGACCTGGAAGAATTCCGCGCCTGCCAGCAAGGCTACGCCGGCATCTCGCTGGAATGGAACGACATGTGCCGCGGCTCCACGCACTGGGTCGACGGTCCCGACGAAGAAGCCAGGAAGATCGGCATGAAGCCTGTGATGTCCGGGGTGAAGAACGAGGACGAGGGCCTGTACACGGTGCAGCATCGTTATTGGCTGGAAGTCATGAAAAAGGCCCTGAGCGTGGAAGGAGAACAGAAATGAAGAATATCGATATCGCCGACATCAATGCTTTCCTGTATCGTGAATCGCGCCTGCTCGACGACGAGCAATGGGATGACTGGCTGGCGTGCTACCACGCCGAAGTCGTCTTCTGGATGCCGTCGTGGGACGACCGTGACCAGCTGACCACGGATCCGCAGCGCGAGATTTCGCTGATCTATTACCCCAGCCGCCAGGGGCTGGAAGACCGCGTGTTCCGCATCAAGACCGAGCGCTCCAGTGCCACCATGCCGGATACGCGCACCAGCCACAACATCGCCAATGTCGAGCTGGAAAAGCGCGAAGGCGATGTCTGCACTGTGCGCTTCAACTGGAATACGCTGAGTCATCGCTACAAGACCAACTACAGCTACTTCGGCATGGCGCGCTACGTCATCGACTTTTCCGGCGAGTCCCCGAAAATCCTGAACAAGTATGTGGTGCTGAAGAACGATTACATCAACCAGGTGATCGACATCTACCACATTTAAGCAGCAAGCAAGGAAACAGCAAATGAGCTACAACATCGCACTACAATTCGAAGACGGCGTGACGCGTTTCATCAGCTGCGAGGCCAATGAAACGCTGTCCGACGCGGCATACCGCCAGAAGATCAACATCCCGCTGGACTGCCGCGACGGCGCCTGCGGCACCTGCCGCGGCCTGTGCGAGTCGGGTTCCTACGACCTGCCGGAGTCGAGCTACATCGAGGATGCGCTGACTGCGCAAGAGGCCGCCCAGGGCTACATCCTGGCGTGCCAGACCCGCCCGAAGTCGGATTGCGTGATCAAGATCGCCGCTTCTTCGCAAGCCTGCAAGACCGGCGTGTCCTCCTTCGAGGGCAAGCTGGCCGCAGTCGAACGCGTCTCGGAATCGACCATCGGTTTCTCGATCCAGCTGGATAACCCCGCAGCGCTGAGCTTCCTGCCGGGCCAGTACGTCAACGTCGGCATTCCCGGCACCGAACTGACCCGTTCGTATTCGTTCAGCTCGGCGCCTGGCGCGGCGCAAGCGTCGTTTGTGGTGCGCAATGTGCCGAATGGCCGCATGAGCCATTTCCTGGCGTCGGATGCCACGGTCGGGCAGAACATGTCCTTCACCGGCCCCTACGGCAGCTTTTACCTGCGCGAAGTGCAGCATCCGGTGCTGTTCCTGGCCGGCGGCACCGGCATTGCGCCGTTCCTGTCCATGCTCGACGTCCTGGCCGCTGCCGGCAGCACCCAGCCGGTGCGCATGGTGTTCGGCGTGACGAATGATTTCGACCTGGTGGCGCTGGAACAGCTCGACGCCATCAAGGCGAAGCTGCCGCAGTTCGATTACCGCACTTGCGTGGCCGCCGCCGAAAGCGCGCATCCGCGCAAGGGCTATGTGACCCAGCACATCGAGCCGGAATGGCTCAATGGCGGCGATGTCGACGTCTATCTGTGCGGCCCGGTCGCGATGGTGGAGGCGGTGCGCAACTGGCTGAAGGAAAGCGGCGTCACGCCGGCTTCCTTCCATTTCGAAAAATTCTCTTCCAGCAGCGAGGCTTGAACATTATGCGTACCTATACCCGTTTCACCGACAAGGTCGTGGTCATTACCGGCGCCGCCCAGGGCATCGGCCGTGGCGTGGCGCTGGCAGCCGCCGAAGAGGGCGCGCTGCTGGTGCTGGCGGACCGCTCCGAACTGTTGCAGGAAGTGGCGGCGGAAATCACCGCGCAAGGCGGCAAGGTCCTGACGGTGTATGCCGACCTGGAAACCTATGCCGGCGCCCAAAAAGTGGTGCAGGCCGCGCTTGACGCCCATGGCCGCATCGATGTGATGATCAATAACGTCGGCGGCACCATCTGGGCCAAGCCTTTTCAGGAATACCAGGAAGCGGAGATCGAGGCGGAAGTGCGCCGCTCGCTGTTTCCCACCCTGTGGTCTTGCCGCGCTGTGTTGCCATGCATGATAGAGCGCAAGGCGGGGGTGATCGTCAATATCTCGTCGATCGCCACGCGCGGCATCTATCGCATTCCCTATTCGGCGTCCAAGGGCGGCGTCAATGCCATGACCGTCAGCCTGGCGCTGGAACACGCGGCCGACGGCATCCGCGTCAATGCGGTCGCCACCGGCGGCACCGAAGCGCCGCCGCGCAAGGTGCCGCGCAATCCCAACAAGCTCTCGCCGCAGGAAGAAGTCTGGTACCAGGGCATCATCGACCAGACCAAGGCGTCCACCCTGATGGGCCGCTACGGCACCATCGACGAGCAGGTGCGCGCGATCCTGTTCCTGGCCTCGGACGAAGCGTCCTACATCACCGGTACCATCCTGCCGGTGGGCGGCGGCGACCAGGGCTGATTGCGCTTCCCTTCGCGTTTGCCGGCGTCAGTCGGCAAACGCATCGAACATCACGCCGCGCAGCCACTGTATGCCGGGTTCCTTGTGGAACTTGGCATGCCAGAACAGGCTGATGGCAATTTCCGGCAACTCGACAGGAATCGCCGCGGATTTCAGGCCGAATGGCGCCAGGCATTCCTGCGCATAGCGCTCGGGCACCGTCGCCACCATGTTGGTGCGCGACAGGATGTGGCCGACCGCGACAAAGTGCGGCACGGTCAGCTTGATGTTGCGGCTTATGCCCTTGGCTGAAATGGTTTCGTCGAGCCGGGCATGGCCGATTTCCGAGGCGCCCACCACCACGTGCTCGGCTGCGGAAAACTCCGCCGCGCTGATTTCGCCCTTGTCCAGCGCATGGCCGGCGCGGAACATGCAGACATAGCGTTGCTTGAACAGGCGGCGCTGGAAAAATCCCGCTTTCAGTTCCGGCAGCAGGCCGACGGCCATATCCACCTGGCCGGCTTCCATCGCCTCGCGCAAATTGAGCGAGGCATTGCGCACGGTGTTGATGGAGACGCCAGGCGCAATGCCGGCCAGTTTGTCCATCAGCTTGGGCAAGAAATAGATTTCACCGATATCGTTCATGCCGATGGTGAAGCGGCGCGTGCTGGAGGCGGCGTCGAACGTGACATGCTGGTTCAGGCTGGTTTCTATCGTGTTCAGGGCATAGGCGATCGGCTCGGCCAGTTGCAGCGCGTAGGGGGTTGGCTCCATGCCGCGCGACGTGCGCAGGAACAGCTCGTCGTTGAGCAGGCGCCGCAGGCGATTCAAGGCATTGCTGACCGCCGGCTGGCTCATGCCCAGCTTCTCGGCAACCGCAGAGACGCGCCGCTGCAGCAGCAGTTGATTGAAAATCAACAGCAAATTCAGATCCAGATCTTTCAATTCCATAAGCAGTATTCATCTGAGTGATACGGTCAATTCACCACATTCTATAGATTAATTTTGCTGCGGTTAATAGAATTCGTCCTGTCTGATCATTGAGCAGGATAGCCGCAAGACATGGAACTCGTCGTACAACCCCTAGACCGCACACTGACCGTGAATGCTGGCGCGAATTTGCTGGAAACGCTGCGTGAAAACGGCATTCCGGTGTCGTACAGCTGCATGGCGGGGCGCTGCGGCACATGCCGTTGCAAGGTCGTCGACGGCCAGATTCTCGAATCCGGGCCCGAGTCGAAAGTGACCAATCCCAACGAGGGACGCTACGTGCTGGCTTGCATGAGCGCGATCACGGAAAGTTGCACGATCGAAATTCCCGACATGGATGAGGTGGTCAATCATCCGGCAAAAATTCTCAAGGCGACCGTGCTGGCGATCGAGGACATGACGCACGATATCAAGCGCCTGCGCCTGCGTTCGGCCAAGCCGCTGGAATTTTCCGCCGGCCAGTATGCCACCCTGCAGTTTTCTCCCGAACATATCCGCCCGTACTCGATGGCCGGCATCGCCGGCGACGACGAACTCGAATTTCACGTGCGCATCGTGCCCGATGGCCGTGTCAGCAATTACATTGCCCGGCAGTTGAAAGTCGGCGATGTCGTGCGCGTTTCCGGTCCCCTGGGCACGGCTTACCTGCGCCAGAAACATGCAGGTCCGATGCTGTGCATCGGCGGCGGCACCGGCCTGGCGCCAGTCCTGTCGATCGTGCGCGGCGCGCTGGCGGCGGGCATGAGCAATCCCATCCATCTGTATTTCGGCGTGCGCTCGCCGCGCGATATCTATGGCGCCGAGTGGCTGCAAGAACTGGCAGCGCGCCACGCCAACCTGCACGTGCACATCGTGGTCGCCACCGGCAGCGATGACCCGGCGCACCGCAGCGGTCTGGTGACCGATGCGGTGGCGCAGGACTGGGACAGCCTCGAAGGCTGGCGCGCCTATCTGTGCGGCGCGCCACCGATGGTGGATGCCGCCGCCATGCTGGTCAGGCAAAAAGGCATGCAGGCTGAGCATGTCTATGCGGATGCCTTTTATCCAAGCGCAGTTTGATGCCGCTGCACGAAATATCCATTCTTAGAGGAGACAGTCATGGGTGATATTCCCGCCGTTTTTCCGACCGGGCCAACCTGGGAGGGCGAGGGCACGAGCCGCGTGCCATTCTGGGCCTACACTGACCCGGCAATCTACAAGCGCGAGCTCGAGCGCCTGTTCTATCACGGTCACTGGTGCTATGTCGGGCTGGAAGCCGAGATTCCGAACCACGGCGACTTCAAGCGCACCGTGATCGGCGAGCGCTCGGTGGTGATGACGCGCGCCGAGGATGGCGCCATCCACGTGGTGGAGAACGTCTGCGCCCACCGCGGCATGCAATTCTGCCGCGAGCGCCATGGCAACAAGAAAGAACTGGTGTGCGCCTACCACCAGTGGAACTATTCCCTCAAGGGTGATTTGCAGGGCGTGCCATTTCGCCGCGGCGTCAAGCAGGACGGCAAGGTTGTCGGCGGCATGCCGAAGGACTTCAAGGTGGAAGAGCATGGCCTGACCAAGCTGAAGGTCGCGATCCGCGGCGGCGTCGTGTTCGCCTCGTTCGACCACGATGTCGAATCGCTGGAAGATTTCATGGGCCCGGAAATCATGCAGTATTTCGACCGCCTCTTCGACGGCCGCAAGCTCAAGATCCTCGGCTACAACCGCCAGCGCATCCCCGGCAACTGGAAGCTGATGCAGGAAAACATCAAGGACCCGTACCATCCCGGCTTGCTGCACACCTGGTTCGTGACCTATGGCCTGTGGCGCGCCGACAACAAGTCGCAACTCAAGATGGATGCGCGCCACCGTCATGCGGCCATGATTTCGACCCGCAACAATGCCAAGGTCAAGTCGGAGGAAGTCACCGCCGGCGTCACCAGCTTCAAGGAATCGATGCAGGTCAATGACCAGCGCCTGCTCGACATCGTGCCGGAAGAGTGGTGGGGCGGCCCCACCGCAGTGATGATGACGCTGTTCCCGAGCGTGATTTTCCAGCAGCAGGTCAACAGCGTGTCGACCCGCCATATCCAGCCGAATGGCCATGGTTCCTTCGATTTCGTCTGGACCCACTTCGCCTTCGAGGACGACACCCCGGAAATGATCCAGCGCCGCCTGATCCAGGCCAACCTGTTCGGCCCGGCCGGCTTCGTCTCGGCCGACGATGGCGAAGTGATCGAATTGTCGCAGGAAGGCTTCGAGCAAAAACCGCATCACCGCGCACTGGTCGAACTGGGCGGCGCCGAGATCGGCGATACCGACCACATGGTGACCGAGACGCTGATTCGCGGCATGTATGAATACTGGCGCAAAGTAATGGGAGTATGAAAATGACTGATTTCACCACGTATCTGGAATTGACCCAGCTGTATGCCGATTATGCGGCTGCCATCGATAGCGAAGACTGGGATAAATGGGTCAGCTTTTTTTCCGAGGAATGCGAATACCGCGTGCAGCCGCGCGAAAATTACGAACGCGGCTTCCCGCTGGCGACCCTGGCGCTGCTCAGTAAAGGCATGCTGAAGGACCGCGTCTACGGCATCTGTGAAACCCTGTTCCACGACCCGTACTACCAGCGTCACGTGGTGGGCCTGCCGCGCATCCTGCAAGCCGATGGCGATGTCATCGTGTCGGAAGCCAATTACGCGGTGTTCCGCACCAAGCTGAGCCAGGACACCACGGTCTTCAACGTCGGCCGTTATCTGGACCGCATCAGGAAGACGCCGGAAGGCCTGAAATTCGAATCCCGGCAGTGCATTTACGACACCGAGATGATCCCCAATTCCATCATTTATCCGATTTGAGGCTGACATGACACAAAACTGGACCGACGTCGTGCCATTTGACGAAGTGCCGCAAGATGACGTGATCGGCGTCGAAATCGCCGGCAAGGACATCGCGCTCTACAACGTCGACGGCGAGATTTTCGCCACCGATAACATCTGCACGCATGGCCATGCGCGCCTGTGCGACGGCTTTTTGGATGGCCATGAAATCGAATGCCCCCTGCACCAGGGCAAGTTCGATATTCGCAACGGCCGCGCCACCTGCGCGCCGATCACGGAGGATACGCGCACCTATCCGGTCAAGATCGAGGGCGGCCGGGTTTTCCTGGCATTCGAGTAAATCAGTCGTCAATACCAAATCATAAATAAGGAGATCGCCATGCAATTTTCCAAATTCATTCCCGCACTCGCTGCCACCGCCCTGATGGGCGCCGCTCCGCTGGCCTCGGCCCAGGTCAAGATCGGCCTGACCGGCCCGATGTCGGGCCCGGTGGCGCTGGTCGGCCAGGATCAATACGACGGCTTCATGCTGGCGGTCGAACAGCTCGGCGGCAAGCTGGGCGGACAAGTCGCCACGATCCTCAAGGAAGACGATCAGCTCAAGCCGGAACTGGGCAACCAGATCGTGCGCAAGCTGATCGACAAGGAGCGCGTGCATGCCATCGTCGGCCTCGGCTTTTCGAATGTCGTGATGGCCAGCGTCAAGCCCATCGTCGAATCCGGCACGGTCGCCATCGCCACCAACTCCGGCACCTCCCCGCTGGCCGGCGCAGGTTGCGCCGCCAACATCTTCTCGACCGCCTGGCAAAACGATGGCGCGCCTGAAGCCATGGGCAAGTACATGCAGGACAAGGGCATCAAGAATGTCTACCTGCTGGCGCCGAACTATCAGGCCGGCAAGGACATGCTGACCGGCTTCAAACGCTATTTCAAGGGCAATATCGTCGAGGAAGTCTATACCCAGGTCGGCCAGACCGATTATTCGGCCGAGATCGCCCAGGTGCAGGCCAGCAATCCTGACGCGGTGTTTGCCTTCTATCCGGGCGGCATGGGCGTGAACTTCGTCAAGCAGATGAGCCAGGCCGGCCTGCTGCCGAAGCTGCCGGTGTACTCGGTCTTCATGGTCGACGGCACCACCATGCCGGCGTTGCGCGAGGCCGCGGTTGGCAGCGTGATGGGCATGATGTGGGACTCGGTGTTGAACAATCCGGAAAACAACAAGTTCGTCAAAGCCTTCGTCGTCAAGCACAAGCGGGTGCCGAGCGAATACGCGGCAGCGGCTTTCGATGCGGCGCAAATACTCGACGTGGCGTTCAAGAAGGTCGGCGCCAAGCTCGACGACAAGAAGGCGCTGGCTGCCGCGGTCAAGGCGGCGGGCGCGGAAATCCGCTCGGTGCGCGGGCCGTTCCGCTTCAACAATAACAACATGCCGGTGCAAAACTACTACGCATTCAATGTGGTCAAGGAAGGCAACCAGGTCGTGACCAGGCAGATCAGCGTCGCCCTCGCCAACCATGCCGATGCGTACAGCAGCAAGTGCGCGCTGAAATAAGCCCTGAAACAAGGATAGCAAAGTGAGCCTCAGTCTCATCCTCTCGCAGCTCTTGAACGGACTCCAGTTCGGAGTCCTGCTTTTCCTTTTGGCGGCGGGACTCACGCTGGTGTTCGGCATCATGAGTTTCGTGAACCTGGCGCATGGCTCGCTGTACATGCTGGGGGCGTATTTCGCCGCCACCGCCTACAACCAGACCGAGTCCTTTACCCTGGCTGTGCTGGCGGCGCTGGCCGGCTGCATCGTGGTCGGCATGGCGCTCGAACGGCTGGCGGTGTCGCGCCTGTACGGGCGCGACCATCTCGACCATGTGCTGGCCACTTTCGGCATGATGATGTTCTTTAACGAGGCCGCGCGCATGATGTGGGGGCCGCAGCCTTACTTCCTGCCGGTCCCCGACATGTTGTCCGGCACGGTGAATCTGCTGGGCATCAGCTACCCGTCGTATCGTTTCGCCATCATCCTGGTCGGCCTGCTGGTCGCGGTCGGCGCCCATCTGCTGATGCACAAGACGCGGCTGGGCATGCTGATCCGCGCAGGTTCGGTCAATCCGACCATGGTCGGCGCGCTCGGCGTCAACATCAAGCTGCTCAACGCCTTCCTGTTCGGCCTCGGCGCCGCCCTGGCCGGCCTGGCTGGCGTGATGGCCGGCCCGATCCTGTCGGTGCAGGTCGGCATGGGCGAGCCGGTGCTGATCACCACGCTGGTGGTGATCGTCATCGGCGGCATCGGCTCGGTGAGCGGCGCATTCTATGCCTCTCTGATCGTCGGCATCGTCGACACCATGGGCCGCGCCTTCCTGCCGACGCTGTTGCGCGACATGATGAGCCGCGAGGCCGCCAATGCGGCCGGACCGGCGCTGGCGTCGATGCTGATTTATATCCTGATGGCAGTGGTGCTGGCGCTGCGTCCCCAGGGCCTGTTTCCCGCCCGGAGAACATGATGCAAAAACAATCCTCCTTGCGCCTGGCGACGATCTTGCCGGCGCTTATGCTGCTGATGCTGGCGGTGGTGCCGTTTGCCGCCAGTTATTTTGAGCAGCCTTTCTACCTGACGTTTTTCGGCCGCATCATCATTTATGCGATCGCCGCCACCGCCCTGAACCTGGCGCTCGGTTACGGCGGCCTGGTGAGCCTGGGTCATGCGCTGTTCATGGGCCTGGGTTCCTACAGCGTCGCCATCGCCGGCTTCCATGAAGTCGACAGCGGCCTGATGCACCTGGCGATCACGGTCGCGGTGTGCGCGCTGGTCGGCCTGGTGACCGGCGCCATCAGCCTGCGCACTTCCGGCATCGCCTTCATCATGATCACGCTGGCGTTCGGCCAGATGGGTTATTTCGTTTTTGTCAGCCTGAAGCAATACGGCGGCGACGACGGCATCTCCATTGCAGCCACCAGCAAGCTGTTCGGTCTGGATCTGGGCAACTCGATCACCGTGTATGTCACGGCCTTCGTGATCCTGCTGGCGCTGCTGTTGTGGATGGCCAGGCTGCGCGTGTCGCCGTTCGGCATGGTGCTGCGCGGCGCCCGCGAGAACGCCCGCCGCATCAATGCGATCGGCTTGCCGAGCAAGCGCTACCAGTTGCTGGCCTATGTGATGTCATCGGTGCTGTGCGGCGTCGCCGGCCTGCTGCTGGCGAACCTGAATGCGTTCGCCTCGCCCTCGACCATGTCGTGGACGGTGTCGGGCGAGCTGATCGTGATGGTCGTGCTGGGCGGCCTCGGTTCGGTGTTCGGCCCCTTGCTGGGCGTGCTGGCATTCCTCGGCATTGAAGAAATACTGAAAGGTTACACCGAGCACTGGATGGCGCTCTTCGGCCCCATGATCGTGCTGGTGGCGCTGATGGGCAAGGCCGGCGTCGTCGGCGTCCTGGAAAAAATCGACCACCGCTGCAAACCGGGTGCTGCCGCAGCAGTCCCGCCGGCGGCGCAGACAGGGGAGTCCGCAGCATGAATAGCCTGTTATCCACGGAGTCGCTGGTCAAGCGCTATGGCGCCCTGACCGTCACCGATGGCGTCTCGATCGATGTGCGCCCCGGTGAAGTCCATGCAGTGATCGGCCCCAACGGCGCCGGCAAGACCACCCTGATCAACCAGCTTTCGGGTGAATTGCAGTCCGACCAGGGCCGCGTCATGTTCGCCGGCGAAGACGTCACGGCGCTGCAGATCAACGCGCGCGCCAGGCGCGGCTTGCTGCGCTCCTACCAGATCACCTCGATTTTCGAGAATTTCACGGTGCGCGAAAATGCCATGCTCGCCGCCATCGGCGCCAAGGAGCATGCCTTCCGCTTCTGGCGGCCGCTGCTCGGCCGCGCCAGGTTTGCCGGCGTCGTCGAGGAAGCCTTGCAGCTGACCGGCCTGACGCATCGCGCCGACGTGCTGGCCGATAACCTCGGCTACGGCGAGCGGCGTCAGCTCGAGCTGGCGATGGCGCTCGCTGCGCAGCCGAAATTCCTGCTGCTCGACGAGCCCATGGCCGGCATGAGCGTGCAGGAATCGAGCGCCGTGGTGTCGCTGATCCAGCGTCTCAAGGGCCAATACGCGATCCTGCTGGTCGAGCACGACATGGATGCCGTGTTTGCGCTGGCCGACCGCATCAGCGTGCTGGTGTATGGAAAGATCATCTTCACCGGCACGCCCGACGAGATCCGCGCCCATCCGGAAGTCAAGGCGGTGTACCTCGGTGAAGAAGTCGAATAAGGAAGGCCAGATGTCGAATTTATTGAAAGTGCAGGATCTGCAGGCGGCTTACGGTCATGCGCAGGCACTGTTTGGCGTGTCCTTCGAGATCAACAAGGGCGAGGCGATCACGCTGCTGGGCCGCAACGGCATGGGCCGCTCGACCACCATCAAATGCCTGTTCGGCCTGTTGCCGGTGATGTCGGGCTCCATCAGCTTTTGCGGTCAGCGGATCAACAAGCTGCCGTCCTACAGCATTGCGCGCCTGGGGCTGGGCCTGGTGCCGGAAGGGCGCCAGGTTTTTCCCAACCTGACGGTGGAAGAGAACCTGGTCGCCACCGCCCGTGCCCCGGCCGCGAACAATCGCACCGCCCGCGTCTGGACGCTCAAGCGCGTGTACGAATTTTTCCCGCGCCTGCAGGAGCGCCGCAGCAATCTCGGATCGCAATTGTCCGGCGGCGAGCAGCAAATGCTGGCAATCGGCCGCGCCCTGATGACCAATCCGCAATTGCTGGTGCTGGATGAGGCGACCGAAGGTCTGGCGCCGATCATCCGCGCGGAAATCTGGGCGGCATTGAAGGAATTGAAGCACGAAGGCCTGTCGCAGATCATCATCGACAAGAATGTCCGTGCATTGCTCGACTTCACCGACCGCCATTACGTTCTGGAGAAGGGCCATGTCGTCTGGCAAGGCGATTCCCGGGCCCTGCAAAGCGAGCCGCACGTCATTGAGCAATATCTGGGCGTGTAATCAGTCACGCATCAGGCGGTGGATGAATTCATCTACCGCCTGGCGTGCCTGCGCATCGTGAAACGTGCCGTGGTTGTGTCCCTGGGTATTGAAAATATTCAACCAGCGCTGGTCGACCTTGTGCATGAGCCGGTGCAGTTCGCTCTGGCTGGGCAGGGTAATATGTCTTGATGCAAGTCGTCCGGCCATCCTCTGGCCACAGTTTCCTTTCAGATTTTCCTGCGGGAACCATGAGTCGTTGTCGTAAGACAGGGTGAGCAGCGGCGTCTCCGGCGGCAGGAATATGCCGTGCAGCGGCGCATAGCCCCGGTGGGTGCAAGTCCATGACGCTGCGATTACCCCGCGAAATCCCCGCAACGGCGTGCGCACTGCCGCGATGGCGCCTTCGCTGTAGCCCATCAAAAACAGGTTCTTGCCGTCGTACCAGGGCTGTTTTTCTATCTGTTGCTTCGCGTAGGCAATTTCGGCCAGCCGCATGTCATGTACCGGCGGATGCACGCCGCCATGATCGTCGATCGTCTCGCAGCGCCGCTTGTGGTTGGGGCGGGCGAAGCTGTCCGGCATGATGACCAGCAGTCCCTGTGCTGCGAAAAACTTTCCCCAGTCGGAATGTTCCTGGGTTTCGAAGCCCCAGCAGCCATGCATGAAGAGCACGACAGGCCAGCGCTTGCCTGCCGTGATGCGGTCGAGCGTGGTCGGCGTGGTGGTGAATGGCAAATAGACGCGCGCGTGCTGCCAGCTGATCGACACGTCCTGGCGGACATATTCTGCCGTCCAGGTGGTCATGAGCGGTTGCGTTGCAAGCTGCCGGGCGGGTGCGCTGCCGGTGGCGGTGCTGGCGCATGCGCAATACAGCAGGCATAAAAAGCCAAGGACTGATTTCGTGTAAACCTGGAGCATGCCGACATTAATTACATATCGCGCGATGCTTATGGAATATTCTTGGCAAAGATTTGATTTTTATTTATTCATGATTTTGCTAGTGGCGGCGCTGCTATGTCGTGCTGATGGCGCCCAATTATTGGGCGGCTGCATCAATGTGGGGCGGCAATAAAAAACGGATGTATTTATCGCATATGGTATATTTCAAACCCACTGGCGCGGATCATTCTTATAAAAAGCAGGCAAAAGCACTGCTTACATCATGCGCGCCACATAGCGGGGAGACACGCTGAGTGATTTGCTGAGTGATTGATCGTCTGGCACATTTTTTGCGTAAATGTGCGTAACGGTCAGAATGGTATTTCAGTGCGCTCGGAAAACTGAACCCCGGTATCTGGTTGTTATCATTTATCCAGGAGACAGACTTTGGCACACCCCATCTTTCCTTCCCTGACTCCCGCAGACTCCGTGCTGTCAGGTTACGGCCTGTGTGAAACATCCGATATTGAAGAGGCGCGCTCGGTGGGCGAGCGCATCTTTTGCAAAAACGCCATCTATTCGAAAGATCCCCAGTTCAATGCGCGTGTCAAATATCGGCGTGTAGGTAGTCTAGGCGTGGGGCGCATGACCTATGGCGGCGAGACCATCATCGCTCCGGACGTGATGGAATCGTTTTCGCTGATCCAGATCCCGATCAGGGGGCGTGAATTTATCGATTCGGACGGCAAGCGAGCCTTGTTCGAGTCCGAGCAGGGCGTAGTGCTGAATGCGCACGCCCGCACGCGCATCCAGCACATGGGAGATACCGAGAAAATCATCATCCGCGTCGATAACGATGTGGTCAAGCGTCAGTGCCAGCAGCATCTGGGGCGCACCTTGCAAAAGGATGTCGAGTTCAAGATGGAAATGCCGCTGGATACGCCCGACGGCCGCAGCCTGAACCAGATGTTGGCGTGGATGTGCGATGTCCTGTCGAATACGGATAAGCTGTCGCCGCTGTTGAGCACCCAGTTCGAAAGCACGTTCGTGGGCATGTTGTTGAGCTGCCAGCCCAACAACTACAGTGAGGAACTGAGCGAGGACAAAGGCCAATCGATCGCGCCGTCTTTCGTCAAGCGAATCGAGCATTACATCGAAGAGCATGCCCACGAGCCGATCTCGGTGGGTGATCTGGCGGAATATGCCGGCGTCAGTACGCGCTCGCTGTTCTCCGGTTTCCGCCGTTTTCGCAATACCTCGCCGATGCATTACCTGAAGGAAGTTCGCTTGCGCCGTGTGCACGACGAACTTCTGTCGGCTCAACCTTCCAGCGGGACGGTGACCACCATCGCATTCCGCTGGGGCTTCAGCCATCTGGGCCACTTCACGACCGACTACAAGCGCCGCTTCGGTGAAACCCCGTCCGAAACATTGATGCGTTCTTGATCCGCAATATCTCGTCGATGCATTACCTGTAGAAGTTCGCTTGCGCCGGGCGACGCGAACTCCTGCAGCGCCCACCTGCCGCGGCAGGTAACTGCCGTCGCATGCCACTGGGGCCTCATCCATCTGGGGCCCTTCACGGCCGACTTCAAGCGCCGCTGCGGCGAAATCCCTCCGAAACATTGTGGTGTTGCCGATCGCTATTCTGCATTTACGGGATAGTGGTTTCGTCTGCGGGAGCGCCAGCCGGGTCCGACGTGCCATAGGATTAGCTCCGACACGGGTGCTGTCGGCTGCGCTTGCGCGGCGCACGCGGCATTTTGCTGTTGTGCGGGCAGGACTCGAACTTATTACCAGATCAAGGAGACCGAAATGAATGCTTCGAACCCGATGAAGGCGATGCGCGTACATGAATCCGGCGGCCGTTTTCAGCTGGACACGCTGCCGCGACCGGCGCTGTTACGCCCGACGGATGTGCTCGTCGAAGTCAAGGCGTCCGGCGTCGTGCCAAACCTGCGCAACGTGATGAGCAACTATGGCGAGCGTTCGTACCTGACGGTGCCGGACTTGCCCGCGATTTATGGTCTCGATACCGCAGGTGTGGTCGCCGAAGTCGGTACGGCTGTCACTGGCATCGTGCCGGGCGACCGTGTGTACATCAATCCGGGCCGTTCGTGCGGATCGTGCCATGCCTGCCGGATCGGCGAGCCGACAAACTGTGTCGCGTACACCTTCCAGGGCTATTTCGGGTTCGGACCGCGTTCCAGGCAGATTTATCGGCAGTACCCGTACGGGGGCTTTAGCCAGTATGCAACTGCGCCGGCCGACGGCCTCGTCAAGCTGCCGCCGTCAGTAAGTTTCGAGCAGGCTGCCCGTTTCGGCTATTTGGGTACGGCCTATTCGGGCTTGCGCAAGGCCGGTGTCGGAGCGGGCAAGACCGTCCTGATCAGCGGTGCAAGCGGGACCCTGGGCCTTGGTGCTGTGCAGATCGCGCGTGCGATGGGTGCGGTCAGGATTTTTTGCGTCGCGCGCAATGCCGAGCTGCTCGAACGTGTGCGTGCGCTTGATCCGGAGCGAATTCGCACGTTCTCGCATGGTTCAGGCGATCTTGGTGAATGGGTCAGGAGCGAGACGGATGGCGTGGGTGTCGACGCAGTGCTCGACGCGATCGGTCCCGGCGCGTCACACCAGGTCACGCTCGATTGCATCAAGGCACTGCGCCGCGGCGGTCGCCTGGTCGAGGTGGGAGCGATGTCCGATCCGCTGCCGCTGAACCTGCACGAACTGATGTGCTCGCAGATCAGCCTGGTCGGTTCATTGTGGTTTTCGGTCGGCGAAGGTCAGGATCTCGCCTACATGGCAGCAGCGGGAACGCTGGACTTGAGCGTGTTCGAGCATCACCGATATGCGCTGGAGCAGGCCAACGAGGCGCTCGCCGACGCCGAGCAGCGCAAGGGCGGTTTCGTCAACGTGGTGATTGTGCAGTAAGCGCACGGTCCATATGCAACAAGAACAAGGAGCTTGAAATGGTGAGACGTATCGTAACGGGTGAACGGAACGGCAAGTCGGTGGTGGTGTCTGATGGTCTGGTCGAGAATACGCACGACTATGCGTCAGTCCCTGGTTTTCGCACTACGTTGGCATGGGCCACGACCGAGGCCGAGCCCACGTTGCCATTCGGTGGAGGCGACCCGGTGGTCGGCATCCAATCCATGTTGCCCGCGCCACATGGTACACGCGTGATAGTCGTGCAATTCCCTCCCGACAGCGTGATGGCCGCGCCGGGCTTCGATGGCGCCGCGGCCGGTGCGGAATACGCAAAGTACCTGCCAGGTCTGGCCGAGAGCTTCGATACCGACGGTTCCGGTTTTCATCGCACCGCGACGATCGACTACGACGTGATCCTGTCCGGCGATCTTTGGCTTGAGCTCGACGATGGCGAGATCCGTCATCTGAAAGCCGGCGACGTCGTAATCCAGAACGGCACGCGCCATGCATGGCGCAACCGGACCGAAACGCCGGCAGTGATGCTGTCCGTTCTCATCGCCGCCAAATAACGCCACCCTGACAGTTCACCACAGGAGTCTCCACATGTCCCATCATCACGCACACGCGCAACAGGGCGGATTTGATGAGAACGCCGCCGAGCAGCTTGAGTGGAGCGACGCGATGCTGCTCGGCCATGGCCCGATGGACGATGCACATGAAGAATTTGTGCATGTCGTCAAGGCGCTTGCCGCATGTAATGCGGTAACGGCCCTCGGCTGCCTTCAGGCGGTCGAGGATCATCTGCTTGCGCATTTCGGCACCGAGCTGGAATTGATGAAACGGACCGAGTATCCAGCGATGGATTGCCATCTCGACGAGCACCAGAAGGTACTCGACACGGTGCAGCAGGTGAACCGGCTGGCGCAGGCCGGGCAGGTCGGCCTGCGCGACGTGCGCCGCCTTGCCGCTGCGCTCGCGGACTGGTTCCCGAAGCACGCAACTTACCTGGATTCCGCTTTGTCCGCATGGATCAGCAAACGCAGGCATGGGGGTGTGCCGGTGATTCTGCGGCGCGACCTTGGCGATGGTGTGCAGCGAGAATCGATCCTGGCCTGAGCCACGGCGGCCCGTATGAACAACGAAATGATTGGAAAGTACTGTTCTGAAGGAGGGCTATATGTCGATGAAAGATAAGGTGGGCCTGGTGACGGGGGGGGGCTCTGGCATGGGGCGCGCGGCTGCGCTGGCGCTCGCAGCCGACGGCGCGACGGTGGTACTTGCCGGTCGCACCGAGGACAAGCTTGCCATTGTGCGCGACGAAATCGTCAAGTCGGGCGGCAAGGCCGAGATCCATGTGATGGACGCCTCGCGCCGCGAAGACAACGAGGCGCTCGTCCAGTTCATCGAGTCGCGTTTCGGCCGACTCGATTTCGCGTTCAACAATGCGGGCGGTCACGCCGACTTCAAGCCGATCGACCAGACCCCGGTCGAGGAATCGGAATGGGTCATCGACCTCAACTTCAAGGGGGTCTATTACGGCGTGAAGTACCAGGTCGAGGCAATGTTGCGCGCGGGTGGCGGTACGATCGTGAACAATGCGTCGATCTTCGGCCTGCGCGGCATGAATGGCATTGCCCACTATGTGGCGGCCAAGCACGCGGTCGTTGGTCTCACGAAGGCGGTCGCAAAAGAGTACGCGGGCCAGAACATCCGTATCAATGCGGTTTGCCCTGGCGCGACCGAGACGCCGAATTACATGCGTTCGACGGACGGCGACGTCCATCTGCTCGATGACATGATCCCCATGCATCGCATCGGCCAGCCGCAGGAAGTGGCTGAGGCCGTGCTGTACCTGCTGTCGGGCAAGTCGGCTTACATGACTGGTACGACGCTGTCGGTCGACGGCGGCATGACAGCCTGAGGCAAGCAGCGGCGCACAGAGTTGTCTGTTCGCATGGCAGTGCACAGTGCGCAATGAGAAGTACATCCACTACTACAATCACGACCGCATCAAACGCAAATTGAAAGGGCTGGGTCCTGTGCAATACAGAACCCAGCCCTTAGTCACTTCTTGGTTTGATATCAGCGTCCAACTTTACGGGGTCGGTGTTTTTCTGCATTGGCGGGATAGTGAATTCACCTACGGGAGCGCCAGCCGGGATGCTGCTACGTACTATGGGATCAACTGCTTCGCATAACGTGAAGCGTTTTTCCCATACCGTAAGGAGGCTTTCATGGCAGATCAACCCGTAGTCCGTCGCCGCGTCGTCAAGAACGGCATCAGCGAAGAGCGCACCAATAACAGCAAAGTCCAGAGCCAGTATCAGCCGTACAAGGATGCAGCATGGGGCTTCATCAATCATTGGTATCCGGCCTTGTTCACTAAGGATCTGTCGGAGGACCAAGTCGAGGGTATCCAGATCTGCGGTATTCCCATCGTGCTGCGCCGTGTGGACGGCAAGATCTATGCGTTGAAGGATCAATGTCTGCACCGCGGCGTTCGCCTGTCGGAGAAGCCGATGTGCTTCAACAAGGAAACGATCTCCTGCTGGTACCACGGTTTCACCTTCAATCTCGAATCGGGTCTGCTGGCGACGATCGTGGCCAACCCTGACGACAAGCTGGTCGGCACGACCGGCATCACGACCTATCCGGTACAGGAAGTGGCCGGCATGATCTTCGTGTTCGTGCGCGAAGACGATTTCCCGGATGCCGATGTGCCGCCGCTGTCCGACGACCTGCCGTTCCGCTTCCCGGAAAACAGCGAGCGCTTCCCGCACCCGCTGTGGCCGGCCGCACCGAGCGTGCTGGACGACAACGCCGTGGCGCTGGGCATGCACCGCACCGGCTTCGGCAACTGGCGCATCGCCTGCGAAAACGGCTTCGACAATGCGCATATCCTGGTCCACAAGGACAACACCATTGTTCACGCGATGGACTGGGTGCTGCCGCTGGGCATCTTGCCTGCCGCCGACGATTGCATCGCCACCGTCGAAGATGACAAGGGGCCCAAGGGCCTGATGCAGTGGCTGTTCACCGACAAGTGGGCGCCGGTGCTGGAAAACAAGTTGCTGGGCCTGAAAATCGAAAATACCAAGGGGCGTTTCTATCGCACCTCGGTCGTGTTGCCAGGCGTGTTGATGGTCGAGAACTGGCCGGAAGAGCACGTGGTTCAGTACGAATGGTACGTGCCGATCACCGATGACACCCACGAATACTGGGAGGTGCTGGTGCGCGTCTGTCCGACCCAGGCTGACCGCGAGAAGTTCCAGTATCGCTTCGACCGCGTCTACAAGCCGCTGGCGCTGCACGGCTTCAACGACTGCGACCTGTACGCCCGTGAGGCCATGCAGAACTTCTATGCCGACGGCACCGGCTGGGACGACGAGCAACTGGTGGCGACCGACGTATCGCCGATCACCTGGCGCAAGCTGGCCTCGCGCTGGAACCGCGGTATCGCCAAGCCAGGACGTGGCGTGGCTGGCGCGCTGAAGACCACCAGCCTGCGCTTCAAGGATACGGCCGACGGCATGCGCCCCGGCTACCAGGTCCCGAAGATCCCGGACGACGCGTAAACCATGCACGGGGCCGCGCATCCTGCTCGGCCCCGTTGCGCCGCCCTTGCCGCCCGAGGGCCGCGACTTTCGCATTGCCTCTTCTTCCGTGGCCTGGAGTGAACATGGAAAACGAATTGCACTATCTGGAAATGTCCGAGCTGTCGCAGCTGATCCGCAGCGGCAAAATCTCGCCCGTCGAAGTCACGCAGGCGCAACTGGCACGCATCGACAAGCTCGACGGCAGTCTCAACAGCTATGCCTGCGTCGCGCCGGAGCAGGCGCTGGCGCAAGCGCGCCAAGCCGAAGCCGAACTCGCGCGCGGCGAATGCCGCGGTCCCTTGCATGGCGTGCCAATTGGTGTCAAAGACCTGTTCTGGACGAAGGACATGCCGACCACGGCGGGCACCACGATTTACCGTGACTACCTGGCGCCGGAAGATGCCACGGTGGTGGCGCGCCTGAAGGACGCGGGCGCGGTGATCCTCGGCAAGCTGCGCATGACCGAAGGGGCGTTCGCCATTCATCATCCCGACCTGCCCGCACCGAACAATCCCTGGGGCGCGGCGCATTGGGCCGGCGCTTCGTCCAGTGGCAGCGGCGTGGCCACTGCCGCCGGCCTGTGCTATGCGGCGCTGGGCACCGATACCGGTGGTTCTATCCGCTTTCCCGCCGCGGCCAATGGCCTGACCGGCCTCAAGCCGACGTGGGGCCGCGTGAGCCGGCACGGCGCATTTGAGCTGGCCGCCAGCCTGGACCATGTCGGCCCAATGGCGCGCAGCGCCAGGGACGTGCTTGCGCTGCTGTCCATCATCGCCGGCCATGACCCCAAGGACCCCACCTCGCTGCCTGGCGCGGGTCCGGAAATTTCCGGCATTGAAGCAAGCTTCAAGGGGCTGCGCGTCGGCGTGGACGAAGCCTGGCTGAGTGACGGCGTCGATCCGGTAATCCAGCAAGGCTTGCAGAAAATCATGGCTTTCATCCGTGAAGGCGGTGGCGTCCTGCAAAGCGTGCACATGCCCGATACCCGTGCCGTCAGCACGAACTGGGAGCGTCACTGCGGCGTGCAGACCGCGATCGCGCACGAAGCCACCTACCCGAGCCGCGCCGCCGAATACGGCCCTGCGCTGAGCCGCCTGATCGATGGCGGGCGCGAACTGAGCGGCCTGGATTACCAGCGCATCCTGTTGGCCGCGCAGCGCTTCACCGGCGAAGTCGATGCCTTGCTCGATCGGGTAGATCTGGTGCTGGCGCCGGTGCAGCCCTATGCTGCGCCGACCTACGAGCAACTGGCCGACCTTGCGCTCGACCCTGAGGCCAATCGCCGCCTGATCCAGTTTACTTCGCCCTTCAACGTCAGCGGTCATCCGTGCCTGAGTCTGCCTTGCGGCTTCACGCAGCAGGGCTTGCCGCTGGGCGCGCAATTCATCGGCAAAAAAGGTGCGGAGAGCGTCCTGTGCCGCGCCGGCATGGCCGTGCAGCGCGTCAGCGACTGGCACAAGCAGCATCCGTCCGGAATCTGAATTTCATCATCGCGAGAAACATCATGCATCACGTTACCCTGAACTATGCCGACGGCGTTAGCCGCGGTTTTGACGTCGCTCCCGGCGAGCTCATTCTCAACGCTGCCATCGCCGCCAATATTCCCGTGCTCTACCAGTGCCAGTCGGGAAGCTGCTCTTCATGTGCGAGCAAACTGTCATCCGGCGACGCCCAGACTCGCGCCGGCGCCAGCTCCACCCTCCTGGCCAGCGAAGTGGCCGCCGGCACGCGCCTGCTGTGCGTGTGCGAAGCTAAGTCGGATTGCAGCTTCGATCTCGCCTATACCAGCGAAGCCGGCGCCAGCGTTGCACAGGAAGTTCACGCCTTCATCGATTCGGTCGAACCGATCGCCAGTAATGTCATGCGTCTGACCGTGGACTTGGCCGAGGGAGAATGGATGGCATTCCGCCCAGGCCAGTTCATGCAGATCGAAGTGCCCGGCCTGGGCGTGCTGCGCAGCTATTCGCCCTCGAGCGTGTGCGTCGATGTGCCGAAGCTGGAGTTTTTGATCCGCATCCTGCCCGACGGCGCGATGTCCAACTTCCTGTCGAAAGTGGCCGAGCCCGACCAGGTACTGAAGATCACCGGTCCGTTCGGTTCCTTCTTCCTGCGCGACGAGAAAAAGCGCGCGCCGCACATCTTCGTGGCCGGCGGCACCGGTCTCGCGCCCATCCTGTCAATGATCGATACCTTGCGCCAGAGCGGCGGACGCAAGCCGCCCATGTTGCTCAGTTTCGGCTGCGCCACGCCGGACGCGCTGTTCTGCCTGGAAGACATCGAGTTGCGCAAGCAATGGCTGCCGACACTCGAAGCGCGCATCTGCGTTGACCGCGATCCGCAGAAAGGCATGCATCACGGTAATCCGGTCAGTGCCTTGCGCGAAGGGGATGTGACGCCCGACACCGTCGCCTATCTCTGCGGCCCGCAAGTGATGATCGACGCTGCTACCAGGCGACTGGTCGAGCTGGGCGCGGATCCAGCCAACATCTACAGCGAACAATTTACACCGAGTAATTAAGAAAAGAAACGCAAAGGAACCAGCATGCTGCCCGCTACCACACCCGTCCCGTTTTCCGCCGAACAGAATAAATGGTATGAGCAGGCTTGCGCGAAGATCGACCCCAAGCGCCTGCAACAATTGCTGTTCGACCTGACCGACATCCACAGCCCGACCGGCACGACACGCGCGGCCAGCGAATTCATGGTCGCGCACTTGGGCAAGGTCGGCTTCGATGCCGCCTACCAGCCGCTGACCGACATCAGCGGCAACGTCAAGGCGCAGTACAAGGGCGCCGGAGGCGGTGCTTCCGTGATGCTGTACGCACCGATCGACACGCACCTCGACTGCACGCCGGAAGAGCGCGAACTGCTGACCGGCCCGGCTACCGAAGCCGACATGCAGCCGCGTGCGCAACAGGTCGACGACTGGGTATTCGGCCTGGGCGCATCCAACCCCAAGGGCATGATCGCCACGCTGACCGAAGTTGCCACCGCCCTGATCGAAGCGAAGGTGCCGTTGCGCGGCGACCTGCTGATGGGCATGGCCGATGGCGGCATGCCGGTGGATATCTCGTCGCGCCAGCACGCCGGCATGTCCGGCGGTGTGCTGCACCTGCTCAACCGCGGCATGTATCCCGACTTCGCCATCATCATGAAGCCGTGGAACTGGGTCTATCACGAAGAACCCGGCATGGCCTGGTTCAAGCTGCGTGTCTACGGCACGCTGGGTTATGCGGGCGTGCCGCACGACATCCCGGGCTTCCGCAGCTCGGTCGGCGCCACCGCCACCGTCATTCCCGAACTGGAGCAATGGATCATCGACTATGCCGAGAAAAACACTTCCGGCGTGGTCAAGCCGCATGGCTGGATTGCCGGTGTGCGTGGTGGTAATCCAGAACGTCCGGCCTTTCCGTCCTTCTTGACCGAATTGTTCTTCGACGTGCGCGTCAATCCGCGCTCCTCGCCGGCCGACGTGAAAGCGCAGTTCGCCGCCTTCGTCGCCGACCTCAAGGCACGCCGGCCCGAACTGGAGATGGATTGGGAAATCTACGGCTCCGTGCCTGGCGGCACGACCGATCCGCAGAACTGGATCATCCAGTCCTGCAAGCGCGGCTGGGAACATCTCGAAGGCAAGCCGCATGGCATGCCCGATCTGCTGGGCGGCCAGACCGACGGCGCGGCCTTGCGTCGCTGGGGAGTGCCGACCGCCCGTGTGGGCTGGCCGTGGCCGGCACAAGGCGCGCCGCTGCCAGTGGCGGAAGGATTGGGCGGCATGGGCGCAACCTACATTCCAGAATTGATTCCTTGCGCCAAAAAGATCATGTACGCATTGATCGACACGCTGACGCGTTCGCGCAGCGAAATGGGTTTGTAAATATACGCGTCGCTAAACAATGAAAGGGTTGACCATGAAGAAACGCATCAAGCTCATCGTTCCCGTGCCGATGAACGAACAGACCAAGGCGATGTTCGCTTCGCAGCTTCCTCCAGGCATGGTGCGCGACGACATCGAGGTGGAATTCGTCGGCGCCGGTAGCGTGCTCAGCCTGGCTGACAGTTACTACGACACCACGATGATGGACGCCGCCGTGCTGGCTGCCGGCATGAAAGCTGAAGAGGAGGGCTTCGATGCGGTGTGCATCAATACCGTCAGCGACTCTGGCCTCTACGGCTTGCGCTCGCGCCTGTCGATTCCCGTCATGGCCCCGGGCCAGAGTGCCTTCCATCTCGCCTGCACGCTGGGACACAAGTTCAGCGTCCTGACGATGTGGCCACAGTGGTTTGCGCTCTACCGCAAGACGCTCAAGGAATACAACCTCGAGTCGCGCCTGGCATCGATCCGCTCCATCAATGTGCGTCCCGATACCGAGTCCTTGTTGCAAGGCAAGGAGGAAGTCGTGTTCGGCAAGCTGCTCGAGCAAGCCAAACTCGCCATTGAGGAAGACGGCGCTGACGTGCTGGTGCTGGGTTCCACCACCATGCACCAGTCGCATGCCTACCTCGCTGCCAACCTGCCGGTGCCAGTGCTGAATCCCGGGGTGATCGCCTACAAGATGTGCGAGATGATGCTGGACCTCGGCATCAGCCACAGCAAGACGGCCTTCCCCAGTCCGGAAGTGATCAAGGACCAGGCCTTTCGTATTTGATTCGTATTGGATTTGACATGGCAATTCAGGAGCGTTACATGAGCATATTCCCATCGGCAGCCGAGGCGTTGTCGACCGACCTCAGCATTCACGAAGCGATGACGGCGTTCCGTGCCGGCACGTTGACCAGCACGGCGTTGGTCGAGGCCTGTCTGCGCCGCATCGAGGAACTACAGCATCTGAATGTTTTCGTGACCGTCGATGCGCAAGGCGCGCTGAAAGCTGCCGCGCAAGCCGACATGGATCGCGCCGCCGGCAAGCCGCTCAAGCCGCTGGCAGGCATTCCGATTGTCGTCAAGGACAATATCCATGCCGCCGGGATGCCGTGCACGGGAGGTTCACCCGCACTGGCCGACTTCGTGCCTGCAAAGGATGCGCCCACCGTGCAGAAGCTGCGCGAGGCGGGCGCCATCGTGCTGGGCAAGACCAACCTGCACGAGTTTGCGTTCGGCGCGACCGGCTATAACGGTGCATTCAATACTGGAAGCAAGATCGGCATCCGTAATCCCTACGACAGCGACCGGATTGCCGGTGGTTCGTCCTCTGGCAGCGCGGCCGCAATCGGCGCGCGCATGGCGCTGGCGGCGCTGGGTACGGACACGGGCGGCTCGATGCGCATTCCTTGCGCTTTGAATGGTTGCGCCTCGCTGCGTCCGAGCAGTGGCCGTTACCCGCGCCTGGGCACGATTCCGATTTCCACCAGCCGCGACACCGTCGGGCCGATGGCGCAATGCATGTCCGACGTCGCCTTGCTGGATGCGCTGATCACGGACGAATACGCGCTGCCGCCCATCGAATTGTCGAAGTTGCGTTTGGGCATGCCGGCGCAGTTCTGGCAGGGTCTCGATGAAGACACGCAGCAAGCCGCGATGGCGGCGATGGCGGCGCTCCATGCGCGCGGTGTGGTTGTGGTCGAGATTCCCGATGCGCAGATTTTCGAACTCAATCAGCCGATCGGCTTTCCGGTCGTGATCCACGAAGCGCGGGTCGGCATGCAAGCGTATTTGCGGGAACAAGGCCCGGGCATTTCCATTGAGGAGATGGTCAGCAAGATCCACAGCCCCGATGTGAAGTCGATCTACGAACAGTGGGTACTGCCGGCGAAACTGCCGACGCCAGATGGCATGGTGGACGTTGAGCCGCTGTACGAAGTTGCCGAGAACAGCGGTCGTGCCGCCCTGAAGCAGCATTACCAGCATCTGTACGAGACCTACGCCGTGGATGCGCTGGTTTTTCCCACCACAACCATCATCGCGCCGATAGCGCGTCCCGAAGTCAACGAGCCGGAAACCTTCGGACGCCTGATTCGCAACACCGAACCCGCCGCCAGCGCAGGACTTGCCTGCATCCAGTTGCCGATCGGGCTGGGGCGACGCACCGGCCTGCCGGTCGGGCTGGAACTGGATGCGCCGGCAGGAAGCGATCGCCGTCTGCTGGCGATCGGCATCGCCATCGAATCCGTGCTCGGCCGCATACCGCCGGCCTGAACATTCTCTGGATTCTCCTTTTGGCGGCGTATCCGGGCAACACCCGAATACGTCGTTCTTTTTTGCGCGATGCACCCCCTCCCTAATTGTCACGACGTCGTCATGAATGTTGCAGGCAAGGGATAAGCCCGCAGTGCCGGGATAGTCGCGCAGGACCGGGATAGAGAGAATCAATACATGGAAGCTGTTTTTTGCATGTCAACTTTGTGGATTGCTTTATGAATAAATCCTCCAGTCTTCGTTTGGTAAACCCGACCCGAGCGGGCGTAAAACAGCGCCTGGCCAATCTCTTTGTGTCGGCGCTGCCGTGGATGATCATTGCCGGCCTGCTGTACGCTGGCTTGTTCATCAAACCCCAGGCCATGGGCAGCAGCGTCACGCCACCGCTGCTGGAGCGCCGTGACCGCGTCTACGGCATTTCGCACGGAGAGAACGGTGCGCTGTTGGCCGCCGCTTCCAACGGCAAGATACTGATCATCGGCGCGGACCGCAAGATCGCGCGCCCGGCGACGCCGATCAACCTGTCCTTGCAAGATATCGCGACCTTCGATGCCGCGCACGCCGTGGCGGTCGGCAACGACAACGTCATTCTCATTACCGAAGACGGCGGCAAGCACTGGATCAAGGTCGACAACGTGCCACGTTCGCAAGTTGCCAACAAGCTCAATCGCGTGCGCACCGGCCCCAACGGCGTCGCGGTTGCCGTAGGCGAGATGGGGGCGCTGCTGCGCACGCAAGATTACGGCAAGACCTGGGAACGCTTGCGCGAAGAGGAAGACGTGGCGTGGAATGATGTCGCCATCCTCGACGGCGGCACGTTCGTCGTGGTGGGCGAGTTCGGCAAGATTTTACGCAGCGCCGATGGCGGGAAAAACTGGGAAAAGGAGCAGGCTCCGGTGGAAGGTTCGCTGATGGCCGTCGCTTTCCGCGATGCGTCCAATGGCGTCGCCGTCGGCCTCGATGGCGTCTTGTTGGCCAGCAGCGACGGCGGACGGAAATGGAGCAGCGCCAAGCTGTCCGTGCATGACCACTTGCTGGATGTGCTCTGGAATGCCGACAAGAACGAATGGTTCGCGGTCGGCGCGCTGGGCCGCTGGGTTAGCGGCACGCAAGGCGCCGACGGCCTGCAATGGAAGACCGGTACGCTGGGCGAGAACACCCTGTCGTGGCACACCCGCGCACTGGCGTCAGGTTCTTCTTACTGGCTGACTGGCGCCGATGTCGGCAGCTGGGATGGTCAGCAATGGAAACCGCTGGCGTCGAATTGAATCACTGCACCATTTTTCGAGATTGCTCCCATGATTGAACGTATCGCGCATTTCTGTATCAGCCGCCGCAAACCGGTCGTCGGCCTGCTGCTGGTCTTTACCCTCATCCTGAGCTGGTTCGCCATGCACATCCAGGTGCGTACGGTGTTCGAGGATATGCTGCCCTCGAAGCACGAGTACGTGAAAACTCACGAGAAATTCAAGGACACTTTCGGTGGCTCTAACATGGTCACCATCATGCTCGAGGTCGACAAGGGCGACATCTTCAAGCAGTCCGTGCTGGAGAAAGTGCGTGACCTGACGCTGGGCATGCGCGAAGTGTCCGCGGTCAACCAGTTCCAGATCACCTCGTTGGCCTCCAAGAAGCTCAAGGAAGTGCACGCTTCCACCAGCGGAATCGAAAGCGTGCCGCTGATGTGGCCGGACGTGCCGCAGACGGCAGAGAAGATGGCCGAGCTGAAATCGGCAGTCCTGCGCAATCCGCTGGTATACGGCCCGTATGTCTCGAAGGATTTGCAGGCCACGCTGATCACGGTGGACTTCATCGATCAGAAGGTCGATTACGCCACCGTCTTCAAGGAAATCAATGCGCAGATCGCCAAGGTCGATGACGGCTCGGTGAAAATCCGCGTGGTCGGCGACCCGATCCTGTTCGGCTGGGTGAACCACTATCTGCCCGAGACCCTGCATCTGGTGTTCTATGCGCTGGGCGTCATGCTGGCCATGCTGTTCGTGCTGTTGCGCACCTGGCGCGGCGTGTTGCTGCCCTTGCTGGCCGGTTTCGTCTCCGCGATCTGGGCGCTGGGCATCTGCCAGATCCTTGGCATCAATTTCGAGCCGCTGGTGATCGTGGTGGCGATGCTCATCACCTCGCGCGCCGTGTCGCACTCGGTGCAGATCGTCAATCGTTTCGATGACGAACTGGAGGTGCAGCCACAAGTCGATGGCGAAGAGTTGTCGCGCATCGCGGCCCGCGTCGCGCTGGCCGATCTTTTCCGCCCCGGCATGCTGGGCGTGATCGCCGATGCCGCCTGCATGGCAGTGGTGGCGCTGAGCCCGATCCCGATGCTGCAAAAGCTTACCGTGCTGTCCGTGGTCTGGGTCTCCACCCTGACGGTCAGCGCCGTGATTCTCACGCCGGTGCTGCTGTCTTACATCCGCAAGCCGCGCGGATTTGCGCACCCGCTCAACCTGCAACCGGTATTGCGCAAGGTGCTGGACTTTGCGGTCGGCATTACCCTGTCTCGCGCCCGTTACGCGGTGCTGGGCGTGAGCCTGCTGGTGATCGTCTGCGCCGGCGTCTATGCGCTGAATCTGAAGATCGGCGACGCCAACCCCGGCTCGCCGATCCTGTGGCCGCACGCCAAATACAACCTGGATTCGGGCGCCATTAATTCACGCTTCGAAGGCGTTGACCGCATGTTTGTCGTGATCGGAGACGACAGCCGGTCGGGCGTGGTCAAAAGTAACGACGTGCTGCAATCGATGGATCGCTTCCAGCGCTTCATGGAAGTGCAGCCCGAGATCGGCGGCTCGCTGTCGATCGCCGACGTGATCCCGCAGGTCAATGCCAGCCTGCACGAAGGCAATCCGCATTACCAGGAAATGTCGGACAACGCGGCCATCAATGCCAGCCTGATGGCGATGCTGGAATCGGTCTCCGAGCCGGGCGACATGGACCGCTTCATCGACAAGCAATCCGCCAACGGCTCGGTCACACTGATGTTCCGTGACCGCCAGGGTGAAACCATCCGCACCGCTGTGGCGCGCATCAAGGAATTCATCGCCGCCAACCCGCTCAAGGAAGGTCACTGGCAACTGGCGGGCGGCGTCGTCGGCGTGATGGCGGCGATCAACGAAATCATCCTCTCCAGCCAGATCGAAGCCATTGCGCTGGCCCTGCTGGTGCTGGCGGTGCTGTGCACCATCGTCTATCGCTCGACGATCGCCGGGATGCTGTTCATGGTGCCGGTGATCATCTCCAACGTGCTGACCTTTGCCTTCATGGTTTGGAAGGACATCGGGATGAACATCAATACCGTGCCGGTGGCAGCTCTTGGCATCGGTTTGGGCGTGGATTACGCGTTCTACATCGCCGACCGCGTCAAGGAAGAAATTGCCATTGGCAGTACACCCGAGCACGCCATCAGGCAGGCGCTGCATTCGGCCGGCATGGGCGTCATCGTCACGGCCAGCGTGCTGATCCTCAGTACGCTCTTGTGGTGGGTCTCGTCGCTGCGCTTCCAGGCGGAGATGGGGCTGCTGATGGCCATCTGGCTCTCCGTGTCAGCCATGTCGGCGCTGTTTGTGATGCCTTCGCTGATTTATGTGTTCCGTCCCAAGTTCATCTTTAGCGTGCAAGGAGGAGATGCCAAGGTACTGCTGCCTCAGGCTGCTTGATTTTTGAACAAAACAAAAACGTATTTCCATTTCTTATCCATGCCTCTTTGTAGGGAGAAATAATGAAGAAACATAAGACGATTCTTGCGCGGCAGGGCCGCCTTTTGATCGCGTTGATTTCCACTGCCGTGATGGCATCGGCCAGCCCGCTGGCGCTGGCCGATGACAATAGTGGTGAAGACCGCTTTCACTTCGACGGCTATCTGCGCGAAGAAGTGTCCGTCAACACCAAGAACTGGGTGGACACGCCCAACTACAACGACAAGGGCAAGATTTCCATGGCGCGTACGACGTTGCGTATGAACATGGACTTCAAGGCGAACGATGCCGTCACTTTCGTCGCCAAGGCGCGAGCTGATCGAGAGTTCAATACTCCGTTCCTGCAACATCTGGAAAGCATAGGCGCCAACAGCTACAGGAAAAAGAATCTGACGGATCTGTACAACGATATCGATCTGCGTGAGTGGTATGTCGATATCAAGGCAAGCGATCGTGTCAAGTTCCGTCTCGGCAAGCAGCAGATTGTCTGGGGCGAGACTGACTTCTTCGTCGCCAACGATCTTGCGCAAGGCTATGACAATGTCTGGCGCAGTTTCCTCGAACCGGCCAATGAAGAACTGCGCAAAGGCAACATCGCGCTCAAGGTCAATATCGACGTTCCCGAGGCGAAAGGCGGCCTCGAAGCCTTCTTCCGTCCGGGTTGGGATCGCAAGCGCGACATCGGCACCGAGATCGATATCTATGGCGGCCGCTGGTCCAGTCAACCCTATGCCGGCGTGGACTTCCGCAACATCGACCCATACGCCTGGAATAATTCGAAAGCCAGCATCCATAGCAAGACCGGCGGCGTGCGCTGGACTGGCATGGCAAGCGACACCAACTATTCGGTTTCGTGGATGCGGACCTTCTACAACATGCCGATTTTGAATCCGGCGCCGAATCTGGCGCTGTTTGGCCTGCCCAACGTGCCTTCTGGCGCCATCCCGACAGGCAGCTCGACCACAGCCGGACCGGCTGGCGAGATCATCTATCCGATCGTGAATGTGTTTGGTGCGACGGCTAGCCGCTACGTCGACGCGGCCGATGCCGTGTTCAGCACCGAGGCGGCCTATATCAAGGATGCGCCTTTCAACTTCGCGGCGGCGACGCCGTCCGCACTGACCGCCGCCATCGCGCCGGGCTTCGATGGCTGGAAGACCAAGAACGTGATCGCTTTAATGATCCGCATGGACAAGAACTTCGCGTTTACACAGGACCTACTGGGTACGGAAAAACCGATGTTCTTCTCGGTGCAATTGTTTGACAAGTGGATCCAGAATTTCGACGCGAACGAAAATCTGCTCTACAGCGTGGGCTGGGGTGGTCGCGTCAAGCGCCACAACACGCTGCTGACCACTATCTTCGATCTGAGCTACGACAACGGCCGTGTTCATCCGCAGCTCGTACTGGGTTCGGACGTGACCAACGGCGGCGGCTTCTTCATCCCTTCCGTCACGCTGCAGTTTGGCAAGAACTGGCGCTGGAAGATCGAGTACGACGGCTTCTGGGATAGCGGCCATATGAAAGCCAACAACGCCAACGACAGGACCACGCTGTTCGGCTACCTGCACAACCGCGACCAGATCTACACCAGCCTGACCTATCAGTTCTAATCCATCGCATTGGAGAGCCATCATGAAAGTAACCAACTTGTACCAATCCCTCATGGCTGCGCTGATCGGCGCGGCCTGCCTGCCGGCAGTCGCGGCCGATCTGGCCGAAGGCACGGTGATTTCTGCCGCCAACCTCGACCAGGTCAAGAGCGCCACGTTCGAAGGCCACACCATCGGCAGCATGCTGACCGAAAAAATGGAATGGCGTATCCGTAACAGCGGCTGGAAGCTCACGCTGGCCAAATCGAAGAAAGTCGCCCTTGATCCGCGCTGGGTCAAGGCCAGCAAGGCCAATGAAGGCAAGACCAAGATCAACGACGCCTCCTGCCAGGTCGATGGCTGGAAAGCCGGCGAACCGTTCCCCACGATTGACATGAAAGATCCGGAAGCGGCGAAGAAGGTCATCTGGAACCTCAGCCTGGGCTCCCTGGTCGGCGACGTGTCCTCCGTGCCTAATTTCACGCAGCTGCTGATCGACGGCAAGAGCGGCATCCACGCCGAACTGGTGGCCGAGTTCACCCGCTACAACATGAAGGGCCGCCTGACCGGCAACGCGACGACCCTCGGCGACAGTGACGAAAGCGCCCGCCAGCTGCTGTTCTTCAAGGCGCCTTCCGAAGTCAAGGGCATCGGCACCTATACCGTGATGTACGACTCCACCAAGGTGCCGGACGTCTGGGCCTACGTTCCTGCCGTTCGCCGTACCCGCCGGCTGTCTGGTGGCGCATGGATGGACCCGGTGGGTTCTTCCGACCAGTTGCAGGACGATCTGGATGGCTTCAATGCCCGTCCGTGCTGGTACCCGGAGTATAAGCTGCTGGGCAAGCGCTGGGTGCTGGCTGCGGCCAACAGCAAGCTGGATGTCTGGAATACGAAGGCGTCTTCGGCTGCCGAGAAGTATCCGACGCTGGATCGTTCCGCACCGTACTGGAACATGACCGACTCCTTCGAACCGCGCGAAGTCTATGTGGTCGAGGCCATCACGCCGTCGCAGCACCCATACAGCAAGAAGGTGCTTTACATCGAGACCGAGTATCCGCGCGTGCACTACGTCGAGGCCTACAACCGCAAGGGTGAGTTCTGGAAGTTCATGGAGCTGCATTCCTATGTCAATTCCAAGGAAGGCGACATCCGCACGGTTGCCATCAACGTGATTGACTTCCAGCGCAACCACGCGACGGCTTCGCTGATCGACGTGTCGACCTGGCGCACCAATTTCGACGCCAAGCCGAGCGATGTGTCGTTGACCAGGCTGGAGTCGGCTGGACGCTGATGATGGTCGAGGGTTCGCTTGTTGCTTCGCACACCCTGATGCGGAAAGACGAGCGGAACGCCTCGGGATAGTCCCTGCGGCACCGTCGCCTTGATGGTGCCGCAGTGCAAAGAAAGTACCGATTTTTCGCGGCACACCGCGTACCACCTTCCGGCAAGAATCCAGCATCTCTATGTCAATTTATCTCGAATGCCTTTCCCATACGCCGCTGCAGGGCTATTTCGATCCGGCGCCGGAAGTGGTGCGTGAAGTCGAGCGTGTGCAGGCTGCCGCACGCGAACGTGTGCTTGCCTACGACCCGGAACTGGTTGTCGTGTTTGCGCCGGACCACTACAACGGTTTCTTCTATGACCTGATGCCGCCGTTTTGCATCGGCGCGGCAGCGAATTCGATCGGCGATTACAAAAGTCTCGGCGGAGCGTTGCCGGTGCCGGGCGAGTTGGCCAAGGAACTGGCGGGCAGCGTGCTGGCCGCCGACATCGATGTGGCCTTGTCCTGCCGCATGCAGGTCGATCATGGCTGCGCGCAGGCGCTGGAAGTGCTGACTGGCGGGCTGGACCGCTTCCCGGTGATTCCGGTGTTCATCAATTCAGTGGCGCCGCCGATGGCGACACTGCGTCGTGCGCGCCTGCTCGGCGACGCCATCGGGCGCTTCCTGTCGCGCACCGAAAAGCGGGTGCTCGTGATCGGCTCTGGCGGAATTTCGCACGAGCCGCCGGTGCCGCAACTGGCGGGCGCGGATGCGGAAGTGGCAGAGCGACTGATCGCCGGACGCAATCCAACGCCGGCGTCGCGCAATGCGCGCCAGGAACGCACCATTGCCGCAGCCAAGGCATTCACGGCAGGCACCAGCAGCATGCATCCGCTGAATCCGGAATGGGATCTGGCGTTTCTCGAACGACTGGCATCCGAACTTCCGGCTGTCGATAGCATGACTAACGAAGCGATTACGCGCGACGGTGGCAAATCGGCACATGAAATCCGCACCTGGGTCGCGGCGTTCGGCGTGTTGTCCGCCTATGGGCCATACCGTGCGTCGATGGATTTTTATCGCCCGATTCCCGAATGGATTGCGGGTTTCGCAGCTATGCATGCCGTGCCCGCTGCGGCATAAGCAACTACAGCCAACTCAGAAGGAATACCAATGTCCGACCAACTCGCACAAATCCTGGCAAGCAGGCTGCGCCATGCAGAAAACACGCGCCAGCCGGTGTCACCGGTGCGTGGAGAAATTCCGCTCGACGCTATGGACCTCGCCTATTCCGTCCAGCAAGTGAACGTCGATGCGCGTCGTGCGCAAGGCGAACGCATCGTCGGCCGCAAGATCGGCCTGACTTCGCTGGCAGTGCAAAAGCAGCTGGGTGTCGATCAGCCTGACTTCGGCGCGCTCTTTGCTGACATGGCCTATGGCGACGGCGCGCCGATGTCGCTGGCACGCCTGATCCAGCCAAAAGTCGAAGCCGAGATCGCGCTTGTGCTGGAGCACGACCTGACGCACGAAAAGCACACCTTTGCCGACATCCTGCGCGCGAGCGCTTTCGCCCTTTCGGCGATCGAAGTGGTCGACAGCCGCATCCAGAACTGGGACATCCGTTTTGTCGATACGGTCGCCGACAATGCATCGAGTGCGCTGTTCGTGCTGGGCAGCCGTCCAGTCCTGCTGAGCAAGCTCGACCTCGTGGGCTGCAAGATGACCATGGAGCGCGGCGGCGAACAGGTGTCGGCCGGCGTGGGTGCGGCCTGCCTTGGCAATCCGCTAAACGCGGCTGTGTGGCTGGCCGATGTGATGGTGAAGTTGGGCACGCCCTTGCTTGCCGGCGATGTGGTGCTGACCGGGGCGCTCGGACCGATGGTGGCCGTCACGCAGCCGGGAACCTTCACGGCGCAGATCGAAGGACTGGGCAGCGTGCGCGCGGTATTTACCGAATAAGGAGAAAACATGAGCAAGACAATCAAAGCCGCGATCATCGGATCGGGCAACATCGGCACGGACTTGATGATCAAGATCCTGCGCCACGGCAAGCACATCGAAATGGGCGCCATGGTGGGCATCGACCCGAACTCGGACGGGTTGGCGCGTGCCGCGCGCATGGGCGTGGCGGTCACGCATGATGGCGTGGATGGTTTGACGAAAATGGCTAACTTCGCCGACATCGACATCGTGTTCGATGCGACCTCCGCCTCGGCGCACGTCAAGAACGACGTCTTCCTGCGCCAGCTCAAGCCCGGCATCCGCATGGTCGACCTGACCCCGGCGGCCATCGGCCCGTATTGCATCCCGGTGGTGAACGGCGACGCCCACCTTGGCGCGCAGAACGTGAACATGGTCACTTGCGGCGGCCAGGCCACGATCCCGATGGTCGCGGCCGTGTCCCGCGTGGCGAAGGTGTACTACGGCGAAATCATCGCCTCCATCTCGAGCAAATCCGCCGGCCCCGGCACGCGCGCCAATATCGACGAATTCACCGAAACGACGTCCAAGGCGATTGAGCAAGTCGGCGGCGCCCAAAAGGGCAAGGCCATCATCATTCTGAACCCGGCAGAGCCGCCGCTCATCATGCGCGACACGGTCTACTGCTTGACCGAACTGAACGCCGACCAGGACGCCATCCGTGCGTCCGTCAATGCAATGGCCGCCGCCGTGCAGGAATACGTGCCCGGCTACCGCCTGAAGCAGGAAGTGCAGTTCGACCGTTTCGACAAAGCCCTGAACCTGCCAGGTATCGGCAGGCAAGCCGGCCTGAAAGTCTCCGTCTTCCTCGAAGTGGAAGGCGCTGCCCACTATTTGCCGGCGTATGCAGGCAATCTCGACATCATGACCAGTGCGGCCTTGAAGACCGCCGAGCGCATGGCCGAACGTATGTTGTCTGCAGTGGCGGCGTAATCACGCGGAAAGGAAAGAACATGACTCCCCAATTCGAAAAATCCAAGAAAATTTACATCTCCGACGTCACTCTGCGTGACGGCATGCATGCCATCCGCCACCAGTACTCGCTGGAGCAAGCCGTGCAAATCGCCAGGGCGCTGGACGAAGCGAAAGTTGATTCCATCGAAGTCGCGCACGGCGACGGCCTGCAGGGATCGAGCTTCAACTACGGCTTCGGCGCGCACACCGACCTTGAATGGATTGAAGCCGTCGCTGGTGTTTTGACGCATGCGAAGGTCGCCACGCTTCTGTTGCCCGGCATCGGCACCATCCATGACTTGAAGAATGCCTACGCCGCCGGCGCGCGCATCGTGCGCGTGGCGACCCACTGCACCGAAGCGGACATCTCCAGGCAGCACATCGAATATGCCCGCGAACTCGGCATGGACACGGTCGGCTTTCTGATGATGAGCCACATGACTACGCCGCAGAACCTTGCGCAGGAAGCGAAGAAGATGGAAAGCTACGGCGCGACCACCATCTACGTGGTGGATTCGGGCGGCGCGCTGAGCATGTACGACATCGCGGACCGCTTCAAGGCATTCAAGGATACCTTGAAGCCGGAGACGCACACCGGCATGCACGCGCACCACAATCTCTCCCTGGGCGTGGCGAATTCGATTGTCGCGCTCGAACATGGCTGCGACCGCATCGACGCCAGCCTGACCGGCATGGGCGCGGGCGCAGGCAACGCCCCGCTGGAAGTATTCATCGCCGCAGTGGACCGCATGGGCCTGAACCATGGTTGCGACGTCAAGAAGCTGATCGACGCCGCGGAAGACATTGTGCGTCCGATGCAGGAGCGCCCGGTGCGCGTGGACCGCGAGACGCTCGCGCTGGGCTATGCCGGCGTGTATTCAAGCTTCCTGCGTCATTCGGAAGCGGCGGCACAGAAATACGGCCTGCCGGCCTTCGATATCCTCGTCGAACTGGGCAAGCGCCGCATGGTCGGCGGCCAGGAAGACATGATCGTCGACGTCGCGCTCGACATGCTGAAGCAGAAGAAAGCCGCCTGATACAGGCGTATTTCATCGAAACACATTTTTGAAGGAATTGTACATGGGTACACCTTATAGCGAAGCATCGACAAGCCGGTTCGTGAAAGTCCGTGATGGCGAGGTGGCGTACAACGTTCACTATAACGACGTCGGGCCGGCTTCTGGCCAAGCCGTCGTGATGCTGCATGGCTCGGGGCCGGGCGCGACCGGCTGGGCAAATTACCAGCGCAACGTCGAGCCTGTCGCCGCCGCCGGCTATCGCCTGCTCCTGATTGACATGCCAGGCTTTGGCAAGAGCGATGCGTTCATCAATACGGCTGGTTCCCGTTCGGACTTCAACGGTCGTATCGTCAAGGGCGTGCTCGACCAGCTCAAAGTGGAGCGCGCACACCTGGTTGGCAATTCGATGGGAGGACATAGCAGCACGGCCTTTGCGCTCGCCAATCCGGAGCGCGTCGGCAAGCTCGTCCTGATGGGCGGCGGCACGCGCGGCCCGAGCCTGTTCGTGCCGATGCCGACGGAAGGCATCAAGCTGCTGAATCACGTCTATCGCGAGCCGACGCTCGAGAATGTCAAGCGCATGATGAACGTCTTCGTGTTCGATGCCAGCGCACTGACGGACGAGTTGCTGCAACAGCGCGTGGACAACATGCTCGCGCGCCGCGATCACCTCGACAATTGGGTCAAGAGCCTGGCTGCGAATCCGAATCAGTTCAGCGACTACGGGCCGCGCCTCGGCGAAGTCAAGGCGCAGACCCTTGTCATCTGGGGCCGCGATGATCGTTTCGTGCCCCTGGATGCCGGCCTGCGCTTGCTGTGGGGCATGCCGAATGCCGACCTGCACATCTTCAACCGCTGCGGCCACTGGGCGCAGTGGGAGCATGCGGACAAATTCAACCGCATGGTGCTGGAATTTCTGGCGGAATGATGCGGCAAGGCAAAGAGAGACTGGAAGGTCCCTTCCGCATAACGACGAGATTTTCGAAAATTTACATAAGAGGGGATAGTCAATGAGCGCACAAGGGTTGATCGGACGCTGGCAAATCGTCGCATGGGAACAGGTCTACGACGATGGTCGCCGCACTTACCCGATGGGGCAGCAGGTGGAAGGCTTCATCCAATACGACCCTGACGGTCGCATGATGTGCATGCTGTGCCGCGGCGACCGCCAGAACTTCACCACCGGCGGGCAATGGAACGCCTCCCAGGAAGAAAGGGCCGAGGCCTACAGCTCCATGCTGGCCTATGCCGGGACCTACACCTTTGCCGGCGGCGATGCCCTCAGTCATCACGTCGAGTTGGGCTCCTTTCCCAACTGGAAGGGCGGCACCCAGAAGCGCCGCATCGAAACGATGGGTGCAGGTCAACTGGTGCTGGCGGCGCGTCTGGAAGAAGGCACCTCCGAAGCGCGCACTGCACGGCTGGTCTGGAAGCGCGGCTGATTCCGCTCTTCATCTTCTTAATCCAGGCAAACGAAGGCAGCAACACTTCGTCACGACACAAAAATTTGGAAGGCAAGCATGAGCGAGAACATTCCCGAGATTGGTAACAGCATCACCCTCGGCGGGGTGAACATCAACTATCACGACCAGGGGCAGGGCGACGCCGTCCTGCTCATTCACGGCTCCGGCCCGGGCGTGACGGCGTGGGCCAACTGGCGTCTGGTCCTGCCGGAACTGGCGACGACGCACCGTGTGATCGCGCCGGACATGGCCGGCTTCGGCTACACGCAAACGCCGCCTGATTATCAGACATCGCCGGAAAACTGGGTCGCGCAAGTCATCGGCCTGATGGATGCGCTGGGGATTGGGCAGTTTTCTATCGTCGGCAATTCCTTCGGCGGGGCCATTGCGCTCAGGGCAGCCAGCATGTATCCGGACCGGGTCAAGAAGCTGGTGCTGATGGGCTCGGTGGGAACGAGTTTTCCCATCAGCGAAGGGCTGGACAAGGTGTGGGGATATCAGCCCTCGCACGAAGCCATGCGCGAACTGATCGGCATCTTTGCCTATGACCAGTCGATCGTCACGGATGATCTGGTCGACATGCGCTACCGTGCCAGCATACGCGCCGACGTGCAAGAGCGTTTTGCTCGACTGTTCCCTGCGCCGCGCCAGAAGGGCATCGACATGCTCGCGCTGAGCGACGCGCAATTGAACGCCATCCGCATGCCCGTCGCCATCGTGCATGGCCGCGACGATCGTGTCATTCCTTTCCAGGTATCGGAAATGCTCGCGGCAAAGCTGCCTGATGCGACCCTGTACCCGATCGACCATTGCGGCCATTGGGTACAGATCGAAAAGAAACAGGAATTCCTTGGCATCGTCACCGGCTTCATGGAGGAATGCGCATGAGCATCCTATCGTTGGGTTATGTCGGCATCAGTACCAGTCGTCTCGCCGATTGGGCTGAATTCGGCACGAGATTTCTCGGCCTGCAAATTGCCGACCAGTCGGCGCGGACCCTGTCCTTCCGCATGGACGACCTGAGCCAGCGCTTCCATTTCGAAGAAGGTGCGGACGGCATCATCCAGCATCTGGGATGGGAAGTGGAAAGCGGCGCTGCCTTGCAATCGCTGGCGGCTCGGCTGGAAGCGGCTGGCGTCCGGGTCCAGCGGGGCAGCGCCGCGCTGGCCGAAGAGCGTCGGGTGCGCGAACTTATCTGGATGCATGACCCGTCCGGAAATCGAGTCGAGCTCTACTGGGGGCCGGAAAAAGCCGACAGCCCGTTCACGCCGGGGCGCAATATCGGCGGATTTCGCACCGGCCCGCTCGGCATTGGCCACGTGGCGCTGACCTGCGAAAGGATCGAGTCCACCTTGCCCTTCTATACCGAGCTGCTCGGCTTCGGCGTGTCCGATTACGTGCTGGCCCCGTTCAAGGCTTACTTCTTGCACGTCAATCCGCGCCACCACAGCCTTGCGCTGATAGAAACGGGGCGGCGCGGTGTCCATCATCTGATGATGGAGCTGATGCAGTTCGACGATGTGGGCCATGCGCACGACCTCGCCCAGCTGCGCAAGGAAAACATCGCCGTCACTTTGGGCCGGCATTCCAACGACCACATGACGTCCTTCTACGTGAAGACGCCGTCGGAATTCATGATCGAGTATGGCTGGGGCGGTCTGGCCATTGATCCGGCCAATTGGCAGCCCGTGGAGTTGACCGACGGCCCCAGCATCTGGGGGCACAACCGAAGCTGGCTGAGCGAGGAAGCCCAGGCCGTCCTGCGCGTCCAACTGCAACACAACGCTGACCGCGGACTGCGACACCCGGTAAAAGTCCTGCCTGGCAATCATGTTCTAACAAAGGATTGCTGAACAGGAATGGTAGCTCAGGGGCGATTTCCGTATGTCAACAAGAGGTAAGGCGCGACGTGTTCGTTATATAAGCCGAACCTTACGGCGTAGTGGCTGCGGCAAATTGTTGCAGGCGTTGCAGCGTGACCATGAGGTCGATAGCAATAGCACGTGCAATGTGGTTTGTGCTCGCGCCCTCCCAGGGCACGAGCATTTTTTGTTTATCTTTAGGATAGGGAGTGAATCAAGGCGTCGACGCTGCCAGCTTCCATAACGGATTCGTAACGATAAAACGTATCGCGGAAAAAGCCTATTGGACGATTTCCCATAGTGCATCATCAACCAGTTCGCGTGCCATCGCGTCTCTCCATGGGCAGATATGGAAAGATCCTTTGGCACTAATTATTTAAATCCGTTGGTTGCTCTAAGAGGGTACCGAAAGTGTTGAGATGAATCACAAGAATCAAGGTTCCAGTCGCAGCATTTTGATCGTTGATGACGACCGGCTGATTTTGGCGACCCTGTTACAGGGGCTGCAGCAGGCTGGCTATGTCGTGTTCCAGGCAAGTTCAGGCAAGGAAGCTTTGCAACTGGCGATGACGCATGCGCCCGACCTGGCCATCCTGGAGGTGAGAATGCCGCACATGTCCGGAATTGAGCTGGCCCAACGCCTCAAGCAGGATTTCCAGATTCCCTTTCTGTTCCTGTCTGCCTATGGCGACAGCGATATCGTCCGCCAGGCAGTCGAGCAGGGCGCAGTCGGTTATCTGGTGAAGCCTGTTGATACACTGCAAATCATCCCGGCCATCGAAGCCGGTCTGGCGCGTGCAGCAGAGATCCAGCGCTTGCAGCGCGCCGAGACTGATCTGAGTGTCGCCATCTCGATCGGACGTGATACCAATATTGCGGTGGGGCTGTTGATGGAGCAACGACGCCTGAGCCGTACAGATGCGTTCGAGTTATTGCGTCGTCATGCCAGGGCGCAGCAGCGCAAGATCCAGGATGTCGCCGGCGAACTTGTCCAGGCAAGTGAAACGCTATGGTGCTTGGTCCATTGATAGAGGCTATGCGTTGATACCCCGAGCCGACCCGCCACCTCCGCCACGGCATGCCCACGTTCAGTTATTTGCTTGACTGTTTCAATCTTGAATTCTTCTGTAAATCGCTTCGTACTCATGACTCCTCCTGGAAACCTCAATTTATAGGCTCAGACGTGTCTAGTAAACCCCGGGGCGATTCAACCTTTTGCAATTCGTTTTGTCCGATAATTGTCAAGCGAGCGATATTTTTGCTCAACTCTGTCTCAACAGCAGAGTAATGGCGGGCTGGCAAGTATGCAATGTCGCGGAAAAGAAAAAAGCCGTAAGTCATTGAATTTCAACGACTTACGGCCTATATTCTGGTGGTGATAGGTGGACTTGAACCACCGACCCCAGCATTATGAGTGCTGTGCTCTAACCAACTGAGCTATATCACCACGATAGCCCGCTAGTATGGGGCGGTTGCATCCAATTGTCAAGCACGATTGCGGCAGAATTGCCGCTGAGCGCTGCGGTGCAAGCTATTGAAAATATGGCAAAAATCGCGGGAATCATAAAAGTTGCAGGAATTGCGCGATTCATGGCTAGCAGGCCGTCAGTCCGCCAGCGCATCCATCACCAAGTGCGCTATCCTCGTGGCAGCCTGCGGGTCGAGACAATCGATCACGGTGCGCTCAGGCATCGACCGCAGCCAGGTCAATTGGCGCTTGGCCAGTTGCCGGGTGGCGGCGATGCCTTTTTCCCGCAATTCCGCCAGGCCATAGGCGCCATCCATGTATTCCCATGCTTGCCGGTAGCCGACGCAACGCATCGAGGGCAAGCCAAGATGCAGGTCGCCGCGCGCGCGCAGGCGCCGCACTTCTTCCAACAAGCCGTCCGGCCGCGCCAGCATGGCGTCGAAGCGGGTGGCGATACGCTGGTGCAGGACGCTGCGATCGGAAGGCTCCAGCGCAATCGGCAATAGCTGGAACGGCAATTCTAGCCGCGGCGCCTTGGCCAGCAATTGCGACATCGGCTGGCCGGAGAGGGTGATGATTTCCAGCGCGCGCTGGATGCGCTGGGCGTCATTCGGCTTGAGCCGCGCCGCCGTCTCTGGGTCGAGCGTGGCCAGGCGCGCGTGCAGTGCCGGCACGCCCGATTGCGCCGCTTCGCGGTCGAGTTGCGCGCGCAGTTCCGGGTCGGCTTGCGGCAACTCGTCCAAGCCGTCCTGCAGGGCCTTGAAATACAGCATGGTGCCGCCCACCAGCAGCGGCAATTTTCCGCGCCCCTGGATTTCGGCGACCAGCCGCAGGGCATCCTGGCGGAACTGCATCGCCGAGTAAGCCTCGGTGGGGTCGAGGATGTCGATCAGGTGGTGCGGCACGCTGGCGCGCTCGGCCGCGGTCGGCTTGGCGGTGCCGATATCCATTTCGCGGTACACCAGCGCGGAATCGACCGAGATGATCTCGGCCGGCACATGGCGCGCCAGTTCCAAGGCTGCGGCGGTCTTGCCCGAGGCGGTCGGGCCCATCAGGGCGACCACCAGCGGTTTGCGTGGAGAGGTGGGGGACGACATCGATCGGCGCGCGCGGCTACTGGCCGCGCAGGAACAGCTTGTCGAGATCGGACAGCGCCAGCTGCACCCAGGTCGGGCGGCCGTGGTTGCACTGGTCGGCGCGCTCGGTCTGTTCCATCTGGCGCAGCAGGGCATTCATTTCCGGCAGCGTCAGGGCGCGGTTGGCGCGCACCGCAGTGTGGCAAGCCAGGGTGCCGAGCATCTCGTTGCGGCGCTCCAGCAGCACGCGCGAGCCGCCGAATTCGCGCACGTCGCGCAGGACGTTGCGCGCCAGATTCTGGGCGTCGGCATTCTTCAGCAGCGCCGGCACCGCGCGCACTGCCAGCGTGGTGGGCGACAGCGCGGCGATGTCGAAGCCAAGCGAGCGCAGGGTGTCGCGGTTTTCTTCGGCGGTGCCGACTTCCACGGCATCGGCATGGAAGGTCACGGGGATCAGCAGCGGCTGCACCTGCAGGGCGTCTTCGTCCAGCGCGGTCTTGAACTGTTCGTACAGGATGCGCTCGTGCGCTGCATGCATGTCCACCAGCACCAGGCCGCGGGCGTTCTGCGCCAGCACGTAGACGCCATGCAACTGCGCCAGCGCGTAACCCAGGGGCGCATCGCTGTCGCTGGTCATGGCAGACGGCGAGGCTGCCTGCGCGAATTGGGCAAACGGCGGGACGGGTGCGGCTGCGGCAGCGCCGGCGTAGTTTATCGCTGCGGCATTGCCGCCATCCCGGGCAAACAGCGCGCCATACTGCGCCGTGTTTTGCGCAATGCCGAGGCCGCCCGCCGGGCGTGCGGCGAATTGCGCGTGGAACGAGCTTTGCTGCTGCTCGCGCATCCAGGGCATGGCTGCGGCGGCGGCCGGCTGCGGCGCCGGCGCAGTGCCGGCCGCGGTGGCGGAAGTCTGCGCCAGCGCGCGCGTGACGGCATGGAAGACGAACTGGTGCACCGCGCGGCTGTCGCGAAAGCGCACCTCGATCTTGGCCGGATGGACATTCACGTCCACCTGCGCCGGGTCCAGTTCCAGCGCCAGCGCGTAGGACGGGTAACGGTCGCCGTGCAGCACGTCCTGGTAGGCGGCGCGCACGGCGTGGGTCAACAGCTTGTCGCGCACGAAGCGGCCGTTGACGTAAAAATACTGGCTGTCGGCGCGTCCGCGCGACGCCGTCGGCAAGCCGACGAAGCCGGCCAGGCGCAGCGGCCCGGCAGCTTCGTCCAGCGTCAGCCGGGCCTGGGCGAATTCCTCGCCCAGCACCTGGGCGCTGCGGCGGCCATGGTCGCTGACATTCCAGTGGTCGACGGTCTTGCCGTTGTGGCTGAGCGAAAACGCCACGTCCGGGCGCGACAGCGCGATGCGGCGCACGACTTCGGCGCAATGGCCGAATTCGGTCTGCTCGGACTTGAGAAACTTGCGGCGCGCCGGCGTGTTGAAATACAGGTCTTGCACATCCACGGTGGTGCCGGTGGCGCCGGAGGCGGGCGTGACTTGCAGGCTGGCGCCGTCGATTTGCCAGGCGTGGTCGGCGTCGGCCGTGCGGCTGGTCAGGGTCAGTTGCGCCACCGAGGCGATCGAGGCCAGCGCCTCGCCACGAAATCCCAGCGTGCCGACTTTTTCGAGGTCGGACAGGCTGGCGATCTTGGAGGTGGCGTGGCGCGCCAGCGCCAGCGGCAATTGCGTGGCGACGATGCCGCGGCCATTGTCGGTGATGGCGATGCGCTTGACGCCGCCCTGTTCCAGCCGCACCGTGATCTGGCTGGCGCCGGCGTCGAGGGCGTTTTCCAGCAATTCCTTGACCACCGCCGACGGCCGCTCCACCACTTCGCCGGCGGCGATTTGTGAAATCAACTGGTCGGGCAAGGCCTGGATCGGACGAGGGGCAAGCTGCGGTGCGTTCATGCCGCGATTATAACTTGGGTGCGTCAGCGCCGCCCCTTCTCCGGCAAGCCAATTGTGTATTGGAAATGTCATGAAATGCTTAGGCATGGCAGCCAGGAGGGGCGGGCGGACGTTCGCCGGCTGCACAATTTCTCGGAAGCTAATGTATCATCCAAAGCTTTGCCGCTACTCCACTTTCCGTCGTATTTCTTCTTCGCCGCTTCAGCGGTGTCGGGGGCGCCGGACCAACTCGAAGACACTCAGGATGATCGAAACATTCATCAGTTTGATTTTGCACGTCGACGTGCATTTGCTGGAGCTTTTGCAGAATTATGGCCCGTGGGTATACGCGATTCTGTTTATCATCATCTTTGTGGAAACTGGTCTGGTGGTGATGCCGTTCCTGCCGGGCGATTCATTGCTGTTCGTGGTCGGCGCGCTGTCTGCCGCCGGCGGCCTGAGCCTGCCGCTCGTGATCGTGTTGCTGCTGATTGCCGCGATCTCGGGGGATGCCGTCAATTTCGCCGTAGGCACCTGGTTCCGGCGCAAGACGCTTGAGGGCAAGCAGTACAAGTGGCCCAAGCCGGAGCACCTGCGGTTCACCCACGAATACTTCGAGCGGCATGGCGGCAAGACCATCATCATCGCGCGATTCGTTCCCATCGTCCGCACGCTGGCGCCATTTGTGGCAGGCATCGGGCAAATGCACTACGGCCGTTTTGCGCTCTACAACGTCACAGGCGCTGTGCTCTGGGTTGTCTCGCTGACAATGGCTGGCTACGTGCTCGGCAATATGCCGTGGTTCAAGGAAAACCTCACTGCGGTCCTGATGGGAATCATCGTGCTGTCGTTGATGCCCGGTTTCATCGGATGGGTCAAGGCCCACCGGCCCGCAAACCGCTAGCGCTTGCGCGCGCGCCGTCCATCGCCGGGCGGCTTCACCACAGCCGCGCGATGGGAAAGACCACGCCGGCGAAGAAAGTCCAGTCCGGCGAGGCCGCGTTCAAGCCCTTGAGCGCGCCGAAATCAAATGCCAGGCGCCTGTTCGGACTGAATGTCGCCGCCAGCAATGCCTGCGCGGTGCTGGCGGCGCAGGCGCGCCGCGATCCCGAGAGTTCCGCCGTCGCGCCCCACCTGTCTGCCACCGGCATCGAGAATGCGGCCGACAGCCCGGTCTGGGTGCGGCCGCTGCCGGCATCCACCAGGCCCAGCCGGGTGAAGTTGAGGTTGGCATCCATGTGCACGTCGCCCAGATCCTTGCTGAAAATGCCGTTGAGCGTGTAATCCTTCTTGCCGCTGCCTATGGCCTCGCGCGCAGTCGGCAGTTTCATGCCGAATTCGAGGCCAAAGGCGGTGGCGTCGTCAATCAGAAAGGCGCGCTTGAGCGCAATGCTGGTGTCGCCCAGGCCGCGCGCATGCGTGCCGCTGCCGTCACGCGCGTCGACATAGGCTTCGCCGCCGAGCAGCACGCCCCATTGCGGATTGAAGGCCAGCTTGAATTGATAGGGCAGGCTGTCGCGCCGCGTGCCGGCGGCCTTGCCGGCAAGGCCGCCAAGTTCCATCTCGAGCTGCCCAGGCAGCGGCAATTGCGCCGGGCTCGACACCGAGGGGCGGTAAGGCGTGACCGCACCATCATCCTGCGCCTGCCCAGGCAGGCACGACATGGCAAAGGCGAGGGTGACGGCGGCCCTGGCGGGAAAATTGGCGGGCATGCGGACTTTCGTGCGGAGCTGGCTCAAGTCAGCTTGTTCTTGGCCAGCGGCGGATTCTTGGCGAAATACTTGCGGATGCCGGACAGGATGGCGTCGGCCATCTGTTCCTGGTAAGCCTCGTCGGTGAGTTTGGCCTCTTCTTCCGGGTTCGAGATGAATGCCGTTTCGATCAGGATGCTGGGAATGTCCGGCGCCTTCAGCACCGCAAACCCGGCTTCTTCGACGTTGGCCTTGTGCAGGCGGTTGATGCCGCCGATCTCGCGCAGCACCGCACGGCCGAGTTTGCGGCTGTCGTTGATCTGGGCTGTGGTGGACAAGTCCAGCAGCACGCTGGCCAGTTGCTTGTCATGGGTCTTGATATTGACGCCGCCAATCAGGTCGGCGGCGTTTTCCTTGTTCGCCAGCCAGCGCGCCGCGGTCGACGAGGCGCCTTTTTCCGACAGGGTGAACACCGAGGCGCCGCGCGCCATCGGATCGACCCAGGCATCGGCATGGATCGAGACGAACAGATCGGACTGCACCTTGCGAGCCTTTTGCACGCGCACATGCAGCGGCACGAAAAAGTCGGCGTCGCGCGTCATCATCACGCGCATGTTGGGCTGATCCTCGAGCTTGCCCTTGAGTCGCTTGGCGATTGCCAGCACCACATCCTTTTCGCGGCTGCCGCCGCGGCCGACTGCGCCCGGATCCTCGCCGCCATGGCCGGGATCGAGCGCGATGGTGATCATGCGCGTCAGTTGCGGCGCCGCCGGCTCGGCAGGCTCTGTCCTGGCGGTCCTGGTTTCGGCCGGTTTGGCTTCGGGCCGGATTTCAGGATGCGGTGGCTGGCTGCCGGGAATGGCATCCCGTGTCTGGCTTTTGGCGATCAGCGCGGCGATCGGGTCAGGCGGGTTGACCGGGTACAGGTCGAACACCAGCCGGTGCTGGTAGCCGGCCACCGGCTCCAGCGTGAAGACTTGCGGATTGATCGCTTCCTTGAGGTCGAACACCAGACGCACCACGTTCGGCCGGTTCTGGCCAACCCGCACCTGCTTGATATAGGGGTCGTTGGACTGGATCTTGGCGACCAGTTCCTTCAGGGTCGGATTCAGTTCGACACCCTCGATATCCACCACCAGTCGCTCCGGGTCCTTGACCAGGAAATGGCTGACCTTCAGGTCGCTGTCGTTTTCCAGGGTGACGCGCGTGTAATCCTCGGCCGGCCAGACCCGCACGGCGATGATGCGCGCGGCATGCGCCGGCAGCGGCGTCAGGACGGACAGCAGGAGGGTGGCACCGGCGCCAAGCAACGTGCGTCGCTTGTGCGACTTGAGCGTCGCCGGATTCAAAGGTTGGGTGCGAAGTGGAGTCTTTCGAGACATGCTCTACCCTGGTCGGACAATGCCCGTAATTCTACATCACGTCCGTCTTCATTGATTGCGAGAAACACCTCGATGTCGGGGGGCGGCAACACGCCTTGCGCCTTTTCCGGCCATTCGACCAGGCAAATCGTGGCCGGGTTGAAGTATTCGCGAAAGCCGGCGTCGAGAAATTCCTCGGCGCTGCCTATGCGGTACAGATCGAAATGGATGACTTCGACCGGTTTGCCGCCGAGGGTGACCGTATAGGGTTCTGCCAAGGTATAGGTCGGGCTCTTGACATGGCCGGCATGCCCCGCCGCGTGCAGCAGCGCGCGCGTCAGCGTGGTCTTGCCGGCGCCGAGGTCGCCATGCAGGTAGATGGTCAATCCCGGCGCCAGCGCCAGCGCCAGCGATTCGCCAAGAGCGGCAGTGCCGGCCTCATCGTGCAGAAAGGTTTTAAAATGGTGCATTGCTCGAAATGAAATTTTCCAATTGTCCAGTGCCCAGATGACCACCCACCCCGACCTTGCCGCGCTCGCGCAGGCGATACCCGCCTGGGGCCGCGAACTCGGCCTGGCCGAGGTGCGCATCGCCGATGCCGACCTGACGCAGGAAGAAGCCGGCCTGCAAGCCTGGCTGGATGCGGGCATGCATGGTGAAATGGATTATATGGCAAGCCACGGCATGAAGCGCGCGCGCCCGGCGGAATTGGTGCCAGGCACGCTGCGGGTCATCTCCGCCCGCCTCGATTACCTGCCGCAAGGCAGCCCCGCAGACTGGCGCGCGGCCGAGCGGCAGCGCCAGGATGATGCCGGTGCCGCAGTGGTATCCGTGTATGCGCGCGGACGCGACTACCACAAGGTCTTGCGCGCCCGCCTGCAGCGCCTGGCCGAACGCATCGAACAGGCGGCAGGCCCCTTCGGCTACCGCGTCTTCACCGATTCGGCGCCGGTGCTGGAAGTGGCGCTGGCCAGCCGGGCTGGCCTCGGCTGGCGCGGCAAGCACACCCTGTTGCTGACGCGCGAGGCTGGCTCGATGTTTTTTCTGGGCGAGATCTATACCGACTTGCCGCTGCCGGTGGCGGCGCCGGTGTCTGCCCATTGCGGCGCCTGCACCGCCTGCATCGACGCCTGTCCGACCCAGGCCATCGTGGGGCCGTACCGGCTGGATGCGCGGCGCTGCATTTCCTACCTGACGATCGAGTTAAAGGGCCGCATCCCGGAAGAGCTAAGGCCGCTGATCGGCAACCGCGTCTATGGTTGCGACGATTGCCAGCTGGCGTGTCCCTGGAACAAGTTTGCCCAGCGCGCCGTCCTGCCGGACTTCGATGTGCGCAACGGCCTCGATGGCGCCGGCCTGGTGGCGCTGTTTGCCTGGAGCGAGGAAGAATTCAACCAGCGACTGGAAGGCAGTCCGATCCGCCGCATCGGCCACGAGCGCTGGCTGCGCAATATCGCCGTGGCGCTCGGCAATGCCGCCGCGTCGGCGGGCGCGCAGCCGGCCATGGTGGCGGCGCTCAAGGCGCGCGCCGGTCATGCATCCGAGCTGGTGCGCGAACACGTGGCCTGGGCGCTGGCGCAACACCAATAGCCCTCCGGCACACATCAGACTGCGCGTAATGTCCGATATTGCGCCGCAAAAATCCGATCGGCTGAGATTTGTTATTTCAGCCCCTTTACGCAGCGCTCTGAACGCCTGAATTTCACCGCTTTCCCCGTATTTCCTCCACTCTCGTCTAGTTGGCCTGCGATCGACGACGCATTCGCCCCGCATTTGCGTGCATGGATTGGCAGCTCGCACCGCAGCAATTTAAATCAGGCGAAAAATAGCTGTTGCATTTCACATTTAATGCACTTATATTTCAGATCGTAATATCTGATATATCAGAATAATATTGTGAAACATCACAAAAAAGTAGCTTGCAATTCCTAATCAATTTGCAATTTCAGGAGACAACATGAAATTCCGTATTCAAGCATCGGGTTATCGTCTGGCGGCAGGAGCAGGGCTGGCGGCAGCCCTGGCTTTTTCAGGCAATGCGTTTGGCGCCGACCCGGATGTATTCAAGATTGGTGGCGTCGTTTCCCTGTCCGGTACCTACGGTGTTTTTGGCGACGACATGCGCAAAGGCGTGGAGCTGGCAATTGAACAGCGCGGCGGCAAGGTGCTGGGCAAGCCGATTCAGGTGGCATGGGAAGACGACGAAACCAAGCCACAGCCAGCGGTGCAGAAAACCACCCGCCTGATTGCGGACGGGGCGCAAATGATTTTCGGTGCGGTCAGCTCGGCGTCGAGCATTGCAATCATGAATATCACCAAGCAGCGCAAAATCCCGCATCTGGTGACGATGTCGGCGGATGACAAAATTACCTTGCCGGGCGCTTCGCGCTACACCTTCCGCACTTCCAACACGCTGGGGATGGAACAGCGCATGGCGCTTGCCTACAGCAAGGATCAGAAGCTCAAGCGCGTCTATGGCGTGACGGCGGATTACCAGGCAACGCGCGACAGCTGGGAATGGTATCGCAAGGAAGCGGAAAAAGCGGGCATCGAGATTGTCGGCGCCGATTTCCCGCCGCTTGGCAATCGTGACTTCTCTTCCATCGCCGACAAGATCGCCCGTTCCAATGCGGATGGCGTCGCCTTGTTCATGACAGGTTCTGACGCGATCACCATGGTGAAACAGGCAGGCCAGGTCGGGATTGGTAAAACGCGCAAAATTTTCGGGCCGGTGATCGCCGACGAGACCATGGCCGCGGGCGTGGGGCCGGCTTCGGTCGGCGTCAATTCCGGTGTGCGTTATCACTTCACGGTCGACAATGCGGCGAACAAGAAGTTTGTCGAGGCATACCGCAAGAAATATAACGAATTTCCGTCGAGCGCCGCCGGCGAAGCCTATGACGGCATGTCTTGGTGGCTGGATGTGGTGGAAAAAACCGGCTCGTGGGACCGTGAAAAATGGGTCGAGGCATTTGCCGGCAGCGTGCGCGAGAACTCGCTGGAAGGCCGCAAGGAAATGAACGCATGCGATCATCAGGCCCGCCAGGATGGCTTGTGGGGCGAAGTCGTCACCGGCAAACCGCCGCATCCCGCCTACGTCATGAAAATTGCCAAGGTGTATACGCCGAAGGAAATTTTCGAGGACTGCAAGCAGTAATCCCCCGGTAACCCGTGCGCCGGGATGCGGCGGGCGCCTTGCCGCCAACCGCATCCCGCCTGACCGGCCGCCTCGGCCGGATGGCGTCGCACGCCCTTTCGCACCTCACCGAGATCAACTATGTCCACGATCATCATCGGGCTTAGCCTTGGCATGCTGCTGTTTCTGCTGGCATCCGGGCTGACGCTTATCTTCGGCATGCTGGGCGTCATCAACTTCGCCCACGGCGCCCTGTACATGCTTGGTGCCTACCTATCCTTCGATATCGCGCATCGCACCGGCTCGTTTGCGCTCGGCGTCATCGTCGCCACGGTGGCCGTCGGCCTGGCCGGCATCGCGATGGAACGATTCGCATTGCGGCCGCTCTACAACCGTCCGCATTTCTACCAATTGGTCCTGACTTTCGGCTTCATCCTGGTGCTGACCGAAGCAGTCAAGCTGTTCTGGGGCCTGGGTTACAAGGAAGCGTCGATGCCGGCGCTGCTGTCCGGCGCAATCGATATGTTCGGCAGCACCATCCCGGTCTACCGGCTGTTTGTCATCGGCTTTGGCGCCGCCACCGCGATCGGACTGTTCGCCGCGCTCGAACGCAGCACCTTCGGCATGCTGGTGCGCGCCGCCAGCAGCGACAGCGAAATGGTGCAGACGCTCGGACTGCCGGCGTCGACCATCCGCACCGCGGTATTCGGCTTCGGTGCCGGCCTGGCCGGTCTGGCAGGCGCCATTGCAGCGCCGCTGTTCCCGATCGAGCTGGGCATGGGGACCAACACCATCATCGACTGCTTCATCGTCGTCATCCTGGGCGGCCTGGGCAATATCCGAGGCGTGATCGCGGCGGCCCTGCTGATCGGCATGGTGCGCGCGCTCGGCTACACCTTCATGCCAAGCTGGGTCGATGTCCTGACATTCGCGATGCTGATCGCGACATTGCTGACGCGCCCGCAAGGCCTGTTTTCCCGTCCCGTGAGGTCCGCATGAATCTGTCACGCTTCGATGTACTGATCGGCCTGTTGATGGTGCCGGTTATTTTCGCGCTGCCGTTCCTGACGCAGGATGACTTTTATCTGAATCTGGCGACGCTGGTCATGATCTGGTCGATTTTCGCCGTCGGCTTCGATTTCGTCTTCGGTTCCCTGGGCATGGTGTCGTTCGGTCACGCCAGCTTTCTCGGCATCGGCGGCTATGCGCTGGCGATCGTCACGCAACGCTTCGGCTTGCCGTTCGAGGCTGGCGTGCTGGCGGCAATCGGCCTGGCCGCAGTCTGTGCCTGGATCTTCAGCTTTTTCGCCCTGCGCGTCTCCGGCATATTCTTTGCGCTGGTGACGCTGGCATTGACGCAACTGTTGTTCATCCTCGCCGACAGCAAGCTGCGTGATTGGACGGGCGGCGCCGACGGCCTGCCCGGCGTGCCCCGCCCGGGCATCCTCGGCATCGATTTTTTCAGCTCATTCAATTTCTACTGGTACGTGGCGGCGATTTTCGTACTGGTGATGGCGGCCATCGCCATCGTCCGCAGCTCGCCGTTCGGCCGCGTCATCCGGGGCATCCAGCAAAATGAAATTCGCACCCAGCAGCTTGGCTACGACACGCATCGCATCAAGCAGATTACCTTCCTCGTGTCCGGCGCCATCAGCGGCCTTGCTGGTTCCTTGCTGGCGTCGCTGCTGATGTACGTGAATCCGCAGATGCTGCACTGGAGCACCTCGGGCGACGTCATCATCATGACCCTGCTCGGCGGCGCCGGCACCCTGTGGGGACCGGTTGCCGGCGTCATGATATTCGAGATCCTGAAGGAATGGCTGAGCGGCTGGACGCCTTACTGGTACGGCATCCTCGGCATTATCTTCATTCTGGTGACCCTGTACTTCCCGAAAGGAGTATTGGGAGAACTCCAGGCATTCGCCGGCCGGGTCCGCCGTCGCGGAGGAAAATCATGAGCAATATCGCATTGCAATGCACTAACGTGAGTGTCAGCTTCGGCGCCCTGAAGGCGATCGACAACGTCAATTACGATTTCGAGGCGGGGCGGGTGTACGGCCTGATCGGCCCCAACGGCGCCGGCAAGACCACGCTGCTCAACGTGCTGGCCGGCCGTCTGTTGCAGCATCAGGGCAAGGTCATGTGCCATGGCAAGGATATTTCCGCGCTGGCGCCGCACCTGCGCGCCCGGCATGGCATCGGCCGCAGCTTTCAGATCACCAAGATCTATCCTGAAATGACGGTGCTCGAGAACCTGCGCATCGCCGCCCAGATCAGGCATTCGCGCTTCCTGCCGTTCTGGATCGCGCCGCGCTACGACCGCAGGCTTGCCGACGACATCGATGCGATGCTGGAAATGACCGGCCTGGCGGCGCGTCGTCACGACATTACCGGCGCCATGTCTTACGGCTTGCAGCGCGCGCTGGAGCTCGGGCTGACCTTGCTGCCGGGACCGCGCATCCTGCTGCTGGACGAGCCGCTCGCCGGCATCGGCCACCAGGAAATCGAGGCGGCGACGCGCCTGATTCAGGACGCTTCGGCGGGTCGTACCGTCTTGCTGATCGAACATAATATGGACGTCATCATGTCTCTCTCGGAGCAGATCGTCGTCATGTGCAACGGCAGCGTCATCGCGCAGGGAACGCCGGCGCAGGTCAGGTCCGACGCGACGGTGCGCTCGGTTTATCTTGGGGAGGACGAATAAGCATGATTGCACTGGAAAACGCCTTTGTTCAATACGGGCCCGCACGCGTACTGAGCGATGTGAGCATCAAGGCGGCGCAGGACGAGATCATTGCCATCGTCGGCCGCAATGGCGCCGGGAAATCCACCACGCTGAAAACCATGATGGGGCTGCTGCCGCTGCAGCAAGGCCGGCGCCTGTTCCATCAGCAGGACATTTCCCGCCAGGCGGTCGAGAATATCAGCCGCCTAGGGATCGCGCTGGTGCCGGACAGCCGCCGCATTTTTCCGAACCTGTCGGTGATGGAAAACCTGCGCATGGGCGCTCTGGCGCATAAGCCAGGCTACTGGACCATAGCACGCGTGCTGGAAATATTTCCCCGGCTGCAGGAGCGTATCGGCTTCGGCGGTGACCAGCTGTCCGGTGGCGAACAGCAGATGCTGTCGATCGCGCGCGCCTTGCTCGGCAACCCGAAAATTCTCTTGCTGGACGAGCCGACCGAGGGCTTGGCGCCGCTGATCGTCAATCACCTGATCGAGATATTTACGCTGGTGCACCAGCAGGGCACCGGCATCGTGCTGGTTGAACAGAATCTCAAGGTGCCGATGCGCCTGGCGCACCGGCAGTATGTTCTGGACCATGGGGCAGTGGCCTGGTCGGGCACCGCCGCCGAACTTGAAGCGCAACGTGAAACCGTTGAATCGATCATTACTACAGGAGTCAATCATGAGCACTAACCGCACATACATCGTCGGCGTCGGTATTACGCGCTTCGGCAAACAACTGGAAACCAGCGTCAAGGACCTCGTGCGCGAGGCGGTGGGCGCAGCCCTGAAGGATGCCGGATGCGACGCCGGCATGCTGCAAGGCGCTTACTTCGCCACCGCCGGCCAGGGGCCGATCGAAGGCCAGTACATGGTGGCCGGGCAGGTCGCGCTGGCCGCGGCGGGCATTACCGGCATTCCGGTGGTGAACGTCGAAAATGCCTGCGCAAGTTCTAGTACGGCGCTCAATGCGGCCCAGATGTTTGTGTCCGCGGGCGCGGGCGACATTTGCCTGGCGGTGGGCGTCGACAAGCTGTTTTCGACCGACAGGGAAAAAAGCTTTGCGGTGTTCGATGGCGCCTGGGACGTGCACCAGGCCAGCCAGCAAATGCAATCCTTGATGGATCTCGCTCCCGGCGTCAAGCCGCCGGCAGATTATGTCGAGCCGGGCAAGCGCAGCGTGTTCATGGATATCTACGCCAGCCTGGCTCGGCTGCATATGCAGACCTTTGGCACCACCCAACGCCAGATCGCCGCCGTGGCGGCGAAAAATCATGTGCATTCGACGCGCAATCCGCTGGCCCAGTTCCAGTATCCGCTGACCATCGACGAAGTGCTGGCGGCGCGCGCCGTATCCTGGCCGCTGACCTTGCCGATGTGCGCGCCGATCGGCGACGGCGCCGCGGCAGCCATCATCTGTAACGAGGCGGGCCTGAAGAAATTGCAGAAGAACCGCGCGGTGCGCCTGTGCGCCAGCGTGCTGCGCAGCGCTACCGACCGCCCCGCAGATCAGTACGAGCGTCATCTATGCCACCTGGCGGCGTTGCAGGCCTATGAGATCGCCGGTGTCGGCCCGGCCGACATGTCTCTGGCGGAAGTGCACGATGCCACCGCGTTCGCCGAGATCCAGCAGACTGAAGCGCTCGGCTTTTGCGCTTTCGGCGAAGGCGGTCCGATGGCCGAATCGGGTGCCACCACGCTCGGCGGAAAAATTCCGATCAACGTTTCCGGCGGCCTGCTGTCGCGCGGCCACCCTGTGGGCGCCACCGGTCTGGCGCAAGTCTATGAAATGGTGACGCAACTGCGCGGCGAAGCCGGCGCGCGCCAGGTCGAGAATGCCCGCTTTGCCATCGCCGAAAACGGCGGCGGCTTCCGCGGCGTCGAAGAAGCCTCGACCTCGATCATCATCCTAGGCAAGCAGTAAACAAAATAACGAATAGCAGCAGAGACCCATCACGAGGCAACCATGAATCTGAGCCATCTCTTTCAACGCAGTGTGCAACTGTATCCGCAGCGCCCGGCGCTGGCCCGGGGCACCGATTCCGCCCTGACTTATTCGGCGTTGAACCAGCGGGTGCGGCCGCTGGCTTACTGGCTGCGCCATGAGCTGGGATTGCAGGCGGGCGACCGCATCATGCTGGCAATGAAAAACTGTCCCGAATACATGGAGCTGATGCTGGCCAGTTGGCATGCGGGCTTATGCGTCGTGCCGGTCAACAGCAAGCTGCATCCGAATGAAATCGATTACATGCTGCGCGATTCCGGCGCGCGCGCCTGTTTTTCGCAAGGCGAGCTTCTGCAATCGCTACAGCCTGTAGCGGCGCAGATAGACGGTTTGCAATTGGTCGATGTGGGCTCCGAGGTGTATCGTTCGGCGGTGGACAATCCGCCGCTCAAGCCTGCCAGCGACGACGACCGCGACCTGGCATGGCTGTTCTATACCAGCGGGACGACCGGCCGGCCCAAGGGCGTCATGCTGTCGCATGCGAACCTGGTCAGCGCGGCCATGCACTTCTATTCCGACGTGCAGCCCGTCGCCAGTGACGATGTGCTGGTGCATGTCGCGCCGATGTCGCATGGCAGCGGCATTTACAGCATTCCCTATTTTATCAAGGGCGCATTGCAGGTGGTGCCGGAATCCGGTGGCCTGGATGAAGCCGAACTGTTCGGGCTGTTCCAGCATTACGACAAGGTCAGCCTGTTTGCGGCGCCGACCATCGTGCAGCGGCTGGTGCATCATGCGCAGCAGCACCCGGTCAGCTGGCCCGGATTGCGAGCAATGCTGGTCGGCGGGGCGCCGTTTTACGTCGAAGACATTAAAAACGCCGTGCAATGCTTCGGCCCGCGCATTGCGCAAATGTATGGCCAAGGCGAAACCCCGATGACCATCTCCGCCTTGCCGGCGGAGCAACTTGCCCGGGCTGTCACCGAGAACGACACGGCCATGCTGGCGTCGGTTGGTTTTGTGCAGACCGCGATCCATGTAGCGATTGTGGATGGTGAAAACCAGCCGGTTGCGGCCGGCGTGACCGGCGAAGTGATCGTCCGGGGAGCAACCGTGATGGCGGGTTACTGGAACAACCCGGAAGCGACCCAGAAAACCGTGGTGGCCGGTGCGCTGCGCACCGGCGACATCGGCTTGCTGGACGAGCGCGGCCTGTTGCATCTCAAGGATCGCTCGAAAGACGTTATCATTAGCGGAGGCACCAATATCTATCCGCGTGAAGTCGAGGAAGCGCTGCTGACACACGAGGCGGTCGCGGAAGTTTCCGTGGTCGGTGCGCCTGATCCGGAATGGGGCGAAGCGGTTGTCGCGTTCGTGGTGCGCCATCCGGGTGCCACGGTGAGCGCGGGGGAGCTGGACAATCATTGCATTCAGAGCATTGCCCGTTTCAAGCGGCCGAAACATTACGTTTTCGTTCCGGAGTTTCCTAAAAATAGCACTGGGAAAGTATTAAAGCGGGAGCTGCAGAAAAGTATCATCGCCAAGGAATAAATGCATCAGGATAAAGGGAAAAGAGTGAAGACTCCGGAAAAACTGTTCGATCGCGAGGCGGTCAGCCAGACCGAGAAAGCTTATGTTGCGCTCGAAGAGATGATCGTCACCGGCGAACTGCCGGCTGGCAGTCAATGGTCTGAGAGCGTGCTGGGGGAACGGATCGGTATCGGCCGCACGCCGACCCGCGATGCGCTTCAGAAGCTGGCATTCCAGCGGCTGGTGCACATCGCGCCCAGGCAGGGCATCTTCATATCTGAAATCGATTACCAGGGGCAATTACATATTATCCAGTGCCGTCGCGAGATCGAGAGACTGATTATCCCGCAGGCTGCGCTATGCGCTACCGAGCAGGAGCGCGCCGAGATGTCGAAGTTGATTGCAGAATTCGAGAAGCTGAAAGCCCGCCGGGACATGCGCAAGTACATGCGTGTGCATTTTGACCTGACAATGGTGTTGGGACGAGCCTCGCGCAATAGCTATGCTGCGGAATTCTATGCAATGCTACAAACACTGGCGCGGCGGTTTTTGTATTTCCATCAGGATCGTTACCCCAGTCTGGCCAAGATTTGTGATCTGCATATCGACCAGATTAATGCAATCGTCAGCGGCTTGGCGGAGGCCGCTCAGGCCGCTGGCGTTGCCCGGAATGACTATGCGGAAGAGCGGGCTAGAAATATCCTGATGGACCTGATTGCCACCTCATCCGTGATCGTTTCAATCAATAACCGGAAAAATTAAATAATCCATGCGCGTCGGATTTATCGGTTTGGGAAATATGGGCGCCCCCATGGCGGCGAACCTGCTGAAGGCAGGCCTGAGCCTGACCGTGTTCGATATCAATCCGGCCGCGGTCGCGGCGGCTGTCGCTGGGGGCGCGGTTGCCGCCGGCTCGGCAAAAGACCTGGCGGCACAATCCGAACTGGTGTTGACCACCTTGCCTTCGCCGTGGCACGTCAAACAGGTTTACCTGGCGGCGGACGGCATCCTGGCCGGCGCCGGGAAGGATAGTGTGCTGGTTGATTGCAGCACGATCGATCCGCACACCGCGCGCGAGCTGGTCAACGCGGCGGCGGCCAGTGGCCGCCGAATGGCGGATGCGCCGATATCCGGCGGCACCCTGGGCGCCCAGGCCGGCACCCTGACTTTCATGGTGGGGGCCGATGCCGACTTGTTTGTGCGCATCGAGCCGGTGCTGAAACACATGGGTAAAAACATCATCCATTGCGGCGGGCCTGGCAGCGGGCAGGTGGTCAAGATTTGCAACAATCTGCTGCTGGCGATTTCCATGACGGGCACCAGCGAAGTCATGGCGCTGGGTGTCAAGCTCGGCGTCGACCCGAAGGTTCTGGCAAGCGCCATCAACGTTTCATCCGGTCGCTGCTTCAGTTCCGACATGATGAATCCCTGGCCTGGGGTTTCGCCGAATGCGCCGGCATCGCATGACTATGCGCCCGGCGGCACGGCGGAAATCATGCTCAAGGATGTCAATCTGGCGCTGGATGCCGCGCGTGAGGTCAAACAGCCGGTGATGCTGGGCGCGGTTTCACAACAGCTGTATCAGATGCTGATTGCCCGCGGTTGGGGAGAAAAGGACCTGTCGGCGATCATTCAACTTTATCGCGAACAGTAATCTTCACAGCCATATGTGATATTTCACCCTGCCAGCGCCAGCCACATCGGCAGGGTGACGATCGAGAGTATGGTGCCGGCCGAGATCAGGAAGGCGACATAGGGGCCATTGCCGCCCATGCGCGCCGCCAGCACGTAGGCGCTGGACGCGGTCGGCAAGGCGGCGAACATGATGGCGATCTGGAACTGCAGCCGCGGCAGTTCCAGCCAGCGGCCGACCGCAAAGGCCAGTGCCGGCATTGCCAGCAGCTTGATGGTGGTGAACCAGACGGCAAGGGCCTTGGCTTCGTTCAGGGCTGACATGCGCAGGCCGGCGCCGACCATGATCAGGCCGAGCGCAATCGAGGCATTGCCCAGCCGCGACAGACTCGCCCCCAACATTTCCGGCACGTGCAATCCAGCCAGGTTGAACAGCAGGCCGCAGAGCGTCGATACCAGCATCGGGTTTTTTGCCATTTCACGCAGCAGGCCGCCATCCTTGTGGGTGAGCGCATGGACCGCCGCCATGTTGGCGGTCGGTACCGCAAAACCGATGATCAGCGCCATCAGCCCGACGCCCTGGTCGCCGGCCAGGCGCGACGCCAGCGCCAGCGCCATGTAGGAATTGAAACGGAATGCGGTTTGCACACCGGATTCGAACAGCATCGGCCCGGGGCGCAACAGCGGCTTGCCCAGCCAGCCCAGCGCGATGCCGCCGACCAGGGCGATCATCGCCGTTTGCAGCAGCTTGCCGGTGCTGGAGAGGTCCAGCGGTGTGCGCGTGGTGGAGTAGAACAGCAACGCCGGGAACAGCACGTAATACACCAGCTTTTCCGCGCCGTTCCAGAATTCCTGCCCCCAGTTGGTGACGCGGAACAGGATAAAGCCGAGCAAAATCAGCGCGAAGTCGGGCAGCAGCAGGGAAGCGATGGACATGAAACCGGAAGGCGGTAGGGGCGGAAGATAGCCGCAGGTAAGAATGCGGGAACAATACCCGCCATGCTATGTTTCTGCAAGCTAATGATTTTCACGCGCACCGGAACAGCGCATAATGCCAGCTTTGTGCAATCGATATTGCAATATTTGAAAGGTCATCATGGATTTCAGCAGTCCCCAGTTCTGGATCGCGCTCTTGCAGATCGTCGCCATCGATATCGTGCTGGGCGGCGATAATGCGGTCGTGATCGGCATGGCATGCCGCCGCCTGCCTGCGCGCGAGCGCAAGCTCGGCATCCTGTGGGGCATGGCCGGCGCCATCGGCTTGCGCGTGGTGCTGATCTTCTTTGCCGTGAGCCTGCTGGCAGTCCCGTTCCTGAAAATCATCGGCGCTTTCCTGTTGTTCTGGATCGGCATCAAGCTGCTGCAGCCGGAACCGGAGGAGGGCGGCCACCATATCGAGGCTGGCGTCACCCTGTTTGGCGCGGTCAAGACCATCATCATCGCCGATGCGGTCATGAGCCTGGATAACGTGATCGCCATCGCCGGCGCCGCCGGTGATCATCTGGGCCTGGTGATTTTCGGCCTGCTGCTGTCGATCCCCATCATCCTGCTCGGCAGCCAGCTGGTGATCAAGCTGATGGATCGCTTCCCGATCGTCATCGTGGCCGGCGGCGCCTTGCTGGGCTGGATCGCCGGCGGCATGCTGGTGTCCGATGTGGCGGTGCATGATGCCGTGATGGCGGCATTGCCTCAGGCTAAATGGCTGGGCCCGGCAGTCGGTGCGGTCGTGGTGGTTGCCGTCGGCAAGCTCCTGGCAGCGCGCACCGTGGCGCGGCGCATCAGTGCGCTGGACGACCTGGCCCAGGAAAATCGTCCGGACCAGCCGCCCAGCGCATCCTGATCCGTTCGTACACCAGCATTTCAAACCATTATTGTGGAGGGCAGATGTCCAAGATCCTGATTCCTATCGATGATTCGCCCGGCGCCTTGCGCGCGCTTGCCTATCTGATCAAGAAAATCCAGACTGGCCGGGAAACGGCCGAGCTCCATCTGGTGAATGTGCAATTTCCAGTGCATGGCGGCGTGAGCGCATTTATCGATGCCGCGCAGATCCGCCAGATACATCAGGAGGATGGCGCCAAGGCGCTTGCCGGCGCCTGCAAGCTGCTCGACGCCGCCGGCATTGTCTACCATACGCATGTGTTCGTCGGCGAGCCGGCCGAAATGATTGCGCGTTTTGCCAATGAACATGGGGTCGATGAAATCGTCATGGGCACGCGTGGCCAGAACCAGATCTCCACCATGCTGCTGGGCTCCGTGTCGCTGAAGATTTTGCATTTGGCGAAGGCGCCGGTGTTGCTGGTGAAATAAGCGTTGGTGTGGCAAATGCAGCAACAACCGGTAAAAAGTTGCTTGCTTGATTTTTATCAGACCAACATAATTGCGCGTTGTTATATTTGCTAGCCACGGGTTTCTTAATGTTAGGCAATACCCTTGCTGTAAAGACCCGGCACGGCAAAACAGGATGCGCCGCAAGACGAGAGTGATAATAAAAAACGGATTACACCGTGTGATGAGGAGACGGGTGTTTTGAGTATGCCGCTATCAAAGCGGCCCGAAATGCCAAAGGATGGATTGGGGCGCGTCGCAAGACGCGCCTTTTTTCTTGCCGGTTCCTCTGCGGCCGGTTTTGCGCTAAGCTTTCCCGCCATGACTCCCCAGCAGAATCCCCAGCAGAACGTCCGGCAAAGCGGCCAGATTTTTTCCGCGATCGTTCCCGCGCCCTTTGGCTTCGTCGGCATACGCTGCGACCAGGATCGCGTCCGGGAACTGGTCTATCTGCCGCCATCCTTCAACGAATTGGCCCCCCTCAACGGCCTCGCCGAACAGGCGGCGCGTCAGGTCGAGCGCTATCTGCGCGAAGCCGATTGCCGTTTTGACCTGCCATTGGCCGAGGTTGGCACGCCTTTCCAGCGCGGCGTCTGGCAAGCGATTTCCGCCATTCCGCGCGGCAACGTGCTGACCTATGGCGCGGTGGCGAAGGCGATCGGCTCCGCCCCGCGCGCGGTAGGCCAGGCTTGCGGCGCCAACTGGTTTCCGCTGGTGATTCCTTGCCACCGGGTGACTGCCAGTGGCGGACTGGGAGGCTTTGCCCATCATGACGACGCCGCCGGCTTTCATGTCGGCGTCAAGCGCTGGCTGCTGGCGCACGAAGGCGTCGCGGCCTGATGACGAGCACCGTCAGGCCGCGTATGCCGCGCGCTGCCGCCGCTGTGCCGGCGTCGGTGGATGCCGCCGACCAGGCCGTCATCGATGAATTCTGCGATAGCCTGTGGCTGGAGGATGGCCTGTCAAAAAATACGCTGGAAGCGTACCGGCGCGACATGCGCCTGTTCGCAGCGTGGCTGCGCGGCGAGCGCGGCCTGGCAGTGCTCGCCGCGCAAGCCGAGGATCTGCATGCCTACTTTGCCGCCCGCCATGCCGACACCAAGGCCACCTCGGCCAACCGCCGTCTTGCGGTATTGAAGCGCTTTTACCAGATGGCGCTGCGGCAGAAAAAAATCGAGGCCGATCCCTGTCTGCACATGCAATCGGCCAAACAGCCGCCGCGCTTTCCCAAGACCTTGTCCGAAGCCCAGGTCGAGGCGCTGCTGGGCGCGCCCGCCGTCGCCACGCCGCTCGGCTTGCGCGACCGTACCATGCTGGAACTGATGTACGCCAGCGGCTTGCGCGTGTCCGAACTGGTGCAGCTCAAATCAGTCGAGGTCGGCATGAACGAGGGCGTGCTGCGCATCACCGGCAAGGGCAACAAGACCCGGCTGGTGCCTTTCGGCGAGGAAGCCCGCGCCTGGATCGAGCGCTACCTGAAGGAAGCCAGGGCGGCGATCCTGAACGGCCAGAGTGACGATGCGCTGTTCGTTACCGCCCGCGGCGGCGCCATGACGCGCCAGATGTTCTGGATCCTGATCAAGAAACATGCGCTCAAGGCGGGCATCAACGCGCCGCTGTCGCCGCACACCCTGCGGCATGCCTTCGCCACGCATCTGCTCAACCATGGCGCCGACTTGCGCGTGGTGCAGCTGCTGCTGGGCCATGCCGACATTTCGACTACGCAGATTTATACCCATGTGGCGCGCGAGCGCCTGAAGCGGCTGCACGCGCAGCACCATCCGCGCGGCTGAGCGCAGTTCATGGCACAACTGCCGGCAAGGTCGCGTCATGCAGGGCCAGCCGCACCAGCACGGCGCCGTGGTCGGAGGCTTGCGGACTGTTCATCTGCACGTGGTCGTTCAGGTACAGCACTTCCATCACCGCAGCCGGCGCATCCGGCCAGTCGGGATGGAATTCCTTCGATACCAGGATATGGTCGATGGTATTGAAGACGCCTTCGTGCATGTGGCTGTAGCCGACATCGCGCGAAAAATCGCGCCGCGCCTGGATGCGGTAACTGTCGAACAGGCGCTGGCCGAAGCGCTCCATCTCCCCTTGCGGCCGCCCGGCGCCGGTGACCAGTTGCGTCGTCACGGCGTCGGCGATATCGTTGAAGTCGCCCATGACCACCAGCGGCGCATGGCTACCTGCCGGCATCAGGTCATCGACGACATGGCGCAGACCGACTGCTTCGGTGCCGCGCCGGTACAGCGAGCGCAGCGAAGCCAGGTCGGACAGCACCGGGTCGGTGACATCCTCGCCGTCGAGGTAGTCCGGGCGCTTGGACTTGAGATGCACCACCAGCACATTGACGCGCAATTGCGGCGTTGCCTGCACCTGCACATGCAGTAAGGGACGGGTGAAGCGCGTCAGCGGGCTGTCCAGCTTCGCCAGGCTGGCCAGCAGGGCCGGCGGCAAGTCGTGGAAAGCGGCAGGGGGCGCCGCGAAAGGCAGGCGCGACACCAGTGCCACGCTGGGCGTCAGCGGCTCGATGGCGGGATCGGGGTCGAATCCGGCATGCAGGGCATCGCGGTAATTGCGGGTGCGCGCCAGCACGGTCCTGAGACAGGATTGCGAAAAGACTTCCTGGAAACCGATCACGTCGGCGTCGATTTCATCGATCTTGCGCGCCAGCCAGTTCAGCTTGTCTTCGTATTCTTCCGGGGTATAGGGCGGCAGGTTGTCGTAAAAAGTCATGCCCGGCGGCGCCAGATTGCATACATTCAAGGTCGCAAAGCGGATTTCTTGTTGCATAATAGCCCCCGGTTTGAATCTGCGTAACAATCTGCGAACGGGTTTAGCGTAACACGGCATGGCAAAAAAAGAACACGTTTCCGAGACGCCGGCGACGCAATTCCTGCGCCGGCAGGGTATCGCCTTCAGCGAGCATCCCTATGCGTATGAAGAGCATGGCGGCACTGCCGTGTCGGCGCGCGAACTGGGCGTGGACGAGCATTGCGTCGTCAAGACCCTGGTGATGCAGGACGAGGCGGCCAAGCCCCTGATCGTGCTCATGCATGGCGACCGCAAGGTCTCCACCAAGAACCTGGCGCGGCAGATCGGCTGCAAGTCGGTCGAGCCCTGCAAGCCGGAGGTGGCCAGCCGCCATTCCGGCTACCTGGTCGGCGGCACCTCGCCCTTCGGCACCCGCAAGGCGCTGCCGGTGTATGTCGAGCAAAGCATCCTGGTGCTGGAAAAGATTTACATCAACGGCGGTCGGCGCGGCTACCTGGTCGGGCTGGATCCACAAGTACTGCTGGCAAGCCTGCCGGCCAGGCCGGTGAATTGCGCGCTCGAGGAATGAGCGTTTCAATCGTTAATCAAAGTTTTAAGGGAAGACAATGACTGTATTGCTTTTTGCACTAGCCGCCTACCTGATCGGTTCGCTGTCGTTTGCCGTGGTCGTCAGCAAGGTGTTCGGCCTGGCCGATCCGCGTACCTATGGCTCGAAAAACCCGGGCGCCACCAACGTTCTGCGTAGCGGCAACAAGGTGGCGGCAGTACTGACGCTGCTGGGGGATGCCTTCAAGGGGTGGCTGGCGGTATGGCTGGTGCAGGAGTTCGGACCGCGTTACATGCTGGCCGATGAGGCGACCGCTGCAGTGGCGCTGGCGGTGTTCGTCGGCCACCTGTGGCCGGTGTATTTCAGGTTTGTCGGCGGCAAGGGCGTGGCCACGGCCCTGGGCATCCTGCTGGGCCTGTATCCCTGGCTCGGCCTGGCGACGCTGGCAACCTGGCTGGTGGTTGCCTTTGCTTTCCGTTACTCCTCGCTGGCGGCGCTGGTGGCTGCGGTGTTGGCGCCGTTCTATTACCACTGGTTTTTCGGCGTCGACGAAGTCCTCTGGGCGGTGATCGCCATGAGCGCGCTGCTGGTCTATCGACACCGCGGCAACATCGCCAATCTGCTGGCCGGCAAGGAAAGCCGGATCGGCAGCAAGAAAAAGCAAATCAGTCAGTAGGGCAGATCGGAAACAGCAGAAAAAGGCACAGCGGGCCGCAGTTCTTCCAGCGGCCAGCGCGGCCGCACCTGGAAAGCGTAGTCGCGGGTCGCCGCAGACGGGTCGCGCATCAGTCGTTGGGCGCCGGCGAAGGCGATCATGGCGCCGTTGTCGGTGCAGAACTGCAGTTCCGGATAAAACACGCGGAAGCGTTTTTTCTGCGCCGCCGCGTTCAGGGCCGCGCGCAATTGCGCATTGGCGCCGACGCCGCCGGCGATCACCAGCCGCTTCATGCCGGTCTGCTTCAAGGCGTCGATGGATTTGGCCACCAGCACATCGACGATGGCGTCGACGAAGCCGCGGGCGATATTGGCCTTGTCCTGCTCGCAGATATTGGCCGGATGTTTTTTTACCACTGTCAGCACCGCCGTCTTCAGGCCGGAAAAGCTGAAGTCCAGATTTTTTGAATGCAGCATCGGCCGCGGCAGCTTGTAGGCGGCCGGGTCGCCGTACTCGGCCAGCCGCGAAATTTCCGGCCCGCCCGGATAACCCAGCCCCAGTAGCTTGGCGGACTTGTCGAACGCTTCTCCCGCAGCATCGTCGACGGTCTCGCCCAGCAGGGTGTACTGGCCGACGCCATCGACCTGCATCAGTTGCGTGTGACCGCCCGACACCAGCAAGGCAACGAAAGGGAATTGCGGCGGATCGCTGGCCAGCAGCGGCGACAGCAGGTGGCCTTCGAGGTGATGCACGCCGAGCACCGGCTTGTCCAGTGCGAGGCCGAGGCCGCAGGCTACCGAGGCGCCGACCAGCAGGGCGCCGGCCAGGCCCGGTCCCTGGGTGTAGGCGATCGCGTCGATCGCGGCCAGCGCCGCGCCGCTTTGCTCCAGCACTTCTTCCAGCAGCGGCAACGCGCGCCGGATATGGTCGCGCGAGGCCAGTTCCGGCACCACGCCGCCGTAGGCTGCATGCATGGCCACCTGGGAATACAGGGCGTGGCCGAGCAGGCCGCGTTGGGTGTCGTACAGGGCGACACCGGTTTCATCGCAGGAGGATTCGATACCGAGGACAAGCATGGGGAGAGAGATGATGTTGGTGCGATTCTTGCGTGCGATTGTAGCTTATTATGCAGGGATTGGCTTTTTCGCTCGCACAGACTATTGGTGATTTGATAAAGATGCATGCTTCAACCAACGAACTCCGATCGCTGCGCATCGTCGTGGTCAACAGTGTCGTGCCGCCCGAAGACGAGCACAACGACGCCGCCTGGGCGGCGGCGGAACGCGCGCGCGCCTTGCGCATCGGCCTTCTCGAAGCAGGCTACAACATCATTGCCGTGTTTCCGGGCGACATGCACTTGCCGGAGCGGGTCGCCCAGCTGCAGCCGGACATGATCATCATCGACGCCGAATCGGACGCCCGTGACGTGCTCGAGCACGTGGTCATGGCGACCCGCGATGCGCGCCGGCCGATCGTGCTGTTTACCGAGGACGACAACAAGTCGAGCATGGAAGCGGCCATGGAAGCGGGTGTGTCGGCCTATGTGGTGGCCGGACTGCATGCCGAACGTGTCAAGCCGGTGCTGGATGTGGCGCTGGCGCGTTTCAATTCGGAGCAAAGGCTGCGCGCCGAGCTGTCCGACACCAAGCTCAAGCTGGCCGAACGCAAGACCATCGAGCGCGCCAAAGGCTTGCTGATGGAGCGCCACAAGCTGAGCGAGCCCGAGGCTTATGCCAAGCTGCGGCGTCTGGCGATGGACAAGAACCTGAAGCTGTCCGACCTGGCCCAGCGCATCCTGGACGTTGCCGATTTGCTGGGCTGACGCCGTCCCTCTCTCCCCATTTTCGCTCCCCTTGTTTGATGCATTGCACGGCAAGGGTGCGCAGACTTCCTGAAATTGCACCGGATTCGCCTGGATAGCCTCGGGCGTGGCTGGCACGCCAATTGCACTAGCTTTGGGAAATGATGGTTGCGCGGCCAATGAGGGCGGTGCAACCGGGACAAGGGTGTCCTGGTCAGTCGAGCATTGCTCGCATTGACCGGATGCCTTTTTGTTTGTCCGCGCACAAGCTTATCAGTGGGAGCAGCAATGACAGAGTATGCATTGGACGGCGCATCCGCCCGGGTCGCAGGTTCGGATCGTCCGGAAAAGCAGGCGGTGCGCATCGGCTTCATGCCGCTGACCGATTGCGCACCGGTGGTGATGGCAGCCATCCTCGGCTTTGACAAGAAGTACGGCATCACCATCGTGCCGACCCGCGAGGCCTCATGGGCCAGCGTGCGCGACAAGCTGGCCAGCGGCGAGCTCGATGCCGCCCAGGCCCTGTATGGCCTTGTTTACGGGGTGCATATGGGCATCGGCTGCGGCCAGCGCGACATGGCGGTCTTGATGACGCTGAATCGCAATGGCCAGGCGATCACCCTTGCCAAGCATCTCGCCGGCAAGGGCGTTCTCGGCGGCGCCCATACCTTTGCGCATACATTCCCCACTGGCACGCATGCCATGTGGCTGTATTACTGGCTGGCAGCGCACGGCATCCACCCGCTGCGCGATGTGCGCCTGGTGACAGTGCCGCCGTCGCAGATGGTGACCAATATGGCGGTTGGCAATATCGATGGCTATTGCGCCGGCGAGCCGTGGAACCATCGCGCCATTGCCGACAATGTCGGCTTCACCGCTGCGGCCAGCCAGGAAATCTGGCCAGGCCACCCGGAAAAAGTGCTGGGCGCCAGCGCCGACTTCGTGCGCAGGTACCCCAATACTGCACGGGCATTGACGGCAGCCGTACTGGAAGCCTGCCGCTGGATCGATACATCGCCCGCCAACAAGCTGCGCGCCGCCGAGATTATGGCCGGCAAGGCTTATATCAATGCCTCGGTCAATATCATCAGTCCGCGCATGCTTGGCCTGTACAGCGATGGCGCAGGCGGCAGCCGCGAAGATCCGAACTGCATGCGCTTCCATCAAGACGGCGCGGTGAACTTCCCGTACCTGTCGGATGGCATGTGGTTTCTGACGCAGCACAAGCGCTGGGGTTTGTTGCGCGAGCATCCGGATTACCTTGCCGTGGCCCGCGAGATCAACCGCATCGATCTGTACGCCGAGGCTGCCGCCATGGCTGGCGTCGCCGTGCCTGCTGAAGTCATGCGCAAGAGCGTGCTGATCGATGGCGTGACCTGGGATGGCAGTGCCCCGGCAGAATATGCCGACGGTTTTGCCATCAGCCATGCCGGCGTGGTCACGGAACTGGTCTGAGGGCGCCCCTGCTGCGCCATTTTGAAGCATTGCACGGAAATGGCGCACAAAAACGGTCGCTCGTGATGCGGTGCAGCGGTAAAAGGCAGTGGATCAGGTTGGCACGTCAATTGCATAGCAGTAGACAAGCGCCAACGATGGCGCAGCAATCAACGATCTTTCCAGCCAACGTCGGCGGGTGAGATCCGGGACAAAGGTGTCCGTGTCGTGCGGGATTTTCCGTGGCGGCCGGGCGCCTTTTTTTATTGGGATTTGAAGGTTTGAATTTCTTGCCAGGGAGAGCAGCATGACAAAGAAAGACGGCAGCACGGATATCACCCGCCGTTCCATCCTCAAGGCCGGTGCCATGATGAGCGCCGGTGCCTTTGGCGGCCTGGCCACGGGTGGCGTGTGGGCCGCCGGTTCCGACAAGCCGGAAAAGGAAGAGGTCAAGATCGGTTTCATTCCCCTGACCGACTGCGCCTCGGTGGTGATGGCCTCGGTGCTCGGCTTCGACAAGAAGTACGGCGTCAAGATCATCCCCACCAAGGAAGCTTCCTGGGCCGGCGTGCGCGACAAGCTGGTCAATGGCGAGCTCGACATGGCGCACGTGCTGTATGGCCTGATCTACGGCGTACACCTGGGCGTATCCGGTCCCAAGAAGGATATGGCAGTGCTGATGAACCTGAACCACAATGGCCAGGCCATCACGCTGTCGAAAAAGCTGGCTGACAAGGGCGCCGTCGATGGGCCATCGCTGGCCAAGGTCATGGCAAGCGAGAAGCGTGAATATACCTTTGCCCAGACTTTTCCGACCGGCACCCACGCCATGTGGCTGTACTACTGGCTGGCGTCGGCCGGCATCAACCCATTCAAGGATGCCAAGGCAATCACCGTGCCGCCGCCGCAAATGGTCGCCAATATGCGCGTCGGTAACATGGATGGCTTCTGCGTCGGCGAGCCCTGGGGCCACCGCGCGATCATGGACGGCATCGGCATCACTGCGGCGACCACCCAGGATATCTGGAAAGACCATCCGGAAAAGACGCTCGGCACCACCGCCGAATTCGTCAGCAAGTATCCGAACACCGCGCGCGCAGTGATGATGGCCATCATCGAGGCCGGCAAGTGGATCGACGCCGGCCTGCAGAACAAGCTGAAAATGGCCGAAACCGTGGCGCAGAAATCCTACGTCAATACCAGTGTCGACGCCATCAATCAGCGCATCCTGGGACGCTATCAGAATGGCCTCGGCAAGACCTGGGATGACCCGAACCACATGAAGTTCTTCAATGACGGCCAGGTGAATTTCCCGTACCTGTCGGACGGCATGTGGTTCCTGACCCAGCACAAGCGCTGGGGCCTGATCAAGGACCATCCGGATTACCTCGCCGTGGCCAGGCAGATCAACAAGATCGACCTTTACAAGGAAGCGGCATCGGCGATGAAGGTCAGCATCCCCAAGGATGTCATGCGCACCAGCAAGATGATCGACGGCGTGGTCTGGGATGGCAAGAACCCGGCCAAGTACGCCGACAGTTTCAAGATCAAAGCGTAATTCACATTATCTGGAGTCATCATGAGCGCAGTTATGGATACCCGAAAGAACGAACCGGTAGTGCCGGTCGCCGAGGCGCCACCGGCCAGGGCGGCCAAGCCTGCTGCGGCGGAAAAAGCCCCCGCAGTTGCAGCTGCGCCTGTCCAGAGCGGCGGCCGGAAAATCGCGTTCAAACCCTTCCTGCTGGCGGTGCTGCCGCCGCTCCTGGGTCTGGCGCTGCTGGTCCTGATCTGGGAAATCGTTGCCGTCAAAAACAGCGGCATTCCGACGCCGCTGGTGACGCTGAAGGCTGCGATCGTGCTGTTTTCCGATCCGTTCTACCGCAACGGCCCCAACGACCAGGGCATCGGCTGGAACATCCTGATGTCGCTGCAACGTGTCGGCACCGGCTTCGGCCTGGCTGCGCTGGTCGGCATTCCGCTGGGTTTCATGATTGGCCGTTTCAAGTTTTTGTCCGGCATGTTCAGTCCCATCATCAGCATCCTCAAGCCGGTGTCGCCGCTGGCCTGGCTGCCGATCGGCCTGTTGGTATTCAAGGCCGCCAATCCAGCTTCGATCTGGGCCATCTTCATCTGCTCGATCTGGCCGATGATCATCAATACCGCTGTGGGCGTGCAGCGCGTGCCGCAGGATTACATGAACGTGGCGCGGGTGCTGAACCTGTCCGAGTGGAAGATCGTCACCAAGATCCTGTTTCCCTCTGTGCTGCCCTACATGCTGACCGGCGTGCGCCTGTCGATCGGCACCGCCTGGCTGGTGATCGTCGCCGCTGAAATGCTGACCGGCGGCGTGGGCATCGGCTTCTGGGTCTGGGACGAATGGAACAACCTGAATGTGCCGCACATCATCATCGCGATTTTTTCGATCGGTGTGGTCGGACTGCTGCTGGAACAGGCGCTGGTCGCCCTCGCCAGGACATTCACCTACGAAGAAGTGCGCAACTGACCGTAACTGACAGAGGAAGCCATCATGGAAAAGCTGAACTACAAGTTTATCGACATCGCCCAGGCGGAAATGTCCTTCACCACCAGGAAAGGCGTGTTCCAGGCGCTCAAGGAGATCAACCTGACGGTCAGTAAGGGTGAGTTCGTCACGCTGATCGGCCACTCGGGTTGCGGCAAGTCGACGCTGCTGAACCTGATCGCCGGCCTGCTGAACGCCACCGGCGGCACGCTGCTGTGCGCCAACCGCGAGATCAGCGGGCCTGCGCCGGAGCGCGCGGTGGTGTTTCAGAATCATTCGCTGCTGCCGTGGCTGACCTGCTTTGAAAATGTGTACCTTGCAGTCGAACGGGTTTTCGGCGCGACCGAATCGAAGGCGCAACTGAAGGAGCGCACCCGTGCCGCGCTGGCGCTGGTCGGCCTGACACACGCCGAACAAAAGCGTCCGAACGAAATTTCCGGCGGCATGAAGCAGCGCGTCGGCATCGCCCGCGCGCTGTCGATGGAACCCAAGGTGCTGCTGATGGACGAGCCTTTCGGCGCGCTGGATGCGCTGACCCGTGCGCATCTGCAGGACGAGTTGCTCAAGATCGTCGCCAAGACCGGATCCACCGTGGTGATGGTCACCCATGATGTCGACGAGGCGGTGTTGCTGTCGGATCGTATCGTGATGATGACCAACGGCCCGGCGGCGACCATCGGCGAAATCCTCGAGGTGGACCTGGCCCGTCCGCGCGAACGCGTGGCGCTGGCGCAGGATCCGCAGTACATGGCATGCCGTACCGCAGTGCTGGAATTCCTGTATCACCGGCAGGCGCATCCGTCGATGAAAGAGGCGGCGTAGTGCATTGGCAGGGTACAGGACAACGAGGAGGGTAGTGCAATGAAAAAGCTGAAACTGGTAATGGTGGGTAACGGCATGGCTGGTGTGCGCACCCTGGAAGAGCTGATCAAGCTCGCTCCGGATGTGTATGACATCACCGTGTTTGGCGCCGAGCCATACGCCAATTACAACCGTATCCTGCTGTCGCCGGTGCTGGCGGGCGAGCAGACCATCCAGGACATCATGCTGAACGATGTCGACTGGTATGAGGAAAACAACATCACCCTGCACCTCGGCAAGAAGATCGCCACGATCGACCGTGCCCGGCGCCAGGTGATCGCCGAGGATGGCACCACGGCGCAATACGACCGCCTGTTGCTGGCCACCGGCTCCGACCCGTTCGTATTGCCGGTGCCGGGCAAGGATCTGGAAGGCGTGATTTCCTATCGCGATATCCAGGACACCAACGCCATGATCGAGGCGGCCGCCAGGCACAAGCAGGCAATCGTCATCGGCGGCGGCCTGCTGGGGCTGGAAGCAGCCAACGGCCTGAAGCTGCGCGGCATGGACGTCTCGGTGGTGCACATTTCCGGGACGCTGATGGAGCGCCAGCTCGATTCGGTCGCCGGCAAGATGCTGCAGAAATCGCTGGAAGAGCGCGGTCTGAATTTTCTGCTGCAAAAGAGCACCCAGGAACTCGTCGGTGACCAGGACGATGGCAAGGGTGGCCGCGTCAAGTCGGTGCGCTTCAACGACGGCACCGAAGTGCCGGCGCAGCTGGTGGTGATGGCCGTGGGCATCCGCCCCAACACGAAGCTGGCCGAATCGGCCGGGCTGCACTGCAACCGCGGCATCGTCGTCAACGACACCATGCAGACCTTCGATCCGCGCATCTATGCCGTCGGCGAATGCGTCAACCACCGCGGCACCGCCTACGGCCTGGTGGCGCCGCTGTTCGAGATGGCCAAGGTGTGCGCCAACCACCTGGCCAATTTCGGCATCGGCCGCTACCAGGGTTCGGTCACCTCGACCAAGCTGAAGGTCACCGGCATCGACCTGTTCTCGGCGGGTGACTTCATGGGCGGCGAGGGCACCGAAGAAATCGTCCTGTCGGACCCCATCGGCGGCGTCTACAAGAAGCTGGTGCTGAAGGACGACAAGCTGGTCGGCGCCTGCCTGTACGGCGACACCGTCGACGGCACCTGGTACTTCAAGCTGCTGCGCGAAGGCAAGGACATCGCCGAGATCCGCGACAGCCTGATGTTCGGCGAATCCAACACAGGCCGTCCCGGCGACGTCGGCCACGAGGGCTACACCAAGGCCGCCGCCATGCCGGACGACGCCGAAGTCTGCGGCTGCAACGGCGTGTGCAAGGGCACCATCGTCAAGTCGATCAAGGAAAAGGGTTTGTTCACGCTGGAAGACGTGCGCAAGCACACCAAGGCGTCGGCGTCTTGCGGTTCCTGCACCGGCCTGGTGGAACAGATCATCATGGCGACCGCCGGCGGCGATTATTCGACCTCCGCCAAGGCCAAGCCGATGTGCGGCTGCACCGACCACACCCACCAGGAAGTGCGCGACGCCATCAAGGTCAACAAGCTGCTGACGATCCCCGACGTGATGCAGCTCATGGCATGGCGCACGCCCAACGGCTGCTCGTCCTGCCGCCCGGCGCTGAACTATTACCTGATCTCGACTTGGCCGCATGAAGCGAAAGACGATCCGCAATCGCGCTACATCAATGAGCGTTCGCATGCCAATATCCAGAAGGATGGCACCTACTCGGTAATCCCGCGCATGTGGGGCGGCGAAACCAGTTCCTCGGAACTGCGCCGCATCGCCGACGTGGTCGACAAGTTCAAGATTCCCACCGTGAAAGTTACCGGCGGCCAGCGCATCGACTTGCTGGGCGTGAAGAAGGAAGACTTGCGCGAAGTCTGGCATGACCTCGGCATGCCTTCCGGCCTGGCGTATGCCAAGGGCCTGCGCACGGTGAAGACTTGCGTCGGTTCCGAATGGTGCCGCTTCGGCACCCAGGATTCGACCCGCATGGGCCAGGAACTCGAGCGCGAGCTGGCGCGCATGTACTCGCCGCACAAGGTCAAGTTGGCGGTCTCTGGTTGCCCGCGCAATTGCGCCGAAGCCGGTATCAAGGACGTCGGCGTGATCGGCGTCGATTCCGGTTGGGAGATTTACGTTGCCGGCAACGGCGGCATCAAGACCGAAGTGGCGCAATTCCTCGTCAAGCTCAAGACCCACGAGGAAGTGATGGAATATTCGGGTGCTTTCCTGCAGCTGTACCGCGAAGAGGGCTGGTATCTGGAGCGCACGGTGCATTACGTCGGCCGTGTCGGGCTCGATTACGTCAAGAAGAAGGTGCTGGAAGACGACGCCAACCGCAAGGCCCTGTACGAGCGCCTGCTGTTTGCCCTGGATGGCGAACCCGATCCGTGGCACGAGCCGGAAAAGGCGATGGTCGACACCCGCCAGTTCGCACCCCTCAGCGTCTGATGCCGTCTGATTCACCTATCGAACAAGGAAATAGCATGACGCAACAATGGAAACCGATCTGCCAGGTGGAAGACATCCCGGTGCTGGGCGCGCGCGTGGTGCAGCGTCCGGGCCAGTGCGATGTCGCCGTGTTCCGCAACAGCGAGGACAAGGTGTTTGCGCTGCTCGACAAGTGCCCGCACAAGGGCGGACCGCTGTCGCAAGGCATCGTGTTCGGCGAGAAGGTGGCTTGCCCGCTGCACAACTGGAATATCGAACTTGGTTCCGGCTGCGCGGTGGCGCCGGACGAGGGCTGCACGGCGAAGTTTGCCGTCAAGGTGGAAGAGGGCAAGGTCTATCTCGATGTGAATGAACTGAGCGTGCTCGGCCTGGAGGCGAAGGCCGCATGACTGCGCTCCGGCAAACCAGGGCGACCTGCTGCTATTGCGGGGTGGGCTGCGGCGTGATCATCGAATCCGACGGCCAGCAGGTGCTGGGCGTCAAGGGCGACCCCGACCATCCAGCCAACTTCGGCCGCCTGTGCACCAAGGGCAGCACGCTGCACCTGTCGGCCAGCCCGGTGCTGCAGCAGCAGGCGCGCGCGCTCTATCCGGAAATGCGGACAGAGCGCAATGCCGGGCGTGAGCGCGCAAGCTGGGATGCCAGCCTCGATTTCATGGCGAAGAAATTCGCCGATACCATCGCCAGGCACGGTCCGGACAGCGTCGGCTTCTACATCTCCGGCCAGTTGCTGACCGAGGATTACTACGTCTTCAACAAGCTCGCCAAGGGCCTGGTCGGCACCAACAATGTCGACACCAATTCGCGCCTGTGCATGTCGAGCGCGGTGGCCGGGTACAAGCAAACCCTGGGGGCGGATGCGCCGCCAGCCTGCTACGAGGATATCGAGCGGGCCGAGGTGGTGTTCATCGTCGGCTCCAACACCGCCTACGCGCATCCGATCCTGTACCGCCGCCTGGAAGCGGCGCGCCGCGCCAATCCGCTGATGAAGGTGATTGTCGCCGATCCGCGCAAGACCGACACCGCGCGCGAGGCCGACCTGTTCCTGCCGATTTTGCCCGGCACCGATGTCGCATTGTTCAACGGCATGCTGCACATCTGCCTGTGGGAAGATTTGATCGATGCAGCCTATATCGCCGCGCATACTGAAGGCTTCACCGAACTCAAGCAAACCGTGCGCGACTATACGCCGGCCCATGTCGCCCAGGTCTGCGGCATCAGCGAGCAGGATCTCGTGGCGGCCGCGCGCCTGTTCGGCAAGTCCAGGGCCAGCCTGTCGCTGTATTGCCAGGGCCTGAACCAGTCGGCCTCCGGCACCGCCAAGAATGCCGCCCTGATCAACCTGCACATGGCCACGGCGCAGATCGGCAAGCCTGGCGCCGGTCCCTTCTCGCTGACCGGCCAGCCCAACGCCATGGGCGGGCGCGAGGTCGGCGGCATGGCCAACCTGCTGTCGGCGCACCGCGACCTGGCCAATCCGCAGCACCGCGCCGAGATCGCGCAGCTGTGGGGCATCGATGACGTGCCCGCCAGGCCCGGCAAGACCGCGGTGGAAATGTTCGAAGCGGTGCGTACCGGCGAGATCAAGATCCTGTGGATCGCCTGCACCAACCCGGCGCAGTCGATGCCGGACCAGAAGCTGATCCGCGAAGCGCTGCGCAAGGCGGAAATGGTGATCGTGCAGGATGCCTACAAAACCACCGCCAGCGTCGACTATGCCGACATCCTGCTGCCGGCCACCACCTGGAGCGAAAAGGAAGGCACCGTCACCAATTCTGAGCGCCGCATCACGCGCCTGCAGGCCGCGCTCGACAAGCCGGGCGAGACTCTGCACGACTGGGAAATCGTCATCCGCTTCGCGCGCAAGCTGGAAGCCCTGCTGGGCCGCGAGCGCACGCTGTTTCCCTTCGAGACTACCGAAGAGATCTGGAACGAGCACCGCGAATCGACGCGCGGGCGCGATCTCGACATCACCGGCCTCTCCTATCAAATCCTCGAGCAGCAGGGCCCGCAGCAGTGGCCCTATCCGGCAGGCGCCGCCAGCGGCAAGCAGCGCCTGTATGAAGACGGCGTCTTCCCCACCGCCAGCGGCCGGGCGAAATTCGTCAATACTGTCTACCAGCCGGTGGCCGAGCCGGTCGATGCGCGCTATCCCTTCCGCCTGACCACCGGGCGCCTGCGCGACCAGTGGCATGGCATGAGCCGCACCGGCACGGTGGCGCAGCTGTTCGCGCACCAGCCGGAGCCGGCGGTGGTGATGGCGGCGCAGGACATGGAGCGCCGCTTCATCAAGGCCGGCGACCTGGTGCACGTGACCAGCAGGCGCGGCTCGCAAATCCTGCCGGCGCTGGCTGGCGACGACATGCGAGCCGGGCAGGCTTTCATCGGCATGCACTGGGGCGAGGAATACGTCTCCGGACGTGGCCACGATGGCGACGGCACCTATGGCGTGAACGCCCTGACACTGCCGGCCATCGATCCCGATTCGAAGCAGCCGGAGCTGAAGCACGCGGCGGCAAAAATCCTCAAGGCCGAATTGCCCTGGCGCTTCCTGGTATTCGGCTGGGTCGAGCAGTCGCAGGTGCTGGCGCTGCAGGCTTTTCTGCGGCCTTACATGCGCCGCTTTGCCTACGCCTCCTGCACGCTGTTCGGGCGCGACCAGGTCGGCGTCTTGTTCCGCGCCGCAGACGATTACGCCGCCGAGCCGGCGCTGCTTGCCGAGATCGAGGCGCAATTCCAGCTGGTCGGCGCCGACGTCTTGCGTTATGACGACAAGAAACGCGGCAATGCGCGCCGCATCCTGGTCAGGGACGGCAAGCTGGCGGCGGTCGCACTGGCGGGCGACACTTCCGCCGAACACTGGCTGAAGGAATACCTGGAGGGCGGGCAAGCGGTCGCCGCACTGGGGCGCCTGCTGCTGATGCCGTCGAGCCAGGCGCCGCAGGGCTTCAAGTCGCGCGGCAAGATCGTCTGCAACTGCTTCAATGTTTCCGAAAGCGAAATCTGCGACACGCTGGCCGGTATGGCCGGCGATGCCGACGCCCGGCTGGCCGGCTTGCAGCAAAAACTGAAATGCGGCACCAATTGCGGCTCCTGCGTGCCGGAGTTGAAGAAAATCATTCTGGTGCAAAAGACCTCGATGCAAGTTGCTGCATAGGGTGCATGCCGGCCCCGCATGCAGCAACTTCCGACTTCGTAGTAAGCTTCGCGCATGGACTCTTTACACGAAAACCACCCCCTCGCCGCCGCCCGCTTCATCAAGGAAATCGGCCGCGGCAAGGATGGCGCGCGCAGCCTGACGCGCGCCGATGCCGACCTGATGTATTCCGCCATGCTGGATGGTCGCGTCTCCGAACTTGAACTTGGCGCCATCCTGCTTGCCATGCGCATCAAGGGCGAATCGGTCGACGAACTGGCCGGTTTTCTCGACGCTGCCGAGCGCTCCTTCGAGCAATTGCCGGCGCCTGCCGGCGATTACGCGCCGATCGTCATCCCCAGCTACAACGGCTCGCGCAACATGCCCAACCTGACGCCGTTGCTGGCGCTGCTGCTGGCCCGCGCCGGCGCGCCGGTGCTGCTGCATGGCGTGCTGCATGATCCCAATCGCGTGACTACTGCAGAGATTTTTCATGAACTCGGCCTGCCGCCGGCGGGTTCGGTGCAAGCGGCGCAAGCCGAATTCGCCCGCGGCCTGCCAGCCTTTATGCCGATCGAGTTGCTGGCGCCGAAACTGGCGTACCAGCTGTCGCTGCGGCGCATCCTCGGCGTGCGCAGTTCGACCCACACGCTGGTGAAAATCATGCAACCATTCATCGAACCAGCGTTGCGGCTGACCTCGTACACGCACCCCGAATACCTGGAAATGCTGACGGACTATTTCACGACCGCCGCCCCCGTCGAACGCGGCGACGCTTTCCTCATGCGCGGGACCGAAGGCGAAACGGTTGCCAATGCCCGGCGCGCCCAGCAAATCACCTGGTTCCATGAAAGGCAGTGCACTGTGCTGGTGCAAAAGCAGGGGGTGGTCGATGAAATTCCGCCGCTGCCGCCCGCAAGTGATGCAGCGACGACGGCTGCCTGGATCAAGGAAGCGCTGGAAGGCACGCAACCGGTGCCAGAACCGATCGCCGAACAGGTGGAACACTGCTTGCTAGTATCAAGACAGATACGAACCAGACAGGTGCTCCATCATGCAAACTCCAACGACATCCGCAGCTAAGGTTTACCTCGTGGGCGCCGGTCCGGGCGACCCCGAACTGCTCACGCTCAAGGCGGTCCGGGCGATTGCCAGCGCCGACGTGCTGCTGGTCGATGATCTGGTCAATCCCGAGGTGCTCGGACACGCGTCGCCATCGGCGCGCATCGTCCATGTCGGCAAGCGTGGCGGTTGCCAGTCGACGCCGCAGGAATTCATTGAACGCCTGATGATTTCTGAGGCGCAAGCCGGTCGCGTGGTGGCGCGCCTGAAGGGCGGCGACCCGTTCATTTTCGGCCGCGGCGGCGAGGAGCGCGAACATCTGCGCGCCGCCGGTATCGCGGTCGAGGTCGTCAACGGCATTTCCAGCGGCCTGGCGGCGCCGGCGTCGCTGGGCATTCCGCTGACCCATCGCGACTGGAGCCAGGGCGCCGTATTCATCACCGGCCACGGCAAGACAAAGGACGCCAATCCCGACTGGGAAACCCTGGCAAAATTGACTCTGACCCTGGTTGTTTACATGGGGGTGGCGCGCTGCCGCGAGATACAGGCGGCGCTGCTGGCGGGCGGCAAGGCTGCCGATACGCCGGTTGCGGTGATCCAGTCCGCCACCGGCACCACGCAAGCGCAACTGATCACCACGCTGGGGCGGCTGCCGGAAGACCTGGCGGCATCGCAACTGGGCAGTCCCGCCGTCATCGTCATCGGCGATGTGGTGCGCTGCGCCGAATTCCATGCCGATCCGCATGTCATCACCCACACCGACGTGCTGGTGGCGGAATATGCCGTCACGATGTAGGCCTGCGCTTGTCTGCAAGCTGCTGCAAGATGTGCCCCGGCAGGCGCGCGTAAAGCCTTACAATCATGGATTGCCTATCACGCATAATCCATGATTCAAGAATTCGACGTAGCGGTAATCGGCGCCGGCGCTGCCGGCATGATGTGCGCCGCGGTTGCCGGCCAGCGCGGCAAGAAAGTCGTGCTGATCGACCATGCCGCCCGGCTGGCGGAAAAAATCCGCATTTCCGGCGGCGGCCGCTGCAACTTCACCAACCGCGACGCCGGCCCGCAAAACTACCTCTCCGAGAACCCCCACTTTTGCAAGAGCGCGCTGTCGCGCTATACCGCGCGCGACTTCATCGACCTGGTCAAGCGCCACCGCATTCCCTTTCATGAGAAGCACAAGGGGCAATTGTTTTGCGACGATTCCGCCGAAGACATCATCGCCATGCTCAAGGTCGAGTGCGCGCAGGGTCATGTGGCCTGGCGCATGCCGTGCAGCGTGGCCGGCATCGCCAGGGCGGGCGAGGACTTCCGCATCGATACCGATGGCGGCGCCATCTTCGCGAAAAGCGTCGTGATCGCCTGCGGCGGCTTGTCGATACCCAAGATCGGCGCCACCGATTTCGCCTTCCGCATCGCCCGCCAGTTCGGCCTCAAGCTCATCGAGCCGCGCCCGGCGCTAGTGCCGCTGACGTTCAATAGTCAGGAATGGCAGCCCTTCGTGCCGCTGGCCGGCATCGCCCTGGAAGTGGAAATCGAAACTGGCGAAAAGAAGGCGCGCGGCCATTTTCTCGAAGACCTGCTATTTACCCACCGCGGCCTGTCCGGCCCGGCCGTGCTGCAAATCTCCAGTTACTGGCAGCCGGGCGCGGCGCTCACCATCAATCTGGCGCCGCGCGACGACCTGACCGAGGCGCTGCTGCAAGCCAAGGCGGTCAGCAAGAAGAATCTCGCCAATACGCTGGCGCAATGGCTGCCGGCGCGCCTGGCGGAAAGCTGGCTGCAGGTGCAGGGCATGAAGGGCGACGCCCGCCTGGCCGATTTGCCGGACAAGCAATTGCGCCAGCTCGGCGACTCGCTCAACCGCTGGCGCATCACCCCGGACGGCACCGAAGGCTACAAGAAGGCCGAAGTCACGCGCGGCGGCGTCGATACGCGCGAGCTGTCGCAGCAAAGCATGATGGCCACCAAAGTCCCTGGCCTGTACTTCATCGGCGAGGCGGTCGACGTCACCGGCTGGCTGGGTGGTTACAATTTCCAATGGGCATGGTCGTCTGGCGTGGCTGCCGGGCAGGCCGTGTAATTGGCCAAACCAGTAAATATCTTCCCATTCAAAATTAAAGCTGCTACAATCTTTTCTTTTCCCCATTTCCCGGTTTGATTTTTACATGACCACTATTCGCCTGAAAGAAAACGAGCCGTTCGAAGTCGCCATGCGTCGCTTCAAGCGCACTATCGAAAAAACCGGTCTGCTGACCGAGTTGCGTGCGCGCGAGTTTTACGAGAAGCCGACTGCAGAGCGCAAGCGCAAGCTCGCCGCTGCCGTGAAGCGCCACTACAAGCGCATCCGCAGCCAGCAATTGCCGAAAAAGCTGTTCTAATTGCTCGTCCGCCTAGCGCGGACATGTCGCAAACCCGCTCCGGCAACGGTCCGCAGCGGGTTTTGGCGTTTTTGAACTGATCTACAAAGGAGATGGCATGAGCCTCAAAGAACAGATCACCGATGACATGAAAGCTGCCATGCGCGCCAGGGACAGTGTCCGTCTTGGCGCCATCCGTCTGCTGACCGCAGCGATGAAGCAAAAGGAAGTCGATGAGCGCGTCGAACTCGACGACGCCATGGTTCTGGCTATCATCGAAAAGATGGTCAAGCAGCGCAAGGATTCGATCACCCAGTTCGAGGCGGGCGGCCGTCAGGACCTTGCCGACGCTGAAAAGGTCGAGCTTGCCATTCTGTCGACCTACATGCCGGCAGCCCTGTCGGACGCCGAAGTGCAGGCCGAAGTTGCCGCTGCCATCGCGGCTGCCGGCGCAGCGGGCCCGCAGGACATGGGCAAGGTGATGGGCGTGCTGAAGGCCAAGCTGGCCGGACGCGCCGACATGACCGCAGTTTCCGCCCAGGTAAAGGCGGCGCTGTCCAAGGGTTGATGCAACCCCCGTGATACCGCAATCCTTCATCCAGGATCTGCTCAACCGGGTCGACATCGTCGACGTGGTGGGTCGTTATGTCCAGTTGAAGAAGGGCGGCGCCAATTTCATGGGGCTGTGCCCCTTTCATAACGAAAAATCCCCGAGTTTCACGGTCAGTCCGTCCAAGCAGTTTTATCACTGCTTCGGCTGCGGCGCGCACGGCACCGCGATCGGCTTTCTGATCGAGTATTCCGGCCTCGGTTTCGTCGATGCGGTCAAGGACCTGGCGCAGGGCGTCGGCATGGTTGTGCCCGAAGCCGACGACCGTCTGCCGCCGGCGCAGCGCGCCGAAGCGCAGGCGAAGACCCTGGCGCTGTCGGATGTCATGACGCGCGCCTGCGACCATTATCGCCAGCAGTTGCGCGGCGCCCAGAACGCCATCGCCTACCTGCAAAAGCGCGGACTCTCCGGCGAAATCGCCGCCCGTTTCGGCATGGGCTACGCCCCGGACGCCTGGGACAGCCTGCGCACGGTGTTTCCGGATTATCAGAACGAAGCCCTGGTCGAAGCCGGCATGGTGATCGACAAGAGCGAGGAAGAGGGTGCTGGCCGCAAGCGTTACGACCGCTTCCGCGACCGCATCATGTTCCCGATCCGCAATACCAAGGGCCAGGTGATCGGCTTTGGCGGGCGCGTGCTGGACCAGGGCGAGCCGAAATACCTCAATTCGCCGGAAACTCCGCTGTTTCAGAAGGGCAGCGAGCTGTATGGCCTGTTCGAGGCGCGCCAGGCGATCCGCGAAGCTGGTTATGTGCTGGTCACCGAAGGCTACATGGACGTGGTGGCGCTGGCCCAGCTCGGCTTTCCGCAAGCCGTGGCCACGCTCGGCACTGCCTGTACGCCGATCCATGTGCAAAAGCTGCTGCGCCAGACCGACCATGTGGTGTTCAGCTTTGACGGCGATAAAGCCGGCCGCCGCGCCGCCCGGCGCGCGCTCGAAGCCTGCCTGCCTTACGCCGGCGACAACAAGACGATACAGTTCCTGTTCCTGCCGCCCGAGCACGATCCGGACAGCTATGTGCGCGAATTCGGCGCGCCCGCATTCGAGGAGCAGATCAAGGATGCCATGCCGCTGTCGCGTTTCCTCCTGAAGGAAGTCGCCGGCGAGCATGATTTGCGCACCGCAGAGGGCAGGGCGCGCGCGCAATTCGACGCCAAGCCCATGCTGCAAGCCTTGCCGGCGTCGGCGCTGCGTTTGCAGATCGTGCGTGGGCTGGCGCAGATGACGCAATCCACCCCGGCTGAAATCGAGGCCTTGTTCGAGCTGGCCAAGCCGGTTGCCCGCGCTCGCGTGGCGCCGCCGCGCAGCGGCCGGCCCGCGCCGGTCGGGCTGGAGCGGCAGATATTGCGGCTGCTGGTGGCGCACCCTGCGCTTGCCGCCGGCCTCGACCAGGATGCGCTCGATGTGCTGGCGCAGCTGGCGCCGGAACGCGCCGAGATCTTGCTGCAACTGGTCGTCACCAGCCAGGAAATGGGCGAGCATGCCAGTTTTGCTGCCCTGGCCGAGCAATTGCGTGCCTCCGGCGCGGAATTCGATGATTTGATTGCGGAAATTGCGGCTGATCAAGAATCCGATGCCGATGCCGCCGCTCTCGAGCTTGCCGGCGCGTTACGACAGACTAAAATGAAATTCGTGAAAACCGAAATGGAGCGCCTGGCCGCCGCCGGTCTGCAGACTGAAGAGGCGCGCCAGCGTTACCGTGGCTTGATGCTGCAGCAGGATCAATTGCGCCGTCAGGCGGAAGCTGAAATCGCACAAAGATAGGTAGTGGTCATTCAGACAAGTAAAGTTTGTGGCTTTGGAGGAACCCTTTGCCTGTGCTATAATTAAAAGCTTTTGATTCAAGGCCTTAGCGCATTTTATCCGTTGCGTTGCTACGCATGCCGGAGAAGCGAACAAGATGTGCAATGGGTTTGTCGGCTGGAATAAGTGCATTACTTACCTGAACCGCGTAGCAAGATTAACCTCTAATTGACAGTTGATTCCATGGCGAACGCAATGAAGAAGTCCGCGACAAAGACCTCCGCGAAAACCCCAAGCAAGGCTGCAAGTAGCACGAAAATAAAGAAGAGCACCAAGCCGACTGCCGCCAAGAGTGCGGCCAAGCCGGCGAAAAAAGTTGCGCCCGCCAAGACTGCTGCGGTCAGGAGCAAGGCTGCAACCCCGGAAAAAAGCGTGAAATCGCCGGCAAAAGCGCCTGCCAAGACCTTGACAAAAGCTGCGCCGGCCCAATCTGGGGTGGCGACGAAAGCTGCGCCGAAAACGGCTGCGAAAACTGTCGCAAAAGCCGCTGCAGCCAAACCTACATCCACGGGCGTCGCCAAGACTGCACCCGTAATTGCGAAAGTCCCTGTGACCAAGAAATCCGAAGCGAAACCGACCGGCAAAACCAGCAAGGCTGTCACCGCTGAATCCAAAGCGACCATCCTGGTTACCTCTGCTGCGCCGGTCAGCCAGACCACCGATGCCGCCGCATTGGCAGCGATCGATACGTCCGGTTATGTTTTGCCCGGCGTCAAAGTGCCTGGCCGCCGCGGCCGCAAGCCCAAGGATTTCCAGCCCGAGAATGACGAGATTGCCGCGCTGAACGCCGTCGAGCGGGCCGAACTGAAGGCCGCCGACAAGGCGCGCGCGAAAGACCGCAAGGCCAAGGAAAAGGCCTTGCTGAAGGAGGCCTTCTCGTCTGACGTGGAAGCCTCCGAGGAAGAACTCGAGCAGCGCCGCCAGAAGCTGAAAACCCTGATCAAGCTGGGCAAGGACCGCGGCTTCCTGACGTATTCGGAAATCAACGACCACTTGCCGGAAAACATCGTCGATCCGGAAGCGATCGAAGGCATCATCGGCACTTTCAACGACATGGGCATCGCCGTCTACGAGCAGGCGCCCGATGCCGAGACCCTGCTGCTGTCGGATGCCGTCGCCAACGTCACTTCCGACGAAGATACGGACGCCGCGGCCGAAGCCGCGCTGTCGACCGTCGATTCCGATTTCGGCCGCACCACCGACCCGGTGCGCATGTACATGCGCGAGATGGGCTCGGTCGAGCTGCTGACGCGCGAAGGCGAGATTGAAATCGCCAAGCGCATCGAGGAAGGCCTGAAGGACATGATCCAGGCGATTTCCGCCTGCCCGACCACCATCGCCGAAATCCTTGCTGCCGCCGAGCGCATCCAGGGCGACGAGATCAAGGTCGATGAAATCGTCGATGGCATGGTCGACATGACCGTGGCCGAGCCTGTCGTTGCTGCCGCAGCTGGCGACGAAGAGGACGACGAAGAGGACGAAGAAGAGGAAGAAGAGGAAGAGGAAGAGGAAGGTCCTGCCAGTGGCGGCGCAGCCGGCTTTTCCGCCGAGCAGCTCGAGCAACTGAAGCGCGACGCCCTCCAGACATTCGCCAACATCTCGTCCCAGTTCGACAAGATGCGCAAGGCCTTCGAAAAGGAAGGCTACAACTCCAAGCCCTACGTCAAGGCACAGGAAACCATTTCCAACGAATTGCTGGGCCTGCGTTTCACCGCCAAATTCGTCGAAAAGCTGTGCGACACCCTGCGCGGCCAGGTCGACGAAGTGCGCCATATCGAAAAGCAGATCCTGGATGTGGCGGTGAACCGCTGCGGCATGCCGCGCGCCCACTTCATCAAGGTGTTCCCAGGCAATGAAACCAACCTCGACTGGGTCGATGGCGAAGTCGCCGGCAATCACGCTTACAGCGCCGTACTGGGCCGTAACGTGCCGACCGTCAAGGAACTGCAGCAAAAGCTGATCGATCTGCAGTTGCGCGTCGTCTTGCCGCTGCCGGACCTGCGCAACATCAACAAGAAAATGGCTGCCGGCGAAATGAAGGCCCGCAAGGCCAAGCGCGAAATGACCGAGGCCAACCTGCGCCTGGTGATTTCCATCGCCAAGAAATACACCAACCGCGGCCTGCAATTCCTCGACCTGATTCAGGAAGGCAACATCGGCTTGATGAAGGCCGTGGACAAATTCGAATACCGCCGCGGCTACAAGTTCTCGACCTATGCGACATGGTGGATCCGCCAGGCGATCACCCGTTCCATCGCCGACCAGGCCCGCACCATCCGTATCCCGGTGCACATGATCGAGACCATCAACAAGATGAACCGCATCTCGCGCCAGATTCTGCAGGAAACCGGCGCCGAGCCGGATCCGGCGACCCTGGCACTGAAGATGGAAATGCCGGAAGACAAGATCCGCAAGATCATGAAGATCGCCAAGGAACCGATCTCGATGGAAACGCCGATTGGCGACGACGACGATTCGCACCTGGGCGACTTTATCGAGGACAACAATACCCTGGCGCCAGCAGACGCGGCGCTGCATGCCTCGATGCGCGGCGTGGTCAAGGATGTGCTGGATTCCCTGACGCCGCGCGAAGCCAAGGTGCTGCGCATGCGCTTCGGCATCGAAATGTCCACCGACCACACGCTGGAAGAAGTTGGCAAGCAATTCGACGTCACTCGCGAGCGCATTCGGCAAATAGAAGCCAAGGCGCTGCGCAAACTGCGTCATCCGTCCCGCTCCGACAAGCTAAAGAGCTTCCTCGAAGGCAGCTGATCGAGTAAAGTCTCGTCTGGGAAATAAAAGCTTTACGGGCCTCTAGCTCATGCTTGGTTAGAGCAGCGGACTCATAATCCGTTGGTGCCGTGTTCGACTCACGGGAGGCCTACCAATAAAAAAAGGGTTACACGCTTCGGCATGTAACCCTTTTTTCTTGTTTTGCCACTGCTGCCAACTTGCGCGCTCAAGATGCGTCCTGCGCCAGTATCGCTGCCAACAATCCCGGGAATCGACTCTCGATGTCGGCGCGTCGCAGCGTGTTCATGTGCATGGTGCCCGTGTTTTCCGTGAAAATCAGCCCGGATTCACGCAATACCTTGAAATGATGGGAGACGGTGGATTTGGGGCGGCCGCCGTCAAGCTCGCCGCAGGACGCGGCTTCTACGCGAGCAAGATGGCGAACGATGTCCAGGCGGATCGAATCGCTCAACGCGTACAGCACGCGTTCGAGAGACAACTCGTTTGCGGCGGGATGTTTGAAAGGACGCATGAGCGGCATCATACACTTTGGGCTATACTTATTCCATTGTTCGTATATATGCGAAATAACAAAACAATGTCATCCACTTGCCAAAGGTCGCCATGTCCGCTCTATTCCAGCCATTCAAACTCAAAGACGTTACCCTCCGCAACCGCATTGCAGTCCCGCCGATGTGCCAATACCAGGCCGTCGATGGCCTGGTCAACGACTGGCATCTCTCGCATTACGCCAGCATGGCGCGTGGCGGTGCCGGGCTGGTGATCGTCGAAGCAACTGCCGTTGCACCCGAAGGACGCATTACCCCAGCCTGCACGGGCATCTGGAGTGACGCGCTGGCACAAGCGTTCGTGCCGGTCGTGCGGGCTATCAAGGCAGCAGGTTCGGTGCCGGGGATACAAATCGCCCATGCCGGGCGCAAGGCCAGTGCCAATCTGCCATGGGAAGGCGACGACCATATCGCTGAGGGCGATGCGCGGGGCTGGCAAACCATCGCGCCGTCAGCCATTGCGTACGGAAATGGTCTGCCGAAACAACCACGGGCGATGACGCTGGAAGACATTGCGCGCGTCCGCCAGAACTTTGTTGACGCCGCTGTGCGTGCGCGTGACGTTGGCTTCGAATGGCTGGAACTGCATTTCGCGCATGGCTACCTGGCGCAGAGCTTTTTTTCTGCGCATTCGAACCAGCGTGACGACATTTATGGCGGCAGCGCCGAGAACCGTGCACGGTTTCTCCTGGAGACATTGCGGGCGGTGCGCGAAGTTTGGCCAGAAAACCTGCCGCTGACCGTGCGCTTTGGTGTTATCGAATATGACGGGCGTGATGAGCAAACGCTGCTCGAATCGATCAGTCTGGTACGCGATTTTAAAAAGGCCGGTATGGACATGATCAGTGTCAGCATCGGATTTACGATTCCCCAGACATCCATTCCCTGGGCACCGGCATTTCTGGGGCCGATCGCAGAGCGTGTGCGCCGCGAAGCTGACGTGCCGGTGTCGTCGGCGTGGGGCTTTGGCACGCCGGAGATCGCCGAGCGCGTCGTCAAGGAGCAGCAGCTCGATGTCGTCATGGTGGGGCGAGCGCATCTGGCCAATCCGCACTGGGGCTATTTCGCGGCCAAGGAACTCAAGGTCGAGCGCGCATCGTGGGTTTTGCCTGCGCCCTATGCGCATTGGCTGGAACGATACTGATAAGTTGCCCGGGGAAATTCACCAGCACTGGGCAATCTGTTCCCAATCCGTCGTATAGCCAGGACTCTTGTGTTCCGCTTTCATGACCCAGGCGCGTTGCAAACCATCACTCGACAACTTCAGGGTGCCGCGACCATAACGCACATTGATGCGGTCGAGTGTTGCCATGAGTTTGGCCGTGGGCATTGCCTCGGCGGCCGAAAACAAATCCTTTTGAAGGATGCGTTCAGGCTGGATGCCAGACAGTACGACGCCTGCCTTCTTGTATTCATATCCGGAGCGGTATATTTGCGCCACCGCCTGGAATGCCCTTCGGTTCAGCTCCAGGGAATCCGCCGTCGGTACCGATAACGGCACGGACAGGCAGGGGTTGTACTGCGGCTTCTCCGGCCGAAAACGGTCGGTCATGACAAACACCTGCAGCAAGCCCGCCACGGATTTTTGTCGCCGCAGTTTTTCGGCAGCATTCGAAATGAAATGCGCGACCGCATCCTGCAGCTCGGCGAGTTCTGTTACTGCCTGCCCAAAAGAGCGACTGGAAACAATTTGTTTTTTTACGGGTTCGATCTCTTCAATGTCGATGCAGGCTTCGCCACGCAGTTCGCGGATGATTTTTTCCATGACGATGCCGTAGCGTGCACGCATGGCGGGAATATCGGCGTCGCGCAGCTGCAGAACCGTTGCTATGCCGAGCTCAGCCAGACGCCTGGCAAGCTTGCTGCCTATGCCCCAGACATCCCCCGCAGCAAGGTTGGCCAGGACGTTGTTTTGCTGTGCGGGCGTCAGGATGTTGTAGTCGAAGACGCCTTGGGATTTGGGATGTTTCTTGGCCACGTGATTCGCCAGTTTGGCCAGGGTTTTTGACGGTCCGATGCCGACACATACAATCAGGCCGGTCCAGGCAAGGACGCGCTTCCTGATTTCGTAGGCACGGTCACGGATGGCACCGCACCCGGTGAGGTCGAGAAATGACTCGTCAATTGAGTAAACTTCCTGGTCCGGTGAAAACTGCGCGAGTATCGACATGACCCGGTTGCTCATGTCGGCGTAATAAGGATAATTGGATGAAAACGCAACGATGCCGTGCTGCCTGGCCACGTCATGCAACTTGAACCAGGGTGCGCCCATTTTGATGCCCAGGGCCTTGGATTCGGCCGAGCGTGCGATCACGCACCCATCGTTATTTGACAGCACGACCAGTGGCTTGCCATCAAGGTCGGGCCGGAACACGCGTTCACAGCTGCAGTAGAAATTGTTGCAGTCAATCAGGGCAATGCTGCGAGGGGGCTGGCGCATATCGTAACAGCCCCCGCTCAGCCATTGAGCAACTTGTGCAGGTTGAATGTCACCACGCCCCAGATTCGCAACTCCTGCCCTTCATTGAAATCGATGGGCGCATACGCGGGGTTTTCTGCAAGCAGGCGAATAACTTTTCCCCGTCGATACAGCCGCTTCACCGTAAATTCCTCGTCGATGATTGCCAGTACGATATGCCGGTGTCGTGGCTCGATGGCGCGGTCGACGATAATCGTATCGCCCTCAAAAATACCAATGTTGAGCATCGAGTCGCCCATGACCCGAAACAGGAATGACGAATCCCGGTTGATGAACAGGTGGTCGTTCAGGTCGATTCTTTTCTGCGTGTGGTCCGCCGCCGGGCTGGGAAACCCGGTACGCACGGGCGCATTGAACAGCCCCAGAACGAGCGGATTGGTCAGCAGCGGGATGGGGTCTTGAGAGGGCATGGCATTCTGCTTCTTTGCATGATACTGTATATTTATACAGTATCATGCAAAGGGCCGGGAATTGCAAGAATCCAGCGGGGTCGAGCATGCAGCCGCCGTTTGTGACGGCAACTATGCAATCACATACCGACTGCGTCCGGTGACCTTGGCTTGATACATGGCGCGGTCTGCGCCGAGCAGGAGCGCATCCGAAGAGCTGTCGCCATTCCCCAGTGCAATCCCGATTGACACCCCCACACTGCAGGTTGTACCGGAAATCAACAAAGGAGCTTTCAATGCGTCAATACATTTGGACGCGACTGCGCGTGCGGTATCTTCGGCACCGTCTCCCAGATTGCTTAGCAGGATAATGAATTCGTCGCCACCGATACGTGCCAGGGTATCGGCATGCCGTACGATCTTTGTGAAGCGTTCGGCAATCTGTCGCAAAGCCTCGTCACCGGCATCGTGCCCCAGGGTGTCATTGATATGCTTGAAGCCATCAATATCCATGAACAACAGGCCAATCCGGGTGCCGTTGCGTTGTGCTTGCGCCAACTCGTGACGCAGCCGGTCAGCGAGCAGCAAGCGATTGGGCAAGCCCGTCAGCGTATCGTGATGGGCAAGCCTTGTAATCTCGGCCTGATTGTCATTTAGCTTGAGCAATAAACGGTTGAATGCCGTAATCAAATGGCCGATTTCATCATTGCGGACTACCGTCAAGGGTTTGAGGGGCAGTTCGCCCCGGGTCATGCGTTCGGCGTGTTCCGCTGCATGAAACAAGGGGCGGAAGACAAAATGGAGTCCAATCGACGCGAGGATCAGGAATGCCAACGCAGTCACGGCGACGTTTTTCACCAGGAAGTCTTGCGTCCGCCCTACTGTTGCAAACGCCTCGCGGGTCGGCAAACGGGCGACGACGAACCAGCCTGCGCTTGGCACCGAGGTCATTGCGGAGACCTCTTCAACACCTTTTGCGTTGACCGTTATGCCGGTGCCGCGAAAACCGGCCATGGCCCGGTCATGCAGTGCATTGACGCCTGGCGGGGGGACGGGCTTGAGCACCATGTCAGATTGCGAAGACGCAACGAATAAGCGATCTCTTGGGGAAATAAGCAAGAATCCCCCCGTTGCTTGGCCAATTCGACTTTTCAGCAAGGCATTCAGAAAGTCTGGCGCGGCGAGGGCGGTGACGCCCACAAGTACAGCCTGAACCTCACCTTTTCCATTTTTTATTGGCGCGGCAATTGGCAGAACAGGCTCTTTTGCAGCACGGCCAATCACCGGACGGCCAACGAATGGCAGGCCCGCCAATCCTGCTTGAATGTAGTCGCGGTCAGCGTAAGTGATATTCGCCCGATGGGGATGCGCGGGATAATCCGCAACCGCAATCGCGTGGGCGTTTACCACGAATAAACCTGCCGAGAACAACGGTTGATCGTCGTAATGTTCTTTCAGCCAGGCGCGCAGTTGGTCTGGTTGCGTGAGCAATCCAGTCGGCAGGGTCGCGGCCAGGCGTTCAAGCAAGACCTGACGTTGAACAATTTTGGTATCAATATCATGAGCCACATAAGTGGCCAGCGCCAATTGTTGGCTTTCCACGACCGCGCTCAAATCCTCGCGCAGAAATTTGGCTAATGCGAAATAACGTGCGAAAAAGCCCAAGAACAGCAGGGATAGCCCCATCAACAGCAGCCGGGTGACAATACCATTAGATATGCGACGGAATCTCATCGGCAGATGATACCGTTTGTTTTCCGCAGTGTGCACACGAGAAGTGACATTTAACGAGGCGTGACATTTAGTACGCTCCGAATCCTGAACGGCGCCGTCTCGTCCAGGCGCGTCAGGGCAGCGTGTTGTCATTCTTGCGATTGACAGTCCGCAAATGCGAGGATTATCATCCGCCTGTTCGCCTAAAGAACTTAAGTTCTTTAGGCGAACATTTTCATGGCGCCGACAGTTTGCAATTTCCCCTGTCGAGGGAGCGCGCCGTCAGCTTCATCGAAGGGTAACCGCCGTCGACGGGCTACGCATCGGGAGGCAACCCTGTTGGCCTGCTGACAGGCGCGGCCAGTGTCTCGAGCAGACGTGTTGAACCGAGCCGCTTCACGCCTTACCCCGCTTCACTTTGTATCTTGCGCATGACACGGCGGACCTCCCTGCGAGGATTGTCCATTGCATCGTGAGTTGTTGATAAATTGCACACCGCTGTCTGAAAGGAGACAAAGGCATGACCAAGCTAGCCAATTTTTTTACTGAACTCATGAGGCGATATCTGCCGGACCCGTTCGTGTTCGCGATCGTCCTGACGTTGCTGACGATGGTGCTTGCTGTGCTGGTCGAAGGCAAGATGCCGACAAACGTGGTTCATGACTGGGGCAAGGGCTTCTGGAGCCTGCTGGCGTTTACGACCCAGATGGCGGTGATTCTTGCGATGGGCTATGTGCTGGCCACGGCGCCAGTGACAGATCGCCTGCTCGACAAGATCGTCGGCAAGGTGCATCGCCCGACGACGGCGATCATTGTCGCCACCGTCGTGGGATGTGTCGGCAGCTACCTGAACTGGGGTTTCGGCCTGGTGATTGGCGGCATCATTGCCAAGAAACTGGCGCTGCGGGTCAAGGGCGTGCACTATCCGCTCATCATCGCATCGGCCTATAGCGGCTTCACGATGTACGGCCTGGGTCTGTCGGCCAGCATTCCGGTGCTGATCTCGACCAAGGGCCATCCGATGGAAGCGCAAATGGGCGTGATTCCCTTGAGCGAGACCATTTTCTCCACACCCATACTGATCACTTCGCTGGTCGTGCTGATCACGCTGCCGCTGCTCAATGCGTGGCTGCATCCGAAAAAGGGTGAGGCTGTGATCGAAGTCGATCCGGCGATCGACCAGGGCGAGCGCAAAAGCGGCCCGTCGGGCGCCGGCCTGCTAGACACCGACACCATCGCACACAAGCTCAATCACAGCCGCATCATCAGCGGGCTGATCGGCATTTGCGGCATCGTCTACGTGGCCGGGCACTTCGTCCAGGGCGGCACGCTCGATCTGAACATCATCAACTTCATCATCCTGTTTCTCGGCATCCTCGTGCTCGGCACGCCGATCGCGTACGTCGAGAAACTCAACGAGGGCGTCAAGACGATCGGCGGCATCATCCTGCAGTTTCCGTTCTATGCCGGCATCATGGCAATCATGGCCGGCTCCGGCCTGGTGACGACCATCTCGCAGGTATTCGTCGACGTATCGACGGCGCAGTCGCTGCCGTTCTGGGGGCTGATCAGCTCGTTCGTGATCAATTTCTTTGCGCCCTCGGGCGGCGGGCATTGGGTCGTGCAGGGCCCGTTCATGATCGATGCGGCCAAGGCGCTCGGCGGTTCGGTCCCGCACACGGCGATGTCGGTCATGCTCGGCAATGCATGGAACGACCTGGTGCAGCCCTTCTGGATTCTGCCCGCATTGGCGCTGTCCAAGCTGAAGCTCAAGGACGTGATGGGTTACACCGTCATCATGGCCATCTGGATCGGTATTGTTTATATGCTTGCGATCCTGGCAGCGTCCTATCTGTAATGCGCGCGGGGGGATTGCTGTACTTGCAATCCCCCCGAACATAAAGCCGCACATCCCTTGATGGCCTGCTGCAGCACTTCTGGCCGGGGCAGGTGCCCGGCATGCCTGCAATCGGCCATGCGCTGGAGCGCGTTCACGGCCCGCTGCGGCCTGGCCCGTAGCCGGGAGAGCCTTCCCAGCGCGCTTTGCACGCGGCGCGCGCTGCTGGCATCCAGCGCGGTGCTGTCCGTTAGTGCATGTAAGCGCATGATCAAAGAACCAATTTGCAAGATGTTCAGGCAGTAATCCAGTGTCGATACATCCGTCTTGCCAATCTTGTCGGACAGGCGGATCAGGTGTATCAAGCGATGATAAAGTCTGGCCTGCCAAATGCCGCGGTGCTGCACTGCCCCGGGATCTGCTGCCATGGCCTCCAGCTCGGTTAACATCATGTCCCGGATGGCTTGCGCACGTTGCGCCGTGCTGTTCTTGAAAATGAACTGATACGCCAGCAATGCCAGGCACGGTGCCGCCAGCATGGCGAGGATGCCCATCAGCGACGGAACAAACTCACCCTTGAGCGGATAAGACGGCTGCAGCATGATCAATAGCAAAAAATTGTAGTCATATCCAAAGCGGGCCGTACGGGGGTGTGCCAGTATCAGCGCCCCCAAAAAGACGAAGGGCATGAGCAGGAACAGCAGCGCAAGTTGAGAATCCGCCCACGGCCACACCAGCCAACGGCACACCAGCGCCATGGTCAATCCCATCACCTGTCCCACAATCACCAGGCGCATCACCAGGGCCGGGTTATCGAATGTTGAGAACAGCGAGACCATGACGGCAGTGCCAAGCAAGGTATAGGCGCCGGGCTTCCAGCCGGAGATCACCCAGAAGCTGCCCACGAGCAGCAATGTCACAAAGGCCCGCAGAGCCACTTGCCGGCCCCCCACCCAGTCACGGTGCAGTGCATGGGGTGCGAATACCTTGAGCAGGCGTTCAGTGCTTGCCTCCAGCGTCAAAGTTTGGCCTAGCGCCCCATGCAAGCGCTGCAGCACATCGTGCAACGTCGCATCGCCCTGCGCACACGCCAGTGCCTGGCGGAGATGGCGCACCGCCGCCGTGTCGCTGTCAGCCTGTTCCAGGCAGTTGGCGCAATCAACCAGTGCATCCGACAGTTCCCTGGCGTGCGGGAAGGAGCGCTCACTCCGCATCCACAGCAACGCCGATACTTGCGCCACCAGCACCTGTCGCAGCGTCTTGGCGACCCTGCGCGAACGCATCGAGCCGGAAGCATGCGGATCCAGCATCTCTTCAATCGACGCAATCTCGCTTAATACCGCACGGTGCTCTGTCTCTGCAGCATGCAGGGCGCCGCAGAGCCTGGCGGCCATGTCGCGGATGAGCCGCGCCGTCAGTGTACGCACGCGACCTTGCAAGGCATCCGGATGCTGGGCAGGTGAAAACAGCCAGCCGAAGACAAGCGCCACGGCAATGCCCACGATGACTGTAAAGAACCGGTCTATGCCGAGTGGCACAATCTGTTCGGGATGCGCCGTATCAACCAGTGCCACCATGGCGGCCGAATATCCCGCCAAAATCGCACCATAGGAGGCGTAGCCACGCCATATATTGCCGATCCCTGCACACACGCTCACCCACGCAGCCAGCCCAAGCACCAGAACCCAGGGTTGATCGCCAGCAACCATCACCAGGGCGACCCCAAACACGGTTCCAGCCACGGTGCCAAGACAGCGAAACAGGCTCTTTTCCAGCAGCATGCCCCGTGTAGGTTGCGCGGCAATCCACACGCTCATCGCCGCCCACTGCGGGTGTTCCAATCCCAGGGCCCAGGCCAGCAATAATGCAATGCAGGCGCCGATGGCCGTGCGCAATGTGTAATGGATCTGCCTGGGCTGGAAGCCCATTCGACTGAGCGCTGCATCAATCATGGCTCGCACCCCTGTCCGCCTGCATGTGCAACAAATTGTGTTGGATCCTTTCAAAGCCTTTCACCATGGTTGCAATATCTGCTTCGCTCAGCCCCGCCAGCATCTGGGCCTCCGGACTTGCCAGGGCTTTGCGGATCTGCCCGACCAGAAGCTTTCCGGCCCGGGTGATCACAATGCGCCGGGTGCGGCGGTCAGCCGGGTCGTTGTGACGCTCCACCAGCTGGCGCTCTTCGAGGGAGTCCAGCAGGCGCACCAGGGTCGATCCATCGATGCCGACAGACGCCGCCAATTCCTTTTGTGCATAAGGCACCTTGGCGTCGTTGATGTGAATCAGCGGGCCCCAGGTGGCATCGGATAATCCCGTCTTTGCGAGTTGATGATCCAGCTCCAGCCGCCAGCGCCTGGCGACAGTGACGAGCAAAGGCCCGAAACTGTCTGTTTGAATATTATGATGCATATCAAATTATTTGAATTCAAATCAATTGGACGAATTTTAGCAGATCCCTTGTCAATGCGGCTTCGCTGCCTGCCCGCTGAAGCGCCACCGACGGTGGCGGCTTGATGGCGATTGATAGTGCGTTCCATGCGCGTGTTATAGTTTGTAAACATTCAATGGCTCATGGTCAACAGCGCAATATGACAACGCCCTTCGCTACCGATGTCATCCTTGTCTTCATCGGATTCCTGCTCCTGATCGTCGGCTTCATCATCCGCGACAGAAAATCCGGACCGGTTGTCCTCTTGATCGGGGTCGTGTGCATGATGTGGGTTGTCGTTCAGCACGTGCACGACACGTTCTGGTAGCGGCAACAATCCAGTGCGCGGATTGCGCAAACTCTGGAAGCCCGATGCAAATCGGGTCTTCAGGGTGGGTGGGGCGCTTCCGACTTCTTGCGGTGCCTGGCCAGATACACGCGGTCATCCAGCGTGGAAAAAATCACCGCAAACACGATCCCCAGCGCCGCTCCCAGCACCGTATCCAGCACGCGTTCCACCGGCATGCTGTGGGCCGCGGTGGGCGATGCCAGGTAAGTCATGAGCAGCGCCATGGGCGTGACCGTAATCTGGCCCAGGGCATAGTTATAGCCGATGATCACTTCGGTGACGAACTGGAAAAACACGATCGCCGCCACCAGCATCCAGAATGGCGGCGACTGCGCCAGGATCGCCCATACTATAAACGCGCCGACAATGGTGCCGGCCATGCGTTGCAGGGCGCGATTCATGGTTACATGCAAATGGCCGCCCTGCATGACCGCTGTCGCGCCGATTGCGGCCCAGGCCGGGTGATGCAAGCCGGCGGCGTGCGCGATGAGCGCCGCGATCGCGGCGCCGACGGTAATGCGGCCGGCGGCGATCAACTCATGCTTGAGCGGCCGATGCGGCGCGGCGGGCGGCACGTGCCGACTGGCGATTTCGGCGGAACGCAGGTGATCCGTCAGCATGCAGACGAGCCATGCCACCACGCCGCCCGCCAGAGTGAGAGCAATGCGTTCGACCAGCAGGTTGCCTGAAGTGATGGGGGCTTGTGCGCCGCCGGCGGCAAACACGATGATGACGGCGCCAGGGCCGCCGAGCCGCCAGTGTGAGACCACGAGCGTGGCAACGCCCGCGACCACGGCCAGGGTCAGCACCATCACCGTCGAAGAGGCCCCCGCGTAGGAGGCCAGTGACGGCACCAGTACGCCGAATGCCAGCAAGGCGGCACAAATGACCACAATGCGCATGCGTTTGGCCAGCGGGGCATAGCGGCCAAACAAGGAAGCCAGGGCGCCCAGCGCGGGGAATCCGACCAGATGCGCCCAAGGCGAATAGGTGGTGAGAACGATTGCCGCAAGTAATGCCAGTGCCGCTTGCAGACCGGCGATCGTGGCGATGGGCAGGGAAGGCGGCGGCGTCACGGACAGGCTTTCCTGTAGTTGCTCAGGAGTCAACAATTGACGCGTTGTCATTGCGCGCGAGATGCTGGCGCGCAAGCCTGGCGTTTTGCCGTTGTTCATGGAATTTCCTTGTTCAAGGCCTAATATTATGCGTCAAACGCGCAAAATCGGCCCTCCGTCGCCACTGGCGTATAATGCGCCCATCAATTGACACTTCTCACTACGCCCCATCGGGATCGTGTCCGACCCACGGGAGCCCCACCAGAAAACATGTCCGACAATCAGTCCCAGTCCGCCACCGCGCCACAAACTCCCGCAACCGTCCGTTTCGAGGATTTCGGCCTGTCTCCCGAAATCCTGCGCGCGCTCTCCGACCAGGGGTATGTCCATCCGACCCCGATCCAGTCCCAGGCCATCCCGATTGTCCTGCAAGGACGCGATGTCATGGGCGCAGCCCAGACGGGCACGGGCAAGACCGCCGGCTTTTCGCTGCCGATCATCCAGCTGTTGCTCGCGCATGCCAGCAACAGCGCTTCGCCGGCGCGCCATCCGGTGCGCGCGCTGATCCTGACGCCGACGCGCGAACTGGCCGACCAGGTCGCCGACAACGTCAAAGCCTATTCGCGCTATACGCCCTTGCGTTCGACCGTGGTATTCGGCGGCATGGACATGGCGCCGCAGACCGCCGCCTTGCGTGCCGGTGTCGAAATCGTCATCGCCACCCCGGGCCGCCTGCTCGACCACGTCCAGCAAAAGACGCTGAACCTGTCGCAGACGCAGATCCTGGTGATGGACGAAGCCGACCGCATGCTCGACATGGGCTTTTTGCCGGACCTGCAGCGCATCATCAACCTGCTGCCCAAGCAGCGGCAAAACCTGATGTTCTCGGCGACTTTCTCGCAGGAGATCAAGCGGCTGGCTGGCAGCTTCCTGAACAATCCGGTGACCATTGAAGTCGCGCGCAGCAATGCCACAGCCGAGAATGTCACGCAAATCATTTACAAGGTCGCCGAGGAAGCCAAGCGCCAGGCGGTTGCGCATATCGTCCGCGAGCGCAGCCTCAAGCAAGTGATCGTGTTTTCCAATACCAAGATCGGCGCCTCGCGCGTGGCCCGCGAACTGGAAAAACAGGGACTCAAGGCCTCCGCGATCCATGGCGACAAATCGCAATCCGAACGCATGGCGGCGCTGGAAGCCTTCAAGAAAGGTGAGATCGAAATCCTGGTCGCGACCGACGTTGCCGCGCGCGGCCTCGATATCGCCGAGCTGCCCTGCGTCATCAATTACGACTTGCCATACAACGCCGAGGATTACGTCCACCGTATCGGCAGAACCGGCCGCGCCGGCGCTTTGGGTGATGCGATCTCGCTGGTGACGGACAAGGATGCCCGGTTGCTGGCCGATATAGAAAAGCTGATCAAAAAACAGCTGGCGCCCACCGAACTGGTCGGTTTCGTTGCGCACGCCGAGCATGGTAGTGAACGTCGTCCTCGCCGCGAAGAAGAACGCGGTAGCGAGCGCCGGCCACGTCGTGACGAAGAACGCAGCAGCGCCAGCGCTACTTCGAGCTCCAGCGCTGCTGTGCCGGGGCGGCCTGCCGGGCGCAGCGCGTATGCGCCGCCGCCGCGCCGGGAAAAGATCGATCCGTGGTTCCTGAAGCCGTATGAGCCTTCGCAACCTGTGCCAGCCAATGCCATTGAAAACAATGGGCAGGTGGGCCGGAGCGCTTCTTCCGGCAAACCGCAAAAAAACAAAGTGGCAGCCCTGTTGGGCGGTACGCCAAAACGCTGATCGCCGGCAGCCTAGGCGTGGCGTGCGCCCCACGCCGCCACCGCCGCTTGCCAGAATTGTGCCAATGATCGTGGCGCGCCGACTTCCAGCTTCAGAAAGCGCGCCGCTGCCAGCAACTCGGTCAGCGGATCGTTGAGATCGAGCGCCATCGCCCCGGTCTGTTTCGACAGTTTTTCACCCGTGTCGTTGGTTACCACCGGCACGTGCATGTAGCTTGGCGTCGGCTCGCCCAGCAAGCGCTGCAGATAAATCTGCCGCGGCGTCGAGTCCAGCAGATCGGCGCCGCGCACGATGTGGGTGACATGCTGTTTCGCGTCATCCACCACCACTGCCAACTGGTAAGCCCAGAATCCATCGGCGCGCTTGAGCACGAAGTCGCCGACTTCGCTCGCCAGTTGTTGCGACACCGTTCCCATCCAGCGGTCCTCGAATGTGATCGTGCCGTCCGCTGCGCCCGCGTCCGGCACGCGCAGGCGAAATGCCCGCGCCGCCTTGCCGGCAGCCAGCCCATGACGGCAGGTGCCCGGATAGACGGCGGCGCCGTCGGCGGCGATGCCGATGCGCGAATCGGCAATTTCGCGGCGCGTGCAGCCGCAGGGATAGACCCACGGCGCCAGATGCGCAAACGCCGCTTCGTACAGGTCCTTGCGCCGGCTCTGCCACACCACCTCGCCATCCCACTGCATGCCGAAAGCCGCCAGCGTCGCCAGGATATCCTCGGCCGCGCCTGGCGGGCAGCGCGGCTCGTCGATGTCCTCGATGCGCACCAGCCATTCTCCCCGATGGGCGCGGGCATCCAGGAAGCTGGCCATGGCGGCGACCAGCGAGCCCCGGTGCAGGGGGCCGGTGGGGGAAGGGGCGAAGCGGCCGATGTAGGTCATGCGATGCGGCAGTGAGTGAAAACAGCAGTGATACGGATTGTAGCGTGCGTCCGGCGCACGACAAGCGTAGTATAAGCAAGGCACGCACAAGAAAAAACAACATGATTCATATCACCCCAGGCAAGTCCGGCAGCAATTCTTCTGCAGCAGGATTGACCCATCAGACACTCGGCGCCCAGCTCCTGGGCGCCGACATGGCCGGCCATGGCGCGCTTTTTTACTTGAGCCCCATCGCTGCAAATGCGTCAGCGCCAGCCCGTGGCGGCGTCCCTGTGCTGTTTCCGCAGTTCGCCGATGCTGGGCCATTGCGCAAGCATGGCTTCGTGCGCGATGTGCCGTGGCGCCTGACCGGGTGCCGGGTGGAAGCCGGCGTCGAAATCCTCTGCCATACCCTGGAGATTTCCGAGCAGGACTTCGCGGCATGGCCGCACAGCGCCACCTTGCAGTTGCAGGCCGAGTTGCAGCCGGGCCGGCTGACGATCAGGCTGGACATCCTGAATGCAGGCAAGAACGCATTTGCATTTGGCGGCGGCCTGCATCCCTATTTCCGTGTGCAAGACCTGCGGCAGATGCGCATCAGCGGCCTGCATGGGCTGCCGGTGCAGGACCGTTACCAGCCGCAGCTGCGCGTCGATGCCGCCGCGGCGCTGGCGCTGGATGCCGCGCCATTCGAGCGGCTCTACGATGCTTGCCCGGACTTGACGCTATGGACGGGCGAAAAGAGCTTGCGCCTGTCCGCCAGCGGTTTCGATCAATGGATGGTGTGGAATCCCGGCGAAGCGGGGGCGCGGCAACTGGCTGATTTGCCGGATGCGGACTGGCAGCGGTTCGTCTGCATTGAACCCGTCAGGGTCGCGCGGCCGGTGCATCTGGCGCCCGGCGCGCATTTTTCCGGCGCGCTCACGATCATCTCCGGGCCGGGTGGTGGCGCATGACCCGCCCTAGTCGAACAGCCGCGCGTCCTTCAGCAGCGGCGCCGCGCTGTCCTTGTCGGCCACAAGCATAGGTACCCCGGGCATTTGTGGCCAGGCGATCGCCAGTTGCGGATCGTTCCAGGCGATCGCGCCTTCGGATGCCTTGTTGTAGAACGCCGTCGTCTTGTAGAGGAATTCGGCGGTATCGCTCAATGTGACAAAGCCATGGGCAAAGCCGGGCGGTATCCACAGCTGGCGGCGATTCTCGGCGCTCAGTTCGACCCCGGCCCACTTGCCGAACGTCGGCGAAGAGCGGCGGATATCGACCGCCACATCCCAGACCGTGCCCTGCGTGACGCGCACCAGTTTGCCTTGCGCATAGGGCGGCAACTGGTAATGCAGTCCGCGCAAGACGCCGCGTTTGCTGTAGCTGTGATTGTCCTGCACAAATGGCACGGCATACCCCACCGCTTTTTCAAACACTGCCTGGTTATAGCATTCCATGAACCAGCCGCGTTCGTCGGTAAACACGCGCGGCTCGAAAATCAGGACATCGGGAAATTTTGTGGTGACGACATTCATTTTGAGATGACTTCCTTCAGCAGGCTCTGCAGATACTGGCCGTAGCTATTCTTGCTCAGCGGTTGCGCCAGCCTGGCCAGCTGTTCGCTGTCGATAAAGCCATTGCGCCAGGCGATTTCTTCCGGACACGCTACCTTGAGGCCCTGGCGGTGTTCCAGTGTCGATATGAACAGGCTCGCTTCCAGCAGGCTGTCATGGGTGCCGGTATCCAGCCAGGCATAACCGCGCTGCATGATCTGCACATTCAGGCTGCCTTGCTCCAGATAGGCTTGATTGACCGCCGTGATTTCCAGCTCGCCGCGCGCGCTGGGCTGGATGTTCCTGGCAATGTCGATGACCTGGTTATCGTAAAAATACAGGCCAGTCACGGCGTAATTGCTTTTCGGCTGCAGCGGCTTTTCTTCGATGCTGCGGGCCTTGCCGTGCGCATCGAACTCCACCACGCCGTAGCGCTCGGGGTCGCGCACATGGTAGGCAAAAACGGTGGCGCCTTCTGTTTGCGCGGTCGCATCCGTCAACAGCGTTGAAAAATCGTGTCCATGAAAGATATTGTCGCCCAGGACCAGCGCGCTGGAGGCGTTACCGATGAACTCGTCGCCGATGATGAAGGCTTGCGCCAGCCCATCCGGGCTCGGTTGCACGGCGTATTGCAGATTGATGCCCCACTGCGAACCATCGCCCAGCAACTGGGAAAAACGTGGCGTATCCTGCGGCGTGCTGATGAGCAGGATGTCGCGTATGCCGGCGAGCATCAGCGTGCTCAAGGGGTAATACACCATCGGCTTGTCGTACACGGGCAGCAGCTGCTTGCTGATGGCGAGTGTGGCCGGATGCAGCCGCGTGCCGGAGCCGCCGGCCAGGATAATGCCTTTGCGTTGTGTCATAAAAATGCTTGTGTCGTCGTCATGGTCAATGACGGGTCAGAGGATTTCGGTCAACATGCGTTCGACGCCATGCTGCCAGCCGGGCATGGTCAAGCCGAACGCGGCTTGCAGCTTGCCGGTGTCCAGGCGCGAGTTGTGCGGCCTTCTGGCTGCTGTCGGAAAAGCGCTGCTCGGCACCGGGTCGATGGCATCGATTCCGGTTTTGAGCGCCACCCCGGCACGCCTGGCATGTTCCACCACGAATCTGGCATAGCCATGCCAGGAAGTATGGCCGCTGGCCGCCAGATGGTACAGGCCGGCAAGCGCCGGCTGTTGCGCGATGCTGCGGATCGCATGCGCGGTCACGTCGGCCAGCAGGTCGGCCCCGGTGGGGGCGCCGATCTGGTCGTCGATGACGCTCAGGCGCTCGCGTTCACTGGCCAGGCGCAGCATGGTCCGGGCGAAATTGCCGCCGCGCGCCGCATACACCCAGCTGGTGCGAAAGATCAGATGCCTGGGGCACGCCGCAATGATGCGCTGTTCGCCTTCCAGCTTGGTGGCACCATACACGTTGAGCGGCGCCGTCGCATCGGTTTCCTGCCAGGGCTGCTCGCCGCTGCCGTCAAAGACGTAATCGGTCGAATAATGCACCAGGCAGGCGCCGACTCGCTGTGCGGCCTCGGCCAGCACGCCCGGCGCCAGCGCGTTGATGGTGCGCGCCAGTTCAGGCTCGCTTTCGGCCTTGTCGACTGCCGTATGGGCGGCGGCGTTGACGATGACGTCGGGTTGCACCGCCGCGACTGTTGCCGCAAGGCCGGACAGGTCGGTCAGGTCGCCGCACAGTTCCATGCTGCGGGATTCCAGCGCAACCACCTTCCCCAGCGGGGCGAGGCTACGCTGCAATTCCCAGCCTACCTGGCCGTTCTTGCCGAACAGGAGGATGGTTGGCGTTGCCTTCATTCGGTGCGGCCGGCGTAGTTGGTGGCTACCCACTCGCGGTAGCCGCCGCTCTGCACATTGCGGATCCACTCGGGGTTGTCCAGATACCACTGCACGGTTTTGCGGATGCCGCTGCCGAAGGTTTCAGCCGGCTTCCAGCCCAGTTCGCGTTCGATCTTGCGGGCGTCGATGGCATAGCGCCGATCGTGGCCCGGACGGTCGGCGACGTGGCTGATCTGGGCGGCATACGGCTGGCCGTCCGCGCGCGGTTGCAATTCATCGAGCAGGCTGCAGACGGTGTGCACGATGTCGATGTTGGGCATCTCGTTCCAGCCGCCGACGTTGTAAGTCTCGCCCGGCCGCCCGGCTTCGAGCACACGGCGAATCGCGCTGCAGTGGTCTTTCACGTACAGCCAGTCGCGCACCTGCATGCCATCGCCGTACACAGGCAGCGGCTTGCCGGCCAGCGCATTCACGATCATCAGCGGGATCAGCTTTTCCGGGAAATGGTAGGGGCCGTAATTGTTCGAGCAATTGGTGGTCAGCACCGGCACGCCATATGTGTGGTGGTAGGCGCGCACCAGGTGATCGCTGGCCGCCTTGCTGGCCGAATAGGGGCTGTTCGGCTCGTAGGCATGCAGCTCGGTAAAGGCTGGATCGTCCTTTTTCAGGGAGCCGTAGACTTCATCGGTCGATACATGGAGGAAGCGGAAGGCGCTTTTTGCCTCGCCTTTCAGCTGGTTCCAGTAAGCGCGCACTTCTTCCAGGAGGCGGAAAGTGCCGACGATATTGGTCTGTATGAAATCTTCCGGACCATGGATCGAGCGGTCGACATGGCTTTCCGCCGCAAAATTCAGGATTGCGCGCGGCTGGTATTGTTGCAGCAGGGATTTGACCAGGGCGCCGTCACCGATGTCGCCCTGGATGAAGACATGGCGCGGATCTCCGGCCAGGCTGGCCAGGTTTTGCAGATTGCCGGCGTAGGTCAGTTTGTCCAGATTGATGACGGCTTCATCCGTTTGCGCGAGCCAGTCCAGGACAAAATTGGCGCCGATGAAGCCGGCTCCTCCGGTAACTAAAATCATAAAAATCCCGTCAATAAAACACCAGGTGAATCAGCAGCGTCCGTACACATCCTGAAAGCGCACGATATCATCTTCACCCACATACTCGCCACTCTGCACCTCGATCATGACCAGTTCGAGTATGCCCGGATTTTCCAGCCGGTGCTGGTGGCCGGCGGGAATGAATGTGGATTCGTTGGTCGCCACCAGGAGTTCCCGTTCGCCATTGACGACCTTGGCCATGCCGCTGACGACGATCCAGTGCTCGCTGCGATGATAGTGCATTTGCAGCGACAGCGAAGCCCCCGGCTTGACGACGATGCGCTTGATCTTGAAGCGCGGTCCTTCTTCCAGCACGGTGTAGGTGCCCCAGGGGCGGTGCACGGTCAAATGCAGTCTGTGCGCCTCATGGCCCTGCGCTTTCAGCGCGCTGTACAGGTGCCTGACGTCCTGCGCGCGCGACCTGTCCGCCACCAGCAGGGCATCCGGCGTGTCGATGATGATGAGATTGTCCACGCCAACGGCGCCAATCAGGCGCTTGTTGCTCTGGACGTAGCAGTTGGTGACGTCGTGCAGATGCGCTTCGCCATTGATGCGGTTGCCTTGCGCGTCGGCGCTGGTCAGGTCGCCCAGCGTGCTCCACGAGCCGATATCGCTCCAGCCTATGTCGCAGGGCACGACGGCGACCTGGCCGGACTTCTCCATGACGGCGTAGTCGATCGAATCGTCCGGCACCAGCGCGAAGCTGTCCGGATCGAGTTCGACCTGGCTGAAATCCTTGCCTGCGCTGGTCCGGGATGCCGCGATGCAGGCAGCCGTGGCGGCCAGGATGTCGGGGCAGTGCTGTTCCAGCGCGGCCAGCATGACGCCTGCTTCGAAACAGAAAATGCCGGAGTTCCACAGGAAGCGGCCAGACGCCAGGTATTCCTGCGCTTTTTCCAGCACCGGTTTTTCGACAAAGCGCAGGACCGTGTTGCCTTCCGCTTCGATATAGCCATAGCCGGTTTCGGGGGCATCCGGCTGGATCCCGAAGGTCACCAGCTTGCCCTGGCGGGCCAGTGCGCTGGCCGTGGCGACGGCCGCGGTGAATGCCGCCTGATCGGCGATCAGGTGGTCTGCGGCCAGCACCAGCATGACGGTTTTGTCGCCATGCTCTTGTGCGACATGCAGGGCGGCGGCGGCGATCGCTGCCGCGGTATTGCGCCCGAAAGGCTCAAGAATGAATGCGGTGGCGAGCCCTTGCCGGTTCACCTCGCGGAAGTCGTCCTGGGTTTTGAACAGCAGTTCGCGATTGGTGACGGTCAGGATTTCCCCGACTTCGGGGAGTGCCGCCCCGCGCAGGAAAGCCTTTTGCAGCAGGCTTTGACCATCTTGCAGGCGGATGAAGGGTTTCGGGTGCATTTCCCGGGAAACCGGCCACAGCCGCGAACCGGCGCCGCCGCACAAAATGGTAGGAACAATACTCATGGGACTCCCTGACAACGCTGGTCGAAACTACAATGATGGCTGGATTTTTATTGCCATTGTATTAAAGAGTTGGCAGGAATTGAAAGTTATTTCAGCGGCAGGCGTCTGGCGGCAGGGATAGGGGGAAATCGTTCAGGGCGCTTGCTCAGGCGTGGCGCAATGCGGGCAGAACTTCCCGTAGATGAACAAAGGCGATTCCTGCTCGCTCGGCTTGATCACTGCATCGCAGTTGCGGCAGCGGATTTCGCCGGAGGGTTGCAGTTCCGGGGTGAGCGCGGTGCGGTAATCGAACACGAAGCAGGAGCCGGTGTAATGGTCGGCGCCGACTTCCTCGAAATATTTCAGGATGCCGCCTTCGAGCTGGTACACGCTCTCGTAGCCGATGTTTTGCATGTGGATCGCGGCTTTTTCGCAGCGTATGCCGCCGGTGCAGAAAGTCACCACGGTCTTGTCGGCCAGTTCGTCCTTGTGTTGCGCGACCACTTCCGGGAACTCGCTGAACTTCTTGATGCGGTAGTCGAGGGTGTTGTCAAAGGTGCCGACATCGACCTCGAAGGCGTTGCGGGTATCCATCATCACCACAGGCTTGCCGGCGTCATCGACGCCTGCGTCCAGCCAGCGCTTGAGCGTCCTGGCGTCGACCACCGGCGCGCGGCCCTTTTCCGGCTGGATCAGCGGCATCTTCATGGTGATGATTTCGCTCTTCAGCTTGACCAGCATGCGCTTGAAAGGCTGGTCGTCGGAATAGCTTTCCTTGACTTCGATGTCGGCGAAGCGGGCGTCGCTGCGCAGCCAGGCGAGGAAGCGGTCGATCGATGCGCGCACGCCGGCGAGGAACAGGTTGATGCCCTCCGGGGTGAGCAGGATCGTGCCTTTCAGGTCGAGATCCTTGCAGATGACCTGGAATTCGGCGCGCTTTTCCTGGGTGTCATCGAAGCTGATGAACTTGTAGGCGGCGATGTTGACGATGGGGGCGGTGGTTGACTGCATGGAAACTTCTCTAAGTCTTTGATTTGCCGACATTATAAGCGCTGCCGGCGATGAATTTAAGATGGCTGGAAATCCCGCAGCCCCTGGATGCGCCCGAGCAGGCGCGCGACGTAGCGCGGCACCGGCACCAGCAGGCGCGGCGCCAGTGCCGCCAGCGCCAGCAGCAGGGTCTTGCGGCGCAGTTGCAGGGCCTGACGGGCGCCCACATGCTTGCCGGTGAAGATCAGCTTGGACTGTGCGTGGTGGTAGCCGCGATAGAATTCGGCGCGCAACGGGCTGTTGCCGCGCACGGAACTGCGCGACAGGTGCGTCACCGAGACGTGCGGCACCACCACGATGGCTTTCTGCCTGTCGAATGCGCGCTGGCACAGGTCTTCATCCTCGTAGTACAGGAAAAAATCCTCGTCGAAGAAGCCGACTTCGCGCATCACCGCCATGTTGAACAGCATTGCCGCGCCGCAGACGAAGCCGACGCAGCAGGGGCCTTCTGCCGCCGGGCCGCGCGAGCGCCACAGTTTGCCGGGCCAGCGGTAGCTCAGTTCGACTTCACCGCCGCGGCGGATCAGGTGCGGGGCGATGATGGCGGCGTCGGGGTAGTCGCCTGCCGCCGCCAGCAAGCCCTGCAGCAATTCTGCCGTTGGCAGGCAGTCCGGGTTCAGCAACAGGGCGTGGCTGGTCGTGGCCAGGCGCAGGGCCCGGTTGTTGGCCGCGCCGAAGCCGAGGTTGCGCTCATTGCGCAAGACCAGGGCGTTCGGCATGGCGGCCGCGGCGGTGTCGGCGCTGCCATCGTTGCTGGCATTGTCGACGATGGTCACGTGCGGCAGCGCTGCCAGCGTCGGCGCCAGCGCGGCGATGCAGTGCGCGCTGTTATAGGTGACGACGATGACGGTCAGGTCGGCTAGGGTAGGGGACATGGGGTAGACCATCCTGATCAGTACTCGAACCAGACGTTCTCGTCCTTGAGCCATTCGCCCAGCTTGCTGCGCAAGGCATCGTCGCCGCGCACGCGCCAGCTTTCCGACAGCTGCAGTTCGCCCAGTGCGCCGTTCTTGGTGTATTGCACGATGATGCGGCAGGCGTCTTCGTCCTGCTGGAAGGGCGTCAGCAGTTCGCGCAGCTTGCCGGCGTCGGCCTGGCCATTCATCGACAGCCGCAGGGCCTTGCCGAAGGCTGCGCGCGCGGCGGCGATATCCATGACGCGGTCGGCGGTGATGCGCAAGCCGCCGGAGAAGCGGTCTTCCGATATCTTGCCCTGCACAGCGAGGAATTCGTCTTCCTTGAACAGGCGCCGGTTGGTGTCGTACAGCTCGTTGTACACGGTCACGTCCACCGTGGCGCTGTTGTCGTCCAGGGTCACGATCACCATCTTGCCGCGCTGGGTCATCTGCGTGCGCACCGTGGTGATCACGCCGGCAATGATGCGCGGGTCACGCGACGGCGCAAGGTCGGCCAGCTTGCTGCGGGCAAACTTGCGCGCCTCCGGGGCATAGGCGTTGAACAGGTGGCCGGACAGGTAAAAGCCGAGCGCGGCCTTTTCTTCGGTCAGGCGCTGCTTTTCGCTCCAGGCCGGCACCTTGATGTATTCGGGCGGCGCCGCCATGTCGCTGTCGTCGCCGAACAGGCTGACCTGGTTGACGGCAGCCTGTGCCTGCTCGGCGCCTTCCAGCGCCAGGCTGACCGAGGCCAGCAGGATGGCGCGGTCGACCTGGAAGCAGTCGAAGGCGCCGGCGCGGATCAGCGACTCGATGGTGCGGCGGTTGATCTGCTGCTTGTCGACCCGCTTGGTGAAATCGAACAGGTCGGTGAACGGCCCCGCTTGGCGGGCAGCGACGATGGCCTCGATCGCACTTTGTCCCGAGCCCTTGACTGCGCCCAGGCCGTAGCGGATTTGCGTGGCCTTCTTGCCCGCTTCGCCGACAGGCATGAAGCGGTAATCCGACTGGTTGATATCCGGCGGCAGCAGCGTCAGGCCGCAGATATCGATCGCATCCTCGACCAGGATCTTGACCTTGTCGGTGTCGTCCATCGCCAGCGACATGTTGGCTGCCATGAAGGCGGCCGGGTGGTGCGCTTTAAGGTAAGCCGTGTGATACGACAGCAGCGCATAGGCGGCGGCGTGTGACTTGTTGAAGCCGTAGCCGGCGAACTTTTCCATCAAGTCGAAGATCTCGTCGGCCTTCTCCTGCGTCAGGCCGTTCTTGCCGGCGCCGGCGCGGAAGATCTCGCGATGCTCGGCCATCTCTTCGGCCTTCTTCTTGCCCATCGCGCGGCGCAGCAGATCGGCGCCGCCGAGCGAATAGCCGCCGATCACCTGCGCCATCTGCATCACCTGCTCCTGATACACCATGATGCCGTAGGTTTCGGACAGAATGCCCTCGGTGCGCGGATCGGGATAGTCGAAGCGTTCGCCGTGCTTGCGGCGGCAGAAATCCGGGATCAGGTCCATCGGCCCCGGGCGGTAAAGGGCGACCAGCGCGATGATGTCCTCGAAGCGGTCCGGCCGGGCGTCTTTCAGCATGCCTTGCATGCCGCGGCTTTCTAGCTGGAACACGGCGACGGTTTTCGCCTTGGTCAGCAGCTCGTAGGAGGCGCGGTCGTTCAGCGGCAGCCGCTCCAGCGCGAAATCGGCCATGGCCGGGTCGAGCATCTTGATGTAGCGCACCGCGCGATCGAGGATGGTCAGCGTGGTCAGGCCCAAAAAGTCGAACTTGACCAGGCCGACGGCCTCGACGTCATCCTTGTCGTACTGCGACACCACGCCGCTGTCGCCGCCCTGCGTGTAGAGCGGGCAGAAATCGGTCAGCTTGCCCGGCGCGATCAGCACGCCGCCGGCATGCATGCCGATGTTGCGGGCGATGCCCTCGACCTGCTGGGCGAGGTCGAGCAACTGCTTGACCTCTTCCTCGTTTTCCATGCGCTCCTTGAGGAGCGGTTCTTCTTCGATGGCGTCGGCGATGGTGACCTGCTTGCCCGGCTTGAACGGGATCAGCTTGGAAATGCCATCGCAAAACATGTAGCTCATGTCGAGCACGCGGCCGACGTCGCGCACCGCGCCCTTGGCGGCCATGGTGCCGAAGGTAGCGATCTGCGACACGGCTTCGCGGCCATAGCGATCCTTGACGTACTGGATCACGCGGTCGCGGTTTTCCTGGCAAAAGTCGATGTCGAAGTCGGGCATCGAGACGCGTTCCGGGTTCAGGAAGCGCTCGAACAGCAGGTTGTATTCGAGCGGGTCGAGATCGGTGATCTTCAGCGCATACGCCACCAGCGACCCTGCGCCGGAGCCGCGCCCGGGGCCCACCGGCACGCCATTGTTCTTGCCCCACTGGATGAAGTCGGCCACGATCAGGAAGTAGCCTGGAAAGCCCATCTTGATGATGGTGTCGGTCTCGAATTTCAGGCGGTCTTCATAGCGTTGCCGCACCTGCGCGCGTTTGGCTTCGTCGGGGAACAGTTGCAGCAGCCGTTCCTCCAGGCCCGTGCGGGCTTCCTGCGCCAGGAAGTCGTCCAGCGTCATGCCGTCCGGGGTCGGGAACAGCGGCAGCTTGGGCTTGCCCAGCTCCAGGTTGAGATTGCAGCGCTTGGCGACTTCCAGCGTGTTTTGCAGCGCTGCCGGCATGTCGGAAAACAGCGCCGCCATCTCCTCCTGCGTCTTGAAATACTGTTGCTCGTTGAAGCGCTTGACGCGGCGCGCATTGGCGAGGATCTCGCCCTCGGCGATACAGGTGCGCGCTTCGTGCGCGGTGAATTCTTCCTGATTCAGGAATTGCACCGGGTGGGTGGCGACCACCGGCAAGCCCAGTCTGGCCGCCAGCGCCACCGTCTGGCGCAGCAGCGGCTCCATGTTCGGGTGGCCCGAACGCTGCACTTCGATGTAAAAATGACCGGGGAAGGTCGCAGCCCAGCGCTGCGCGCATTTTTCCGCGGCGGCCAGGTTGCCGTTCTCGAAGGCCATGCCGATGTCGCCGTATTGCGCGCCCGACAGGGCGATCAGGCCGCCCGGCGGCAGCTGCTCCAGCCATTCGGCACGAATTTCGGCGCGGCCACGATGCAGGTTGTTGAGCCAGGCCTGGCTCAGCAGTTCGCACAACTGCAGATAGCCGTCGCGATTCTTGACCAGCAGCAGCAGGCGCGAGGGCTTGTCGCGGTCGTCGTCGTTGGTGATCCAGACATCGCAGCCGGCGATCGGCTTGACGCCCTTGCCGCGCGCTGCCTTGTAAAACTTGACCATGCCGAACAGGTTGGCGAGGTCGGTGATGGCCAGCGCCGGCTGGTTGTCCTTGGCGGCGGCCTTGACCACGTCGTCGATGCGCACCAGGCCATCGGCGATTGAATATTCGGAGTGGAGACGAAGATGGATGAATTGCGGGGAAGTCATCCGGCTATTTTACCTGTGCGGGATGATGTGGCGGGGGCTGCGCGCCAGAAATGCGGGGATTTTCCCTCAAGTCATTGCACAACTTGAAATGGCCGGGGATAATCCGCACAATCTTTGCCTTTGCGGCCGGGATGTTTTTATTGGATGGAGCGATTTTGATAACACCGAGCACCCCGGCGGCCGATGACGGGCGCGTGATCCTGTGCATGAAATGGGGCACCAAGTACGGCCCCGAATACGTCAACCGCCTGTATGCGATGGTGCGGCGTCACTTGCGCGGGGATTTCCGCTTTGTTTGCCTGACCGACCGCAGCGAGGGCGTGCGCGCCGAGGTGGAGTGCCTGCCGATTCCTGACCTGAAGCTGCCCGAGGGCTTGCCCGAGCGCGGCTGGAAAAAACTGACGACTTTCGAAGCCGACCTGCATGGCTTGCGTGGCACGGCACTGTTTCTCGACCTCGACGTGGTGATCACCGACAGCATCGATTGCTTCTTCGAGCAGCCGGGCCAGTTCCTCATCATCCATGACTGGAAACGGCCGTGGCGCGTCACCGGCAATTCGTCGGTGTACCGATTCAAGCTGGGCGCGCATGCCGACGTGCTGGCGCAGTTCCGCGCCACCCAGGCCGAAGCGCGCAAAGCCTTCCGCAACGAGCAGGCGTACCTGTCGGATGTGTTGCACAAGCAGGGCAAGCTGGATTACTGGCCAGCTGACTGGTGCTGCAGCTACAAATACCATTGCATTCCACGCTGGCCGCTGAATTACTGGCGCGAGCCGCGGGTTCCGGCCGGCACCCGCATCGTCATCTTTCATGGCGAGGTCAATCCTCCCGATGCGCTGGAAGGCCGACGCAACCGGGCATTCCGTTTCGTCAAGCGGGCGCCATGGATTGCCGATCACTGGCGCGAGTAAGCTTGAGGTTGCCACATACGATGAGTTTTGCAGCGCGTCGCGGCGAATGGCCGCAGAAAATTCTGGCAGTTTTGCCCTTCCTGCTGTTTTTCCCTGTCGGGATCATCTACCTGGGGGTGGTGGCATTTCTGCTCGCCCTGATACTGGCTGGTGATTACCTTGGGCGCTGGCAAACGATGCGAGCTAACCCCATGTTCTGGCCGGTCGTGACGCTGTTGCTCGCTACGATCCTGGCTGCTGTTTTTCTGGCGCGGCCGGAAAGGGGATTCTGGAATGGCTTCGCCCATTACCAGATCTACCTGTTCCTGCTCCTGTTCGTCAGTGTCGGCAAGGGGGACTGGCAGGGCAAGGCAATCAAGGCGTTCATCGCAGGCGCGATTTGCGCGGCGACCCTGTTTTACCTGAATGTCTTGCAACTGCTGCCCGTGATCGACTTGTTCAAGGCTTATCTTTCCTACTACGGCAACAAGTCGATTTTGCTGGGCATATTGCTGGCGCTGGCGGCTGGCTGGCTGCTGCATGACATGATGCTTGCCACCGATCGCAAGACATTTTCATGGCGGCTCGGCGCATTCATCTACATCACTTTGCCGATCCTGTTCCTGACCAGGACCCGCACCGCGATCGTGATTTTTGTGGTGTCGTGCCTGGTGGTCGGGCTCAGATACCTGAAGCTGAACTGGCGCAGCGCCATCGGCTTGCTGGGGCTGCTGGCGATTGGCGCGGTCGTCCTGGGATCGTCCAGCAATATCGCGGCACGCATGGCGTCGGTGCTCGATGATGTCGCCGCCTATTCGAAGGGGCAAAAGCCCAGTGACCAGGGGGTGCGTCTGGAGATCTATGCGCTGACGGCCGAAATCATCGCGGAAAAGCCGCTGACCGGGCACGGCATTGCGACCTGGGAGCCGCGCTATGCCGAATTGGCGAAGGCGCGCTCGGTGAACGTATATGCCACGCCGCACAATGACTACCTGCTGTATGCCGCCGAAATGGGCGTGATCGGACTGGCGGCCCTGTTATGGATATGGCTGGCACAACTGGCGGTGGCGTGGCGCATGGGAGGCGGCGATGGCATGCGCCTGCTGATACTGGGTTTGGGCATCATGGTGGGCGGCATGTTCAATGCGATCCTGCGCGATGCGGTGTTCGGCATGCCTTTCATGATATTGCTGGCGATTCCGCTGGCGGGCGCCCGGCGCAAAAAAACCAATCGCTGGCTGACTGAAACTGGAAAAATGCCATGATGTTTTCTCCGCATCTGAAACGCCTCATCCTGATGCTGGCGCCCTACAAGGGGCGCCTGGCGCTGGCCTTGCTCGGCATGGTGCTGACCGCGACGACCGAACCGGCGCTGGCGGCGATGATGAAAATCCTGCTCGACAAGGGCTTCTCCGGCAAACCGACTTTTTCGCTGTGGGCGGTGCCGGCTTTCGTGGTCGGGATTTTTCTGCTGCGCGGGGTGTCCACCTTCCTCACCACTTACATGATCACCTGGGTGTCGACGCGCATGCAGAACCGGCTGCGCGAAGGGATGTTCGGGCGGCTGCTGGACGTTCCGCTTGGCTATTACGCCAGGAGTTCGGTGGGCCAGGTGATCAACTCGATGATGTTCGAGGTGCAGCAGATCGTCGACATGCTCAAGAATGTGCTGACGGCGATGATCCGCGACAGCCTGACCGTGGCCGGCCTGCTTGGCTACCTGTTCTGGCTGAACTGGCGGCTGACCCTGGTGACTCTGGTGCTGATCCCGCTGATCGCCATCGTGGTGCGCATGACCAGCAAGCGCTTTCGCCGGCTGACCAAGACCTTCCTTGAGATCAATGCCGAGCTGACCCAGGTCATCGAGGAAACCACCCGCGCGACGCAGGTGATCAAGATATTCGGCGGCCAGAATTATGAAAAGGCGCGCTTCGAACGGCGCGCCGACACGCTGCGCGGCTTCGCCATGCGCATGGCCAGCACCTTTGCGGCCACTGTGCCGGTGACGCAAGTGATGACGGCTTGCGCGGTATCGGTTGTGATCGTGATCGCGCTGGTGCAGGCAGGCGAGGGCCAGGCCACGGTGGGCGGATTTGCCTCCTTCATCACCGCCATGCTGATGCTGCTGACCCCCCTGAAGCATCTGGCGGAAATCAACGGGCCGCTGCAGCGCGGCCTGGCGGCGGCGGAAAACGTTTTCGGCCTGATCGATGCACCCTCCGAGCGCACCGGCGGCAAGATATTGCCGGCGCGCGCCGCCGGCCGGATCGATTTCGTCGATGTGGGCTTTGCCTATCCGGGACAGGAGCGCGCCGCGCTGGCGGACGTGAACCTGTCGATACAGCCGGGCGAAACCGTGGCTTTCGTCGGCACTTCCGGTGGCGGCAAATCCACCCTGGTGAACCTGGTGCCGGATTTTTATACGCCGACTGCCGGTGAAATCCGTCTCGATGGCGAAGCGATCGGGAAAATTGCGCTGGATAGCCTGCGCGCGCAGATCGCCATGGTCAGCCAGAACGTGGTGCTGTTTGACGATACCGTCGCCGCCAACATTGCCTATGGCGACGAGCATCCCGAGCGCGCGCGCATCAAGGCGGCGGTCAGGGCAGCGCATCTGGACGATGTCATCGCCAACCTGCCGCAGGGACTGGAGACGCCGGTCGGCAACAATGGCAGCCGCCTGTCCGGCGGCCAGCGCCAGCGCCTGGCGATCGCGCGGGCCATTTACAAGGATGCGCCGATCCTGATCCTGGACGAGGCCACTTCGGCGCTGGATACGGAGTCCGAGCGCGCAGTGCAGGCGGCGCTGGATGAATTGATGCGCGGCAGGACCACGCTGGTGATCGCGCATCGGCTGTCGACGATCGAGCGCGCCGACCGCATCGTGGTGCTGGACCACGGCAGGGTCGCCGAGACCGGCACCCATGTGTCACTGCTGGAAAAGAACGGGATTTACGCCAAGCTGTACCAGCTGCAGTTTTCGTAGTATTTACATCAGGATGATGTCGTACTGTTCCTGGTGGAACTGCGACTCGACCTGCAGCGAGATCGGCTTGCCGATGAAGTCGCCCAGCATTGCCATATGCTGCGATTCTTCTTCCAGGAACATGTCTACCACCATTTGCGAAGCCAGAATCCGGAATTCGCGCGGGTTGAACTGACGCGCTTCGCGCAGCAGTTCGCGCAGAATTTCGTAGCAGATGGTGCGCGCGGTCTTGACCTGGCCCTTGCCTGCGCAGGCAGGACAGGGCTCGCACAGAATGTGCGCGAGCGATTCGCGGGTGCGCTTCCTGGTCATCTCGACCAGTCCTAGCGCGGAGAAATTCGATACTGAAATCTTGGTGCGGTCGCGCGCCAGCGCCTTGTTCAACTCCGCCAGCACGGCAGTCTTGTGCTCGGCGTTTTCCATGTCGATGAAATCGAGGATGATGATGCCGCCGAGATTGCGCAGGCGCAGCTGGCGGGCGATGGCGTGCGCCGCTTCCAGGTTGGTCTTGAAGATGGTGTCGTCGAAGTTGCGGCCGGTGACGTAGCTGCCGGTATTGACGTCGATGGTGGCCATTGCTTCGGTCTGGTCGACGATCAGGTAGCCGCCGGATTTCAGATCGACGCGGCGGCCCAGCGCCCGCTGGATTTCCTCTTCGACGGCATACAGCTCGAACAGCGGCCGCTCGCCGGTGTAGTGCAGCAGGCGTGGCAGGACCGAAGGCGTGTAGGTGCCGGCGAATTGCTGCAGCATCAGGAAGTTCTCGCGTGAATCGACCTGGATGCTGGCGGTTTCCTCGTTGACGAAGTCGCGCAGCACGCGTTGCGCCAGACTCAGGTCCTGGTACAGCAGCACCGGTGCGGGCTTGGCCTTTGCCTGGGCGCCGAGATTTGACCAGGTCTTGCGCAGGTAGTCGATATCCATCTGCAGGTCGGCTTCAGAGGCGTCCTCTGCCATGGTGCGGACGATGAAGCCGCCTTTTTCCTCGGGCGGCAGCAGGCGCTGCACGCGCTGCTTGAGCTGCTCGCGCCCGGCTTCGTTTTCGATGCGCTGCGATATGCCGATGTGCGGATCCTGCGGCAGGTAGACCAGCATGCGTCCGGCGATCGAGATCTGCGTCGACAGGCGTGCGCCCTTGGTGCCGATCGGGTCCTTGACCACCTGCACCATCAGCGACTGGCCGTCGAACAGCAGTTTTTCGATCGCTGTCGGCGCGCCGCTGCCTTCGCGCGCGCGGGCTTCCCAGATGTCGGCGACGTGCAGGAAGGCCGCGCGATCGAGGCCGATGTCGATGAATGCCGATTGCATGCCGGGCAAGACGCGCACCACCTTGCCGAGGTAGATGTTGCCTGCCATGCCGCGCGACAGCGTGCGCTCGATGTGCAATTCCTGCACGGCGCCTTGCAGCACCAGGGCGACGCGGGTTTCCTGCGGGGTGATATTGACGAGAATGTTTTCGCTCATGGGGGACATTCAATGGCCGTTGACGTCGAGGATGCGGATGCCGGCCTGCCGCAGCAATTGCGTGGTTTCGAACAGCGGCAAACCCATGATGCCAGAATAGCTGCCGGCGATTGCCGCGATGAAAACCGCCGCCATGCCTTGTATGCCATAGCCGCCGGCCTTGTCATAAGGTTCGGTGGTCGTGCAATAGGCATGAATCGCAGCTTCGGCCAGCGGCGCGAAGCGCACCTCGGAGCGTTGCGTGACTTGCCAGGTGTCGTCGTGGTGACGCACGGCGATGCTGGTCAGGACTTCGTGGCTGCGTCCCGACAGCAGTCGCAGCATTTCGACCGCTTCGGCGTAACCGGCCGGCTTGCCAAGGATGCGGCCATCGACCACCACCGTGGTGTCGGCTGCCAGCACCGGGCGATTCGGCAGTTTGCGCCAGAGCATGGTGTTGTGGGCGAACTCCGCCTTTTCCAGCGTCACGCGGGCGACGTAGGCCTCGGCAGCTTCTCCCGGCAGCACTTCTTCGGTGACTTCAGGTCCGCGCGGGGTCTGGTCGCGCAACAGTAAAAGTTCGAATTCCACGCCGATCTGGCGCAACAGTTCGCGGCGGCGGGCGCTCTTGGAGGCGAGGTAGATTTTCTGGTCGCTTTGTTTCATGCCCTGCTTGCTCAAATGCCTGTTCTGCGTTGCGGGTTATCGGGCCTATACCCGGTGGTAGGGGTGGTTTTGCGTGATAGACCAGGCGCGGTAAAGTTGCTCCGCCAGCAGTACCCGCACCATGCCGTGCGGCAGGGTCAGGCTGGAAATGCGCACCAGCAGATCGGCGCCGGCCTTGAATTGCGCATCCAGACCGTCAGCGCCGCCGATGATGAATGTGACATCCCGGCCATCTTGTTGCCACTCTGTCAGATATTTGGAAAGTTGTACAGTAGTTATGTCCTTGCCGCGCTCGTCCAGGGCGATGATGCGCGAGCCCTTCGGGATGGCTGCCTCGATGCGGCTGCGCTCCTGCGCCATGACCGTCTCGGCAGTCCTGCCGCCGGCGCGGTCGGCAGGCTTGATTTCCTTGAGCTGCAGACGGCATTCCGGCGGCATGCGCTTGGCATATTCGGCAAAGCCGGCCTCGATCCAGGCCGGCATCTTGTGGCCGACTGCGGCAATGGTCAACTGCATGCGGGACGTTTATCAGGCTTTTTTGGCCGGCGATTTCTTTGGCGGCGCCTTGCGGGTGGCGACCTTTACCTTGACCGGCGTGCTGGCGGCAGTCTTGGCTGCCGTCTTGCGCGGGGCAGCGGTCTTGGCCGCGGTGGTTTTGCTCGCCGTGGTTTTTGCAGCGGTCCGCGGGGTCTTCGCCGCAGTCTTGCTGGCTGTCTTGGCCGCAGTTTTAGTCGCCGTTTTGGTGGCGACCGTTGCCCGCTTGCGGGCTGGCGCCTTTTTCGGCGGCTCTTCCACGTCGATTTCGACCTGGCTGGTGGTCAGATGGCGGCCGCGCTTCTTGGCCGGCGCTTCCTCTTCCACTGGCTCGCTGGCCGCGCGTTTGGAGACGCGCTTGGCGGCGCCAAGCTTGACTTCCGTGACGCCCCAGATTTCTTCCAGGCGGTAGTAGTCGCGGATAGCCGGCTGCATGATGTGGACGATCATGTCGCCGAGGTCGACCAGCACCCATTCGCCAGTGTCTTCGCCTTCGACGCTGACGATCGTGCCGCCGTTTTCCTTGACCTTGTCGCGCACCGAGGCGGCCAGCGCCTTGGTTTGCCGGTTGGAGGTACCTGAAGCAATCGCCACGCGGTCAAACAGGCTGGTCAGCTTGGTGGTGTCGTAGAGGCGGATGTCTTGTGCCTTGACGTCTTCGAGGGCGTCAACGACGAGGGTTTGTAGTTGTTTGATATCCATGCGCGTCTTGCTTCCGGTAGAAATGATGTTGTTATATAGTCTAACACTGCTGGGGACCTTGACGTCGCCGGCAGTCTTATGCGTGTTCTTGCCCGAAGGCAGCAGGTGTTTCAGGCCTGCTTCAGACCCACTCGCGGTGGATCAGGAAATCGGAATACAGTTGCGCTTCCGCGCTGCCGGCTGCCGGGCTCCAGTTGTAGCGCCATTTGACGATTGGCGGCAGCGACATCAGGATCGATTCGGTGCGCCCGCCCGACTGCAGGCCGAAATGGGTGCCGCGGTCGAATACCAGGTTGAATTCGACATAGCGTCCGCGCCGGTAAGCCTGGAAGTCGCGCTCGCGCTCGCCATAGGGCGTGTCCTTGCGGCGTTTCAGGATGGGAGCGTAGGCTGCGACAAAGGCGTCGCCGACGCTTCTGGTCATGGCGAAGCTTTGCTCGAAATCCAGCGCATTGAAATCGTCGTAAAAGATGCCGCCGACGCCGCGTGGCTCGTTGCGGTGCTTCAGGAAGAAGTACTCGTCGCACCATTTCTTGAAGCGCGGATGCAGCTCGGCGCCGAAGGGCGTCAGCGCATCCTTGCAGGTCTGGTGGAAATGCCGGGCGTCTTCCTCGAAGCCATAATAGGGTGTCAGGTCCATGCCGCCGCCGAACCACCACACCGGTTCACAGCCTTCGGCCGTGGCGATAAAGAAGCGCACGTTCATGTGCACCGTCGGCGCATACGGATTGCGCGGGTGCAGCACCAGCGACACGCCCATGGCTTCCCAGTTGCGTCCGGCGATTTCCGGCCGGTTGGCCGCGGCCGAGGGGGGCAGGCTCTTGCCCATCACGTGCGAGAAGCCCACGCCGCCGCGCTCGAAGACATTGCCTTCCTCGATGATGCGCGAAATGCCGCCGCCGCCTTCGGCGCGTTCCCAGCCGTCGGTCAGGAAAGGCTTGCCGTCGATGGCTTCGAGGGCGCCGACGATGCGGCTCTGCAGGTCGAGCAGGTAGGATTTGACAGGGGCGGTGTTCATCTTGGTGTGCGATTCCTAGCGCTTGATGGCGCGCCAGCCAATGTCGTGGCGGTATTGCATGCCATTGAACTGGATGTTTTCCACTGCCTGGTAAGCCTGGCGCTGCGCCATCTTGACGCTGTCGCCCAGTCCCACCACGCACAATACCCGCCCGCCCGAGGTGAGCAGGTGGCCGTCGGCGATGGTGGTGCCGGCATGGAAGGTCACGCAGTCGCTCGTCTCGGCCGGAATGCCGTGGATGGCGTCGCCCTTGCGCGGCGACTCGGGATAGCCGGCGGCGGCCAGCACCACGCCCAGCGCAGTGCGGCGGTCCCACTCGAGTTCGACCTTGTCGAGCGTGCCGGCGACCGCGTGTTCCAGCACGCTCAGGTAATCGGTTTTCAGGCGCGCCATGATGGGCTGCGTTTCCGGGTCGCCCATGCGGCAATTGAATTCCAGCGTCTTGGCGTGGCCTGCCTTGTCGATCATCAGGCCTGCATACAAAAAGCCGGTGAAGGGGATGCCGTCCTTGGCCATGCCCTGCACGGTCGGCACGATAATTTCGCGCATGACCCTGGCGTGCAGCTCGGGCGTGACGATCGGCGCCGGCGAGTACGCGCCCATGCCGCCGGTGTTGGGGCCCTGGTCGTGGTCTTGCAGGCGCTTGTGATCCTGGCTGGTGGCCAGCGGCAGGATGTTGTGACCGTCGACCATGACGATGAAGCTGGCTTCTTCGCCGTCGAGGAATTCCTCGATCACGACCCGCGCGCCGGCGTCGCCGAGCTTGTTATCCGACAGCATCGCGTCGATGGCGGCATGCGCTTCGTCGAGAGTCATTGCCACGACCACGCCCTTGCCGGCAGCCAGGCCGTCGGCCTTGATGACGATCGGCGCACCCTTGCTGTCGACGTAGTCGTGCGCGGCGGCGGCGTCGGCGAAGGTCTGGTATTCGGCGGTGGGGATGCCGTGGCGCTGCATGAAGGCCTTGGCGAAATCCTTGGAGCTTTCCAGTTGCGCCGCTTCCCTGGTCGGGCCGAAGATCTTCAGGCCGAGGTCGCGGAAGATATTGACGATGCCGGCGGCCAGCGGGGTTTCCGGGCCGACCAGGGTGATGCCGATGCCTTCCTTGATGGCGAATTGCGCCAGCGCCGCCGGATCGGTCATCGGCACGTTTTTCAGGCGCGCGTCGAGTTCGGTGCCGCCATTGCCCGGCGCGACATAGACCATCTGGATGCGCGGCGATTGCGCAAGTTTCCAGGCCAGTGCGTGCTCGCGGCCGCCGGATCCTACTACCAGTACTTTCATGTGCTTATTCCTCGATCACGGCGTTGCTGTAGACTTCCTGGACATCGTCCAGGTTTTCCAGCGCATCCAGCAATTTCTGCATTTTTTCGGCATCTTCGCCAGTAAAAACAGTCTCGGTGGCTGGCTTCATCGTGACTTCGGCCATTTCGGCCTTGAAGCCGGCCTTTTCCAGCGCATCCTTGACTGCGGAAAAATCGTGCGGCGGGCACAATACTTCAATCCCGCCTTCTTCGTCGGTCAGCACGTCTTCGGCGCCGGCTTCCAGCGCCGCTTCCATCAGGGCGTCTTCATCGGTGCCGGGGGCAAAGAAGAACTGGCCGCAATGCTTGAACAGGAACGCCACCGAACCTTCGGTACCCATGTTGCCGCCAAATTTGGAAAAGGCATGGCGCACTTCCGCCACGGTGCGCACGCGGTTATCGGTGAGGCAATCGACGATGATGGCGGCGCCGTTGATGCCATAGCCTTCATAGCGGATTTCTTCATAGTTGACGCCTTCGAGGCCGCCGGTGCCGCGCTGGATGGCGCGGGTGACGTTATCCTTGGGCATGTTGGCGTCGGCCGCCTTGTCCACTGCCAGGCGCAGGCGCGGATTGGTGCCGATATCGCCGCCGCCCATGCGCGCGGCCACCGTGATTTCCTTGATCAGCCGGGTCCATATCTTGCCGCGCTTGGCGTCGGTTGCCGCCTTTTTATGCTTGATATTGGCCCATTTGCTATGTCCTGCCATGACAGCTCTTTCCCGGTAAGCGTTTGCAAGTGTCTGATTGCAAAGAAGAAAATATAGAATTTCGTTCTGGTCGCAGCGACCGCAGACACCAAAATGAGTGCGGATTTTACCATGCCGCACCCGTCCAAAAGCGGCGCATGCGCATACCCTTCGATGTCCGGCAAGGAAACCGCGTAAAGCCTACAATTTGGCCATGTCTGCAATTATTCCTTTACCAGCGCCGGCGCGCCGCGCTTTCCTGGCCGGCCTGGCGATCGCGCTCGTGGGCGCGGTCTTTTTTTCCGCCAAGGCGATCGTCGCCAAACTGATCTACCGTTACCATGTCGATGCGGTCACGCTGATCACGTTCCGCATGCTGTTTTCGCTGCCATTCTTTGCTGCCATCGCGCTCTGGCAAGCCCGCACCGCAGCGCCGCTGTCGCGCGCCGAGCGCGGCAAGATCGTGGTGCTTGGCCTGATCGGTTATTACCTCTCGAGTTTTCTCGATTTTCTCGGGCTGCAGTACATCAGCGCCGGCCTGGAGCGCTTGTTCCTGTTCCTGTCGCCATCCTTCGTCTTGCTGATCTCCTTCGTTTTCCTGAAAAGGAAAGTGACGCGTCTGGAATGGCTGGCCTTGCTGATTTCCTATGGCGGCACGGTGCTGGTGTTCCTGCATGACGTGCGTGGCGGCGGCGCCAACATCGGCCTGGGCAGCGGCCTGGTGCTGGCCAGCGCGATCAGCTATGCGCTGTACCTGCTGCTGTCGGGCGAACTGGTGCGCAAGGTCGGCACCCTTCGGCTGGTCGCCTATGCCATGTGCGTCTCCAGCGTGGCGTGCATCGTGCAGTTTTTCCTGCTGCGGCCGGCAGCCATGCTGGTGCAGCCGCACGAAGTGTATGGGCTGTCGCTGGTCAATGCAGCCTTTTGCACGGTGCTGCCGGTGTATCTGACCATGCTGGCGGTGGAGAAGATCGGCGCGGCCAGCGCATCCCAGGCTGGCATGGTGGGGCCGGTATCGACGCTGTTTCTCGGGGCGCTGGTTCTCGGCGAGCCGATCACCGCGATCCAGCTGGCGGGCACGGCGCTGGTGCTGTGCGGCATGTACCTGTTGTCGCGCAAGAAGGCCTGAGCCGGCTTACAATCGCGTTATTCCAGATCGATCATCCCTTCATCAGGTGAGGCGCGCATGTCTAAAGCAATCAGAATTTCCCGGGTCGGCGGCCCGGAAGTCATGGAATATGTCGAGGTCGACGTTGGCGTGCCCGGGCCGGGCGAGGTGCGGGTGCGGCATGCCGCCATCGGTCTGAATTACATCGACGTGTATTACCGCAACGGCGCCTATCCGCAGCCCATGCCGGCGGGGCTGGGCATGGAAGCCGCTGGCGTGGTCGAGGCCGTCGGCGCGGATGTTTCCTTCCTGCGGCCTGGCGACCGCATCGCCTACGCGGCGCGCCCGCCGGGCGCCTATGCCGAGGCGCGCGTGATGCCGGCCGCGCAGGTGGTGCGGCTGCCGGCGGCGATCGAGTTCGATACCGGGGCGGCGATGATGCTGCAAGGCCTGACGGTGCAGTACCTTTTCCGCCGCACATATCCCTTGCGTGGTGGCGAAACCATTTTGTTCCATGCGGCAGCCGGCGGCGTCGGCCTGATCGCGGCGCAATGGGCGCGCGCGTTGGGCGTGACCATGATCGGCACGGTCGGTTCCGATGAAAAGATGGAACTGGCCAAGGCGCACGGCTGCGCCCATGTGATCAACTACAACAAGGAAAATTTCGTCGAGCGCGTGCGCGAAATCACCGGCGGCGCCGGCGTGCCGGTAGTGTACGACTCGATCGGCAACGATACCTTTACGGCATCGCTGGATTGCCTGGCGCCGCTGGGCATGCTGGTCAGCTTTGGCGCCGCCTCCGGCCCGGTGCCGCCATTCACGCTGCAAGAACTTGCCTCGCGCGGCTCGCTGTATGTGACCCGGCCGACCCTGTTTACCCATATCGCCAGGCGCGATGACCTGGAGCAAATGGCGGCTGAACTGTTTCTTATGGTCGAAAGCGGCAAGATCAAGATCCCGGTCAACCAGCGCTACGCGCTCAAGGACGTGGCGCAGGCCCACCGCGACCTCGAGGCGCGCAAGACCACCGGTTCGACCATCCTGTTACCCTGACCGACGCAAGCCCCCTAATTCTCCCGAGTACTGAAAATGCACACTGACCCGCACGCCACACAATCCGCTAGCACTTCCGAACCCCAAGACGATTCGCCGAAATTCGGCCGCCTGCTGCTGGTGCTGGCCGCCGCGGTGTTGCTGGTGGTCGGCATTACATTTGCCTCGCAGGCCTACTATTCCTGAGGAGCCTTGCCTTTCGCGGGTTTTTCGGTGAACTCGAATTCAACCTGGTGCGGCACGCCGCTCTTGCCGGGGAATTCGGCGAAGGCGCTCCTGACCATGTAGGGCATGACCGCTGCCAGTGACGGCGTTTGCCCCTCGCTGGTGACGGTTACGTCGTACAGTTTCTTGCCGTCGCCGGCGCGCGTGATGCCGATCTGCAACTCGCGCCGGTACAGCCGGTAATTCGATTCCTGGTAGCTGACGACCGGCGGCCCGGACCAGAAGGGGTCATAGAAGAACGGGTCGTAATAGTGGTAGGGCCAGCGCGGGCCGTAATACGGCATGCCCCAGCCGGGGCTGACCACGACCGGTTGTATCACCCGCACGTCGCGATCGTTGACCCGGTACCGCATGGCGACTTTCAGCGCCGCCTTGCCGGCCGCCGTCGCATCGCTAAAGCCCAGGCGCAGCAGTTCGATGCGCACCAGGTTTTCATAATTGCGGTATTCCAGGTCGTTGTCTTGCGCGCCGCCGCGCTCGAAAACGAAGGATTTGTCGGCCAATTGCGCCGGCCATTCATGGAATGCCGTAACTTCGCTGCGCAGGGTGGGGGCGGCGCAGCCGCCCAGCACTAGCGCCACGGCTGCCAGGAATATCAAGGGAAAACGGCGTTTCATCGCATGCTCCGGTTAATTCGGGAACCTGATCAGGTTCTGCTTAATGCGGGTTTTCGAAAAAAATGTAATTGCTGCCGAAATCGCTGATTTCAAAGTACACCTTCTTCTCGCCCGGATCGGCCACCATGTTCAGGTTTTCATCCAGGACGCCGTAGCCATAACGATAAGAGCGCGGCTTGCCGTCATCCGTTCCCATGGCGGTGGAAATCTTGTCGATCTTCAGGAAGCGCCGCACCACCTTGTCGCCGGCATAGAATTCCAGCACGCCATTGGTACCGGTCCAGTTCTGCACCGAGCGGCTGATCTGGTTTTGTTGCTCCTGGGTACAGGAAGCGAGTCCAAGCATGAGGCAAAGCAGGGCGGGCGCCGATACAAATTTCATTATTCCCTCTCCAGATTGGTAAAATCCCATTTTGCACCTTTCTTTGGCAGGACTCCACCGTGATGCGTACCGATACCCCCCCGACGATCCACCGCGAGCAATACGCCGCCCCCGCATACCGGGTTGAACAGGTCGAGATGGGCTTCGACCTCGATCCTGCCGATACCCGGGTTGCTACCCGCAGCACCCTGGTGCGCAATCCCGACAGCCCGGAACGCGACCTGGTGCTGTATGGGCATGAGTTGCGGCTGGTGCAGATCCGCATGAATGGCGAGCAGTTGTCGCCAAGGCAATATCGGCTCGACGGCGACACCCTGCGCATCCCGGTGGCGGCGGATCGCGTCACCCTGGAAATCGAGACGGCCCTGGCGCCCGCGCGCAATACCTCGCTGATGGGTTTGTACGTTTCCAGCGGCAATTTCTTTACCCAGTGCGAAGCCGAGGGCTTCCGCAAGATCACCTATTTCCCGGACCGCCCGGACGTCATGGCGAAGTACACCGTGATGCTGCGCGCCGACAAGGAGCGCTATCCGGTCCTGCTTTCCAACGGCAACCTGATCGAGGAGGGGGACCTTGGCGATGGCCGCCACTATGCTTTGTGGGAAGACCCGTTCAAGAAGCCGTCCTACCTGTTTGCCCTGGTGGCGGGCAACCTGGTGTGCCAGGAAGAAGCCTTCCAGCTCAAGTCCGGCCGCGAGGTCTTGCTGCAGGTGTGGGTCGAGCACGGCAACCTCGACAAGACCCAGCATGCGATGGATTCGCTCAAGCACAGCATCCGCTGGGACGAGGAGCGCTTCAACCTGGAACTCGACCTCGACCGCTTCATGATCGTTGCGGTGGGCGACTTCAACATGGGCGCCATGGAAAACAAGGGCCTGAACATCTTCAACACCAAGTATGTGCTGGCCAACCCGCGCATCGCCACCGACGTCGATCACGCCAATATCGAGGCGGTGGTCGGCCACGAATATTTCCACAACTGGACCGGCAACCGTGTCACCTGCCGCGACTGGTTCCAGCTGTCGCTGAAGGAGGGCCTGACGGTATTCCGCGACCAGGAGTTTTCCGCCGACATGATCGGCAGCGATTCCGGCCGCGCCGTCAAGCGCATCGAGGATGTGCGCGTGCTGCGCCAGACCCAGTTCCCGGAAGACGCCGGCCCGATGGCGCATCCGGTGCGCCCCGACTCCTACATCGAGATCAACAATTTCTACACGGTCACCGTGTATGAAAAAGGCGCCGAAGTGGTGCGCATGTACCAGACGCTGCTGGGGCGCGACGGCTTCAACCGCGGCATGGCATTGTATTTCGACCGGCATGACGGCCAGGCCGTGACCTGCGACGATTTTCGCGCCGCCATGGCCGACGCCAACCGTCGCGATCTGTCGCAATTCGAGCGCTGGTACAGCCAGGCCGGCACGCCGCATGTGTCTGCCACCGGCGAATACGACGCCGAGGCCCGCACCTATACCCTGACGCTGGCGCAAACCTGCAAGCCGACGCCCGGGCAGGAACACAAGCTGCCTTTCCATATTCCCGTGGCAGTCGGCCTGCTCGACGCTGCGGGCCGCGACATGCCGCTCTGCCTGACGCCCGGCGTGACGGCGGATGCGCCGACCACCGCCATCCTCGAACTGACCGAGACGCATCAGACTTTCATATTCCACCGGGTGGGCGAGTGTCCGGTACCCTCACTGCTGCGTAATTTTTCGGCGCCGGTGGTGCTTGCGCACGAATACACCGATGCCGAACTGGCTTTCCTGATGGAGCATGACAGCGACCCTTTCAACCGCTGGGAAGCCGGTCAGCGGCTGGCCACGCGGCGTCTGCTGGTGTTGATCGACAAGGTGCTGCTGGCCGATTCGGCGGCGCAGACCTTCGACGGCGACGATGCCGACGTGGCGGCTGCAATGGCTGCGACTGCCGGCGCTCCGGTGGCTGAGCAGTCGGCGCTGGTGGCTGCGCTGCGCAGCACCCTGCGTCACACCGGGCTCGATCCGGCCTTCCGCGAAGTGGCGCTGACCTTGCCATCGGAAACCATGCTGGCCGAGCAGATGGACGTGATCCACCCGCACGCCATCCACCGCGCGCGCCAGGCGCTGCGCCGCGCCCTGGCCGAGCACTTGCGGGAAGACTTGCTGGCCGCCTGGCACGACAACCAGACTCCGGGCCCGTACAGCCCGGATGCGCAATCCGCCGGCAAGCGCGGCCTGAAAAACCTGGCCTTGGCGTATCTGTGCGAACTCGACGATGCGCGCGCGCATGAGTGGATGCAGACCCAGTACGATCATGCCAGCAACATGACGGACCGCATGGCGGCGCTTACCGCCCTCGTCAACAGCAGTGCGCCCGGCCGCCAGGAATGCCTGGACCGCTTCTACCGCGACTTCGAGCACGAAGCCCTGGTGATCGACAAATGGTTTACCCTGCAGGCAACCGCGCGCGGCACCGACGTCGCCGTGGTGCGCGAACTGGCGCGCCACCCGGCCTTTACCATGACAAATCCGAACCGCGTGCGCAGCCTTGTGCTGGCTTTCTGCGGCGCCAACCCGGCGCAATTCCATGCTGCCGATGGCAGTGGCTATGCCTTCTGGGCCGAGCAGGTGATTGCCCTGAATGCCATCAATCCGCAAGTCGCCGCCCGCCTGGCGCGCGCGCTCGACCGCTGGCGCAAGTATGCGCCGCCGCTGCGCGAAAAGATGCGCGCCGCCCTGCAGCAAGTCGCCGACACGCCGGCGCTGTCGGGCGACGTACACGAAGTTATCTCGAAATCTCTCGCCAACTAACTGGAACACTATGTCAACCAACGCAAAACGCATCAGCCTTACGCAACACCTGGTCGAAGAACAGCGCCTGCGCAATACCGTCCCTGCCGAGCTGCGTCTCTTGATCGAAGTCGTCGCCCGCGCCTGCAAGACCATCAGCCATGCAGTCGGCAAGGGCGCCCTGGGCGACGTGATGGGCAGCGCCGGCAGTGAAAACGTGCAGGGCGAAGTGCAGAAGAAGCTCGACATCATTTCCAACGAGATCCTGCTGGAAGCCAACGAATGGGGCGGCCACCTGGCGGCCATGGCATCCGAAGAGATGGAAACCATCCATCTGATCCCCAACCGCTACCCGATGGGCGAATACCTGCTGCTGTTCGATCCGCTCGACGGCTCGTCCAACATCGACGTCAACGTTTCCATCGGCACCATCTTCTCGGTGCTGAAGGCGCCGGAAGGCATGGTCGCGCCGACTGAGCAGGATTTCCTGCAACCCGGCGTACAACAGGTCGCCGCCGGCTATGCCGTGTACGGCCCGCAAACCGTGCTGGTGCTGACCACCGGCAATGGCGTCAATTGCTTCACGCTCGACCGCGAGATGGGTTCCTGGGTGCTGACGCAACGCAATATCCAGATCCCGGTCGATACCCGCGAATACGCCATCAATGCCTCCAACGCCCGCCATTGGTACGAGCCGGTGCAGCGCTATATCGGCGAACTGCTGGAAGGCAAGGCCGGCCCGCGCGGCGTCGACTTCAACACCCGCTGGATTGCCTCGATGGTGGCCGACGTGCACCGCATCCTCAACCGCGGCGGCATTTTCATGTACCCGGCCGACGCCCGCGAACCGAACAAGCCCGGCAAGCTGCGCTTGATGTATGAGGCTAACCCGATGGCATTCATTGTCGAGCAGGCCGGTGGCGCCGCCACCAATGGCACCCAGCGCATCATGGAAATCCAGCCGGAAACGCTGCATCAGCGTGTGGCGGTGTTCCTGGGTTCGAAGAATGAAGTCGAGCGCGTGACCGGCTATCATCGCGACGCCTGATTACGTGTAGCAAGGCCTCGCTGGCGCAGTAGCGGGGTTGTTTGCTAAAATAGCGGGGTTGGCTGATGTAGCTCAGTTGGTAGAGCAACTGATTCGTAATCAGTAGGTCGGTGGTTCGATTCCTCTCATCAGCACCAGAATCCAGGCGGGATTGCGGCTTAATCGCTGCTTTCCCGCTTTTTTCGTTGGTGGTTTTACTTCGCGCGCCCGGGTGCTGAGCTGGGTAATCGGTAGTTTAAATATGGGAATGTATTTGTTTCCCCTAGCGCAGATATCCACCAATTCGAAACTCCAACGGCCTTTCAAACGACTTTATTTGCTATGTTCGCCAAATTCAGAAACGCGCTTCTCTGCACCATCAGCATTTGTTTTGGATCTTCAGCAGTTGCCATCGAGATTAATGGCGCGGGCTCATCGGCGGCTGGACCGCTTTACGTAAAATGGGCCGAACATTATCGCCGCAGCAGCGAGACCCAGTTGCGCTATCAACCGGTAGGCTCTTCCGCCGGACTCAAGCAAATCAAGGAAAGAGCAGTCAACTTCGGTGCGAGCGACGTCGCCGTGCCTGCAGCAGAACTAAATAAAGAAAAGTTGATCTGTTTTCCGAGTGCGATTTCTGGCGTTGTTCCGGTGATTAATGTCCCTGGCATCAAAAGTGGCGACTTGCTCCTGACAGGAGAAATTCTTGCTGATATCTTTGCTCGAAAGATCACGAAATGGAACGATGCCGGGATTGCTGCGCTCAACCCCGGCATCAAACTTCCCAAAACCGATATTGAACTCGTGGTGCGTCAAGATGGTTCTGGCACGACATACAACTTTACCGATTACTTAAGCAAAGTAAGCAATTCGTGGAAAGAAGGCTACGGCAGAAATTTCCTCATTAAATGGCCAAACGACGCGAAACCGGCAAAAGGCAGTAGTGGTGTCGTGGCATTGCTCAAGCAGACGCCCGGTGCGATTGCCTATGTCGATTACAACTACGTCGTGCAAGACAAGCTGGCCTTCGTCAAGCTGAAGAACCGCAATGGAAAATTCGTTGCACCGATCCCTGAGGCATTTGCAGCCGCGTTGGATAATAGCGAGTGGCGCAGCAAGGCAAATTTCGAAGAAATGCTCACCGACAAGCCGGGTAAGTCCACTTGGCCGATCACCATGGGCACATTCGTGATCATTCCGCAAACCGCCACGGATCCCGCCAGCATGATTGCGACACTCAGGTTTTTTACCTGGGCATTCATGAATGGCGACCGCATTGTCAGTGACATTGATTTTGTGCGATTGCCGGACAAGGTACAGGCCAAGATTTTTAGCGAAATGACGAAGATCACGGATAGCAAGGGCAATCTGCTGCATTGGCCCATGTAATAGATTGTTGCGGCGTAAGCCGCACGCCTTGTGCCGCGAACCAAAGTTCCTGTCCGAAATCTATCGAATGTGTTGGGGGAGTTGGACAAGGGGGTAGCGTAAAAGCTAGCCCCTTTTTCTTTTTCAGGGCCGATCATCCATTGCGCTGCCGGTCTTGGTCGCGATTGCGTTATGCATGACTCAAGGCGATGCCGGTTCCTCCGGCCCTCCCTCTTCAGGTGAAATCTTTTGCATATCCTGACGGCTGAGGTGATGCGGCCAATGCGGGTCCTCCGGCGGTTCGTCGATCGGCAGAATATGCTGGTCGCCCGACTGTTTGCGCCGTTGCATCTGCATTGCGTCGGAAGACTGGACGTGGGTCCGGTTTGGCTTGCGGATAGTCATTAAAAACTCCTTGTCGTAACCATGCGGGTAAAACTGACGGCTTTTGTTTCCAGCCGTCTATCCCGATAAAAAGCAGGACAAGAGCAAGGCTGGAACAGCAGTTAGATGGCTGCGGTCAAATGGAGTTCGGGTCAGGCACATGGCCAGGTGGTGCCGGATCTCGCGCCGCGAACCAAATTTCCAGCCTGGAATCTATAGGGTGTGCTTGACAAATTCAGACACCGGATTCGAGCCATGAAACCTTCCATGTTTGTCCATTGCTGCGCGATCGTCGTCGCCTCGCTCGCGTTCGAAGCAAATGCCGCCGGGCCGGATGCGGCAGCGCCCTTGCAGGCGAGCATGGACGCCGATGGCGTGCAGCGGGTGGCGTTGGTTGGCGGCAGCTATTTCTTCCGGCCCGATCACATCGTCGTGCAGGCCGGCCAGCCGCTGGAAATTTCCGTGAAGGTGGAGCCGGGCATCGTCCCGCACAGTTTCGTGCTGGAGGCCGCGGATGGCAAGTCGCTGGTCGAGGTAAAACTCGGCGAACAGGCGCAAACGCTGCGCTTGAACCTGGCGCCCGGTCATTACATCTTCTATTGCCCGAAACGGCTGCTGGGCTTCAAGAGCCATCGTGAGCGCGGCATGTCTGGCGTGCTGGAAGCCCGGGAGTAGCGCGTGCTATGGGGCATATTCGTCGTCGCATTGCTCGGTGATGTCGTGGCCGACCCGCTGGCCGAGGCAGCAGCCCGCTTTCGCGCACTGAATTCCTATCAGGTCACGGTGCGATCGACGCTTGCCGACGGTGAGCGGCAAGTGATCCGCTATTTCTATCGCAAACCCGGCTGGGTGCGGATGGAATTCAGCCGGCCGCACGGTGGCCTGGTGTTGATCTACGATCCGGGCGCGCGCAAGGTGCGCCTCTGGCCATTCGGCCTGAACCAGGCGCTGGCGCTGACCTTGGCACCGGACAATCCGCTGGTCCGCAGCCGCAGCGGTCAGCGGATCGATCGTTCCGATGTCGGTGCGCTGCTGGCGAATCTCGTGGATTTGCGTACGGGTGGCAGCATCTCGCCGCTTGGCACCACGGAAATCGCCGCGCGGCCTGCGGCTTGCTTCGACATTATCGGCGGCGCTGGCAGCGCCGTGGCCGGCGTGCATCGCTATCGGGTATGGCTGGCGCAGGAAACGCTGTTTCCGCTCCGGGTGGAAAGCTTTGATGCTGCCGGCGGCCTGATCGAGACCGTCGATATGGCCGACGCCGAAATCGACGTGGTTTTCCCCGAGCGCTTTTTCGCGCCCTGAGCCGGGGAGGATCGCATGCGCGCAGCTCGCGGCAATCAATATCATTTGACCTCCTTGTGGCGATTCGATGCGCCGCTCGATGTCGTGTGGGATGCGATCTTCGACACGGAAGCGTGGCCGGACTGGTGGAACGGCGCCGAATGCATCGTGACCCTCGAGCGCGGCGACGCCAGCGGCCTGGGGACGCGGCAGCGCTACACCTGGAAGAGTGTGCTGCCATACCGGCTGACCTTCGTCGCACGCGTGACCCGGATAGAACCTTTGCTTCTGCTGGAAGGGCAAGTCGAGGGCGACCTTGAGGGCAGGGGGTGCTGGCGCTTTGGACGGGAAGACGGCTTCACCACCGTACGCTACGAATGGCAGGTGCGCACGACCCGACTGTGGATGAATTTGCTCGCCCCGCTGGCGAGGCCGCTGTTTCGCTGGAATCACGATGCGCTCATGCGCGCAGGCCGCATCGGCCTGGCGCGGCACCTGGCCGCCTGCCGCAGTGCGCCGGCGGCCAGGTTGCTCTGAGATGCGTCAGGCCGTGTGTTGCTTCACCCACGCCACATAGCGATCCATCCAGCCCTGCAGGAATTGCCTGCTGCCCGTGCCGATATTGCCGGCTTCGTCATACAAGCCTTCCTTGGCCTGGACGAAGGCTTCCGGCTGGCCCAGCGTCGGCATGTCCAGGTAAGCCAGGATATTGCGCAGATGCTGCTGTGCCATGGCAGTGCCGATGGCGCCGGGCGATACGCCCAGCACGCCGGCAGGCTTGCCGGCCCAGGCGCTCTGGCCGTAGGGGCGCGAGGCGTGGTCGATGGCGTTTTTCAGCACGCCGGGAATCGACCGGTTGTATTCGGGGGTGACGAACAGCACGCCGTGCGCCGTCTTGATCCCGGCTTTCAGGCGCTTGACCGCTTCGGTCGGCGTGGCTTCATCGTCCTGGTCGTACAGCGGCAGGTCGCCGATTTCCAGTTGTGTGAACGAGAATTCCGTAGGCGCCAGGCGCACAAGCGCATCGGCGAACTTGCGGTTGATGGAATCGCGGCGCAGGCTGCCGACGATGACGGCGATCTGGTATTGGCTCATGTGGGGTTCTTTCAGGGGCTGGTGATGAATTTGAACCGTTGCAGCGGGATGTAAATTTTTGTTTCATCGCGAGACAAATCCTGCGGCGCCGGTATCGTAAGTTATCATTTATTCCAATTTCAGGTAAGTGAGGTCTGATTCATGATGCAATTTCTTGCGCGCGCTCTGGCTGCGGCTGCCATGCTACTGGCATGCAGCGTTGCCGGCGCAGCTCCCGCGGCTTTCAAGATGGTCGCCGCTGGCTCCGCACACCTGGCTGCGCTCGATGCCGAGGGTGGCCTGTGGGTTTGGGGCGACAACACGTTTGGCCAGCTAGGCCTTGGCGATGACAACGAGATCGCCGCGCTTGCCGGCGGCACGCCCATCAACAGGAGCCATCCGGTCAGGCTGGATGGCGGCTATATCTTCGTATCGGCCGGGTCTACCTACACGCTGGCGATCAGGGACGACGGTTCCGTCTGGGGCTGGGGCAGCAATGTGCCCGGACTGGATGCGGAAATCTTTTACCGCAGACCTGCCTTGGTCACGCGCCGACCGATGCAGAAGATTCATGCCGGGCACCTGTTCGCACTCGCGCTCGACCGTGATGGCACGATGTGGCAACTTGGCCGTCTCGGTGAGGAACGCCGCCGGGCGGACAGCAGCCCGATGTATATGGGGCGCGGCGTGCGGGAGATCGCCATGCAGAGCGAGCATGCAGCGATGCTCTATGACGATGGCACTGCCTGGACTTTCGGCACGAAAAATGACGATGGCCGCTTGGGCCGGCCGGTGACAGGTTACCGGCAAAGCGGCCAGGTCGGCGGCGACGATCATGTCGCCGCCAGCGCCGGCGCAAGCTACACGCAGTTCAGGAGAGCCGATGGCAGCAGCGTGTTTTATGGCGATATGGCGTACCTGAAGCCATTCCTCGGCAAACCCGTGATGGAGCGCAAGGACTTGCTGGTAGCGGTTACGCCTTACGTCAACATCCGCAATTTCCAGAAAAATCACTGGGGTTTGATATCCGTCTACCTGTTGAAGGACAACGGTGATCTGGACGAGGTCAAGGTGAGTTTCAAGGACGGCGTGGCGCAGGCGCAGGCGCCCGCGACCATCGCGCAGGGCATGCAGGCCGTGGCCGGCGATAACGATGTTTTCCTTGGTCTCAAGCGCGATGGCTCGCTCTGGGTCTGGGGGCGCAGTGACAAGGGCTTGCTCGGCGCGGGTGAGCAGGTAAAGGTGGCGGCGCTGCCGGTGCCGGTGAAATTCCAGGCAAGGGACGGCGGGGGTGTTGATGAAAAAAATTAATCTTCCAGTCATTGTGCTTGGCCTGGCCGCGGCCAGCCAGGTGCTGGCATGCGTGACGGCACCGGCGGCGCCGGCCCTGCCGAAGCCGCCGCTGACGCTTGCGCTGGGCAAGCTGCCGGCGCAACTGTCGGTCTCGACCATGGACCTGCTGACGATACGCGCACCGGCCAAATCCGCCGGACAGTGGTCGGCTTACATCCGCCAGGCTGAGCCGGACAGCTTGCGCGGCCTGAGCGACGCGGAGTTCCGCCACATCCTGGCCCAGCGCGCGAAAATCGGCGCAAGCTACGGACTGCCGCCCGGCGCAGCGGGTAGTGTTGCGACCGAGGCGGGCGTGCAGTTGCTGCATTTCGGCGCGCTGCGCCCCGGCAAGGTGGCGTTGTACCTGACCGATACCCAGGCTAGGCAACCCAATACCCGCATGCTCGAACTGCAGGTGAGCGCGCCGCGCCTGCCGCCGTCTGCGCAGGTCGAGCCGGTGGCAAAACAGTGGACGGAAAAAGACCAGGGCAGTGTGCATGCGCTGGATTATGGCGACCGCATCGAGGTGACGTTGCCGGGATCCGCCGGTGATGACTGGGATACCAGCAGCGCGGTCGGGGCAGGCCTCGGCCTGGAGCGCAGGAAGAGCGCTGGTGCGGGTTACGTGAAGTTTGTCTTCAGTGCCGGCAGCGGCGGCAACGGCACGCTGGTGATCCGCAAAAACGCCCCGGGCGCGCAGGAATACCGCTTCAGCGTCACCCACAACCCGGTGCGGAAATGCTGAGGCCGTTGCGAAACAGGGGGGCTCAGTGGCGGTTCAGGGCTTGCGCGCGAAGGTCCTGAACAGCTTGCCGAGGACGCCGGGCTTGGCGTCGTCCGGTTGCCGGTCCGTGCGGCGCCGGCTTTCATGGCCCTGCCTGATGCGGTCTTCCTGGCGGCGCCGCTTGCCGGCGAGGACGTAGCGCTTGATTTCTTCCGCGAGTTCCGCCGCGCTGGCGTGACGCTTTTCCGGGCGCTTGCTCAGCGCACGCATGACGATGTCCGACAGGCCTTGCGGTATTTCTGGATCGATTTCGTGCGGCGCCTTGGGGGCCCGGTGGGCGATCTTGTCCAGCAGCTTTTCGACATTTTCCGCCACAAAGGGCCGCCGGCCGGTCAGCATCTCGTACATCACAGCGCCCAGCGAATAGATGTCGGTGCGGTGGTCCACCGGCGAATAGGTGGCCTGTTCCGGCGACATGTAATTGGGCGTGCCCAGCAGGTTTTCCTTGCAGTACAGCGTGAAGGGCGCATCGTTGGTGGCGGCGTATTGGTCGGCGACGCGGTTGGGCGCGCGCGCGATGCCAAAGTCCATCAGCTTGGGCTGATTGTCGGCCAACAGGAAGATGTTGGCCGGCTTGATGTCGCGGTGAACGACGTTGTTCCTGTGCGCGAAATCGAGGGCGTTGGCGAGTCGGTAGATGATCGAGGCGACATCGCTGGTGGAAAACTTGTGCTTGGCCGTCAGCATGCGGTGCAGTTCGGTGCCTTGCAGGTATTCCATCGCGATATAGGTCGTGTTGCCTTCCGAGCAGGCCTCGTAGATCGTCACGATATTCGCGTGGCTCAGTCGTCCCGAGGCGCGCGCTTCATTGATGAACTGTTCCTGGACGCGCTTGCGCTGCGGCGCCGGCATCGAAGGCAGGAAGGTCTTGATCGCGACTTCGCGGTCGATGATCGGGTCGTGACCCAGATAAACGCAGCCGATGGTGCCGCGGCCGAGCTCGCGAATGATGCGGAAGCGGCCGATGCGGTTGACGGCATCTTTGCCGATGGGGATGGCGGTGGCGAGTGTCATGTCAAAGAAGGATGCCACTAATGTTGCCAGTTTGCTAGTGGTTTTTAGTGCCGCAAGTCAATTTTTTGGGAATTGCATCGTACTTGTGTGTGCAGGATGAGGGGGCCTGCCGCCACTCCGTGCTATCCTGCATTCCTTTGAAAATTCACTATTTTTATCTGAAATGAGTACCGACAATACCGTGCCGAGCCCTTTTCAATCCGCACGTGCGCTGCTGAAGGAATTGCAGGCAAATTTTCCTGTCTTGCGCGATTGCATGCCATTGGCGATTGGCATCGACAAGCAACTGATCGGGCGCCAGCCCGACCTCAACCGCAAGGCGCTGCGCATCGCGCTCGGCATGCATACCAATTCTTTGCGTTACCTGAAGGCCATGAAAAAGGCCACTGCCAGGTTTGACCTCGATGGCAATGCTGCCGGCGAAGTTACGGAAGAGCAGCGCGCGCACGCAGGCAAGGTGCTCGATGAGCGGCTGAAGAAGGATGCCGAACAGCGCAAGGTGCAGCGCCAGGCCCAGGAAGCGCAGAAAAAAGCCGAGGAAGCGGAGCAGCGGCGCTCTGAAAAACTCAGCCAGCTGGCGGCGAAATTTTCCGGCACGCGGTGATCCTGCCGGGGCGGCGCGCCTGCATGAGATTTGTTTTTTTGCAGCATGGCAAGGCCCTCACGGTGCAAAGCCGGCCCGGCCTGGCTTGACCTGGATCAACCACATCCCCCTTGCGAGACTCGTACACTTGGGCATCCGGCTGACCAAAGCCGAGCCCGATTGAGCCGCAAGGAGTCGCAGCATGTCCGTCCCAGCAGAATTACCCGTCACCGGCCCGGCAGTCCAGTTCGATGCGGACCTGATTCGCCGCCACAGCAAACAGGGCCCGCGTTATACCTCTTACCCGACTGCTGACCGCTTCACGCCGGGATTCGGCACGGCAGACTATTTGCAGGCAGTCTCCCGCGTGCGCGCCGCGGGCACCGGCAAGCCGCTGTCGCTTTACGTCCATATCCCATTCTGCGAGTCGCTCTGCTACTACTGCGGCTGCAACAAGATCATTACTCGCGACCATGGCAAGGCGGACGTCTATCTCGATTACATGGCGCGGGAAATCGCCATGCAGGGCCGACTGTTTGAAGGCATGAACCAGGTCGAGCAATTGCATTTCGGCGGCGGCTCGCCGACTTATCTGTCGAATGAACAGATGGATAGCTTGCTGGGGTGCCTGCGTCGTTCCTTCGATTTTGCGTCAGACGAGATCGGCGAGTATTCGATCGAGATCGATCCTCGCACGGTCGATCCGGCGCGGGTGCATGTACTGCGCGCCCAGGGCTTCAACCGCATCAGTCTCGGCGTGCAGGATTTCGACGCCGAAGTGCAACAAGCGGTCAACCGCATCCAGCCGCAGGAACAGACCCTGGCCGTGATCCAGGCTGCGCGCGATGCCGGTTTTCGTTCCGTCAGCATCGACCTGATCTACGGTCTGCCGAAGCAGAGCATGACCACCATGGGCCAGACGCTGGCGAAAGTGATCGACGCCGATCCGGACCGCATCTCGATTTACAACTATGCGCACATGCCGCAGCTGTTCAAGTCGCAGAAGCTGATTCTGGAAGAAGACTTGCCCAGCCCCGAGGCCAAGCTCGACATGCTGGCCTTGTGCATCGAGCGCCTGACCGGCGCCGGCTATGTGTACATCGGCATGGATCATTTCGCCAAGCCCGGTGACGATCTGGCGCGCGCGCAGCGGGAAAAATGCCTGCACCGCAATTTTCAGGGCTATTCGACCCATGCGGAAGCCGAACTGGTTTCGTGCGGCGTGTCGGGCATCAGCGCGGTCGGCGGCAGCTACAGCCAGAACGAGAAAAAGCTGGAGGATTATTACCGGCGCATCGATGCCGGCGAATTGCCGGTGGCGCGCGGCCTGGCGCTGCAAGCCGACGATTTTCTGCGCCGTCGGGTGATCCAGTTGCTGGCCTGCGATTTTTCCCTGTCGATGCCGGCAGTCGAAAAGGAGTACGCCATCGACTTCGGCCGCTACTTCGCCGGCGAACTGGCGCAGCTGCAATCGCTGCAGGACGATGGCTTGCTGCGCATGGCAGAGGGTGAAATCACGGTCACGCCCAAGGGCCGCCTGTTGATCCGCAATATCTGCATGGTGTTCGACCGCTATCTTGGCACGCCGCACGCAATCGCACTGGAACGCGCGCGCTACTCCAAAACCATCTGAGCGCGGCGGCGATAGGGGCCGACCGCCAGCCACATGGCCAGCGCCAGGGTGGCGAACGCCAGTTGGCCGGCCGCCAGCCACAGCACCGAGCCCCACAACAGCGGGGCGATCACGCCGGCGACCAATGCCCCCAGCATGGTTTGCACGAAGGACTGGCAGGACGCGACCGTGCCGCGAATTTCGGGGAACAGGTCGAGCACCATGAATGTCACCCCGGGCGCCACCACCGACATGCCGAAGGTATAGAAAAACAGCGGCAATACCGACCACGGCAGGGCCGGCGGATAAAAGACATGGTAAAGGACGTTGAATAGCCCCGCGCCGATCAAAAAGCCAAAGCCGATGATGACTTGCCGCGGCACGCTCATTTTCCCTGCCAGCCGGTTGGCTGCCAGAGCGCCCATGAAGATGCCGCCCACTGCGGGAATGAATTGCCAGCCGAACTGGTCCGGCCCCAGCCCCAGGTGGCGGGTAATGAAAACCGGCGCTGCTGCGACATACAGGAACAGCCCGCCGAAGTTGAATGCGACTGCGCCGGTCTTCAGATGGAAGCGCGGCGAGCGCAGCACCCTCTTGTAGCTTTGCGCCAGGAATGACGGGTTGAATGGCTGCCGCTGTTCGGGCGGCAGGGTTTCCGGCAGGCGCTTGTAGCAAAACCACAGCAGCAGCAACGTGTAGACGAACAGGAACAGGAAAATCGAGCGCCAGTCGAGCAGCTTGACGATCCAGCCGCCCAGCATGGGGGCGATCGCCGGCGCGATGGAAAAGATCATGGTTACCAGCGACAGCAGGCGCGCGGCGTGCGCATCGGCATACATGTCGCGGATGACGGCACGGCCGATGACCACGCCGGCGCCGGCGGACACGCCTTGCAGGATGCGGAAGGCCCACAGGTATTCGATGCTGTGCACCGCGGCGCAGCCGAGCGAGGCGACCGCGAACACCGCCAGCGAGACGAGGATGATGTTGCGCCGGCCAAATGCATCTGACAGCGCGCCATGCCAGAGCATCATCAGCGCAAAGGCCAGCATGTAGGCGGTCAGCGTTTGCTGCACTTCGACCGCGCTGGCGTGCAGGCTTGCCTGGATGTTGGGGAAGGCGGGCAGGTAGGTGTCGATCGAAAACGGCCCGAGCATGGCCAGGCCAGCCAGCAGGATGGCCAGCAGGGCGGGGCTTGGCGGCCGGATATGCGCAGGTGCCGGGGCAGGAACGTGTGTGGTATCCATGTTGTCAGGCCTGCAGTTGGCGCATGCCCGTCGCCGCGGCCGTCAGGGCATACGAATGCAGGCGCGCGGCGTGGCTGAAGATTTGCGCGGTGATCATCAATTCGTCGGCGCCGGTGCGCTCGACGAAGGCGGCCATCTCGCGCCGCACCGTGTCGGGGCCACCGATGACACTGCACGACATCGTCTGCTCCAGGATGGCGAGCTGGTGCGGCAACAGGCTGTCCACATAGCCCTCGACCGGCGGCTGCAGCAGCGTTGGATGACCGCTGCGCAGGTTGACGAAGGCTTGCTGCGCCGAGCTGGCGATGAAGCGCGCTTCTGCATCGCTGTCGGCGGCGAACACGCTCAAGCCCAGCATCACGTAGGGTTTTTGCAAATGACGGGACGGCCGGAAACGCGCACGGTACAGCGCGACTGCCTGCAGCATCTGCGCCGGCGCGAAATGCGAGGCGAAGGCGTAGGGCAAGCCGAATTCGGCCGCCAGCTGGGCGCCGAAGAGGCTGGAGCCGAGGATCCAGACCGGCACCTGCAGGCCGGCGCCGGGGACGGCGCATACCGTCTGGCCGGCCTGGGCCGGTTCGAAGTAATGCAGCAGTTCCAGCACGTCTTGCGGGAATTGGTCGGGGTCGGAGTCGAGGGTGCGGCGCAGCGCGCGTGCAGTGGCCTGGTCCGAACCCGGCGCGCGCCCGAGACCGAGGTCGATGCGGCCCGGGAACAGCGACTCCAGCGTGCCGAACTGCTCGGCGATCACCAGCGGCGCATGGTTTGGCAGCATGATGCCGCCGGCGCCGACGCGGATGGTCGATGTGCCCGCAGCGACATGGCCGATCACCACGGCGGTGGCGGCGCTGGCGATGCCCGGCATGCTGTGATGCTCGGCCAGCCAGTAGCGGTGATAGCCCAGGCGTTCTGCATGGCGCGCGAGATCGAGCGTGTTGCGCAGCGAGCAGGCGGCGTCGCTGCCGGCTGTGATCGGGGAAAGGTCAAGTACGGATAAGGGAATTGAATGAGGCATGGCGGGCGGAGGAGGATGGCGGACCGCTCAGCGGCGTGGACAAGTATTCTAACCAGTTCAGCCGCCGCGCGCAGAGATGGCCCTGCTTGCGAGGAACTTTCGGCAGCGATTTGGCAGGCATCACCATGCCTGATTTTTTTGGGAACAGGATGCGGCGTGGCGAATTTTGTGTCTTCATTGCTGCGGGAATGTGAACGATTGTAAATTGGCAAGGATTTTTCATGGCGATCGGATGCATTCGATAGTGACGCAGGCTATGCTGTTTTCATGCCTTGCGAAAAGCTTGCAATCAAAACATAGCCACAACTTGCACGGCATCGCTACACCAACTTCGATTATTTTTGGAAGGATTGAAAATGGATGCCCTGACTAAGCTGTTCCCCGCACTTGTATCGGTTGAATTCATGCAAGTCCTGACTTCGATGGCGCTGGCAGCCCTGGTGTTTTTTTATTTCATCCATCTCTTGCGCAAGGAAGAAGTGGCTGCGCAGGCCGATTGAGGAAACAATTAACGCCAATCCCGGCACCGGGGTGTTCTACCTGGGCTGAAATGCCCATCCGGTTCGCCCGTTTTTTACTCGCTCCGCGTAACATTTTTGACGTTTGCGCTGGTCGCCGCGCCTCTTCCAGAACGCGCCTCTTGTACGCCTCTTGTACAATAAGCAGGCATTCCCTTCATTGAGGAGCAGCTTATGAGCGCAGCCTTGGTTCGCAGTGCAGCCTTTTGCCAGCGCTACCGGCTTGATTTGCCGATTTTGCTGGCGCCGATGGCGGGCGCCTGTCCGCCAGCCCTGTCAATCGCCGTGGCGCAAGCCGGCGGCGCAGGCGCCTGTGGCGCGCTGCTGATGCAGCCAGACGAAATCTCTGCCTGGGCGCACGCGGTGCGCGCGCAGACCGACCATCCATTCCAGATCAATCTCTGGGTGCCAGATCCGGCGCCGCCGCGCGATGCCGCGCATGAAGCGCATGTGCGCGAATTCCTTGGCAAATGGGGCCCGCCCGTGCCGCCTGGCGCGGGCGATGCGCTGCCTGTCGATTACAGCCTGCAGTGCGAGGCGTTGCTGGCGGCGCAGCCGGCCATCGCTTCTTCGATCATGGGCCTGTATTCGCCGGAATTCGTTGATCGCCTCAAGGCGGCGGGCATTGCCTGGTTCGCCACTGTCACGACGGTGGCCGAAGCCAGGGCGGCGGAGAGCGCCGGGGCTGCGGCGGTGGTGGTTCAGGGGATGGAGGCCGGCGGCCATCGTGGCTGTTTTGATGCCGCGCGCGCCGAAGCCACGCAGGCAGGCCTGTTTGCATTGTTGCCGGCAGTCGTCGATGCGGTACGGGTGCCGGTGATTGCCACCGGCGGCATTGCCGACGCACGCGGCATTGCCGCTGCGTTGATTCTGGGGGCGTCGGCAGTGCAGATCGGTACGGGTTTCTTGCGTTGCCCGGAAGCCGGGATTCATCCGGCGTGGTCGCAGGCCCTGGCCAGCGCCTTGCCGGAAAAAACGCTGCTGACCCGCGCCTTCAGCGGCCGCGCCGGGCGCAGCCTGGCTACCGACTATGCAATTGCGGCGACTGCGCCTGGCGCGCCGGCGCCAGCGCCGTACCCGGTGCAGCGCGGCCTGAGCGCGACCATGCGCAAGCATGCGCAGGAAACCGGCGACCTGCAAAGAATGCAGGCCTGGGCCGGGCAATCGGCCGCGCTGGCGCGCGCCGAACCGGCGGCAGGACTGGCGCGCACGCTGTGGGATGGCGCGCAGCGCTTGCTGACCTAGGCGGCGTTTATTTCAGGATTCAGCGCTGGCTGGCATCGAGCTGCTGCGACAGCCAGGCGCTGAAATCGCCCTGCATTGCCGCGTTCAGTTCATGCACGGCATCGTATTCATGGTAACTGAGTTGCACTTCCTTTGCCGTCAGCAGGCGCCGGGCGCTGCGGGCGAATTCGACCGTCAGCTTGCCATCGTCGACGCCGTGGGAGATGAAGCCGGCCAGCTTGCGGGTCTGCTCGTTCGCTGCGGTGAGCGGGGCGATCTCCGGCAGGATGCGCCCGCTCAGGATGCCGAAACCGGCAGCGCGGTCGGGGCGCGTCAGCGCCACGCTGGCGCTCATGATGCCGCCCTGGCTGAAGCCGGCGATCCAGACCCGTTGCGGATCGACGCCATAGGCGGCGGGCAGGCCTTCGATGAATTGCACCAGCGTTGCCCGCGCTTGCTCGGCCTGTTGCGCATTGATCACCGGGCTGCCGGAGGAGAAATCGACGCTGAACCAGCCGAACTGGCCCGGGCCGAAAGCCAGCGGCCCGCGCGCCAGGATCACCAGCAGGCGCGGATCCTGGCGTTGCGCCACATCGATCAGGTTGGCTTCGTTGGCGCCGACGCCGTGCAGCAGGATCAGGCAGGGGACGGCGCCGGCGCCCGGGCTTGTGCCGGCCGGCGCGGTGCCAGACGGGCTGCGCAGGCGATGCGCCAGCGGCAGCGCGGGATGGGTGACGAGTTGGTTCAGGTTATGTTCCATTGCGGTCTTTCAATCTATCGGTGCAGTGCATTCGGTAGCTTCGCGCATTCACGCGAAGGCGTATGCGTCCATCGCCAGCACGCCGTACTCGAAGCTGGCGTGGATGCGTTCCGCCCTGGCGCCTGCGCCGGCCGCGCCCATGGCGGCAAACAGCGGCATCAGGTGCTCGTCGGTGGGGTGGTTGCGCGCCGCATGCGGCGCTTCCTGGCGGTAATTCAGCAGGGCTTCGCGCTGGCCGTGGCCCAGCTTGTCGTTCATCCAGTCGCTGAATTCACTGACCCAGGCCGGCGCGGCTTCGTCGATGTCCTGGCCGCGGAATTCGTACAGGTTGTGGGTCAGCGAGCCTGAGCCGACCACCAGCACGCCCTGGTCGCGCAGGGCGGACAGGGCCAGGCCGAGTCGTTCGTGCTCGGCCGGACTGCCGCCGCGCAGCACCGACACTTGCAGGGTGGGGATGTCGGCTGCCGGGTACATCAGGCACAGCGGCACCCAGGCGCCATGGTCGAGGCCGCGCACGTCGCTGCGCTTGACCGCAAAGCCTGCCGCTTCCAGCAGCGCCGCCGCCTGTTCGCCCACCTGCGGCTGGCCGGGGGCGGGGTACTGGATTTCGCTCAGGGCGCGCGGGAAGCCGCCGAAGTCATGGATGGTGGCCGGTTGCGCGGCCAGGCTGACCGCCGGTCCGCCGAGCGACTCCCAGTGGGCGGAGACGACCACGATGGCGCTCGGCCTTGGCAGCGACTTGCCCAGTTGTTGCAGGAAGCGGCGCGCCGGGCTGTCGATCAGCGCCAGCATGGGCGAGCCGTGCGAGATGAAGAGTGTCGGTAAGCGGGGCATGGTGATCTCCTGATAGAGAATGACAAGGGGTGACGGCAGCGCAGGGCGCAAGGCTGTCAAGCTATGCAGTCACTATAACCATATTGGTAATCGGGATAAATATGCGCTAGCATGACATTTTGTTTCAATATTCGAGACAATGGACCGATTCCAGGAAATGCAATCCTTCGTGGCCGTGGTCGGTGCGGGCAGCTTCGTCAAGGCCGCCGAGGTGCTGGGCACGTCCAAGGCGGCGGTGTCGCGGCATGTGGCCGAGCTGGAACAGCGCCTCGGTGCGCGCCTGCTCAATCGCACCACGCGCAAGCTGTCCCTGACGGACGATGGCCAGGATTTCTATCAGCATTGCGTGGAAATCCTCGAATCCGTGGATGAAGCGGAAGCGGGGCTGAGTGCGCGCAGCGGCGAGGCCAGCGGCCGCGTGCGGGTCAGCGCGCCGGTCACCCTCGGCATTCTGTACCTGGCGCCATTGTGGGGGAAGTTCCTCGCGCTGCATCCTCGCGTCACGCTGGACGTGTCGCTGTCGGACCGCACGGTGGACGCGGTGGAAGAAGGTTATGACCTGGTCGTCCGCATCGCCGCCGCACCCCATCCGACCCTGATCGGACGCAAGCTGGCGACCAGCCGCATCGTCCTGTGCGCCTCGCCAGCCTATCTGGAAAAGCACGGCGAGCCGCGCCATCCGCACGAGCTGGCCGGGCATGACGTGATTTCCTATTCCTACTGGTCGTCGCGCGACGAATGGCGATTCGAGGGGCCGCAGGGGGCGGTGCAGGTGACCGTGCATTCGCGCCTGATTGCCAACAGCGGCGATACCTGTCGTGCCGCGGCGCTGGAGCATCAGGGCATCATCCTGCAGCCGGACTTCCTGGTGGGCGAGGATTTGCGCGCAGGTCGCTTGAAGGAACTGATGCCGGAGTACCGTTCGCCGGAGCTCGGCATCTATGCCCTGTATTCGTCAAGGAAGCAGTTGCCGCTGAAGTTGCGGCACCTGATCGATTTTCTTGCGGAAGCCTTCAGGCAACCTGCGTGGATCGCCCCGACCGCAAGAACATGACTTGCGGTCGATGCGGCGGCGCTTACGCAGCCTGGCGCTCCAGTACTTGCAGGGTGTCGCCGCCAATGGCAACCTTGCGCGGCTTGAGCGTTTCCGGGACCTCTCGCACCAGTTCGATGTTCAGCAAGCCGTTGTCGAGCTGCGCGCTGACCACCTTGACGTGGTCGGCCAGCTGGAAGCGCTGTTCGAAATCGCGTGCGGCGATGCCGCGGTGCAGGTAGGTGCGCGCGGCGTCATCTTTTTGCTTGCGGCCGGTAATGGTCAGGGTGTCGCGCTCGGTTTCGATGTCCAGTTCGGAACGGTCGAAGCCCGCCACCGCCATGGTGATGCGATAACGGTCTTCCGTCACCAGTTCGACGTTGTACGGGGGATAGCTCGGCTGCGCATCGCTGCGCTGGGCCTGGTCGAACAATTGCGCCAGGCGGTCGAAGCCGATGGCGGAACGGTAGAGCGGGGAAAAGTCGTATGCACGCATGGTGATATCCTCATGAAGTAAGCGATATTGTCGTGGGCCGCTGGGGCCCGCCTGGCGGACCTCCGTTGAGCGTCCGCCGATACCGAGATAGGACTGGCGCGGGGCTTTTTCAAGATCTTGAAATTCAGGGCGATCGTCCCTAAATACTGCGGCTTGGGCGGCAGTCGGCCATGCGTCGCTGCACGTCAGCCGAGCGTAAATTGAGAGGAGGGCTGCGGCCCATGAGCGAGCCAGACCCGAACCCGGGCTGCCATCGGCGCAAGCTGTGCGCGCGCTGCCTGCGTCCGCAAAACGCCTGCATCTGCCGCTGGGCTTTCCCGGTGCTGTCCGCAGTCGAGGTGCTGATCTTGCAGCATCCGCTGGAAGTCGCCAACCCCAAGGGCAGCGCGCGCCTGCTGCACCTGAGCCTGCCGCGCAGCCGCCTCGTGTCCGGCGAGTCGTTCGAGGCGGGCGAACTGCAGGCATTGCTGCATGCGCCCTGGCCCGCGCAGCAAGCGGATAACGTCGCGGCGCCGCCGCGGCGGCAGCCTGTGCTGCTGTATCCGGAATTTGCCGGTGAGGCAGGTGTGACCGGCGCGGCGCCCGTGCCGCTGGATGAAGAATTGTTGCACGCGCCGGCGCGTCTGCGCCTGGTGGTACTGGACGCTACCTGGCGCAAGAGCCGCAAGATGCTGCACCTGAATCCGCTGCTGCAAACCTTGCCGCGCCTGGCGCTGCAGGATGTGCCGGCTTCCCGTTATCTGATCCGCAAGGCGCACTTGCCGCATCAGTTGTCGACGCTGGAAGCGACCTGCCACGCGCTGGCGCAGCTGGACGGCGGTGCGGAAAAATTCGCGCCACTGCTGCGCGCCTTCGATGGGCTGGTCGCGCAGCAGGCGCGCTACTTCAGGCCGGCCTCAGGCTGATTTCAGGCCGCCGGCGCAATGCCGCCCAGCGCCGCCACCAGGCTGGTGAGCATGCCGTCCAGTTCGCCGGTCATGAGGGCGAAGTCGGTGTCGAAGCGCTCATCCTCGTCCTTGGAGCCGCCGCCGGTGTTTTCTTTCAGCACGTCGAGCGCCGCCACGCGCTTGACTGCCAGCGTCTCGGTCAGCACGAAGGAAATGCGGTCGTTCCAGGACAGCGCCAGCTTGGTGCAGCGCTTGCCGCTCTTGATGTGGCGGCGGATGTCCTCGGCTTCGAGGGTGTGCTTGACGTAGCGCACGGTCGATTTGTTCTCGCCGGTGGAGGTCAGTTCGGTGTCCTGGTCGACCGTGAAGCTGTACGGCGCTTCATCGGTGTCGAGCCAGCTGGTCATGGCTTCGCCGGGCGAGCGCACCACGTGCAGCGCGGTCACTGCCAGGTCCGGAATCGAGCGCAGCAGCCACTTGAAGACATCGTCGGTCTTGGCCGGGCTGGCGGCATCGACCACCAGCCAGCCATGCACCGGGTCGATCCAGACATGGGTGCTGCTGCTGACGGCGAAGGCGCGCGGCAGCAGTTCATCGGTGACCTGTTCCTTTACTTCCTTGCGCTGCTTCTTGCCGGGCTTGTAGCCCTGCTGTTCCTCGATGTCGGCCAGCTTGAGCTTGGTGAACTGGTTGATCACCGAGGCCGGCAGCAGCTTTTTCTCGGTGCCGAAGCGCAGTAGTATCTGGCGGTTCACGGTATGCACCAGGCCGCCCTTGTCGCGCGGCGGTAGCCAGCCCTGGCTTTGCATGTCCGAGCTGCCGCAGGGCTGGAAGCCTTGCTTGGCGAGCGCGTCTTCCAGTTCGTCGGCGCCGATGGTCCACGGCGAAGTCAGTTGAAAAATTTGCAGATTCTTGAACCACATGTGATGTCCTGTCGATAGCGGGAAAAGACCGGCGCACGCGCAACAAGCGGCGCGCCGAAAAAAGATGGCCGGGCAGGATAGCGGAAAATTCCCGACGGTGAAAGGTCTTGCCAGGATTTTCCGGCGCATGCGCCGGTGGAGGAAAGCGCTGGCGCGCGAAGCTTACACGCGGCGGTGTTTGGCGTGGCGTTTGTCCGCCAGTTTCGTGTTGTGCAGCTTGCGCTTGACGCGGTGACGCGAGGCCTTGGCGGCGACCGGGGCTTGCGCCAGTACGGTGCCAGTGGTCGGACGTCCTTCGAGGTGGCGCAGGACGTTTTCGGCATCCACCATGCGCGCCACGCTGTCCTTGGCATTGAGCAGTACGACGACGACGTTCTTGCCGGCGGCTTTCATGCGCATGATCAGGCACCGGCCGGCCTCGCGTGTGAAGCCGGTCTTCGACAGCAGGATGTCCCAATCCTGCTTGCCGACCAGGCGGTTGGTGTTACGGAAGTGCACCATATGGCCGTTCATGTCGACCTGGTCTTCGGTATTGGTGGTCAGGCGCGCAATGTCGGGGTAATAGGACGCGGCAGTCGCCATCTTGACCAGGTCGGCGGCGGTCGAACGATTCTCAGCTGACAGACCGGTCGGTTCCTCGATCACGGTATTGCGCATGCCGAGCACCTTGATCTTTTGCTGAACGGCAGCCAGGAAAGCATTGCGGCCGCCCGGATACGTCCGTGCCAGGGCCGCAGCGGCGCGGTTATCCGACGACATCAGCGCCAGTTGCAGGACGGTGGCGCGTGGCAGGACGGCACCCACTGGCACGCGCGACGAACTGTGCTTGAGGATATCGACATCGGCTTCTTCGATATCGATCAGTTCCTGCATGTTTTGCTTGGCATCCAGCACCACCATGGCAGTCATCAACTTGGTGAGAGAAGCAATCGACACGACCGCATTGGCGTCTTTTTCCAGCAATACCTTGCCGCTGGCCTCTTCAAATACCATCGCATGCTGCGAATGAAATGGCAGTGCGAAGGCGGATGAGGCGGAACACAGGAGTAGGGCGAGGAGGGATTTTTTTAGCATGATCCGGCAAAAACAGTAAATTGACGTACAACACGTATCTTACCGCTTTAATGTGGAGCAACAATGCCAGGAAGCTGGTGTTTTTTTAGGGAAATCAAGAAATTGTTGTTTCGATTGCATGCATGATTGTCATGTGGCAAGACAATGTTTCACTGCAGCGTAACTCCAATTGAATTTTTGCAATCAAATATCCCTGGGGCGTCATGGCAATTTGCGGGCCTGATTTGTTCAATAGGCGTCGTACGCCGACTGGCGTCGTTCGAACAGCGGGTGCGTGCCGGAATGGTCGATGCGTCGTCGACGGGGATGGTCGCCGCCGATAAACATGCTGAGCGGGGCGCGTCGTTCGCCGGCATGGTCGGCATACCTGCGTGAGCGGCGGCGGGCGCGCAGCGCCGACCAGCCGGCGAATACGGCAAGGCTGGCCGCGACCCCCAACAGCACTGGCGTGCCGATTTCAAAACGGTGCTGTGACTGGGGTGGTGTCTGCTGTTGGCGTTCGTCATCCATGGCAATTCGTCCTGTTCGACTGCAGTGTTGTCAGAAAACAGATCATGTTTAGCACATGCAGCGGGGCTTGGCATTGCTGTCGAATCAAGCGCCGTCAATCGAAGACAAAGTTATAAAACAGCGTGAATGCGGAGCGGGTGCCGGTATCGATTTCCAGGCTCAGCTTGCGCGAAATCGTGTAACGCAGCAGCAGTACGCTGCTGGCGGTTTCCAGCCCCTGCTCGATGCCGATATGCAATCGCGACGAGACTTGTTTTCCTATGGTGATAATGCGCTGCTGCAAGCCGTCGCTGCTGGTGCCCAGGCTCAGCTGATCCAGCCCGAAGGCGCCCGCCAGACCGGCTTGCACGCCAGCAGTGGCGCCCCGTGTCAGCAGCGCGCTGGCCGCGCCTTGCAATGCAGCCAGGTCAGCGCCACCGGTGGCCGCATCGAGCCCGCGCCCCAGCACCAGCCATGACAGCTTTTCCGCTTCCGTCACCGCCGGTTCCGATACCAGCACGATGCGGGGCGCCAGCGCGGTGCCGAGCACGGCGACGCCGGCCTCGACTGGCTGGCCGCGTCGCATTGCCAGGAGATCAAGTCCCGGATTGCCGGGCGAACCGTTGAAGTACAGCAAGCCTTTTTCGATGGTCAGTTCGCGCCCATAGGCGGAATAGGTGCCGCGCAGGATACGCATGGCGCCTTGCGCCTTCAGTTGTTCACCTGCATCGTTTTTAAACTGCAATTGCCCCACCAGTACGGCATTCAGTCCGCGTCCACGCACGACAACACCTTCGCCCAGGCCGATCACCAGGTCCAGCGCCAGCGGCGTGGCGGTTTTCCTTGTGGTCGTGCCGACGATCACGACGTCGTCGGACAGCGCCGGCTTGTCGGCCTGGCCGATGTCGATCATGCCGGAGTCGGCATTGAAGCCGCCATCTGCCTGCAGGCGGCCTTCGCGCAAGCTGACTGTGCCGTTGCCGCTGACGACCAGCTTGCGGTCGCTGCGGTCGAGCAATGGGTAGCGCTCGGCCTTGAGCGCCAGTTGCACGTCCGGGGCAGCGCCAGCCAGGTCGATCGGGCCGCTGACCGTCAGTTGCCCGCCACCATGCGCGAAGGCGAGGTTTTGCAGCAGCAGCCGGGTACCCTGGAAGCTGGCGTCGAGATTGCCGCCGCGCAAATCCACGCCGAGGTCGGGCAAGGCCAGGCGCAGGCGTTGGCCATTGACCTGACCTGCCAGGCGCGGCGCGCCCAGGCTGCCAGCCAGCTTCAGTTCGCCGGCGATGCTGCCTTCGGCGATGGCAGTGGCGGCAATCATCGGCCCGGCCCAGCGCAGCGAGGGAATGGCCAGTGTGGCGCCGCCGGATAACGCCGACTGCGGCGAGATGCCGAAACTGGCGGCGCCGCCCAAGACGAGACCGGCATCGACGTTGATGTTGCCCAGGTTGGCGCCATCGGCGCGCAGCAGCAACTGCAGCTTGCCGTTGTCGGCGCGGGCGCTGGCTTCGAGGCGCTGCAGGCCCAGCGTCACCGGCGTCATGCCGCGTGTGGCGAGGTCGCCGCTCTCGCGTCGCAGCGATACAGTGCCGCGGGGCACCCCGCTCAGCGTCAGGTTCCACTCTCCGCCAAACAGCAGGTCGGTGCTGACGTCCGGTTGCGGCCGCAGGAGGGGTAGCAGCGCTGCCAGTTGCAGGTGTTCGAAGCGCCCGCGTGTCTGGATGCCGTCCTGGTCGCGCCGCAGCTGTTCGATGGCGAGCACGGCGCTGTCCATCTGCAGGTGGACTTGCCGCAATTCGATGCGCTGGCGCGAGATTTCAAGCGGCGCGGCTCCGCTCAGACGCGCTTGCAGGCGGCCGCTGCCGTTGAACTGTTCGATGCTGCCTTGCCAGCTCTGCGCTTGCGCCTGCAGCGCGCCGCCGGCCTGCAGGCGCCATTGCTGTCCTGCTTGCGCCAGGGTGGCTGTCAGGGTGTGGCGTCCGGTGCTGCCGCTGCCATCGAGGGCAAGGCTGTCGGCGCGGTAATCCGCCGCGGCGATTTTTTGCGCGCGCACCTGCAGCGTCAGCGGTGCGTTGGCTGGCGGCGCGAAATGCAGCAAGGCGCTCAAGCCCCCCACTTGCAGAGTGCCGCTGCGCAGGCCCTGGGCGGTGGCGTCGATACGGGCGCTGCCGAGCAACCATGGCGCCTTGCGATCCAGATCCAGTTCGCCGCTGCCGCGCATGCTGTCGATCTGCAGCAGGTCCGACAGGCGCAACTTGTTGGCTTGCCATTCGGCGACGATGCGCGGGGACGCAAAGCTGCCGCGTGCCGTGCCCCTGGCTTCCAGCGAACCGGCAAACCCGGGGCCGAGTTGCGCCAGCGTCGGCGCGGCCAGTGCGAATGTCAGTTGCCCGCCTTCTTGCTGCAGCTGACCGGCGACGTCGAGCCGGTTGGCGCCGGCCATCAGCATCAACTTTGGTATTTCCAGGCTATCGGCGCGCAGGCGTGCGCGCCCTTCGCCCTGCAGGGGCTGGCCGGCCAGGCGGCTGTCGGCGATGCGGAAATCCAGCGCGCCGCTCAGCTGTGGCGCCAGCGCGCCGCGCAGGGAAAATTCGCCGTTCAGGTAAAGCTCGGGCAAGCCGGCGAACTTGCCGAGGTCTTGCAGATGAAAGCGGCTGACGGCGCCGCTGGCGGCGAATTGCCGCTGGCCGGCGAGTTGCTGGCGGCCGCTGGCGCGCAGCGTACCCTGGCCCAGCTTGAGTTCTGCACGTTCCAGCGCCAGTGTTTCGTCCTCCAGGGTGGCTTGCGCCGACAATGCCAGGCGGCGGTTTTGCAGCGGCTCGGAAAGTTCCAGCGTGAATTCCTGGCGGCCGGCGACATGCCGCACGCCGGCGCTGCCGGCCAGGCGCGTGTCGAGCAGGCGGCGGTCGAGCCGCCGCAGGTCGAGCGAGGCGGACTTCAGCGCCAGGTTCAGCGCGCCCTTGACCAGCGTGCCGCTGCCTTGAATATCGCCGGCAGGTTCTGCGGCAGAACCGAGGGTGGCGTTGATGGCATCGAAACCCAGCCCTTGTGCATCCTGGCGGAAGCGCACGGACAACGCCCGCAGCGGCAGGCGGGCGGTGTCGTATGTGCCCGCTTGCGCGTTGGCCAGCGTCAGTGTGCCGCCTGCGGCGCTGGCTGACAGCTTGCCGCCGATGCGCGTACGCGGCAAGCCGGCGCCGAAGGCGGCCAGATCCAGTCCTTGCGTTTCGATTTCGGTGGCGCCCAGCGGCAGCGTGGAAAACGGCTGCAAGGTTGCCCGTCCCCTGAGGCTGGCGCTGCCGATGGCAAAATCCAGGCTGGCTTGCAGCTGTTCCAGGCTGCCGTTGAGCTTCAGGCTGCCGGCACCGGCAAGACGCTGCCGCGCTATGAGCGCACTGGCCTGGGCGCTGAAGGCGCCGGTGAGCGCATACGGCCTGGTGTCGGAGAGCGTGATGTCGCCGCCGAGGCTGCCGCCGAGGCCATCCGCCTGGCCACCGGCGCCGCCATCCATGCTGCTCCTGGCCGTCAGTTGCTCGAGCGCGAGCCGGTAGCGGACGCCATCATAATGCAGCCGCAGGGTGAAAGCGCCCAGTTCGACGACATTCAGCGCCCCCCAGTTGAGCGTGCCGTGGCCGATTTGCATGCTGTCGACGCTCAGCTGCAGCGGCAGAGCCAGGCTTGCCGGCAGCACCGCCGGCGTTGCCGGCTGGCCGATGCGCTGCCTGATCCTGATTGCGCCGATGCGCAGCGCCGTGACATGCAGGCGTCCCTGCAAAAGCGCCTGCGGCTCCCAGTCGAGCTGGATATCCTGCAGTTCGGCTTGCATGCCCGCTGTCTGCACGGTCAATTGCTGCAATTGCAATGGGCCTGCCAGGCGCCCAGTCACTGTGCCGATCCGTACGCTGCCGCCGCTGGCAGAGGCCAGCGCCGAAAGTGCCGTGCGGGCGCCATTCGCAGTACCGCCCAGCCATGCGAGCGTGGCCAGCAAGGCAATGGCGGCCAGCGTCAGCGCGCCGAGTGCAAGACGCCAGCGGTGTCGTGCAGAGGTTGGCGCTTTAGAAGACATAGCCGACCGAAAAGTGAATGTGTGGCTGGCGGGTCGCATGACCGTAGGCGAGGTCGAGGTTGACCGGGCCGATCGGGCTGCGCCAGCGGGCGCCGACGCCGCTGCCATGGCGAAATTTGAAATCGCGCCAGCTGTCGGCGCTATTGCCGGCATCATGGAAGACGGCGGCGCCCCATTGCGGCGTGATCCGGTACACCAGTTCCGCACTCAGCACGGCCAGCACCCGGCCGCCGACCACGGCGCCGCCCTGTTGCACGCCCAGGGTGTCGTAGCCGTAGCCGCGCACGCTTTGTGCGCCGCCCGTGCGAAACAGCAAGTCGCCTGGCACCTTGCTGCTGTCGGCGATCAGCACTTGCCCGACCTGGCCGCGCAGCACGCTGCGCCAATCGGCGTCAAGCTGGGTCAGCCAGTTGGCGCGCGCAGCCATGCGCACGATATTGGCTTCATTGAGCAGCCCCCTGGGGCCGGCGCCAAGTTCGATGGCCGCGACATAGCCGCGGCGCGGGTCAAGCAGATTGTCGACGCGCCGGCGTGTATAAGTATAGGCGGCGATCAGGGCTTGACGGTGGTTGATGAGGCCATCCGGCAGGCGCTGGCGGTCGTTGAAAAAGGCGATGCCGCCGGTGCGCTCGTCGATGCGGCTGGGTGTGCTCATGCGCGCGCCGGCGCGGATCTTGTCGATGCTTTCGCCGGCAATGCTGGCGCGCTCGTAGCGCGCATTGAAATTGGGAATCCAGCCATTGCTGATGGCGGGCAAATACAGTTCGCCGTCGAGCAGGTGGGTTTTGTTGTTCAATTCCATGTGTGTCTGCAGGCGCCAGTCGCGCTGCAGGAAATTGCGGTCCAGCCATTTCACCTGCATGCCGGCGCCGGTGTCGGTGGAAAAGCCCAGGCCCAGTCCGAGCTGTTTGCGCAGGTTTTCCACCAGGGTCAGTTTGACCGGTGCGCCATCGGCATGCGCAGTATTAATGTCGATGCTGGGGAATACCGAGCTGAAATAACCAGTGTCGGTCAGGCGCGACTGCAATTCGTTGAGTTTTTCCTGCGAATAGCGATCGCCGGGCCGGATCGGGTTGAGGCCGTCGATCATGGCGCGCGAGTAGCGCTGCAGGCCTTCGATCTGCAGTTCGCCGAAAGTGAAGGCGGGGCCGGAATCGATCTCCACGACCAACGTGGCACGCTGCTGCTCCGGCTCGATGCGCGCTTCGCTGGCAGTGATGGCGGCAGCCGGGTAGTCGCGCACCAGCAAGCCGCGCAGCAAGGCATTCTTGGCTTCGCTCCAGGCGGCCTGGGTAAACCTTTCGCCCGCTTTCAGGCGCCACTGGCGGCGCAGGCGGTCGACGCGCTGCGGGTAGCCATCGACAATCGCGCCATGAAAGCGGATGTCTATCGTGGCGATGGTCGTCGGCGCGCCAGCATCGATGCGGAAGCGCGCCAGCTGCTGGCCGCCCTCTGTCACCAGTTCCGGCGTGACGACGGGCGAAAAATAGCCTTCGGTCGCCAGCAGTTCGCGGATCTGCTGCGGCGTGATGCCCGCCAGCCGGCGCCATTCTTCCTCGCTGATGCCGGCGTCGTCTTGATGGCGGCGGATATCCAGGTGCTGGTCGAGCAGCGCGGAAAATTGTCCGGCGCCCTGAATTTCAACGGTATAGGCGTGCGCCGCATGCATTCCGCCCAGCCAGAGCAGCAGGCCCAGCGTGTGCAACAGGCGATGCAGCGATTGGCGCAGCAAATGACAACACACCGTGGCAGTCCTCGTTGAATGGATGATCGCTTGCGTAGCGCGCGAAAAACAGACGATGAACGGCCATGGGCCGCACGGCCTGCATTGTAAATCACTTTACCGTTTTTACATTGTTGCAGGGTAAGTGCGCCGGGCATGCGCCGCATGCCATGCCGTGGCCGTCTGTCAAGGAATGAAAAAGCCCGCTGCAATAATGCAGCGGGAAAAACTCCAGGTCTCGGAGTATGAGGAGGAGACACGCGCGACCAACTGCATCGGGTGTTAGCCAGGGTTCAGGGTGTGTGCGGAATCGCTAAAAACCGCCATATCCGATCTGGCAGGCGATAGGATAATCGCTGCACGTGACAACAGTGTGACGGAATTTTTTTGACGATTTTACATTTTGCCAGGTTGCGTAGCATCAGCAGACGCGCATGCAATTCATCATGCCGTCACAAAGCCGCGTTACGATGCAGCATCTGTAGTACATGCAACCGATATGCATGACGGCAGACAGGTGCGCCAGGCTCGACAGACTCGGGCTGGCCCACCAACCAGATTCCTGTCCGGCAGCGCTTGCTGCACCCTCCCCCATCAAGTTCCCCGTCAAGTCGAATTCCTGGCAAGCAGCCAGGTCTTGCCCCGTGTTGCGAGCATTTTTTGCGCGCGTGGATGCCGGTACATTTGTCGTGTACAGCAATGCCTGCTGCGCTTTTCATTATCCCGTCATAAATTTATTGCAATATAGCAATGTCAGTGTGTTTATAAGCTTTTGCGAGCAATTGGAATTTAACTATGAATATCGTGCTTCAACCCGCCATCCATTTGATGCGGCGTCTGCGTCTGTTGCCCAAATTTTCCCTGGTGACCTTGCTTGTGCTGGTGCCGCTGCTGCTGGTCAGCGCGCTATTGATCGCCGAATTGAACCGTTCGATTGCCTTTGCAGAAAAAGAGCGTATCGGCGTACGTCATGCCCGCCAGGTGGAAGACTTGCTGCGGCTGAGCCAGCAGCACCGCGCGTTGCGCCACATGGTTTTGAGCGGAAACGCCGCTGCGCGACAGCAAGCCAGCCAGGCGCAGCGGGCCATTGTTGCCGGCATTGCGCGTCTGGAAGCCGATGGCGCTGCACGCACGGCGCTGGGCTCCGGTGCTGCGCTCGATGGCATCAAGCGCAGCTGGGGCCTGCTCCAGGCAGGCATGGAGCAGGTCAAGGCGAAGGAAAGCAATGCCGCGCATACGGCGTTGATCGACCAGATCTACAAGCTCAACGCGCTGATCGCGGACCGCTCCAACCTGACGCTGGATCCGCAGGTCGATACCTATTATCTGACCGGCGCCTTCATCAAGGCATTCCCGGAGGTGGCGGAAGGCGTGGCAGAAATCGCCGGGCGCGGCGCTGCCTACATCGACACCGGTCTGTTCGAAGCCAATGAAGACGTGATGATGAACGCCACGGTGATGGTCGCCGAACGCGACCTGGCGCGCATTTCGGTACAGCTCGACGCCATGTTCCGGGAGAATCCGGCGTTGCGCGCGCAACTGGCGCGGCAAGAGGGCGTGATCCGGCAAGCCGGCGCCTTTCTCGAGCGGGCCCGCAATGAAGTGCTGAAATCGGTCGACCAGAGCTCCGGCGCCGCCTTTTACGCGGCCGGCAGCAAGGCGCTCGACGGCTTGTACGGTTATGCCGGCGCTGCCGCCACGCTGCTCGACCAGGCCCTGGTGCAGCGCATCGAACGTGACACCCAGCGGCGCAACCTGATCCTGGCCGGCGTGCTGTTTACCGTGCTGCTGGCGCTTTACCTGCTGGCTGGCTTCTATGCCTCGTTTTCGACTGAAGTGCGGTCGCTTGACCTGGCGGTCAGCCGCGCTGCCGGTGGCGACCTGAGTCATCGCGTGCGTTCCGATGCCAGTGACGAGATCGGCACCCTGCTCAACGCATTCGGCGAAATGAATAGCGGTCTGGCGCGCATGGCTGGCGAGGTCAGGTCCGGCACCCACAAGATGGCGGTCGTCTCGCGCGATATCGCCGCCGGCAATGCCGACCTGTCGTCCCGCAACGAGGCGCAGGCGGGCGCGCTGGCGCAAACCGCGGCGGCCATGGCGGCGCTGACTGCCGCTGTCACGAAAAATACCGACAATGCCCAGCAGGCCGACCGCCTGGCATTGTCGGCCTCGCAGATTGCGGCCAGCGGCGGGCAGGCGGTCGAGCGCGTGGTCGGCACCATGGACTCGATCACGCAGTCCTCGCGCAAGATCGGCGACATCATCGGCGTGATCGACACGATTGCGTTCCAGACCAATCTGCTGGCGCTGAATGCGGCGGTGGAAGCCGCGCGTGCCGGGGAGCAGGGCCGCGGCTTCGCCGTGGTCGCGGCCGAGGTGCGTAGCCTGTCGCAGCGCACCGCGGGGGCGGCCAGGGAAGTCAAGTCGCTGATCCTGGATTCGATCGCCAAGGTCGATGCCGGCAGCGCCCAGGTCGGCACCGCCGGCAAGACCATGCACGAAATCATCTCTTCGGTGAAGCGGGTGGCCGACATCATGCAGGACATCACCGCGGCCAGTCAGCAGCAGCGCAGTGGCATCGAGAATGTCAGTCAGGCGATCGCCGGCATGGAGCAGCTGACCCAGCGCAATGCCGTGCTGGTGGAGCAGGCGGCTGCCGCTACCGAAAGCATGCATGCCCAGGCCATGCATGTGGAGCAGGCCGTGTCGATGTTCAAGCTGGAATAGTGTGCGCCAGGATGCGGCCGGCGGTGACTGACGCAGTTCAGGAAGCGATTGCCGTCAGGCCGGCGGCAGGCGGGAAGGCGTCGTAGTGCTGCAGCATTGCCGCCATCTCGTCGGCAGGCACCGGGCGTGAAATGAAATAGCCCTGGATTTCGTCGCAGCCCAGCGTGCGCAGGATGGCAAGTTGCTGCATGTCTTCGACGCCTTCGGCAGTCACTTTCATGCCCAGCGCATGCGCCATCGAGACGATCGCCTTGAAAAACACCTGGCCTTCCGCCGCTTTGCCCAGTTCTGCGGTGAAAGCGCGGTCCACCTTCAATACATCCATGTCCAGCCGCTGCAATTGCGACAGCGACGAGTAACCGGTACCGAAGTCGTCTACCATCAGCTTGATGCCGCCGCTGCGGATGGCGGCAAGCTGCTCCGCAACTGCAGCCTGCTCGCCCATCATTGCCGATTCTGTCAATTCGATCTGGATATCGGCGGCGGCGATGCCGTGCCGGGCGATGCAGTCCAGCAGGTGGTGATGGATATTGCCTTCGTTGAACTGGCGCGCCGAGACATTGACCGACACCGGCACCACCGGCAGGCCCAGCTTCTTCCATGCCGCGATTTGCGCGCAGGCCTTGTCGATCACAAGGTCGCCCAGCGGCAGGATCAGCCCGGTGCGCTCGGCCTCCGGAATGAATTCCAGCGGCTGGATCAAGCCGCGCATGGGGGCGATCCAGCGCACCAGCGCTTCCATGCCGCAGATCTCGCCGCTCATGGTGTTGACGCGCGGCTGGTAGTGCAGCACGAACTGGTCCAGTTCGATCGCCTGGCGCAGCGCCTGCTCGGTGTCCAGGCGCTCCTTGAGGGCAGCATAGAGGCGCGGCTCGAAAAAGCGGTATTGGCCCTTGCCGGCGGCCTTGGCCGAGTACATGGCGATATCGGCGTTCTTCAGCAGAATTTCCGGGTCCAGGCCATCTTCCGGATAAAGGCTGATGCCGATCGAGGCGCGTATCGATTGTCGGCTGCCGCCCAGTTCCAGCGGCGCGTGCAGGGCCTGCGCGATGCGTTCGGCCACATGGGCGGCGCCGCCGCGGTGATCGACCTGCTCGACGATGACGGTGAACTCGTCGCCGCCGAGCCGCACGATCTTGTCATTCGGGCGCAGCACCGACTTGACCCGTTGCGCGGCGATCTTCAGCAACTTGTCGCCGGCGGAATGGCCGAGCGTGTCGTTGACGTTTTTGAATTCGTCGAGATCGATGAACAGCACCGCCAGCATGTCGCCGTTCTGGTGCGCGCGCTGCATCGCCAGCGGCAGAAAACGCACCAGCCAATGGCGATTTGGCAGGCTGGTCAGGGCGTCTTCGTTGGCCAGGCGCAGCAGTTCCTGCTCATTTTTCTTGGCCTGCGAGATGTCGCGGATGGTCATGGCCAGTCCGGTTTCCGATTTGACCAGCCGGCGGTGCAGCCAGTCGGCCTTCAGCGGGCCTTCCCGCGGCACCCGGTATTCATCTTCGTAGATGCCGGCGGCGCGGCCGATTCGAAACAGATCCAGCATGACCGGAAAAAGCGCGCCTGCATAGATTTCCGACAGGCGCATGCCGATGAGGCGCTCGCTTTGCATGCCGAAAAAGCTGGCGCCGCGTTCGTTGGCATCGGCCAGTTGCCAATCGATGGTTTCGCCTTCGCTGTCCTGCAGCGGATTGAAGATGTAAAAACCTTCATTGGCGCTGTCGGTGGCCAGACGGTAGGTCTTGCGCAAGGCCTGCGCCTGCCGTTCCTGGCGGGTCACGCGCACGCCGAAGATGCCGCCGACCAGGGCCACGATGATCAGGAAGACGGTGCCGCCACGGGCGACATTGCGATAGGTGTCCCAGATCTGCTCGCGCGGCGACAGCAATTCCCGTTTCGACAGGCCGACGATGACGGTCAGCGGGTAGGTGTTCAGATCCTGCCAGGCGACAAAACGGGCTTCGCCGTCGCCAAAGCTGTCGGCGGCCGGCAAGAGTTGCGGATTGCCGGATTCGCGCAGGGCCGTGATGGCATGGATGCCCGCGTCGGCGCCGCTTGCGCTCTTGCCGCCGATAGTTGCGGCGCGCAACACCTGGTCATTGCCGATCACGGCCAGCATGCCGTCATTGCCGAAAATCGTGCTGTCGTAAAAGGACAGGAAATATTCCGGTTCTACGGTAACCAGCACCACGCCGTCGAAAGTGTCGTCGGCGGTGTCCAGGCGCCGGGTGAAATGGATCACGGAGTGGGCGTAGTCGCGCCGCATGTCCGGCTTGCTGATGCGCAGCGCGGTCGAGATGTTCGAACGGTGAAAGCGGAAATAGCCGCTGTCGGCGTAATCGGCGTCTTTCCTGATCGCTGCCGTGCTGGTGAGCGGGCGGCCGTTGCGGTCGATGACGGTCACCGCAACGAAAGAGGACGCGGTGAACAAGCCATCCTTTTTCAGGTCTTCCAGTTTCAGGCGCCGGTTCCAGCGCTCCCAGTCCGATTTGACATGCATCGTGATCTGGTCCATCTGTTCCAGGCTGCGGCCAAGATAGGCCGCATATGCGCGCGACAGCGCTGCCGTGTCCTTCAGGGAGCGCGTCTCCAGCGCGGCTTTTTCTGCCGCCTGGCGGGCATCGACGAATAGCCACAGGGCGACGCCGGCAACCAGGCAGATGAGGGGCCAGAAAAAAATGAGATTTCTGCTGCCTGGATTGGCAGGATGGTGTTTCATGCTGAAGACGGCCTGTTACTTGGGAAAAATGAGTTGGCGAGCATATATCATGCTATTGAAAATTCATGACAAGACGATGACCAGGGCGTTGGCTTGTTTAACAGGCAATGCATCATTTTTCGTGCCGATTGCAGATGCCTGAAAACAGTGGCGCGACTCTGGTGTATCCTGATTCCTTTATCGTCTTGACTGATTGAAGCGAGGTTTTGCATGCTGGCGGCAGTGGATTTGGGTTCCAACAGTTTTCGTTTGCATATCGGCAGGCAGGATGGCGACATCATCCGCATCGTCAAAAGCGAGCGCGACCCGATCCGGCTTGGCGCCGGTCTGGACATGCAAATGTTCCTGACAGAGGCGGCGATACAGGCTGCCCTCGACTCGCTGGCGCGTTTTCGTACCATCCTGAATGCCTATCCCCTGGATGCCGTGCGGGTGGTCGCCACCAACACCATGCGCATTGCCAAAAATGCGGCCGCTTTCCTGCCGGCGGCGGAACAGGCAATCGGTTATCCGATCGAAATCATTTCCGGCGAAGAGGAAGGGCGCCTGATCTATATGGGCGTCGCCAGCGCCCTAGGCTCGGTTGAGGAGCGGCGCCTGGTGATCGACATCGGTGGCGGCTCGACAGAACTGATCGTCGGCCAGGGTTTCGGCATTGACATGGTGGAATCCTTCAGCATCGGCACGGTCGGTCACAGCCATACATTTTTCCCTGACGGATACATCACCGAGGAAGCCTTCGACAAGGCGATCCTGTCGGCGCGCAGCCATTTCGAAGATGGCGTGCCGGCTTTCCTGGAGCGGCAGTGGGACTGCGTATACGGATCATCCGGCACCATCCGCGCCATCGCTGACGCCATCGCCAGGAATTCGCTGGGCGACGGCAGGCTTTCCTACAAGAGCATGGATGCCCTCAAGACCCGCCTGATCGACTTCGGCCATGTCAGCCGCATCGACCTGCTTGGCATGAAGCCCGATCGCGCCGCCATCATCATGGGTGGGCTGGCGGTGCTGATGGGCGCCTTGCGCGAGCTGCGCGTCAAGACCATGCAGCCGGTCGAAGCCGGCCTGCGCATGGGCGTCTTGCGCGATCTGCAATTGCGCGCCACCCGCCGCGATCGCCGCGAACTCTCCGTGCAGGGTTTCCTCGAGCGCTTCGCGCTGGATGCAAACCGCGCCGACCGCGTGGCACAGATTGCCAGCGGCCTGTATGCGCAGTTACGGCCATCCTCGAATGTTTATGAAAGGCAGCTGGTCTGGAGCGGCTTGCTGCATGAGGTCGGCATGGTGGTGTCGCACAGCGGCTATCACAAGCACGGCGCCTACATGATCGAAAACGCCGACTTGCCGGGCTTTACCACGGGCGAGCAGCGCCTGTTGAGCAAGCTCGTGCTTGGTCAGAAGGGCAACCTGCGCAAGCTCAACGGCATGCTGGCCGACCCCGACTTTGCCAAGGCCGTGCTGGCGTTGCGCCTGGCGGTGATGGTCATGCATTCCCGCATTGACGTGCTGGCTGACGAGTTGCGCGTGAAGATGAAGAGCAGGATCGAGATCGAGATCCGGCGCGACTGGATCCGTCAGCATGCCACCCTGGCTTACTGGATCGAGAAAGAGCAGGAATGGTGGTATGAGGCTGGTATCGAGTTCGTGGTGCGCAACTGAGTTGTCTTCTCGCGTAGAATTGTATATATTATTTATACAATTCTATGAAAGGAAACGGCATGGTAACCAAAGCCCCGACCAAAGTACCTCGCAAGACGACGGCGAAAGTGGCTGTCAAATCCGTTGGCGTCAAGCCGGCGTCGACTCCGCCGGTCGCCGCAAAAAAAGCCGTGACGGTGCCGGTCAAGCCGGCGCCGCAGGTCGCACCGGCGGCTGTGCTCAAGGAAAAACTCAAGAAGCCCAAGCTGGTGCGGGACAGCTTCACCATGCCGGAAGCCGAGTATCTGGCTTTGGCCGATCTCAAAAAATCCTGCATCAAGGCTGGCTTTGAAGTCAAGAAGAGCGAATTGTTGCGGGTGGGCGTGGCATTGATGCAGAAGTCCACGACCGCGCAGCTGAAGCAAGTCCTGGCCACGCTGCCGTCGCTGAAGGCGGGGCGCCCCAAAAATACGAAGTAATCCGCGCGGCCGCGGCGTGGTTTGCGCCCGGCTGGGCGTTGTAATGTCATTAAACTGACACGGAGCTGTCATTTTCCGGAAGTAATCCCTCGGTACGCTTGCTTCATCTTCATAACCAGGATGATCCATGCGTCAACTGAATGCGGCTCCGGCGGAAAACCCGTCTAGTTCCTCGAAGTTCGTCCTCAGCCTTGCCAGCACGCCAGAAGAAGTGCGCGAGGTTCAGCGTCTGCGTTACCAGGTGTTCGTCGAAGGCATGGGGCTGTCTGCCCTGGCCAATGCCGAGCGCCTGGACTGTGATGAATTCGATGAGCATTGTGACCACCTGATCGTGCGCGACGCCCGTTCGCTGCAGGTCGTCGGCACCTACCGCGTCCTGAGCCCGCACGCCGCGCGCCGCATCGGCCAGTACTACTCGGAGCAGGAATTCGAGCTGACGCGCCTGAACCATTTGCGTCCGAACATGGCAGAGGCTGGTCGCGCCTGCATCCATCCCGATTACCGCAGCGGCGCCGTCATCATGCAATTGTGGGCCGGCCTGGCGGATTACCTGAAAAAAGAAAATTGCCAGTACCTGATCGGCTGCGCCAGCGTCAGCCTGTCCGACGGCGGCCAGAATGCGCTGTCGATCTACCATACCCTGAGCGAAAACAACATCGCCCCGATGGAATACCGGGTGCGTCCGCACCTGCCGTTCCCGGTGGGGGAGCGCAGCCCCGAGCAAGCCGGCGCTTACATCCCGCCGCTGATCAAGGGTTATCTGCGCAGCGGCGCCTGGGTGTGCGGCGAGCCGGCCTGGGATCCTGATTTCAATTGCATCGATCTGTTCATGCTGATGCCGCTGGCCAAGCTCGACAGCCGCTACGCCCGCCACTTCCTGGAAGCGCGCGCCTGATGAAGCCGGGCGACTCGTTCCTGGCAGCCGCTTTTCGCGAGCATCAGGCGGCGGGCCGTCACACGACGGCGCACGAGAAGTCGCATGACGGCACCCGCTTTCGCGCCATCTGGATCTCCGACATGCATCTCGGCACGACCGGCTGCCAGGCGGCGCGCCTGCTTGAATTCTTGCGCGCGACCGAATCGCAAACGCTGTATCTGGTCGGCGACGTCATCGACGGCTGGCAGTTGAAGCGTCGCTGGTACTGGGACCAGACCCACAACAATGTGGTGCAGACCGTGCTGAAGAAGGCGAAGAAGGGCACCGAAGTCATTTTTGTGCCCGGCAACCATGACGAAGCGATCCGTCAGTTCATCGATCTCGATTTCGGCGGCATCCGCATCCGCGACGAGCTGGTGCACGTGACGGCGCAGGGCAAGCGCATGCTGGTGCTGCATGGCGACCGCTTCGATGGTGTGATCGCCTGCGCCAAATGGCTGGCCTATGTCGGCGACAACCTGTACACCATGATTCTGAAGTTCAACCAGATCTATAACAGCTGGCGTGCCCGCGCAGGCCTGCCCTACTGGTCGCTATCGCAATACCTGAAGCTGAAAGTCAAGAACGCGGTCAGCTACATCACCTCGTTCGAGGATGCGTTGGCGGCGGAGGCCAGGAAGAAGGGGCTGGATGGCGTGATCTGCGGCCATATCCACAAGCCGGAAATTCGCGATATCGACGGCATTACCTACTGCAATGACGGCGACTGGGTGGAAAGCCTGTCGGCGCTGGTGGAAGACATGAGCGGCGAATTGCGGCTGGTGACCTGGCAAGAGATCATGGGATTGCAAAAGCAATCGAAAGCGGCGGTGAGCGAAGAACTATGCGCATCGTAATCGCCTCCGACGCCTGGGCGCCGCAAGTCAATGGTGTAGTCAATACACTGATGATGACGCGGGATCGTCTTGTGCGTCTGGGGCACGAGGTACTGGTATTGTCGGCCGAGGGCTGCAAGACTTTTTCTTGTCCCACTTATCCCGAAATCCGCCTGGCTTATCGGCCATCCCGGAAAGTCGCACAGGCCATCGATGCCTTCGCGCCGGATTGCATCCACATTGCCACCGAGGGGCCGATCGGCCTGGCGGCGCGCGCTTACTGCCTGCGCCGTGGCCTGCGTTTCACGACCTCCTACCATACCCGCTTCCCGGAATATATTCGCGCGCGCTTCATGCTGCCGCTGGGGCTGAGCTACCGCTGGCTGCGCTGGTTTCATGCCCCGGCCAGCGCTGTCATGGTATCCACGCCGGCCGTCATGCAAGATCTGGCGCAGCACGGCTTCGGCAATCTGGCCTTGTGGGGGCGTGGCGTGGATATCGCATGCTTCAAGCCTGGCGAGCGCGACCAGTCCGGCATCCCACGCCCGCTCTATCTATATGTCGGCCGTCTGGCGGTCGAAAAGAACATCCAGGCTTTCCTGGAGATGCGCTCGCCCGGCACCAAATGGGTGATCGGCGACGGGCCGCAGCGCGAGGCGCTGGAGCAGCGCTATCCGGCGGTGCGCTTTCTTGGCGCGCGCGACCACGACAAGCTGGCGCCGTATTACAACTGCGCCGATGTGCTGGTATTTCCCAGTCTGACCGATACATTCGGACTGGTCATGCTGGAGGCGATGGCATGCGGCGTGCCCGTGGCAGCCTATCCGGTCGCCGGACCGATCGACGTGGTCGAGCAGGGCAAGACCGGCGTTCTTGCTCATGATCTTGAGCAGGCCTGCGCCGCGGCGCTGCGCCTGCCGCGGGAGCAGGTGCGTCAGCACGCGCTGAAATACTCCTGGGAAGCTGCGACCCAGCAATTCCTGAGCAATCTGCGGCCTGCCGCCAAATCCAGGCCTGCCGCGGCGTTTCCGCCGTCGGTGCTGCGGCTGGTCGAGATGCCGGAATCCAAGGTGGCATGACTGCAGGGCATGCCTGCAGCAAGCCTGTACCTGGGACGTCGCGTGCTGTCGCTGTTCTGCTATTCCTGCCGTGCTACTTCATCACCAGGTCAGGCGCGACTACCGCTTTGAGGTAATTGCTGCTCAAGGCCTCGCGTTCGCGTTGTGCGATCCACCAGACATTCCCCTTGCGTATGGTCCAGTCCTGCGCGCTGCCGCTCAGCAGCAGTGCGGCAGCCTGGCCCAGGGTCGGCTGATGGCCGACCAGCAGCACGGGCTCCTTGCCGTCCGGCCAGTTGGCCGCGGCCAGCAGGGCTTCAGGGGAGGCGCCTGGGGCGATTTCCGGGCAGATCTTGAATTTGCGTTCCAGGGCTTGCACGGTTTGCAGGGTACGTACGCTGGGGCTTACCAGGATGCGGCAGCGGCTGGGCAGGTTGCGTTCCAGCCACTGCGCCATCTTTTGGGCCTGGCGCAGGCCCTTGGGGGTCAGGGCGCGTCCCTCATCGGGTTCGCCGATCTCCGCTTCCGCATGGCGCCAGAGCAGGATGTCCATGGCTTATTTCGAGGAGAGTGAACCTAAGGTTTGCATCAGGTATTGCTGCGCGCCGAAGGATTTCTGCTTGGCGCGCGGCTTCTTGTGATGATAGACGCCGTCAGGGGCGAGCTCCCAGGCGTTCAGGTTATCCTTCAGGTAGGGGTTCAGGCCTTCGGCGAGCACGCGTTTCTTGAGCGACTTGTCCAGCACCGGGAAAGCGACTTCGATGCGCCGGAACAGGTTGCGGCTCATCCAGTCGGCACTGGACAGGTAGACATCGTGCGCAAGATCGTTGCGGAAGTAAAAGATGCGGCTGTGTTCGAGGAAGCGGCCGATGATCGAGCGCACGCGGATGTTTTCCGACAGGCCAGCCACGCCCGGGCGCAAGGCGCAGGCGCCGCGCACGATCAGGTCGATCTTGACGCCGGCGGCGGAGGCTTCATACAGGGCGCGGATCACCGATTCGTCCAGCAGCGCATTCATCTTGCCGATGATGCGTCCCGGACGGCCTTCGCGGGCGATACGGGCTTCGTTCTGGATCGAACGGATCAATTCTTTTTGCAGCGTAAACGGCGCCAGCCACAGGTGGTTGAGCTTCTTGGGCTTGGCCAGGCTGGTCAGGTGCAGGAAGACTTCATTGACGTCGCGCGTCAGTTCCGGGCGCGACGTCAGCAAGCCGAAATCGGTGTAAAACTTGGTGGTGGTCGGATGGTAGTTGCCGGTGCCCAGGTGGGCATAGTAGCGCAGGCTGCCTTCCTCGCGGCGCAGCACCAGCGCCAGCTTGGCATGGGTCTTCAGGCCAACCACCCCGTACACCACCTGGGCGCCGACCCGTTCCAGGCGCTCGGCCCAGTTGATGTTGGCTTCCTCGTCGAAGCGCGCCATCAATTCGACCACCACCGTGACTTCCTTGCCTTGCCGGGCCGCCGTAATCAGCGCTTCCATCAGGTCGGAATTCATGCCGGTGCGGTAAATCGTCTGCTTGATCGCCAGCACATTGGGGTCGCTGGCCGCACTGCGGATGAAATCGACCACCGGCTGGAAGGACTGGAAGGGGTGGTGCAGCAGCACGTCCTGCTTGTCGAGGATGGAAAAAATGCCGCCCTCGGACAGGCGCGCGGGAAGCGATGACTGAAATGGCGCAAAGCGCAATGCCGGCGCGTTGACGTAATCGGCGAGTTCGAGCAGACGCACCATATTGACGGGGCCGTCGACGTGGTACAGGCGGTGCACCGGGATGTCGAACTGCTTGAGCAAAAACTGCGACAGCTGCGGCGGGCAATTGATGGCCACTTCCAGGCGCACGCCAAAACCGAAGGAGCGCGTCTGCAATTCGCTTTGCAGGGCTTCGCGCAGGTTTTTGACTTCATCGTCATCGACCCACAGGTCGCTGTTGCGCGTGACGCGGAACTGCGAATAACCCAGCACTTCGCGGCCGGCGAAGAGGTCGGTGATGTGGGCATGGATTATCGACGACAAAAGGCAGAACGCCGTGCCACCTTCGCACAGTTCGGGCGGCAGCTTTATGATGCGCGGCAATACCCGCGGCGCCTTGAGGATGGCGATCGCGGTGTTGCGGCCGAATGCATCCTTGCCAGCCAGTTCGACGATGAAGTTCAGGCTCTTGTTGACCACTTGCGGGAAGGGATGCGCGGGATCGAGTCCGATCGGCGTCAGCAGCGGTCGCACTTCGCGCTCGAAATAGGCTTTGACCCAGGCCCGTTGCGCTTCGTTGCGATCCTGGTGGCGCAGCAGGCGTATGCCTTTGGCGGCCAGTTGCGGCAGGATCTCCTGGTTCAGGACGGCATACTGCCGTTCGACCAGTTGGTGGCATTCCTCGCAGATGCGCTCCGGCGGTTCGACAAACGCCGGCGTTCCCGGCTTGATGCCATCGCGCTGGTCCTGCGCCAGCATGCTGGCGATGCGCACTTCGAAAAATTCGTCGAGGTTGCTGCTGACGATGCACAGGAAGCGCAGCCGCTCCAGCAGCGGCGTGCTGGGGTCTTCTGCCTGCGCCAGCACGCGGCGGTTGAAGGCCAGCTGCGACAGCTCGCGGTCCAGGAAAATTTCAGCCGTATCTATGGCGGCTGCGGGCTTGCGTACGGGTTTTACACGTTGATCCATGCGGCTCGGTGGTGTTGGCATAAGACTGCGCTTCAAGTGCCCGGTTATGGGCGCGACAGGCTCCCGGCACGCGGGCGCGAAACGGGAGCCTTGATTGATTATTTATTCTACACGCGCGCGGTGACGCGGCGCACGATTTGAGGGAAACTCGGGGCAATCTATTATATTGTAGTTCGGCAAAATGACTTGTTGATGACATGCGCAGCCGCCGTCGGCCCGCACCCGGGATGCATCAATCCAGCGGCTGGTCGGTTGCCAGTCCTGCCGCTGGATCGAAGCCCTGTTCCTTGAAGTAGTAAAACATGTCGTCGTCATCCCGGCAGATGGTCGCCAGGCGATCCGGCCACAAGCGCGAAGGCAGTTCGCCCAGAGTCAGCGCGATCGCGCAGCGTGTCTTGCGCGTGCCTTTGCCCGATGCCGCAGCCGACAGCATGGTTGGCGCGTCGCGGCCGCTCAGGCCGATACGCCTGGCCAGTTCGCGATTGGACATCTTGCCGAATTTTTGCACCAGCAACAATTTGACCGGCGACATGCGCTGGGTGTGCTTGCGCTCCATATGCAGGCAGGCCAGCCTGTCCCTGATTGACCGTGCCAGCTCGGCCGGCGCCAGCAAGGCCGGCCGAGGCGCCCCCGCACTGGCAGCATGCGCCAGCCAGGCTGCGATCGCCAATTGCGCGGTGCGTAGCGCCTCCGCAGGGGTGTTGCCGGTGCCGCGGCAGGCGGACAGTTCGGGAACCTCTGCGACATAAACCTGGCCATCATGGTGCAGCAGGATGCGGTAAGTCAGCTTTGCATCTGCGGATTCCCGGGGCATTGTCAGGTTCATAGGCAAGCGGTTGGCGTTTTGTTATCGAACCGGGCTGTCGCCTCAGCGCCGTAGCGGCTGATGGCTGCGCGCAGACTGGAGGGTCACCTCGCCGATATGGGTGGCATGGTCCGCGATGCGTTCGATGTTCTTTGCGCAAAACAGCAGATGCACCAGGGGCGCGATCTGCGCCTGACTTGCATTCATGAGGGCGATGATGTCGGCGAAGATTTCAGCGTGCAGCGCATCGATTTGGTCGTCATCCTTCGGCATTGCTTGCGCTTTTGCAGCGTCGTGTGCGACATAGGCGTCAATGGCGTTGCGCAGCTGCCCGGAGGTCAGAATCGCCAGCCCCCGTATCTTGTCGCATATGTCGGCCGTCAGAGGTTCGTCGGCGATGATGGTGGCGCGCCGGGCGATGTTTTTCGCCAGGTCGCCGATGCGCTCCAGATCCTCGACGATACGCAGTTCGGCCAGCACTTCGTCGAGGTCGGCGGCGACCGGTTGGCGCCGCACGATCACGGTGGCTGCCGCCGCCGAGAGGTCGCGCCGCAGCGCATCGATCTGGCGATCCTGCTCGATCACGCGTTGCGCCAGGTTCACGTCGCGCGCCAGCAGTGCCTGGATGGCATCGGCGAATTGCGCGCCGGCGAAGTCGCCCATGGCGCCGACGCTGGACGCCAGCGTCTGCAATTCCAGCTCATAGGATTTGACACTATGTGTGAGGCTCATCGTATTTTCTCTTGTCTTGTAATGATTTTCGTCAGATTTAGCCGAAGCGGCCGGTAATGTAATCCAGCGTCTGCTGGTTGCCCGGTTGCGTAAACATTTGCTGGGTCTCGTTGAATTCGATCAGCTTGCCCATGAACATGAAGCCGGTGTAGTCCGACACGCGCGCTGCCTGTTGCATGTTGTGGGTGACGATCACGATGGTGTAGCGGGATTTCAATTCGTCCAGCAGGTTTTCCACCTTGGCGGTGGCGATCGGGTCGAGCGCCGAGCAGGGTTCGTCCAGCAACAACACTTCCGGCTCCAGCGCCACCGCGCGCGCGATCACCAGGCGTTGCTGCTGGCCGCCCGACAGCGACAGGCCGCTGCTGTCCAGGCGGTCCTTGACTTCATCCCACAGGGCGGCCTGGCGCAATGCGCGTTCGATGTTTTCGTCCAGCGTGGCGCGGTCCTTGATGCCCAGCAGGCGCAAGCCATAGGCGACGTTTTCATAGATCGACTTGGGGAATGGGTTGGGCTTCTGGAATACCATGCCGACCCGGCGCCGCAGGTCAGCCACATTCACGCCGCGCTCATAGATGTTCTTGCCATCGACGATCACCTGGCCCTCGATGCGGCAATCGTCCACCAGATCATTCATGCGGTTAAAGCAGCGCAGCAGGGTCGATTTGCCGCAGCCGGACGGCCCGATGAATGCGACCACCTGGCCGCGCGGGATGTCCATGCTGACGTCGTACAGCGCTTGATCTTCGCCGTAGAACAGGTTGACATTCCTGACTTTGAGCGCGACGTCCGGATCGCCCTTGCCGGCGGTGACCGCCGGATGGGTGATCGCGGCATCCAGCTTCATGCGGGGCAGGGTGGCTTCGATATTGGTTTGCATGGTGTTTACCTTGAATAAATTGTTCGTGCAGAATTGCCGGCGCAGCTCAGACCGATTCCAGACCGCGGTATTTTTCGCGCATGCGGTTGCGCAGGCGGATCGCGGCCAGATTCAGCACCATGATCACGAGCACCAGCAACAATGCCGTGGCGTATACCAGCGGGCGCGCGGCTTCGACGTTCGGGCTCTGGAAGCCGACGTCATAGATGTGGAAGCCGAGGTGCATGAACTTGCGTTCGAGATGGATGAAAGGGGCGTAGCCGTCCAGCGGCAGCGTCGGCGCCAGCTTGACCACGCCCACCAGCATCAGCGGCGCGACTTCGCCGGCGGCGCGCGCCACCGCCAGGATCAGGCCGGTCATCATGGCCGGGCCGGTCATCGGCAGCACCGTGCGCCACAGCGTCTCGGCCTTGGTGGCGCCCAGCGCCAGGCTGCCTTCGCGCAGCGAGCGCGGCACCCGAGCCAGGCCTTCCTCGGTGGAGACGATCACCACCGGCAGCGTCAGCAACGCCAGCGTCAGCGAAGCCCACAGGATGCCGGGGCTGCCGAAGGTCGGCGTCGGCAGCGATTCGGCGAAGAACAGCTGATCGATATTGCCGCCCAAGAAGTACACGAAAAAGCCCAGGCCGAATACGCCATACACGATCGACGGCACGCCGGCCAGGTTGTTGACCGAGATGCGGATCATGCGGATCAGCGGCCCCTGCTTGGCGTATTCGCGCATGTAGATCGCCGCCATCACGCCCAGCGGGGTGACGATCACTGCCATCATCAGCACCATCAGCACGGTGCCGAAAATGGCCGGGAAGATGCCGCCCTCGGTATTGGCTTCGCGCGGGTCGTCGGTGGCGAATTCGGCAAGCTTCTTGACGTAGTGAGCGGCCTTGTCTGCCAGCCCCATGGCGTTGGCGCGATAGACGTCCGCCACCAGCGCCAGCTTGATCTCCACTTCCTTGCCGTCCATGACTTCAGCCACCAGCGTGTCGCGGCCGATATCGGTGCGCAACGCCTGCAGTTCCTTCTGCAGGGCGGCGAAACGCTCGTCCAGCTTCTGCTGCCGCGCAGCCAGGCCCACCTTGTCAGCCTCGCTCAGCTTGCCCTTGATTTCGGCGCGTTTCTGTTCCAGGCGCAGCTGTTCGATGCCATGGTTGATCTTGCCGATATCGTCCTTTTCGATCTTGTGGATCTTTTCGAAAAGCGCGCCGGCGCGTTCGAAGCGCTTTTGCAATTCCGGCCAGGCGGCAGGCCCCGCAGCGACTACTGTGCCGTTTTCCTTGACCGATTTCAGGTGGCCATAGAAATTGCCCCATTCGTGACGCTCGATGGTCAGCACATCCTCCGGATAGCTGAGTTCGCTCAGCAGCGGCTCCGGGAACCAGCGGAAATCGACGCCGGTGACGTCGCGGTTGCCCAGCTTGACCAGCAGGCGGTTGACGAAAACCCGTTCGCCGCCGATCTCGAAGCCGGCTTCCTTCAAGCGCTTGAGCGACACTTCCTCGCGCTCGCGCACTTCGCCGATGAGGCGAATGCGCTTGCCATCCTTTTCCTTGTACGTGGTCTCTGCCACCGGTTTCGGCCAGAAGTGGCCGAGACCGCGCATCGCGGTCAAGCCCAGCACGCCGGCCACCATCAACAGCGCCAGCGCTACCGCGCCGGCGGTCAGCCAGATCCAAGGGGTACCTGATTTGTACCAGTCTCGCATGTTTTTAAACTCCGTTTAGATACTGCTGTACTTTTCACGCATGCGCTGGCGCACCAGTTCAGCGAGCGTATTGACGATGAATGTGAAGGCAAACAGCACCAGCGCCGACAGGAACAGCAGGCGATAGTGGGTTTCGCCGACGCCTGCCTCCGGCATCTCGACGCCGATGTTGGCCGACAGCGTGCGAAAGCCCGAGAACATGCTGAAATCCATCACCGCGGTATTGCCGGTCGCCATCAGCACGATCATGGTCTCGCCGACCGCGCGGCCCAGGCCGATCATCACGGCAGAAAAGATGCCGGGGCTGGCAGTCAGCAGCACCACGCCGACCAGGGTCTGCCAGGGTGTCGCGCCCAGCGCCAGCGAGCCCGAGCTCAGGTGCTTGGGCACGCTGAAGATGGCGTCTTCGGCGATCGAGAAAATATTGGGCGTTACCGCGAAGCCCATGGCGATACCGACCACCAGCGAGTTGCGCTGGTCGTAGCTGATGCCGAGCTCGTTGCTGAGCCAGCCCGGCATGTCGCCGCCGAAGAAAGCGGCTTCGATCGGGTGGCCGATCTGGAACAGGAACCACAGCATGAAGGCCACAACCGGCAACTGCAGCGCCGCTTCCCAGCCCGGTCCGACGCGGTTGCGACGGCCTTCCGGCAACATGTGCCAGAGCCAGGAAGCGCCGATCATCGATACCGGCAGGAGCAAGATGCACAGCAGCACGCCGGCCAGGTTGTTTTCCACCAGCGGCGCCAGCCACAGGCCAGCCAGGAAGCCCAGGATCACGGTCGGCAGCGCGCCCATCATTTCGATGCTCGGCTTGACGATGGTGCGCATCTTCGGCGTCATGAAATAGCCCGTGAAGATCGCCCCCAGCAATGCCAGCGGGATCGAAATCATCATGGCATAGGCGGCCGCCTTGATGGTGCCGTAGGTCAGCGGCGCCAGGCTGAATTTCGGTTCGAAATCGGAGTTGGCGGCAGAAGATTGCCAGACGTAATCCGGCGCTTCATAGCTTTCGTACCAGACTTTCTGCCACAGGCTGCTGAAAGAGACTTCCGGATGGTCGTTGTGCACTGCCGCCGAATACACCTTGCCGCCGGCATCCTGCGCCAGGTAGCCGTTGCCGCGCGGTGGAATGCCGAGCACGGTCAGCGGCTTGTCGGCCAGTTTTTTGATGAACAGCTGGCGATTCGAGGTGGCAAAGTAGTTGCCGAGGTTGCCTTGGCTGTCGCCGGCGATGAATGCCTTGCGGTGGAATTCCGGCGCCAGCGCGCTGATGGCGCCCTGCATCGGCTCAAAGGTGCGAATACGGGTCAGCGCGAAGCGGTTGGACTCCTTGCGAACCGGGAACCACTGCGCCAGGTTGCCGCGATTGGTGCCGACGATGATGGAAAAACCGCCGCTCAGCATGGTCAGCGCGGTCACTTTTTCACCGCCGTCGGCCAGTTGCACTGTCTCGATCAGCTTGGGCTGGGTCTTGTCGGCGATGTCGTACCGTGCCAGCGCATGATCGCCGTGCAGGATGTACAGTTCGCGCTGCTTCGACTCCACCAGCAGGGTGCGGATGTCGGCTGGCGGATTGGCGATTTCCGATTGCTCGACCTGGCTTTTCGATTCGCCCGTCATCAGGTTATTGGTGATGCTGACCGCCGATACCAGCAGCCGGCCATCTGCGGTCAGGGCGACGACGGTGGAGCCATCATCGGATTGCTGGATTGCCAGTTGCACGATGGGTTTGCCTTGCGGATCGATCACCAGCGGCTCTTCGCCCAGCGGGTATTCGATCGACGGCGTGATCAGGCGCTTGTTGTCCGGATAGGTGACCTGGTAGCCTTGCTTGGCCAGCACCACGCGTCCATCCGACAAGCCGAAGCCCAGCGCATAGGTGCGGCGCTCGCCGCTGGCGTGGCTGGTGACCTCGGCGCCCTCTGGCAGCTGGATGGCATGGCTGGCCAGCAGCTTGCCGCTGCCGAAGCTGAAGAAGCTGATATCGCCCCTGGCGCCGACGCGGATGCCGATTTCCCTTTGTTCTTCGCCGGACAGCGAGGCGGTATCCTGGTTTGCAGCGCCCGGCACGGCGAACTGGCTTTCCTGTTCGATCGCCGGCGGCGTAAACAGCGGCACGACCACGCTGGCGAGATAGAAGAAGATGGCCGAGACGGCGACGATCACGCTGATGCCGCCGATCGACATCAGATGCCTGAACAGGCTGTCGATCAGCATGCGGCGGCGCATCGGACGGTTGCCGACCATGGCGGGGGCGCTGCTGGCCGGACTCTGGCGCTGGCTGGTGGTATTCATTGGGGGCTTTGTCTGCTTTGTAATAAAACGAGGGCGGCGATAATCCGCCGCCCCTTTGCGATCCTTGCGCATGCGCACAGGACCAGGCATGACTGGCCTGGTCCTGTCATGCTTACTTTGCCGAGCGGATCTGCTTGAAACGCTCGATGGTGGCGAGCGGACGGCCTTTCTTGTAGCTATCCTTGTTCATCACCCACACCAGCGTTTCACCCTTGGGGCCGGCGCCGATATCGGTATAGGAGTAGGGCACTTCAGCGAATGCGGCAAAGGCTTTCATGTCCTTCAGGTCGCCGAATACATAGTAACGGCCGCTCTTGAAGACTTCGCCGTAGAAGTCCTCGGCACCGGGCAGCTTGTCCTGGTAAATCTGTTCACCCAGGCTAGCCGTGTTTTTCTTGACGTCGTCGCCGGTGATGCCGTAGACGATGGTCTGGCCTTTCGGGCCGGCGCCGATCTGCGTGCGGGTCAAGGCAACTTCACCATGGGCCAGATAGTTGAGGTAGTTTTTGGCATCGCCAAAGACGTGGATGCGTCCGCTTTCCGGCAACACGATGAAAAACTCACTGGCGGTTGGTGCCGGGACTGCCGTGACTGCGGCGGCTGGCGCTGCCGGGGCGACTACCGGTGCTGCCGCCTGGACAGGTGCAGCCGGGGCGGCTTTCTGCACGTCAGTGGCGCAGCCGCTCAGGGCCAGCATCACAGCCGCGCTGGATAACAATGCCGTCATGTGCATTTTTTGCTTCATGCCTAACTCCCTAGAATGTGATCATGCAGTGTCGGCGCCGGTGCGGGTGGTGCGATTGTGTGCCGGTCCGCGCTGCGTGTTGGATGCAATTCAACATGCAGCCGTGTGCGGCGGCAGCATGTCATGACTGTTTCCCGCACAGGAAAAGGCGGGAGGCGGCGGCGCGCCGGGCGCGCCGCCATAATTTACTTACTTGGTCAGATCCTGGCTGGCCTTGAGCGCCATGCGTGCCGGCAACGGCACGAAGCCGTCTTTCACCACCACGGTCTGGCCCTGCTTGGACAGCACCATCTTGAAGAATTCACGCTCCAGCGGTGCCAGCGCCTGATTCGGCTTCTTGTTGACGTAGACGTACAGTACGCGCGCCAGCGGATAGCTGCCGTCCACGGCGTGGCTTGCATCCGCCTCGACGAAGGGCTGGCCCGGCTTCTTCGACAGCGGCAGCGCACGCACGCCGGAAGTCTTGTAGCCGATGCCCGAGTAGCCGATGGCGTTCAGCTGGGTCGCGACGCTTTGCACTACCGAAGCCGAACCAGGCTGCTCGGCGACGTTGCGCTTGAAGTCGCCCTTGCACAGCGCGTGTTCCTTGAAGAAGCCATAGGTGCCCGAGACCGAATTACGGCCATATATGGCGATGTCGCGGCTAGCCCATTCGCCTTTCATGCCGAGCTGACCCCATTTGGTGATTTCTTCGGCGGCGCCGCACTTGCGGCCAACCGACATGATGGCGTCGATGTCTTGCAGGCTCAGGCCCTTGATCGGATTGTCCTTGTTGACGAACACGGCTAGCGCGTCGATGGCGACCGGCACGGCGTAGGGCTTGTAACCATGCTTCTTCTCGAAGCCTTCGATTTCCTTGGCGGTCATCAGACGGCTCATCGGGCCGAAGCTGGAGGCGCCTTCAGTGAGTGCCGGCGGTGCGGTGGAAGAGCCGGCGCCCTGGATTTGAATGTTCACGTTCGGATAGAGTCGCTTGAACTCTTCCGCCCATAGTGTCATCAGGTTGTTCAGCGTGTCGGAACCGACGCTGGTGAAGTTGCCGGCAACGCCAGCAGATTTCTGATAAGTCGCCAGACCGGCATCCACTTTCACTGCCTGGGCTTGCGCGCCCTGGGTCAACAACGCTATCGAGGCGACGCCCATCGCGGCAAACACTTTTTTCAAATTCATTGATCAACTCCAGTTGTGTGTCAAAGAAGAAATCGAGATTCCTGCATCATCTGGATCGCATTGTAGGCAGGCCATGTGACAGCGTTGTTACAGAATGGCAATTAGCTTTATTGTTAAAAATGGACTTTTATTCATGAATTATTGGGATGCGTAAAAAATTCACACTTGTCATCAACGCTTCATACCGCTGTCATACGGCAGATATATATTTGCCCCAAGGAAAAAGCCCGTACAAATCTGCATGCGTGCCACGGGCCGGGGTTCAAAGACACCACAAAGACACCAATGAGGGAGCAGGGCAAGTGGCAAGTATCGAAGATCTGTACAGTTCCATCGCCAATGCGGATTCGAACGCCGGTGGTGCAGCGCATGTTGCGCTGGCCGTGTGTGCGGGACAATTGGCCAACGCATTGCCGAGCATTGCGCCGGAGTTGACGAATGCCGGGCTGCAGGAGTTTTTTCTGGCGCACCCCGACATGGAAACCGTGGCAATCGTCAAGGACGATGCGCCCATCGGCCTGGTCAACCGCAATGCTTTCATGGAGCAGTACAGCAAGCCATTCAGCCGCGAACTGTTCGGCAAAAAATCGTGTCTCGGTTTTGCTGATGGCGCACCGCTGATCGCCGCGGAGCAAACCCCGATCGAAGTGCTGGTGCGCCATGCAGTCGAGCCAGGCGCGCGCGTGATGAAGGACGGCTTCATCTGCACCCGGGGCGGCAAGTACTACGGTCTCGGCACTGGCATGGCGCTGTTGAAAGCGATGTCGGATATCGAAGCGGAAAAGACCCGCCAGCTCCTTTCCAGCATCGATTACGCTTCGGCCATCCAGCAATCCAACCTGCGCAGCTCCAACCAGGAACTGCAAGCCGTCATGCCCTCGGCCAGCCTGACCTGGCTGCCGCGTGACGTGGTCGGCGGCGACTGTTACTTCTTTCGCGCCACCAAAAACGGCATTTTCGGCGCCATCGTCGATTGCACCGGCCATGGCGTGCCCGGCGCCTTCATGACCCTGATCGCCCTGTCATATCTGGAAAACGCTGTCCTCAGCGGCGCCGACGAGCCTGACCCGGCTGCGGTGTTGAGCGGCCTGAACCGCTACATCAAGAAAGTGCTGGGCCAGCGCGGCGAGGAAAAAAAGCCCGGCAGCCTGGCTGCCGACAAATCGGACGACGGCATGGATGCCTTCATGTTTGTCCTGACCGAGCAGGGGCACGCGCTGCATTACGCCGGCGCCCGCCTGGAACTGGCGCTGGTGCAGCCGCAAGCCGAGGAAGTCAGCCTGTTCGAGGGCGATCGCATGGGCGTTGGCTACAGCGACACACCCGACGATTTCAGTTTCCGCGCGCATCACGTGCGTTTGCCGGCCGGCTATCTCGCCTTCATCACCACCGACGGCGTGATTGACCAGATCGGCGGTCCGAAAGATATTGCGCATGGCCGCCGGCGCCTGTATCAGATGCTGGCAGACGAGCGCGCCCTGACCCCCGACGCGTTTTCCACCTTGCTGCTGGCGCGTTTCGCCGAATGGCAAGGCCAGCAGCGCCGCCGCGATGATGTCTGCTTCTTTGCATTTTCAGGTTGGGGGCAGGCATGAACCTGCAATCATTCGAACAGTTCCAGAGTGGCGCAGCGGATGCCGGCGTCATTTATTACTACGCCGGCTGTTTTGACAGCGGCATGATGAATGTCATATCGAGTTCGCTCAAGGAAAAGCTGGAGCGCCAAAATGCCAGCGGCCCGGTCAAGCGCAAGCTGTTCTCCAGCTTCATCGAGATGGCGCAAAACATCCTGCACTATGGCGGCGGCGCAGAGGATTGCAGCTGCCCGGATGCCGGCAAGCCTGGCGCGATCGGCATGGGGAATGCGGGGCAATCCTACTGGATCGCCTGCGGCAATCTGGTGCCGAGCGAACATGTCGGTCGCCTGAACGACAAGCTGACAACGTTGAAAAGCATGTCGCTGGCAGATATCAAGGCCGCTTACCGCGAGCAGCTGGCCAACGATGAGCACGAGTCGGCCGATGTCATCAGTAAAGGTGCGGGCCTGGGCTTGCTGATGATCGCCCGTGACAGCACGCAGCCGATCGAATACGAATTTGTACCGCAGCCGCAGTTGGCAGGACGTTTTTCCTATTTCTACTTGAAAACAGTAATTTAATTTTTCGGGAGCAGAAAATATGCAAGCTATTAAAGTAGTCCGTACGGACAGTACGCCAGAAGTCATGTTCAATCCGGTGCACAACACCTTGTTTATTGCGGGCGAATGCTATCCGGAGAATCCGAATCTGTTTTTCCAGCCGATACTCGGCACCATGCACATGCATTTCGAAAAAAACCGCCCGTCGAAATTTTATGCACGGATCAGGCTTGCCTATGTCAACAGCGCTTCGACCAAATCGATGCGGCAATTGTTAATGGTCTTGAATGACGCTGCGCATGCCGGTTGCGCAGTTGACGTCGATTGGGAATTTGACGAGGAAGATGACGCCATTCAGGATCTGGGCGAAGACTTGATGCATGGTCTGGGCGTTACCTGGCTCAATTTTAACGAAGTGCCGTTCGTTGCCTGATGTCGTCGTGAGCCAGGCACCCTTGGCAGTGGCTGCGGATCTGGCAAGAAAGGAACAAGCTATGCTGGCGCAAACCATGGAAAGTACCAGGATCGTCTTTTCAAAAACAGAAAAAGGGCGCGATGAAATGTCCAGGCGCGTCTATGGCCTCAATCCCATGCAGCGACGCCTGCTGATCATCATCGATGGCAGCAAGGACCTGGATAGCATCATGGACATGATTCCGGCGATGGTCTCTTCAGGACAACTCCAGGAAATCATCAGCTTTCTGCTGGAGCAGGGTTTCATCGTGGCCACAGAGGGTGAAAAAATGGCCCGAAGTCACCTTGGCGGCTTGAGCAACGCCGTCGCGTCCGTGCCAACGCCGGCGCCAATATCTGCGCCAGCACTGGCTGCAGTCCCGGCGCGAGTCCCGCCATCGGATTCCGGCACGGCGGTTGCCGGGGCGGCGCTGACTGAGGATCCCGCGACCATCCGCCTGGTCAAGGATTTCATGACCACCACTGCGCAAACCTATCTGGGATTGCTGAGCGCCCCCGTAATCCAGCGCATCGAACAGACCAGGACAGCAGCCCAGTTGATGGCGGTTGCTGGCCACTGGAACATGGCCTTGCGGGATTCACCGCAAGGCAAGCGCTTTGCCAGTCCCTACCTGGATCAGGTCAAGGCGGCCCTGGTTGATGGCACCATGCCGCTGCTTGGCGAGGTAAATTAATTTTTTTCTGCTACGCAACAGTTGCGTAATGAAGATGTCATAAACCGGGTTTACAGTGCTTTGGCACCTTTGTTAAATTAATAGGAGTAACCATGCGTTTGCAAAAATTCGTTCCTTCCCTGATGTTGGCGGTCGGCGTCGCCCTGACCTCTGGCGCAGCCCAGGCCGCCGATATCACCGGCGCCGGCGCGACTTTTCCCTACCCGATCTATTCCAAGTGGGCTGAATCCTACAAACAAGCCACCGGCACCGGCCTGAATTACCAGTCGATCGGTTCCGGCGGCGGCATCAAGCAAATCAAGGCCAAGACGGTCGAGTTCGGCGCTTCCGACATGCCGCTGAAGGCTGATGAGCTGGAAAAAGAAGGCCTGATGCAATTCCCCGCCGTCATGGGCGGCGTGGTTCCCGTGCTCAATGTCGATGGCATCGCGCCTGGCCAGCTGAAGCTGTCGAATGCCGCTTTTGCCGGCATTTACCTGGGCAAGATCACCAAATGGAATGCCCCGGAAATCGCTGCCGACAATCCTGGCGTGAAGCTGCCTGCGGAAGAAATCACCGTGGTCCATCGCGCCGATGGCTCGGGCACGACCTTCTTGTTCACCGATTACCTCTCCAAGGTCAACGAAGACTTCAAGGCAACGGTCGGCGCCGGCACCGCCGTCAAGTGGCCTACCGGCGTGGGTGGCAAGGGCAACGAAGGCGTTGCCGCCAACGTCCAGCGCATCAAGAATTCGATCGGCTATGTCGAATACGCGTATGCCAAGAAAAACAAGATGACCTACGCCCAGCTGAAGAACCACGATGGTCACTGGGTGCAGCCGGACGATGACGCTTTCAAGGCCGCCGCTGCCGGCGCCCAGTGGGCCAAGACCCCGGGCTTTGCCGTGGTGCTGACCAACCAGGCCGGCAAGGCCAGCTGGCCGATCAGCGGCGCTTCCTTCATCATCATGCACAAGGTGCAAGCCGATGCTGCCAAGGGCAAGGAAGTCTTGAAGTTCTTTGACTGGGCCTACAAAAACGGTGGCGCCATGGCTGCAGATCTCGACTACGTCGCGATGCCGCCTGCGGTTGTCAAGCTGGTGCAGGAAGCCTGGAAGACCCAGCTGAAAGACCCGGCTGGCAAGGCCGTCTGGTAAGCAGAACAGGAAAATCCGCGGTTATTCCGCGGCATCGCAGGCAGCGCGAAACATCGCGTTGCCAGATAGGTAAAAAGCAGGCCGTCCGTGAGGATGGCCTGCTTTTTTTATTGGGACGAGGGCGGGGGATGCAGCATAACAATCGAAAAATTCCGGCTATGCAACTAATCCAGAATCGGTTTGTCTGAAGTCAAATTGAGAAAGAATGCAGTACGTTAATCTCTCAGAGCAGTTCATTCCTATCGGCTATTTCCTGCTTGATCGCACTATCGATCGCCCCAGCGCCAACCAATAATGCTCAGAAAGATTACAAACCCTCGCATATGCAGAAATTTGCCGGCGCATTCCTGTTTTTTTTCAAGGATTTGGTTGATAAAACTCGATTCTTGACGCGACATTTTCTTTGGGCCATGTCATGGCCCTTTGGCGCGTTGCTGTTGGCCCTGTTTGGCTGGATTTTGCTCTTGTCTGATCTGGAACAAGGCCGGCAGCGGGCCGAAACCAGCGCGTTGCGGGAATCGCTCAGTCTGGCGAAAAACTATGCCGGGCACCTTGTCAGAAGCTTTGATACGCTGGATCAGACTCTTTTGCATGTCAGGTATGAATGGGAGTTGAGTCACGGAAAACTCCAGCTGGAAGCGTTCAGCAGGAAAAAGCTTTTTCAAGCCGGCTCGATTTTTCATGTGACGATCATCAATCGTGATGGGGAAATCGAGACCAGTAGCATGCCGAATGTAAAAAAAACCTATCTTGGAGACCGAGAATTTTTCATTGCACAGAAATTTGGCATCATTGACTTTCTGTATTTGGGCCGCGCAGTCCATAGCGCTTACATGAAGCAGGATGTCGTGCATTTTTCGCGCAGCCTGAGCGAGCCGGACGGCACATTTTTCGGCGCGGTCATGGTAGCCGTGGTCCCAGAGTATTTCACCACGACATACAATCAAATCAGCCTCGGCAAGAATGGTTTGCTTGCCCTGGTGGGCGATGACGGCGCCCTGCGAGCGACCAGAGCCGGTAATGCCACGGGCCACCTGGGCGCATTTGCCTTTACTGGTGCGCCGCAATTCGCCACGTTATGGGGCAGCCAGTTGATGGAGGGTAAAGCCTGGTTTGCCGATGGCCGTACCCGCTACATCGGCTGGCAGCAAATCGAAGGCTATCCACTGGTCGCCATCGCCGGACTGGATCAGGCCGAGGCGCTGGCGCCCTACCTGGAAACCCGCGCGACTTCGATCCGCAATGCCACGCTGGCATCCCTGGTCCTCTTCGGCTTTACCCTGATTGCCATGGTCCTGTCGATGCGCCTGGCCTGGCGCAAGTATCAGCTCGAACAAACCCAGGCGACCTACCGGATGGCGACGGAAGAAGGCCAGGAAGGTTTTTATATCGCCCAGCCGGTGCGGGACAAGAAAAGGATGATTGTTGATTTTGTCGTGGTCGATTGCAATTCCTATGGCGCAAAGCTGTTCCAGCAGCGGCGCGAAGGTGTGCTTGGCAAACGATTCTCCAGGCTGTTGCCTGAGCCGGAACGCGAGGCATTCATGTGCCATATGATCCAGACGATGGAATCGGGTTTCTACGAAGGCGAGATGCAGTCGTGCGGGGAATGGTCCGGCGCTGTGGCGTGGGTGCATTTAAAAATGGTGCGCGCCGACGACGAGTTGGCGATCACCATGCGCGACATTAGCGATACCAAGGCCCATGTCAGTGAACTTGAACGTCGCGGCAATGAAGATGCGCTCACCGGATTGCCTAACCGCTACTGGATTCAGGGATATCTTCCCAAGGCGATTGTCCAGGCGCAGGCGGAGGGCAAGATGCTGGCCTTGCTGTTCATCGACCTGGATGGCTTCAAGGGTATCAATGACACCCTCGGTCATCCGGTTGGCGATGAATTGCTGCGTTATACGGCCGAGCGCCTGAAAGTGGCGGTGCGTCCGCACGATCACGTGGTACGTCTGGGCGGTGATGAATTCGTGGTGATCGTTGAGCAGCTTGAAGGCAAGCAAGATGCCGCGCATGTCGCCGAACGGGTGGTGGCCGCATTCAAGGAAAAATTCAGCCTGTCGCAAGGCACGCATTCGATTGGCACCTCAATCGGTATCAGCCTCTTTCCTGAGGATGGCACGGATGCCGATACCTTGCTCAAGCACGCGGATATCGCCATGTATGACGTCAAAACTTCAGGCAAGGGCAGCTACCGCTTTTATGAACACAGGCTCTATGAAGCCTTGCGCATGCGCGTGGACCGTGAACAAGAGTTGCGGCAAGCGATAGAAAATGACGAACTGGTCATTCATTACCAGCCGCGCTGCGATATCAAAACCAATATGGTTTCAAGCATGGAGGCACTGGTGCGCTGGCAGCATCCGCTGCGTGGCTTGCTCGAACCGCAGGAATTCATCGGCCTTGCCGAGGAGACCGGCTTAATCCTGGGCATTGGTGAGCTCGTGCTCGACAAAGTGTGCGCGCAGCTGGCTGCCTGGTCGCAGCAAGAGCAGACAATCTTGCCGGTATCGGTGAATGTTTCGCCGCGCCAGTTCAATCACGGCGATTTCATCAAGGTGGTGTCTGCCTGCGTCAAGCGTCACAGGATCGCCGCCGAATGGCTGGAATTTGAAATTACCGAATCCTGCATGATGGGCGATGATCATGAGATCGCCATGACCTTATCCGCATTGAAAAAAATGGGCATCAAATTCCTCATCGACGACTTCGGTACCGGCTATTCATCGCTGTCGCAGCTGCAAAAACTGGATTTTGATGTGCTCAAAGTCGATCGCGCATTTACCTCCGAAGTGGAGAAGTCGCAAGAAGGCCAGGTGTTTTTTACCGCAATCATCACCATGGCGCATGCGCTGGGCATGCGCGTGGTTGCCGAGGGCGTGGAAAACCAGCAACAAATCGATATCCTGAAACGTCTGCGTTGCGACGAAATTCAGGGATTTTATGTCGCCAGGCCCTTGCCGCCGGCACTGCGGCAATCCGATTTCCCCATGCCGGCATGGGGCTGATTTCGCCTGCTGCTTATTTCTGGTCAGCCGGCTGCATTCCCCCAAGTCGCCACGTACGCAGGAAGTCAAAATGCCTTTTCAGTCGCAGCGAAGGTTTTTCGATCCAGTGCCAGGAAGCCGCGGCAAACAATATGGTCAGGGTTGCCGCGACCGGGAACAGCAGCCACCATTCGCGCAATCCCGGAAACAGATGCACCAGGGTTTGCTGTATGGGGTAATGGAACAGGTAAATGCCATAGGAATAATCGCCGTTCTGCAATACGGGAATGCGCGGGACTTTCTGCATGCCCAGATAGACCACGCAGTAAGCCAGCGGGAATGCGGCAATGTAGGTCACGCCATCCAGCGGCAGCAGGAAGTAAGCGAGGAGTACGGCAGCGGCGAAGAGGGAAAAATGCAGCGGCATGCGGTCTTTCCAGTGGAAAAAGGCAATTCCGATGAAAAAGTAATACAAGATGACATGCCAGGGGAAAGTCGAGGTCGGATTGCCGAATCCAGTGGCGACATTGAGCGTGCCTGCGTACGCCGTGCCCGCCAAAAACAGCCAGGTGTACCAGTTGGTCCTGTACACAATCGAGCTCAGCATGAGCAGGGTCATTGCAAAATAGCAGTAGAACTCCGGACGCAAGGTCCACAGAGAAACATTGACGATGTTCGGGACAGGATTGTCGGCGAATACGCCCGGCAGGGTATAACGGACGATGCTGATGATATTGCCAAAATATTCAAGAAACTGACGGTCGCTGAAATATTCCTTCAAGGGCAGGGTTGTGAGCATGGGGCCGAGCAGCATGGCCGACAGCGTGACCTCGACGGCCAGCGCCGGGAATATGCGCAATCCGCGGTAGCTCAGGAAAAGGGGCACCGAGCGTGTGCGCACGGCGCTGCCGGCGACCAGATATCCACTCAGACAGAAGAACATCGGCAGCAGCGCCAGGATCAGCGGATAAAAAAAAGTGGGAATGTATTCTACATAGCGTCGGGCATAGGAATTCTGTATCGAGTGGAACAACAGGATGCACAATGCCAGACCGATCCGCAAGGCGTCAAAGCCGGGGGCGGCACCGCGATTTTTCTCCAGGACGTAGGCAGCGGTAGGGAGATTCGCGAACAGGTTCGCGATACGGGAAAAATCCATCGTGCCCGCCTTCTTGGTTATGTCTGACAAGTTTTTTTCCATTTTCCGCTCCTGTGGATGCCTTGCCAGTCGGCTGGACATGCCACATTTCTGATGATTCATCCGCCCATGCGCGCCACGGGATTGGCCGGCTGTACCGCAGGCGTGTTCTGAACGCTCGTCTTTTGCGGCAAAATCCGCTTTTTCAATCGCAGCGCAGGTTTCTCGATCCAGTGCCAGGACACCGCCGACAATGCAATCACCAGTGGCGCCGCCAGGAGCAGCAGCATCCACCAGTTGCGCAGCGCCGGAAACAGGTGTGCCAGGCTTTGCAGTACGGGGAAATGCAGTAGATAAATACCGTAGGAATAGTCGCCATTTTGTAGCAGTGGTATGCGCGGCAGTCGCAGCATGCCAATATAGACCGTACAGTAAGTCACGGGGATCGCCGCCAGGTAAACCATGCCTTGCCGGGACAACATGAGCGAGGATATCGCCAGCGCCAGCGCGAATGCCAGCGGGTGGGCAGGTATCCAGGCGCGCCAGTGGTAGATGGCAATGCCGGAGAAAAAATAATAGATGATGACGTTGGGGGGGAACAGGTCGCCCGGGTTGCCGTAGCCATACAACGCATTGCATGCCGTGAGCAGCGCGGTCGATGCCACGAATGCCCAGTTGTACCAGGCGCGCCGATACACCAGGGTCGATGCCATCAGGGCCGCCATGATCAGATAGCAATAGAATTCAGGCTGCAATGTCCACAGACTGCCATTGACGATTTTCGGGTGCGGATTGTTGAGGAATACGCCTGGCAACTCCATGCGGACGAAGCCGATGATATTGCCGAAATAAGAAAAGAATTGTTTTTTGGAGAAATATTCGGCCAATGACAGGCTGGTCATGAAGGGGCCAAGCAACAGCGCGCAGAGCGTCACTTCGACCGCCAGCGCCGGGAAGATGCGCAAGCCGCGGTAAGTCAGGAACACCCGTACCGAACGGGTGCGCAGCGCGCTGCCGGTGACGAGAAAACCGGAGAGGCCAAAAAACATCGGCACCAGCGCAATGATGAGGAGGTAAAAATTGCTGCTGATGAAGGTGAATCCGCTCCTGTCCGGCGCCAGCAGGAAGGAATGATATGCAAGGATGACTAGCGACAGGGCAATGCGCAGTCCATCGAATCCAGGGCCGACGCCGCCGTTTTCCTGCATGACGGTGTCGAACGAACGATAACTTCCCCGCAGCATCCACAGGCGGACATGCGCACGCGCAGGCGTGATTTTTTGCGCAGGGTGTGTCGGGCTATTTTCCATTTTCTGACCGGTCGGTTTGCAGAGCAGAATTTTTCATGCATTAACTATGGAACCGGGGCGTTTGCATCGTTGTGACATACGCCAAACACGCCATGAATTATTGCAAGCGTGTTGGGGTTTCACGACGCAAAAAAAATAGCCCGCGCACGTAAAACGTGGCGGGCCAAGATCAACACTGGAAAAGCGTTGGAAGAGACACGGCAACTATAGATGAAAGCTTGTTTCCACACATCCCATATTTATGGGATATTTAAACAGTAAATAATGGTATATTTCCTGCCATACCGATTGGTGGCTCCGAAGAAATAATAAAAATGTCTTTCCAATGTTTTCTGTGTCTGTGGATGCATCCGCCATCCGCAGCAGCGCACAGCCGTTTCTTGTTACGTTCGCAGGCTGGTTGGCCCAGCCCATTGCCATGAGCCGGACATCGCAGCCACAGCTTGTTCCCGTGCGGGTGCTGGTAGTCGAGGATGATGCTGTCTCCAGAGCGGCCATGTGTCTGTCCATCGAGGCCGAGCCAAGCTTGTCTCTCGTCGCGGTTTTCGACGGCATGCAACCAGCGCTGGACTGGATGGCGCATGGCGTCATGGATGTCCTGCTTACGGACCTGGGTTTGCCCGATGGCTCCGGCATCGAGATCATCCGCGCCTGTCGTCAACTGCATCCGCAATGCGACATCATGGTGTTGACCATGTCTGCCGATGAATCCGATGTGCTCGATTGCATTGAGGCTGGGGCTTCCGGTTATCTGCTCAAGGGTACGCACAAGAGCGATATTGCGCGTTCGGTGCTGAGCATGCGTGAAGGTGGCGCGCCCATGAGTCCGACGATTGCACGCATGGTGCTCGAACGTATCCGCATTGACAAGCCGCAGTCAGTCTCCAGCGACAAGAAGGTGCGGGCCAATCACAAGCTGACCAAGCGTGAAAAAACCATACTCGACCTGATCGCGCAGGGTGAATCCTACGGGAATATCGCCAGCATGCTGTCGGTCTCTGTCGGTACCGTACAAACCCATATCAAGAGCATTTATGGCAAGCTCTCGGTGCATTCGCGCGGCGAGGCCGTATTCGAGGCGCTGCGGCAGGGATTGCTCAAGCGCAGCTCGGGACCGGTCACGGAAAATAATTAAATCCGGGATTGCATCCGTGCATGCGGCATGCATGGATGCGACACCTGCGGCGCACCGCTGCTGCGAAGTTCTGGACTTGCCACCGCTTTCAAGTTAAAAATGGAAACGGATCAATTACCAGGATCGGCGCACCCATGAAATACGAAGTCATCGATACCCAGATCGCTCCTGAAGGGCGGCTCGAAGTCTTGTCCAAGGCGGAAGTCGCCAAATTGCGCGACACCAGTCAGGGCGGCTTGTACAGCATTTTCCGCAATTGTTCACTTGCAGTGCTGAATTGCGGCAATGCCATGGACGACGGCAAGGAACTGCTGGAGCGCTTCAAGGATTTCGACATCAGCATCATCCAGCGCGAACGCGGCATCAAGCTCGACATCAAGGGCGCGCCCGCGTCAGCCTTCGTCGACGGGCAAATGATCAAGGGCATCCACGAACACTTGTTCGCGGTATTGCGCGACGTGATTTTCGTGAGCAATGAAATCCAGGACGATCCCCGATTTGACCTGGAAACCTGCGAAGGTACCACCGACGCGGTCTTTCACATCCTGCGCAATGCCAACATGTTGCGCCCGCTCATCAGTCCCAACCTGGTGGTGTGCTGGGGCGGCCATTCCATCTCGCGCGGCGAGTACGAGTACACTAAAAAAGTCGGCTACCAGATCGGCTTGCGCGCTATGGATATCTGCACCGGTTGCGGACCCGGCGCCATGAAGGGGCCGATGAAGGGCGCGACGATCGGGCACGCCAAGCAGCGCATTGCCGACGGCCGCTATCTCGGCGTCACCGAACCCGGCATCATCGCAGCAGAGGCGCCCAACCCGATCGTCAACGATCTGGTCATCCTGCCGGATATCGAAAAGCGCCTGGAGGCCTTTGTGCGGCTCGGGCATGGCATCGTGGTGTTTCCCGGCGGCGCCGGTACGGCGGAAGAAATTCTCTATATCCTGGGCATCCTGCTGCATCCGGATAATGCCGGGTTGCCATTCCCGCTGATCTTTACCGGGCCGCAGAGCGCGGCGGCGTATTTCGAACAGATCGACCGCTTCATCGGCGACACCCTCGGGCAGCTAGCGCGGCAGCGCTACCAGGTGATCATCGACGACCCGGCCGCAGTGGCGCGGGAAATGCAGGCAGGGATCAAGCGGGTGCGTGAATATCGCAAGGAAAAGGCAGATGCCTATTATTTCAACTGGCGCCTGAAAATCGACCGCGAATTTCAGCAGCCCTTCATGCCCACCCACGATAACATGCGCAACCTCCAGTTGCAGCGCGAGCAGGAGAGTCACCTGCTGGCAGCCAATCTGCGGCGCGCTTTTTCCGGTGTGGTGGCCGGCAATGTCAAGGATCAGGGCATACGCGCCATCGAACAGCACGGCCCCTTCGAAATTCATGGTGACGCCGATATCATGGCCGCGATGGATGCCTTGCTGGCCTCGTTTGTCGAGCACCACCGCATGAAATTGCCGGGCAAGAAATATACGCCCTGCTACCGCATCATCAAATAGCGCAGGATCGGGCATGACCCCGCGCGCCATTCTTCTCGAATTGTTTCGCGCCGCAGTCGCGGCTGCGCAGCCTGCCGTGTGCATGCCAGCGGCACTGTCGCGCGTGCTGCCGCCGCGCGGCCGCACGATCGTGATCGGCGCGGGCAAGGCCAGCGCGCACATGGCAGCGGCACTGGAGGCCGTGTGGCCAGCGCCGCTGCAAGGCGTTGTCGTGACCCGTTATGGCCATGCTGCGCCTTGTCGTCATATCCGCGTGCTGCAGGCTGGACATCCGGTGCCCGATCAAAACAGCCTGGATGCCGCACGCGCAATGCGCCTGCAAGTCAGTGGGTTAAGCAAGGATGACCTGGTGATCAGTCTGATCTCGGGCGGTGGCTCGGCCTTGCTGGTGGAACCGGTCGCAGGCATCAGCCTGGCCGACAAGCAGCAGGTGACGCAAGCCATGTTCCAGGCCGGTGCGACGATCCGCGAACTCAACCGGGTGCGCCAGGCATTGTCGCGAGTCAAGGGCGGCGGTCTGGCCGCCGCTGCAGCGCCAGCGCAGGTGCTGACGCTGGTGATCTCCGATGTGCCCGGAGACGATCCAGCCTATGTCGCCTCCGGCCCGACCGTGGCGCCGCCGACGGACGCGGTGCCGCCGCTGGAAATCGTCGCCCGCCTGGGCCTGCGCTTGCCGCCGCATGTGGTGGCGGCACTGGCGCGCCCGGTCGTGCGCACTCCACAGGATTTTTTGCACTGCCGTACGCAAGTGATCGCCGCCCCGATGCAAAGTCTGCAAGCTGCGGCTGCGCGTGCACGCGAGTTCGGCATCGCGCCGCTGATTCTTTCCGATTGCATCGAAGCGGAGGCCAGGGAAGCCGCGCTGGTGCATGCCGCCATTGCGCAAAGCGTGCGGCGGCACAGTGCGCCACTGGCGCCGCCGGCGGTCTTGCTGTCAGGCGGGGAGTGCCGGGTGAGCCTGGGAGGCAGCCACGCCGGCAAGGGCGGTCGCAATACCGAATTCCTGCTGGCGCTAGGTTTGGCCTTGCAGGGGGAGGCGGGGATGTGCGCGCTGGCTTGCGATACCGATGGTATCGATGGCAGCGAGGACAATGCCGGCGCCTTGTGGCTGCCGGATAGCCTGGCGCGGGCGCATGCACTTGCGCTCGATTTGCCGCAGTGTCTGGCGCGGCATGACAGTCATGCCGGATTTGCCGCGCTGGGCGACCTGGTGATGACCGGGCCGACCCACACCAATGTCAACGACTTCAGGGCGATCCTGATCGGTTAAGCGATCGACTGTCTAGGGCTGGTTAAGCATATCTGCGTTTTCGCTTCGCATTTCCCGCGCTTCTTCCATCATGCGCCGCAATTCGTTGCGCTTGCGGTTGATCGCGGCGTGCTGTTCGGCGGTCATCGGCGGCGCGGTCATCAACTCTTTCAGATGCGCCGCATTGCTGTAATTGTTCCTGCTGAAATGATCCATGCCAGACTCCGTGAAAAGTAAAGCAAATGCGCCGGCCGAAACTTCCAGGCCCGGACATCTCGTTTGCGCCGGCTGAGTATCCCCAGGCAACGCACACTTGCCGGTTTGGGGTACTGCAGAAGCATTGTGCACGAAATTCCCTTACTGTTCATGACATGCTGCAATTTCTTTTGTCGCATGCAACATCGCAGCTTATCGATTGACGAATCGTAAATATGAAAGATGGAAAAGTGCGAATGCCTGTTCTGGCCGTGCATGCTTGATCATGGGGCTTTCGGTGTGACCTTCGACCTTTGATCTTTGATGATTGTCAATATCGTAGTTTTGCCAGTGGTTATGATTCATTACGGCAATGAAGGCGACTTATCCAGTAAGTTGGCGCCAAAAGTGTGAAAAGCCCGGCGCAAAATGCGAGCACGCGCCCAATGGCTGGTTACAATATGTAATCTTCTGCTTTTGGTGTATTCGCATGCACTCGGTAAACGGTTGAATGTAAAACAGCGTCAAGCAAAGAGAAGTGCCTTATACCTATTGAATAGTCTTTATTGCCGTCATAAAGGAATTGAAATGAGAGACGTCGTAATTGTTGCAGCACAGAGAACTGCAGTCGGTAAATTTGGTGGCTCGCTGGCAAAAATTGCCGCTGCCGACCAGGGAGCCCATGTGATCAAGGGCTTGCTGGCCAAGACCGGTGTGGCCGCCGACCTCATCAGCGAAATCATTCTGGGGCAGGTGCTGACTGCCGGCGTCGGTCAGAACCCGGCGCGTCAGGCTTTGATTCGTGCGGGCGTGCCCAGCATGGTGCCTGCCATGACCATCAACAAGGTCTGCGGCAGTGGCCTCAAGGCCGTCCATCTGGCGGCGCAGGCGATCATGTGTGGCGACGCCGAGATCGTCATCGCCGGCGGTCAGGAAAACATGAGTGCTTCGCCGCACGTGCTGAACAATTCCCGCGACGGTTTCCGCATGGGCGATGCCAAGCTGGTTGATACCATGATCAATGACGGCTTGTGGGACGCCTATAACAACTACCACATGGGCGTCACCGCCGAAAACGTCGCCAAGAAATATGACATTTCGCGCCAGGAGCAGGACGAGTTCGCGGTCGCTTCGCAAAACAAGGCAGAAGCTGCGCAAAAGGCCGGCAAGTTCAAGGATGAAATCCTGCCGCTGGAAATCCCGCAAAAGAAAGGCGTCTTCGTTTTCGACACCGATGAATATGTCAAGGAAGGCGTGACCCTGGAATCGATTTCCGGCTTGCGCCCGGCTTTCGACAAGGCGGGGACCGTCACCGCGGCCAACGCGTCCGGCATCAACGACGGCGCTGCGGCCGTGCTGCTGATGTCGGCAGACAAGGCGAGGGAACTCGGCCTGACGCCGCTGGCAAAAATCAAGGCGTATTCCTCGGCTGGCGTCGATCCGAGCGTGATGGGCATGGGGCCGGTGCCGGCTGCCCAGCTCTGCCTGAAGAAGGCTGGCTGGACGCATCAGGATCTGGATTTGATGGAAATTAACGAAGCATTCGCGGCCCAGGCCATTGGTGTAAACCGTGAAATGGGCTGGGATACCAGCAAGATCAACGTCAATGGTGGTGCGATTGCGATCGGTCATCCGATCGGCGCATCGGGTTGCCGGATTTTGGTGACACTGTTGCATGAAATGGTCAGGCGCGATGCCAAGCGCGGTCTGGCGAGCTTGTGCATCGGTGGCGGCATGGGAGTGGCGCTTGCGGTGGAACGGTAAATTAATACAGTAAAACTACTATTTAATACAGTAAAAATACTGTTGCAAAATTGCGCCAGGCGTTATGCTTATGGCATGGCTGGATTGGGCATGAAACATGCTCACTTCGACCTGGCGCGACCGCCATCCTGGCCGCTGCGTTTTTTTGGTACTTTCGCATGAGGATAGGAAATGTCACGTATAGCATTGGTCACTGGCGGTATGGGCGGGTTGGGCGAGGCAATTTGCATCAAGCTGGCCGCTCTGGATTACCAGGTCATCACTACTTATTCACCCGGCAATACCAAGGCGCCTGCATGGCTGGAGTCGATGGCGCAGCAAGGCTACAAATTTCGCGCCTATCCCTGCGATGTCGGCAGCTACGAATCGGCGCAGGAGTGCATCGCGCAGATCCAGAAGGACGTGCGTCCGGTCGATGTGCTGGTCAATAACGCCGGCATCACACGCGACATGACCTTCAAGAAAATGGACAAGGTGGATTGGGATGCGGTCATTCGCACCAACCTGGATTCCGTTTTCAACATGACCAAGCCTGTGTGCGACGGTATGGTTGAGCGCGGCTGGGGCCGCATCATCAACATTTCCTCGGTCAATGGCCAGAAGGGTGCCTTCGGCCAGACCAATTATTCTGCCGCCAAGGCCGGCATGCACGGCTTCACCAAGGCGCTGGCGCTGGAAGTCGCGAGGAAGGGCGTCACCGTCAATACCATTTCGCCGGGATATATCGGCACCAAAATGGTGATGGCGATCCCGCAGGAAGTCCTCGACAGCAAGATCATTCCGCAAATTCCGATGGGGCGCCTGGGCAAGCCGGAAGAGATCGCCGGACTGGTCGCTTACCTGTCCTCGGAGGAAGCGGCTTTCGTGACCGGCGCCAATATCGCCATCAACGGCGGCCAGCACATGTATTGAGGGTTACGCCGCTGCCTGCTGGTCGACCAGGGCTTCCAGCCTCTCGACCAGCACCGGCATGGCGGCAAAGCCTGAAATCACGAGATCGAGTTCGCGCCCGCGTTCCAGCACCAGGGTTGGGAAGCCTTCCACGCCCCAGTTTCTGGTCAGGGTGAAATCAGCCTGGGTTGCTTCGATCATCTCCTTACTGGCCCAGGCGCGCTGAAATTGCGCAGCGTCGACCGCATGGCCTGCTGATGTCATGGCTTGCGCGCTGATCTCGGCCACGATTTCGGCCTGTGTCACATCGCGTCCTTCCGCATAGAAGGCTTGCTGGATCGCATGCAAGACCGGCAGGCTGGTCTGTGGTGCGAGCTGACGCGCCGTTACCACCGCCCTGCAGGCGGGTTCGGTATCATAGATAAATCCCTCGGCATCGAGTGCAGTGCTGCAAAAAGGCAGGCCGGTCGCTGTCTGTACTTGCTGCCAGTGGGACAGCAGCTGCCGCCGCCCCTGGTCATCGAGCGCTTGCCGGTGGGTGCGCAAGCCTCCGACCACGATCTCTACCGGGACTTCCGGCAATCCCTGTTGCAAGGCGTCGAGTTCCGGGGCAAAGCCATAGCACCATGAACACATCGGGTCTGCAATCAATATCAGGGTGGCCATGGGTGCCTCTTCTCTTTCTGTCGGTCGGGTTAATGTCTGTACTGCATTCTGCCAGCCTTGAGCCAGACCAGTGCCGTGAACAGCGGCGGATTCGCCGCCTTGTTCCCCCTTATTGTTTGATCCAACTGGTCAGGCGTGGTTGCGAGGAGACACGAAATTCGATATTGGTGATGCCGATCGAGCCGGCCGGCCCAGTGACGAAATTGTGCCCGGGCTTGACCGGAAATATGAAATTATCGCGGATGAAAATGTCGGTGTGGCAGTTGGCACTGGCATTGTAAAGTTGGTTCTTGACCTCTTGCCAGACGCCATCCGTGATCCAGCCATACAGGTAAAGCTGGTTGGGATACAGCTTGCTGTCCGAATCCAGATAGCCTTTCTGGTTTTCCTGCAGCGCCGGATGGGGCGGCGGGGAGAGGGCGACCGACAGATCGATCCAGCCATCGCTGAGGGGATAGGCTTGCTCGCGTTGGTAGGCGCCATCTTTCAAGAGTAATTGCCATTTGCAATTCAACTCGATACGTTTTTCCAGGCCACATTTTTCTGTCCACAAGGACTGGCCATCACTGACGGTCAGCTGGGTGCGGATCACCTGGCCGATCAGGGCCGGCTCGCACTTGCGGATGGCGTCGATATTTTCGTGCATGTTCCAGAAAAACCATTTGGTGCGTTCACTATCGCTCATGTCATCGAGGTCGTCCATTTTCTTGACACCATACGGCTCGATCGTACGAATCACGTCCTTGCGCAGCTTTTCATTGATTTCATCCAGTTCGCGTTGCACTTTGAGGGGGGACACATGTTCCATCGGCAGCTCCAAAATGAATTGAGTGTTTTCCTGCATCGGCCTTGAAAATAAAAGGCATGCGCCTTTTATCGGCGGCAAATGTGAGCGTTAGAACGCGTTTGCTTCCAGCAGTTTCGTGCAGGCGCAAAGGCGCCTGCTTATTGGCTGTGGTCTGCAGGGAAAACAGTACAGGGAAACCGCCGCAATGGTTTGCGGAAAACGGCAGAATGCAGAAGATTGGGGGTCAGGATGCTTTCAGGCTGGCTGGCATCGCCTGCATCCAGACTTTCTGGTTGCTCAGCAAATCCAGCAGCTTGGCCAGCGGCACCGGGCGGCTGAAATAAAACCCCTGGTATTCATCGCAGCCGAACTGGCGCAAGGCTTCGGCCTGTTCGCGCTTTTCTACCCCTTCAGCCACCACGCGCATGCCCATCGAGTGGGCCATGGCGATGATGGCCTGGGTGATGGCAGTATCGTTGGGACCGTTCGGGATGTCCTGGATGAAGGAGCGGTCGATTTTCAGGCTGTAGACAGGGAAACGCTTGAGATAAGCCAGCGATGAATAGCCCGTGCCGAAATCGTCGATATCCAGGCGGATGCCCATCGCCCGCAGCCGGGTCATGATTTCTACTGCCTGTTCGGGGTTGTCCATCACCATGCTTTCCGTGATTTCCAGTTGCAGCAAGTCCGGATCCAGCGCGGTCTGCTCCAGCAGTTGCTGGATGGAGTCGGGGAAATTGCTGTCATCGAGCTGCCGCGCAGACAGGTTGACTGCAACCCGTACCGGGTAGCCGCTGGCCTTGTTGATCGCGTGCGTCTCCTCGCAGGCAATCCGCAGTATGTGTTTCGACAGCGGGATGATCAGGCGTGTTTCTTCGGCCATCGGAATGAAATGCTGCGGCGGCAGCAGCCCGAGGTCTGGATGGTGCCAGCGCACCAGCGCCTCGACGCCATTGATGCGGCCGGTGTAGACATCGACCTTGGGCTGGTAATACAGCTCCAGTTCCTGGTTGTCGATGGCCCGGCGCAGCTGCGATTCGAGCGCCAGCCTTTCGATCGAATGGGTGTTTTTGCTGGCCGAATAAAAGCGGTAGGCATTCTTGCCGTCGCTCTTGGCGCGGTACATCGCGATATCCGAATTTTTTAGCAGCGCCATCGCGTCGCCGCCGTCGTCGGGGTAGAGCGCGATGCCGATGCTGGCCGACAGATGACACTCCTGGCCATCGACGTAAAACGGCCGCGATGCTTCTTCCAGAATTTTTCCGGCAACGTTAGCGGCGATCTGCCCATCCACCAGTTCTTCGATCAGGACATAGAATTCATCGCCGCCCATGCGCGCAACGGTATCGTTTTCGCGCAGGCAGCCGCGCATGCGCTCGGCAAATTCCTGCAAGGCCTGGTCGCCGGCGCTATGGCCGAAAGTGTCGTTGATGTTCTTGAAGCGATCAAGATCGACGAACATCACCGCCAGTTTCTGCTGGCGACGGTGCGACGTCTTCATGGCATGGTTGAGGATTTGATTGAACAGCGCGCGGTTCGGCAACGCCGTCATCTCGTCGTAATGGGCGAGGTAGCGAATGCGGTCTTCGGTTTCCTTGTTTTCAATCGCGATGCCGGCCAGGTTGGCGGCGATTTCGATCACCTGCAATTCCTGGGCGCTCGGTGCGTGCGACTCGCGGTAATACAGCGACAGCGCACCCAGTACCTTGTTGTTCTTGCCGAAGATCGGCCACGCCGAGCAGGCCAGCAGGCCGTGTGCCAATGCCTCTTCGCGCCACATGATCCACAGGGGATCACTGGCGATGTCGGCCACCAGCACCGCTTCGCGCCTGAACACGGCCGTGCCCGCGGAAGCATGGCAGGGGCCGACTGCCAGATTCGTCATCGCATCCACAAAATCGCGGGGCAGAGCGGGGCCGACTACCGCGTGCAGGTGGCTGCGTCCTGTATTCAAGAGCTGAATGGCGGAGGTGCCGCGCTCGGACTGGCCTTCGATCAGGCGCGTCAGCGTGGCCAGGATGTCCGGCAAAGCCTCGTCGCCGGCGATCATGCTGAGGATTTCATTCTGGGCGCGCTGCAAGCTTTCAGCCAGCTTGCGCGCGCTGATGTCGCGCATGACGACCTGTACCGCCGGTGCGCCGAGATAAATGAACTTGGAGCCGGAAGCCTCGGCATCGAAGGGCGTGCCGTCGATCTTTAGCCAGACTTCCTCGACCTGGCCGGTGTGCAATTCCCCCATCGGCATGGCGAGCACACGCTTCTTGCTGATTTCCTTGTAATCGGGGTGCATGAAGGGGCGCACCCGTTGCCCCAGCAGGTCGCTGGCCTGGCGGGCACCGAACAATTGCACGCAAGCCTGGTTGAGCAGCACGAACTTGCCGTGCTGGTGCACGAAAATCGCCTCTGGCGACAAGTCGATCAATTGCCGGTAGCGTGCTTCGCTGTCGGCAAGGATGGCCTGGCTTTGCTTCCACTCCGAAATGTCGCGCATGTACGCTGTGAATACCAGGCGGTCGTCCAGGGCGAAGGGAGCCACGGTAACTTCCACCGGGAAGGGCATGCCTTCGGCATGTCTCGCCCAGAGTTCGATGCGGCGTTTATGCAGGGGACTGTCGCTGTGCTGCAGTAAATCTGCCATGCCTTGCTGAAACTGTGCACCCGAGGCGGGCGTCAGTAGCCGCGCAACCAGCGGCTGTCCGATGATATTTTCGCGCGCATGGCCAAAAGTGTGCTCCGCTGCCGGGTTGAAATCGATGATGAGGCCTTGTTCATCGAAGGAAATAATACAGTCCAGCGCCGCCTGCAGAATCGCATTCTTGAATTTCTCGCTATTGGCGAGTGCTGCTTCGACCTTGGTGCGCCTGGCCTGTTGTTCGAAATTATCCAGCGCGAAAGAAATTTCATTGGTCATTTCTTCCAGTAATTCGATCAATTCCTGGTCAAAATAATCCTGTTCTTCCGCATACAGCAGCAAGGCGCCGATCACCTTGCCATCCTGGCGGAAGGGGAAGCTGCCGACCGAGTGGAAGCCGACGCTGTTGGCCATGGCGATCCATTCGTCGTGGAAGTCCATCGCCAGGAAATCGTTGCAGATACTCGGGCGCTCATCGCGTATCGAGATGCCTGCGGGTCCCTGGCCTTCCACCTTGGTTGCATCGATGGAAATCCTGGCGAGGGGGGCTTGCTGCGGCTGGGTGCCGTGTCCTGCGACCGGCACCAGTTCCAGCGACGACGGATCGACCAGGCGCACCATCGCCATCTGGAAGCCGCCATGTTCTACCGCAATGCGGCAGATCTGGTTGAACAGGACCTGGCGATCCTCGGCATGCAGAATGGCCTGGTTGGTCTGTCGCAGCGCCGCATACAGGTCGCGTAATCGGCCGATACGTTCCTCATGCGCCATACGCAATGGCTCACTGATAGTCTGGGCAGCTGGATTCATAGTGCAGCGGCAAGGGGCGCTTCACGAACGCTTTATTTGTTATTTATAAATAGCGCACTTGCCCTGATGATGGCGTGCGCTCACTTTTTTAGGTGCGTCAATTGTCTCTGCGAAAGATTATAACCAAACGGCTTGTGAAATAAAGCGGGATATGCTGCCGTTTGGCAGATTGGAGACAGGGCCGGGGCCGGAAGGGCTGGCCCGGCACGCGAATTCTTACAGTTGGCGCGCCTTGAAGGTATCGCAATCGGCTACCTTGCCGCTTTCCAGGCCTTGCGAAAACCAGCGCGTACGTTGGGCGGAGCTACCGTGGGTGAACGAGTCCGGCACCACCTGACCCTGTGACTGGCGTTGCAAGGCATCGTCGCCAATGGCGGTCGCTGCGCGCAAGGCGCCTTCCACGTCGCCTTGTTCGATGATGCCACGCGCCTGGTTGGCATGATGGGCCCAGACGCCAGCATAACAATCTGCCTGGAGTTCCGTCCGTACCGACAGCTTGTTGGCCTGCGTTTGCGACATGCGGCTTTGGGCGCGCCGAACCTGTTCGTCAATGCCGGTCAGGTGCTGGACATGGTGGCCGATTTCATGCGCGATGACATAGGCCTGGGCGAATTCGCTGTTGACCTGGAAGCGCTCGCGCATCAGCTGGAAAAAGCTGAGGTCGATATACAGTTTCTGGTCGGCAGGGCAGTAAAAAGGACCCGTAGCGGACTGGCCGGTACCACAGGCGGTGGGCGTGGCGCCTGCAAACAGGACCAGGGTCGGCGTTGCGTAGGTTGCACCACCGGCACGGAACAAGGCGCTCCAGGTATCTTCCGTATCGGCCAGCACAGTGAGCACGAAGCGGGTTTCAGTATCGTTGGCCGGCGCACCAGAAGGCGTTTGCGCTTGCTGCACCGAAGCGACATTGCCACCGCTCATCATGTCGATGACGGTGAGGGGGTTAATGCCGAATAAATAGGAGGCTATCAGCGCAATGGCGATCGTGCCCAGGCCGATCGAGCGGCCGCCCAGGCCGCCGCCACTGCCGCGGCGGTCTTCCACATTGTCGCTTTCGCGGTTGCCTTCCCATTTCATGGCTGTCTCCTGTGGTAGTTGCTCAGGCTGGCGCAACGTGGATGCGTACATCGCCAAGGCTGACCACCTGGCCAGTGCGGATCTTGCAGGTTTTGCGCAATTCCGCCCGGCCGTCGACCTTGACCGCGCCCGAGGCCACCAGCATCTTGCCGGCGCCACCGCTGTCGCACAAGCCTGCGAGCTTCAATAACTGGTTCAATTCAATGTGGTCGCCTTCAAGGGCAAAGCGGATTTCCTGCATGTTGATTCTCCTGTGTTTCTAACCTTCGTGATTCATGCTGCGCTGCCGGCTTGCAGGTTTTGCCGGGCGTCAGGCTTGGACGACCTGGTTGCGTCCGGCGTGCTTGGCGCGGTACAGCGCGGCGTCCGCGCTGGCAATCAAGGCGCTGGCGTCCTGCCCGTGTGCCAGACTGGCGACGCCAAATGAGGCGGTAATGTGCGGCAGCGGCTTGCGCATGTCGCTGAAAAAAACCGTACTGCGCAGGTTTTCGCACAGCCGCTGGGCCACGCCGACAGCGCCCTTGCCATGTGTGTTAGGCAGGATCACCAGCAGTTCTTCGCCGCCGTAGCGCACCGGGAAGTCGCGCGGCCGCAGTGTTTCGGTCAAGACCCCGGCCGCAAGTCGCAGGACTTCGTCGCCGGCCTGATGGCCGTGTTCGTCATTGAATTTCTTGAAGTGGTCGATGTCGAGCATGATCAGCGACAGCGGATTTTCGGCGTCATGCGCCTGCTCGGTCAAGAGCGGCAGGTTTTGATCCAGCCAGGCGCGGTTTTGCAAACCGGTCAAACCATCTGCCAGCGACAGCTGGCGATAGAATTCGCCAACCCGGCTGCGGCGGCGCAGTTGCGCATTGGCTGCGCGGATGCGGAATGACAGCAAGTGCAGCAGATTACGCGCAACCCCATTGGATTGATCGATCAATTGCCATAGCCGTCCGGCCTCGATCACCAGCAGGTCGGAGTCTTGCGTGGCATGGATGGTCGCCGCCTGCGCCTGCTGGTCGAGGACCGTCAATTCGCCCGCGCACTCCCCCGGCAGCAGACGTACCCCCGCAACCTCTGCCGACCCACCTTCCAGATCAGGCTGGCTGGCGCGTAGCGCGCCGCGTAACAGGATATACAGTCGCGCACCGGCAGTGTTGTTGTCCAGGATAGTCTCGCCGGCGCTGACCCGCACCACCGGGCAGCCGGCCAGGAGGCCCGGCAGGGCCGGATCGGCGACGCCCTGGAACAACTGCAGTGCGTCGATGGGGTGGCCGTATTCGGCGAATGTGCTCAACAATTCCAATCCAGTCCCTCGCAAGTGCACCCGCTTGCCGCACGTGTAAAGAGACATTATGCCAACATTGCCGGTCCCTGCATACCGTCTGGACCTGCAAAAATGCGGCAGGCGATGCGTTTAAAACAAGTTATCATTTGCGTGCAATATCGGCCACCGCCCGTTGCTGGCGGATGCCTTCGTTCACTTCGATGCATTATAAAAGGAGCAGCCATGCGCAAGACCGCCATTTTGATTGTGATCTGTTGCGCCGCGAGCGCGCCTGCGGCCTGGGCCGTCGGGCAAATGAAGCCGGGCCTGTGGGAAATGGCAATGAAATCGGATGCCTTCAAGGCCATGCCGAAGATGTCGCCGCAGCAGCTGGAACAGATGCGCAAGATGGGCGTCAATGTCCCGCAAATGCAGGATGGCGCGATGATTTCGCAAGTATGCATCACGAAGGAAATGGCCGAGCGCGAGCAGCCGCCGATGGCGCGCAATGAGAGCGGTTGCCAGGCGAAGAATTTTCAGCGCAGCAGCAATGCCTATAGCGGCGATATCGTGTGCGATGGTCCCGCCATGAAAGGCACGGGCAAGGTCAAGGGCGTTTTTGCCGGCGATACCAGCTTTACCTCAACCTACGATTTCAAGGGCACGGCGCACGGCCAGCCGGCCAGCAGCCATCATGAAACCAGCGGCAAGTGGATTGCCGCCGATTGTGGCAGTGTCAAGCCGGTCACGGAAATGCATCCGGCAAAATCAAAGTAGGCGTCAAAACAGGCGGGCCGGTGCGCTCCTGTTTCAGGGCGACTCGATGCGCTGTTGATCGCCCACGGTCCAGTCGTGCATGACGGAGTAACCGACCGCCAGCATGGTAGGACCGATGAATACGCCCAGAAAGCCAAAGGCGATCGCGCCGCCCAGCACGCCCAGCAGTACCACGATGAAGGGCAGGTTGCCGCCCTTGCTGATCATCAGCGGCTTGATCACGTTATCCACGCTGCCCACGATCAGCGCGTTCCACAGCACCAGGAAAATCGCCCAGCCGAGCGCGCCCTGGCTATACAGCCAGATCGCCGCCGGGATCCAGATCAACGCCGGCGCCATTGGTATCACCGACAGAAAGAGCGTTGCCAGGAGCCAGATGGAGGCGCCGGGTACGCCGGCCATCCAGTAACCCAGGCCAGCCAGCACGGCCTGGACCAGGGCGGTGCCGAGGATGCCATAGACGACGCCCTTGACCGTGCCGCCTGCCAGTTGCAGCAGGTACGGCCCGCGTTCGCCGGCGATGCGGCGCACTCCGCCCAGCAGCCATGCCAGTGCGACATGGCCGCCGATATAAAAGAAAAACGAAAAGATAATACTCAACGCCAGCTGCAGCAGGCCGGCCCCGGTCGCAGCGCCCAGCGTCAGCAGCCACTGGCCGAGCGGCGCAGCCAGCCTGGTGCGCATGAATTCGGTGAATTGCGCGCCGCCATGCATCAAATCGTCCCAGAACGCCATGATGCGTTCGCCGACCAGCGGCAGGCTGGTGATCCATTCCGGCAGCGGCGGCAAGCCGCGTTCAATCAGTTTATTGGCAATCTCCCTGATTTCATCAGTTTGCCCGGCCAATCCGAACAGGGCGAAGGCCAGCGGGCCGACCCCGCACAGCATTGCCAGCAAGACCATGATCAGCGCCGGCGCGATACGTTGGCCGCGCAAGAGACGCACCAGCCAGGTGTAAATCGGCCAGGTGCAGAAGCTGATGATGGCCGCCCACAGCAGCGGGGCGAAAAACGGCGCCAGGATATACAGGCAACCGCCGATCAGGGAAGCCATGGCGGTGACGGCAACGACGCGCTCGATCAATCTCTCATTCTTTTGCATGAATTCGTGGGTAATGGCAAAACGCTTACTTTGCGGGAACACTGTGGCGCTGGCAAGCCCAACGCTATTACTTTGTTGCGCAATGCCATAAATGCATTGGTCACGGACAGGATTCCATGAGGTTTTTGCTGCTGATCAATGTGGTGCAATTTGCACTTGTATATGTTTGAGTAGCTTAATTGAAAATTATTTACGGAACTTTTTCATCCGCAATGAAGTCTGGTTTTATCAGCAATGGCAATAAAACGATTGCAGTCAATGACAGATGCATTTTTTCTAGAGGAAATTATGTCCGAACACGCTCTCTCATCCCAGGAAAGCTACAACCCGAACCATTTGCTCGACTTCCTGCTCGAAAAAATGGCCCTGAAAAATGATGCAGCCTTGTCGCGCAAGCTGGAAGTGGCACCGCCTGTCATTAGCAAGATCCGTCACCGCCGCTTGCCGATTGGCGCATCGCTTTTGATTCGGATGCATGAAGTCACCGGCATGAGTATTCGCGACTTGCGCGATTTGATGGGCGACCGTCGCACGAAATATCGCTTGAGTGATGCACAAGGAAAACCCAAGACGAGTGACAGTGTCGGTGGTATCCAGCAACAGGCCGGCGCAATGCATTAAGAGGGCGGGTGCCGCCCGCACCCGTGGCAAGAATAACGCAATGTTGTTCATCGGCATATTCCTGCAGCGGATTCCCTGAGTAATGACGATGTGCAACATTGCACTTTATTGTTTATGCCCTAGTTAATCTCGAAAAAATTAACTGGCAAGAAGGACTGCTTCAGCACAACCAATGCCGCCGCATGACGAAAGTCGGCGTTGCAGGGGGCATTGATCGTTGACCGAATGTCGTGGAAGTTGACCTCGATGTGATTCGGATTCGTGTGTTCCAGAATTGACTGGATTTCCACGTCATGACAATCATTGCCGCGGCTGCCAAGAAAGACGCCAATCACCATGTCTTGTGAGAAGTTGATTGCCGGCATAGGTGGCGGTGGCGATATGCCTGCTGCATGTTCACGCCATAGCGCATCCCATGCCACCAGATCACGGATTACTACCCGGCGTGGCTCGCCGATGGCAGAGTCGAAGGCGGGCACAATTTTTTGAAAGGGCACGACTTGCACGTGGTCTTGCGGAAAATCGCCGAAAAACAGGATCGCGACCGATGCGCCGCCGCAGCCTGCAAGCAGCAGGCATGCGAGTCCTGTGAACCATGCAATAAACGGTTTCCGGAACATGATCGCTTCATTAAAACCTGCGGCGTCAACAGTGGCCGGTGTGCCGCGTCACTTGATGTGCAAGCGCCATCGACAAACTGCCGGCCTGTAAAAATTGTAATCTCTTTTGACGGTGTTGGCTGAGGTCCTTGCCTGAATAACGGCGCCGCCGATTGCCAGCATCGTCTCAGCGTGCCGGTTGGCGACAGGCGGCGTGTGCCCAAACGGTATCCATCGCCGAAATATGGGTGGAAAACCAGGGGGACAGCAGGGGCAGGATTTTGCGCCCAAGCTGGCAATCGCCGTCCAGCACGCGGGATTGGGCATGGTGCAACAAGCGCAATAGCTCAGCGTGTTCGGCCCGGTGTTGCTGCACCATGTGAGCGTCGAGTTCCCCCATCCATTGTTCTTCGGTGGCGAAGTCATACTCCAGCTCGGCGACAAATTGCGGGTAGCGTATGCGAAATTGCGCATCCGAAGCGCTGGCCATTGCATCCAGTTCCGAAAATAATTGCGGGTAAAGCTGTTTGATTCCTGCTTCATCCAGGGTGACTGCGGATGAATTGTCGTGACCTTGCATGCGTGCCGTCCTTTCTTATGAAAAAGCATAAAAAGCTGAATTGCCAAACAGTAAGTACAGTAGATGCACAGAAAATAGAAGCATTGATGACGATCAAAACTAATGCAGCCATGCAAGTCATGATATGAGCTTCCTGCTCACGCGTGGAAACGACACCGTGCAGCATTTTTCGTTATCGAAAAATTTTGAGAAGAAACCATGACCCGCCCAGATTCATTATTCGAAGCCGCAAGCTATGACTTGAACAAATTCATAGAACGGCGCGTTGCCGAGCGTCGCACCATACAGCGCGAGGCCAATGACCGTCGCCAACAGCCAGTTGCGCAAAAAACCGAGCCAGAAATTTCATCCTCGGAAAATACGTCGCTGGAGCAATCCATATCGTCACATTGAGCGAACAGAAAAAACTGGTTGGCATTGCCGCCGATGGCGTGTGCATCGAGGGCATGCTGGAGTTGCCGGCACACGCCACGGGCATGGTGTTGTTTGCACATGGCAGCGGCAGTAGCCGCTTGAGCCCGCGCAATAATTATGTCGCGACGGTGCTGCGCAATGCCGGTCTGGGTACCTTACTGGTAGATCTGCTGACGGCAGACGAAGACCAGACTTATCAAACCCGCTTCGACATTGCCCTGCTGACCCAGCGCCTTCAAGTTGCGTTAACGTGGCTGCAGCGGCAAGGCGGCGAACTTACCGCTTTGCCGCTCGGCCTGTTCGGTGCCAGCACCGGCGCGGCTGCTGCCTTGTGCGCCGCCGCCGGTGCGCCCCAGCTGGTGCGTGCGGTCGTCAGTCGTGGTGGACGACCGGATCTGGCAGGCACTGAGGCGCTTGAGCGGGTGCGCGCACCAACTCTTTTGCTGGTGGGCGGCCTGGACGATGTCGTGATCGAATTGAACCAGGCTGCATACGATCGCATGCAATGTGAAAAACAATTGCGCATCGTGCCCGGCGCCACCCATTTGTTTGAAGAGCCAGGCAAGCTGGAGAGCGTGGCGCGGCTGGCTGCCGACTGGTTTCTCCTGCATCTGGCAGGTTCGGCAACGCCTGACCCTTGAGGCAACGGTAAAACGCCAGTCCAGGTTGGCAAGCCTGTAATTTCACTGATTTGTCGGCATAGTCATGCGAGCAAAATTTTGACCAAGTTCAAACGGCTTCCCTGCAGGCGGCCGAGAATGTTCTCCAGCACTTGTCAGCCTGTCTGAACTGCACAGGGTAAACCAGAACATTCAATGCCAACTGGAGTCGACGACGATGGATCATCTGCAACCGATGCTGTCCGGCACCAACATAGGTAAATTCATGTCCTCGGAAATGGCCGATACGGACAAAAGCCAGGCATGGTCCCTTGGTGACCTGGCATACGATTTAGGCGATACCTTTGAGAGCGGGGTGAGCAAGGCCGCCAAGACCGGCATCCGTCCCGGGACAAATGAATATGCCGCGTTTATCACCGCATTTTCGCGCCGGCTGCGTTCGCGTCAGGTTTCGCCGCAGAAGCGAAGTTTTTCGTGAACGAAGCCGGCGCTTTCCGTTTCTTGATCACTATCACTTTATACAAGCGGCAATTCTGGCGCATGGTCGTGGCTGAGAATGGCTTGTGCCTGTTACTGCATTAGCTTGGCTTGCCAGATGACGATGATGCCAGGATTTGTTGTGGCTCCGCAAACGCGGGCAAATCAATCAGGGAATTCAGCGGCGCCATGCTGGTCATCTTTATAGGCATGATTTTTTATAACCTGATGGGAGACGACATGAGCGACATGGAATGGCAAGATGGTTACCAGCCAAATCGTTTGCTGGACACACTGATCAAGGAAATGCATCTCAAGAACGATGCCGCATTGTGTCGCACCTTGCAAATTGGGCCACCCCTGATCAGCAAAATCCGTCACGGCAGGTTGCCGGTCAGTGCATCGATTCTCATCCGTATGCATGAAACGACGGGCCGTAGCATACGCGAGTTGCGCCTGGTGCTGGGTGACCGCCGGGCCAAGTATCGATTCGGCGATATCATGGGAAAACCCAAATCCAGTCCATCCCAGACCAACAGCGCTCTCCATGGTACAGCAGTGGCCATGCCATCCTGATGCTGTCTCGCTGGTGCGCACCGGCCCGTCTTACGTCCCGGGCCTGTGCGCACAGCGAGCATTCTGAGCAGTATGGCAGCATGGGTCAGTAGCGATACACGGTATTGTTTTCGATCCGAACCCGGGTGCCGACCTGCAGGTCGTTGATATTGTCCTGCACCACGGTTTGATAAGCGCCATTGTCCAGTCGCACACCGATCTGGTATTGGTTGCGCGCCGCACCGGCATTGCGCTTTTCTATTTCATTGCCGGCGAGTGCGCCGCCTACGGCGCCGACCACTGTCGCCGCAGTTCTGCCGCCCCCCCTGCCCACCTGATTGCCTAACACGCCCCCGACGACGCCACCAAGAATGGCACCGGCGCCGCTGCCCTGGTTGCTGCCGGCCGTTGGCGCCATTTGTATCGCATCCACTACGCCGTAGGCAACCTGATAGGGTTGGGGATTCGCCGGATAGGTCTGGCGGGCGGGCGGATAGGTCTGCGCTCCGTATGGGCCGGAAGAATAGCCGGGATTGGCGCAAGCGCCAAGCAGTGCGCTTGCAGCGATGGCGGCAAGGATGGGGGTAGCGGATTTTTTCATGATAGCCATCTGTTTTGTTGAGATAACGGCTTCATTAAACACCCGATCTCTTCAGGGAGCCAGAAGCAATTGGTAAAAGGTGCAACAAAATGTATCGAGCTTGGGCGGGAATAGGGTTGGCGAGAAATTAATTTAAGTTGGCAAAAAACAAGTGGCCTCTTTGCGACAAATGTTGAATTAGTGCAATAAAATCAAACTCTTAGATCAATATTTTTTCTGTGGAAATTTCGTCCGTGCTATATTTCTGCGGGAAAATGTTAAAAATTGTTTCATGGAAATGGCTCAGGTTGAGGAAAGAATGGCAATGGCAAAATTATCCAGGGCAATATTGTTGAGCGCATGCATGTTCGCTACCGCATTCCTGACTGGTTGCGGAGGAGGCGGGTCTGTTGCCACGATTATCAGTGGCGCGTTTGGCGCCACTTCGTCGACATCATCGACATCATCGACATCATCGACATCATCGACATCATCGACATCATCGACGACAACGACCACGACCAGCACAACCACCACTAGTCTGCCGATTGGCGCCACGGTCACCACCGTGCAGGTTGACAGCACAGGGGCTGGCAGCCAGGTCAATGTGCCATTGACGTTTGGTCAAGTGTTTGTCCAGGGCGAAGTCGGGCAAACACAATCCATCACTGCGACTTTGGCGGATGGCACACCGCTGGCCTTGCAGGTCGACGCCAAGGCACGCCATGCGGATGGCTCGCTGCGTCATGCCGTGCTTTCCACAGTGCTGCCGCAACTGGCTGCCGGGCAGACCCAGACGATCAAGCTGGTCAAGACTGCCGCCTATACCGGGGCGCCTTCAGCAACTGCCTTGACGGATTTGCTCAATGGCGGGTTTGATACGGTTGTCAACGTGACGATTGGCGGCACCGTGTACAGCGCCTCGGCAGCTACTCTGCTTGGTGCCGGCACGCCACCGACCTGGCTGGCGGGGCCGCATGTAAATGAATGGCTTGTTTCTGCGCCATTGAAGACTGCCGGTGGCGTGGCGCATCCGCATCTGTCGGCGCGTTTTGCGATTCGCACTTACACCGGGCAGAACAAGGCGAAGGTCGATGTCATTGTCGAGAATGGCTGGGCTTATGAGCCGAATCCGCAGGATTTTACATATAACGTAGAAGTCACTGTTGGCGGCCAGTCTGTGTATACCAATGACAATAATCCGCTGGCACATTACCATCACGCCCGCTGGCGCAAGTCGTTCTGGTGGGGAGTGGCACCACAGGCGCATATCAAGCACAGTACGCCTTACCTGATCGCTTCCAGAGCAGTGCCAAATTACGACCAGGCCATCGCCATAACGGAAACAGCATTAGCCTATTGGAAGACAACTTTTGATGCATCATCAACGGGGCCGATGGGACGTGGTATCGCCACGGCAGATATGCGTACTACCGGCGGACGCCCTGATATTGGCCTCAATCCTGGCTGGGGTGCGATGGCGATACTGAGCATGGATAAACGCGTCAAAGCGGTCACTTTGGGGATGGGCGATTTGTCCGGAAGCTGGCCAACGCACTATCGCGATAAAGTAAGTGGCCGCCCGATAAGTCTGGCGGATTACCCGTATATGACACTGTATCCGGCGATGGCTGATTCGTATAATCCGATCGCAAACAGGCAGGAAGCGCTGCCGAGTTGCTCAACGGTCTGCAATAATCCGAACGTGCCAGATACTGCGCATGAACCAGCATTTAATTATTTGCCATACTTGCTCACGGGCGAGCATTATTATCTGGAGGAGTTGCAGTTCTATACCATGTGGGGAGTGGGCGGTGGCGTTCCGCTTTATCGTGAGTATGGTAAAGGTCTGGTTTATTCAAATCAGATTAGAGGCCAGGCTTGGATATTGCGAAATCTTTACAACGCGGCTTACATATTGCCGGATACAGACCCCATGAAGGCGCAAGTCGCCAGTATACTCGCCAACAATCGGACTTGGTTCGATACCAATTACACGAATAATGTCAGTGCGAATGCATTTGGCGCATTAATTCATAGCTATGCTTTTTCGTATCCCAACGCTTATACTGGTAAGTCAGAAACAGGCATCGCGCCTTGGCAAGATGATTTCTTCACTTCTGTCATCGGCCATGCCGCAGAACGCGGATTCTCGGAAATCTCTGCATTATTGACATGGAAATCCAAATTCGCTGTGGGCCGCATGACTTCGTCTCCTGGTTATTGTTGGGTGCTAGGCTCCATCTACTCACTTAATTTACGCCCGGATAATACTAGCCCGCTATACACTAATTTCGACCAGGCATATCAGGCAAGCACCAGTCCTGCGTTGCAAGCGGCGGCGTGCGCAAGCCCTGCCATGGCTAATGTGCTTGCTACGGAAACGTCGACGGCAATGGTGGCTGGCGCTATGTTTGGCCAACCTTCTTCTGCCACCGGCCAACCCGCGATCATGCAGTCAGCATTGGCCTATGTTAAAAATTCTGGCATTGCGAATGCTTACACCGCCTGGGATATTTTCAATCAACGACAAATGAAGGCCGACTATTCGGTTGAGCCACAGTTTGCAATCGTGCCTCGATAAGCGAACTCGCACGCAGGATGGGGGATTATCCAATCAGTGGTGATTTAAAACTGCCGGATTGGGCATGGCCTGTACAGGTAAAGTTTGCCGCTTGAGTAATCTTCCCAAAGGCAGTTCAACCAAAAATCCGATCAGGACAGAGCAAATTGCCGCCGCCACGACAGATAACGAAAAAACCACTACTTCCGGTAAACGGTGATAAAGTCCCGCCTTTAACAACACGCTATATGCAAGGTTGAGGAAGATAATATGCGACAGGTAAATCGAATAAGAAACAGAACCTAGCTGATACATGAAGCGCGGCGTATGAATAAGTTTTTTCTTTTCCAGTTCAACCAGGCTGAAGAGAATTAATGACGCACTAAAGCCAAGCAGCAATTGCCCGACTGGCCCGTGCGGTGCATCCGCCATAGCTCTTTCATAGTAAGTTGACGTCCCGAAGCAGCATACTCCAAATAAGAATAAAGATTTTCCTGCCCAAGCAAAATCTCTGTTTCTGGTAATCGCGGCCGTCATTACCCCAAACAAAAACTGCAAGCTATATGCACTCAGCAGGCCTCCAAACGACGAATTTTCCGGCACAAGCAGCAAGCGCCATAAAATGGCGATGAACCAGATTAGAAATGATGCGATTCCAAGGCGGCGATTTGCGACTAGTAATGCGAATGCGCCATAAAACATCAGTTCGTACTGCAGAGACCAAGCAACTTCCACAAATTTTGGCGCAGATACTGGTAGTAAAAAAATCGTCCCAGCAATGTCGCTGTTGAAAAAACCAAGGGACGTGTCTTTGTTGAGGAACATTCTACCGGTAACCAGAATCGCTATTGCCAATACCAGGCAAAACCAGTAAATGGGGTAGATGCGGACTAGCCGTTTGCGCACATATGTTCCCAGTTGTTTTGGGCGTCCGATGTCGTCAAAGTGGACAAAAGCAATGATGAAACCACTTAGGGTAAAAAAGAAATCTACGCCAACATAGCCAAATCCGAAGAGGCCACCTAAGCCAACCCTGCCAGAAAAATGGTCGACAGCCATGAGATTGGCGGCATGCAAGAGGACCACTGCAAATGCGGCGATGCCGCGTGCCGCCTCGATTGAATGCATGCGTTCCAAATTTCCCAACTGATCTCCCCCGTATCTTTACCCTGTTAAATACATCAAGCCGATGCATGTATGTATGTCAGTGTATTTCTGATTCAATGCCTTACTTAATCTGGCAGATAAAACTTCGTATCACTTCAGTACATTACCGATGCCGTTCATTAATTGGCACGAAGTTAAATGGTTTTGCTTTTACATACAGCGACTGCATTAACTCGAAGGTGCGTAGCGCAGATGTTCTATTTTCCGGATTGATTTTAGAAATTTTATCTGTATATTCATCCGTGTTTTTAAGGCATCGATTGACTGTCGAAGCCAGTTCAGAATCGAGCCTTTCATCCATTTCCACCAGATACTCGGAACAATTCAGCGCCGCAAATACGTTCGCAACTTTGGGCTCGTAATTGATTGCAACAACAGGTGCGTTTGAGCCCAGAGAAAAAATCATTGCATGAAGGCGCAACGTGATATTTAACCGCGTATTACTGGTTGCCCATTTCAATTCGGAAGGCGTGAGACGCTGCTCATAGATTTGGAGCGCTTCCGGGTATTTCATGGCAGATCTTATGGCGTGCGCGATTTCGACATCATCCATTTCAGCGTCGCACACTTGCATCGGCAGTACCACAAAACTTAGCCCATCATTCTTGGCCAATTTGTCCAGAGCAGCAGCAATGCGGGTAACATGAATACGATCTTGCCCCTCCATAATCAAGCTGAATGTCGGAAATACGCCGATTTTTTTTGGGCCTGATAATAATTCAATTATTTTTTCATCTTTTGGAACTTCTGGCTGCAAAAGGAATGCAGGGTCTGCTACAACATGAATGCGTTCCGGTGCAACGCCAATTTCCCTGAGCAATTGGGCGTCTTTTTCACTTCTGACTGTGATCAGATCGCACATCTTCACGCTACTCCCAATCACCAGTTTACCTAAGCGGGATTTGAATGGGCCGACCCCAATCGCATAAAGCATTACTTTGCGCCCGAATAATTTGCTCAGCCATATCTCGTCGAGCAGACGTATGAGGTTGCTCCATGATGTATTGTCCCGTAGCAGTCCTCCTCCACCGAGAATGAACAGTTCGCAGCTTCTGATAGTGCCCAGCAGACGCAAGAAGCTGCCATCAAGCAAGGCGCTGATAAATCCCTTGAATGAGACTTGGGGGTGATAAATACTGCTCACATCATCCGTCTGCCGTATATGTTCCGGTCGCTCGGACAAGACAACGATTTCACAATTTAACCTCGCGAGTACTTGTTCAATAAACACCTGCAAGATTGCGTCATCGCCTGCATTTCGGTGACCATACCATCCGTTAATTACAACTTTATTTCGGGTGTGTTTTTTCATTTTAAATTCCCCAAAACATTGACACGGACTTTTGTAATGAAATCCATGCATATCGCTCTGGGTATGTAAAGAAGGCTTTTAATCGGACGCGAGCCATAAAAAGCGGACTTAAGAAATATTGGAATACTTTCCAGATAACTTCCCGCGAAAAACATATTGCATCCCATTTGAAATGACTGATAGCCTCGTATGTATCGAACTTCTGATGCAGAGAGTTTCTGGGATTGTTCTTTGATATGCTTCTCTAACATGGGAACAACAATATCCCCTGTATGTCTACCGTGGCGTTTCATCAAGCTGCCAGCTCGGTCGTAGTAGTTTGTAAGAATTTCTTTCAAGACTACCACTTTGCCTCGAAGTCCAAGTTTAATCCAGAGGTCCAGATCTTCGCCCACGGCAAGCGCTTCATCAAAGCCCCCGATTTCTTTTACAAGATTTGTCAAGGTGACGACGGTTGGTGTTGGTAAAAAGTTATACATCAGCAACGTTTTCCACGCGTCATTACCTTCTACCGGTGGGCGATTAAGATGCCCCTCTTTGACGGGAATGCCAGATTCAGATATGAGTTCGCTGTTGCAGGAAACCAGCGTAATCGAAGAGTCTTTTTTCATCACTTCAATTTGCTTGCTGAGCTTTTCCGGTAGCCATGTATCGTCTGCATCTAAAAACGCGAGGAATTTTCCTCTTGCGGCTCGGATACCGGCATTACGGGCAGCTGATACACCGCTGTTTTTCTGCATTCTGATTAGATGAAGACTTTCATTTTTCCTGATATTGTTCGCGACAACATTTACCGTGTTATCGGCGCTGCCATCATCAATGACAATCAATTCTAATGACGAGATATTCTGATTGCGGACAGAATTAATCGCCCGAAGAATGGTATCTTCCGCATTGAACGCAGGAATAATCACGCTGATCAGCACTTCGTCGACTGAATTTTTGTCGGTGTGAGGCTGAGACAAGTTTGCAGTGGTTGGAGTGTTATCGATTGGTTCCATTGGATTAAACGCCTAAGCGCCACTTAATGCTGAATAAACCTCGGGTGACGTGGCTCGTTACAGAACGGTTATGCCAGACGCCACGGAAGTACTGGTGTTCGTCATTTGCCAATTCGCGCTTGCTGCTTGTGTCACCCTCCCCGTGATCGATGGTGTGAATCGAATTTAAGGGACTTGATTCGATAATCTTATGTAGGAGCAGCCGTCCTGGAGCGTATTTTCCGTAGTCAGGGTCGTAGACGGGAAACCAATATTGAAATATGCCATTTCCCATGACGCCAAAATGCGTTGCAATTAATTTGCCGCCGACAGACAGGGTCGACAGGACGCCGCGGCAGGTGCTGAATTGGCACTCACTCAGCTTATGTAATAAATTCGTCTTCCAGGAATGTTTCAAAGAGTCCGGTACGTTAGTTCGTTTGTATTGCTCACGTTTTTGACTGACCAAATTTTCTAAAACTTGTTGCCTGTTGTGTTGCTGGTCAAAAACGAACTCGACAGAGCCAAAGTCATTGAGCAGCTTTCTGGCGCATCGTTCACTGTCTTTTAGATATCGATGCCGTTCATAAAGCAGGGTATCAAGAGGTCGTTCGCCAGTATTGTTCAGCCTTGCCCTCAAGCCGGTTCTTGGCTGCTCACCTGACAGGCCATAACCAAGCTGCGATTCATCCAGATGTGAAAAATTCAAATAGTTAATTTGAGCGAGTCGCAGCAAATCGGTCGGCCGGATTCGAAACCCCGGTTCCGCTATCATGCCAAAATAGTCGGTCATTTCTCCACCCACAGGTTCAGCCACTTTCGTGTAGCTTAGAAAGCGATTGCGGAATTGATACGGGAAAAAAGCACAAATCTTGTCACGTTGATAGATCACACAAACTTTGACATCTATTCCGCTGGCAGCAACGGCTCGAGCGTAGTGTGGACTCAGAAATGGCGAGGAAAGGCTGGGCAGTGTCGTCGCCAGGTTTTCCCAAATTGCAATCTCTGCAACGCTGAGATTACTTGGTGTAATGTTGCGCGCTGTAAATTCTTGGACTCTTGTCTTGTGAATCATTTCTTATTCCAAGGTCTGTAGAGGGCGCAGGAATAGCCAAGTGGCTAACAAGGCTGGCTGAAACTGGCCGCTGCCATTCAAGATTGCACGCTCCGATATGTGTATGCGTCCAATTGGATTTTTAGCGGAAAATATTTTTTTGTGTTTCAATCGGTTCAAATGGGCATCACTACTAAATAAATACTCATAGCCGGCATTTCTGCATTTTTCGATGATGGCGTCAGAATACGCACCATGCGGGAATGACATTGTGTTGACGGAGCTTTTTTCCAGATAATCCGAAATTGTTCCTTGGGCATTTTTTAATTCTTCGTCAATGTCGTTTAGCTTTGTTAGCGGTTGATGGGTCATGCCATGGCCGCCAATTATATGACCCGCCGCAATCAATTTTTTTAACTGATCCGTATCGATCATGGTCGGGACGGAATTTGTGCTCGAATCAAAGTCCTTGGCCACTGTTTCGAGTGCATCTCTGTTGCCCCCTCCAAGTTTGTGTATGATTTCCCGGATATTTTTTTCGCTCATTATCAGCGATGCAGTCTTCGGAACTGTCAATCCGTTTTTCTCGAGCTTCATCTTTAAATATGTGAAGCCATCAGGGTTGGTTGCAAGAAAACTATAAATGCATTCTTCCCAAAAGGCAGAGGATCTGTTGACGGCGATCCCAGCGACAAATATGAGCGCCTTGGCGGAAAATTTTTCAAGTATCGGCTGGGCATATTCGGCCGTGTCTGACCAGCCGTCATCGAATGTAATTAACAAGCTACGGTCAGGCAGTTTTGTCTCGCCTCGTAGCGCTGAAAAAACCTGTTCTGGTGAAACAACACGGTAATGCAACCGAAAAAAATCCAGGCAACGTGCAAAAGAACCCGTGGTCATGGTCCATTCCGGATCCGCACCCGCGAAGCGCGGGTCAGAGGGGGGCAGCACACGGTGAAACATCGCCACCGTCAGTCCATTGCGATTGTGGAAGCGGTGATAGACGCTTAGTAGCCCGGACCAGTAAGCAAAAATTTTTATGAAATATTTCATGCTTGATCTCTTTGAGCTTTTACAGTTTTTTGGGAGATGTTTTTTTCCAAATGAAGCAAAGAAATTAAATGGTCTGCTAGCGGGTGGTTGATCAGAAGCATGCTCGTGATCCACCCGATGCCGGCTCCGCAAATTCCTATAGCAAGCGGCAACCAGGGACGTGAGGGTTCGGTGTGCCAGAGCGTCTTTATCATGAAGGGGATAACCGAACTACACAGCGTGACGAAGGCACTTTTACGGCAAGCTCTAATTAATTCGAGTGGCCCGATCTTGATCGTCTTTTGCAGAAACCAGGACACAATGCCGAGGGCGAGTATTTCAGAACAGATTAACGCCGCTGCTACCATCTGCAATCCATGGGAGGATGCAATAATTACAGCCGCAATTCGGAAGGGCTGCGCGAGTAACTGGGAAAAAGTTGAATCCCGGACTTGCCCGTTGGCGACCATCACATGTGAGGCGAACAAGGATATCGATGAAATGGCGCCTGCCAGGCAGAGTAGTTCGACAATCGGAACCGAAGCATCCCACTGCGAGCCATATAGCGTACGAATCATTGGGTAGGCAAGCAGCATTAAAACCGCAAAAAACGGCCACGCCAAAGCGGTGAGCTGTTCAACGGCAGCCAGATAGGGGGCGGAAAATGACTTCCCTTCTCGCCTGAGTTGGGCAAAGTAGGGCAAAACAAGGGGGAGCAATGCTCCGGTAATCAAACGGGTGAATAACTGCACGAGCCCCGTTGCGCGGCTGAAATATCCGACAGCCGCCATATTCATGATCTTGCCAATCACCAGATCTGGGCTGTTGGTTCCTGCCATGTTTGCGGCGTTTCCCAGGCTGGCTATGCTCCCGAATGACAGAATTGTTCTTATATTTTTAAATTGAGGAAGCCATGGCACGTTTTTTGGGCGGTTTAAATTGGCAACGATGCCAAATGAGAGAATTCCAGCGAAGTTCGCCCAGGCTAGGCTGATCGCTCCGAATCCCTTCGTTGCTAGCATCAGCGCGACTGTGACATGACAAATGGCACTTACTGTCTTGACATAGAAAATTGTTTTCAATCGCATTTCTCTGCGAAAAATGCCGAACAATAAGGAGCCAAAAGGAGATATGGCGAAGCTGGCCGACATTACCAGCAGAATTTTTTCTATCGCTGCAATTTTGTAAAATTCTGCGATAAATCCACGGCTGGCGAAAAGAATCGCAGCTACTGCCAACGCCAGAATGATCGCCACTCCCATTGCCGATTGAATTTTTTCCTTGGTTAATTCTCGTTCCTGGATAAGATACTGAACCACACCAAAATCGCGAAAAACGTGAAGCAAGGCCATCAGGAAGGCTGCTACGGAATATGTTCCGATCTCTTCAGGTGATAGTATTCTGGCGAGCGCCAAGACACCCAAAAAGTGAATTACCAATTCAACATACTGGGTTGCAAAGGATATCCCGATAGATTTCTTCGTGCTGGTCATGTTTGCCGCCGCATATCGCCTATTTAGTGTGCCAACAATCGCAACAGGCGTAGCGCATAAAAAAACGCCGTCGCGTCCCACGGTCTGCAACGTGGAATTTGATATAGATTGTCTTTTTCAGTTACTGCGCCAAAAGCTGTAGTGAAGGCAGCATCGAAGCCCGCATCTCTGGCCATCGCCACATGACGCTCGTCGAAGTCAACCCCGGTTTTGCCATTAGGGTAGGCAAATAGCCGAACGGGTTTTGCGATAATCTTTTCAAGTTGTTTTTTTCCGCCTTCAATTTCATGACGGGCACTTGAATTATCAAGACGGGTGAGAATCGGGTGCGAAATTGTATGGGCACCGATTTCTATGCCTTGATCGACTAATGCACAGAGCATCTCGCGTGAGAGCATTAATCGGTCTTCGAATACCGCACCCGAAAGATGTTCAAGTTTTGAAATTAAATCTTGTCTTTCCTCTGGAGGAAGGTACTTTGCGTCTTCCGTTAGCATGTTTATTGCGCGCTTACGATCGTTGATCGTTTGCAGTTGGTAGACATTCAGTCCCATGTCGCGCAGATCAATTTGGCTATTCGGTACTGCTCTTATGGCTTCAAGGATCCTGTCGTTCCACATATTGCCAGCGTCTATGTATCCGGTAGTGACAAAAACCGTTGCAGGCAGGTTGAATTCCTTCAATATGGGAAGTGCAAAATCATGAATGGATCGATATCCGTCATCAAAAGTAATGCATACCGCTCTCGGTGGCAAAGAATGAGTTGCAAGCGCGTGAAGTGCATCATGGACAGGCAGTACGTTGAAGCATTCGGCGAGCACCTGCATCTGCCAGCGGAATGATTCGATGTCAGGTTCGGATTCCAGCAACGGATCAAAGGATTTAAGAATGCGATGGTAGTTCACTATGCAAATGCGCCCATCGCCAATCCCGCTCCAGGAAATCATGTCACCCATTGAGCGAATCAGACTTGACGTTAAGTGGCCAGACCTTTTATGAGGAGCCATGTTGCCTTACCTTGGTCGAACGGTGAATCTTTGCCTTCGAGATATTGATAACGCAGGATTTATTCTGGTAGTGGCTTTGGCCGAGCATGGCATTTTTTCTAGCAAAAAAATTAATTTTGCAACAGGATAGCACATATAAAGATGGAACTATGGCAATAAAAAATTCGAATTTCATACGCATAGTGTGGCTAAATCAATTGCAATAATTACCCGCAAATACAGCGATTCGTCCTGCAGAGCCGAGGCGAAATTTTTAAACGGCGGACACATCGATATCCGCTAGTTTTTTTACGATTTTTTTTGCTCTAATTCCCGGCTTGTGCGAACTAGTTTTGTTGCTTTGTAAACCGTCAGCGCTGTCCAGGCAGTGAGAAGTAAAACGGCAAAGTTATCGATCATGGCAAGCCTTCTTTCGGTTTTATTAGTCTCGTGGCGGAATGAGCGTTTAAGAAGTCGATAGAAAAAAACAGCATTTTCATTAATCAACCTGACGTCGCGCACGAAAATCGGGTTTGGAATTGAAATGACCGAGTAAGCCAATTCGCAGATACCTTTGTGCCGGGACTTCGATCGCACGGTGCATCAGCATCGACAGTAGCAACACAGCGAGAAAGGATGCTAGTAACTTGATCGGATCTACGCTGCCTGAATTATTGACCCAGCCGGCTTTGAATAAGTCATATACAAAGTAATGCACCATGTAGGTTGAATATGAAATTTCGCCTAGATAAACGAGAAGTTTGTTTGACAATATTTTTGACACAGGAGATGTGTCAACGCTCAGAAACCACACCATAGCGAAGCACAGAAACGGAATGACGGCGTAATTTGGGGCGTCTATGAAAGGAAGTGCTGCACACATCAATAACACTATTGCGCCGACAGCCGCACGACTCTGTGAGAGAAATTTTCGATGGTTAACGAACAATGATCCGACTACTGATCCCAGCAGGAATTCTAAAAAAACTCGTACCAATGCCATGCTGAAGGCAGCTGTTCCTAACGAATCGTAACCTTTAAGAAAATATGCCGAATACAACGCAATAGAAATGGCAGTTGCAAGTATAAAGTGTGCCGACAAACCACTTATGAATCGATGAAACAGGATGGCAATGAAAGGAAAAAAGAGATACACAAACCATTCGGCACTGATAGACCAGGATGGCACATTCCACCAAGTTGGATCGCCTGTCCATGCGTGAATCAAGATTAAGCTTTGTAAGAAACTTTCAACTGTGTAGCCAGAAGGAATGGTTTTCGACGAGGAAAAATGCAGAAATGCCAGTGTCAGCAACAGATATGCCACCAGCATGACGAGATGTACAGGGTAAATTCTTGAAATCCGATTCCAATAGAACTTCAGCGCATTGTGGCGAATATCGGAACGAAAATTTGAATGATAGTTAATGAAAATAATAAAGCCGCTCAAGACGAAAAAAAAATCTACCGCGAGATAGCCTTGCGCGATAAAAATGACGAGATTGCGCGGTAACTGCGGCAGGGCTATCTGTAGCAGAACGACCGAGTGATAAAACACTACGACCCAGGCGGCCAATCCTCTTAAGCTGACAAGCTGGTCGAGTTTTTTAAGATTTGTTTGCATTTTCTTTCGAGGTATTGGTAGCGGCACTTTCATTTAATAGTAATTGCCCAAGAGAAATGGTGATCGCGACCATGTAGAAAATATAGGGTTGGTAAGCGATTCCGATAAACATTCCGCCGACCATAAGTGCAGTCAGAGCATCGCGTAATTTAATTGCCAGATCGTTTGCCCATGCCATCTCCGCATGTTCATCTGCATATATACGAATCTTGCGTAGTCTAAGCAAAGTTAGTATTAGAATGGTCATGTAAGCGGCAAAGCCGATGAACCCTTGTTCACCTAATACTTCGAAGTAAATGTTATGAAATGCCTTGCCATCAAGAATTCCAGGCTCATAGTATGTGATTGCGCCGCTTGAACTGACGCTTGCAATCCTGTTCAGCTTGTATGCGTCAAACCCACCACCTAACGGGTTTTCTGCAACAAATTCAAGCGTCCATTCCCATACCTTGATGCGACCTGAAGCCGACGACTCCTTATCGTATGAGTTGATGGTGGACATGCGACTGCCCCAGGCAGTGTTTGCTAAATCCTGTGTTTGGGCAATCCCGAAGGCCAAAGCCAGGAGTATGCCCCAGAGTATTTTGTGTTTCGAGCGGATCAGATAACTCAGCAGCAGAAAAGCACCGGCAATCACACCAGTGCGTGCACTAGTTCCGATGATCGCGAGAATTGTGGTGCTCGCAATTAGCAATATCAAGAGCTTAAAGAGTTTGCTCTCCCTGAAAATAACAGTGTGGTTGTACACATAGTGTAAAAGGGGCAGTTGCATCACACAAACTGCGGCGAGCGTGCTGCTCTCGGACAGACCGGCGTTGCCTCCGCCCATGATCGCCAGGACTCCGTACCCTCCGCCGCCCATTGCAGTTTTTACACCAGCTGAAAGTGAAATGGTTGCAACTGAAAAGAGAATGGTCAGGATCAAGGCTTCCAGGTGCACCCTTGAGCGAAATATCATCGGTATGAAAACCGTAAACATCACAACCTTAAAGGCCCAATCCCATTTAATCCAGGATTGGATTCTCGGGTCTGCGTTGAAGGCAGTGAATGTCATCCAGCCACCCAAAAAGCACAGCAGGAGCATCACATGGGTGAATTTAAATGAGCCTTTCTCACCTCTGAATAAATATGCGACTAGTGCGGTCACCGCCGCAATTAGTGCTAATGGCTGGCCATTGATAATTGAATAGGCGAGGTATTGCGGCTTGACGATGTCAACCCATATGTACGCCAATCCGGCAACAAACGGGTATGAAAGGCCCAGTAAGATTAGATACAAAAATACGGCTGTTAAGAAAGCACTTCGCATTATTCTCGAACATGTAGATTCAAAAAATGCCGTAATTACATCGGCACTCTCATTGGCAGCCTTAGCCGTCCAAATACTCGCTCAATCAAAAGCCATCTTCGATATCTGGACGGTAACGATGTGGTTCGTGTGTTGCCATTGACGAGGGGGCCCCTTTTATGATCGGGCAAGCAATTTTACAAATAGTCTCGTTGCATGCCGGGCATTGGCTCGCCAAGTGAGTTCCTTTGTCTGGATCGTTTTTCGGGCGCTTGTGCCAATAGCTTGGCGTAGTACGGCATCCGCGCAAAGGCGGCTGATCGCCTGAGGCAGCCCATTGGAATGCTCGGGATCGAACAGCACGGCATTGTGGTTATCTTTAAGTATCTCCATCAAATTCGGCTGCGCCGGCCCCACGATCGCCTTGCCTAGCGCCAGATACTCAAACAGCTTTAACGGCGATGCATACGCCACCACCGCTGGCTGCAACGCGATGTCAAAAGCCGCTACATAACGTGCCACGTCATCGCGCCCGACGATTCCCGTAAAGCTGACCCGGTGGCTGATATTCAGATTACGCGCCTGTTGTTCCAGCGCCGCACGCGCCGGCCCGTCGCCGACCACCAGCAAATGCCGGCTCGATTCGGGCGGATCCTGCGCGATCAGATCAATCACCTTGTCCAGCCCGTGCCAGTCGCGCACGAAACCGGTGAATCCCAGCACCAGCTTGTCTTGCAACCCCAATGCCGTTTTCGCTGCCGCGACATCCGGCGCCTGCGCGAAGCGCTTTTCATTGATGCCATTCGGGATCACCACGATGCGCTCGCGCTCGACCCCATAGGCGGCAACGATATCCGCCAGCACCTGCGTCACCGGCAACACATAGTCGGCATTGCGCCAGGCGTAACCCTGCGACCAGCGCGCCAGGCGCTTCAGCGACAAGCCATCGTAACGCGCACGCTCCTCGAAGATCGGTGCATTGATTTCCAATAGCATGGGCAATTTGTATCTGCGCTTGAGCCAGATCCCCGCAGGCAGGAACAGGTTGTAACGCTCGTACAGGCAATCGGGCCGATGCAGCTTGACCGCCTTGTCCAGGCGCCGGTATGCCACCAGCGAATACGCCAGTTCCATCAGTTCGTAAAACCATTGCGGCAGATGGCGCTTGAGCGAGGCGACCAGTCCCGCATCGGAACCGAACGCCTCGCTCTCGGCACTCGGTGGCGCCACGATGATGACCTCGTGTCCCTGCTCGCGCAGGGCATCGATCATTTCCTCGATATGGACGTACTGGCCATCCTTGGAGCGGGTGCGGTGATGGTAGAGAATTTTCACGGGCGGAACTCCCCCAGTATCTTGTCAAACAGGCGAAGCTGCCCCTGGGTCGTGTCGTCCCAGCTGAATTTTTCCGCATAACGCCGCGTGTCTTCATGCGTTGGGTAGCTTGCCCGCAGCCTCTGGACAGCTTCGGCGACGCCCTGGGGCGTGCGCTCGTCCATCAGGACGCCGGCTTCCGGGGCGGCGACGACTTCCGGCGTGCCCCAGACATTGCTGGCGACCACGGGAGTGCCGCAGGCCATGGATTCGAGCAGTACATTGGCCCAGCCTTCGCGACTGGAGGCCAGTACCATGGCATCGGCGGCGCCGTAATAATTACGCAGTTCTGCTTGCGGTAGCGCGCCCAGAAATTTCACGCGATCGGCCACATTCAAACGCTGTGCCAGTGCCTCGAGCCTGGTGCGTTCCGGACCGCTGCCGGCGATCAGCAATTGCGCATCGGCCAAGGCCGGCAGCGCCGAGATGATCAAGTCATGTGCCTTGCGCGGTTCGAGCAGGCCGACCGATAGCAGCGTGAATCCTGTTATGCCGAGTGCAGCGCGCACCGCGGCGCGGTCCACCGGTTGGAAGCGCTGCAGGTCGACGCCGTTGCGCAACGGGGTGATGCGCTCGGCGTCGATGCCGAGCCCGACCATTTCATCTTTCAGCGCATTGCAGACGGTAATCATGCCTTGCGCGTGGCGGCCAGCCCAGAGGATTTGCTTGCGCGGCAACGGGTACTGGGGAATCAGGTTGATGTCGGTGCCGCGTGCGGTGATGACCACCGGCTTGTTGAAATGGCGCCCCAGCATGACGGCGGCGACGCCGTCCGGATAGAAATAGTGGGCATCGATCAGGTCAAAATCGTAACCCGAGTCGATCATGCGGTGCACTGCCGGCTTGACCGATTGCGCCAGCAGGAAGGGCGCGAGGGTCATGCCGACCTTGGGCAGCAAGGCGTAACGGGGGTGTTGTACCATGATGCCTGCCCGCGTTTCTGCGGCTGGCACTTTGGCGTAGCCGGCATAGTGGCCAAAACGCGGATGCGCCGAGGGGAACCAGGGCACCGGGGCGATCACTCTGGACTGCGCCTTGCCGCTAGCCAACAGGTAACGCAGACGCGTTGCCACAAATATCCCATGATTGGGCTTTTCCGCATTGGGAAACAAGGTGCTGAAAGTAAGCAGTTTCATCCGGGCCAGGGTTGCGGCAATTCCTGAATTGCCAAGCAAATACAAGAGGGTAAAAGTATTTGCAATATTCTAATATTAAATATTTACTACTGGTAATTTATTAAGTATATTCTTCTGCATAAAATGTCGAAATGCGTGTTTCTGCAACTATCCTGATTCAAATTTGACTAATATTTTCGTAATGAAATTGTGCTGTAACAAAATCCAATCACACTAATCCATTCGCGCCTGTTGTCGCAGATGCTATTGCCCATTGGGTATCTCATTGCCGCAAGATAATTGTGGTTTGAGTCGATTACTGAAAACTAGATAAACACATGAAAATTACCATCATCGGAACGGGCTATGTCGGCCTGGTGTCTGGCGCGTGCTTTGCAGATTTCGGCAACAACGTCCTGTGCCTGGACGTCGATGCCCGCAAGGTTGAAATGCTCAAGGCTGGCACCATCCCCATTCATGAACCTGGCCTGGATGAGCTGGTTATACGCAATGCCGCCGCCGGCCGGCTCGCTTTCAGCACCAGCTACGATGAAGCGGTCGAGCATGCCGAAGTGATCTTCCTCGCCGTCGGCACGCCTCCCGACGAGGATGGCAGCGCCGACCTGACCCATATCCTGTCGGCGGCGCGCAGCATCGGCCAGCGCATGCGCCGGCCGGTCGTGGTGGTCGACAAATCTACCGTGCCCGTCGGCACCGCCGATTTGGTGCGCCAGGCAATTGCCCGTGAACTCGAGCAGCGTGGTGCGCGCATCGATTTCGCCGTGGTCAGCAATCCGGAGTTTCTCAAGGAAGGCGCGGCGATCGAGGATTTCATGCGGCCTGACCGTATCGTCATCGGCAGCGATGATGAGCGGGCGACCAAGGTGATGCGCCAGCTGTATGCGCCATTCAGCCGCAATCACGACAAGATGATCGAGATGGACGTGCGCAGCGCGGAATTGACCAAGTATGCGGCCAATGCCATGCTGGCGACCCGCATCAGCTTCATGAATGAACTGGCGAACCTGGCAGAGGTGCTGGATGCCGATATCGAGGCGGTACGCAAGGGCATCGGCTCCGATCCGCGCGTCGGTCCGCACTTCCTGTATTCCGGCATGGGTTACGGCGGCTCCTGCTTCCCCAAGGATGTCAAGGCTTTGCTGAAAACCTCGGTGGACCACGGCTGCAAGCTGCATCTCCTGCAGGCGATCGAAACCGTCAACGAGACGCAAAAGGGCGTCTTGTTTGAAAAGATCTCCCGCCACTTCGGCGGCCGCGACGAACTGCCCGGCAAGACCATCGCCTTGTGGGGCTTGTCCTTCAAGCCCAACACTGATGACATGCGCGAGGCTCCCAGCCTGGTGCTGATCGAGCAGTTGCTGAAGGCCGGTTGCCGGGTCCGTGCTTACGACCCGGTGGCGCGTGAAGAGGCAAGCCGGATATTGCAGGCTACCAGCGCGGAAAGCCTGGCCTCGGGCCAGCTGGCCCTGGTAGCGTCCTCTGCCGCGGCGCTCGACAATGCCGATGCCCTCGTGCTGGTGACCGAGTGGAAGGAATTCCGTGCCCCCGATTTTGACCAGTTGGCACGGACCCTGCGTGGCAAGGCGGTTTTTGACGGACGCAACCAGTACGACCCCGCAATTGTGCGCGCAGCCGGCTTGCACTATTACGGCATCGGCCGCCGCAATCCCTGGGCCGTGAAGTGAGCAACGGCCGTAAAACCATCCTGGTGACCGGCGCCGGCGGATTCGTCGGCGCCTTCGTAGCCGCCCGGCTGTCCGACATGGGGCATCAGGTCATCGGTTGCGACAATTTCAACGATTACTATACGCCGCAGCTCAAGTTTGACCGCGTGGCAGCGCTGCTGGCGCCGCGCGGCGTACCGTGCCTGCGGCTGGAACTGGCAGACGCAGGCCAGGTCGAGCAACTGTTCGAGCAGCACCGGCCGGCGCTGGTGGTGCACCTGGCGGCGCAGGCCGGGGTGCGTTATTCCCTGCAAAACCCGGCTGCTTACGTCCAGTCGAATCTGGTCGGCTTTGCCAACATGCTGGAAGCCTGCCGCCGGCATCAGGTCGAGCACCTGCTGTACGCCAGCAGCAGCAGCGTCTATGGTGCCAATACCAAGGTGCCCTTCAGCGAGAGCGACCGTACCGACGAACCGGTTTCGCTGTACGCGGCGACCAAGAAATCCAACGAGCTGATGGCGTATTCCTACAGCCATCTGTATCGATTCCCGGCAACTGGTTTGCGTTTCTTCACCGTTTATGGTCCCTGGGGCCGGCCGGATATGGCCTACTTCAGCTTCACGCAAAAGATGCTCAAGGGCGAGGCGATTCCGGTGTTCGCCGGCGGCGAGCTGCAGCGCGATTTCACCTACATCGACGACATCGTCGAGGGCGTGGTGCGGCTGCTGTTCAAGCCGAACGTGGCAGAGAACGGCGCGGCGCCGCATGCGGTCTTCAACATTGGCAACCACCAGCCGGTGCGCGTGCTCGAATTCATCCAGACCCTGGAAAAGGTGCTGGGCGTTGAGGCCAAAATCGATTTCCAGCCGATGCAGCCCGGCGATGTGCCGGCCACCTATGCCGATACTGCCGCCTTGCGCCAGCACGTCGGCTTCGCGCCGGCGACGTCGCTGGAACAGGGGCTGGAGCGTTTCGGCGCCTGGTATCGCGCCTGGGCCAACTAGGCCATTTCCTTGCGCAGGAATGCCTCAAACATCAGCAGCATCCAGATCGGCGCGCTGTAATCGCGCTGCCCGGACTGGTGCTGTTCGACCATCTCGGTGACAAAACCCATCTCGAAAATGCCGCTGTCGGCCATCACTGGCCCCAGCAGCGCCTCGCGCACGCGCTGGCGCAGCGGTCCGCGGAACCAGCTGGCCAGCGGAATGGAAAAGCCCATCTTGTCGCGATAAAGGATGTCGTGCGAGAGCTGCGGCTCCAGCGCTTTCTTGAGAATGTACTTGCCTTCCTGGCCACGCAGTTTGAGTGAGGCAGGCAGGCCGGAGATCCATTCGACCAGTTGATGGTCCAGCAGCGGCACCCGTACTTCCAGTGCATGCGCCATGCTGGCGCGGTCTACCTTGGTCAGGATGTCGCCGGGCAGCCAGGTTTTCATGTCCAGGTACTGGATCAGCGACAGGGGATCGTCGGTTGGCGCGGCGCTGGCGTGGCCGCGCATCACCTCGAGCGCGCCATAGCCTTGCAGCTGGCGGCGAAATGCCGGGCTGAACAGGCGCGCGCGCAAGCGATCCGGCATCACCGATACACCGTGGAAATAGCCGTCCACCAGGTCCCGGCTGAGCGCTTCGAACGTGGTCTTGGCGCGCAGATAGCGCGGCGCCCAGTCGGCCTTCGGATAAATTTTACCTAGCACGCCGAACAGCGGCTTGCGCAAGGCCAGCGGCATGACCGAGCGCACCCGCTGCTCGGCCATCGCCAGCCGGTGGCGCCGGTAGCCGGCGAAGTTCTCGTCGCCACCATCGCCCGACAGCGCCACCGTGACGCGCTTGCGTGCCAGCTGGCAGACGCGGTAGGTGGGGATCGCCGAGCTGTCGGCATAGGGTTCGTCGTAGAGGTCGGCCAGCGTGTCGAGCAAGGCGTAATCGTCCTTGTCGACGGTTTCGCTGTAGTGGCTGGTCTTGTACTGCGCCGCCACTTGCGCCGCATAGGCCGATTCATCATAGGCCGGGTCGTTGAAGGCGATCGAGCAGGTGGTGACCGGCTCTTTTGAGATGCCTGCCATGGCGGCGACGATCGCGCTGGAATCGACGCCGCCGGACAGGAAGGCTCCCAGCGGTACGTCGGCCACCATGTGCGACTGCACCGCTTCGCGCAGGCGTTCGTTCAATTCGCTGGCGGCGTCGGCTTCGCTGATTGGGGCCAGCGGGCGGAATGGCACATCCCAGTATTGCTGCGGCTGCGGCAAGGGTGCGCCGACGTGGAAGGTCAGCGTGTATCCCGGCTGCAGCTTGCGTGCGCCCTGGTAGATCGTACGCGGCTCCGGCACATAGCCGTAGGCGAAATATTCCTCGACTGTGCATGCGTCGATGGTCCGCTGCACGCCCGGATGCGCCAGCAGCGCTTTCAGTTCCGAGCCGAAGATAAAACTGCCGTCGTTCGCCTGGGCATAGTAGAGCGGCTTGATGCCAAGGCGGTCGCGCGCAAGGAAGAAGGTTTTGGCCTTGCGATCCCAGATGGCGAAGGCGAACATGCCGCGCAGGCGCGCCACGCATGCCTCGCCCCACTGTTCCCAGGCGTGCACGATCACCTCGGTGTCGCTGTGCGTGCGGAATACATGACCATGGCCGATCAGCTCCGCCATCAATTCACGGAAATTGTAGATTTCGCCGTTGAATACGATGACCACGCTGCCATCCTCATTGAACAGCGGCTGCTGCCCGGTCGACAGGTCGATGACGGACAGCCGCCGGTGGCCCAGTCCAACTGCGGTCTCGATATGCAGGTCGCCTTCATCCGGGCCGCGATGGTGCTGGCGCTCGTTCATTGCATTGAGCGTTTTGCGATCGATTTGCAGTTCGCCGCGAGGGTCGAAGATACCGACTATTCCGCACATGATTATATGGGTTCCCTGAAAGATGTTTTGTTTGCCAGCAGTGTGTCGTACAGGCCGGCATAGGCCCCCAGCATTGCCTGCATGCTGTATTGCTGCTCCACGCGCAGGCGGCCGGCAACGCCGGCTGCGCCAGCTTGCTCCGGGCTCGACTGCAATGATAGAAGCGCCGTCGCCAGTGCCGCTGCATCGGAAGGCGGCACCAGCAGGCCGCTGACATTTTCCTCGACGACTTCCGGCAGGCCGCCGACCCTGGTGGCGACAACGGGCAAGCCGGATGCCATGGCTTCCAGCACGGTGACCGGCGTGCCTTCGGCCAGCGACGGCAGGACGAATATGTCGAAGCCGCGCATGATCTCGGCGATATCGGTGCGCGCGCCAGGCAACCAGACGAATTCAGCCAGGCCCGCGGCGGCAATCTTTTCGCGCAATCGGGGCAGGAGCGGGCCATCGCCGACGATTGCCAGGCGCAAGCCGGGGACCGCCGGCAGCAATTGCCGCAGCTGGGAAAAGGCATCGACCAGGCCGAGGTGGTTCTTGACGTCCTGGATGCGGCCGACCGTGCCGATGACGAAACAGTCGTCGCCAAACGGCACTGGCTGCGGCCGCTGGGCCCGCGACTGCCGCGCCAGGCCGGGGTGGAATTGCCCGGTATCGACGCCGTTATGGATCAGTTGCACTTTGGCGGCCGGTATGCCGACCACGCCCTGCAGCCAGCGCGCCAGGTCGCCGGACACCGGGATGTAGCGGTCGATGAAGGGCACGAGCAGGCGGCGCAGCAGGTTGTGTTTGGGGTTTTTGCCTTCAGGATCGGCAGCGTCGCGCCCGTGTTCGGCATGGATGCGGATCGGCACGCCGGCCAGTGTGGCGGTGAAGGCATATTCGATCGCCGCCAGGTTGTACGTATGCAGGATGGCCGGTTTCAGTTTGCGCAGCAGGCGCCACAGCTGCAGATGCGTTGCCAGGCCCAGTCCGGCCGGCTTGTTCAGGGCGAACAGCGCCACGCTGCGGTCACGGATTTTTTCCGAAAATGCCGTGTAACCGGTCAGGCAGACGACCGCATGCCGGTAGCGTTCGGCCGGCAGCCGGTTGATGCATTCGACCAGCAGGGTTTCCAGCCCGCCAAAATCCAGGCGATAGACCAGGTGAACGACGAGTGGACGCTTATCCATGGTGCGTCTCCGGGATCAGGGCCGCGCTGCGCGGTTGGCCGCCAGCACTTGTTCCAGCGGCGCGATGTGTTCGCCAAGGAAATCGCGCATGCCGGCGCGCGCCTGTTCCGTATCGTCGGAAACCGGCGCATACACCATCACCGAGGCGCTGTCGTCGCTCTGCTGCAGCAGCTTGACCTTGGCCTGTCGCAGCTTGCCGGCGTAGTCGCTGACCGTGAAGCTGCCATCGATCCAGTACCACTGCCACACCAGCAGCTTGCCGGACGTGCCGAGCAGCTGTGTTTCGCGCACCGCCAGCGGGTGCCCGTTCAGGGTTTCCAGGCGCGTGCTGCTGGTAATCCTGCGCCAGTTGGGGTCGTCATCCCGGACCAGGCGGTTCTGCGTGTTGATCAGTTGGGATTCACGATGCTGATTGCGGTAATACAGCAGCGTCAGCCCTGCCTGTTGTTCGTCTTTGCGGAGAAAAACGGACCGCTCGGCGTTCGGTTTCAGGAAGTAAGGTTTCCAGCCCGTGAACGGCTTGCCATCCTGCCAGCGGGTCTGGAAACCGGATAGATCCGCTTGCCCGGATGCGTTGGCAGAATGATCCAGATAATAGGCATAGGCCGGCCAGATCGCCATGCAGGCGATGACAGCGATGGTGGCGCCGAAGAGACGTTTGTCCGATGCAGGGTCGGGGCGCGTCGGTGCGGCCGGCAGCGGCGCCGGCTTGTCGGCGGATGGCGCATCCTGGCGCCAGAAGCTGCCTATCCAGAACATCAGGAACATCACCAGGCCGAAGAACAGCCAGCCATAGATCAGGTGGTCGACGCCCACTGCCAGCTGCATGCCGCTGAAATGGCCGATCATGACGATCATGAAGGCCCGCAAGCCATTGGCGACGATAGGCACCGTGATCGAGAACAGCATGAACAGCAGCCGGCGTTGCCATGAACGGTAGGTGAGGTAGGCATACAGGCAACCGAGCGTGACCGAGGAAATCAGGTAGCGTACGCCGCTGCAGGCTTCCACTACCGACCAGTCACCGGAGGGCAGGGAAAAGTTGTTCCCTTGCCGCAGGATGGGGATGCCGGTTGCTTCAACCGCGGCCACAGTGAAATTGGCAGTCAGATGGATCAAAGGATCGATGAAGATATCGCCGAAGGGGACGGCGAACAACAGGAACAGCAGGGGGAAGGCCAGCATCCAGGAAATACGCAAGCCCAGCACGGCGACGGCAGCTGACAGTATCATCGCGACGAAGGCATATTGCCTGACTACCTGGACGTCGCCCAGATAAGCCAGCAGCCAGCCGAAGCCGCACGCCACCAGCACCGGCAGCGCTGGCCACCAGGGCGATGGCGTCAACTGCGCCAGTCTGTCACGCTCGCGCCAGGCCAGCCACAGGCTCATCGGCAGGATGACATAGCCGTGGGTAAAGGTTTCCGAACTGTTCCAGATCGAGACGAAAGAGCGCGCTGTGGAGAAGTAAATGACGAAGGGGGCGAGCAGCGCCGCTGCTACGGCACAGAAGGTCCAGAATCTGGGTCGGGCGTTGGTTGGCAAAGTCACCGGACTGCCTTTCTTTGCGTGGAAGATGGCGTGCTGCCGTCGAGCAGGGTATCGACCACAGCCAGGTGGGCCGACCAGGCGTAATTTGCCAGCACATTGGCACGGGCCCGTGGTCCCAGTGTCGGGCCAGGCTGCGTGAGTTGTTGCAGCAAGATGGCGATGTAGCGCTCGGCATCTTCTGCCAGCAAGACATCCTCGCGCGGGTGGGCGGCAATGCCTTCCAGCGCCTGTGGGGAAACTACGACCGGCATGGCCATGGCCATGGCTTCCAGCACCTTGTTCTGGATGCCGCGGGCAATCCGTAACGGCGCCACCGCTGCTTGCGCATGCGCCAGGTAGGGGCGCACGTCCGGCACCGTGCCGGTGACGCGCACGCCGGGCTGTGCCGCGAGGGCCTGGACTTGCGGCGCCGGTCGGCTGCCGACGATATAGAAAACCGCATCGGGGCGCAGCGCGCGCACGCCGGGAAGCACTTCGCGGGCGAACCATTGCACCGCATCGATGTTCGGCCAGTAATCCATGGCGCCTGTAAACACCAGCGCTGCTTCTCCGGCGGTGTAAGGGTTGGCGTATTCACCTGTGGGGGAAAAATAGTCGGCATCCACGCCATTGCTGAAATGGCCGATCTTCGCAGCGCTCTCGGGCGCCATGGACTGGAACAGACGCGCTTCCTCCGGGGAGACGAACAGCGCGGCATCGAAGGCTGCCGCCACGCTGCGTTCATATTCCAGCAGCTTGCGCGCTTCCCTTTGATAAACCCACTTCATCGGCCACGGCTTGCTGGTGGCGTACTGCGCCCACTTGTCGGAATCGATGTCGACGAAGTCGATCACGCGCCGCATATCCCCGTCATTGGGTAGCCGCTCTTGCGCGGGCGCGACGAATTGCGCCATCGCAGAAGAAAAAACCAGGGCCTTGCCGATTTTCTGGCTGCGCATGGTTTCCGTGACCCACGACTGCAGCCCGGCGTTGCGGTAATAGTCGAGCGTCAGCGGGCGGCCGGCCAACAGCCCGCCCAGGCTATGCAGCCGGGCGTGGCGCGGTGATAGTTTGGCGAAATGGGCAGTCGCGCAGATCTGCTTTACCGTATCGACGTATTGCCAGTCGTTGGCATCGTCGATGAAGCTGCCGAGATGGACGTGGTAGCGCTGCGCCAGATGCCGCAGCAAATGCCAGGAACGGATCTTGTCGCCCTTGTTGGGCGGGTAGGGGATGCGATGCGCAAGGAAGAGGAGATGTTCCACGCCTTACCCCAGGTTCTTGACGATGTGCGGGCCGATCATGTTGGCCCATGCCAGCGGCATGCGCTGCCACATCTTGATGAACAGCTGATACTTGGGGTTGAGCGGATTGGTGTCCGGCACTGACTTCGATTTGTGCAACTGGTATTCGTAATGCAGCGGTGTCGGCTCAAAACCCCAGTTTTTCTTGAAGTCGTGCGAGCCGGTGCCGAGCTTGCTGCGGCCGAAGTCGAAAATACGGTAGCCCCGGGCGCAGGCGCGACGCATCAGTTCCCAGTACATGAAGTCGTTGCCGGCGACTGCGCGCGCCTCGTCGGCGCCGCCGCCGTAATAGGGCAAGACTTCGTCGCGGAAGTAAAAGCTCATCACCGCAGCGACCGTGCGGCCTTCGTTGGTGATGACCAGCAGCTCGCAATCGTCGGCAAACACTTCCTTGAGGATGGCGAAATATTTTTTCGAAAATACCGGCGTGCCAAGCCGGTGCACGCTGGTCGAATAGGCGTGGAAGAAGCGCTCGATGTCGCCGTCGAGTTCGCTTTGCAAGCCGGCCTTGATCCCTTTGCGCACCATGGCGCGCTGCTTGCGGGGGATCGCCAGCATGTTCTTTTCCTCGTCGGGATCGATCTCCTTGCGGAAGGTGACATACAGCGGCTTGGATGCCCAGTCGGCATGCTGCGGATGCAGGTTCCTGTATTCGAGATGACCGACCTGCAATTTCGCGGCCAGATTTTGCGCCGCTTCATCCAGCATGCGCCGGGCCGCTTCGGTGGTCGCAGCGATGCCGCCATAGACGCAAAACGGCAACGAGGCGAGGGAATGCCCGAACAGGCGGCTGTTGATTTCGGCCAGTGGCAGCACGCCCAGGATTTCACCTGCCGATTCCACGTAAAGAAAATGGGTGCGGTGGCCGAATGCGCGTTCGATCACGCTTTTCCAGCCCGCGCGGTGGAAGAACGTCGCTTCAGGACATTTTTGCACGAAGGCGTCCCAACGGGCGGCATCCGCTTCTTGCAGCGGGCGCACCTGCAGGCCAGCGTCGCTGAATGTGGCAGTCGGGGGCAGGGCAGTGACGAGCGCAGCGTTGGCTGTATTCATTTTTGTTCGAGAAAAATTTTGTCCATGCGGTCCCAGCGAAAGTCACGCGTCAGTGTCTGCAGACGGTCTTCCATCCGCTCCAGATTGACATAGTGGCGAAAGCGGGTTTTCAAGCCGACGCCGGTTTGCCGCGGCTGTTCGGGATCCAGTTCCCAGGGATGGAAATAGAAAATGCCGGGGCGGCGGTCGTCGTGGTTTACTTTCTGTAGAAACCAGCGCGACAGCGCATACGGGAAAAAGCGGAAATAGCCGCCGCCGCCGGCCGGGAAATTGCGATCGAACATGCGTACCGTGGTGATCGGCACTTCCAGCAGCTTGTCGGCGCCATTCGGATAGAAGGAAAAACGCGGCGCATCGGGCATGCCGTAATGGTCGTGCCGGATCGGGTAGATGCTGGAGCTGTAGCGATAGCCGGCCTCCAGCAATACATCCAGCGCCCACAGGTTGTTGGTGCCGATGGAAAAGCTCGGCGCCCGGTAGCCCAGCACCGGCTGGCCACCGATGTCCTCAAGTATGGCCTTGCTGCTGGCGACATCCTGGCGGAACTCTGCCTCGCTCTGGTCGGATGCGCGCAGGTGACCGTAACCGTGGCTGGCAAGTTCATGGCCGCCGGCGACGATGCGCTTGACCATGGCAGGGTAACGTTCGGCGATCCAGCCCAGCGTGAAAAAGGTCGCCTTGACATCCTGCCGCTCGAACAGCGCGAGGATGCGATCAACATTGCGTTCGACGCGGCAGGGCAGACTTTCCCAGCTATCCCTGGATATGTGTCCGGCGAAGGCCGAGACCTGAAAATAGTCCTCGACATCCACCGTCATCGCATTGCGTATCACTGTCGTCATTGCAGGTCAGGCCTCTTCTTCGGGAGAATTTCGGGAGCGTGGCGCAGAGACGATTTTCTTGACCGCATCCAGGATCGATACCACCGAGAGCTCCATTTTCGACAGGCGCTCGTTCATGTTGTCCAGCACGGGGAGGGCTTGCTCAGGCACCGGCGTTGCTGCCACGTCGGCGCTGGCCATCGGGTGATTTTTACCTGTATGCGCCAGGTCGTCGGGCAATGCGAATTCCTGCTGGATGTCGGCAATGACAGCGGCCACTTCCGCGCCGCCGAAGCGATGCAATTCTTCCAGATAACCCATCAGGAACAAGCGGTCGCACAAGGTATTGATACGGCGCGGGATGCCGCCGCTATAGGCATGGATGGCAACGTACGCTTCATCGGCGATGGCCGGGTAGCCTCGCCAGCCTACCGTCTGCAGGCGGTGCTCGATGTAGGCCCGGGTTTCGGCGGCATCGAGCGGTCCCAGGTGGTAGGTGGCGATCACCCTCTGGACGAGTTGCTGCATGTCGCCGCTCAGGAGCGTCTTGCGGAATTCCGGTTGCCCGAGCAGGAAGGTTTGCAGCAGCGATGCTTCGCTGGTCTGGAAATTCGACAGCATGCGCAATTCCTCGACTGCGCGTGGCGTCAGGTTCTGGGCCTCGTCGACCACCAGCAGGGCGCGCTTGCCCTGGGTGTGGCATTGCCGGAAAAATTGTTCCAGCCGTGTCAGCAGGGTTGATTTGCTGGCATCCTCGAAAGCCAGGCCGAACGCCGCCGCCACCATGCGCAGGATATCGTCCGAATCGACGTGCGTAGTGACGATCTGCGCGGCGTGGATATTGTCCGCTTCCAGCTTCGCGAACAGGTTGCGCATCAGGGTGGTCTTGCCGGCGCCGATCTCGCCGGTGATGACGATGAAGCCTTCGCCCTGCGACAGGCCGTAATCGAGATAGGCCATGGCGCGCTTGTGGCCTTTGCTGCCGTAAAAAAAGTGCGGATCGGGTTTGAGCTGGAATGGCTTGGCTTTGAAGCCGTAGTATGACTCGTACATGAATCGCCTCGTGCCGCTAGAAGGTCATTAACAGGAAAGCAGTGACGGCATTCTCGCGCACGTCCCGGCCGGGCTGGTTGAACTCTTGCTGAAGGCGGCGGTACTCCAGCATCCCCTTGAGTTTCGGTGCGAACTGGCGGTTCAGCGCCAGCCGGTAGGTGCGGGTATTGGTCAGCAGGTTGGTGGCCAGCGACTCGGCCCGCACGTGGCCCACGCCGGCGCTCAGACTGGTGCGCGAAGTGGGATGCCAGTTCCACGTGGCGTTGACGCCGGTCTGATGGGTATTGTCTTCCTGCGCCAGGTTGCCGGTGCCCAGCAATGCGGTGTCCGAGCCGGCCGCCGTCTGGGCGCTGCGACTGGTGTCGAACAGGCCGAGCAGCAGCGTGTTTTTTGCGCCATTGATGGCGACCGATGCCTGCCAGCGTTTTTCCAGGAATACGCGGTTGGTCAATGAATTGACAGAGGCATTGAGCGATGTGGGGATGCGGTTGTCGAGGATGATTTTATCCACCGCTTGCTGGCGCAAGGCGGCATCAGGGATGCTCGCTTGCAGCATCTGGTTGAGAAATGCCGAGGTGTCCATGCTGACCGGCACCTGAAACTGCGATTGCGTGGTGCTGATCTGGTCGCCATAGCTGATGCTCCAGACGCTGCTGCGGGTGCGGTGCCTGGCCGTCAGGGAATATGACTTGCCATAATAGCGATGCCCCGCGCTTGCCTCGATATCCGTCCTGGCGGTGGGCGCCCAGGCCACTCCAGCTTGCCAGAAACTGCCTTGCGGCCTGGCTCCCAGCGACATGTAATTGTTTTTTTCGTAGCCGCCTGTGGCTGTCAGGGCGAACCTGGGATCCAGGAGGTAGCGCAGGCTGGCGGACGTTTCTTCCGTCCGCAGCGCGCTCCCATTGTCATAATCGGTATCCTTGCGATTGTATTTCCAGCCCCATCCCACGGTGCGGAAGGCGGGCCCGCTGTCGACGCTGAAGAGGATGCCATTGCTGCTGCTGTCGAGCAGTCCACCTTTGCCGCTGGCGACCGTATCATGGGTGTAGCGCAGTTCGGCGTTGGCGGCGCTGCCGAAGCGATGGCGCAGGTAGGGGCTCAGGCTGGTTGTCTTGATGTCGGTGCGGTTGCTGCTTGGATTGGCGTTGCTGCCTGGCTGCGCGTCAAACGGCGAAATGGTTTGTTGGCTGAGCGATGCCTTGCCGTTCAAAAAAAAAAGTTGATCGACCAGTTCCGCGTCGGCATTGCCGGTGAACTGGTGGTTGCTGCTAAAGTTGCCCTGACGCGCGTAAGCGAAATTCTGCATCTCGTAATTTGCCCGGAGTTTCAAGCGGGGGCCCGCGCCGGCGATCGCCAGGCCTGGCGTGACCTGGGTGACGAAGTCACTTTTTTCCGCGCCGCGTGGTTGCAGCCGCAGGTTGTCGCTGTAGATTTCGGACAGGCCCACGCTGGGCGTGACTTTCCACACGGTGGCGCCGGCATGTGGCGCCGTCAGCATGAGCAGCGAAGCGAGCGCAGACACCGTGGATAGTGTCCGGCAAGGCAGCGCGCAGGGGAGGGCAGCGGGTCTAGTTGTAGTAATGGCCATAATATTCTTCGCCCGAAAATCCCCTGGATTTGTTATACAGAAGGTTGACGTTGGCCGATGCGCCGAGCTGACGCAGTACTGACTTGACCGCGTGCTGCGTGGTTTTCTCGGCTTCCACGACCATCACGATCTGCCCCATCTGGCTGGCCAGCACGCGCGATTCGGTGGTCAGCAGTACTGGTGGCGAATCGAAAATAACGATCCGGTCCGGATAACGGCGGGCGATTTCATCGAGCAGGCGGCTCATGGATTGGCTCGCCAGCAATTCGGTGGCATGCCGGTGGCTTTTGCCTGCAGGCAGGAAGCTCAGGGAGTTGATATTCGTCCTGAGCATGACGTCGGCCAGATCAAGTTTGTCGTCGAGCAGGATATCCATCAGTCCAGCTTCATTTTTCAAGCCGAGGAAATGCGGCACGGATGGCCGCGCGACGTCGGCATCGACCAGCAAGACCGTATTGTCCATTTCCATGGCAATGCTGATGGCCAGATTCACTGCGCAAAAAGTCTTTCCTTCGCCGGGCAGCGAGCTGGTCACCATGATCAGGTTGCTGTGATTGGACGCGGCAGCGCCGCTTGGCCGGTCAAATACCTTGTCGATCAGCGGGCGCTTGATGAGCCGGAATTCCTCTGCGATCGAGGTTCTGCCGCCGTCCGGGGTGACCATGCCGAGGTTGTGCAGGCGGGCAAGATCGATGTCGACGCGTTTTGATATCGCTTTTGCCGGTGTTTCGACGGCCGGTGCTGCTGGCGTGTCCGGCAGGTTTGCCGCCGCTGGCACTGCGGCCGCCTCGGCCGCTATTGCCTTTTTCTCGGCTTCAGCCTCGGCGGCGCGGGCGACGATGGACGCGCGTGGCGCATCTCCGTTGCCCTGGCCCAGCTTGCCGATTGCTTTTTCGATTATGCTCACGCTAAATCCCCATATTCATGGCCGGTCGCATGCGTATCCCGGCGCCAATTCCATATTGAATCCATGATGCGGTTGATGTGCATCGCTTCGACTTAGGATTTCAGGAGCGTGAATGACATCACGCCCATGTACAACACAAGCAGCACCGCAAATGACATGCCGAAGGCGATCAGCCTTTTCTTGCGCCGCTGCTGTTCCTGTTTGGTCCAGATCATCGTCACCGTGCCCAGTATCGGCAAGCCGGTTTCATTGCGCAGTTCATTCTGGGTCAGAAACGTTGGGCGGATCTTGCTCATCAAGAAGGCAAACGCCACCCCCGCCGCCAAGGCGGCTGCGAGCAAGCCGGAAAACAGCATGGGGCGTTTCGGGCCGGTCGCCTGCAAGGGCAGGGTGGGCGGGTCAATTACCCGGAAGGTCATCATTTCCGTGGTCGCGCTCAACTCTCCGGACAGCTTGGCAGCTTCCCGGCTGGTGACCAGTTTTTCATAGTTTTCCTTGTTGACCTGGTAGTCGCGGTTCAACTGCGCCAGCTGGGTTTCTATTTCTGGCGCCGCCATGCTCATTTCCTTGAGGCGGGCAACCCGCGATGCGTATTCATCCACGCGTGCGCGCATCGATGCTGCCCTGGCTTCGGCGGCGGAGAGCGATACTTTCAGTTGCTGGAGCATCGGGCTGTAATTGGCGCCCGGATCGGCGCCAGGTTTTTTGACTTTGCTCTCTTCGGCCTTGCGGGCTTCAAGCTGGGCGATCAGGCGCCTGGTTGAAACGATGTCCGGGTGCTGCTCGGTAAATTGCATGCGCAGGGCATCCAGGTTCTTGCTCAATGTCTGGATACGTTCATCGATTTCAGGGTTGACGAGATTGGCTGATGCCGACGTGACGCCGCCTGGAGCAGTGTCGCCCGAGATCTGGCGCTTGATCGCATCCCGTGCCTGTTCGGCTTCGCGCAATTCCAGCCTGGCCTGACTCAGGTTGTCCGACACCTCAAGCAGCTTGCTGCCATAGTCGCTCCCCTGGCGCGGCAGCAAGCCCATGTGTTTCAGCTTGAACTCCTTGAGGGCATTTTCCGCAGCCGCGAGCTTGTCTTCATACGTCTTGATTTGCTCATCGATAAACTGGATCGCCTTGGCGGAATCGTTTTTCTTTCCGCCGAAACTGCCTTCGACAAAAATGGTGAGCAGTGACTGCACCACATCCTTGGCCAGTCTTGGATTTTCACCAGTGTAGGAAATGGTGTAAATATCGTTCTGGATCGTGCCGTTGATCTTGATATTGGAAAGCAGCAAGTCGATCAGCTTTTCCTTGTCTTTCGCCGTGCCGGTCTTGATATCGAGATCCACCATGCGGATCACGCGTTCGATGTTCGGCCGGCTGAGGAGGGTGCGGCTCATGATCGAGACCTGCTGTTCCACGTTGGGGACAGTGGTCATGCCCGACAGCAGGGGCTTGAGCACACTCTGCGTGTCGACGAAAACCCGGGCGGATGATTGATAGGTGTCAGGCAGCTTGAAGACGACAATGCCGCCTGCCAGCGCAACCAGCCAGGCAATTCCCATCGCATACCAGCGGTATTTCGAGACCCCTTTCACCAGGGCCAGCAGCTGAGATACCAATTCCTCCATCTTGTCAGTTTCTCCGTATCGGACAGGTCTGGGCCAGCGCACACACGGCGCGGTTTTCAGACGGTTTTCGCCTGCGCTTTGGGCGCGCAATTGTTGCTGGCGATGTTGTTAAATTGAAAAATAATCCTGCCAAATATAACATCTTTGCATTTAACATTTATGTCAAATTGTGTAATTTTGCAATATTTATAGTTTTCTTATTGAAAACTTATAGTTAATTTGAAATAAGTTTTCCTGTGGGAAATTATGTCTATTGATTGCCTAAAATTCACTGCTGATTGCGCAAAAAAATGTTGATTTTTGAATATTGTAGAAAATATTTACCTTGTGGTAATGGTAACATCGTGCTTTGATTTTCATACTCGGCGGCATGCGCTACCTGATGGCGTCAACACACTTACTGGAAGGAAACTCAAGTGAAAGTGCTACTGCAAGGCTTGTTTAAAAAGTTGGCTCTGGTTGCCGGTTGCCTGGCAATTCTGGTCGCCAGCGGTTGCACATCCGCGCCGCAATTACCGGCAGCCGCGGCCGGGGCCCCTTCGTTGCCGCGCGATTACCTGATTGGTCCGGGAGATACTGTCAGTGTGACGGTGTGGCGCAACCCGGAAGTTTCCATGTCCGTGGCAGTGCGGCCAGATGGCAAGATCACCACGCCCTTGGTGGAAGATTTGCCCGCCAGCGGCAGGACCCCGACCGAGCTGGCCCGGGATATCGAAAAGGCGCTTGCCAAGTTCATCCAGCAACCGGTGGTGACCGTGATCGTTACCGCATTCGTCGGCCCCTATAGCGAGCAGATCCGCGTCATCGGCCAGGCAGCCAAGCCGCAGGCGCTGGCATACCGGCAGGGCATGTCGCTGATGGATGTGCTGATTGCGGTCGGCGGTATCACGGAATTCGCTGCCGGCAATCGCGCCAACATCATCCGTAGCGTCGAGGGCAAGCAGCATCAGCTTGCCGTGCGTCTGAGCGACCTGATTCGCGACGGCGACATTTCCGCGAACGTGACGATGCAGCCAGGCGATATCCTGGTTATTCCGGAAAGTTATTTTTAAGCTGCTTTATCCAGCTGTTTTAGCGGGCGTCGCGTTTGCCCGCGCAGGATGGCTAGACCAGCACTTCCAGTGCCTGCGGGTGGCTGAGGAATGCGGACGGGCTGGCGCTGCAGCCGTAAGCGCCCGACTGGAATACCACGACCAGGTCGCCGATTTCGGCGGCCGGCAGGTCCAGGCGATCGGCCAGCACGTCCAGCGGCGTGCATAGCGGACCGACCACCGAGACGGCTTCCCGGCTCTGCTCTTCCATGCGGTTGCCAATGGCGACCGGATAGTTTTTGCGGATCACCTGTCCCAGGTTGCCGGAGGCGGCAAGGTGATGGTGCATGCCGCCATCGGTGACCAGAAAAACCTGGCCGCGCGAGACCTTGCGATCGATCACGCGGGCTACATAGATGCCGGCTTCGCCCACCAGATACCGCCCCATTTCCAGCGCGACTTGCGCGCCGTCCAGCGCGGCCTGCGTACGCGGCAGCCAGTGCGCCAGATTGTCCGCGATCGGGCGCACGTCCAGCGCCGTCTCGCCGGCGAAATAAGGGATGCCGAAGCCGCCACCGATATTCAGGAGGCGCGGCGCTTGCGTGGCGGTCCTGCTCAGCTGCAAGGCGAGTTCAAAAGTCTTGTTTTGGGTTTCAGCAAGCGCCTGCGCATTCAGGCTTTGTGATCCGCTGTAAATATGCAGTCCATGCCAATCGAGATCGAGCTCAAAAATCCGACGCAGCAATGCTGGCGCTTGTTCTGCATCCACCCCGAATGGCCTGGGGCCGCCGCCCATTTTCATGCCGGATGATTTTAGTTCGAAATCCGGATTAATCCGCAGCATCACTGTCGGCCGCAATCCCAGCGCCTGGCCAATACGGTGGACGCTTTCCGCTTCACGCGCCGATTCCAGGTGCACCACAGCGCCTGCGGCGATTGCTTGCGTCAGCTCGGCATCGGTCTTGCCCGGTCCGGCGAAACTGATCCGCTGTGCCGCCATCCCTGTGTCCAGCGCGATCCTGAGTTCGCCACCGGAAGCCACGTCGAGACCATCGACCAAACCGGACATGTGCTGCACCAGCGCCGGCATCGGATTGGCCTTGATCGAATAATGGATGCGCATGCCGGCAGGAAGCGTGGCGCGCAGGTCTTGCACCCGCACTGTCAGCAAGGCACGGTCATAGGCATAGAAAGGTGTGCTGCCGACGCGCTGGGCCAGGCGCGGCAAGGCAATGCCGCCGATGTGCAGACTGCCGTCGCGCACAGGAAAGTGCGATTGCGGCGCATGCAGGGGTTTGTCGCTTTTCATGTTTCAGCCTTATTCTCAAACAAGCCGGCAAACGCCGTTTGCAGCGCCTTGCGGTCGATCTTGCCATTCGGGTTGCGTGGCAGGTCGTCGCCCCTCAAGGCTATATGCGCTGGCACCATGTAGGCGGGGAGACGCCGCCGGCATTCCTGCAGCAGCTGTGGTGTTATGTCGCCGTCGCCGGCCTTGGCCGCGACAACGATGGCCTGGCCCAGCGTGGGGTGCGCCACGCCAAAGGCAGCTGCTTCCGCCACTTGCCCGGTGGCGGCAATGACTTCCTCGATTTCAGTCGGACTGATGCGATAGCCGGACACCTTGATCATGTCGTCGCCGCGGCCGACGAAGTACAGGAAGCCTTCGTCGTCCAGCGTCACGGTGTCGCCCGACCATACTGCGAATTCCGCCAGCGGCAGGCTGCTGTCGCTGCGGGGCAGGGGGCGGAAGCGCTGTGCGGTGCGCTCGGGGTCGTTCCAGTACCCCAGCGAGACAAGAGCGCCACGATGCACCAGCTCGCCGGCCTCGCCAGCGGCGCAAGGCGAGCCGTCGGGCCGCAATACCAAGATTTCTGCATTTGGAATTGCGCGGCCGATCGAGCCGGGGCGCCGCTCCAGTTCCTCCGGCGGCAGGTAGGTGGAACGGAATGCCTCGGTCAGGCCATACATCAGGAATACCTTGGTAGCGGGCAGCGCCTGGCGCAACAAGGCCAGGGTCGTCTGCGGCATGGCGCCGCCGGAGTTGGTGATGTAGCGCAGGGAATTCTGTTGCGGCCAGGCTTGCCGCGCCAGTTGCATCCACAGGGCAGGCACCGCAGCCAGACCGGTGATGCCGTGTTCGGCGACTGCCGCAGGTATGTCGCGGGGCAGAAGGTAATTCATCAGGACTGCCGAAGCGCCGACCTCAAATGCTGTCGTCAACTGGTTCAGGCCGTAATCGAAGCTCAGCGGCAGCACCGACAGGATGCGGTCATCCCGGGTGTTTTCCAGATAACTGGCGACACTGGCGGCACCGGCCACCAGGTTGCGGTGCGACAGCACGACGCCCTTGGGCTGTCCAGTGCTGCCGGAGGTGTACAGGATGGCGGCCATGTCGCCATCGATGGTGCGATGCGCCCGGATGCCGGTTTTGCTGCCGGCATCACCCGGCAGACGATCCCAGGCAAGCACGTCGACCCGGGGCGGCACAGCGTTCGGTGGCGTTACCTGCCCGGTAACGACGATCGTGCGCAGGTCGGGGCAGCCCTCGAGCGCATCGCCCAGCATGGCCAGTCGTTCGGCCGAAGTCACCAGTGTGCGCACGCCGCAGTCGCGCAGGATATGGGCCAGTTGATGGGATTTGAGCAACGGGTTCACAGGGACGAAGACGCCGCCGGCGGCCGCGGTGCCGAACATGGCAGCCACCCCTTCCAGACGCTTTTCCAGATAAACCGCGACCCGCTCGCCGCGCTGCAGGCCCAGGCCCAGCAAGCCCTGCGCAAATGCCTCCAGCGCACCGCCCAGCGCGGCATAGTCCCAGTGCTGCTGCCCGCAAGTCAGTGCCGGCGCATCCGGGGCCTGCATCGCCTGGCGGATGATGGCATCGTGCACAAGATGGGACACCGGACCTCAAGCCTGCTTGACGCCGTGGCGCGTCATCAGGTCGTAGATGGTCGGCCGGCTCACTCCCAGCATTTCGGCGGCCCTGACGATATTGCCGTCAGTGCGTGCGAGGGCCTTAACCAGCGCCTTGTATTCGGCCTCGTCGCGTATCTGGCGCAGGTTCAGTGGTTCTTCCGTTGCTGCGGTGTCGCCCAGTCCAAGGTCTTCGGCGGTGATCTGCGGGCCGTCGGTCATGATGACGGCGCGTTTGATGCAGTTTTCCATTTCGCGCACGTTGCCCGGCCACGGGTGGCTCTCGATCAGTGCCAGGGCATCTGCACCAAAATTCAGGCGGGAGCGACCTTCGGCTTCGCTGAAGCGGTTCTTGAAGTGGTGCGCCAGCAGGGAGGCGTCGCCGACGCGTTCACGCAGAGGCGGGATCGTGACCACGATTTCGCTCAGCCGGTAATACAGGTCTTCGCGGAATTTGCCGACGGCAGTCAGGTCCTTGAGCTTCTGGTGGGTGGCGCAGACGATGCGCACGTCCACCGGGATTTCCTTGTGGCCGCCGATCCGTTCAATCACGCGCTCCTGCAGGAAACGCAGCAATTTTGCCTGCAGCGCCATCGGCAGGTCGCCTACTTCGTCGAGGAAGAACGTGCCTTCATTGGCCAGCTCGATCTTGCCGATGGTTTGCTTGGCGGCGCCGGTGAAAGCGCCTTTTTCATAACCGAACAATTCGCTTTCCAGCAGGTTTTCCGGAATGGCGGCGCAGTTGATCGCCATGAAGCGCTTGTCGCGGCGCGGGCTCAACTGGTGCAGCGCCCTGGCCAGCACTTCCTTGCCGGTGCCGCTTTCGCCCAGCACCATGACGGTGGCGGAGGAGGGGGCTACCTTTTCGATGTTGCGGCAGACCTTCAGCATGCCGGGATCGCGGCTGACGATGCCGCCCATCGGGGAATCGCCGCCGGTCTGCAGCAGCTGCCGGTTTTCCTTCTGAAGTGCGTGCAGGAAGAAGGCGCGTTCGATCACCAGTCCCAGCAATTCCGGCTCGAAGGGTTTCTGGTGAAAATCGTAGGCGCCCATGGCGATCGCCTTGACGGCATTGGCCCGCTCCTGGTTGCCGGACAGGACGATGATCTTGGCATCCGGTGTCAGCGCCAGGATCTGCTGCAATGTCGCCAGCCCTTCCGACGCACCATCGGGGTCCGGTGGCAGGCCGAGGTCCATGGTGATGACTGCGGGTTCGTGGCGTCGCACTTCGGCCAGGGCGCTGGCACGGTCGCCGGCAACCAGCACGTCATAGGCATCGAAACTCCAGCGCAACTGCTTTTGCAGGCCCGGGTCATCCTCGATGACTAGCAGTTTTCTCTTGTTTTCGCTCACGTATTCCCTTTTGCCCTGATTGGCGCCTGTTAGCCCTGATGCGGTTTTAGGCTGCCAGGTCGACCAGCGGCTTTTCGTCTTCTCGCAACGGCAGGCTCAAACGGAAAATGGTGCCGCGCGACGGCAGGCTTTCCACGTCGAGCCGGCCGCCCAATTCATTGATGTATTCGCGGCTTTCGAACACGCCTATGCCCATGCCGCCGGCCTTGGTCGATTCGAATGGCTTGAACAGTTTCTCGCGCACGAATTCCTCGCTCATGCCGGCGCCACTGTCGCTGACCGTCACGACTGCGCAATCAGCTTGTCTTTCCAACAGTATGTTAACTTTACCATCCTTGGGCGTGGCTTCGATAGCATTCTGGATCAGGTGTCCGATCACCCGTTCCAGGCGCGCCCAGTTGGCGAATACGGCGAGGTTGCCGTCGGTGATCTCGAGCGTCGGTTTTGGTTCGGAGCCCGACTTTGCGGCGATGGCTTGCCGCAGTAATTTCTCAAGCTGCAGGGTTGCTGGCATCTCGACGGATATGCCTCTTGCCAGCTTCTGCAACAACAGCTTCATCTTTTGCACCGAGAGATCGACTGTTTCCAGCATGTCGTTCTGGAAGGCCGGGTTGTTCTTGTGTTTTTCCGCATTCGACAACAGGAGCGAGAGCTGGAACACCAGGTTTTTCAGGTCATGGACCATGAATGTGGACATGCGGTTGAACGACTCGAACTGCCGCGCCACCATCAATGCGTTTGCGGCTTCCTGCTGGGCCAGGTAACTTGCCGCCTGGCTGCCGGCGATTTTCAGCAAGTCCAGTACTTCCCAGTTCAGGCCGACGCGGCTGCGCGGCTGCGCCAGCACCATGAAACCAAACAGCTTGCCCTGCAGGAGCAGCGGCACCACCAGCCAGGCCCGCGTAAAATCCAGCAGCCAGCGCGGGATGATGACATCCGCATCGCTACCGGAGATGGCGCGTTCTTCCTGCAGGTCAACCACCCATTCCTTGCTTTCTAGGAAGCGGCAAAATACGCCATCGATGGGCTCCGTTGCGTCGGGCGGACTCAGGTTCCAGTGTGCGGCTGCTTCGCATAGGCCGGACTCGCGTGCGATGTACAGGGCGCCTGCCGGGCTTTCCACCAGGTCAGCCACGGCCTGTATGGTGCGCTCGCCCAGTTCCGGGCCTTGTTTGGAAAGGGTGCGGGTAAAACGCACCCATTCTTCGCGGTAGTCGTAGCCATAGCTGTAGAAGTGCTTGCTGATGAATACGCGCAGCCAGGCGCGGCATGCGCCTGAGAACAGTATGACCACCAGCAGCAGCAGGGCGCCTGACAAGAACACCGCCTGCATCACATTGCCCCAGTTGCCGCCGAAGATTTGCAGGTAGTAGCCGGCTGCCGCCATGGCTAAAAGATAGATGGCTGAACCGAGCAGTGCGGCCGAATGATAAAGGATGCGACGCGACACGGAAATGCCCGTCGACCATTTGGGATTGCGCGCGGCCGAGATCGCCAGCAAGGGCACGGCCAGCGCATTGACGCCGCCACGTGCCGCCCAGATTTCAGGGTTTATATGGCGAAACAGCATGGCGTCGCTGTACAGGTAGAAATCGTAGGCGAACAAGCCGGCTATGCCCAGGCAGGCGAATTTGATGCCCCAACGCTCGCGCGAAGGCGTATTCCTGAAGAGTTGTTCCACCAGCAGCATGCCGGCAATCGCCAGGGTTACCCGCGCGATCGGGTGGGTCGTCAAGCCAATCAGCGCGTACAGGAAAACCGGCCGATAGAAAAACAAGGCAGCCAGCAGCACGGCGCCAGCCAGAAAGCGTTTGTTTTTCAAAAGGTCGACCAACCAGACGCCAGTGGCCGGTTTCAATAGCACCAACAGAAAAGTGCACCAGCCCACCCCGCGCAGCAATTCGAAGATTTGCGACAGCAGGGAAATGGGCATTGCGGAAGCCGCTTGCCAGGCCAGTGCAGCAGCCCAGCCGGCAGTCAGCAGGCAGATGGCCGTGATTGCCATGCCGTGCACGCGGCCGCGCCAACTCGTCAGCAGCAGCATGCTCAAAAACAGGAATGCCAGCGCGGCGCTGGCATAGCTTAGTGTCGCGATACTGGTCAGCATGTGCCTGCCGCCATTATTATCGCGCGCCCTTGCCCAGCAATACCACCTGCAAGGTATCGATCAGGATCAGTATGTCGAGGAACAGGCTATTGTTTTTGACGTAGTAGAGATCGTACTGCAGCTTTTGCACGGCATCTTCAACCGAGGCGCCGTAGGGGTAACGCACCTGCGCCATGCCGGTAATGCCTGGCTTGATGCTGTGCCTGACATTATAGAAAGGGATCTGTGCATTCAGCTGTTCTACGAAGAAGGGGCGCTCGGGCCGTGGCCCGACAAAGCTCATCTCGCCTTTCAGCACATTCAGGATTTGCGGGAGCTCGTCGATGCGCAGCTTGCGGATGACGCTGCCGATGCGGGTGGTTCGCGGATCGTTCGATTGCGCCCACTGCGGGTTACCCGCTTTTTCGGCATTGTTGCGCATGCTGCGGAATTTCAACACCATGTAGGTTTGCCCATCCTTGCCGACCCGTTCCTGTTTGTACAGTATCGGTCCCCTGTCTTCCAGGTAAATGCATACGGCTGTGATCAGCATCGCGGGGATCGATACCGTAAAGATGAGTAGGCTGACGACCAGATCAAAGCTGCGTTTGCAAAAAGCGCGCAAGAAGCTTTGGTCAAATCCGGTGCCGAATACCAGCCAGCTCGGCTGCAGCGAATCGACACGGATTTGGCAGGCTTCCCGCTCGAAGAAGGTGGCGGCATCTGTCACCTTGATGCCGTTGAGCTTGCAGTCTAGTAATTCCTTGATGGGCAGGTTGCCGCCGCGGCGGTTTTGCACGGACACGATGATTTCGCCGACGTTATATTTTGCAGCCGTGGCGGTCAGGGAATCCCCGTCTGGCAGCAAGGCAGCGGCGGGAATGCAAGTATCCTCTCCAGCCACGGAGATGTAGCCGACGATATGGTATTTGTGGTACGCGATATTATGCTTGGCAAGTTCGCCGCATTCATGAGCCAGCGTGCCGCTGCCCAGGAAAATGATGCGCGATTCGAGCAGGCCAAATTCTGATGACTTGAAGATCAGTAAGCGCGCCAGCAGGATGCCGGTTGCTGAAATCACGATCACAAGACCCAAAATGCCGCGGCCAAAATACAGATCTGGCACCAGATAAAAAACCAGGGTCAGGATGCCGAAGCCCAGCGCGAAAGCAGGCATGAGGCGCAACAGTGTGTTGCGAAAGCCTTCCCGATATTTGAGTTGATACATGCCCAGCGCACTCATGCTGAAAAGCATGGTTGCTGTAAAGGCGCAGGCTGGCAGCAGGATGCGGTCGAAATGCGCCGACAGGCTGCCAGTCGTATCGCGAAAGCGGATACTGGTGCCGAGATAGACCGACACAATCAGGATAAAAACTTCCACCAGAAACAATATGGAAATTATTTTGGAGACGTGGTGATTGGATATTCTTAGCATCGCTAGCCCGCAGGAAAAAATGCCCCATTGAAAAAAAGGCTAGCCAAAAGATTACTACAATTAATCAACATTTCCCAGAGTAAAAGTGTGAAAGATGGCGAAAATGCAGGCTAATGGCGCTTAAGTGTTTCCATATGGAATTAAAATGGCGGCGCTGTCTGAGCATTTCTGAGCTTGCCTGAGCTTTCCTGAGTGCACGGGAGATTTTCCTGTAAACAAACTGTGGACGCCGCGATCGATCGCTCATGCAAAAAACCCCGCCTTCCGGAAAAGGCGGGGTTCATCAGCAATTGGTGGTGGCATGCGCCACCCTGCTTTACTGGTTCAACACCGGGATTCAGGCGCGTTGCTTGCGGCGTGCAACTCCGGCCAGGCCGGCGAGACCCAGGCCCAGTAAAGCCAGTGAACCAGGTTCCGGAACGCTGATCGATTCGACATAGACGACCATGTCCTGGTAGTCCTTGTCGGAATTTGCTGCCAGCTGGTCTTCCCAGGCCAGGATGAAGCTCGACGAACCCCAGACGCCCACAGGGCGGGTCGGCAGCTTGATCGCGTCGCCATCGCCCTGGAATGCAACCAGTTGATCGTTGCCGCCATTCAGGCTGGCTTGCGAGTAAAACGTCGGGCCGTTTGCGGTGCCGAGGTAGTAGCCAAACTGCGCGCTGGCGAACTGGACGGCGGCGCCGAAATTGACAGAAAACTGGCTCTGGTCGTTGACGCTCAGGAATGCCTGTCCGCCGCTGGAAGCAGCGCCCGAGAACAACTGCAGATAGCGCGTCGGGTTGTAGATATCGTAAATGCCGAAGGTGTTCGTGCTTGCGTTGCCGGCCACTTCGATGATCATGGTGGAAACGGAGCCGCCTGAGGCTTCGATCTGGAAGATGCCAGCTTCATTTGCCTGGTTCAGGTTGACGTCAGGCGCTGCCGATAGCGAGGTGCCAGCGGCCGTGTACAGGCCGTTGATGATGGTCTGCAGATCGGGATTTTCGCCGCCCAGGAGCACCGGGGTGGCGAATGCCGATGCGGAGGCGAGCAGTGCAGCGCCGGCCAGCAAAGATTTAATGGTTTTCATGTTGACTTCCCTATAGTGAGCTTCAAGTATTCAAATTACGGCAAGCATGTAGAAATTTTTGTTTCGGAATACATAAAGCAGATAGCGTGCCATGCAATAGAATCAAGCACTTGCGGGAATTTGTCGTTGTTTGTGTAAGAAATTCTGACATCGAAACAAGTGCCGGGAGGCCAACCGCTTTTATTTGGAAGGGATGGCGCTTGTTGGTAAGAAGTTGGCTTTGAAGGGGTGCGTGGATTTTCTGTAGAGCAAAGAAATTTTGCGCACGTAATTCTGCGTTTCCTTGTAGGGTGGGATGCCGCGATGATTTTCCACCGCACGTTCGCCAGCGTTGTATGCGGCGGCTACCAAGGGAATATTCCCCTTGAAAAAGGCGAGCAGCCATTGCAAATAGGATAGTCCGCCCTTGATGTTCTCTTCCGGGTCAAAAACATTTTTGACCTGAAAGCGCCTTGCCGTGTCGGGCGTGAGCTGCATCAGACCCTGGGCGTTTTTAGGCGAGACCGCCTGCGCATCAAAAGCCGACTCTACCCGGATGATGGCCAAGACCAGTTGGGGATCTATTGCATAGCGCGGCGCCAGTTTGTGCACCAGATCATAAACGCGGCCGCGGGGATACTCAGGCTCCGGGGCATCAGGAGCATCCGGGCCGTCAGGCGCTGGTCGTGGTGGTCGCAGACAGGAGGGTGGCGGTGGCGCCGGATTGACAGGGAGATGGCGCAGCATTTCGCGCGCCTGTTCGTGTTCCTGTTGGGCTGCCATGTCAAAAAAATGTCGGGCAATGCCATCATCCCTGGCAATGCCTCTGCCATGGGCATACATCCATCCAAGCGCATATTGGGCCTTCGCATTACCCATTGTGGCTGCGGAGCAATAAAGAGAAATGGCTTTGGCATAATCCCGCGGCACGCCCTCCGCGTGTTCATAGCGAATGCCCAGCGCGGTTTTTTCTTCGGCGGAAAGCTTTTCCGTGCTGTCCGTGCTCGCGGCGATGCCGCTATCGTCGGCACGGGCAGTCCCGATCGCGAGGCTGGCGATCGTGAGTAACAACAGCAATGTGTGCCGTGCGGAGCCAGTCATGGGTGTGCTTGGTCCTGGCTGGTTCAATCTGCAGATTTCGGGGAAATGCATGCCTTGTGAAACAGATGCCGCGCCAGCAACAGCGGCGGCATGCGCAGCCAATTTGCCCGTACATAGAGCATCTTGCGGGAAATGCCGCTGAGCATATCCCTGCAACTGGCATGTTCAGGCAGGAGGGCGCGCAGGAAGAGCGCATCCATCAAGGCCAGCATGGCATTGCCGGGCTGGCCCAATCTTGCCGCCTGCGCCAGTGTGTCCGGCGGAATGCTGGTATGCAGCATCATGGACGTATAACGCAATGCATAAAACAATGGTCGCGTCAGATCCAGTGCTTCGGCGCGCTCGGTAAGGCGCAGCCAGAACGCAGGTTCGTCGCCGAAGTGGCGCAGCAGCGCGTCCAGATCCACCAGGTCGCGCAGGCCGTTCTCTAGTTCGCCGTCATGCAGCAGGTGCACGGCGCTGTGCAAGACCATGTCGGCCGGTGCTAGTGTCAGCAAACTGACTTGCCCTGTGATCGGGCACGCCGCCGCGCGCAGTTTGGCCGGGTCTGGATGGACGGCGGCGGTTTCCGGCACGATCGCGTGGTGCACATCGATGACGGTCATGCGCCGGATGTGCTGCATGGGTGGCAATTCGTGCATCCAGGTGCGGTAATAGCGCTGGTCGTAGGCGTCATGATGGCTCGCTGCCCAGCCATGCAGCATCAGTGCCGCTTCAACTTCATCCAGTCTTTCCTTGGGAACCAGAATGTCAATATCGGAAAACAGCCGTCCGCGCGCGTTGGGCAATTGTGCCATCACATAGGCGGCGCCTTTGAGCAGAATCACAGGCACGCCGGTGGCGGCAAGGGCCTGCTGGATCAGGGTGACTTCCTGATGCACTGCCAGCCTATGGCGTTCGGCAAGGGCGTGCGCCCAGTCCAGATGTTCGCGCGGTTGCGCGGGTAGGGTTTTGCGCAGACCGCATTCCTGCAGACGGGCATGCAGGCTGGCCAGCAGATTGGCCTTGCGCGCCTGGCGGATCAAGATATCCCAGTCCGCCAATCCCAGCGAGCCAAGCTGCTCCGGGTAGCGCAATGCCTGCAATAGCAAAGGCGGCGCGATCATGGCAGCAGGGCCGCAGGCCGCAGATTGTTGAAAACGTCGATGGCTTCGTCGAGCTTGCTGTAGACAAAATCATGGCAAGACGATGCCTCGATCAAGCCCGCCAAGCTGGCAAAGCCGCGTTCCCCCAGCAAGCTGTAGTTGAAGGCATTGTCGGCGGCGCGCATGAAGGCATGCGCTTTCGGCAGAGCGGTCAGGTGCGTGTCGGCGCCGGCTTCGTAACGGGGAAAAATCACCCAGCCGGGACGGGCCCATTCGCTGGCGCGGGCAACGCTGTCCGCCGGCGCTTGCATGTGCGCGACCGTGCCTTTCATGGTGTCGCTGACTTTGCGGCTGAAGACGGCATCCGGTGCGTAATGGCGCATGATGTCGATCGAGGCATTTTTCAGGCTGATCGGGCGCGGCAGTGGAATCACGCAGCCGTCCGCAACGCGGATAAGCGCGAGTTCGTCCGACAGCAGACGCCAGCCGCGCTGGCTCAGCGCAGCACACAAGGTGCTTTTGCCGGAGCCGGGAGGCGCTGGCAGGATGACTGCATGGCCATGCTTTTCGAGCACGGCGGCGTGGATGATCAGATAGCTGTGGGCGTGGCTGGAAACGCACCAGTTCATGCCCCACTCGAACATGGGAAAGGCCTGGTCGACTGGCAGCGGCTTGAAAGTGCGCGTGCCGTCGTACAGGAACAGCACTTGCGGCCTGAGCCATCGCCTGAGGCCATCTGGCAGGGCGAGACGGATGTGGAAGTCGGCAAAGTCCTCATCCTCGGCCAGGGGGTAGTCGGCATACAGCAAGCCGATGCCTTCGGCGGCAGCAGCCAGGGATGTGTGCACACGCGTGACGAAAGGCCCGGTACGGATGCGCAAGCCCGCCTCTTGCAGGCGTTGCTGCAATTGTGCCGGATTCAGGTCGGAAACTTTCAAGGTTTTGCGGGCGTAATCAGGGAAATGCCGGCAAGCTCTGCAAGCATGGCTTCTATCTGCTCATGCGCCTGTTCCTGGCTATTCTGGTCCGGCAAGAGGTCCGTTAGGGTTTGTGCGAGCGAGCTGACATTTGCCGGGGAATGTCCGATTGCCGCAAGAATCCGGGCCGCTGCCAGGGCTAGCAAGTGGGTGTCGCCGGTCCGTGCATCGTAGACAACGACTTCTTCGCCCCAGGCGCGCATGTGTAGCGACTGGGGGGAGATGGCTTGCCATTTCATGAAGTGGGGATGCGTTTGCAGGCAGGAAAAATCGTCTTGAAAAGCAGAAACTATCAAGCTTGAGTGGCTTTGAGGTAATACACAATCTCAGGCGCTGTCCATTGTACGGTGGCCGTGGGGGAGAATGTGCCTTTGGATTGCCACTCGGAAAACATCGACAGGATGGTTTCGACGGTCAGGAAAGGCGTCCAGCCGCTGACCGCATTCAGGTAAGCCGCGACCAGATGCATGCCGAGGTTGTGCTGGTCATCCTGCTGGGGCGTCAGCAACTGGAGAAAAGTGTATTGTGCGTAAACGGAGGATGGGCTGCTGGCAAACACACTGCTGAATTGCGTATCTGTCGCAACTGGCCAGTTGCCTTGATGGTTCTTCCAGTAGCCGGGCGACCTTCCCTGGCAGACGGGTTGCTGGCCATGTGTGCTGGCATTGCCTGACAAAAATCCTGACGGAGATTTGCAAACAACGGCGCCCAGGACCGGCCGGCTCGCCAGGCTCAGGATGACCCCCGAGATGCCCAGGCCAGACTGGGCAAAGCGACGGCGCGACGGATTGGCCGTGCTCGATTGCTCAAGCACTGTGTGAGGCACGGGAACGCTGCCACGGGTTTGGTCCTGGCTGTCTTTTGTCGTCATGTCACGCTCCGTCGGGAGTCCTTTTTTGATTGCTCAGTGTCGTTTGTTTGGGAAAGCGCCTTGTGCGCGCGTGCGCCAAGCTTGCTCAAGCAATATATGTTCCAATTACAACTAATTTGCAGATTGTACATGAAGAATCAGGCACCTGGCGCGCATCGGCTTGCCAGGTTTTTTTGAAAGTTGGTTTTTCTTTTGGGGTGAGTGTAAAGAAATTCGACGGCGGGTTTCATGTCCGCTTTACCAGGATTGAAGCCAGGCTATGGTCCATGCGGCAACCTGATCGCGCCATTCCTGTTGTGAAAAGGTGTGGTTGGCATTGGCAAGCTGATGGCGTTGCGCTTTTCGCTCCTGCAACAATTTTTTCCACTTCCCGGAAGTGGAAAGCAAGTCTGAAAACTCTTGTGCCGTCATATCGTTACCGCTTAAAACCAGCAGTATCTTGCCCTTGAAGCGGGTCAGTCCTTCATGCATTTTGTCCGGCAGGGAAATGGCACCGGATTGCGCTGTCGCCACATCCGCCTGATTTCCAACCGCAGACTGTTTGCGCGGAGGCATGACTGTACGGAGCATCGTCAGCATTGAACGGATGGCTGCTTTGCTGTCAAAACGGCCGCGCGCTATTTTTTGCCAGAGTCCGGGATCGAGAATTCGCTTCAGGTAATAGTGCTTCAGGTAAGCCCGGGCCATGCCTTGTCCGGTCCTGACCCAGGGGTTGAGCAGGGCCAGCCCGCAAACGCGCGCATCCCGGTGGGCGTAAAAGATGGCAGCGGAAGCGGCATCGCACAATCCCCAGATGGCTACTTCTTTCAGGCCAGGCGCTGCCGCCATGAACTGGTCGATCGCTGCGCCGATGTCGTCGCTGACATCTTCAAAATTTTTGGGGGCACCCTGGCTATCGCCCATGCCGCGGTAATCGAAGCGCATTGCGGGGATGCCGTGCGATGCAAGTTGCCGGGCCAGCAAAGTAAATTGCCGGTGGCTGCCGGCGCGGTACTGCGGACCGCCGACAACGATCAATACGCCACGTGTTGCCGCCTGGTCGGGCAGACTGAGTATGCCGTACAGCGTGTTTTCCTGGCAGACAAAGGCGAGTGCTTGTTCTTCGAAGTTCATGCCGTCCTGCCGCTGAAACTTGCGCTAGTGGCGGACAACAGATCCGGGTAATCGAGGATTTCCTGCGCCAGCCAGAATGCCGGGCATTGCACCTGATGCAGGGTCAATGGGACTGCGCTTTGCGCCCATGCTGCTGTCAGGCGGCCTGCCGCCGGCGGCAGTGGGCGATTCGGTTCCGGCATGAGTTCGAACCAGTGCGTCGTGCAGCGGGGCGGTGTCATGGTGGCGGCATCCGCCGCATCGATGGCGAGTGCGAGCGCCGGCGCGAGCCTGTAGCCGGCGACTTCCACGCTTTCTCCGGCACGGAGCTTGTTGCGCAGTTCGCGTGTGCCGTTCTCGCCGGGCGTCTGGCCGGAGAGCATGTCTGCTGCCAGCTGCAGGCGCAGAAATTGCGTCAGGAATGCTTCTCCCCGCAACACCGGTTGCCAGAGCAGCAAACCATGAATTTCATCCTGAAAAGCGCTGGCGAAATCCAGTGCCAGCAGCGCGCCCAGGCGCAGGCCCCACAGGCTGACCGGCGCTGCAGTTTCCTGGCGCAGCCAGGCGTAGGCGGCGGCCAGATCTTCTTTCCAGATTTCCCAGCGCGCATCGGCGAAATCGCCACTGCTGTCGCCACAACCCAGCAGGTCGATTTGCAAAACGGCATATCCGAGGGCGGCAAATGCCTGCGCCTGCCGTGCCGCCATGCGCCGGGATTTGTTCATTTCCTCGGCGAAAGGGTGAATGTAGATGAATGCACCACGACAAGCGCCATCCTGGGCGGGGGCGTGATAGAGACAGAAGCGTCTGCCGGGGGCGGCATCGAGGAAAAACGGCCGGGCTGCGGGAAGCTCGGGCAGCTGGTTCATTGCGCCAGTTTACTCTCGACAAATGCAGCCAGACTGGCGACGGTCTCGAAGGTGCTGGCGCTGATGTCATCGTCCTCGACGAGGATGCCGAAGCGATCTTCGAGTGCGGTAATCAGGTGGATGACCGCCATGGAATCGAGTTCGGGCAAACTGCCCAGCAAATGGCTGTGCGCGCTCAAGCTTTTCCCGCGCTCGCCCAGATTCAGTGTTTCGGTCAGGAGGGTTATCACCCCTTCGATTGCTTGCATGGTCGTCGGATTATTGTAAATGGGCAAGGTTAATGAAGTGGAAGACTTTTGCCAGGATTGCGGGAGGGGCGATGCCAGCGATTCCGATATTCACACTTGTGATGATACCTTAGCAACAATGAAAAAGGGGCGGCGTATTGCTTTGGGGATTGCTGCCAATCTTTGTTATCCTGTCGCTTCATTTTTACAGGCAAGCCATGGCCATTGAAATCGAACGCAAGTTTCTCGTCACCGGCGACGACTGGAAAGCGACTGCCGCCGTCTTGCTGTACCGGCAGGGGTATCTGTCCACCGATAAGGCGCGTACCGTACGCGTGCGCATCGCCGGCGCGCGCGCTTTCCTGACGATCAAGGGCTTGGCGGCAGGAATTGCACGTCCTGAATTCGAATATGAAATCCCGGTTGCCGATGCCACTGCCATGCTGGACGACCTGTGCCTCAAGCCGCTGATCGAAAAGCGCCGCTATACGCTGGAGTGCAGGGGGCTGCGCTGGGAAGTTGATGAATTTCTCGGCGATAACCTGGGCCTGGTGGTCGCCGAGGTGGAACTCGATAGCGCCGACCAGGCGATCGAATTGCCCGCGTGGGTGGGGCAGGAAGTTTCGGACGATCCGCGTTATTTCAATTCCAGCCTGATTGCCCACCCTTTTTGCATGTGGTGATGCCGCAGGGTATGAGTACGTCCAGACGACCGCAGTTGACAGCACCCTTGCCAGTGCGTGAGGGTGTTGCCCCCAGTTACCTGTGGCTGGGTGAGGGTACCTGGGAAAACATGCTGGCTTTTATGGTGGCGCGTTTTCCTGCGGTTGATGCGGCCGAGTGGGTTGCGCGCATGGAAAAAGGTGACGTGGTCGACCATGAGGGTAAGCCCATGCATCCCGCCAGCCCGTACCGGCGCGGCGCCTGTATTTTCTATTACCGTGAACTGGCGAGCGAGACGCCGATCCCGTTCGCCGAGACCATCCTGTTCCAGGACGAGCATCTTCTGGTCGCCGACAAGCCGCATTTCCTGCCGGTGACGCCGAGCGGGCGCTTCGTGCGGGAAACCCTGCTGGTGCGCCTGAAACAAAAGACCGGCTTGCATGACTTGACGCCGATCCACCGGCTCGACCGCGAAACTGCCGGTGTTGTGCTGTTTTCGCATAATCGCGCCAGCCGCGGCATTTACCAGTCGATGTTTCAGCAGCGCGCCATGGAGAAGGTTTATGAAGCGCTGGCACCGACCCGGCCGGACCTGGTTTTTCCCTTGACCCGGCACAGCCGCATGGTGGATGGTGAACCCTTCATTTGCATGAGAGAGGCCGAGGGCGAGCCGAATGCGGAAACGCATATCGAAGTCCTGGAAAATTTTGGCGCATTGAGCCTGTACCGCCTGCGCCCGGTCACCGGTAGAAAGCACCAGTTGCGCCTGCATATGGCGGCGTTGGGCATGCCGATCGTCAATGATGCTTTTTATCCGGTGGCCTTGCCCTGCAAAGGCGACGATGTTTCCCAACCCTTGCAATTGCTGGCGCGGGAAATCGCTTTTGTCGATCCTTTGAGCGGCCAGTGGCGCCGCTTCGCCAGCCAGAGAACGCTGGATCTCGTGCCTTGAGCGGCGTTGCGGCATACAATGCCGCTTTCCCCGCAAAATCCTGATTTTTCCATGAGTTCACGTTTAAGTCTGGACCGTATCCTGCAGTCGCAGGGATTCGGTGCCCGCAAGTACTGCCGCCAGCTGATCGCCGACGGTGAAGTGTCGGTCGGCGGCGTTGTCGTCGACGATTATCGCGCCAGTTTCGATACCGCTGGCCTGGCATTCGCTGTGTTCGATGAGGAGTGGGCTTACCGCGAGCGCATCTATATTGCCTTGAACAAGCCGGCCAACTTCGAATGCTCGCGCAAGCCGAGTCACCATCCTGGCGTGCTGACGCTCTTGCCGGAGCAATTCTCGTGGCGCGATGTGCAGCCGGTCGGCCGCCTCGACCACGACACCACCGGTTTGCTGCTGCTGTCGGACGATGGCGCCTTCATCCATGCGCAATCCTCGCCGCGACGCCACGTGCCCAAGCTGTATGTGGCGACGACCCATGATCCGGTGACGCCGGAATTGATCGCCCAATTGCTGGGCGGCGTGCAGTTGCATGACGAACCGGCGCCGCTGGCCGCCGTTAGCTGCAACATGCTGGATGCGCACCGGCTGGAGATCGTTCTTGAGCAGGGCAAGTACCATCAGGTCAAGCGCATGCTGGCGGCGGCCGGCAACCATTGCAGCGCACTGTGCCGCACTGCCATTGGTGGCCTGACGCTGGATGCGTTGGGGCTGGCCGAGGGCGAATGGTGTTATCTGGAGCAGGCGCAGCTGGAGTTGCTGACGCCGGCGGCGGCACCGGCGGCTTGAGCCGGGCGCGTATCATGACTTCCTCCAGTCCTGTGGTGGCGGTGGTGGGTGGCGGCCCGGCCGGTTTGATGGCCGCCGAAGTGTTGAGCCTGCACGGTATGCAGGTCGATGTGTACGACGCCATGCCATCGGTTGGCCGCAAGTTTTTGCGGGCCGGCATCGGCGGCTTGAATATCACGCACAGCGAAGCCTATGATGCGTTCTGTGCTCGTTATGGCGATCGTCAGCCGCAGTTGCAGGCAATGCTCGACCGTTTGCCGCCAACCGCCTTGCGGGCATGGGTGCATGGGCTGGGTATCGATACCTTTGTCGGCAGCTCGGGTCGCGTATTTCCGACACAGATGAAGGCCGCCCCACTGTTGCGGGCCTGGTTGCATCGTTTGCGCAGTACAGGTGTGCGCTTGCACGTGCGGCATCGCTGGCTGGGGTGGGATGCCGATGGCGCATTGCGGCTGGCGCATCCGGGCGGCGAAATTTCGATCAGACCTCAGGCCACGGTATTGGCGCTGGGCGGCGCCAGCTGGCCGCAACTGGGGTCGGATGGTGCCTGGTTGCCGTTGCTGCAGGCGCGTGGCGTAAAGATCGCACCGCTGCAAAGCGCGAATTGCGGCTTCGAGGTGGCGTGGAGTGCGCATTTGCGCGAAAAATTTGCCGGCGCGCAGCTCAAATCGGTGTCGCTGACATTTACCGATGCGCATGGTCATACCGAGCAGCGCCAGGGCGAAATGGTGATCGGCGCGCATGGCGTCGAAGGCAGCCTGATTTACGCGTTTTCGCAGCGGCTGCGCGAGCATTTGAATGCTCACGGCAGCGCCACTTTCATGCTTGATCTGGCGCCCGGGCGCGACGCTGCCCGGGTGCTGGCCGAAGTCAGTCATCCGCGCGGATCGCGGTCGATATCGAGCCATTTGCAAAGCCGCGTCGGCATTTCCGGCGTCAAGCTGGCCTTGTTGCACGAAGTGTTAGGCAAGGAGCAGTTTGCCGATGCGGCCATGCTGGCGGCGACGATCAAATCCCTGCCGATCACCGTGCACGCCACCCGTCCCGTTGCAGAAGCGATCAGTACCGCCGGTGGCGTGCGCTTTGACAGCCTTGACCAAAATCTCATGCTCACCGCGCTTCCCGGCATTTTTGTCGCTGGCGAGATGCTGGATTGGGAGGCTCCCACCGGTGGGTATTTGCTGACGGCATGTTTTGCCAGTGGCCGTGCCGCAGCCACCGGGGTCTTGGCGTGGCTGGGCGCCGCAGCGGATGGCGTTGGCAATTGAATTTTTGCAGCGAAAAGGCGCATCGTGACCAGAGCATGGTTTCGCTTCTATGCCGAACTCAACCGGTTCCTGGCGCCTTCGCAGCGCCAGTGCGGTTTTGAATGGCTATGCTCACAGGATGCCAGCGTCAAGCACATGGTGGAGGCGCTCGGTGTGCCGCATACGGAGGTGGCATTAATCCTGGTGAATGGCCAGCCGGTCGATTTTTCCTATCGCCTGCGCGAGCAGGATCGCGTCAGCGTTTACCCCTATTTTTCTTGCCTGAAGGCTGACGCACAGCCACCTGTATCCTTGCAGCCGCCCGGCCCGCCGTGCTTCATCGCCGATGCGCATCTGGGGCGCCTGGCGCGGGACCTGCGCATGCTGGGATTCGACGTTTTATATCGCAATGATTTTTCTGACGCAGATATCGTCAGCATCGCCGTGCAGGAGCAGCGCATCGTGCTCACGCGCGATCGCGACCTGTTGATGCGCAAGCCGGTGGCGCGTGGTTGTTATTTGCACGCCATTGCCAGCGATAGCCAATTGCTGGAGGTGATGGCGCGTTATCGGCTGGCTGAGCGCATCATGCCCTTGTCGCGCTGCCTGAAGTGCAATGGCTTGCTGGAACCGGTGTCCAGACAAGCAGTGGCCGGCGACTTGCCTGAGCACAGTGGCGCATGTCAGCAACATTTTCGGCGCTGCAGCGGTTGTGGCAAGGTGTACTGGGAAGGCGCGCACGTGACGCGCATGCGCAAGCGCATCGCCGCCTTGCTGGCAGCGATGCGCCCGGCCATCCCTGCGCCCTAGAAGTTAACCCGCATGCCGAGGACCAGGTTGCGGCCGGCCAGCGGTGCGCTATCCTTCAGCACCGAAGTCGATACGCGAATTTCCTGGTTCAGCAGATTCCTGGCAAGCGCAAACCAGGTCACCCGGGTATTGTCGTGGCGCTGGGTCCAGGACAGGTTGGCATCGACTTGCGTATAACCAGCCGTGGGGCTGGTTTCGAAGGTGGCCAGGCGCTCCTGCCTTTGCGCGCGCAGCAGCGACACGCCGCTGCGCCAGGCGCCCTGGCGGTAACCGACATCGGCACCGAAGCGGGTGGCCGGTTGCAGCGGCAGGTTGCCTGCGCCCTTGAGGCGGCCGCGCGAAGTATCGGCAAAGCCGCGCAGCGACCAGCCCTCGCCGCGCAGGTTGTAGCTGACCTCGGCCTCGGCGCCGCGGATGGTGGCATCGCCCTGCGACCAGAAGCGCTGGCTGAACTCGCCGGCGGGATCGGGCGCGCCATGCGCATCGACCTTGCCTCCCGGGGTGCGTCCGTAGACGAAGTTGCTCACCTGGTTTTCGAACAGGTTGGCTTTCCAGTGCACCAGTTCTTCGGTTTTTTGCAGGCTGATTTCCAGGTTGCGCGAGGTTTCCTTGGTCAGGGCAGGGTTGCCGATGTCGAAGGTCGCGGTCGATTCGTGCGGGCCGTTTGAATAAAGTTCCTCGGTGCTTGGGGCGCGCTGCGCCAGTGACCAGGTGGCGCCGGCGCCATAGCCTGGCACAAATTGCCACAGGCCGCCAAGCGAATAGGAGGCCAGGTCGAAGCTGCGCCGCGTCAGAGCGCTGCTTGCATCCGGTTCGCGCTTGACCGATTCGAGGCGCATGCCTGCGCTGGCGCGCAGGGGGCCGAAGTCGCGCTCCTCGATGAGAAAACCAGCCATGGATGTCGAACGGGTTCTCGGCACGGTGTCCGACGCGCCGGTTGCGGCGGCCAGCGCTGCGTAATGACTGTTTTCGGTTTGCAGCCCGAAACTTCCGCGCCAGCCGGCCAGAGGCAGGTGGGTGGCTTCGACGCGGGTTTCCGTGGAACGGTTGAGAAAGTCGGTGGCTGGCGTGCCATCCTGCTGTTTTTCAGTGTGGCGGTAATCGGTGTAACCGAGTTTGAACTTGATCGATGCCAGTCCCGACAGCGGATTTTTGATCAGGCCGTCCACATCGTAGCGGGTCTTTTGCAGGTCGATGAAGGCGCGCTCGGCGGTGGGTATGCCGTAATGGTCGTCAAGTGTGCCGACCGATGCGCCGATATGGCCCCAGTCGTCCACGTGCGACATGCCCAGCCCCAGGCTGTGCTGGCGCGTGAAAGAATTGGGCAGGCGGCCGGAAGCCGAGGCGGGATCGGCTGGCGCGGCCAGGCCCGGGATGCGGTAGTCGTCGGTTTCGTGGGCCTGCGCATCGAGGTGCAGGCCAGTGTGGCCGGCGCTGCCATCGACGGCGACCGACATGGCCTTGCCGCGGTCGGCCGAGCTTGCACGCAGTTCGGCCTGGCCGGTCGGCCTGGGCAGCAGCAAGGTCGGAATGCGTTCATTGACCACGTTGACGACGCCGCCAATCGCACCCGAGCCATACAGCAGTGCCGCCGGTCCGCGCAGGATTTCGATCTGGCGCGCCGTGCTGAAATCGGCGGCAACCGCGTGGTCATTGGACAGGCTGGAGACGTCGGACACCGCCATGCCGTTTTGCAGAATCTTGACGCGTGCGCCTTCCAGTCCGCGAATGATGGGGCGCGAGGCGCCGGCGCCGAAGGCTGTGGCGGATACCCCGAGTTCATGCGACAGCGTTTCGCCAAGCGAGGTGCCCAGCTTGTCGCGCAATTCGCTGCCGGCCAGAATCTTGGCTGGAGTAAGGATTTGCGCATCTTCGCTGGCGCTGAAGGGAGTGGCGCTCACCACCACGGGGGCGAGGGTCTGCGGTTCGGTCTGGGCGAGGACGGGCAGCGGCAGGCTTGCCACTGCGGCCATGGCGGCAAGCATTGCGTGCGTCATGGGCGTAAGTTGAAAGTTCATGCTGATTTCCTGAATAGAATAGTGCGCGAAGCATCGCCATGCGACAGGCGGACGGTTCACGGAAAGCGGGGTAAGGCGCAGGAGATCAGGCGAGTGGTGGCGCGCGCGCGGAAAAATGCCGCAGGAAGGGGGCGTCCCATGAGGCGAAGGCCAGCCATGGCGCCAGCACCTGGGCGCCTGGCAGGATCGCCAGATTCAGGCAAGGGGAATTCAGGACGGCGGCAAGTGCGGCGGCATCGAGCAGGGCGCAGGAGTGATTCAGGGACTTGTCGTAGCTGGCGTCCGTCTGCAAGGACGACAGGTTCGCCGCGGTTTGTTGCACTGGCAGCGCCAGTCCGGCGTGTTCGATGCGATGCGCCAAGCCCAGCCATTGTGCAAACAGCAACGCCAGCACGAGCAGCAGTGCGCTCAGGGCGGGATGGCGGTCAGTGGCGGCTGGCGAGGAAGGCAGGGACAAGGCGATGTCTATCCGTGAATTGGGTGGCGCAAACGGCAACCCCTAAGTGTGGCCGATTGCGATTCTAGCAGGTCCTGCGCAAGGCCGGTAATCCTGGTGCAGGTGCCTGCATGGGTGTAAACTCGTGCGCTTTGCATTCTTGATTGCGATCGAGTATGGACAAAGAATTCTCGCGCAGTTGGCCGCTGTCGTCCTGGATCAAGACGTTTTTGCCCCAGCCGGTGCCCATCAATGGCAAGGAGCGCTTGCGCGCCTGCTGCGGCGCCTTGTTCGGCGTCCTGCTGACGGGGCTGACGACGCAGCTGGCCATGGGAGAAAATGCGGAGATGCCGCTGTTGATCGCCCCCATGGGGGCGTCCGCGATTCTGCTTTTTGCCGTGCCGTCCAGTCCCCTGGCACAGCCCTGGTCCATCATTGCCGGCAACATGATGTCGGCGGCGATCGGGGTGGCCATTGCCGGCTGGATCGGCGATCCGCTTTGGGGCTCGGCGATTGCGCTGACTCTGGCGATTGCGGCGATGCTCATCTTGCGCTGCCTGCACCCGCCCAGCGGCGCCATCGCGCTGATGGCCGTGCTGGGCGGGCCGGCGGTGCGGGCGCTGGGCTATGGCTTCGTGCTGATGCCCGTGGCGCTCAATTCGGTATTGCTGTTGCTGCTGGCGCTGTTCTTCAATAATGCCACCGGGCGTCGCTATCCTCATGCCTTGCAGCCCGAGCATGCCAATGCCCACCACACGGTCGACGCGCCGCCGATCGACCGCATCGGCTTCACGCCGCAGGACCTGGATGCGGTGCTGAAACAATACAACCAGGTGCTGGATATCAGCCGCGACGATCTGGAAGAGCTGTTCATGCAAACCGAGCGGCATGCGTTCCGCCGGCGCCTCGGCGACATCACTTGCGCCGACATCATGTCGCGCGACGTCGTCACGGTGGAATTCGGCACGCCGCTGGAAGAAGCCTGGAATCTGCTGCATTGGCATCGGGTCAAGGCACTGCCGGTGGTCAATCCGGCGCGGCGGGTGGTGGGTATCGTCACCCTGCTGGATTTCCTGAAGCATGCCAATCCCGATAAATTCGGCAGCGTCAACGACAAGCTGCGGCAACTGGTGCGGCCCAGTGGCGAGACGCATACCGACAAGCCGGATGTGGTGGGGAAAATCATGAGCAAGGGCGTGCTGACCGCTAGCACTGATACCCACATCGTCGAACTGGTGCCAGTGCTGTCGAACGGCGGCAAGCACCATGTGCCTGTGGTGGATGCCGACGGGCGCCTGGCTGGCATGCTGACGCAGTCGGACCTGATCGCCGCGCTGTATCGGGGGAGTTTGGGCGACAGGGAGCATGCGGCTTAGTGGGCAATTACAAAAATGCCGCGCCGGCCGTTTTTCAAGCGGCAGCCAGTTTCAACTTACTTTTTGCCGCAAGCCGCTTTCCAGTCCTGCTCGCCGCGCGTCCCCGGATTGACCGGGTTCCAGTTGCCGGACGGGTCGTAGGAGTTCACCACATTGCCCTTGCCCATGCGCCCGTCGAAATGGGTATCGACCAGCGACTTGACCAGTTTCTTTTCGCAGTCATACGCCGATTGATCGATGTGCGAGTACGCCTGGCCCTTGCGGAAGCCAAGCGGGTTGTCGTAATCGGTGATGATGGTGAAGGTGACGACGTTGCCCGCTTTTTTGTTGAGGGCGGGGTCGGTGTACAGTGTGCCCGAGCGGAAGAGGTCGCTATTGTCGAGCTTGACCAGTTCGGCCATGGCAGTGGTGCTCGCGAGCGCCATCGACAAGGCAAGCAGCAATTTGCTAGTCCGATGCATGTCGTACCTTTTTGAGGATAGTTGGGATCCTTGTAATTGTGCCACAGGTGTCAGGCTGGAGCATTTTTTACCGCCCCGGCATGCTGCCGACATGGTATCGGACCGGTTTTTTTGTCCTCAAGGCCGGAACTCTAGAGAAGGCGGACAGCTTACTTGCGCCCGCCACGAGCGCTGTTCGGCACACCCTTGCGCGCCGGCTTCCGCGCGATCGCCGCGCCGTCGCGTGGTTTCGGCAGGCCGAATTGCCTGGCGACTCTGGCCGGCGCCGGGCTTTCCTTGCGCTTTTCGATGGCGTCAAGCGCCGACGTCGGCGCGGTATTGCGCGGCACCAGACAGCGTTCGCCGCTGCCGATCAGGTCGGAGCGTCCCATCTTCTGCAGGGCTTCGCGCAGGATCGGCCAGTTGTCCGGGTCGTGGTAGCGCAGGAATGCCTTGTGCAGCTTGCGTACCTTGCCCAGGCGCGGCGTCTCCACGGCTTCGGAATCCCCGGTCACCTTGTGCAGCGGATTTTTCCTCGTGTGATACATCGTGGTCGCCAGCGCCATCGGCGTCGGCAGGAAAGTCTGCACCTGGTCGAGGCGGAAGTCGTTTTTCTTCAGCCACAGCGCCAGGTTCAGCATGTCTTCATCGGTGGTGCCGGGATGGGCGGCGATGAAGTAGGGGATCAGGTACTGTTCCTTGCCGGCTTCTTTCGAATACTTTTCGAACAATTCCTTGAAGCGGTGGTAGGCGCCCATGCCGGGCTTCATCATCTTCGACAGCGGTCCTTCTTCGGAATGTTCCGGCGCGATCTTCAGCAAGCCGCCGACGTGGTGCGTCACCAGTTCCTTGACGTATTCGGGCGAGCGCACGGCGAGGTCGTAGCGCAGCCCGGAACTGATCAGGATTTTCTTCACGCCCGGGATAGCGCGCGCCTTGCGGTATAGCTGGATCAGTTTGCTGTGGTCGGTATTCAGGTTCGAGCAAATGGTCGGATACACGCACGACAGGCGCTTGCAGCTTTCCTCGATCTTCTTGTCCTTGCAGGCCAGTCGGTACATGTTGGCGGTCGGCCCGCCCAGGTCCGAGATGGTGCCGGTGAAGCCCTTGGTCTTGTCGCGGATATTCTCGATCTCGCGCAGGATCGACGGTTCCGAGCGGCTCTGGATGATGCGTCCCTCGTGCTCGGTGATCGAGCAGAAGGTGCAGCCGCCGAAGCAGCCGCGCATGATGTTGACCGAGAAGCGGATCATGTCCCAGGCCGGAATCTTCGCCTTGCCGTAGGATGGGTGCGGCGCCCGCGCATAGGCCATGTCGAAGACGTAATCCATGTCTTCCATCGCCAGCGGCAGCGGCGGCGGATTGAGCCAGACGTCGCGCTCGCCATGCGCCTGCACCAGCGCGCGCGCATTGCCGGGGTTGGATTCGATGTGGAACACGCGCGAGGCGTGCGCATACATGACCGGGTCGTCCTTGACCTGTTCGTAGGAGGGCAGGCGCACCACGCTCTTGTCGCGCTGCTCCTTCAATGCAGCCTGGCGCTCTTCGCGCGTCATGATCTTGATCGGCTTGAATTGCGCTTCGGATTGCGTCCCGGCTTCGGGGTTCTTGCCGGTCGCGCAGTTTTCTTCCCCGGCCGGCGTCATCTCGTACGGGTCGGTGTGCTGCTCTACCTTGCCGGGCGTGTCGATGCGGGTCGAGTTGATCTCGCTCCAGTCGTCGGCCGGTTTCCAGCCTGACGGCACCATGAAGGCGGTGCCGCGCAGGTCGCGGATGTTCTTGATCGGCTCGCCCGCCGCCAGTCGGTGGGTGAGGTCGAGCAGGGCGCGTTCGGCATTGCCGTAGATGAGGATGTCTGCCTTGGTATCCGGCAGCACCGAGCGGCGCACCTTGTCCGACCAGTAATCGTAATGGGCGATGCGGCGCAGGCTGGCCTCGATGCTGCCAAGGACGATATTGGTGTCCGGGTACGCTTCGCGCGCGCGCTGCGCATACACCGTGGCCGCGCGGTCGGGACGCTTGTTGGGCTCTCCATTGGGCGTGTAGGCATCGTCGGAGCGGATCTTGCGGTCGGAGGTGTAGCGGTTGACCATCGAATCCATGTTGCCTGCGGTGATGCCGAAATACAGGCGCGGCTTGCCCAGCGCACGGAAGGGTTCTGCCGAGTGCCAGTCGGGCTGGCTGATGATGCCGACCCGGAAGCCCTGTGCTTCCAGCAGGCGACCAACCAGCGCCATGCCGAAGCTGGGATGGTCGATGTAGGCGTCGCCCGTCACCAGGATGATGTCGCAGGCATCCCAGCCGAGCGCATCCATTTCCTTCTTTGACATGGGCAGGAAGGGCGCAGGGCGGGGACGGGACCCTTTCGGGACGTAGGCAGTCAGGTTTTTCGGGGCTTGCATGATGGGGCGGATTGTACAGGAAACGGCCGGGCCACATCGGCCGCCAAGGCCTTGTTCATCGACGCTTGATGGATTTGAAAATGCCATAACTGCTTGAAATGGCAACGGTTTTGTCATCCGGCATGGCGTCGCTGCTGCCAGCCGAGTGCGGTGGCGTTGACCCTTTTGACACCTTCGCGTATCGTGCCACGCTTATCTTTTTGATCAGGGAGTCAAACATGGACGAGCAATACGACGACGGCTTGCAGGTGCGCAAGCAAGTGATGGGCGAGGCTTTTGTCGAAAAGGCATACGCCAATGTCGATGACTTCACCAAACCCTTGCAGGATTACATCACGCGCAATGCCTGGGGCACGGTGTGGTGCCGCGAAGGGCTGGATTTCAAGACCCGCAGCCTGGTCACCCTATCGATGCTGACCGCGCTGGGCCGCTCGCATGAACTGAAGGGCCACGTGCGCGGCGCCCTGAACAATGGCGCCACCGTGGAAGAAATCCGCGAAGTGCTGCTGCATGCCACCGTGTATTGCGGCGTGCCGCTGGCGGTGGAGGCTTTCCGCGCCGCGCATGAGGTGCTGAAGGAAGCGGGCAAGGTATAGCAATGGCAATGGCCAGTTGTGCTATTTCGTCTGGAAAGCGCAGCTGGCCACAAATTCGTAACGCTCCGGCCGTATGAAAAATGTTGAACTGTCGCAGCAATCGTCATTTGCATAAGAGGACGTGCGCGTCATCACCAGCAAGGCAGTGCCGGTTTTGACCTTCAATGTGCGTGCGAGATCGCGGTCAGCCAACTGGGCGCGGATGGCGATTTCGGCGCGGGCGACGCCAGATCCGTTGATCGATTTCAGGATCGCGTAATTCGGCTGCCGTTCCGTTTCTTCCCACCCGAGCGTCTCCACTTCCCTGGGCAGGTAACTGCGGCCAAATGCGATAGGCTCGCCGTCGACCAAATGCAGACGTTCGAGCAATACACAATATCTGTCATGCTTGCCAAATCGTTCACGCAGATGCTCGGGCAAACGAACCACCTCCTTTGACAGCAGCCGCATTTCCGGCTGCAAGCCTTGCATGACCAGCGAATCGTGAAAACTGCGCAGGGCATCCAGCCCGTGGCGCACCTGCTTGCCGGCCACGTAAGTGCCCTTTCCCTGCTTGCGTTCGACCGTTCCTTCCTCGGTCAGTTTTGCCAGTGCCAGACGGACGGTTACGCGGCTGACCGCAAAGCGTTCACATAACTCGGCTTCGGATGGGAGTTTTCCAGTCGGTCCGTACGCCCCGCCCAATGCTTCCTGGCGCAGTTGCACGGCAATTTGCTCATAGAGCGAGGTTACGTTCTTGCGAATAAGTTGCGTCTGTATGGTCATGGTCGCTGTCGGGCGCCGGATATCTATCGGGCGCAATGAAAGGGGCTGGCCGGGTCTGCAATGCGTGATGGCCAGTGTCGCTGGAATGGATTATTCACGATTCGCGCAAATTCGGTGGTGCGAAAAGTGCATATCGATATGCGAATTTCTTCCTTAATCTAAATCATATTAATACGTATTATAACAAGCTGTTTATCGGATTGACTTCGATGTGAGTCGATGCGCGGGAATCACCACCGGCAAACCGCAAGAGAGCATACCCACATGACACGGCAAAAAATGGCGTATTTATCCGTCGACGATATCGATTTTACTTATCCGAATGGGCACGTTGTGTTCAGGCATCTCTCGTTCCAGGCGAGGCCGGGCGAATTCGTGGCGCTGCTGGGACCGTCCGGATGCGGCAAAACGACCTTGCTGAACCTGTTGTCGGGCTTTTTCAAGCCGACCCGCGGCAGCGTGAGCGTCAATGGCACGCTGATACGCCCGGAAACTCCCGAACTGGGCTACGTGTTTCAGTCGCCACAGCTGTTTCCCTGGCTGAGCGCCATCGATAACGTGCGCTTCGGCTTGCGTATGGCCAGGCACCTGAACGCAGCCGAGCAAATCGAACGCGCCCGTCATTACCTGGCGCTGGTCGGCCTGGAATATTCCGCGGAAAAACTGCCCTATCAATTGTCAGGGGGGATGCAGCAACGGGTGGCGCTGGCGCGCAGCCTGGTGCTGGAGCCGACCCTGTTGCTGATGGATGAACCCTTCGCGGCACTGGATGCGATTACGCGCAACAGCATGAATGAGGAAACGCTGCGCCTATGGTCGATGCTGGGACAGACCGTAGTCTTCATCACGCACGATATCGAAGAAGCAGTGTTCCTGGCAGATCGCGTGGTGGTGCTGGGCGCGGCACCCGCTGGCATCCAGGGGGAACTCGCAATCGATCTTCCGCGTCCACGCATGCATCGTCTCACTCGCACACTTCCGCGTTTTCATGAATACGCCAACGAACTCAGGGACAGGATTGCCCTGGCCACGCAGGATGCATGAAGCCGCCGTCAAGAAATCCCATCTTTTTCCGAAAGCCGAGCGTGATTAAAAAAATTGCTGTTGTTCTGTCCTTGCCGATCTTTCTCTTTTCCTCGGTGGCATTCGCTGCTCCGGTGGAAAGCAAGCCGATCCGTATCGGCTGGGTCTTCGCCATGGCGAACGCGCCTGCACTCATCGCGGACAAGAAGGGATTTTTCGCCGCCGAAGGCCTTAAGGTGGAGCTCAAATCTTTTGGGGATGGGCCAGTGGTGCAGCAGGCGCTGTCTGCAGGCGAACTCGACATCGCCTACATCGGTGCGCCGCCCGTGTTCCAGTGGTATGCACGGGGCCTGAATAGCCGCATCCTCGCAAAGGTGAATTACGGTCAGGCAGCATTGATCACCAATGCCAATAGTCCCATCCATTCCGCCGCCGATTTGCGCGGAAAAAAACTGGCGGGCGTCGCCAAGGGCAGTGGCATGGATGTATTGTTGCGCGGTTATGTGATCAAGGAACTCGCCAGGCTCGAGCCCGACAGTGATGTCAATGTGGTGAGCATGCCGGTCGGGAATATGAACGCTGCACTGGAGCGTGGCCTGGTCGATGCCGCATTTACATGGGAGCCCTTCGTGTCAGACGCGCTGTTGCGCGGCGGCACCCGGGTGGTCGTGGATATCAATCAAAAAATTCCGAGCTATCCGTGGTATGTGGTGATGGCCGTGCCCAGGACGCTGGCCGAGCGTCCCGAAGATGTGGTCAAGGTGTTGCGGGCGCATCGCAGGGCAATCGCTTTCCTGCACGACCATGTCGAGGAGTCGAACCGCATCATTGCCGAGGCTTTCCAGATCGCGCCGATCAAGACAGCCGATGGAAAGGTTATCGAGCCGACCTCTGTGGTGCAAGAGGCGCGAAAACGTCTAGGATGGTCGGACCGGGTTGAGACTGCCGACCTGAAATTCATCCAGCGCCTGATGGATTATTCGTACGCGCTCGGATACCTGAACAAGCAGCTCAGGGCGGCCGAGGTGGTCGATTTGTCCTGGCAGGAGCGTGCCATAAAGCCGGCCGCGCGCCGTTAATCAGGGGATGACCATGCGTACCCGTGTGCTGAAGCCATCATGGCGCTGGGCGTCGCTTCCTGCGTTGTTGCTTTTGTGGAGCGCAGTTGCCAGCCGCTTCCCTTCCTACATTCTGCCGCAACCGTGGGAGGTCGCCCAGGAGGGTTGGCTATGGGTGCAGAGCGGCAAGCTGTGGCCACAGCTTGCGGCGAGTCTGCTGGAAGAGCTTGGCGGCTTCGGCGCGGCTGCCGTGGCGGCAATGATACTTGGCGTGAGCGCAGGAATTTCGCGGGGATTTCGCGACTTCGTCACGCCGCTGAATGGCTTGTTCATGTCGATTCCCCCCATCGCCTGGGCGCCACTGACGATGATTGTCTTCGGGCTGGGTTACCTGTCCATCATTGCCGTGATTTTCATCGCGGCAGTATTTCCGATGGCACTGACCATCCAGGAGGGGGTGCAGGCGATTCGTGGCGGCGAAGTGCGCGCGGCGCGGATACTCGGGGCCAGGCCGTTGCAGTTGCTGCTGCATGTCTATCTTCCCGCTTCGCTCCCGGCAATCACGGCTGCCTTGCGGGTTGGCTTCAGCCAGGCATGGCGTGCGCTGGTGGCCGCCGAGATGATCGGTGCCTCGCACGGGATCGGCTGGATGGTGTCGATGGGCGGACAGATTGGTAATGCCAGCCAGGTATTGCTGGGGATCACCTTGATTGGATTGATCTCCTGGCTGGCGGAAAGTCTGGTTTTTCGTCGCATTGAAAAACATTATCAAACCTGGCGCAGTCATTGAGCGCTTCACCGCGCACCTTGCGCCATCAGGAGAAATTTACATGAGTGAGAAAAAAACAAATCTCGCAGCAAGCTATACCGCCCTGCGCGAAAAGCTGGGGCCGCACTTTGCGCCGCAGGGTCTCTACGAACAGAACAAGCAGTTGCCTTTTGCCGGGCGCGTCAGTTGCAATGTCGAACGGCTGGAAACCGGAAGCTGGAATGAGATCGTCATCGATTATGAGGTGGGCGCATCCGGCTTGGCCGACGGCGGCTGGTTCAAGACGACCTTCAAGTTCTATTCGGACTGGGCCTTGTTCCAGACCAGCGATCCTACGGCGGCCAACTTCATCACTGCCGAATACCAGGCGGGCAAGCTGGTTGATGGACAAAGCCCGGCGACAGTGCAATCGTTAAATGTCCGCTTCGACCAGAAAGGCCATGAACGGCCGTTTCAGAAAGCGATTATTGTCGATGTGGTTGATGGCTACCTGAATGCCGGCGACCATATCATCATCCGGCTCGGTGACCGGCGCGGCGGTGGGCCAGGGACGCGCGTGCAGACGTTCATTGAAGACCGCTTCCGCTTCCGATGCTATGTCGATCCGCTGGGTACTTCACGTTTCATTGCGGTCCCGGGCGACCTTGTGATTGATATGGCCGCCGGCGCGCCGGTTCGGCTGCTGGCAGTGGGGCCCCGCTTTGCCCGGATCGGGGAAAAGCTGCCTTTCCGTTTTTCGCTGCAAGACCGTTGGGGCAATGCCTGCAAGACGACGGCCGGAGAAATTCTGGTGCGTGCGTTTTCCGGTGCGGCGCAAGTCTATGAAAAACGCCATCCTTTGCCCGCTGAAGGTTGGGCGACGATCGGTGTCGATGATTTTCCTGCTCACGCCGACTTGCGCATCGTCGCCGAGCTGGTTGGCAGCCGCGATGTGAAACAGGTCATTGCATTCGTCAGCATTGACGGGCAGTTTCCCGCGTCGCGTTCGTTCTACGCCGACCTGCATGTGCATGCCGGCGATACGGTCGGCACCAACAGCCCCGCCTATAACGCCGCCTATGCCCGCGATATCGGCGGGATCGATGTGCTCGGTTATACCGCAAATGATTTCCAGATTACCGACGAAAACTGGCAACTGGGGGTTTCGACTGTCGAGGAATTCAATCAGCCAGGGCGGTTCGTCTGCTACCCGGTGCAGGAATGGTGCGGCAGCTCGACTGCCGGCGGCGATCATAACGTGGTGTTCTTGGGCGACGCCGTGCCAGATTTTCCATACAACAAGCGCGGCGAGCACAATCGGACATTTGTCTGGAATGAAGACATGAAAGGCACGTCCGTCGATCTGGGGCGTTGGCCAGTAGAAGAATTATGGGCTGCCTATATCGACGATCCTGAACAGCACCTGATCATGCCACATGTCGGCGGCCGCCGTTACATTCCGGACTGGCATCATCCCGAGCTGGAACGCTTGGTGGAAATCGCTTCCAGCTGGGGGCATTTCGGCTGGCTGTACCAGGATGTGATCCGGCGCGGCTACAAGATCGGTGTGGCGGCCAGCGGCGACGAGCATCGCGGAAGGCCCGGCGGCGGCCCGCCCGGAACCCAGGTCTTCGGTGTGCATGGCGGGCTGACCGGCGTGATCGCGGAGCGGCTGGACCGGCAATCGGTAGGCCGCGCCTTGCGCGCCCGCAATACCTGGGCCACGACCGGCGAGCGTACTGCCTTGCTGGTACGCTGCGGCGATTATCTTCAGGGCGAGGCCTTCCAACATCAGGGCCCGGCGCAACTGGATTACCGCTTCCTTGGCCAGGTCGGATGGGAAGAGATTGCCGCATACGACCATGCCGGGCTGATCTGGAAACGGAATCTGCACGAGGAGCTTGGCTATTCGGAGCGACTCATCCGCCTGCGCTGGGGCGGGGCGCGAATTCCTGATCGTTATCGCTGGGCGTCCTGGAAGGGACGCATCACGATCCTGAACGGCACCATCAACCGTTTCCAGTCGCATGGGTTCGAGCATGGCGAAGAAGTTTGCTGGCGCGACGGGCCGACCGACATTGCGTTTCGCAGCGATACCTATGGGGATGCTGATAGCATCGATATCGACGTCAGCAATCTTCGGCATTGCACCATTCGGGTGGAAGGGACGATCGACAGTTACGTCAAGGTCGGTGACCCGCTGCAGCGCAATCCCTTTGTCCACGCGCCCAGCTTCAAGTGGGAGATTGGTGGCGCGGAATTGCTGGATGCCGGCGGTCTGAAACTGGATCTGGGCGGGGCCGAGTTGTTTCTCGCTCTGGAGCGCCTGACCGAACAGCCCTTGCCAATCGATTTGGCAGGTTCGATTGAAATCGAGCCCAGGAATGGCCCGTTCGGCCACCGGCCGGTGTACTTTACCGGGCGCCAGCGCGATGACAGCAAGGTTTGGTCGTCAGCCCATTTTCTGACGTTCTGATTGTCACGCCCCCGACAAAAAATGAGCGCAGGGTTGGATGTCCGTCGAAGCTTGCCTTGGCCAGGCGCCAATAATCAGGTTTTGTCGGACCACACCACCTTGTCGTCGATGGCATACAGCTTGCACGGCGCGGTGCTGTTGCGCTGGCAGTTTTCCAGGGCGTGTTCGGCCGGGTCGTCGCCATCCTCGACCCAGCTCCAGGCGCCACTGGGCGACAGGGCAAAAGCGCGCGGCTGGGATTTGCTCAGGAATTTCAGGTATTGCTCGCGTCCCTGCTCGCGCAGATAGGGAACGGCGCTGGCGTCGTCAATCGCGGCGAATCCGCTTTTCGGCGGCTGGGCCGGTTCGGCGATGTTGAAAACTTCCTCAGTTGGCATGCCTATGCGGCGCAGGAATTTTTCCGTTTCCGGCCACCAGATGCGCACGCCATCACGGCTGCCGCTCATGGCATGTGCATCCTGCTTGAAGGCGCCGAATTTGACCAGGGTTGCCTTGCCGCCAGCTTCCGTGTAGGCCTGGTGCATGCGGCTGGCCAGGGCATGGTTGAAGTGGCTGTCGTTCTCGCCGTAGAACCAGAGGCTGGGGATGCGGGTCTGGCCCCCATAGACGCCAAAGGCGCGCACCAGCGAGGATTCCCATGCGCAGCCTTCGGTGCGCAAGCCGCCGGCGAAGTTGAGTACGCCCTTAACCCCCGGGAAATCTTGCGCGGCAAAGGCGATTGCGGTCAGACCGCCATAGGACTGGCCGCCCACCAGTATGCGCGCCGGATCAGCCCATGGCTGTCGTACGGTATAGGCGAGTACATCCTGTAAATCGTGGGCCTGGATTTGGCCGTTGGCGGTCATGTCGCAATACTGTTCCACATATTCGCCGCTGGATTTGGAGAATCCGGTGCGCATCGGAATCACTACCGCATAGCCGCGCTTGACGAATTCGCGACTGATGGTCAGAAAGCGTGCGCGCTCCTGCGCGCGCGGATCGCCCAGCGCCTTGCCGTGATTGAGCACCAGCACGGGAAACGGCCCTTCGCCAGGCGGCATGAAGATCGTGGTTTCCAGTTCGCCGTTCCAGCCATGCGGGCGCGGCGCCGACGTGACCTTGTCCGCGGAACTGGCAATGTCGCCGCCGCTCGATCTGTTCCGCGCGTGGTTCCACGGCGCAGGGCGGGATTGTGCCGGAATCATGACGACTGCTTCGTTCAAGACTGCGCTGGTGGATGCAGTATTCCGGGCGATGCAACCATTGGTTATCAGGCCCAGGGTTGGACTAGTGGCGAGCAGTAAAAGAAACAGGAGACGATGGACGCTGGGGCGGGGAACGGCTGGGAATCGATACATACTGGAAACGACTTGGCAAAATCAGAAACAGGTATTGCGATAGTCCGGGCCGGGGCGCGGGGGGCGATCCGGGCTTGTTTCCCCCGGTGATTTTTCTGATTGTAAAGAGCGTTTTTTTGCAGTTCAATGCCAAACAGGAACGACTTTGGAAATTATTTTCAGGCAGATATCAAAGCAATATGCTTAGTCATAAAAAACCTGTGAAGGTGGCAAGAATATGCACAGCCCTGATGCCAAACAGCAAAAACTGCGGATCGGGCAAACGGCGTGAAGCTGTCGCGTCAGAGGCTGCAGACGCGGTTGCGGCCATTTTCCTTGGCCTGATACAAGGCCTGGTCTGCACGCTGGAACAGGGATTGGCGGTCATCACCCTGGCGGTAGATGGTGCAGCCGACGCTGATCGTCGCCGAGCGCGGCCCGGCGCACGTGTCGAATGCACAGGCTTCTATGCTGCTGCGGATGCGGTCGGCGAGCTGGGTTGCGCCATCCAGTCCGCACTTGGGCAGGATCAGCACGAACTCTTCGCCGCCATACCGGCAAGCCATGTCGGACTGGCGCGTATGCTTGCCGATTTCTCTTGCTACCGCTGCCAGTATGTCGTTGCCGGCGCCATGGCCATTGGTGTCGTTGAAGCGCTTGAAATGGTCGATGTCGAACAGCGCCAGCGCGAGCGGTTCTTCTTCGCCGGCGCGCACGGATTCCTGCAGGCGCCTGTCCAGTTCCTGTTCGAAGGTGCGGAAATTGAACAAGCCGGTCAGCTGGTCGGTGGACGCCTGTTCGGCCAGCGCTGCCACTTTTTCTTCCAGCATTTCATTCAAATGGCGGATTTCCAGGACCTGGGCCTGACTGGTCGCATACAGCCTGCTGTTGGTGATGGCGGTACCGAGGAAGGATGACAGGTAGCCGAGCAAATTCAGGTCGGCATCGGCAAGCTCGACTGTGTCGTCCAGGCTGTAAAGGGCAAAGATGCCGATCGGTTTCTTTTGATGGCGTATCGGTGTAATGAACAGGGTGCGCGGGGTGCGCAGCATTGCCAGGCTGGCCTTGTCGTTGTCGGCCAGCGGCAAGTGCCGGATTTCCTGGAAATCCGGGAATACCATGGCTTCGTCGCGCAGCAAGACATAGACCAGGCCGCTGACGGTCGGGTCGAGCGGATAGGGCTTTTGCAGGAGGTGCTGTTCCCATTGCGCGCGGAGGCCTTCGAATTGCGGTTTGGCGACGATCGCCTTGCGCATCTTCAGGTGTTCGTCTTCAACCAGATAGAAACTGGCAAGATCGAAAGGCAGTTGGCGGAACAACTCTGCGGCGAACAATTCACAAATCTTGTCCACAGCAGTCAGACTGTTCATGTCGTCGAGGAACTGCAGCAAGCGCTGGTTTTCCGCCACCGTGGCGGTTGCTTCATCATGCAGCAGTTCCAGATGCGACAGGCGCAGCCAGCGCGCCAGACTTGCATGAAACAGGCTCAACAGCTCCTGTATTCTGGCCAGATCCGCATCCGGGATTGCATGGCCTTGCTTGAGCAGGACCAGCACGCCGATCGCTTCCCCGGCGCTGGCGCCGGGTGGGCACAGCGGCACCGCCGTCATGTCGTGGATTTTCCAGTAGTGCAGGATATTGTTTTCCTCGTCATTCGCGTTGCCGGGATGGACGCGAACGATTTCACGCGACGCCATGGAGCGCGCATTCAATTGGCCGTTATCCAGCGGGATCTTGTAGCCGAGGTAGGATTGTTCCAGGTTCTGGAATTCTGCGGGGTAGCGGATTTTCAGGCTGTTGAGATGCTCTCCGGAGGCATCCCGCATGTTGACCAGGCAGCCATCGGCCACTCCCAGCGCGAGGATTTCATCACACAGCAGATCGAGCAAGTCGTCCATGTGCCCGGCATTGACGATGCCGTTAATGATCCTGTATGTCCGTTCTGGCGACAGAAAGGGCATTTCGCTCCCCATGTTTTTTATATTTGTTGTTACTTTACCGCGATTATTGGTAATCGACCAGTGTCATGCCAGGCCTGTGGTAATTGCGGCTTTTTCGTTGTCTCGAAGGCAGTACGCCTGCGACGAAGCAGGCGCACTGCCGCCAGTGGCGAAAATTACTTGCCGGGCTTGTCGTCAATGCTGGGCGAGCCAGCGCCGTATTTGACGAACAACAGAAAGCCGCCCGCAATTGCGAGATTCTTCAGGAAATTGTTCATCTGGCCCGGATCAGCAAAATGGGTGTGGGCTACCAGTGCGGAGCCGACGCTGAACAGCGCGAGGATGGCGGCCACCCAGCGTGCCTTGAAGCCCAGGAGCAGGGCCAGGCCGCCGCCGAGTTCGATCAGGATGACCAGCGGCGTGATCAGCGCCGGCGCCGGCAGCCCGAGCGATTCGAAATAGCCTTGTGTACCCGTATAGCCGGTCAACTTGCCCCAGCCCGCGATAATAAAAAGAAGCGACATCAATATCCGCGCAGCGACTTCCAGTGCCTTGTCCATTTTGCTCTCCCTTTGGTTGAACATATCGATGGGCCGGAGTCAGCCGGCCCTGCTGTCATTCTATTCGGACGCCGTCATGCCATGTCGACAGATTGTCTTCTCGTGTCGCGGGCTGTCAAACACAAAGATCAAACTCCGGTGGAACTCTTGCCGAATTAGCGTGTTGCGATTCTGACCGCTGATAAAAAAAGGAGCCATGCACTCACGTGATGACTCCTTGCTTGGCGGCAGCAGACTGGGGGCCAGTCTTGTGCAGTTTTTTCTGCAGATTACGCGAAATTCTTCGCCGCGAAATCCCAGTTCACCAGGCTCCAGAACGACTCGATGTATTTCGGGCGAGCGTTGCGGTAGTCGATGTAATAAGCGTGTTCCCAGACGTCGCAGGTCAGCAGCGCCTTGTCGGCGGTGGTCAGCGGGGTGGCAGCGTTGGAGGTGTTGACGATATCCACGGAACCGTCAGCCTTTTTCACCAGCCAGGTCCAGCCGGAACCGAAGTTGCCGATGCCGGATTTGGTGAACTCTTCCTTGAACTTGTCGAACGAGCCCCACTTGGCGTTGATGGCATCCGCCAGCGCGCCGGTCGGTGCGCCGCCGCCGTTGGGCTTCAAGCCGTTCCAGTAAAAAGTGTGGTTCCACACCTGGGCCGAATTGTTGAACACGCCGCCGGAGGACTTCTTGATGATGTCTTCCAGGCTGGCGTTTTCGAATTCGGTACCCTTGATCAGGTTGTTCAGGTTGGTGACGTAAGCCTGATGATGCTTGCCGTAGTGGTATTCCAGGGTTTCCTTGGAAATGTGCGGTTGCAGGGCGTCCAGCGCGTAGGGCAGGGTCGGCAGGGTATGTTCCATAAGCTCATCCTTTCTTGGTTTGCAAATAATGGTTTTTTTGAAAGCCCTTAATTGTATGCCGGATGCGGCAGGATTGCAGAACCTGCCTATTCCAGGCCCGGCTGTACCGATGCGATGCCGACATCCACCACACCTTGCGCCAGGCGCAGCGTGATGTTTTCGCGCGGATGCAACTGTGCTGGCATGCGCACGATATTGCCGCCCGCATCGGTCACGATGGCGTAGCCGCGCTCCAGGGTGCGTTGCGGATTGAGCAGTTCGAGCTGCGCTGCCAGCGCTGCCAGCGCCAGCCGCCGCTGCGACTGAAGATTGGCCATGCCGCTATCGATGCGGCGGGCGTTCTCGAGCAACTGGCGACGCCGTGCCGTGGTTTGCGGCAGCCGGGCCGACAAACGGATGCCGGCCTGCGTCAGGCTATGGCGCGCCCGCGTCAGCGGTGCGCGGGTGGCATGCGCCAGGCGCATCTGCAACCCCTTCAATTTCAAGCCTTCGTGACGAATCAGGGCGGCCGGGCTCACCAGCCGGTGCGACAGCCAGTCGACGCTCTGGGCGGACTCTGCCAGTCGTCGCCGCAGTGCGCGCGTGAGTTCGTCGGCATTGGTTTCCAGCGCGGCCAGCCAGTCGGCGCGCGGCGCTGTTGCCAGCTCGGCAGCAGCGGTGGGCGTCGGCGCGCGCAGATCGGCGGCGAAATCGGCCAGGGTGAAATCGGTTTCGTGGCCCACGCCGGAAATCACCGGCATGGCGCAGGCGGCGATGGCGCGCGCTACGCCCTCATCGTTGAATGACCACAGGTCCTCGATGCTGCCGCCGCCGCGGCACACCAGCAGGACATCGCACTCGGCGCGCGCCGATGCGGTCCGGATCGCATCGGCGATTTTTGCCGCGGCACCCTCGCCCTGTACCGGCGCCGGATAAATGACCACCCGTACATGCGGGGCACGCCGCAGCAATGCGGTCAGCACATCGCGCAAGGCGGCGGCCTGCAGGCTGGTGACGATGCCAATGGTGCGCGCAAAGGGCGGCAGGGGACGCTTGTGGGCCGGGTCGAACAAGCCTTCCCGGGTCAGCTTTTCCTTCAGTTGCAGGAAGGCTTCGTACAGATTGCCCAGTCCCGCACGTCGCACCGCTTCGACGTTTAACTGGTAATCGCCGCGCGGTGCATACAGCGTCACCAGCGCGCGGACCTCGACACGGTCACCTTCCTTCGGCGTGAAGCCTGCATACTGGGCGCGGCCGCGGAACATGACGGCGCGCACCTGCGCACCTTCATCCTTGAGGGTGAAATACCAGTGGCCGGAGGCGGCGCGGGTGAAATTGGAGATTTCCCCCGATACCCAGAGCAGCGGAAAATTCCTTTCCAGCATGCGCGCTACCGTCTGATTCAGGACGGAAACACTCAAGACTTGCTGGCTGGCGTCTGTACCCGTAGGCAAGTTATTGGCAGTCATAGGTTTTTGAATCGCAGAATCTGTCCACAGTGCCATTGATTTGTGGTTCTTTTCTTGTGGGACATTGTGTTGCTATTAGTTAATCGCAAGTGTTTGTTTTTAAATGAAAAATGTTTTTTTCATTGTACTGAAAACGACGAAATATTCTTTTCAATCAAGTACTTTGCTTTGACTTTGGAAACTACCCACAAACTTATCCACAGCGCGCGATGGTGTTGGCGGCGCATCAAGCCATGTGTGGCCGCGTCTTTTTGGTACTCCCGGGCACTGGCAAACGTATTGGCTTGACGGCAATGCCGCTGGTGCCATCGGGTTTTTTTATCAGGCTTTCCAGCGTCACGCCGTCCAGTACGCGAAAATAGGCTGCGGTTGCTTCGCCCAGCACCCCCTTGAGCGTGCATGCCGATGAATAGGCGCATCCGACATTGTTGGCATCGAAGCACTCGGCCATCAAAAAATCCGTTTCGGTCGCCCGTACGACTGCGCCGATGTTGATTTCTGCGGGGGGGCGGCCAAGCATGAGACCGCCATTGCGGCCGCGTACAGTCTCCACCAATCCCAGCAGCCCCAATTGATGCACCACCTTGGTCAGGTGGTTTTTTGCGATCCCATGCAAATCTGCAATGTCCTGGATCGTCACCAGCCTGTCGCGATTGGCGGCAAGGTAGATCAGCGTGCGCAGCGCGTAATCAGTGTAGGAAGTCAGTCTCATGGTGTCGGCGGGGCCTGTTTCGTCAATTTTTAAGCGCCATTTATTTTATAGGTTTATTGGCAAAGCCGTGATGCATGCTGCCCGCATCGATGACAAGGAAGGCTGAAATGCATTGATTCATTGGCAATTTCCCCATGGGTTGTGGCTGCTAATGCAATGATGCTTGCTCACAATGGCTCAACACGATACATTCTGCATCTTGCGCGGGATGCCGCGCTTTCATGATTGCATCGTACCGAGGAGTTTCTTTTGTTCGCCATTATCCAAGCGGCAGGCTGGCCCATCTGGTTCTTGCTGATTGCCTCCGTCATCGCCCTGACTTTGGTCATCGAGCGCTTGCTGTATCTGCGCCGCAGCCGCATCCTGCCACCCAGTCTGTTGCAGGAAGTCATACGCGTTTATCACAATGGCAAGATCACGGCCGAAGTGCTGACCAAGCTGGAACAGAATTCGCCGCTGGGCCGGGTGCTGGCTGCGGGTCTGCGCAACGTTTCAGCGCCGCGCGACATCATGAAGGAATCGATCGAGGAAGCCGGCCACGGCGCCGCGCACGAACTGGAGCGTTTTCTCACCACGCTGGGCACGATTGCCAGCCTGGCGCCGCTGATGGGGCTGTTTGGCACTATCGTCGGCATGATCGAAATCTTCGGCGCGCAAAACGCCAGCGGCGCCAATCCGGCGGAACTGGCCCACGGCATTTCGGTGGCCCTGTATAACACCGGCTTCGGCCTGGCGATCGCCATGCCGACGCTGATTTTCTACCGCCATTTCCGCGCCCTGGTCGACAGCTTCATCGTTGATATGGAGCAGCAGGCGGTGAAATTTGTCGATACCGTGCATAGCGCACGCAAGTAAGGCGAAACCAGCATGGCTATGGACTTTCGCAAGGGCCGCATGCGCGAAGACCCGGAAATCAACCTGATTCCCTTCATCGACGTGCTGCTGGTGATCCTGATCTTTTTGATGGTCACCACCACTTACAGCAAATTCACCGAGTTGCAGATCACGCTGCCGACGGCTGACGCGGAAAAATCGGTGCAGCGGCCGTTCGAGATCAATGTCGGGGTCGATGCGCAGAATCGCTATGCCATCAACAATGCCCAGGTGGCATACCACGATCCCGCCGGCCTGGCCGAGGAACTCAAAAAGGCGGCCGCAGAAGGTGGCGGCAAAGAGGACCCGCTGATCATCATCAATGCTGACGCCACTGCCGCCCACCAGACCGTGATCAACGTGCTGGAAGCCGCGCGGCTCGCCGGTTTCGCCAAGGTGACGTTTGCCGCCCAGACCGGCGGCAAAAAGTGAGCCCCGCCGGCCTTTGATGCGCCCGCAACTCGAATCGGCACTGCCCCGCGCCTGGCTGCGGCGCGGCCCGCTGGCCGTGGCCTTGCTGCCCCTTTCCTGGCTGTTCGGCTTGCTCGGCGCCCTGCGCAGGCGCCTGTATGCGACCGGCATGCTGACCTCGACCCGCCTGCCGGTGCCGGTGATCGTCGTCGGCAATATCTTTGTCGGCGGCACCGGCAAGACCCCCTTGACCATCTGGCTGGTGCAAGCCTTGCGCGCTGCCGGCTTTACCCCTGGCGTGATTTCGCGCGGCTATGGCGCCAGTCAGGCCGCGCCGCGCCTGCTCGGCCCGGACTCCCTGCCGCAGGACGTCGGCGACGAACCGCTGCTGATCGCCGCACGCGCCGCTTGCCCCGTGATGGTCGGGCGTGATCGCGTGGCGGCCGGCCGCGCCTTGCTTGCGGTCCGGCCCGAAGTCGATCTCATCCTGGCCGACGATGGCTTGCAGCACTATGCCTTGCAGCGCGATATCGAAATCGTCCTGTGCGACAGTCGCGGCAATGGCAATGGCTGGCTGTTGCCTGCCGGGCCATTGCGCGAGCCGGCCGGCCGCCGGCGTGATTTCACCGTCGTCAATGCCAGCGGGCCGGTGGCGGGCGTGCCGGCGTCGGCAATCCGCATGCGGCTGGAGGGCGCAATCGCCGAGCGTCTGGCTGACGGGCGCGAGGCCAGGGCGCTGGCGACGTTTGCCCAGCCGGATGGCTTGCACCAGGCATCCACGCCGCCGCGTCTGCTTGCTGCTGCAGGCATCGGCAACCCGGGGCGGTTTTTCGCCACGCTGCGTGCTGCCGGCCTCGACTTCATGGAAATGCCGCTGCCGGACCATTACGACTTTGCCACCAACCCGTTTGCCGAAGTGGCAGCCGATATCATCCTGATCACCGAGAAGGATGCAGTAAAATGTCGGCAACTGGATGCGCTCAAAAACGATCCCCGCCTGTGGGTAGTGCCGGTAACGGCACGGATCGACGGCGCATTGCTTGACCAACTATTGGAGAAACTTCGTGGACGCTCGCCTGCTTGATATTCTGGTTTGCCCGATTTGCAAGGGGCCGCTGGTATTCGACAAGAAAGCCCAGGAATTGATTTGTAATCCTGACAAACTGGCTTACCCGATCCGTGACGGCATCCCCATCATGTGGGCCGACGAGGCCCGCGACCTGAACGCCAAAGCCGAATCCGCGCCGCTGGCCGATTGAACGCTGCCTGAGCCGCGCTGCCGCAACGATGTCCTTCACTGTCATTATTCCCGCCCGCCTGGCCTCGACCCGGTTGCCCAACAAGCCGTTGGCCGACCTCGGCGGCAAGCCCATGGTCGTGCGCGTAGCCGAGCGCGCTGCATTGTCCGGTGCCGCACAAGTCGTTGTTGCCACCGACCACGCCGATATCGTCGCCGCCTGCGAGCAGCATGGCGTTGCGGTGCAAATGACCCGCGCCGACCATCCGTCGGGCACTGACCGCATCGCCGAAGTCGCCGCCGCCCTCGGGCTGGCGGCGGATGCCGTGGTGGTCAACGTGCAGGGTGACGAGCCGCTGATCGAACCGGCGCTGATCGCTGCCACCGCCGCCTGCATAGCGCCGGCCGTGCCTATGGCCACCGCTGCCCACCCGATTATGGAGAGCGCGGAGCTATTCAACCCCAACGTGGTCAAGGTGGTGCTGGACCGGACCGGGCGCGCGCTGTATTTTTCGCGCGCGGCGATTCCCTGGCATCGCGACGGTTTCGCCCGCGCCATCGAGGTTTTGCCCGCGGACTATGCGCCGTTGCGCCACATTGGCCTGTACGCCTACAGTAATGCCTTCCTGCAGGCTTACCCGCAACTTGCGGTGTCGCCGCTGGAACAGGTGGAAGCCCTCGAGCAATTGCGCGTGTTGTGGCATGGTTATTCGATTGCCGTCCATGTCACCGGCAGCGCGCCTGCCGCCGGCGTCGATACGCCGGAAGATCTGGCGCGTGTAAGACAGTTTTTTGACAATTGAATGACGGCAGAATGACAAAAAAACAGACAGAAAGCCCCGGTTTGGTCAATTTCTGTGGTAAGTTTCGTACAAAGTTAGTGTGATATAAAAGCAGTTATAGAATAAATAATCACATGCGTCCAGGCCGCCGATTTGCGCCGGACGCGGCGACAGATTTCAAAACTTGTTTTAGGAAATACAATGCGTCTCATCCTTTTGGGAGCGCCTGGTGCCGGTAAAGGCACGCAGGCCACTTATATCAAAGAAAAATACAATATTCCGCAGATTTCGACCGGCGACATGTTGCGCGCCGCCGTCAAGGCCGGCACCGAGCTGGGCCTGGCCGCCAAAAAGGTGATGGATGCCGGCGGCCTGGTGTCCGACGACATCATCATCGGTCTGGTCAAGGATCGCCTGAAGGAGGCGGATTGCGCCAATGGCTACCTGTTCGACGGTTTTCCGCGCACCATACCGCAAGCCGACGCCATGAAGGAAGCCGGCGTGGCGATCGACTACGTGCTGGAAATCGACGTGCCAGACGAAGCGATCGTGGAGCGCATGAGCGGCCGCCGCGTGCATCCGGCATCCGGTCGCACCTACCACGTCAAGTTCAACCCGCCCAAGGTCGCCGGCAAGGATGACGTGACCGGTGAAGAACTGATCCAGCGCGACGACGACCAGGAAGCGACCGTCCTGAAGCGCCTGCAGGTCTACCACGAGCAGACCGAAGTGCTGGTCGGTTATTACAACAAGTGGGCCCAGTCCGGTCAGCCGGGCGCGCCGAAATACCGCAAGATTGCCGGCGTCGGACCCGTCGAAAGCATACGCGACCAGGCGTTCGCAGCGCTCGAAAACTGAACCAAAAAGCGGACCTGGCGTCCGCTTTTTTGCATCTCCAGGGGTTTTGTCAGGCACTGACGGAACCGGCCCTCCAGAATAAATAACAAAAGGGGCCGCGAAAAAGTTTTGCAATCGTATTGCCCGAACTTTGTCGTCATAACGAGGAGGAGACATCATGGCAGAAGCAGCTCTATGGTTCGCCGTTGCCTGCGGCTTGATTGCCGTCGTCTACGGCATGATTTCGCGCAGCTGGATCCTGAAGCAGGACCCAGGCAACGCCCGCATGCAGGAAATTGCCGCAGCCGTGCAGCAGGGCGCAGCCGCCTACCTGGCGCGACAGTACAAGACCATCGCCATCGTCGGCATCGTGCTGGCGGTGCTGATCGGCGTCTTTCTCGGGCTCGCCTCTGCCACCGGCTTCGTGCTCGGCGCCATCCTCTCGGGCGCCTGTGGCTTCATCGGCATGAATGTTTCGGTGCGCGCCAACGTGCGCACCGCCCAGGCCGCCACGCGCGGCATCGGGCCGGCGCTGGATGTGGCCTTCCGCGGCGGGGCGATTACCGGCATGCTGGTGGTCGGCCTCGGCCTGCTCGGCGTCTCCCTGTTTTTCTGGTACCTCACCGGCGGCGGCGCCAAGGTCGATGCCGCCGCGCTCAAGCCGCTGCTGGGCCTGGCCTTTGGCGCCTCGCTGATCTCGATTTTCGCGCGCCTGGGCGGCGGCATCTTCACGAAGGGGGCTGACGTCGGCGCCGACCTGGTCGGCAAGGTCGAGGCTGGCATCCCCGAGGACGATCCGCGCAACCCGGCGGTGATCGCCGATAACGTCGGCGACAACGTCGGCGATTGTGCCGGCATGGCGGCCGACCTGTTCGAGACCTATGCCGTGACGCTGATCGCCACCATGACGCTGGGGACGCTGATGGTCACCGGCGCGCCGCTCAATGCGGTGCTGTACCCGCTGGTGCTGGGCGGTGTGTCGATCATCGCATCGATCATCGGCTGCAACTTCGTCAAGGCCTCGCCCGGCATGAAAAACGTCATGCCCGCGCTGTACCGCGGCCTGATTGTGTCCGGCGTGATTTCGCTGGTGGCTTTCTACTTCGTTACCGACTGGCTGTTCCCGCAGCCTGTGCTGGTGGCCGGCGGCAAGATCATCGGCGCCTTCGCCCTGTTCGGCGCATGCGTGGTCGGCCTGGCGCTGACTGCCATGATGGTGTGGGTTACCGAGTACTACACCGGCACCGATTTCAAACCCGTGCGCCATATCGCGCAGGCGTCCACTACCGGCCATGGCACCAACATCATCGCCGGACTCGGCGTGTCGATGAAATCCACCGCCTGGCCGGTGCTGTTCGTGTGCGTGGCGATCTGGGTGTCCTACGGCCTTGCCGGCCTGTATGGCATCGCGGTGGCAGCGACCGCCATGCTCAGCATGGCCGGCATCGTCGTCGCGCTGGACGCCTATGGCCCGATCACCGACAACGCCGGCGGCATCGCCGAAATGGCCGATTTGCCCGCCAGCGTGCGCGCCATCACCGATCCGCTCGACGCCGTCGGCAACACCACCAAGGCCGTCACCAAGGGCTACGCCATCGGCTCGGCCGGGCTGGCGGCGCTGGTGCTGTTCGCCGACTATACCCATGCGCTGGAAGCGCGCAGCATCAGTGTGCGCTTCGACCTCTCGGATCACATGGTGATCATCGGCCTCTTTATCGGCGGCCTGATTCCCTACCTGTTCGGCGCCATGGCAATGGAAGCGGTGGGTCGCGCCGCCGGTGCCGTGGTAGAGGAAGTGCGGCGCCAGTTTCGCGACATCCCGGGCATCATGGAAGGCACCGGCAAGCCGGAATACGGCAAGGCGGTGGACATGTTAACAAGCGCGGCGATCAGGGAAATGATCGTGCCGTCGCTGTTGCCGGTGGCTGTGCCGATTGTGGTCGGCCTCGTGCTCGGGCCGGTGGCGCTCGGCGGCCTTTTGATGGGCACCATCGTCACCGGCCTGTTCGTGGCGATTTCGATGTGCACCGGCGGCGGCGCCTGGGACAATGCCAAGAAATACATCGAGGACGGCCACCACGGCGGCAAGGGCTCCGACGCCCACAAGGCCGCGGTTACCGGCGACACTGTGGGCGACCCCTACAAGGATACTGCCGGTCCCGCGATCAATCCGCTGATCAAGATCATCAACATCGTCGCGCTCCTGATCGTGCCGTTGTTGCCGGCGGCCGGCCTCTAGGTCGTTGCGCCGCATCGTCATTCCGAAAGGCAGCTGCGGCTGCCTTTTTTGTTGTCGATTCCACTCGAAAGCGAAGCGATGATGCGCTATAGTTCCCGTCTCAGTAAAATTTCAATTTGCCAGGACAGGGGACAACATGCAGATCAAAGATAACGTATTCATCATCACCGGCGCCGCTTCGGGACTGGGCGCGGCCACCGCGCGCATGATTGCCGCCAATGACGGCAAGGTCGTGCTGGCCGATGTGCAGGTCGAGGCCGGCGAAAAGCTGGCGGCTGAACTGCAGGGCAAGTTCCTCAAATGCGACGTCACCTCAGAGAGCGACGCTGCCGCCGTGGTGGCCGCAGCCCAGACGCTCGGTACCCTGCGCGGCCTGATCAATTGCGCCGGCATCGCCCCGGCATCGAAAACCGTCGGCAAGGACGGCCCGCACCCGCTCGACCTGTTCCAGCGCGTCATCAGCATCAACCTGATCGGCACCTTCAACATGTCGCGCCTGGCAGCAAATGCCATGTCGCAGACCGAAGCCGGCGAGCAGGGCGAGCGCGGCGTGATCATCAACACCGCCTCGGTGGCTGCCTTCGATGGCCAGATCGGCCAGGCCGCTTACGCGGCATCCAAGGCGGCTGTGGCCGGCATGACCTTGCCGATGGCGCGCGACCTGTCGCGCAACGGCATCCGCGTCATGACCATCGCTCCGGGCATATTTGAGACGCCCATGCTGCTCGGCATGCCGCAGGAAGTGCAGGATGCGCTGGGCAAGATGGTGCCGTTCCCGCCGCGCCTGGGCAAGCCGGCCGAATACGCGCAGCTGGCCAAGAGCATCATTGAAAACGTCATGCTCAACGGCGAGACCATCCGCCTGGACGGCGCCATCCGCATGCAGCCGAAGTAAGGCTATCCAGTTCCCGCGAGCGCGGATGGACGTATGTTTCGCGCATCACAAGCCGCCGCAAACCCCACAAGGTCAGGCGGCTTTGTTACTCTTGCAGCATGGTGGGAGATAAAAATAAAATCGGCCTGTTGTTGACTGGCGGCGGCGCCCGCGCTGCATACCAGGTGGGCGTGCTGCAAGCCGTGCAGGAAATCCTGCAGGAAGCCGGCTGGACTGCGCAAAAATCGCCGTTCGACATCATCTGCGGCACCTCGGCCGGCGCCATCAATGCCACCGCGCTGGCCTGCCGCGCCGACAATTTTGCCGAAGGCGTCGGCAAGTTGCTGGCGGTCTGGGAGAATTTCGCCGCCGAACAAGTCTACCGCGCCGATTCGCTCGGTGTGCTGCGTTCCGGCGCCCGCTGGCTGTCGCTCATGTCGTTTGGCTGGCTCTTGCGCGCCTGGCATGCCAACCCGCCCAGTTCACTGCTTAACAATACGCCGCTGGTCAGCTTGTTGCACCGCATGCTGGATTTGCCGCGTCTGGATGCTGCCCTGGCCAGCGGCGATTTGCAGGCGCTGGCGGTGACCGCCTCCTCATATACCGCTGGGCACCACATCACCTTTTATCAGAGCGCGGCCGAGATCGCGCCCTGGAAGCGCAGCCAGCGCGTTGCGCTGCAGACGCAGATCGGCGTCGAACACTTGCTGGCGTCGTCGGCGATTCCGCTGATTTTTCCGGCCACGCCGATTTACTGCAATGGCCAGCGTGAATATTTTGGCGATGGTTCGATGCGCCAGTTGGCGCCGATTTCGCCGGCGATTCATCTGGGCGCCGACAAGGTGCTGGTGATCGGCGCCGGCCGCCTGGTCGAGCCGGCGCCCAAGGCGCCCGTGGCGGCAACCTATCCGAGCCTGGCACAAATCGCCGGCCATGCGCTTTCCAGCATTTTTCTCGATAGCCTGGCGGTGGATATAGAACGTCTGAACCGCATCAACAACACCCTGTCTTTTCTGCCGGAAGAGCACCGCCGCAAAACCACGCTGCGGCCGATCGAGATGCTGATTATCGCGCCTTCAGAGCGGCTCGACGATATCGCCAGCCGGCATGTCGGCAGCCTGCCGTTGCCGATCAGAACCCTGTTGCGCGGCATAGGCGCCACCGAAGTGCGTGGTGCGGCGCTGGCTTCCTATCTGTTGTTCGAGGCAAGTTATACCAGCGAACTGATCCGTCTGGGCTGGAAGGATACGCAGGCGCGGCGCGATGACGTCCTGGCTTTTTTTGGCGTCGACCGGCGCCTCAGCAGGCGCGGGCCGATGTCGGCCCCGATCGCCGAGCAAATGTCGGCCGGGGCAGAATAGGGATACGGGCAGGGTTAATCGCGGCCGCGGTAACCCCAGGCACCCTGGCGGTAATTGCCGCCATTGTAGTCATCGTCGCGGTGGTGGTGATGGTGGCGCGGGCGTTCAACATAATACGGCTGGCCGTAGACAACCTGGCCGGGCGCGCCATACACAACGACCGGCGGCGGCTGGACATAGACCGGTTGGGGTTGCACATACACCGGTTGCGGATAGGGGTAGGCCATCGGCGGCGCATATGCCACTCCCGGCGTGCCGACGCTGACCGACCAGTTGACGCCCGAACGGTCGCCAGCCTGTGCAGCAGGCGCGCTGGCGATCAAGGCAAAGGCGATGGCGCAGAGGGAACTGGTGAAGAGGACGGGTTTCATGAGAATTTCCTTGGTTATATGACGATATTAAACGCCAATTTTCCGGAGAATGCCAAAACCATTGCGTCAAATGCCGGTAATTTTTGAAACAATTTGTTTCCGTCGCCCCAGCGCGTCATTCCGGCAAGGATAGTCGGGGAGTCGGCATTGTTTCGTTGGGTATTGTTTAAATGGAAATTGGTTGATTCATTTTCTGCAACAAGTTACGCTACGAACTCAATCTGAAATCTTGCCTTGGGAATATAGTGTTGTCATTATGAAATATCAGGCCATGAATTTTGCGAAAAACATTGTTTTTTCTTTCATCGCCCTGTTTCTTTCGCTAACTGTCTGGGCCAGGGGGGTGTTGCCGCTGGAGGCGGTCGCTGTGCGCGATTTGCCGGTGGAAGCGCGGCAAACCCTGTTCCTGATCAAGCAGGGCGGACCCTTCCCGTATCCCAGGGATGGCGTTGTGTTCGGGAATTATGAAGGGGTTTTACCCAAGGAGAAGCGCGGGTATTATCACGAATACACGGTGAAAACCCCGGGTGTGCGTCACCGCGGTGCGCGCCGCATCATCGCTGGCGGCACGCTGCAAGAAGGACAGGAATACTTTTATACCGATGACCACTATGTCAGTTTCAAGCGTATCAGAGAATAATCGCGCTGCCAGCGGAGATGTGAATTTGCTGATGACCGTCGCGCCCAACGTGGTGCAGTCGATCCGGGCTTTCCGCGTGACCGATTTGCAGCAGGAAGCAGCACGCCTGGGGCAGCACTTTTTGTATGCCTATTGTGCGGATGCAACTACCAGGCAACAAGTCCTGGCGATCATCGCCACGTCTTTTCATTTTCCCAGGCATTTCGGCAAAAATTTCGATGCGCTCGAAGACTGCCTGACCGATTTGACCTGCAAGGCGGGACAGCAGCCAGGATTTCTGGTTGTGCTGGAGCAACTTCCGAATACGCCAAAATTTGACAAGGAAGCGCGCGAAACCTTGCTGGACGTGTTTCGCGATGCAGCGGATTTCTGGGCTGACAGGAAAATCCCCTTCCGCGTATTTTATTCCTTTCAATAGGCGCTGCCCCGGCATCCTGCCGGGCAGGGGCGGTGGTACGGTACAATGCCGCCCATGAAAAACATTGTGATCCTGATTTCCGGGCGCGGCAGCAACATGCACGCCATCGTCGAAGCCGCGCGAACGGAAAAATGGCCGGCGCGGATTGCCGCCATCATCAGCAATCGCGCCGACGCCGCCGGCCTGGAATATGCAGCCGCAGCCGGCATCCCGACTGCCGTGGTGGTCAGCAAGGACTATTCCGATCGCGCCGATTTCGATGCCGCCCTGCAGGCCGAAATTGACCGCTTTTCCCCGGATCTGGTGGTGCTGGCCGGTTTCATGCGCATCCTGACCGCGCCTTTCGTAGAACATTACGCCGGTCGCATGATGAATATTCACCCCTCGTTGCTGCCCAGTTTTCCGGGGCTGGCAACCCACCAGCAAGCCCTGGGCTTTGGCGTCAAGGTGCACGGGGCGACTGTGCATTTCGTCACCGCCGACCTCGACCACGGGCCGATCATCGCTCAGGCCGTCGTGCCGGTGCTGCCTGGCGACACGGAACCCGCGCTGGCCGGGCGAGTCCTGGAGCAGGAACACATCATTTATCCGCGCGCCGTGCGCTGGTTTATCGAAGGGCGCCTGGCTATCGAAGACGGCCGCGTCCATATCGCCGCCGAAGCTGAACAACCGCAATAGCCAATAGCGCCTGCAACAACCTGTAATCAATGAAGGATTTTCCATGAGATTGCCTCCCGCAATCATCGGTCATACCGACGAAGTCTTGCGCGAAGTATTGCGCCTTACCGGCCCGGCCGACGTTACCCTGTCGCGTTATTTCCGCGAGCATCCCAAGCTCGGTTCGCGCGAGCGTGGCGTGATCGCCGAAGCGGTTTACGCCATATTGCGCAACAAGCTGGTCTATACCAATTTCTCCGAATCGGGCGTCGGCGCTGCCATGCGCCGCATCAGCCTGCTGGGCCTGGCCGACACGGTCGGCATCGATGCCCTGGGCGGCCTGACGCCGGAAGAGGTGGACTGGCTTACGCGCGTGCTGCAGATCGACCGTACCAGCCTGCCGCTGGCATTGCGCTGCAACCTGCCGACCTGGCTGTTCGACAAACTGCTGGCGCGCGAAGGCGAAGCCGGCCTGATCGCGTTGGCCGATGCGTTGAACCGGCAGGCGCCGCTGGACTTGCGCGTCAATGCACTGAAGGCCACGCGCGAAGACGTGGTGCGCGAACTGGCCGCCGCGCCCATCATCGCCGAGCCGACGCCGTATGCGCCGCTGGGTATTCGCGTCATGAAAAAGCCGGCGCTGCAAAACCTGCCGCTATTCAAGGACGGCGCCATCGAAGTGCAGGACGAAGGTAGCCAGTTGCTGGCGCAGATCGTCGGCGCCAAGCGCGGCGAAATGGTGGTCGATTTCTGCGCCGGCGCCGGCGGCAAGACACTGGCACTGGGCGCAACCATGCGCAACACCGGGCGCCTGTATGCCTTCGACGTCTCCGACAAGCGCCTGGCCAAGCTCAAGCCGCGCCTGGCGCGCAGCGGTTTGTCCAATGTACACCCGGTGCTGATCGCCCATGAAAACGATACCAAGGTCAAGCGCCTGGCCGGCAAGGTCGATCGCGTGCTGGTCGATGCGCCTTGCAGCGGCCTGGGCACGCTGCGCCGCAATCCGGACGTGAAGTGGCGCCAGACGCCGGAATCGGTGGCCGAGCTCAACGTCAAGCAAGCTGCCATCCTGGCTGGCGCGGCGCGCCTGGTGAAGGCGGGCGGCCGCCTCGTGTATGCCACCTGCAGCCTGCTGGACGAGGAAAACCAGGCCATCGTCGAACAATTCCTGGCCACTCACGAAGACTTCGCCCTGGTGCCGATGCGCGACATCCTGGCCGAGCAAAAGATCGCCCTTGAGATGCAGGATTACCTGCAACTGACGCCGCAGCGGCATCAGACCGATGGTTTTTTCGCCGCGGTACTGCAACGCCGGAAGTAAGCCTATGAAGTCGACGCTGTTGTCACCGCTGTGGCAGGATGTCTGGCACGACCTGCAGCATCCGGAAGTATTCTGGCAAATCGTCACGATCGGCTTGTGCATTGCCGTCTCCTGGGGGCTGGCGCGCCTGATGCGGCCGCGCCTGTCGGCGCAGGACCGCGAGCAGCGCCTGCTGCATCTGGGCGTCGAAGGCATCGCCCCGGCGTTGTGGCCCTTGCTGGCGCTGCTGCTGATCTGGCTGGCGCGCTGGCTGCTCGGGCAGTGGCAGCCAGTCAATCTGTTGCGGCTGGCGACTGCACTGATCGGCTCATTCGCCCTGATCCGTCTGGCTTTCTATATCCTGCGCCGTGCATTCGTGCGTGGCGGCAAAATCAGCCCCACCCAGTTGCTGTTCGAGCGCGGCTTCTCCACCCTGGTATGGGCCGGCGTCGCGCTGCACATCACCGGCCTGCTGCCGGAACTGCTGGAATTGCTGGGGCAAACATTGCTGCCCATCGGCAAAAGCCATGTATCGGTCCTGGCGATCCTGCAGGCGGCGGTATTCGTCGTCATCACCCTGGTCGTGGCGTTATGGATAGGCGCGACGCTGGAAGCGCGCCTGTCGCATGTCGATGGTATCCATCCTTCCCTGCGGATGGCGCTGGTGCGCCTGGGCAAGTCTGTGCTGATCGTGGTGGCGGTCTTGTTCAGCTTGTCACTGGTCGGCATCGACCTGACGGTATTGTCGGTGTTCGGCGGCGCTCTGGGCGTGGGTCTTGGCCTGGGCTTGCAAAAAATCGTCAGCAATTACGTCTCGGGTTTCATCATACTGCTCGAGCGCAGCCTGGCCATTGGCGATGTGGTGACAGTAGATAAATACACCGGGGCGATTCAGGAGATCAATACCCGCTACACCACCTTGCGCGGCGGCGATGGCGTTGAAGCCATCATCCCCAATGAAATGCTGCTTTCCAATGCGGTGCAAAACCAGTATCTGAGCGATCGCTCGATCCGCCAGGCAACCGTGGTGACGGTGGGTTATGAATCGGATATCGACCAGGTATTGCAGTTGCTGCTCGATACCACTGCCGGCGTGGCCAGGGTCAACACGCATCCGGCGCCGACGGTTTTTCTCATGAATCTCGGTGCCGATGGCCTAGTGCTGGAAGTCGGCTTCTGGATCGACGATCCGGAGAACGGAAAGATAAATGTATTGTCTGAGGTAAATATAGCCATCCTGCGCGCGTTGCGGGAACAGGGGGTAAACATCCCTTTCCCACAGCGCGAAGTGAGATTAATTAACAAAATTGAAACCTGAGTGCTTGTGGGTTTCCCCCAAAAAACAGGTACAATCCTGAAAACACCAACAAAAACAGCGGGATAGGTTTGGCTTTGCAATGGAATGCAAGGTTGAAGAGATGAATTTTTCTGGAGCAGTCATACTTTGGACACAATATTGAATTTTCTGGCGAACGGTCTGACCGGCGCCAGCGGCTGGGAAGTGCTGATTTACACCCTGGTGGTGACGCACATCACCATTCTGGGCGTGACGATTTACCTGCACCGCTGCCAGGCCCATCGTGGCCTGGAGTTGCACGCCATTCCCAGCCATTTCTTCCGCTTCTGGCTGTGGATGACCACCGGCATGCAGACCAAGGAGTGGGCAGCTGTGCATCGCAAGCACCATGCCAAGTGTGAAACCGAGGAAGATCCGCACAGCCCGGTTACCCGTGGCATCAAGAAAGTCTTCTTTGAGGGTGCCGAACTCTACCGCATCGAGGCAAGGAACCGCGAAACCACGGAAAAATACGGCCATGGCACACCGGACGACTGGATCGAACATAACCTGTACAACAAGTACACCACGCTGGGTATCGCGATGATGCTGATCATCAATGTTGCGCTGTTTGGCATTATTGGTCTGAGCGTGTGGGCAGTGCAGATGGCGTGGATCCCGATCAACGCAGCCGGCATCATCAACGGTATCGGCCACTACTGGGGTTACCGCAACTACGATTGCGCCGATGCTTCGACCAATGTGTTCCCTTGGGGCATCCTCATTGGTGGCGAAGAGCTGCATAACAATCATCACACCTTCGGTACTTCGGCCAAGTTTTCTTCGAAGTGGTACGAGTTCGACATCGGCTGGATGTATATCCGCATGCTCGAAACAGTCGGCCTGGCCAAGGTGAAGAAAATTGCGCCGGCGCCGAAGTTCGACCGCGAAAAGCTGGTGGCCGATTTCGAAACCCTGCAATCGGTGATCGCCAACCGCTACGACGTCATGGCGAAGTACGCCAAGTCGCTCAAGCAAACCTGGCACGATGAGCTGGAGCACCTGAAAGCCAAATCGCAGATCGAATCCGGCGCCCTGAAATCCTCGCGCAAGCTGCTGCAGAGCGAGCCTGCCAAGCTGGCCGAGAATCAGCAGCAGCAATTGTCTGCCGTGCTGGCGCACAGCAAGCCGCTGCAGACCATGCACGACATGCGCGTCGAGCTGGCCGCCATCTGGGACCGCTCGCACGCCAGCCGTGAACAGTTGCTGCACCAGTTGCAGGACTGGTGCGCACGCGCCGAAGCTTCCGGCATCAAGGCCTTGCAAGAGTTTTCCCTGCGCCTGCGCAGCTATGCCTGATCCGGCAGCCGGCATCTGAACAAATGGCCCGCATATGCGGGCCATTTTTTTTGAGCCGCGAGATACCGGTAAACAGGACAACAAAAAACCCCGCGGGATTTCTCCTCGCGGGGTTTTCAGTTACCGAAGATCGCTTACTTGATCTTGGTTTCCTTGTACTCGACATGCTTGCGTGCCTTGGGATCGAACTTCATGATCGCCATTTTTTCCGGCATGGTGCGCTTGTTCTTGGTGGTGGTGTAGAAGTGACCGGTACCTGCGGTCGACTCCAGTTTGATTTTGTCGCGGCCAGATTTCGCCATGATGATTCCTTTACTTATCCAGTTGAGGACGGAGCAGCGCTATGCCTGACTCAGTCCCCCAATGATTGGGTTTAGACTTTTTCGCCACGGGCGCGCATGTCGGCCAGGACGGCATCGATGCCGATCTTGTCGATGACGCGCAAACCGGCGTTGGACAGGCGCAGGGAAACCCAGCGATTTTCTGACTCAACGAAAATGCGGCGATTTTGCAGGTTCGGCAAAAAGCGACGCTTCGTCTTGTTGTTTGCATGGGAAACATTGTTGCCGACCATCGGCCCCTTCCCGGTGACTTGGCAAACACGTGCCATGACTGACTCCTTAAAATATTCCAGAATTGGAAAAAAAGAGAGTTTAACGGAAAAATACCGATATTTCAATGACTTGCGAAAAACAAGTGTGAATTATAGATTTTATTGTATTTAACAATTTTTGGGGCTTGCTATGTAACAAAGCAAAATCGTGTCCGGCAGTCATTCCACTGAAGTTCCTTTACAGCTAGCTGTGTTGGGCAAACGAATGCACTTGGTGGCCGGCAACGATAAAGTGGTCGAGTACGCGCACGTCCACCAGCGTCAGTGTGGGGTTCCCCGATTTTCAGACACTTGGCTAAGCACATTGTAGATTTCAAATTGTAATGGGCTTAAATAGCTCATAGTCGAATGTCTGCGTTTTGAGTTGTAGAACCTTTTAATGTACTCGAAGATGTCGGCACGTAATTCGTCCTGGGTGTAGTGCTGCCGTCGACTTAGCCGCTCAGTCCTCAAAGTGGGAAAGAAGCCTTATATGGCCGCGTTGTCCCAGAAGTAGCTTGGCAATGTTGCCAAAAAGTACCAATTTGTTGAGTAATGAAGTAAGATCAGTACCCGCGATCACGCATAAGATCAAATCTTTACAAGAACCCAACTGGGCGCACAGTACAAAACGCCATATGACTGCAATTTCCACTGCCAATGCCACTGTCCCAGCAGCTGCTCCTCAACTCACACCATTCCTCAAGTGGGCCGGCGGCAAACGCTGGCTCTCCGAACACGTCCTCGAACTGATTCCTGAAGGATTTGGGACTTACTTCGAGCCATTTCTTGGCAGTGGTGCGATTTTCTTTTCGCTGCAGCCGAGGGCAGCGGTCCTTTCCGATCTGAACGGAGACCTGATCAATGCCTACATAAGCATCCGTGACTGCTCGGAAAAGGTCAATAAGGCACTCAGGCAGCATCATCGCCAGCACTCAAAAGACTACTACTACCGAATCAGGGCAAGCACATTGCGCACACAGCATACGCGCGCAGCTCAATTTATTTACCTGAACCGGACGTGTTGGAACGGGCTGTACCGTGTGAACCTGGCCGGCGCTTTTAACGTACCGATTGGCACCAAGACCAAGGTTATCCTTGATACAGATGATTTTCCCGCAACTGCTGAACTACTTAGCAGGGCTGAGTTGCATTGTCGTGACTTTGAAATAACCATCAATTTGGCGGGCGCAAACGATGTGATTTTCGCTGACCCACCGTACACGATTCATCACAACCATAACGGCTTCGTTAAATACAACGAGAACATTTTCTCTTGGCGGGATCAAATTCGGTTACGTGATGCTACCGTGCGCGCCGTCGCACGCGGTGCAAAGATCATCATGACAAATGCTAATCATGAGAGCGTTCGGGAGCTGTACAGCGAAGGTTTCACTTTGACGCCGATGTCGCGCATGAGCGTGATCGCAGGGGCCTCGACGGCGCGTAAAGCCTACGAGGAACTACTTATTGTGTCTGTCTGAGACGCTATGAACTTGAATGTTATCGCCATGTTTTTACGACGCCAAATTCAAAAATTTAGACAATTTCTACTTTGGGGCCTTCGCAAGATCCCGCTGCTTTCTCGGTTGGCTGACTGTACCGCAAAGGATCACGCACAGGCCGCTAAGGAATTTTCATTCGCTTTGGCATTCTCAACTGTAACTTTTTGGTTGAGCGCGGTGATTATGCTGCCGCACAAGGCGTTCGCGGGGCAGTCCTACTTTGACCTCCTCGCCAGCACAGTGGCGAATGGCGAGTTGCTAATTTTTTCGGTTTCTTTTATTGGCCCCATCTTTCTCGCAACACTGGTAGATCGTCCCGCAGGTAAATCGCAGTTCCCAAATCGGGAATGGCACATCGGGCTACTTTGCGTCGTCGCACTTATTGCCTCCGCCCTCTTTTCTCAACTAAAGGCACAAGCAGTTGTCCCCGGCGCCCCTAGTACACTCGACATGGACATACTTAGCAATATGTCCTACGGTTTGGCTATCGGCGCCGTAGTCATGCGATACCTCACGTTCCTATATCAGAAAAACATGAATACTCTCGACGAGTACGGTCCTAAGGGCGACAAAAAATTCGCAGAGGATTACATCGCGCACGCCGAAGATAAAGGACAATAAGCATGAAACAACAGAGCATTCTGACCGATCGGTTCGAAGTAACTATTCCTTGCTTAAAACTGCGGCAGCCGATCGGCGATTTTTTTATCGCCACAATTGACAGCAAGACGTTGTGCCAAATAACGTTCTCTGATGTTCGACGTATGGAAGATCATGACCGCGAATTTGAGACGTACCTGGGAATTCAACGTCCACTCTCTCCATCTCGCACCAAGGATATTGCACAATACGTCAACACAGCCGATGCATGCTTTCCAACTGCCATAATACTCGCCATCAATGGCAAGTATGTTGAATTCAATGAAGAACAAAATCGACTGGTCTTACGAAATTACGTCCCTGACGACACGGAGGACGTGGCGTTAGAATCAACTCGAATCGCACAAGTACTCGATGGCCAACACCGCATCGCAGGGCTTCAGGCGTTTAGTGGGCAGCAGTTCGATGTGAACGTAAGTATTTTCGTGGACATGGATGTCGAAAGTCAGGGATACGTGTTCTCGACGGTGAATCTTGCACAAACAAAAGTCAACAAGAGCTTGGTATATGACCTCTTCGAACTGGCAAAAGCTCGTAGTCCTCAAAAAACTTGTCATCAGATTGCAGTAGCGTTGAACTCCTACGACAAGAGCCCGCTCTATTCCAAGATTAAGCGACTCGGAACTGCAACCAATGGCAAGTTTACTGAAACGCTTACCCAAGCGACGTTTGTTGAAGCACTGATTGGCTACCTTACCGACGACAAAGTCAGCGACCGCGATCTGTACATGCGAAATCGTAAGCCGAAGCTCGACGACTCCAAAGCGGATAAACTGATCTTCCGAGCGTTTTTCATACAAGAGCGAGATCTGGAAATCACAGACATCCTGTTTAATTATTTCAGCGCAGTTGCAGAACGTTGGCCCACTGCTTGGTTGACCGGCGGAAAAGGATTGATCCTAAACAAAACCAACGGATTCAAGGCTCTGATGCGATTCCTTAAGCCCGCCTATTTGAGCCTGCGTTGGAAAGGCGATGTCGTGTCGAAATCAGATTTCCTTAAAATCTTTGAGAGAGTGGACATTGAAGATGACGCCTTTACGATTGATCAATTCAAGCCCGGCACTAGCGGTGAGTCAAACTTGTTCAAGACCTTTATGGCACATTCGGGACTTGAAAAAAACCAAAAGCTTTTCTGAGGCAAATGACGCCACGTTACCCATTGCACTGTGATCGTTTTTTTGACTGACTGGCGCCAAAGCGCGTGAATAATGTACCGGTAAGCGCACTTGCAACGGCCTGGATGACGCATTAAACGTATAACAATCCTAGCCTGAATGGTAAGTGTCAGCAAATATCCGTCTGTTTGAAACTTGGCCGAGTACGACGCCTGCCTGCAATTGTTCCGCCATGGCGCGCCGCGCCAGTTCCAGCACGGCTTGCAATTGCGTACATTTGGTCGGCCCGAGGTGGCGTCGTATCTTTTGTGAATTAATTTATTTAACAATTAAAGGTGCTTGAAGTAACAATGTCTTGTTATGCAGGGTGCATGCGGCAAGGCGGGCCAAGCCAGGGTCTTACAGCTGCCCGTGCTCGGCAAACGAATGCACGTGGTGGCCGGCGACGATGAAATGGTCGAGCACGCGCACATCCACCAGCGCCAGCGCCTGTTTCAGGGCTTGCGTCAGGGCGTGGTCGGCGGCGCTGGGCTCGGGCGTGCCGGAAGGGTGATTGTGCGCGAAGATCACGCTGGCGGCATTGTGCGCCAGCGCCGCCTTGACCACTTCGCGCGGATAGACGCTGGTATGGGTGAGGGTGCCGCGAAACAGTTCTTCGCTGGCGATCAGGCGGTTTTTTACATCCAGGAACAGTACTGCGAAAATTTCATAAGGCTTGGCCGCCAGCAACAATTGCAGGTAGTGGCGCACCGCTTGCGGCGAACTGAGCGCAACGCCAGCCTGCAACTGTTCGGCCATCGCCCGCCGCGCCAGTTCCAGCACCGCCTGCAGTTGCGCATACTTGGCCGGTCCCAGACCATTCAGCTCGGAGAACTCGGGCAGTTTCGATGAAAACATCCGGTGCAGCGAACCGAAATGCCCGACCATGTCGCGTCCCAGATCCACTGCACTCTTGCCCGCCACGCCCACGCGCAGAAATACCGCGAGCAGTTCGGCATCGGACAGCGCCTGCGGGCCGTGCCGGATCAGGCGCTCGCGCGGACGTTGTTCTTCGGGCCAGTCGGTAATTGCCATAACTGACAAGGGTAGATTGTTGCGCGGGAAAGGTATTGCGGCTTAACAAGGGCAGCACAAACAGCGCGTTTGTCCCAAGCTGGCTTAAAATAGGCAGTTATCCTGCCATTCGGAATTTTTCATGTCTAATCCGCAACCTCCTGTCGTTACCGAAACTTCCTACCTCACCCTGCATTACCGCCTGTCTTCGATGGCGGGTGTGGACATCATCAGCACTTTTCAGGATACCCCGGCGACCCTGTTGCTCGGTCAAAACCAGCTGGCGCCGCCCCTGGAAGCCATCCTGTTGGGTTTGCCTGAAGGAACGCATCAAACCTTTGAATTGCCGCCGGAGCAAGCTTTCGGTCCGCGCAATCCGGACCTGATCCAGCGCGTTTCGCGCGCCACGCTGGAAGAAAATTCCGCGCCGGGTGAAGACTACGTAGTGGGCGACCTGGTGGATTTCGCTGCGCCCGGCGGCGGCCGTTTTGCCGGCGTGATGCTTGAGATTAACGACAACGACGCGCTGTTCGACTTCAACCATCCGCTGGCCGGCCAGCCGGTCAAGTTCGAAGTCAAGATCATTGGCGTGCTGTAACGGGTGAAATCGGCGAGCCGGCAATGCTGCCGGTTTTTGCCTGTAACAAGGACAGAGCATGGACAAGGAAGTATTACTGGCTCAGCCGCGCGGATTTTGCGCCGGCGTGGATCGCGCCATTGAAATCGTCGAGCGCGCCCTGGCGCAATTCGGCGCGCCCATTTATGTGCGCCACGAAATTGTGCACAACGCCTATGTGGTCGAGGATTTGCGCAACAAAGGTGCGATTTTCATCGAGGAGCTTGCGGATGTCCCAGCCGGCAATACCGTGATTTTTTCTGCGCACGGTGTCCCCAGGGCAGTCGAGGTCGAGGCGGCGGCGCGCGGCTTGAAGGTGTTCGACGCTACCTGTCCGCTGGTGACCAAGGTCCATATGGAAGTGGCCAAGATGCGCCGCGAAGACCGCGAAATCGTCATGATCGGCCATGCCGGCCATCCGGAAGTCGAAGGTACCATGGGGCAGACCGACGAGGGCATGCACCTGGTCGAAACCGTCGCCGATGTCGACAAGCTGGTGGTGCGCAACCCCGACCTGCTGGCTTACGTCTCGCAAACCACGCTGTCGGTGGACGATACTGCCGATGTGATCGATGCCCTCAAACGGCGCTTTCCGAATATCGCTGAACCGAAGAAGGGCGACATCTGTTATGCCACGACCAATCGCCAGGAAGCCGTCAAATTCATGGCGCCGCAGGTGGATCTGGTGATCGTGGTCGGCAGTCCCAACAGTTCCAATTCCAACCGCCTGCGCGAAGTCGCCCACAAGAAGGGCGCGGAAGCCTACATGGTCGACAATGCCGGCGAAATCGATCCGGCCTGGCTGGAAGGGAAGAAGCGCATCGGCGTCACCGCCGGCGCCTCCGCCCCGGAAATTCTGGTGCAGCAGGTGATCGATCGCCTGAAGGCTTGCGGCGCGCAAAGCGTGCGGCCGCTGGAGGGCGTCGAGGAGCACGTGACCTTCCCGATGCCCAAGGGCCTCAACGGCCAGCAGGCTGCGCAGAACTAGGCAAGGACGATACGGCGTCCACGACACAGTCGCGGGGCGCCGTTTGATTATCAGGAACGGTTTTTGCTGCGATGGAGACCACGGCAAAAATTCGTTAAACAGCTTTTCATAATAATTACTAAAAAAATGGATACATTCATCCAGCAGATCGTCAACGGTCTGGTGCTGGGCAGCATGTATGCCCTGATCGCCCTCGGTTACACCATGGTGTATGGCGTCCTCAACCTCATCAATTTCGCCCATGGCGAAGTGCTGATGATCGGCGCCATGACGGGCCTGTCCATCCTCAGGATCGTGCAGGATGTCGCCCCCGGATTGCCGGGGCCGGTCAAGCTCCTGATTGCGATCGCCGGCGCGATTCCCATCTGCGTACTGGTGAATGTGCTGATCGAGCGCATTGCCTATCGCCGCCTGCGCAACGCCCCGCGCCTGGCGCCGCTGATCACCGCCATCGGCGTCTCCATCCTGTTGCAGACTTTCGCCATGATGATCTGGGGCCGCAACCCGCTGCCGTTTCCGCAAGTGATGCCGTCGCAGCCCTATGAAATCTTCGGCGCGCTGATATCGTCCACCCAGATCATGCTGCTGGCGATGGCTGCGCTGGCGATGGCGGCCCTGGTGTTTTTGGTCGAGAAAACCCGCATGGGCCGCGCCATGCGCGCCACCGCCGAGAACCCGCGCGTGGCCGGCCTGATGGGCGTGGACGCCAACCGCGTGATCATGTTTACCTTCGCCGTCGGCGCCGTGCTGGCGGCCGTGGCCGGCGTGATGTGGGGCGCAAACTATTCGTCTGCGCAGTTCGCCATGGGCTTCATTCCCGGCGTCAAGGCGTTTTCGGCAGCGGTGCTGGGCGGCATCGGCAACATCTATGGCGCCATGGTTGGCGGCATCCTGCTCGGCCTGATCGAAAGCCTGGGGGCCGGTTACATCGGTGAGTTGACCGGCGACTTCCTTGGCAGCCAGTACCAGGATATCTTCGCCTTCATTGTCCTGATCATCGTGCTCACCCTGCGTCCGTCCGGCATCATGGGCGAGCGCGTGGCCGACCGCGCATAAGGAGGCAGTCCGGTGTTCTACTTCAATTACCGACGACAGCCGCGCAAGACCGTCGCCAGCCTCGCTGCGCTCGTCATCGTGCTGATTGCCTTTCCCTTCATTGCTTCCCAGTTCGGCAATTCCTGGGTGCGCATCATGGATTATGCGCTGCTCTACATCATGCTGGCGCTGGGGCTCAATATCGTGGTCGGCTTCGCCGGCCTGCTCGACCTCGGCTATATCGCCTTCTACGCCCTCGGCGCCTACATGACGGGTTTGCTGGCATCGCCGCAATTTGCCGTGGTGCTGCAATCCTTCGTCGACCAGTATCCGGCTCTGGGCGCTGCGCTGGTGTCCTTCTTCGGCCCCGAGATCGCGCAGAACGGCATCCATCTCTCGGTGTGGCTGATCGTGCCGCTCAGCGCGCTGCTGGCGGGGGTGCTGGGCGCTTTGCTGGGCGCGCCGACCCTGAAGCTGCGCGGCGACTATCTGGCAGTGGTCACGCTCGGTTTTGGCGAAATCATCCGCATTTTCATGACCAACCTGAGCGGCCCTGTCAACATCACCAACGGCCCGCAGGGCATCAACCTGATCGAGCCGGTCCGCATCGCCGGCGTGTCGCTGGCCGGTGAGGCCGGCTCGCAATCGACTGTCCATATCGGCGGCTACGCCATGCCTTCGGTGAACGCCTACTATTTCCTGTTCCTGTTCCTGTGTGTGGCGATCGTTTTCATTTCCTTCCGGCTGCAGCATTCGCGCCTGGGCCGTGCCTGGGTGGCGATCCGTGAAGATGAAATCGCCGCCAAGGCGATGGGCATCAATACGCGCAACATGAAGCTTTTGGCCTTCGCCATGGGTGCTTCCTTCGGCGGTGTCGCCGGCGCCATGTTCGCCTCTTTCCAGGAGTTTGTCTCGCCGGAATCCTTCACCCTGATGGAATCGATTGCCGTGCTGGCGATGGTGGTGCTGGGTGGCATGGGCCACATTCCAGGCGTGATCCTCGGCGGCATCTTGCTGGCCGCCTTGCCGGAAATCCTGCGCCACGGCGTCGAGCCGGCGCAGCAGTTTCTCTTCGGCAAGATCCTGATCGAAGCGGAAATCCTGCGCCAGTTGCTGTACGGCCTGGCGATGGTGCTGATCATGCTGTTCCGCCCGGCAGGCATCTGGCCGGCACCGCGCCAGGAAGACCGGCCCGACGCAGACATCGATGAACCCGCCAGATCGACCGATGTGGTGGCGGCATGACGCCGGATATGGGGTCGGGCATGCAAGCCCCCGTCATCCTGGATATCGCCGGCGTGGCAAAACGATTCGGCGGCCTGCAGGCGTTGTCGGATGTCAGCCTGCGCGTGCGCCAGGGCCAGGTGTACGGTCTGATCGGCCCCAACGGCGCCGGCAAGACAACCTGCTTCAATGTCATCACCGGCCTGTATCAGCCCGATGCCGGCCGCTTCACCCTGGCCGGCAAGCCGTATTCGCCTTCGGCGCCGCATCAGGTGGCGCAGGCCGGCATTGCCCGCACCTTCCAGAACATCCGTCTGTTCGGCGAGATGAGCGCGCTGGAGAATGTCATGGTCGGCCGCCATGTGCGCACCCGTCAGGGGGTGCTCGGCGCCATCCTGCGTCACAAGGCCGCGCGCGAGGAGGAGGCGGCGATCCGCCGGCGCGCGCTGGAATTGCTCGACTACGTCGGCATCGCCCGGCTGGCCAGTCGCACGGCGCGCTTCCTTTCCTATGGCGACCAGCGTCGTCTGGAAATCGCCAGGGCGCTGGCGACCGACCCGCAGTTGCTGGCGCTGGACGAACCGGCCGCCGGCATGAATGCCACCGAAAAGCTGGGCTTGCGTGAGCTGTTGTTGAAGATCAAGGCTGACGGCAAGACCATTCTGCTGATCGAGCATGACGTCAAGCTCGTCATGGGCCTGTGCGATCGCATCACCGTGCTCGATTACGGCAGGCCGATTGCCGAAGGCACGCCGGCGGAAGTGCAGAAACATCCAGCGGTCATCGAAGCGTACCTGGGAGGGATGGGCGCATGACGCAGCAAGACCAAAACGCAGCAGAAATCATGCTGCGCATCGACAGGCTGCACGTCGCCTATGGCGGCATCCAGGCGGTCAAGGGCATCAGTCTGGAGGTGCGGCGCGGCGAGCTGATTGCCCTGATCGGCGCCAACGGCGCCGGTAAGACCACCACGCTCAAGGCCATCACCGGCACGCTGCCGGATTGCCGCGTGGATGGTCACATCGACTACCGCGGCAAGCCGATCAAGGGGCAGCATTCATTCCAGCTGGTGCAGCACGGTTTGGCCATGGTGCCGGAAGGGCGGGGGGTCTTCGCGCGCATGACGATCCACGAAAACCTGGCGATGGGCGCCTATACCCGCAAGGACCAGGCCGGCATCGATGCCGATATCGAGAAATGGTTTGCGATTTTCCCGCGTCTGAAGGAGCGGGCATCGCAACTGGCCGGCACGCTTTCCGGCGGCGAGCAGCAAATGCTGGCCATGGCGCGCGCGCTGATGAGCCAGCCGCAGTTGTTGCTGCTGGACGAGCCTTCGATGGGCCTGGCGCCCATCATGGTGGAAAAGATTTTTCAGGTGGTGCGCGACATTGCCGCGCAAGGCATCACCATCTTGCTGGTAGAACAGAATGCCTTGTTGGCCTTGCAAGCTGCCGACCGTGGCTATGTCATGGATTCGGGCCTGGTGACCATGGCCGGCCCCGCCGGCGAACTATTGCATGATCCCAAGGTGCGTGAAGCGTATCTGGGCGAATCTTGCGCGTATTGAAACCCTCCGCACAAGCCTGGCGCGCCAGACTCAGTTCGGCAGCAGCACCTGGAAGATGAGGGCGAAGCCGATCAGCATGGCCGCCAGCATCAACATCACGATGAACTGGATTTTCATTTGTGAATCCTCCGTATTGCAATATTAGAAAATCCCCAGGCCAGCAAGTTCCCGCAAGCCTGTGGTTGGCGTGGATCCAGGGTTAATTGCCATCATCAAATAGCCAATCTCCTGTGTTGACGCAATTCAGGTCTCCACCGCGCCGTCTAAGATGCAATGGCGGAAAGCCGGGAACGCCCCGGTAGGGGACACAAGCAAGTGCAACCAGCCAGGAGGTGCGGCATGATGCGCAATCATTCTTTGATCGCGGCAATGGCGGCGGCAAGCATTTTCAGCGGCTGTGGAGGCGGTGGCGCTGCCGTTACCGGTGGCTTCACCACCGGTTCGTCGAGCACCACCACGCTCGCAGTCAGCACCGCCCAGGGGGTATATGAAGGCGTCGCATCCAACGGGCGCTATTTCAATACGCTGGTACTGGAAAATGACCAGTACTACACAATCTACGGCAACCTTTTCAATAATGTCTTCACGGTAGCCGGTTTAATCACCGGCACCGGGCAATCCGGCAACGGCGGCTTCAGTTCGGCGGACCTGAAAGACTTTACTGCCGGCGGCGTGGTTCTCTCCGGCAGTCTGAACGCGAGTTTTACGCCGGGGGAGAGTTTCAACGCAGTGGTTACTGAAAGCAGTTCCGCGACCAGTTTTGCGGGCATTGCATTCGCCAATACCCGCTACATTTACGACACGTCGGCTAGCCTTGGCAATATCGTCGGCACCTGGAACATGACGCTCCTGGGTGGCATGCCGGCGAGTCTGACGGTCGCAGCCAACGGCGGACTGACCGGCGCATCCGATGGCTGCAATTTCCTTGGCACGATCAGGTCGCGGGCCAGCGGCAAGAATGTGTTTGATGTGACGATCAACTTCGGCGCAGCGCCTTGTGTGCTGGCCAATCAGACGATGACGGGGAATGCGGTGAGCTATATCCTGATCGATGGCAAGCGTCAATTGTTGGTGGCGGCCAGCGATGCAGCGCGAAGCGCGGTCACTGTACTGGCGGGGGGGCGATAAGTCGAGTAAGCCGTTTCATTGATTTGCATTGCGCCCCGCATGCCTGATCAGCGCAGCGCCAAATTCGGGAATTCAAATAAAAACATGGTTCCTTGACCGCCCGTGCCGGAGGTGAGAATGATCTCCGCACCATGGTCCTGCGCGATGTCGCGGACGATGGCAAGACCGAGGCCGCTTCCGGCCACATTGTCATTTAATCGGTAGAAGCGATTGAATATCAGCTCTCTTTCGGAAACGGCAATGCCCGGCCCGGAATCTTCAACCGAAAAAATGCCGTTGCCCGCCTCTTGATGGCATCGTACGGTGACGATGCCATGTTGTGGCGAATAGCGAATTGCGTTGTCGATCAGGTTGTCGATCATGTCGCGCAGAAGAAAACGGTCCCCCATGACTTTGGTCGGCTGCAATTCGAAGCCCAGGTCGATATGTTTTTTATCGGCTTCTTCAACAAAATGCTGTATCGATTCTTCCACCAGCTTGTCCAGATCGACTGTTTCGAGGCGCGCCTTTTCGAACTGGTCTGGTTCGGCACGGGCCAGGGATAGCAACTGGTTCGTTTGCCGGATCATCCTTTGTGTGGAAGACATCATCAATCTTGTCGAATGCGCGGTCTCTTGATCTGCAGCGTGTTGTTGCTGGAGCCATTCGAGCTGCATCTTGATGCCTGCCAGCGGCGTGCGCAACTGATGTGCAACGTTGGCAAGGAATTCCCGTCGGGCCGAGGCATCTATTTGTACCTTGTTGAGCAAGCCATTCAATGCGCCGACAACCGGCTGTAGTTCTGCCACAAGATTATCGACCTTGATCGGGGAAAGATCGTCACGACTTCTGGCATTCAGATCCCGCTGCATTTTTTTCAGTGGGGTCAAGCCCTTGGTTACCGCAAACCAGACGATGGCTATGGAAATCAAAGTCAGCATGCCTTCAATGACAAGCAATGCGGCAAAAATCTTGAGTCGCAGCTGGGCGCGCTTGCGCAAGGTTTCGGCAACGCCGATTGTCACCGACTCGGTGCCGATCTGCGTTGCCAGTGCAATGATGCGCACCGATTCCCCGCGCATGGTGCCATCATGCGGAATCGGGTCGTTCAATTTTTCAGGCGAGCGCAGGAGCGGAAAATCCTTGTCGCCTGCGATGATCTTGCCGGCCGCATTGCGCACAATAAAATAAATGGCATCGAAATGATCGACGCGAAGCACCTGTTCTGCCTGTTGCGGCAGATCGAGGCGGAGATCCTCGCGCACGCGCTGGAGACGCGGGATAAGGGCCCATGCTGCATCGGCCAGGCTTTGATCGAACGCGCTCTGCGCCGGAATCCAGGCTAGCCAGTAAACCAGTCCGGCGCCGATCAGGTTAATGATTAAAAGGGGTGCGATCAGCCATTTCAGCAGGTTCAGTCGGATGCTGGACATTAAACCTCTTCAAGCATGTAACCGAAGCCGCGGATCGTCCGGATCGCGATGCCGGCTTCCATGATTTTCAAGCGTATCCTGGATACATACACTTCCACGGCATTCGGTGTTACTTCCTCGCCCCAGGGAAGGATGGCATCGATGATCTGCTGTTTGGATACGACACGTTTTGTGTGCTGCATCAGATATTCGAGAACGGTCCATTCGCGCACCGAAAATTCAACCAGGTGACCATCAACGAAAGCGCGCTTGGACGCGCTGTTCAACGATAGCTTGCCAATCCGTAATTCATCTGGCTGGGGCGCGATGCGCCTGATAAGTGCTTTCAGGCGGGCGACGAGTTCTAGCGTGGCAAAAGGTTTAATCAGGTAATCGTCAGCGCCCATATCCAGTCCCTTGACCCGATCCAGTACGCCATCGCGTGCCGTCAACAACAGCACGGGGAGCATGTTCCCCCGCAAGCGCAATTGTCGCAGCACCTCGAATCCGTCCATGTCCGGCAGATTGATGTCGAGAATGATGGCGGCCGTTCCGCCACCCTGCAAGATATGCTGTACATCGCGCCCATATGCGGTGACATCAACCGCCATGCCGTGCGACTGCAGTATGCGTGATATGCCATCAGCAAGGGTTGAATCGTCTTCTACCAAAAGAACGCGCATAAAAATCAATCGTTAAACAATCTTGTGGTGACATTTTTTCCGGCAGATACGACGCTGTGCCGCAAGCCGATTTTAACCCGCAAACCGGCGCCCTATGGAAGTTGCGTCCAATGAAATCGCGAGAATGTTTTCTTAAGATTTTACTTGTCAGGATATTGTCAGCTTCCCGTCAAGAGTTTGACAGTTTGGCGCGGTATTCTGCACAGCGATTGTCACTCGAAACAGAAACGATCATATCCGCATGTCGCACAATAAAATTGTCACGCTAGTTTTTTCACTGCTGTTGAGCGCCTGCGCATCTAGCACTTCCTCTCCGGCAGTGGATTGGGAGCATGGCGCAAAGCGGGGCTGGATTGTCCGTTTCTACACGCCTGAGAATTCCGGAGAAGAGATGCCGGAATGTCTGGCGCATCTCTCGAAAGAGGATCTGGCGAGCGGACGCTTTGTTCGCCTCAGATATCGGCATGTGCGAATTGCGCATAGCGCAGTAGCGGAATTGCCTTCTGGTCTGCAGGTGAAAATCGATGACCAGGTCGAAGTCTGGCCGGAGGATTGTTCTCTCGGCAAGATATCCCGGATATCGCGGGTTCTGCCAGTGGCCTCGCCATAGAGGCAGATTTCACCCAAGCGAATTTATTATCCATCATCTATCGCCCAATCATTGGCGAAATTAAGTTCTGAAGACATGGCTTTCCGTCAAATAATTCACGTGATCGGGGCAGTGGTTTTTGCCATATCGTCGTCCGGCGCATATGCGGCGCCGGCGTTCAATCCGCAGAAGTTAAGCCTGGCACAGTCCTATCAGATCGCCGAACAGCGCAACTACGATCTGCGCCTGTCGGCGGTTGCCGTCGATAACGCGAACGCCGCTGCCGGGATTGCCTCGCAGGCGCCCAATCCGACATTGACAGTGCAGACCTTCGGCATCAATCCAAGAACAGGGATAGGCGCAGGCAGCCTGCGCAACAAGACGGTCGACACGACGATACGTGCCGATCAGCTGATCGAGCGTGGCGACAAGCGCGCGCTGCGCATGGAAAGTGCGGAGCATTTTCAACATGCGGCTCGAAAAGACCTGGAGGAGACGCGCCGGCAAATGCGCATCGGCGTCGCCCAGGCGTATTACGATGTCATGGCGGCGGAAAAGAAGTTCACCATTGCGCAGGACAATGCGGCGCTTTACGACATCAGTGTCGCGGCAGCGCAAAAACGGCAGAAAGCCGGGGATATCGCCGGCGCCGACGTCGCCCGGCTGCAGGTGGATGCCGGGCGCGCCCGCAACGACGCGGCGCAGGCCGAATCCGACATTGCCAGGACGCGGCAAGCGCTGGCTCTGTTGCTGGGGCTGACAAGCCAGGCCGCGCAAATCCGCCTGGCAGATGACTGGCCCGAGATCCGGTTCGACACCCTGGCGATGCCGGAATTCCTGATCGACAGACGCGCAGACGTGGCGGCTGCGCAATCCCGGCTTGCGGCGACGCTGTCTGCCCGCAAGCTGGCGCTGGCTTCCCGCACCCGTGACGTGTTAGTCGGCCTGCAGTATGAGCATTACCCGGCCAGCGCAGCCAATCTCCAGGGCAGCGGCAACAGTTTTGGCGTCTCGGTGCAGATACCGCTGTTCGTCAGGCATCAGTTCGAGGGTGAAATCCGCGCCGCCGAGGCCGCGGTTGATGCGGCGCGCGCCAACCTCGACAAAACGCGTGAGCTTGCGCGCGCCGAACTGATGGGCAGCTGGGAAGGCGCACGGCTTGCATACGGCCGCATCAAGCGCTACGACGATAGCCTGCTGGCTGCTGCGAAAAAATCCGCTGACGCTGCCGAATTCGCCTTCAGTCACGGCGCGCTGGGTGTCATGGATGTGCTGGATGCGCGGCGTACCTACCGCGCAATCCAGATCGACGCCCTGACGGCGCGCGCCGATTTTGCCAAATCCCTGGTCGCCTGGCAGGCGGCCATTCCTGAAGAACCTGCGCAATGACTTTGCCTTCGACCACCATCAAGATCGTTGCGGCGCTCGCCGCTATCGGCGCTGCGGCTGCCGCCTTCCATTATTTCAAGCCGGCGCAGGAGCGCAAGGCGGTGCCCGAGGCGAAGGAAGTTTCGCAGCCGGGCGTGATCAGATTTGCGCCGAATTCGCCGCAGCTCTCGTCCCTCAAGCTCGTCGCGGTCAGCGAGGAACGCCTGCCGGTCGCCGACCCGGTCAATGCCCGTATCGCCTATGATGAAAACGCCACCACCCGCATCGCTTCGCCGGTAGGCGGACGCATTATCGGTTTGCGCGCCGAGGTCGGCGACAGGGTGCAGCGCGACGCCGTGCTGGCCGAGATCGACTCTCCCGAGCTTGCCACGGCAGAAGCCGACTGGCGCAAGGCGCAGGCCGACGAGCTGCGCAAGAAGCTGGCGTTCGAGCGCGCCAGGACGCTGTTCGACGGCGACGTCCTGCCGCGCAAGGATTACGAATCGGCAGCAGCCGACCACCAGCAGGCAAAAGCGGAAACCACGCGGGCGATGCTGCGCATGAAGAATCTGCATGCGTCGGGCAGGGGGGACGGCCGCTTCGTCCTGAAAACACCGATCGCCGGCATCGTCGCCGACAAGCAGATCAATCCGGGGATGGAAGTGCGCCCGGATCTGGCAAATCCGCTGTTCGTCATCACCGACATCCGTCGCCTCTGGGTGGTGGCGGATGTCCCGGAGCGCAGCGCCGCGCAAATTCACCCGGGCCAGGCCGTCAGCATCGAAACCGATGCCTACCCGGAGCAGAAGTTCGCCGCCAGGGTCGACCTGGTCGGGCTGGCGCTCGACCCTGTGACGCGCCGCCTGCAAGTGCGCTGCTCGATCGAGAATGCCGAGCGCAAGCTGAAGCCGGAAATGTTCGCGCGCGTCGCCTTCCTCGCCGACGAGGGCAGCAAGAAGGGCATATCGCTGCCGAATACCAGCCTGTTCATCGAGGGCATGTACAGCTACGTCTTCGTTGAAAAGCAGCCAGGCACGTTCGAAAAGCGGCGCGTGAACGTCAGGGTGCGGGGGCACGATCGCAGCTTCGTCGATGCCGGCTTGTCCAGTGGCGAACGGGTCGTCAGCGAAGGCGCGTTTTTGTTGAATGCCGAGGTGGGTGGCGATGCTCAGTAAGCTCATCGATTTTGTCCTCGCGCAGCGCGTATTCATCCTGATCCTGACCGCGGCGCTGGCCGTGTTCGGCTACCGGGCATTGTCCAACCTGCCCATCGAGGCATTCCCCGACGTGCAGGATGTCCAGGTGCAGATTGTCACCCAGTACCCGGGGCAGGCGCCGGAAGAGGTCGAGCGCAATGTCACGCTGCCAATCGAGCGGGAAATGAGCGGGGTGCCGCAGCAGACGCAACTGCGGTCGGTGACGATCACCGGATTATCGGTGGTGACGTTGACGTTCGCCGACGGCACCGATGACTATTTCGCCCGCCAGCAGGTTCTGGAAAAACTGCAGAACGTGACGCTGCCACCCGGCGTGCAGCCAAGCCTGGCGCCGCTGACCACCGCTGTCGGCGAGGTCTACCGCTATATCGTCGAAGCGCCGCCAGGCATGGACGCCAACGAAGTGCGGGCGTTGCAGGACTGGGTCATCCGGCCCAGCCTGCGCATCGTGCAGGGCGTGGCGGACGTCGTCAGCTTCGGCGGCACCGTCAAGGAATACCAGGTCCAGGTCGATCCGAATGCATTGAAACGCTATGGCGTGACCATCGACCAGGTCAGCCAGGCGCTGGCCAGCAACAGCGCCAACGTCGGCGGCGGCCTGGTCAAACGTGGCGATGAGGCGCTGGTCGTGCGCGGTGTCGGCATTTTCAGCCGCATCGAGGAAATCGGCCGCGTCATCGTGCTGGCAAAGAACGGCAAGACGGTGCTGGTGTCGGATGTCGCCAACGTCACGACAGGGAGCCGGCCGCGCTCCGGCATGGTCGCCTTCAACCAGGAAAACAGCGTTGTCGAAGGCATTGTCCAGATGAGCAAGGGCAGCAATGCCGCCAAAGTAGTGGCCAGCATCAAGGACAAGATCGCCGCAGTCAACGCCAAATTGCCCAAGGGCGTGCGCATCAGGACTATCTATGACCGTACCGAACTGATCGACCACACCGTGCATACGGTGGCGGAAAATCTGCTGGTCGGGGCGGCGCTGGTGATCGCCATTCTGGTCATCTTCCTTGGCAACTGGTGGGCGGCGCTGATCGTGGTGACCGTGATCCCGCTGTCGCTGCTGTTTGCTTTCATCATGCTCGATGCGCGCGGCATTCCAGCCAACCTGATTTCTCTCGGTGCAGTCGACTTCGGCATCATCATCGACAGCGCAGTGGTGCTGGTGGAGGCGCTGATGGTGAGGTTCGCCATCGGCAACCTGGCGGCGCCGGGGTTGACGCCTTATGCCTGGCGCAAGCGGCGGCTCAAGCAGACCGTGGTCGAACTCGGTCATCCAATCCTGTTTGCCAAGGCGATCATCATCGTCGCCTTCATCCCGATCTTCACCTTCCAGCGTGTCGAGGGGAAAATCTTTTCGCCGGTGGCCCTGACACTGAGCTTCGCCATGCTCGGCGCCATCATCCTGACCATGACGCTGGTGCCGACCTTGCTGGCGTGGGTAGTGCGGCGCCATCCGATGGCCGAACAGCACAAGGAATGGCTGCACCGGTTGCAGGAACGTTACCGCAGCATCCTGATGCACGCGCAGGAAAAGAGAATCCTGGTGATGACGGCGTCTGCCGGTGTGCTGGCCCTGACACTGGCGCTGGCGCCGCTGCTCGGCAGCGAATTCCTGCCGAAACTCGACGAGGGCAATATCTGGCTGACGGTGACCCTGCCAACCTCGACCTCCCTCGAGAAGACCCAGCAGGTCGAACATCAGGTCCGCGCCATCCTCCGGAGCTACCCGGAAGTGGCCGACATCATTTCCCATGTGGGCAGGCCGGACGACGGCACCGACCCCAAAGGACCGAACAACATGGAAATCCTGGCAGACCTGAAACCCCGCAGCCAGTGGAAATTTGGCGACAAGGAAAGCCTGGTTGCCGACATGTCGGCCAGGATCCGCGCCATTCCCGGCGTGCCCACCAACTTTTCCCAGGTGATCCAGGATAACGTCGAAGAAGCCATGTCGGGTGTGAAGGGCGAAATCGCGGTGAAAATCTTCGGTCCCGACCTTGCGGTGCTGACGCAAAAAAGCGAACAGATCGCCGCGATCCTGAGCGGAATTACCGGCGCTGCCGACGTGGCAGCCATCAAGATCGGCGGCCAGAGCGAGCTGGATATCGTCATCGACCGCGATCGCATCGCCCGCCTCGGCATCAATGTCAGCGACGTGAATGCCGCGATCCAGACGGCATTGGCTGGCAATACGGTCAATGCCTATTTTGAAGGCGACCGTCGCTTCGACATCACGATCAGGCTGAAGGAAAACTTCCGCAATTCCATCGACGATATCGCGGCACTCCCGATCAATCTGCCTGGCGGCGCCGGCACGGTGAGCCTCGGCGATATCGCCCGCGTCGATGTCCGCCAGGGCGCCGCCCGCATCAGCCGGGAAGCCGGCGGGCGCAATGCCTCGGTCAAGGCGAACCTGCTGGGCCGCGACCAGGGCAGTTTCGTGGCGGAAGCGCAGAAGAAAGTGGCGGAGCAGGTGCACCTGCCGCCTGGCTATCAAATTACCTGGGGCGGCCAGTTCGAGAACCAGCAACGCGCGGTCAAGCGCCTGCAAGTGATCGTGCCGATCACGGCCCTGCTGATCTTCTCGCTGCTGTTCTGGGCCTTCCGCTCGGTGCGCAAGGCGCTGCTGGTGCTGTCCATCGTGCCGTTCACGCTGATCGGCGGGATCGTCGGGCTGGCAGTCGTCGGCCTGCATTTTTCCGTATCGGCTGCGGTCGGCTTTATTGCCGTGGCCGGCATCTCGGTGCAGAACGGCGTCATCATGGTCGAGCAGATCATTGAAATCGCGCGCGGCAATTCCTCGCCATTCGGCAGCGCGGTGGCGGGAGCCGTATCGCGGCTGCGGCCTATTTTGATGACCGCCTTGATGGCGGGTTTGGGTTTGTTGCCGGCCGCCCTGTCGCATGGCATCGGTTCCGAAACGCAGCGTCCGTTTGCCGTCGTCATTGTCGGCGGCATTGTGTCGGCAACCTTCTTTACGTTGCTGTTGTTGCCCCTCGCTTATCCCTATTTCTGCGAAAGACAGGAAAAGGATTGACGTTATTCAGGAGGCAGTCGCCGCCACTCGGTCGCCAGTCTTGGGTAGGGCGGTGCCTCCAAACGTACCATCAAAACAGAGCGCGATTCAATTTTAAATCTGGCATTTAGGTACGAAAACGCAATATCCCGCGTTTGGCCTCAATCAGTGCCGCTGTTCGCTTCCCGTCTTTATCGGGCGTTTCTGCTTTGCCCCCAGTTGTAATGACTATGCATGGAAATGCCCAGTCATGCTCCTGAATCATCGGCGAAATAGCCACCTCCAACCGCCTTCCTGAGCGCGTCACCAGGAAGGAATCTGCTCCGCGCGAAATATCGAACGATAAAGGCGCGTGTCAAATTCGTCGAACTGTTGGCCAGCGGTGCTTCGGAGCTGAGGTCATCGGGGTTGATATCTATCGCCAAAAAATACTTGATGTAGATCAATCAAATTTATTTGTTTCTATGCTTGACGACCAGATAATCCTACGTATAATCAACATACCAATCGATTGGTATGTTTTTTTACCAGTGATGCACTAACGCTTAACTCAACCGGAGTTCATAGAAATGGCGCTTCAGAAAACAGTGAAAATCTTCCCTGTGAAGACAGAAATCGATCTGGATCATTTGATTCAGGAAGATCGGGTCCATGGGAGTCTGTATTCAAATGATGATTTGTTTGAGCAGGAAATGAAGCAAATCTTTTATGGCGGATGGGTCTTCGTCGGGCATGATTCGGAAATCCCGAGTGCTGGCGAATATCAGCGGCGAACCATCGGCAGAGAAGAAGTCATCATGGTTCGCCAAAAAGATGATTCGATTGCCGTATTGAGTAATCGTTGCGCGCACCGCGGAAATTTGATGTGCATCGAAAAAAGCGGAAAAACGAAATATCTGACATGTGCCTATCACGGTTGGGTGTACGGCCTGGATGGCAAGTTGCTGGATATCCCCCATCCCGGTGGCTTCCCGGGAAGTAAAGATGGCATGGGGCTGAAAGCCGTGCGCACCGAGATTTACCGCGGATTCGTATTTTCATCTTTCAACGAAAAAATTGGGCCGCTCGACGAGCATCTTGGCAAGGCCCGGGAATTGATCGACCGGGCCTGCGATATGTCGCCGACCGGAAAAATCAGACTGACAGCCGGGTGGGTCAAGCAACGCTACTACTCGAATTGGAAAATGCTGCCTGAAAATGATACCGATGGGTATCACGTCAATTACGTCCATTCTTCGTTTGCGCGCGTAGTCGATTCACATTACGACAATTCCGCAATTGGCAACGAAGAAAGTTTGGTTTCTCAAACCAAGGATTGGGGGGACGGTCATACGGAACTCTATTTGTCGCCGTCATACAAAAATTATTTTGAATGGCTCGGAGTAAAAGAGAATCGCTATCCCGAATATGTTCGGCAGATGAAGGACAGCTTCGGTGATGAAAGGGGCGACAAGATACTGCGAGACGGGCCGCCGCATGCGGCCATCTTCCCGAATCTATTCCTGGGTGAGATGAATATCGTGGTGTTCGAGCCAATCAGTGCGCATGAGTGCATACAGTGGCACACGCCAATGTTGCTGGATGGCGCGCCAGATGATGTCAATAACCGCATTCTTCGGCAATCGGAAGCGGCGCTCGGACCATCGGCATTCCTGTTGGCCGATGATAGCGTCATATCTGAGCGTCAGCAGATGGCCTTGCGTGATCGTGCTGACTGGCTGGATGTGTCGCGTGGACTCAACCGGGACAGTGTCGACGAACACGGCGTTATCAGCGGACATGTGACCGACGAGTGCACCAACCGAGGATTTTGGCGGCATTACAAGAAAGTGATGCAAAAGTCGCTGCCACAGGAAGATGCCCAGTCTGAAATGCCGGCCTGTTCACACTGAATGGCGTAGCCGTATAGGGGGCATGTGATCCGAGTCGCAGCCCGACGAAGAATCCTGGAAAGTGATGGAGACCAATCAATCATGAACACTGCCGTACAATCAATTGCGCCTCAAGTAAATTTGTCCAACGAGATGGCAATTACACCCGAGGAGCATCTCTCGATCTCCGCATTCCTCTATCGAGAAGCGCGGCTTGCCGACGAATCCCGTTATACCGAATGGGAATCCCTGGTGGATGATGACATGGTTTACTGGGTGCCGCGTGGCGAAGGTAACTATGACATGAATAAGCATCTGTCGATTACCGCTGACAACCGGGCGAGATTGCGCACGCGCATTGCACAATTGAACACCGGAGAGCGCCATTCGCAACTGCCAGTATCGAAAATGCGACGACTGATTTCCAATATTGAAGTCGAAAAAATGGCAGATGGCGAATACCAGGTGTTTTCCAATTTCGTATTGTATGAATTGCGCATGTCGTCGACCCGTACCGTTGAAATCTGGCCAGGTCGAATTGAGCATCGCCTTCGCTGTAAAAACAATGAATTCAAGATGTTTTACAAGAAGGTCATGCTGGTAAACGGCGACGAAGCCATCCCCAGTCTCGCATTTATCATCTAACAGAATCAGCATAGTCAGATGAAATCCACGCCTATTGCAGCGATTTCCGGTATCGGTTTCAGCAAGTTGTCACGTCAACCGATTGGCACCACGCGAGAACTGGCGGGAGCAGCGGTCCTGGCTGCAATTGCTGACGCCGGATTGAAAATTTCGGATATCGATGGCTTGTTAATTAACCGCAGCCCGGTCGCCGATTTCGAAGAGCTGCCCTTGCGGCTTCAGAACGATTTGCAGTTGCGCGATCTTGGATTGCTCGCAGCAATCGATTCAGAAGGATCATCCGCACTTCAGATGATCCAATATGCGGCAATGTCGATCAAGCAAGGACTCGCTAAAAATGTGGTGTGTGTTTTTTCCGATACGCCCGTCAAGGCAAATGGCGGCGGCGATGCCTTCGCAATTGCCATGCCGCTCACCGGCATTGAAGGGTGGGAGCTGCAGCAGGGGTTTCTGGGCGCATCTGCAGCCTACGCACTGGCCGCACGCCGGCACATGGCGCTGTACGGCACAACATCGGAGCATCTCGGCGCATATGCGATCAGCTGTCGAAAGTGGGCTGCCCTGAATCCGCAGGCATTCCTGAAAAAGCCGCTGACCATCGATGATTATCTTGCATCGCCAATGGTCGTCGCGCCCTTGCGAATGCTGGACTGCTGCTATCCCGTCAATGGCGCAATTGCCGTGATTGTCACTGGCGTCAGCCAGGCAGGAGAGGGGCCGCGGGCGCCGGTGTACGTTCACGGCATGGGGCAAGGACATCGTGGGCGCAGCGGTATGCGTGGCGATGCGCCGGAAGTACATACGGGTGCACAACAGGCCGGTGAACAAGCTTACCGCAGTGCCGGTGTTCAATCGGCTGATGTAACGGCATGCCAGTTTTACGATGCCTTTTCCTACGTGGGCTTGCTTGCACTTGAAGAATATGGGCTGTGCAAACGCGGTGAAGCCGCAGATTTTGTCGCGGACGGCAATACGGCGCCAGGCGGAACACTGCCTGTCAATACAGGCGGCGGTCATCTTTCCGGATTTTATCTGCAGGGGGTAACCCCTTTGTCCGAAGGTGTCATACAGGTGCGTGGTGCCGGCGGAGAGCGGCAAGTAGAAAACAACGATTTGATTTTGGTGACCGGTACAGGCGGTTGTCTTGACTACCACACGTGTCTGTTGTTGAGCCCGCATCTTTCGTTGGAATGAGATCGAAAATGACTGTTATGCAAAGCCAGTACGATCAATATGATCAAGAATTCCTGCACCACATCGAATGCATGGAGTTGCGCATCCCGGTTGACGAAACAAGTCAGAAGGTGCTCGGGTTGCATGCGCGTTACTGGCGGGTCGATGACGCATCGGCGGTACGGTGGATCCGGGCAATAGGGACCGCAACCGTGGTGTCATATGTGGAATTTCATCGTCAGTACGCCAAAGATTTTCCGGTGCCGTATGTGGTGGCGCTGGTCGAGCTGACGGAAGGTCCGCGGCTGCTGGCGCGCCTAGTGGGGATCGACGGCAACGATGTTTCGATCGGAATGCCCCTCAAGGTCAGTTTTGATGAGCGGGGTCTGGCTTTCCAGGCCGACCTTGCAGTAACACGCTAGAAAATGTGCTGGTCCATAAAAAATAGGAGGTGACAAAATCATGATGTATCTACGCCAAATGGTGAAACGGTGCGCTAGCAACTATCCGACCAAGATTGCCTATTACTGTGGCGATCGTTCCGCGACATGGAAAAAAATGGACGAGAAGTCCGACAGCTTTGCGGTCGCATTGCAAAAGATGGGATGTAAAAAAGGAACAACGGTCTCGATCATGTCGCTGGAGGCGATCGAGGTATATGAACATTTCTTTGCATGCATGAAAATCGGCGCTGTCCGGGTCGGAATCAACACGATGTATGCTTGGCCGGAGATCCACCACATTCTCACGGACAGCAAGACGGAAGTTCTACTGGTCGATGCGCGCGTAAAACACATCGCAGAGGAACATAGGGCTGAAATTGATAAGCTCGGCATTACCCTTATTGGCTACAACGGCGATCACAATTTCCCCCTTGATTACGAAACGCTGCTGAGTGAATCGAAAGGCGAGCCGGATTTGCCTGCGCTCGATCCGGAAGATCCGCTGTTTTACAGCTACACGTCCGGCACCACCGGTGTGCCCAAAGGTGTGATCCTTACGCAGCAGGGAGGCGCCGACTGCGTAACGCACTCATTAATCTCGTTCGGATTCTGTAATGATGACGTGTGGTACATGCCCGCCGCATCTGCATGGGTAGTCGTGATCATGAATTGCTTCAATCTTGGCAATGGCATGACCGTAGTGCTGCCGGACGGCGCATTCAAGATCAATGAGTTCCTTCGCGATGTTGGCCGTTACCGTGTGAGTATTGTATTGCTGGTGCCAACGATGATACAGCGTGCGATTGCAGAAAGTCAGGCGAATACATACGATTTGTCATCGTTGCGACTGGTGCTCTACGGATCAGCTCCTGCAACGCCGAAACTGATCAGGGATGCCAGGGCCGCTTTCAAAGTCAACATGATGCAAACTTACGCGCTGACTGAATCGACTGGCGGCTGGGTGACTTATCTGTCAGAAGAAGATCACAAGCGCGGACTCGACAGTGAGCCGGAATTGCTGAAGTCTGTTGGCAGGGTCGGTATCCACTTCGAATGTTCAATCCGTGACTTCGATGGCCTGCCAGTGCCGGTCAATACCAAGGGGGAAATATGGCTGCGCGGCACTACCTTGATGAAGGGCTACCTGAACTTACCCAAAGAAACCGCTGAGGCGTTGCAGGGAGGATGGCTACGCACCAATGACATTGGTCGCATGGATGAGCGCGGCTATCTCTATCTGCTTGACCGTCAGAAGTTCATGATCATCACAGGTGCAGTTAACGTATTTCCTACTACGGTTGAGGCTGTGCTTGTCGAGCATCCGGCAATATTGGAGGTCGCTGTGGTTGGCGTGCCTCACCCTGAATGGGGCGAAGCCGTGGTTGCCATCGCAAATATACGACCAGGGCACAAGAATGTGACCGTTGAAGACATAACTTCATTTTGTATTGGAAAACTCAGCAAGCAGGAAATTCCAAAACATGTTGTGTTTGTGGACGAACTTATCAAAACCGCCAATGCAAAAGTGAAAAAAGCCGAGTTGAAAAAATGGCTGGCAAGCGAGAAAGGTCTTGTTCCATGGAGCACGGAGATTGAATGACAAAAAATGTTGGCAAGGATGGGGGGCTGATGTTCGACCATGATGAGGATATCAACGCGCATGAACTCGCGCAACGCTGCAATGCGAAGTTGCGCATGAATGATCGCGTTTCCAAAGCGCTCGATATTCGTATCGAATCGAGCGATGCCGGAAAAATTGTGATGTCAATGCTGGTCACTGAGGACATGTTAAATGCTGTCGATACGTGCCATGGCGGCTATATATTTTTGTTGGCAGACACGGCTTTTGCCTACGCTACTTGCTCGACAAATAATGTTGCAGTCGCGCTGAATTGCCACATTGATTATGTTCGTCCAGCAAGTAAAGGGGATCGGCTCTACGCGCATGCGGAAGTGACTTATGCGGGAAGGACTACCGGCGTCAGCCTGGTAAAGGTGGTTGATCAAAACGGGCGGCAGATCGCCGAATTACACGCACGTTCTTTCAACCTCGGAAGGGCGGTACTGGATAGTGCAGAAATTAATGGAGGAAAAAATGTCACGACAGAGTGAATTGACATTTCTTGTGGCGGCCGATCAGATCAATCCGGATTGCGGCACCCGCGTGGATTTGGCTGGGCGCACTCCAATCGCAGTGTTTCGTCTCGGCGCAGAGTTTTTTGCGACAGATGACACTTGCTCGCATGGTGCTGCATCACTTTCGGAAGGCGATGTCACCGATGGCATGGTCGAATGTCCATTTCACAGCGGAGGGTTCGATATCCGTACCGGGGAAGCAAAAAGACTGCCGTGCACCAAGGCCATCGCAGTTTATCCAGTCGTAATTGAAAACGGCCAGGTTTATGTACGGCTCGCCTCGGCAGTCGATCCTGCCGATTCTGAACCATGCAGTCATCACAAGGCGGCCGCAAAATAATTCTTGAGAAGCAAGTGGCGTGGCAGCCGTACTGGAAAAATCTGGAACTATTTGACGAAGTAAACTAGGAGACAAAAATGCATAAAAAATTATTGAGTCTGACAATAAATACCTGGAAATTGCTCTTGAAGCTGATTTTTGTCATCCCTCTGTTTTCTGCCATCGCGGCAACTGCACAAACAAAGCCGCCTCTGAAGATCGGTGCATTTTTATCGTCCACTGGTGCGGCATCCTACCTTGGCTCGGGTGAATTGAAGACGTTGCAACTTTACGTTGACTTGATCAACAAGGAAGGCGGTGTCGACGGGAGAAAAATCGAACTGTATGCCTATGATGACGAGACCGATGCCGCGCGTGCCAATACGATAGTCAAGAGACTGATCAACAATGACCAGGTGCACGCCATCATCGGCGGCTCGACGACAGGGACGACCATGTCCGCAGTGCCTTTGGTCGAACGTGCCGGGATTTCCATGTTGTCATTGGCCGGTGGTTCTGTGATTGTCGAGCCGATCAAGCCGTTCGTATTCAAGATGAATCATACCGACATGATGGCGATCGGAAAAATATTCGATCACATGGTGTCGCAAGGCACGAAAAACATCGGGATCATTGCCGGTACCGATGCATATGGACGGGCAGCACTTGAAGCAGCGAAAAAGCTTGCCCCCGAAAAAGGGATTGCCATCCTGATCGATGAATCCTTCAATCCGAAGGATACCGACATGACCGCGCAATTAACCAAGCTGCGCCAATTCACCGGCATTCAAGCCATTTTGGATTTGGGATTCGGCGAGCCAGCGGTGATGGTTGCACGCAGCTATAAGCAGCTCGGCATCGCGGTTCCGCATTATGGTACGCATGCATTGGCGTCCGACAGATTTGTCAAACTCGCTGGTGCGGCTGCTGACGGCATGATCATGACCAATGGGGCGATTCTTGTATCGGATCAGCTTCCAGGCAATGATCCGCAGCGCCAGGTATTGCAGAATTACGTCAAGAACTACAGCGAAAAATTTGGCGAAGTCCCATCTTACTTTGGCGGGAATGCGTATGACGCGCTAATGCTGATCAAGAACGCTGTGCAAAAGATCGGCAGTGTCGATCCAAAAGAAATTCGTAACGCAATTGAAAAACATGATGCCTATATTGGCGTAACGGGTGCGTTCCGAATGTCGCCGACCGATCACGTCGGCGTCACTGCCCAGTCTTTTAAAATGGTCCGCGTCCAGGATGGGAAATGGGTGTTGATTAAGTAATGTTTGAAACCTGGTCATGTAAAAGAATTGCAGGGTACGCTACGTACATCTGCTGCCCAGGCATGACCAGGTCGACAAATTGCCATGCATTGGCACAGTTTCCGATAACCCAGTAGACCTCAAGGAAGATCATCATGGAGACTGCACTCGTTCAGTTCTTCTCATCCGGTATTACCGAAGGTGCTCGCTATGCGTTGGCAGCATTGGGATTTACATTGATTTACAACGCCAGCGGTGTCATCAATTTTGCGCAGGGCGAATTCATCATGCTGGGCGGTATGGTGACGGCAGTACTGCTGGCGGCGGGCATGCCTTATGGCGTCGCCATGGTGGGTGCATTACTCATTACATTGGCAGCAAGCGTCATCCTGCAAAAGTTGGCTGCTCGAACGCTGAGCAAGTCGGGCATCCTGACGGTCATTATCCTGACGGTCGCTTTCGGCATGATCTTGCGTGGTTTCGTGCAGGCGTTCTGGGGTACGCATACACGCTCGTTGCCTGCCTTTACAGGTTCCGATCCCCTGCGATTCCTGGGCGGCACGATCTTGCCGCAAACGCTATGGGTCATCGGCGTAACGATCGTTGTTCTGCTGATGCTGGGGTGGTTCTTCCGGTACAGCCGCATCGGGCGTGCGTTTCTTGCCGTTGCATCCAACGCTGATACTGCCCGGCTAATGGGCATTAATGTGCGCTTCATTCTTTTGCTTGCCTTCGCAATCGCCGCTTTTCTTGGCTCTGTTGCCGGTATCGTTGCCGGCCCGATTACCTATACGTCGTATGACGCCGGCATGATGGTTGGGCTCAAGGCAATTATTGCGGCAATCGTCGGTGGCATGGGCAGTATTCATGGCGCTGTCATTGGCGGCTTGCTGATCGGCGTGGCCGAGGCCTTGACTGCCGGCTATATGTCGTCGATGTACAAGGATGCCGTGCCTTTTCTGATCGTTGTGCTGGTCTTCCTGGTCCGGCCCAACGGGCTCTTCGGTCGCCCTCAACTGGAGCGTGTCTAAGCCATGAATATTCCCAAGCCAAAGCCAAAAGAAGTCCTCAGTGCCATGCCAACCGCGGCCATTTCCGCAAGAGTCCTGAAAAAGAGTGGCTTCATCAAGATGGGGGCGATCATTGCTTGTATCGGCTTGGCCGCACTGGTGCCGATTGTCGTGCCCAATACGTTTTACATTGCAATCGCCAACCTGGTACTGATCAATGCAGTTATTGCCATCTCATTGACGCTATTGCTGGGCACTACCGGGCAGTTAAGCCTGGGGCATGCCGCTTTCTATGCGCTCGGTGCCTACGTGTCAGCCAACCTCGTGACGATGTTGAAGTTGCCGATCTACCTGTCGGTGCCAATTGCCGTCATTAGCGTAAGCCTGTTGGGATGGGGTGTCGGCCGGTTGTTTCTGCGCTTGAGCGGATATTACCTGGCGGTAGCTACGCTGGGTGTCGGCTTGTTACTCAGCATCGTGCTGCGCAACGAAGTAAGGCTGAGCGGCGGTCCGGACGGGATGCCGGTTGAGCCATTGCAGGTATTTGGTATGACGCCTGACGAAGCAGCGTGGTACTGGATATTTCTGGCGGTGTTGATCCTGACAATTGCTGCAGCAAAAAACTTGCTGTGTTCACCCGCAGGGCGTGCATTGCGCTCGTTACATGATGCTGAAATTGCCGCGAAGACGTCCGGCATCGACACCCAGGAATACAAGGTAAAAGTGATGGTTTTTTCCTGTGGACTGGTTGGCCTGATGGGGGCACTGTACGCGCACTATTCTGGTTTTATTACACCTGCGGCAGCTTCATTTGTTCGCTCCGTGGAATACATCATGATGGTTGTTATCGGTGGCATCGGGTCTGTCATCGGTGCGGTTATCGGCGCCGCGGTTGTGACCTTGCTTCCACATGCACTGGCAAGCATGGAGCAGTACGAAATCCTCATAATCGGCAGCATCCTGTTGTTCACCATTCTGTTTGTTCCCAAAGGGCTTGTGCCGACATTGCATAAATTTTTCGGTCGTATCAAGAACAGGAAATTGCCATGAAACTCGTTTCCGGAAAAACGGCAGAAACGCTGCGCGACGATACGCCGATCGTGCAGGTTGATGGACTATGCAAGAGCTTCGGCGGGCCCCCCGTCCTGCGCGATATTTCATTCAATCTGCAGCGCAATAAAGTACATTCGATTATCGGTCCGAATGGCGCAGGAAAGACCACGCTGCTCAATATTCTGACCGCCATTTACAAGCCGACTAGCGGGAAGGTAAGCATCCATGGCCGCGATACCTGCGCACTCGAGCCGCATCAACTCGCCGCATGTGGGGTCAGCCGGACATTTCAGAACCTGAAGGTATGCTTCAATATGTCGGCCGAGGAAAATGTACTTCTTGGACGTCATCTTCATCTTCACACTGGCTTTCTGGAAGGCATTTTGCGCTTGCCTTCGCTGCAGAAAAGTGAGCGGGAAGCACGCAAGCTGGCGCGTGAATTACTCGATTTTGTCGGCCTGAAAATTAGCGATTCCCTGCGGCCGGATGCCATGTCTTATGGTGCATTGAAGCGTTTGGAAATCGCGCGTGCGCTCGCCTGTGAGCCACAACTGATTCTGTTGGATGAGCCGGCCGCCGGCCTTAATCCGCAAGAAACGGTTGAAATCAAGAGTCTGATTCAACGGCTCGCAGAAAATTCTGTCACTGTCGTGCTGGTTGAACATGACATGAAGCTTGTCATGGGGGTATCCGATAATATCGTCGTCATCAACTATGGCCAAAAGATTGCGGAAGGCGCGCCAGACGCGGTTGCGCAAAACCAGGAGGTGATTGCAGCATATCTCGGCACACATGGCACAAACGAGAACATTGGAGCTGCCCCATGAACGCCGCAATCAAAATGCATAAATCGGATTACAGCCAGGTTGTTGGGGAACCTTTACTCAGCATGGGGGAAGTGAACACTTTCTACGGCAACATTCAGTGCCTGCATCAGGTCTCCCTCGATATCATGCCGGGTAGCCTGGTTGCGCTGGTGGGAAGCAATGGTGCGGGCAAGTCGACGCTTCTCAAGACGATCTCTGGATTGCAGGGCAGTCATGCGGGGAGCATTAACTTCAATGGACAAGACCTGCGCCGTATTCCTGCGCATAAGCGTGTTGCGATGGGTATCGCACATTGCCCGGAGGGGCGGCAAGTCTTTGGTGAATTCAGCGTCGAGGAAAACCTGCGTACCGGTGGCTATCTGATGCCGAAAGCACAGGTGGAAGTCGATCTTGAAAAGATGTACGACCTTTTCCCAGTTCTTAAAACAAAACAGCATCAACTGGCTGGTTTGTTATCGGGTGGGCAGCAACAGATGCTTGCGATTGCACGGGCGCTAATGAGTCGGCCCCGCCTGTTGCTGCTCGATGAGCCCTCGATGGGCCTGGCGCCTCTGGTGGTCGAGGAAGTCTTCTCCATCATCGTCAAGCTCCGTCAGCAGGGTGTCACAATTCTGTTGGTGGAGCAGAACGCTTTCGAGGCGCTGCCGCTCGCGGACTGGGCTTATGTTCTGGAGACTGGCCGGATAGTTTTGAGCGGCAAGGGCAGTGAGTTAATCCACAACGAACAGGTACGCCAGGCATATCTCGGGATATAAGGGACTGGCTTCATGGGGAATGTGATGAATATTCTTAAAGCACCGGTAATGATTGTGAAAGCAAACCATGACTGACCAAACAAGTGAAGGTGTGGTGATTGTCGGCGCAGGTCTGGCGGGTGTGACTGCGGCGACCGAATTGCGGCGACGCGGCTATGCGCAGAAAATCATGCTGCTCAATGCTGAACAGGACGCGCCTTATGATCGCCCGCCGCTATCCAAGGACGTGCTTTCGGGCGATCGCTCCACGCATGATATTCAGCTACATCCAGCCGGATTCTACGAAGAGAAAAATATCTCGCTGATATCAGGGGCGCGCGTAAGTGGAATCGATCGGGAAAGCCGGACGCTCACGCTACTGGATAGTGCGCCGCTCCGGTATCGGCATCTGATTTTGGCAACCGGCGCCCGACCTCGCCGCTTGGCGCTGCCGGAAAGCCGAAACCTGTTGACCCGGTTGTTTTATTTGCGTGATTTGCGCGACGCCATGGGCTTGCGTGGACATTTGGCGGCAGAACGACATTTGCTGGTCGTTGGCGCCGGTTTTATTGGCCTGGAAGTCGCGGCCTGCGCACGCCGGCTCGGCTGCCGCGTGACGGTACTGGAGGGGGGGCAACGCGTGCTCGAACGGTCTGCGTCCAGCGAAGTCGCTAATTTCGTTCAACAATCCCACGAGGACAATGACGTCAGTTTCCGATTTTGTGCGCAAGTAATCAATGTATCCGAGGATGCGTATTCGATATCGGTTCACCTGAAGGATGGCGATGTCATCACGGGCGATGCACTGCTGGTGGGAATCGGCGCGATTCCCAACGATGAAATCGCCCGCCAGGCAGGTTTGCCTTGCGACAATGGCATTCTGGTGGACGAACAATGCCGTACGGCGGATCCTCATGTGTTCGCCATTGGTGATGTTGCACAATGCCTGCATACTTTCCATGGGCGTCATGTCCGCCTCGAGCATTGGGAGAGTGCCCGGTTGACCGGAGAAATTGCCGCTGCGGCAATATGTGGTGCAGCAGCCGTCAACGACAGTGTGCCATGGGTATGGAGCGACCAATATAAGGACAATATCCAGTTTCTCGGTTGGTCGGACACGCGCGCCCAAATAATTGTACGGGGAGACATTAGTGCAGGCAGCTGGAGTCTGATTGCGACGCTGGATGGTTGCGTCATTGGCGCGGTACTGATTAATGCCGGACGTGAGCGTCGGTCACTTGAGCGTCTGATAAAAAGCCGCACAGTGGTTGATGCGACGCGCCTTGCCGATGCCGGCACACCATTAAAACAGTGGGTGGCCGGATGATGGCGGACAAGGCAACTGGATACCGGCGAAAGCAGGTCGAATCGGCTGGAATTATAGAATTGCTTCTTACTCAATATTTGATACGCGTATAAAATTGCTGGCATCAATTCGGGATGCCGCGCGAAACAAGAAAATATTGGGAAGGAACAAGCAATTGGATACAAAGCAAGTACGACCAAAACGCCAGGGAAATCCTGAGAAGCTGGCTGGCGAAAAAGACAATCGACAGCCGCCGTCACGCTACTGGGAATTGATACATGCTTCCGGGAAATTGTTTGCGGAGAAAGGCTATCACGCAGCAAGTGTGCGCGATATCGCAAGCGCTGTTGGCATGACTTCCGGAAGTTTTTTTTACCATTTTGAAACAAAAGAGGATGTGCTGATCGCAGTCCTGGAATTCGGCATGAATGAAGGTGCCGGGATCGTGCGCAATAGACTGGAGAACGCGCACGGAGCCAGGCAACGGCTACGCGCTTTGGTTCTTGGTCACCTGGAAGCGCTGCATTCGGAATACAGCTACGCACACAAAGTCTGGATGCGGGAATGGCGTCAGATTCCCCCGGAAAAACGGACGTCGCTTGACGGATTGCGTCAAGAGTACCGGGATATCTGGTCTGGCGTGCTCGAGGAGGTCAAGGCGGAAGGCTTGATCTCCTCTGACCCCACGTTTTTTTACAGGTTGGCAATTGGCGCAATCAACTGGACCGTCCACTGGCTGCATGAGCCGACGCCAGCGCAATTGGAGGACTTGTCCGAGGAGTTCACCCGGGCGTTTCTTAATGAAGGCACGGTGAGTGGCAGTGCAGTGAAGAACGGAAAAAAACGTGCCTGAAGCGGTATTGTTGGTCGCCAGGTAAACCGTATCACGCAATGCTGTTGTTAATAGCTTGAACGGAGGAAATGTGGCAGGCCCACTAGATGGATTCAAAATATTGGAAGTTGCAGGAATCGGTCCGGGGCCGTTTTGCGCGATGATGCTCGCCGACATGGGCGCTGAAGTGCTGCGCATTGATCGGCCTGAATTTGTCGGCAAGGATCATGACGGACATTTCACGCGACCTGGACGAAAAAGCATCCTGAATCGCGGCCGCCGTTCGGTAGCGATTGACCTGAAGTCGTCTGCAGGGATTGATACTTTTCTCCGATTAACCGAGACCGCCGATGCCTTGATAGAAGGTTTCCGTCCAGGTGTCATGGAGCGGCTCGGAATCGGTCCCGCTGTCTGCCATGCAAGGAATCCGCGCCTGGTTTACGGTCGTGTTACCGGATGGGGGCAGGATGGTCCGTTAAGCCACGCTGCCGGCCATGATATCAACTACATCGCCATAAGCGGAGCGCTGCATGCAATCGGCCGTGCCAGCAGCGGGCCGGTTGCGCCACCCGCAATGATCGGCGACATCGGTGGCGGGGCGATGATGCTCGCTTTCGGTATTGTCAGCGCGCTGCTGGAAGCGCAACGATCGGGACTGGGGCAGGTCGTCGACGCTGCCATTACTGACGGTGCCGCACTGATGAGTTCCATTGTTTATGAATTCAAGGCGCTCGGAATGTGGAACAACGAGCGTCAAGCCAATTTGCTGGATGGGGGCGCCCATTTTTACGACACCTATCAGTGCTCTGACGGCAAGTGGGTCTCCATAGGTGCGCTGGAGCCGCAGTTTTATGCGTTATTGCTGGACAAGCTAGGCATCAGCGACGGGGCATTCGCTGAACAGCTCAATCCTGTGGCATGGCCTGCGTTAAAACAGAAGCTGTCTGACGTTTTTTATACTAAAACACGTGATGAATGGTGTGCGCTGCTTGAAGGGACCGATGTCTGTTTCGCCCCGGTGCTTGATTTGGACGAAGCGCAGCGTCATCCGCATAATCTGGCACGCAATACTTTTTTCGAGCGGGATAATGTCGTGCAGCCTGCGCCGGCGCCGCGATTCAGTCGAACGCCCGGGGAAATTGGCTTGCCATCCCCTTACGCCGGCGAACATACCGAGGAGGCGCTTGCCGCCTGGCTCAGCAAATAAACCTGCATCGCAGTCATTCGTCTGATTTTTTGATCCAGGTGGGGAATTTCTGGTCCCGCCGACAGGAATCGGACCTGTATCTAGCGCTTAGGAGGCACTCGTTCTATCCATTGAACTACGGCGAGACGCTTGCAGGCAGTAAAAACATGCTGCGACCGAGATTATAGCCGACCCGGCCCGGAAAATAGTACGAAATCCGCCGGACTCGGTACAATGCGCACTTCATCTATTCACCATGGGCTTGCCGTATGTGCGCATGCCCGCTTTCATCCGGTTCCCTATGGCAGTCATTTCTCTTTCCGATGCGCAACTCGCCTTCGGCCACGTCCCCTTGCTTGATCATGCGGATTTTTCCCTGGAAACCGGGGAACGGGTCGGCTTGATCGGCCGTAACGGCACCGGAAAATCGTCCCTGCTGAAAATCATCGCCGGCAGGTCCAAGCTGGACGATGGCTTGCTGGTCATGCAGCAGAGCGTGAAAATCGCCTATGTCGAGCAGGAGCCGCAATTCGACGCCGGGATGTCGGTGTTCGACGCCGTTGCTTCGGGCCTCGGCAACCTGCAGGCGCTGCTTGCCGAATACGACGAGTTGACCACCCAGTTCGGGGGTGACAATGATGAAGCCCTGATGGATCGCATGCACGATATCCAGGTGCAGCTGGATGCCGCCGATGCCTGGAACCTCAAGAGCCGCGTCGAAGCTACGCTGGACCGCCTGAGCCTGAAAGGCGATGCGCTGATGGGCACGCTCTCGGGCGGCATGCAAAAGCGCGTGGCGCTGGCTTGCGGTCTGGTCGGCGCACCCGACGTGCTGCTGCTCGACGAGCCGACCAACCACCTCGATTTCACTTCCATCCTGTGGCTGGAAGGCTTGTTGCGCGAATTCAAGGGTAGCGTGCTGTTCATCACCCATGATCGCCGCTTCCTTGACAATGTCGCTACCCGCATCATCGAGCTCGATCGCGGCCGCCTGCTGTCTTTCCCCGGCAATTTCAGCGCTTACCAGACGCGCAAGAAGGAATTGCTGGAAATCGAAGCGGTGGAAAACGCCAAGTTCGACAAGTTCCTGGCGCAGGAAGAGGTGTGGATCCGCAAGGGCGTGGAAGCGCGCCGCACCCGCAACGAAGGCCGCGTCAGGCGTCTCGAAGAATTGCGCGGCACCCGCAGCGCGCGCCGCGACGTGCAGGGTCAGGTCAAGCTCGATGTCGGCTCCGGCGAGCGTTCCGGCAAGATCGTCGCCGAACTGGAAAACGTCAACAAGAGCTATGGCAGCAAGGTGATCGTGCGCGACTTCTCCACGATCCTCATGCGTGGCGACAAGATCGGTCTGATCGGCGCCAACGGCGCCGGCAAGACCACACTGCTCAAACTCATCCTCGGCGAGGAGCAGCCGGATGCCGGCACGGTGCGCCAGGGCACCAAGCTGCAAGTGGCCTATTTCGACCAGATGCGCGCGCAGTTGAATGAAGAAACCAGCCTGGCCGATACCATCGCGCCCGGCAGCGACTGGGTCGAGATCAATGGCCAGCGCAAGCATGTCATGACTTACCTGGGCGACTTTTTGTTCGCGCCGGAACGCGCCCGTTCGCCGGTGAAGTCCCTGTCCGGCGGCGAGCGCAACCGCCTCTTGCTGGCGCGCCTGTTTGCCAAGCCGGCCAACGTGCTGGTGCTGGACGAACCGACCAATGACCTGGATATCGAGACGCTGGAGTTGCTGGAAGAGTTGCTGACCGAGTACGACGGCACGGTATTTCTGGTCAGCCATGACCGCACCTTCCTCGACAACGTCGTCACCCAGGTGATCGTCGCCGAAGGCAATGGCCTGTGGCACGAGTATGTCGGTGGTTACAGCGACTGGGAACGCGTGCGTCCGGCGCCTGCTGCCGCAGTTTCGGCAAAGGTGGCAGCGAAAGACGAGGCGAAGGCGGAGGCTGCTGCCGCGTCGAAGGAGGTGTCCTCCGCAGTCAAGCCGAAGAAGCTCAGCTACAAGGAACAGCGTGCGCTGGATGAATTGCCGGCGCTGATCGCCAAGCTCGAGGAAGAACAGAAAGCCATCACCGCGCGCCTGGCCGATCCGGAACTGTATGCAAAGCAGCCGCAGGAAGTGCAGGCGCTGAACCAGCGCTATGCCGAAATCGACGACATGCTGCTGGACTGCCTGCAAAAGTGGGAAGCCATCGAGACGCAGGGCAAGTAGCAGCCAGGCTAATCCAGCCGATCGCCTGCCCGGCGCAATTGCGTCAAGCGCTCGCGCAGGCTTTGCGCATCGCTTGCATGGGGGCATTGCGCCAGATATGCCTGCAAATCCTCCAGCGCGGCTTGCGGACATTCCAGGCGGGCATATGCAAGGCCGCGGTCGCGTCGTTCCGTCACTTCGTCAGGCAGCAGGATCACCAGTCGCTGCTGCACTTCCAGCATGCGCTCCCAGTCCTGATGTTCGGTAAACAGCGCCTTCAGGTTGTGCAGCATGCGCGCCAGGATCGCGCGCGGCGGCGCGGTTTGCAGGTAAGCCGCCAGCGACAGTTCCGGCTGGCGGTAATGGCCCAGATAGGGTTCCAGCCTTTCTTCCAGTTCTTCCCGCGTCAGGCTGGCGCCGTTGAACGGGTCGAGGATGATTTCGCCGGAGGGCACCGACAGTTTCATCAGGAAATGTCCTGGAAAGGCCACCCCGCGGATTTCCAGGCTGATCTGTTGCGCCAGTTCCATGTAAATGACCGCCAGGGAAATCGGAATGCCGCGGCGGCTCTCGATCACCCGCTGCAGGTAGCTGTTGCCGGGGTCATAGTAATCGTTGACGTTGCCGGCAAAACCAAGTTCGTTGTAGAAAAAATGGTTCAGCATGCGCAGCTTTTGCACGTCCGAGGCGCCCGCAGGCAGGCGCCGCAGCACCTGGGCGGCAAAGCTGTCGACGGTTTCCTGTATGGCAGCGAAATCGAGCCAGGGATCGGCATCCTGGGCGATCGCCAGCGCGGCTTCGAACAGCGGGAAGTCTTCGTCCTGTTGCACCAGTGCTGAAAAATAATCGAGGGCGCTGATCATTGTCGTGGCGAACCGTCAGTGTATTCAATCATCATAGTGCCTGCCGGTTGCCGGCGCAAAGGGCTCAGTCCGCGTTGCGCTTGAAATCGCGAAAACGAAAGCCCATGGCAAACAGCGCGGCAAAGTAAGTCACGCCACAGATGCTCCCCACCAGTGCCAGTGCGCCTATGCGTTGCAACGGCTGCGCTTGCATCGCAATCCAGTTGAAATGGCCGGCGCTCCACAAGGCGGCACCCGCCATCAGGAGCACGGCGCCAGCCAGCTTGATGGAAAACATCCCCCAGCCGGCGCGCGCCTGGTAAATGCCGCGCCGTTGCAAGCCCCAGAACAGCAGGCTGGCATTCAGGCAGGCACCCAGGCCCACCGATAGCGCCAGGCCGGCATGGGCAATCCAGGGAACGAAAGCAATGTTCATCAACTGGGTGGTGATCAAAACGCCAATGGCGATTTTGACCGGCGTCTTGATGTCTTGTTTGGCATAAAAGCCGGGTGCCAGAATTTTTACCAGGATCAGGCCCAGCAGGCCGACGCCGTAGGCGATCAGCGCTTGCTCGGTCTTGCCGACTGCGGTGGCGGAAAATTTTCCGTAATGGAAAAGGGTGGTCGTCAGCGGTTCCGAGAGGGTGGCGAGCGCCACCGCCGCCGGCAGCGCCAGCAGGAAAGTCAGGCGCAAGCCCCAGTCGAGCAGGTCGGAGTATTCGGCCGGGTCGCCGTCTGCATGCGCCTTGGACAGGCTGGGCAACAGGATGGTGCCGAGGGCCACGCCTAGCATGCCAGTAGGAAATTCCATCAGGCGGTCGGCATAGTTGAGCCAGGACACGCTGCCGTTTTCCAGGCGCGAAGCGATGTTGGTGTTGATGATGATGCTGAGCTGGCCGACCGATACCGCGAAGGTGGCCGGTACCATCTGCTTCAGCACGCGCCGTACGCCCGGATCGCGCCAGGCGACCAGCGGATTGAAGGCGATGCGCGGCAGCATGCCGATTTTTTTCAGGGCGGGAAGCTGGATTGCCAGTTGCAGGATACCGCCGATAAACACGGCAATTGCCAGTGCATACACCGGTTGCTTCAAGTGCGGCGCCAAAAAGAGCGACGCGGCGATGAAAGACAGGTTCAGAAGTACTGGTGTAAAGGCCGGCACGCGGAATTCGCGCCAGGTATTCAGGATGCCGCCGGCCAGCGCGACAAAGGACATGAAGCCGATATACGGGAACATGATGCGTGTCATCATGACGGTGGCGTGGAAGACGTCGCCTTCATCCTTCAGGCCGGTGGCGATAAAATATACTACCGCCGGCGCGGCCAGGATGCCGGCCAGGCTGGTTCCTACCAGCGCCCAGACCAGGATGGTGGCCACATGGTCGGCCAGTTCCTTGGTGGCGGCATCGCCGCGCTGGTTCTTGTATTCCGCCAGGATAGGCACGAATGCCTGGGAAAACGCCCCTTCGGCGAACAGGCGGCGCAGCAGGTTGGGGATGCGGAAGGCGACGAAAAAAGCGTCGGTATAGGCGGAGGCGCCAAACGCGCGGGCAATCAGGAATTCACGCACCAGGCCGGTGATGCGCGACAGCAGGGTCATGCCGGAAATGGTGACCAGGGCTCGGTACAGGTTCATGGGAGCAATTATAGCTTGCGGCAAAGAATGGATTTGCCATCTCGTTGAAAAAAGCTTATACTTGACGGCTTTACAGAATTTGGCACGTGGTACCTACACCGATTGGTATTGCGAATGCATCACTCGGACACCGTTTAGGATATTTTCATGGCAAATACCGCCCAAGCGCGCAAGCGTGCTCGTCAAGCAGTCAAGTTGAATGCTCACAATTCCAGCCAGCGTTCGACGCTGCGCACCGCAATCAAGGCTGTGCGCAAGGCGATCGAAGCCGGCGACAAGGCTGCTGCTGCACAGATTTTCCAGGCATCCGTGTCGACCATCGACACCATCGCTGACAAGAAAATCATTCACAAGAACAAGGCAGCTCGCCACAAGAGCCGTCTGGCAGCCGCCATCAAGGCGCTGGCCTGATAGCTGTTTCCGCCATGTCCGCCTGAGTTCGCTCGGCGGCGTGGCGGAGTAAAACACAAAAGCCGCGTGCAGCACGCGGCTTTTGTTGTTGGCGCGTCAGTATCAGCTATCTAGCGCGGCAAGCCTTCTACCAGCGTGCCCGGCTTGATGTTCTTTTGCCGGAACCAGCCCTGATTCATTTCCAGCGCGTACTTGACCGGTTTCTCGCCGCAATGCGATTCCGTGCTTTGCGGCTGCATGTCCGCGACATTCACGATTTTTCCCTCCTCGTCGATAAAGGCAACCGATAACGGGAGCAGGGTGTTTTTCATCCACATGCACACCGTGGTCGGTGCGCCGAACAAAAATACCATGCCTTCGTTGAGTGCCATTTTTTCACGGCGCATCAGACCCTGTTCGCGCTGCGCCGGGGTGGCGGCCGCTTCCGCCTGGATGACATGGATGCCGATGTTGAGCGGAATGGTGCGGAATTTTGCCGCTTGCTGAGCGTAGGTCGTGCTTGCGCCGAAGGCGAGCGCTGCCACCAGCATGGAGCGGAAAATGGGTGTGAGGGAGTTTTTCATGGCAAGGTCTGGCTGTGAGGTCAGACTGGATGATACAAAATTACCGGAAAAGAAAAAAGGCAGGACGCGCCTGCCTTTTTTGTACAGCTGACGGCCAATTACTTGGCGGCAGCAGGTGCTGCGGCAGGCGCGGCAGGTGCAGCAGCAGGAGCGGCGGCAGCTTTCTTGGCCTTCTTGGCTTTCTTGGCTTTCACTTTCTTGGCAGGAGCTTTTTCAGCGGCGGCAGGAGCGGCTGCGGCAGGCGCGGCAGCAGGAGCGGCGGCTGGAGCGGCAGGTGCAGCAGCTTGAGCGAAAACGGAGGTAGCAAACAGACCGGCGACCAGGGCAGCGATAATCTTATTCATTTGAAACTCCTAATTAAGGTATTCGTGAGTGGCGATTCTGTCGAATCACTGTCATTAACGCCCCCCGGGACGCTTGGTTGACACTTTTTTTCGGAAATCAAAGATTTCGTCGGGTGCGGCGCATTATGCGGCTAAGCGCGCAGTTCGCTCGCATCGACTTCCTGCCATTCTCCCGGTAAAAGCGGGTGGCTGGCCAGCGTAAAAGGCCCGATGGCGATCCGCACCAGGCGCAGGGTGGGCAAGCCGACCGCTGCGGTCATGCGCCTTACCTGACGATTTTTGCCTTCGGTCAGTGTTATCGCCAGCCAGCTGGTCGGACTGTTGGCGCGTTGCCGTATCGGCGGGTTGCGCGGCCAAAGCCATTCCGGCGCCAGGATCTGACGGGCGTGGCACGGCTGGGTGATGAAGTCGCCCAGATCCAGAGGCCCGGCGAGGCGCGTCAGTTGGGTGGCATCGGGCACGCCTTCCACTTGCACGATATAGGTTTTGGGTTGTTTGTGCGCGGGGTGGCTCAGTGCATGCTGCAGCTTGCCGTCGTCCGTCAGCAATACCAGGCCTTCGCTATCGGCATCGAGACGCCCAGCCGGGTAGATGCCCGGCAGGGCGAGGTAATCCGCCAGGCTCTGCCGTCCGGGGTGGGGCGAGAACTGGCACATGACCAGATAGGGTTTGTTGAACAGGATGAGCGGCATATTGATCTTGAGCAGGGCGGGGGCGCGGGCCGAACGCATTATTGTACTGGCATGCCAGGCGCGTGACCCGGACGCAGCGTTCCGGGTTGGTGTTTCCAGTGCTTGTCAGCATCCCAAATTATTGCCACAATATGGCACAAAGTAAAATTGTAGTGCATAATACGAAATGTTGTCTTATGTCTTATATAAGACTCGCATTCGATTCAGAACCGGCGGTTGCATAAAACACCGGCCAATTCCTCCTTCCATCCGGAGACCAAGATGTTTCAACATATTAAAGTACCCGCCGACGGCAAGAAAATCAGCGTCAATGCCGACTACTCCCTGACTGTTCCAGACAATCCAGTCATCCCTTATATCGAGGGTGATGGCACCGGCGTCGATATCAGCCCGGTCATGATCAAGGTGGTCGATGCCGCCGTCGCCAAGGCATACGGCGGCAAGCGCAAGATCAGCTGGATGGAAATCTATGCAGGCGAAAAATCGACCAAGGTCTATGGCCCTGACGTCTGGCTGCCGGAAGAAACCCTGAAAGTCCTGAAAGACTACGTCGTCTCGATCAAGGGCCCGTTGACCACGCCGGTCGGCGGCGGCATCCGTTCCCTGAACGTGGCGCTGCGCCAGGAACTCGACCTGTACGTCTGCCTGCGCCCGGTGCGTTACTTCAAGGGCGTGCCTTCACCGGTGCGTGAGCCGGAAAAAACCGACATGGTGATTTTCCGTGAAAACTCGGAAGATATTTACGCCGGCATCGAATGGGCCGAAGGCTCCGACGGCGCCAAGAAACTGATCGATTTCCTGATCAAGGAAATGGGCGTCAAGAAGATCCGCTTCCCGGACACCTCCGGTATCGGCATCAAGCCAGTGTCGCGCGAAGGCACCGAGCGCCTGGTGCGCAAGGCGATCCAGTACACCATCGACAACGACAAGCCGTCGCTGACCATTGTCCACAAGGGCAATATCATGAAGTACACCGAAGGCGGCTTCCGTGACTGGGCATACGCCCTGGCGCAAAAGGAATTCGGCGCCGAGCTGATCGATGGTGGCCCATGGTGCAAGTTCAAGAATCCGAAGACCGGCAAGGACATCATCGTCAAGGATTCGATCGCCGACGCTTTCCTGCAGCAAATCCTGTTGCGTCCGAACGAGTACAGCGTGATCGCCACCCTGAACCTGAACGGCGACTACATTTCCGACGCCCTGGCGGCGCAAGTCGGCGGCATCGGCATCGCGCCGGGCGCCAACCTGTCGGATTCGGTGGCAATGTTCGAGGCGACCCACGGTACTGCGCCGAAGTACGCCGGCAAGGACTACGTCAACCCGGGTTCGCTGATCCTGTCGGCCGAAATGATGTTGCGCCATATGGGCTGGACCGAAGCTGCTGACCTGATCATCAGCTCGATGGAAAAATCCATCAATTCGAAAAAGGTCACCTACGACTTTGCCCGTCTGATGGAAGGCGCCACCCAGGTGTCGTGCTCGGGCTTCGGCGAGGTCCTGATCGAAAACATGTAATCTGCGTAAGCGGGTGCATCAAAAGCCGGACCTGGTCCGGCTTTTTTATTGGCCGACGCCGCTGCGACAAGTCTGTTCCGCGCGCGGACTGGCTGACAATAAAAAAAGCCCCGCAATCGCGGGGCTTTTCATTCAGCAGACTGAAGAATCAGGGAGCTTGAATGTTGGAAGCTTGCTTGCCCTTAGGGCCTTGCGTCACTTCGAACTGAACTTTTTGACCTTCTTTGAGGGTCTTGAAGCCATTCATCTGAATTGCGGAAAAATGTGCGAACAGATCTTCGCCGCCATCATCAGGAGTGATAAAGCCGAAACCTTTGGAATCGTTGAACCACTTGACAGTACCAGTTGCCATAATAAAAAGCTTCTTTCAAATTTATCTAATCACACGAGCTGTAAAAGCAAGAAGGCTCGCGCAAAGCTGCCCCCTCTCCAAACCTGCTCACTTCTTATTGGAAAGCGTGCAACTTTCACCCTTGCCAATATTGTTCATTGTTCTAGGAAAAAAAGGTAAAGTCAAGCGCTATCAGATGGGGGTGATGTCGATTTATGCGGGTTCGCAACAAATTCCCCTTGTTTTACTCTAATCAGGTGCCATCTGCGCACTGTCAAGAAAGCGCGTAATATCGTTGGAAAGAAGAGTAGTGATTATTTTTCGACGTTGCGCACTCAAGTGAAAGCATTAGAATAGACGCATGGCAACTAAGCATGACAACGATACGGTACTGGCACGGCAGGAGCAAAAGCTCAAACCGCCTCCCATGTACCAGGTGTTATTGTTGAACGATGACTACACTCCGATGGAATTCGTGGTGGCGATCATCCAGGAATTTTTCAACAAGGACCGCGAGACGGCTACGCAAATTATGCTCATGGTGCACCGCGATGGAAAAGGAATGTGCGGCGTGTATCCCAAGGATATCGCGTCCACGAAAGTCGAGTTGGTATTAACCCACGCCAGGAAAGCGGGACATCCCTTGCAGTGCGTGATGGAGGAAGCATGATTGCGCAAGAACTTGAAGTCAGTTTGCATATGGCCTTCGTCGAGGCGCGCCAGGCCCGGCATGAGTTCATCACCGTCGAGCATCTGCTGCTCGCGTTGCTGGACAATCCGTCGGCTGCGGAAGTATTGCGCGCCTGTGCCGTCAACATCGACGACTTGCGAAAAACGCTGACCAACTTCATCAGCGACAATACCCCGACCGTGCCGGGCACCAGCGAAGTCGATACCCAGCCGACCCTGGGTTTCCAGCGCGTGATCCAGCGCGCCATCATGCACGTGCAGTCGGCCTCCAACGGCAAGAAGGAAGTCACCGGCGCCAACGTGCTGGTGGCTATCTTCGGCGAGAAGGATTCGCACGCGGTGTATTACCTGCACCAGCAGGGCGTCACCCGCCTGGATGTGGTGAATTTCATTTCGCACGGTGTGCGCAAGGACCAGCAGGGCGAGCCGCAAAAGTCGCCGGATGGCGCGGAAGATGTGCAGGCCGAGGGGCAGGCCAAGGAAAGCCCGCTGGAGCAGTTCACCCAGAACCTCAACAAGGCCGCCGCCGAGGGCAGGATCGATCCGCTGATCGGCCGTGAAAGCGAAGTCGAACGCGTCATCCAGACGCTGTGCCGCCGCCGCAAGAACAATCCCCTGTTGGTGGGCGAGGCCGGCGTTGGCAAGACCGCCATCGCCGAGGGCTTGGCCTGGCGTGTGACCCAGGGCGATGTGCCGGAAGTGCTGCAGAATGCCGTGGTGTATTCGCTCGATATGGGCGCGCTGCTGGCAGGCACCAAGTATCGTGGCGACTTCGAGCAGCGCCTGAAGGCAGTGTTGAAGCAGCTCAAGGATAACCCGAACGGCATCCTGTTCATCGACGAGATTCACACCATCATCGGCGCCGGTGCGGCGTCGGGCGGCACGCTGGATGCATCCAATCTGCTCAAGCCGGCGCTTTCCAGCGGCCAGCTTAAGTGCATCGGCGCGACCACCTTCACGGAATACCGCGGCGTGTTCGAGAAAGACCATGCGCTGTCGCGTCGCTTCCAGAAAATCGACGTCAATGAGCCGACCGTCGAACAGACGGTGCAGATCCTGCGCGGCCTGAAGTCGCGCTTCGAGGAGCACCACGGCATCAAGTATTCGGCCTCGGCGCTGACCACCGCGGCCGAACTGTCGGCGCGCTTCATCAATGACCGCCATCTGCCGGACAAGGCCATCGACGTGATCGACGAGGCGGGCGCGGCACAGCGCATCCTGCCCAAATCCAAGCAGAAAAAAACCATCGGCAAGGCCGAGATCGAGGACATCATCTCGAAGATCGCCCGCATTCCGCCGCAGTCGGTCAATCAGGACGACCGCAGCAAGCTGCAGACCATCGAGCGCGACCTCAAGAACGTGGTGTTTGGCCAGGACCCGGCAATCGAGGCGCTGGCATCGGCCATCAAGATGGCTCGTGCGGGCCTGGGCAAGACCGACAAGCCGATCGGCTCCTTCCTGTTCTCCGGCCCCACGGGCGTGGGCAAGACCGAAGTGGCGAAGCAACTGGCCTTCATCATGGGCATCGAGCTGATCCGTTTCGACATGTCGGAATACATGGAGCGCCATGCGGTGTCCCGCCTGATCGGTGCGCCGCCGGGCTATGTCGGTTTCGACCAGGGCGGTTTGCTGACCGAGGCGATCACCAAGAAGCCGCACGCGGTGCTGCTGCTCGACGAGATCGAAAAGGCGCATCCGGATGTCTTCAATATCCTGCTGCAGGTGATGGACCACGGCACGCTGACAGACAACAACGGCCGCAAGGCTGACTTCCGTAACGTCATCATCGTCATGACCACCAATGCCGGCGCGGAAAGCCTGCAGAAACGCACCATCGGCTTTACCGAACAGCGCGAGGCCGGCGACGAGATGGCCGACATCAAGCGCATGTTTACGCCGGAGTTCCGCAACCGTCTGGATGCCGTCATCAGCTTCAAGGCGCTCGACGAGGCAATCATCCTGCGCGTGGTGGACAAATTCCTGATGCAACTGGAAGAGCAGCTGCACGAGAAGAAGGTCGAGGCCATCTTTACCGAAAAGCTGCGCAGCTTCCTGGCGAAGAAGGGCTTCGACCCGCTGATGGGCGCGCGTCCGATGTCGCGCCTGATCCAGGACATGATCCGCAAGGCCTTGGCCGACGAGCTGTTGTTCGGTCGCCTGGTCTCGGGTGGACGGGTGACGGTGGATATGGACGAGAAAGACCAGGTCAAGCTGACATTTTTGGAAGGCGACATTGCGCCGCCGGCTGCGCCTCTGGAAGCGGCCGAAATCGAGTAGTGCGCTTTGGCCGAACCGGCAGCACCGGATCGGCAATAGAAAAAGCCCGGCGCATGCAAATGCGCCGGGCTTTTTGATTAGGCTGCCGGGTTAGGGCAACAGCGGGCGTTTTTTCGCCTGTTTGGTGCCAATTTCTGCAGCAGCCTTTTCCAGCGCCGCCACGCGCGCCTCGGTATCCGGGTGGATGGCCGTGTAGCCGTTTGCTACCGAGGCAGGCGCGCGCATTGCCAGTCCGCGCCAGAATGGTACGGCTTCGTCGATGCTGTAACCGGCACGGGCTGCCAGGAACAGCCCCAGCCGGTCCGCCTCGGCATCGAGCGTCGGCGTAAAGGGCATGATGCCGGCGCGCCCCGTCATGGTTTCCAGGTCCGGATTGAGGCGGACCAGATTGTCGATAATCCCACCCATGGTGGCGCCCATGCGCAGTTTGGCCGCATGGCCGAGTATGTTGTGTGCCATTTCGCGCGCAATCACATAGGCCAGTTCCTGGTCGGAGCGTGCATAGTTGAGCATGCCGCGGGTGATGACGATGCGGCGACCATCGGCGTAGGCGTTGACCTGGTCGGCATTGCCGAGGTCGATGCTGAAGCCGCAGGACTGCGTGAGCGGAATGACCAGAGCGATGCGGGCTTCCTTGCGTTCGACTGTCAGCTTGATCAGCGAGCGGCCGCGCATCAGCGGCGCCAGTATTGTGGCAGCCTGGCGCTCGGCATTTTCGCCTGGCGGAATTTCCTTGTCCTCGGCGGCGATCAGGATATCGCCGCGGCGCACGCCGACGCGTTCGGCGCCGCTGCTGGCCAGCACGTTGGTGACCTGCAGCCGCTCGTTGTAGCCAAAGGTTTCCTGCACGGCAGCTGCCAGCTCGGGCGAGTACGAATACTTGTTTTTGGCGGAAAAGCCGAGCAGCTTGCGCGCGTGAACCTTGCACAATGGGGCGTTATTCACCAGCAGCGGCGCAGCGACGCGGTCCAGCCGGCTTTGTGCCGTAGCCATTACGCGCAAGGCTTGCTGTTGCGGCGAAGCCGGCGTCGATGGTGCGACACCGATTGCCGGGGTGGGCTGTGCCGGCTGTTGCGGCGGTGCGGCGCAGGCTGCCAGCAGGGCTGCCGGCAGCAACAGGGATGCGAGGCGGACCGGCATGCGCCTGCGGCCGGGATTGCGGGAGATGCGCTCGGTCATGGAAAATCCTTTCAATGTTTGCCGGTGCTGCCGAAGCCGCCGGCGCCGCGTTCGCTGCTGTCGAATTCCTCGACCAGATTGAAGCCGACCTGCAGCACCGGCACGATCACCAGTTGCGCCAGGCGCTCCATCGGGTTGAGGACGAATTCGGTCTGGCCGCGGTTCCAGGTCGACACCATCAGCTGGCCCTGGTAATCGGAGTCGATCAGGCCGACCAGGTTCCCGAGCACGATGCCGTGCTTGTGGCCGAGGCCGCTGCGCGGCAGGATCATCGCCGCAAAGGCGGGGTCGCCGATATGGATCGCCAGGCCAGTCGGGATCAGCTGGGTCTCGCCCGGCTTGAGCGTGAGCGGGACATCGATGCAGGCGCGCAGGTCAAGTCCGGCGCTGCCGCTGGTGGCGTACGCGGGCAACTGGTCTTTCATGCGCGGGTCGAGGATTTTGACGTCGATAGTTTTCATTGGTAGTGGCAGTGAGTGTAAGTAAGATGGCGCGCTGGCGTCATGCTGGCGCGCGAGCAGCTGGCCTGGTAAATCAGATGCGCCGTGCGATCGCCGCGACCAGCTGGCGCGCAAGGACCTGCTTGCCGGCGCGCGGCAGCGTGGTTTGCCCGCTGTCTTCGAACAGCGTCAGTTCATTGTCGTCGCGGCCAAAGGTCTGGTGGCCGATGTTGCCGACCAGCAGAGGCACGTTCTTGCGCCGCCGCTTTTCCTCGCCATACTGCGCCAGGTTTTCGGACTCGGCAGCAAAGCCGACGCAATAGGGGCGGCCTGGCAGGGCCGCTACCGCTGCCAGGATGTCGGGATTGGGTTCCAGCTGCAATTGCGGCGGGGCGCCGGCGGCGGTTTTTTTCAGCTTCTGTGCGCTGGCACCGACCACGCGCCAGTCGGCCACCGCCGCCACGGCGATGAAGACATCCTTGCCACCGACTTCTGCCAGCACGGCGTCATGCATCTGCCGGGCGGTCTGCACGTCGATGCGGGCAACGCCGTAGGGCGTCGCCAGGGCGGTGGGGCCGCTCACCAGCGTGACTTGGGCGCCGGCTTCGCGGGCGGCGCGGGCGATGGCGAAGCCCATTTTGCCGGAAGACAGGTTGGTGATGCCGCGCACCGGGTCGATCGGTTCGAAGGTCGGGCCGGCGGTCAACAGCAGCCGCTTGCCCGCCAGGAGCTTGGGCTGGAAGGCGGCGATGACTTCTTCCAGCAATTGTTCGGGTTCGAGCATGCGTCCCAGGCCGGTTTCGCCGCAGGCTTGCTCGCCGCTGCCCGGGCCGAAGACCTGGATGCCGTCTTCCTTCAGGCGGACGACATTGCGCTGCGTCGCCGGGTTTTGCCACATCTCGACGTTCATCGCCGGCGCCACCAGCAGCGGCAGGCCGGTCGGCCGCGCCAGGCACAGGGTGGACAGCAGGTCGTCGCAGGCGCCGTGCGCCAGCTTGAAAAGGAAGTCGGCCGAGCAGGGCGCGATCAGGATCGCATCGGCTTCGCGCGACAGGTCGATGTGCGCCATGTTGTTGGCGATGCGCGCGTCCCACTGGTCGGTATGGACGGGCTTGCCGCTCAACGCCTGCATCGTCACGGTCGTGATGAAATGCGTGGCGGCGTCGGTCATGGCCACCTGCACAGAAGCGCCGGCCTTGCCAAGGAGGCGCGTCAGTTCGGCCGCCTTGTAGCAGGCGATGCCGCCGGAGAGGCCCAGGATGATTTTTTTTCCAGCCAGTTCCATGCGCATTTCTCCCGTAAATCTGTTTATTTGTTTACTCGCCGCAGTTCGTCGAGAATGAACAGCACTGCACCGATGCAGATGGCGCTATCGGCGACGTTGAAGGCGGGCCAGTGCCAGCCGCCGACGTGGACGTCGAGGAAGTCGATCACGTGGCCGTAGATGGCGCGGTCGATCACATTACCGATGGCGCCGCCCATGACCAGCGCCAGCGCCCAGCAGAACATGCGCTGGCCGGCATGGCGCTTGAGCAGATAGACGATGAACAGCGACGCAGCGATTCCCAGTGCGGTAAAGAACCAGCGCTGCCAGCCGCCCTGGTCTGCCAGGAAGCTGAAGGCAGCCCCCTTGTTATAGACCAGCACCAGGTTGAAGAAGGACGTCACCGGGTGCGACTCGCCATACGCAAACAGCCGCGTGATGGTGACCTTGCTCAGCTGGTCCAGCAGCAGGACGAGGGTGGCGATGCCCAGCCAGGGCAGCAGGGAGTTGCCGCCTTTGCCGGAAAAGCTGTTTCTTTTTGCCATGTCGCTCCCTCTCTCTATCAGGCGAATTTACGCGCTTCGCCGGCGCCGAACAGGTTGGATACGCAGCGTCCGCACAGGCCGGCATGGTCGGCATGGGCGCCGACATCGGCGCGGTAGTGCCAGCAGCGCTCGCATTTCTGTTCCGCCGAGGGCGTCACCAGCACGGCTTCTTCGGCAGCGCTCGCTACCTGCGTTACCTTCGCCTGCGAGGTGATCAGGATGAAACGCAGGTCGTCGCCCAGGCCGCTGAGCAAGGCATATTTTTCGCCGGACGCCTTGATTTCCACCTCGGCCTGCAGCGATGAGCCGATGCCGCCTGCCATGCGCACTTCTTCCATTTGCTTGGTGACTTCGGCGCGCAGCACCAGCAGGCTGGTGTATTTGTCCAGCAGGGCGCTGGCGTTAGCGACTTCCGGCAGCACATGCCAGGTTTGCGTGAAGATGGTCTCGTCGCTGGCGGCGTAGCCCTGCTCGCCGGCGAAGATGGGCCAGGCTTCCTCGACGGTGAACGACAGGATCGGCGCCATCACCCGCAACAGCGCCTGGGTGATGTGCCAGATCGCGGTCTGCGCCGAACGTCGTGCCTGCGATGTCGTGCCTGCGGTGTAGAGGCGATCCTTCAGGATATCCAGGTAGAAGCCGCCGAGGTCTTCCGAGCAGTACATCTGCAGCTTGGCCACCACCGGGTGAAATTCATAGACTTCGTAATGCGCGGTGATTTCGGCCTGCAGTTGCGCCATGCGGGCGATGGCGTAGCGGTCGATTTCCAGCAGCTCGGCGGTCGGCACGGCATCTTGTGCTGGATCGAAGTCGGAGGTGTTGGCCAGCAGGAAGCGCAGGGTATTGCGGATGCGCCGGTAGCTTTCCACCACGCGCTTGAGGATCTCGTCCGAGATCGACAGCTCGCCCGAGTAGTCGGTCGCGGCCACCCACAGGCGCAGGATTTCCGCGCCCAGCGAGTCGGAGACCTTTTGCGGCGCGACGACGTTGCCTTTGGACTTGGACATCTTTTTGCCTTCGCCATCGACCACGAAGCCGTGCGTGAGCAAGGCCTTGTAGGGCGGCGTGCCGTTGATCATGGAGGAGGTCAGCAGCGACGAGTGGAACCAGCCGCGATGCTGGTCCGAGCCTTCCAGGTAGAGGTCGGCCGGGAACTGCAGCTGCTCCTTGTGCGAGCCGCGCAGGACGGTCTGGTGGGTCGAGCCGGAATCGAACCAGACATCCAGCGTATCCTTGTTCTTGACGTAGCTGGCGGCGTCCTCGCCCAGCAGCTCGGCCGGGTCGAGCGCTTCCCAGGCTTCGATGCCGTGCTGCTCGATGCGCCTGGCGATCTGTTCCAGCAGTTCTGGCGTGCGCGGATGCAGTTCGCCGCTTTCCTTGTGCACGAAGAAGGCCATCGGCACGCCCCACTGACGCTGGCGCGACAGCGTCCAGTCCGGGCGGTTGGCGATCATGCCGTGCAGGCGCGCCTTGCCCCAGCCGGGATAGAAGGCGGTTTTCTCGATGCCGGCCAGCGCGCTCTCGCGCAGGGTCGGGCCGCCATCTTTCGGCTGGGTATCCATGCCGGCGAACCATTGCGAGGTGGCGCGGTAGATGATCGGCGACTTGTGACGCCAGCAATGCATGTAGCTGTGTTCGAACATCACCAGCTTGAACAGCGAGCCGACTTCTTCCAGCTTGGCGCAGATCGGCTTGGAGGCTTCCCAGATGGTCAGGCCGGCGAAGAAGGGCAGCCACGAGGCATACTTGCCGTCGCCCATGACCGGCTTGAGGATCTCGTCATCCTTCATGCCATGCGCCTTGCACGAGATGAAGTCATCCACGCCATAGGCGGGCGCGGAGTGGACGATGCCGGTGCCGGTGTCGAGCGTGACGTAGTCGCCGACATAGATCGGCGACAGGCGCCTGTAGCCGGGATCGGCATCGTGGAAGGGGTGCTTGAAACTGATCATGGCCAGCGCTTCGCCCGGCGCGGTGGCGACGATCTTGCCTTGCAGGCCGTAGCGTTCCAGGCAGGCGCCAACCAGTTCGACCGCGAGCAGCAGCAGGATGGTTTCGCCATTGCGCTCGGTCTGCACCAGCGCATAGCGATGATCGGGATGCACGTTCAACGCCTGGTTGGCGGGAATCGTCCACGGCGTGGTGGTCCAGATGACGGCATAACCTTTTTCAGTCGGCAGTTTGTCCAGGCCGAATGCATGGGCCAGCTTGGCCGGTTCGGCAAACGGGAAGCCGACGTCGATGGCGGGGTCGCGCTTGTCCTGGTATTCGACCTCGGCTTCGGCCAGCGCCGAGCCGCAATCGAAGCACCAGTTGACCGGCTTCAGGCCGCGGTACACGTAGCCCTTTTCCTGGATGGCGCCAAGCGCGCGCAATTCATCGGCTTCGTTGCCGAAGGCCATGGTCAGATAGGGGTTGTCCCACTCGCCCAGCACGCCCAGGCGGATGAAGTCCTTCTTCTGGCGGGCGATCTGTTCGGTGGCGTAGGCGCGCGACTTGGCCTGCACTTCTGCGGTCGGCAAGCCCTTGCCATGCTGCTTTTCGATCTGGATCTCGATCGGCATGCCGTGGCAATCCCAGCCCGGCACGTATTGGGCGTCGAAGCCGGCCATGTTGCGCGCCTTGACGATCATGTCCTTCAGGATCTTGTTGACGGCATGGCCGATGTGGATGTCGCCGTTGGCATACGGCGGGCCGTCGTGCAGGATGAATTTCGGCCGGCCCTTGGCCGCCTTGCGGATGCGCTCGTAGATATTCTTGTCTTGCCATTGCTTGACCCATTGCGGCTCACGCTTGGCGAGGTCGCCGCGCATGGGGAACGGCGTTTCGGTCATGTTGACCGGGTATTTGCTTTGCGGCTTGGCGGCCGGCTTGTTCGGTTTATTGTCGGACATAGTGTCTTTTCACTGAAATTCGGAATACTTTGCATGGCGCCAGGCTTGCGCCCGGGGCCGGCGGGAGCGTGCGCGGGCAAACGTCAAATTCGGTCGGTGGCCGACACGGCCATCATCCCGGTCTCGCGGAAATGGCCGCGCGCCTGCTCGGCGTCGCGCATGATTGCCGCGGTCAGGGTCGGCAAATCGTCGTATTTTTCCTCGTCGCGCAATTTCTTGAGGAATTCAACCTGCACTACCTTGCCGTAGCAGTCGCCGGCATAGTCCAGCACATGCGTCTCCAGCAGCACCCGGCCGCTGTCGTCCACCGTCGGCCGCACGCCCAGGCTGGCGACCGCCGGCAGCGGCTGCTCGGCAAGTCCATGCACCAGCACCACGAAAATGCCGGATAGCGCGGGATTTTTGTGGGCGACGCGCAGGTTCAGGGTCGGAAAGCCGAGGTTGCGGCCGAGCTTCTGGCCATGGATGACATGCCCGGAAATCGTGTAGGAATGCCCCAGCATTTGCGCGGCCCCGGCGAAATCTCCGGCCGCCAGCGCTGCACGGATGGCGGAAGAGGAAATCCGCTGGTCGCCATTCGTCACGGTCGACAGCGATTCGACATGGAAGCCATGGCGCCGGCCGGCGTCGACCAGATAGTCGAGATTGCCGGCGCGCCTGGCGCCAAAGCAAAAGTCTTCGCCGACCATCAGCCATTTCACATGCAAGCCTTGCACCAGGATTTTTTCGACGAAATCCTCTGGCGAAAGCGCGGCGAAATGGGCGTTGAAGTGTTCGACGATGACACGATCCACGCGATTGTTGGACAGCGACCGTAGCTTGTCGCGCAAGCTGGCGATACGGGCCGGTGCTTCTATTGCGCCTTTGGTCACCTGCGCGAAAAATTCGCGCGGGTGCGGCTCGAACGTCATTACCGCGGCCTCGAGCCCGAGGCGATCGGCGGCCGCGCGCAAGTGCGCCAGCAGCGCCTGGTGGCCGCGATGCACGCCGTCGAAGTTGCCGATCGTCAGCGCGCAGGGCGCGCGCGATGCAGCGTTGGGAAGTCCGCGAAATACTCTCATCAAGACGAAAATTGAAAATGCCGCAAAGCCTTGAATTATAAATCTTTTCCACAGGTTCTCGATGGAAAAGCCCGCAAGCGGTAGGGCAATCGCATGAAGCCCGGGCCGACTTGGGTAGTGGAAGTAGACGCTTGGACTTGTAAATTGGGAAGAAAGGTGTTTGCTGTTGATGTTTTGATAATTAAATGGCAAGCGCATCGACATCCCTGTTGGAAGCATTCAGGGAATTGGGCGATCCACGTGCCCGCGAGTGCTCGTGTCAACTGGAAGAATTGCTGTTGGCAGCGAATGTCCGGTGAGGCCTGGCAAAAGTTCTTTATTTTTGCCGGTTTTACTTCAGATGCTGAAAGAGCATGTATGCCGCGTGGGTGTTTTCTTCCATTTCTGCCAATCGGCTTCCTCGAAATACAACTTTGTTTATCTGAAATAATTCGTTTATGAATTGTGAATGTTTCCTTAATATTTAGCGAAGATTGGGGCGGCGCGGTGCCTGTCGCTCCGGTCGTCATTTCGCATGCCACTCACATAAGGAATATCGTCCATGTCTGCATCTCGCTCCAGATTTCTGGCACTTGCCGCCGTCGCGCTGACTTCGCTCTCCTTCGGCCTGTCCTCCGCGCGGGCCGCAGAGCCGGTTTCGATCGGTCTATTCTCGCACCTGTCTGGCAATTTCGCCGAGTACGGCGCGAGCTTCAAGAATGCGGTCGAACTCTATCTCGAAAAAGTCAACGCCCAGGGCGGCATCGAAGGGCGCCAAGTGAACCTGGTGGTCGAGGATGACCGCAATTCGCCGCAGGAGGCGGCGAGTGTCGCGCGCAAGATCGTCGCTACGCCTGGCGTGGTGCTGGCGATCGGCTCCTGGTCGACCACCGCCTCGCTGGCGGCGGCGCCGATCTTCACGGAAGCCAAAATTCCGCAGATCAGCCCGACTTCTTCACATCCTGATTTCACCAAGCAAAGCCCATATCAGTTCCGTCAGAACAATACGGACGACATCCTCGCGCAATACAACGCCGACACCATCCACAAGAAGCTCAAGGCCCGTACAATCGTCATTCCTTACTCCCAAGATGACTGGGGCGTCTATACCGGCAAGGCGACCGCCGCCGCGATCGAAAAGGATGGCGGCAAAGTGCTGCTGCTGGAAAGCGTGGTGCCCAACTCCAAGGATTTCCGCCCGCTGGTCAGCAAGATCAAGTCGCTGAAACCGGAGGGTGTATTTATCGCACTCCCGTATCAGGAAGCCTCGATCTTCATCCAGCAATTGCGCCAGGCAGGCGTGAATGTTCCGGTCGGCGGCGGCATTCCGCTGACCTCGCCCAAGTTCGTCGAATTGTCGGGCAAGGCTGCGGAAGGCGCGGTCCTGCACAGCATTTTCTTTGCGGGCGACCCGTCCAAGCAGACTTTCGTCAATGCCTACAAGGCCAAGTACGGCCGGACGCCGGATCAGTTTGCAGCGCTCGCCTATGACGCCACCGGCGTAGGCGTGGAAGCGATCCGACGCGTGATCAAGTCCGGCAAGCCGCTGACCGGCCAGGCGGTGCGCGATTCGCTTGCCTCCGGCCCGGCCTACCAGGGCGTGACCGGCGTGACCAAGTACGAAAATGGAAATGTGCGCAAGGAGCCGACCTTCATTACTGTGCGTAACGGCGCCTTCGAGCTGTTCTGATCATGCTGTGCGGCCGGCGTCATGCGGGTCGTGCAAGCCCTTTGGTTTTCCCCGCCGGTTCCGCTCTTGGTCGCGGGCCGGTTCGCTGGCTTTCATATGCTCGAACTCTTCTTCAGCCAGTTACTCAACGGACTGGCCATCGGACAGGTGTATGCCCTGATCGCGCTCGGTTTCTGCCTGGTCTTCGGTGTCTCCAATCTGATCAATTTTGCGCAAGGCGCGCTGTTCATGCTCGGCGCGTTCATCGCATTCAGCGGTGTAACTGTGCTGCGGCTGCCGCTGCCGGCGGCGGCAATGCTGGCGGTGCTGGTCGTGACTGTGCTCGGCATGCTGCTGGAACGCGTCGCCCTGCGTCCGCTGGAGAACGCACCCTATATCGCACCGGTGCTGTCGACGCTGGCCATCAGCATCATCATCGACCAGTTGGCCGAGATCGTCTGGTCGCCTGAGGGGCAGGCGTTCCCGCTGCCGTTCGAGGAGATAAGTTTTTTCTTCGGCGGGGCATACATTACCAGTACCGACCTGCTGATCTTCGTCTTCGGCGGCAGCGCTGCGCTGGCGCTGAACTGGTTCCTGTCGCGCACCTGGACCGGGCGCGGTCTGCGCGCCACGGCGCAAGACCGCGACGCGGCTGCCCAGATGGGGGTGCGCACGAGCGATGTCAAGCGCCTGGCGTTCGGACTCGCGGGGGCGCTCGGCGCATTGAGCGGCATCCTGGTCGCTCTGTACTTCAAGAGTGTGTTTCCGCAGATGGGCCTGCCATACGGACTGAAGGGCTTTGCCGCAGCCTTGCTCGGCGGCCTGAGCAGCATACCCGGCGCGGTGCTCGGCGGCCTGCTGCTGGGCATGGTTGAGACCATGGCCAGCGCCTATATCGGTGAAGGCTACCGCGACCTCGCAGCGTTTTCGCTGTTGCTGGTGTTCCTGGTATTCCGCCCGCACGGCTTGCTCGGCGACCGCCGGCTGAATGCGTTGGGTGGTGCCGGCGGTGCTTCCGGTGCGATGCCAAGCAGCAGCATTCTCACTTCCTCCTCCAGCCAGCGCGGCGTGATCCGTGCGCTTGAGCTGCCACCATGGGGCTTCCTGGCCGCTGGACTCGTGCTGGCATTGCTGCCGCTGCTCACGCAGAGCGGCTATCTGTTGCAGTCAGTGGTATACGGCATGGTGTTCGCCTTGCTGGTGGGTAGCCTGACCCTCGTATCCGGTACGCTCGGGATTCTTTCGATCGGCCATGCCGCCTTCTACGGCACCGGCGCGTATGCGGCCGGGATACTGGCGCGAAGCAGCGGCTGGCCGGCCGAGCTGGTGCTGCCGGCGGCGGCGCTGATGACGGCAGCGGTGGCACTGGTGGCCGCACTGCCTTTGCTGAAGCTGAACGGGCATACCGCCTCGCTCGGCACGCTTGCGGTGGGACAGATCGGTTTTCTGGTGTTCATGACCTGGATCGATGTGACGCGCGGTCCGATGGGACTGGTCAACATTCCGGCGCCGCACCTGGCATTGCTGGGAGGCCTGCGCCTGGGCAGCATTGTGGAGAAGTACTGGCTGGTTGTCGCGGCTGTCGCGCTGGCACTGTTCCTGGCCCAGCGTCTGCTTAATTCCGGGATTGGCAGAGTCTGGCGCGGCATTCGCGAGGACCGGCTGGCGGCGCATGCGGCAGGCTTGCCGGTGCGGCGTTATATCCTGATGGGCTTTGCCGTATCCGGCCTGCTCGCGGGCCTGGCCGGCGGCTTGTTCGCCTATGTGCAGGGAGTAGTCAGCCCTGAGAGCTTCACTGTGCAGGTATCGATTCTGCTGCTGACCATCGCGGTGCTCGGCGGCCTCGGCAATCTGACCGGCGCGGCGCTTGCCGGGTTTGCACTGACGCTGCTGCCGGAACTGCTGCGCTCGTTCGCCGATTGGCGGATGATCGCCTACGGCATGGTGCTACTGATCGTGCTGCGCCTGCGTCCGCATGGCTTGCTGGGAGCGCGATGATGGACAGGGACGTATTTTCGAGCGGACGCGGGTTGGTGCTGCAGCATGTATCGCGCCATTTCAACGGCGTGCGCGCAGTGGACGACGTGAGCTTCACGCTGGCACCCGACGAAACGGTGGCGCTGGTGGGCCCCAACGGGGCAGGCAAGTCGACGCTGATCCAGCTAATCAGCGGCATAGAACGGCCCAGCGATGGGCAGATCCTGTTGAATGGCCAGCGCATAGACCGGCTGCCGCCGGAACGCATAGCCCGCCTCGGGCTTGGACGCAGCTTCCAGACGTCCCGGGTATTCCCGGCGCTGTCGATCTGGGACAGCGTGCTGCTGGGAACCCAGGCCGGCCTGTTGCGCAAGCCGAATGGGCGCCTGCGCAATCCGTTGCTGGAATGCCTAGGCGTGCTGCTCGGCCTGCGGTCGTGGGGCAGGCTGGTGGAACAGCAGGAAACCCTGGCACGCGAAACCCTACAGTTGTTCGGTGACCGCCTCTGGCCGCGCCGTGACGCGCCGGCCTTCAGTCTTTCCTATGCCAACCGGCGACGCCTGGAAATCGCCAGGGTGCTGGCGGGGCGCCCGGACTTCTTGCTGCTGGACGAGCCGGCGGCGGGCATGAATCCGACCGAAACGGCGGAGTTGACCGAACTGTTGCTGGCGCTGCGCCGGCAGCAGCCTGCGCTCGGCATTCTGGTCGTCGAGCACAAGCTATCACTGGTGCGCCGGGTGGCGGACCGCGTGATCGTACTCAACCAGGGGCGGATGCTGGCCGAAGGCCGGCCGGATGACGCGCTCGACCACCCTGAAGTGGTCGAAGCCTATCTCGGCAGCAAGCGTCTGCGCCCCACTGCAACGGATGCCCATCTTGGCTGAACGAGATTTCATTTCTCCCTTCCTGCTCGCGATCGACGCGGTCGACGTCCATTACGGCGCTGTGCAGGCATTGTTTGGCGTCAGCCTGCATGTACAGGCCGGCGAAACCGTGGCGGTTTTGGGCGGCAATGCCTCTGGCAAGTCGACCACTCTCAAATCGGTGCTGGGGCTGGTAGTTCCCACCCGCGGCCGCATCATGTTCGACGGCCAGGAGATCCAGGGCGAAGCGCCGGCCGACATCATCGCCCGCGGCTTTGCCAGCGTGCCCGAAGGGCGGCGCGTATTCCCGGAAATGTCGGTGTTTGAAAACCTGTTGATGGGCGCCTATCCGCGCCGAACCGAAAAAGAAGCGATCGCCCGCGATCTCGAGGCGGTGTTCGATGCCTTCCCGCTGCTGGCGGAACGACGCCGGCAGGCAGCGGGCACGCTTTCCGGCGGTGAGCAGCAGATGCTGGCGTTGGGTCGTGCCTGGCTGCGCAAACCGCGTCTGGTCTGCATCGACGAGCCGTCGATGGGCCTGTCGCCGCGCTTGGTCGACGCGGTATACGAGGTCCTGTTCCGTTGGAAAGCGGAGGGCCAGACCATCCTGCTGGTGGAACAGAATGCGCGCATCGCGCTTGAACTTGCCGACCGTGCATATGTGCTGCAGCACGGGCATGTGCGGCTGCACGGCGCGGCCGCGGACCTGGCACAGGACGCGATGGTGCAAAAGGCTTACCTCGGGGCGGCATGACGGCGCCGCGAGGATGAAAGGACTTATTTATGCAACAAAAACCGATTTCCTGCCTGCACACGGACGTGCTGGTGATAGGCGCTGGCGGCGCCGGCATGAGCGCGGCACTGGCTGCGGCGCAGGCCGGTCGCCGAGTGCTGCTGGCCGACCGCAGTTTGATCGGGCGTGGCGGCGCCACCATCATGGCGCAAATGACGGTGGCCGCCGCGCTCGGCGCGCAGGTGGAAGATCACTGGCGGCATCACTATGCAGATACGCTCAAGGCCGGCCGCGGGCTATGCAATGAAGCGCTGGCGCGCGTGCTGTGCGAGGAAGGGGTAGATGCGATCCGCCTACTCGACAGCTGGGACGTGGGCTGGGCACGCAAGGACGGCCGGCTGGCGCAGGTACAGGCGCCAGGCCATGACCGGCCGCGCTGCGTGTATGTCGACATTCTGAACACCGGCCCTGCTGTTGCGCAAACCCTGCGCACCCGGGTGGCGCGCGAGGAACTGGTTCGCCGCGTCGGTGACTTGCTCATCTGCGAACTGCTACTGCAGGACGGACGCGTGGTGGGCGCACTCGCGCTGCACCTGGACAGCGGCGAGCCGGTGCTGATCGGTGCTAGCGCAACCATCATCGCCACCGGCGGCCTGACGCGGCTGTACCGCCGCAACAGCGCCTCGCTCAACATGGGCGGCGACGGCTTCGCGCTCGCGCTGCGGGCTGGCGCCGCGCTGATCGACATGGAGTTCGTCCAGTTCTTCCCCATCGGCCACCTGGCGCCACGGCTGGTCGGCTTCGACCCCATCATGTGGGACCCGTTCCGCTACAAGCTGGGCGGCCGGCTGTTGAACGGCAACGAGGAGGAATTCGTAAGCCGCTACGATAATGATGCGAAGCGGGATGGCTACACAACCACCCGCGATGCCGCAACCTACGCCATCCTGAAGGAAGTCGAAGCCGGCCGCGGTACGCCCGCGGGCGGCGCCTGGCTGAGCTTCCGCCACCTGCCGGAAGCAGCGCTGCGGGAAGGTTTCGGACCGGTGATCGACAAGCTGCTGGCGAACGGTATCGACCTCACCAGGTCAATGATCGAGGTAGCGCCGATTGCGCACTATCACATGGGCGGCATACGCGTCGATACCGATCTTGCCACTGATGTGCCGGGACTGTACGCGGCGGGCGAAGCGGTTGGCGGCGCCAACGGCGCCAACCGCCTGTCCGGCAACGCGATCACGGAGGCGATCGTCTTCGGCTTGCGCGCCGGGCGCAGCGCCGCGCGCGCCGACGCGCACGTGACTTCATCTGCCGCGTTGCAGGCACTGGCGGGACCGCTGCTGGCCGAATTGCGGCAAACGCAACCAGGCGGCACCGAAGCGGCGCCGGCGGCCTTGCTGACGCAATTGCAGGATGTGATGCAGGACTATGTCGGACCTTTCCGTACCGATGCCGGACTGACGGAGGCGCTGCGGCGTTTGTGCCACCTGCGTGCAGCGCTGGGCCCTGCGCTACCCGGAGGAACCGGCCCGCAGGATCCGACCCGGCTCGATGCGCTGGATCTGCGCAACATGCTGCTGGTGGCTGAAGCGGTAACACGCTCGGCACTGGCGCGCCAGGAAAGCCGTGGTGCCCATCAACGGGAAGATTTTCCGGAACAGGACGACGCCTGGACGGTCAATCAGGCCATCTCGCTGCGCAATGGGCACTGGGTGCTGGCGCGTCAACCGGTGGCAAGATTGCCGGACCATGAACTTGCTTCAGACAATGTGGGAGCGCATCAATGAATAAACCGAACTCCGAAGAGCAGGCGGTCCGCCTGCGCGTGCGCCGCGGCTGTGGCGACGGTCCGTCGCGCGACGACGTCTATTCCGTGCCGGTCGACGCCGCAGCCTCCTTGCTGGACGGCCTGCGCTGGGTGCGCAATTACCTGGATAACAGCCTTGCCTTCCGCTATTCCTGCACCAACGCCAATGCCTGCAAGGAATGCATGATGCACCTGGACGGCAAGGTGGTCTACGCCTGCCTGGCGCGCCCTCAACCTGGCGCCGAACACCTGGTCGAACCGTTGCCAAACAAGCCGCGCCTGCGCGACCTGGTCACCGAAATCGCGCCCACCAGGGAACGCCTGCGGCTGGACGCTGAGGGCAGCTCGGGAAAAACCGGCGACTGACCGAATCGCGGATATTGCCGCCGCAAATAAGCTACCGAGAATACGCATGACATACTCCTCCTCACCGTACAATAAAGCCGCCCCCGGTCAACCGCTGCGCATCCTGTCCTCCGCCCATCTGGCCGAGGGGCCGCATGCCGAACTGTCCGAGCTGGAGTTCGGCATGATCATCGCCTACAACGCCTTCAGCCGATGGGCAGTGCGCTGCATGAATGCCGCCGGCGGCGCCGACCTGGCCATCACTGACGTGCTGGTGCTGCATCACGTATTCCATCGCGAACGCGGCAAGAAGCTCGCCGATATCTGCTTCACTCTCAACTATGAAGACACCCATGTCATCAACTACTCGCTCAAAAAACTGGTGGCCATGCACTTTGTCGACGGCAAGAAGGTCGGCAAGGAAGTGTTCTATGCCGCCACCAGGAAGGGCGTCGCGTTGATAGAGCGCTTCCGCGACGTGCGCGAGCGCTGCCTGCTGGCGGGTGTCGCGGATGACGTCGCCGAAGGCGGAATGCTTTCCGAAACGGCACGCCGACTGCGCCTGCTGTCCGGTGTATATGACCAGGCCGCACGCGCGGCGTCGTCGCTATGAGTGCTGCCGCAATCAGTGCCGGCCAGGGCCTCTGGGAATTCTGGATTGACCGCGGAGGCACGTTTACCGATATCGTCGGACGTCGGCCCGACGGCGTCCTGGTCAGTGCCAAGCTGCTGTCCGAAAATCCTGAGCAATACGAAGACGCCGGCGTGTACGGCATCCGCCAGTTGCTCGGCCTGAAGGACGGCGAGTCGGTTCCGTCCGACCGTGTGGCGGTGGTACGCATGGGAACCACGGTCGCCACCAACGCCCTGCTCGAACGCAAGGGCGCGCAAGTGCTGCTGCTGGTCACGCGCGGATTCCGGGACGGTTTGCGCATCGCTTACCAGAACCGGCCGCGGCTGTTCGACCTCGAAATCGTACTGCCCGACATGCTGTACGAGCATGTGACGGAGGTGGATGAGCGGATAGGCGCTGACGGCAAGGTGGTCACGCCGCTCGACGAGCGGGGCGTGCGCGCGGCGTTGCTGGCGGCGCGCGAACGCGGACTGACCTCGGTAGCGATCGCCTTCATGCATGGCTACCTGAACCAGGCACATGAGGAACACGTCGCCGCGCTCGCGCGTGAAGCAGGCTTTGCCCAGGTGTCTGTATCGCACCGCGTTTCACCGCTGATACGCTTCGTCGCGCGCGGCGATACCACCGTGGTGGATGCCTATCTGTCGCCGGTGCTGCGGGCCTACGTCGACCGGGTCGCGTCAGCGCTGCCCGGCGTGCGACTGCAGTTCATGCAGTCCAATGGCGGGCTGACAGATGCCCGCAGCTTCCAGGGCAAGGACGCGGTGCTATCCGGACCGGCCGGGGGCATCGTCGGCATGGCCCATGTCTCGCGTGCCGCCGGCTTCGAGCGCGCGATCGGTTTCGACATGGGCGGCACCTCCACCGATGTGTCCCATTTCGCCGGGGAGTTCGAACGCAGTTTCGACACCATGGTCGCCGGCGTGCGATTGCGGGCGCCGATGATGAGTATTCATACCGTGGCCGCGGGCGGCGGCTCGATACTCCGCTTTGACGGTGCACGCCTGCGCGTGGGGCCCGAATCTGCCGGGGCCAACCCCGGCCCTGCCTGCTACCGACGCGGTGGCCCGCTTACCGTGACCGATGCCAACGTGCTGCTGGGACGGATACAGCCGCGCTTTTTCCCCGCCGTGTTCGGTCCGAACGCCGACGCCTTGCTGGATGACGGCGTGGTGCGTGAGCGCTTCGCCAGACTGGCGGATGAAGTATCGGCCGCCGGCGGACGCACGCTCGGGGCCGAGCAGCTGGCGCATGGCTTCCTCGAGATCGCGGTGGCGAACATGGCCAATGCGATCAAGCGCATCTCGGTACAGCGTGGCTATGACGTTACCCGCTATACGCTGACCACCTTCGGCGGCGCGGGCGGTCAGCATGCGTGCGCCGTGGCCGACGAACTCGGCATGTCACGCGTGCTGATCCATCCGCTTGCTGGTGTGTTGTCGGCCTACGGAATAGGCCTGGCGCTGCCGACCGCAATCCGCGAACGCTCGGTCGAGCGCCGCTTTGATGCCCAAGGTGAGGCATCTGCTCGTGAGGTTGCGTCGGCGCTGTCCGCGGCCGCGCGCGCCGAACTGCAAGCGCAGGCCGATGTCGACGGCGTCCAGGTCAATGTCGCCTGCCGGCTGTTGTTGCGTTATGAAGGCACAGATACGGCGCTGCCCGTGCCCCTGGGTGACGCCGGAAGCATGCGAGCGGCCTTCGAACAGGCGTACCGGCAGCGTTTCTCCTTCTTGCTGTCGGCGCGAGCCCTGGTTATTGAATCGGCCGTCGCCGAGGCCACCGCCGGGAGTAGCGCCGCGCAGACAGCGCACGGACAATCGGCGCGGCGCGGGGGCGGCCCGCAACCGGCAGCAGTGGTTCCCATGCATGTCGGCGACGGCTGGCAGCAATGCCCGCTATACCGCAGCGCCGACCTGCAGCCAGGCGATGTCCTGGTTGGCCCGGCCTCGATCAGCGACGCCAATTCGACCACCGTGGTCGATTCGGAGTGGCAGGCGCGCGTCACGGAAGACGGCAATATTCTGCTCGAACGCAAGCAGCAGCGTCCGCAGCGGCGTGCCATCGGCACCAATGCCGACCCGGTGATGCTCGAGATCTTCAACAACCTGTTCATGTCCATCGCTGAGCAGATGGGTTACCGGCTGCAGAACACCGCGCACTCGGTCAATATCAAGGAGCGTTTGGATTTTTCCTGCGCCATTTTCGATGCCGGCGGCGGGCTGGTCGCCAACGCGCCGCACATCCCGGTGCATCTCGGCTCGATGGGCGCCAGTGTGCGCGCGGTGGTCCAGGCCAATGCCGGTCGCATGCGTCCGGGCGATGCCTATGTGCTGAACGATCCCTACGCCGGCGGCACCCATCTGCCCGACGTCACCGTCATCACGCCGGTGTTCGGGCGGGACGGCGGGCAGCCGCTGTTCTACGTCGGTTCTCGCGGCCATCATGCTGATATCGGCGGCATATCGCCTGGATCCATGCCGCCGTCTTCGCGCAGTATCGAGGACGAGGGTGTGCTGATCACAAACTTCCAGCTGGTGAAGGAGGGCCGCTTGCGCGAAGTTGAGATGCGCGAACTCTTGCTCGGCGCCCGTCATCCGGTTCGCAACGTGGAACAGAACCTAGCCGATTTGCGCGCCCAGGTTGCGGCCAATGAAAAAGGACGCGAGGAATTGCTGCGCATGGTCGATTACTATGGTCTGGAAGTGGTGCGTGCCTACATGCGCCACGTGCAGGACAATGCGGAGGAATCAGTCCGCCGGGCGATCGACCACCTGCAGGACGGCAGCTTCGTGCTCGACCTCGACAACGGCGCCCGCATTGCGGTATCGGTCGCGGTTGACCGTGCCGACCGCAGCGCGGTGATCGACTTCAGCGGCAGCTCGCCGCAGCTACCGGACAATTTCAATGCGCCGGGCGCGATCACTACGGCAGCGGTTCTATACGTATTCCGCTCGCTGGTGGCGGATGATATTCCGCTTAATGCGGGATGCCTTAAGCCGCTGCGCATCGTCGTGCCCGACGGCTCCATGCTCAATCCGCGTTATCCGGCTGCTGTGGTGGCCGGCAACGTCGAGACTTCGACCTGCATCACCAACGCGCTGTTCGGCGCGCTGGGCTTGCTCGCGGGTAGCCAGCCGACGATGAACAATCTCACCTTCGGAAATGCGCGCTACCAGTATTACGAAACCATTTCGGGCGGTTCCGGGGCGGGCGGTGAGTGCGATGCCTCCGGCGCAGCGGCCCGCGGGTTCGGCGGCGCCTCGGTGGTGCAGACCCATATGACCAACTCCCGCATGACCGACCCGGAAGTGCTGGAGCAGCGCTTCCCGGTGCGTGTCGAACGCTACCGGATACGCGATGGTTCCGGAGGCGCCGGTCGCTGGCGTGGCGGCGACGGCGGCATACGCACCCTGCGTTTTCTGGAGCCGATGACGGTTTCCATCCTGGCCAACGGCTTCCACCATCCTGCGTTCGGCCTGCATGGCGGCGCCTCGGGCGCATGTGGCGCGGCAAGGGTATTGCGTGCCGACGGCAGCACCGAGACACTTGGCCATGCCGACCAGGCGCAACTGCAGGCGGGCGACGTGTTCGAGATAGAAACCCCGGGCGGCGGCGGTTTCGGCCCGGCACTGGCCGGGCAAGGAGGGCAATCATGACGGTACACGTTCCCAACACCGGGCTGGAGGCGCGGCTGCGCATTCGCTCCGGCGCGCACCGTGGGCATACCAACGGCATCGCGCCTGGGCATGTTCAAGCCAATCTTGCCATCCTGCCGGTGGCGCTGGCGGATGATTTTCTGCGTTTCTGCCTGCGCAATTCCCAAGCCTGTCCGCTGCTGGCGGTATCGGATGTGGGCGACCCCCACCTTCCCACAATGGGCGCGGATCTGGACATTCGCACGGACGTGCCGCGTTATCGCATATGGCGCGACGGTGAGCTGGAGCGTGAATGCAACGACATCCGCGACCTGTGGCGCGACGATCTCGTGAGCTTCCTGATCGGCTGTTCATTCTCGTTCGAGCAGGCATTGCAGGAAGCCGGCCTGCCGCTGCGGCATACGCAGCAGGGGCGCAATGTCGCAATGTACCGAACCAATATTAAGACCGTGCCGGCCGGCACGTTTTCCGGGCCGCTGGTGGTGTCGATGCGTCCGTTCACGCCAGCGCACGCGATCCGTGCGGTACAGGTTACGACACGCTTTCCGTCGACGCATGGGGCGCCGGTCCACATCGGTCTTCCCGGCCTGATCGGCATCGACGACCTGGGCCGTCCCGACTACGGTGACGCGGTCGAGGTGCGCAATGATGAGCTGCCGGTTTTCTGGGCCTGCGGGGTGACGCCGCAAGCCGTGATCCAGGCAGCCCGTGTTCCGTTCTGCATCACCCATGCGCCCGGCTGCCTGCTGGTCACCGATCTGCTCAATAGCCGGCTTGCGATCCTGTAGTGCTGTCAACACTCATTGTCCAGCCTACTATTCAGACTAGGCCCGTGCCTTACGTCCGGCGTGCACCGGATTCTTTGTTTGCCGTCACGCGAGCACCGCTTACATTTCGCCCCAGATGGCATTCAGCGCCGCCAGCGCTGCCATGCCGGCGGTTTCCGTGCGCAAGATGCGTGAGCCGATTGACAAGGCCAGGGCGCCATGTTTCAGTGCAGCATCCTCCTCCTGATCCGACAAGCCGCCTTCCGGCCCGATGATCAGGGTGAGCGCCTGGGGCGGGTGGTGACGGGCCCAGTCGGTCAGCGGCATGTCGGCGCGCGGCGTCAGCAGGATGCGGCGGTGCATGTCCTGGCGGGCGATCCAGGTTGTGTAATCGGCAATGTCGGCGATCTGCGGTACGCGGTTGCGGCCGCATTGTTCGGCTGCCGACACCGCCACGCCTTGCCAGTGCTGCAATTTTTTTTGCGCGCGCTCGGCTGCCAGGCGCACCACGCAGCGCTGCGCGGCCAGCGGTTGCACGCCTGTCGCACCCAGTTCTACGGCTTTTTCGATGATCCAGTCCATCTTGGATGCTTCCGGCAAGGCCTGGGCCAGGATGATGGCATGGGCCAGCTCCGCTTCTCGCGGGGAAAATGCCTTGACCTCCGCGGTTGCCCCGCGCTTGTCAATGTTCGTCAGGGTGGCGGCATATTCGCCGCCCTCGCCGTTGAACAGGGTGAGCGTGTCGCCCGGCGTCAGCCGCAGGACCTGGACGTGGCGGGCGACGGCGTCCGGCAAGCTGATGACCTGGCCGATTGCCAGGACGTGGGGGCAGAAAAATCGCGGCATGACTGAAGTATCCGGGCAATATGCTTTTGTTATCAAAGATTTGGATCGTATCCCAAAATGCGAGATGCATGGCTGGCTCTGGTAAAATAACAGGCTTTGCTCCGTGGCACGTAGATTTGTCGCCCGCTGCAGCGTTTTCCTTCAAATTTGGTAAAGTTCCCTCATTCACATGACCGCCACGCTCCCCACCTCGAAGATGGCCAATGCAATCCGTGCATTGGCAATGGATGCTGTTCAAAAAGCCAATTCCGGCCATCCCGGCATGCCGATGGGGATGGCGGACATCGCCGTGGCGCTGTGGGCCAAGCACTATCGCCACAATCCCGCCAATCCAGGCTGGAGCAACCGCGACCGTTTTGTCCTGTCGAACGGTCATGGTTCGATGCTGCACTATGCCTTGCTGCACCTTGCCGGCTACGACTTGTCGATGGATGAAATCGGCAAGTTCCGCCAGTTGCATTCCAAGACTCCGGGGCACCCGGAAGTGCACATCACCCCCGGCATCGAGACCACCACCGGCCCGCTCGGCCAGGGCATCAGCAATGCGGTCGGCATGGCGCTGGCGGAAAAACTGCTGGCGGCCGAATTCAACCAGCCCGGCTTCAACGTGGTGGATCACCACACCTATGTGTTCGCCGGCGACGGCTGCCTGATGGAAGGTATTTCGCACGAAGTCTGCTCGCTGGCCGGCACGCTGCGCCTGTCCAAGCTGGTCGTGCTGTACGACGATAACGGCATTTCGATTGACGGTCATGTCGCAGGCTGGTTTCAGGACGACACCCCGCAGCGTTTCGAAGCCTATGGCTGGAATGTCATTCCTGCAGTCGACGGCCATGACGTGGCGGCGGTCGATGCCGCCATCGCGCAGGCGCGCGGTTCCGACAAGCCGACCCTGATCTGCTGCAAGACCGTGATCGGCAAGGGTTCTCCCAACATGCAGGGCACCGACAAGGTGCATGGCGCAGCGCTGGGCGACAAGGAAATCGCCGCCACCCGCGCAGCGCTGGACTGGCCTTATGCGCCTTTCGAAATTCCCGCCGACGTGTACGCCGCCTGGGATGCGAAAGCTGCCGGCGCCGCTCGCGAAGGCGAATGGAACGCCTTGTTCAAGGCCTACGGCGAGCGCTATCCGCAGCAGGCTGCCGAATTGGTGCGCCGCCTGAATGGCGAATTGCCGGGCAACTTCCAGCAAGCCGCGGACAGCTATATCGCCGCCTGCCTGGAAAAGAAGGAAACCATCGCCACCCGCAAGGCCAGCCAGAATGCCATCCAGGCGCTGGCGCCGGTGCTGCCTGAATTCCTTGGCGGCTCGGCCGACCTGACCGGCTCCAACCTGACCAACTGGAAGGAATGCGTCGCCGTGCGCGCCGACCAGGCCGGCAACCACATCAACTACGGCGTGCGTGAATTCGGCATGAGCGCGATCATGAACGGCATCGCCCTGCATGGCGGCTATATCCCGTTCGGCGCCACCTTCCTGACGTTCTCCGACTATAGCCGCAATGCCCTGCGCATGGCGGCGCTGATGAAAATCCGCTCGATTTTCGTGTTCACCCACGATTCCATCGGCCTCGGCGAAGACGGTCCGACCCACCAGTCGGTCGAGCATGTCTCCAGCCTGCGCCTGATCCCTCACCTCGACAACTGGCGTCCGTGCGACACGGTTGAATCGGCAGTGGCATGGGCGTCCGCAGTCGAGCGCAAGGATGGCCCGAGCACGCTGATTTTCTCGCGCCAGAATCTGCCGTACCAGGAGCGCGATGCCGCCCAGGTCGCCAACATCCGCCGCGGCGGCTATGTGCTCAAGGATGCGCCGAACGCGAAAGCGATCCTGATCGCCACCGGTTCCGAAATCGAACTGGCGGTGAAGGCCGCCGATGCGCTGGCGCAGCAGGGCGTGCCGGTGCGCGTGGTGTCGATGCCCTCGACCGACGTGTTCGACCGCCAGGACGCCGCCTACAAGGCCAGCGTGCTGACGAAAGGATTGCCGCGCGTGGCCGTCGAAGCCGGCGTGACCGCCTTCTGGCACAAGTATGTCGGCCTGGAAGGCGCCGTGATCGGCATCGATACCTTCGGCGAATCGGCGCCTGCGGGCGTGCTGTTCAAGCATTTCGGCATCACGGCGGAAAAGGTCGTGGATGCCGTGAAGGCAGTCATTCAATAAACCAGATTTTCAGCTTAACTATCCTCAGGAGAAGACCATGACCATTCGTGTCGCAATCAACGGCTATGGCCGTATCGGCCGCAACGTCCTTCGCGCGCATTACGAAGGCGGTAAAAAGAACGATATCCAGATCGTTGCCATCAACGACCTCGGCAATGCCCAGTCGAACGCCCATCTGACCCGTTACGACACGGCGCATGGCAAGTTCCCCGGCACCGTTGAAGTCGACGGCGACTTCATGATCGTCAACGGCGACAAGATCCGTGTGTTCGCACAGCGCAATCCGGCAGACATTCCATGGGGCGAGCTGAACGTTGACGTCGTGCTGGAATGCACCGGCTTCTTCACCACCAAGGAAAAGGCTTCGGCACACCTGAAGGGCGGCGCCAAGAAAGTCATCATCTCCGCGCCGGGCGGCAAGGATGTCGACGCCACTATCGTCTTTGGCGTCAACCAGAACGTCCTGAAGGCGACCGACACCGTCATCTCGAACGCCTCCTGCACCACCAACTGCCTGGCCCCGCTGGTCAAGCCGCTGAACGACAAGATTGGCCTGGAAACCGGCCTGATGACCACCGTGCACGCCTACACCAACGACCAGGTGCTGACCGACGTGATGCATGAAGACCTGCGCCGCGCCCGTTCCGCTACCCAGTCGATGATCCCGACCAAGACCGGCGCTGCCGCCGCAGTCGGCCTGGTGCTGCCTGAATTGAACGGCAAGCTGGACGGCTACGCCATCCGCGTGCCGACCATCAATGTGTCGATCGTCGACCTGTCCTTCATCGCCAAGCGCGACACCACCGTGGATGAAGTCAACGCCATCATGAAGGAAGCTTCGGAAGGCGCCCTGAAAGGCATCCTGACCTATCAAACCGAGCAACTGGTTTCGGTGGACTTCAACCATAATCCGGCATCGAGCAACTTCGACTCGACCCTGACCAAGGTCTCGGGGCGCCTGGTGAAAGTGTCGTCGTGGTATGACAACGAGTGGGGCTTCTCCAACCGCATGCTGGACACCACCGTCGCATTGATGTCGGCCAAGTAATTCCGGCTTTGCTGCAATACAAAACGCCCCGCTGGCCGGGGCGTTTTTATTGCCTGGCTATCCTACTCCTCTTCCTGGTCCGGCAGCTTCAGGCGACCGGTATGATAGTCATACTCGTAGACTTCGCCGTACCGTCCCCATTCCACCGCCACCTCGAGCACACGTTTGGCCTCCTCGGCCTCAAGGAACTCTTCCAGCAGTTCGATGAACGGCGCCTCGGACAGGGTGCCGCTCGGTTCGTGCTCAAGTTGTTGACGGATCCGCGCCGCCAGTGGCACATGCGTCAACAGCTGTTGTCCAAAGATTTCCTGGCGCAGCGGCTGCTCTGCCTCGGCATACCGGCGCCCCAGCGGCGTCAGCGCAATGTCGCCTTTTTCAACCTGCGCCAGTCCCAGCAGGCCCAGCGCTTCGTAGGTCGGGAACAATTCCTCGTCTGACAACTCGGCTTCTTCCGACAGGTGCGGCAAGTCGGCGCGGCCATTGAATGGCGCGTCTGCGAGCAAGTCCAGAATCCCCTCGATATGGGTGACATCGGTTTCGGGCAAATGATAGCCAAGGTGGCTGGCAGGCACGGCGCCGGCAGGCGCTTCCTGCGCGGGGCGCATGGTCATCAAGCCGTAGACTTCGTCGATGAGCGCACGAATCTCCGGGGAATCGGCGACGCGTGGCCGCGGCAGCCTGATCTGGAACTCGTTGCGGATACGCCCGGGCCCGCTCGACATGATGATGATGCGATCGGCCATCATGACGGCTTCTTCGATGTTGTGGGACACGATCAGGATCCCCTTGGTTGGAATCCGGTTGCTGTCCCACAGGTCCAGGATGTCGTTGCGCAGGGTTTCACCGGTCAGCACGTCGAGCGCGGAAAACGCTTCGTCCATCAGCAGCACATCGGGATTGGTCACCAGCGCACGGGCAATGCCGACCCGCTGGCGCATGCCGCCCGACAGCTCGCGCGGCAGCGCACCGCCAAAGCCGGACAAGCCGATCAGCTCCAGCATGGCATCGGCGCGCTTTTCCCGTTCGTCGGCCGGCACGCCTTGCGCTTCCAGTCCTAGCTCGACATTCTGCTGGACGGTCAGCCACGGAAACAGCGCAAACGACTGAAAGACCATGGCCACGCCCGATGCCGGGCCATGAATGTCTTTCTGGCGGTAGGCCGCCTTGCCGGCATCGGCAGGGATCAGGCCTGCCATGATGCGCAATAGCGTCGACTTGCCCGAGCCGGACTTGCCCAGGAGCGCGACGATTTCGCCTTCGGCCAGCGAGAAGTTGACGTCGTCCAGCACCAGGCGCGGCGCGCCGTCGGCGCTGCGGAAGGACTTCGCGACGCCCTGCAGTTCCATCAAAGTATTTTGTGCCATGATTTCTCCTTAATGGCTGCGGTCTTCGGCGAGCAGATACAGCTTGCGCCAGAAGAAACGGTTTAACAACATGACAAACACGCACATCACGCCGATGCCCAGCGCGATGCGATGAAAGTCGCCGGCGTCGGTCATCTGCTTGATGTAGCTGCCCAGGCCGTCGGCGACCAGCGTGGTCTTGCCCCAGGTGACATACTCCGCGACGATGCTGGCGTTCCAGGAGCCGCCACTGGCGGTAATGGCGCCAGTGACATAGGCCGGAAAGACGGCAGGCAGGTACACCCGCTTCCACTTGAGCCAGCCCTTCAGGCCGAGGTTGTCGGCGGCCAGGCGCAGTTCGTTCGGAATGGTCGAGGCGCCGGCGACGACGTTGAACAGGATGTACCACTGCGTGCCGAACACCATCAGGGGACTGAGCCAGACGTTGGCATTGAGCTTCAGCGTGACCAGCGCAAACACCACCAGCGGAAACATCAGGTTGACCGGAAAAGCGGCCAGAAACTGCGCCACCGCCTGCACCCGCTGCGAATACGCCGGACGCAAGCCGATCCATACCGCAATCGGCACCCAGACGAGCGACGCCAGGCCGATCAGCAGCAGCACGCGCAGCAGGGTGATCATGCCTAGCCAGACCACGTGTGCGGCCTCGCTCCAGCCGACATCGCTATGCACAAACACAACGAGTCGATAGACGGCCAGCAGAAAAGCCACGGCGATAACGACCTCCCATGCCCGCCCCCATGCGCGGCCATACTTGCGTGGGCGGGCCGCCAGAGACGTGCCATCGTGGCGCACGCTGAACCAGCCGAGGGCGCTGCGCATCGCGCTCCAGAAACGGTCGGTCAGCGCGCGTATCCAGCGACTGCGCCGGCCCCAATCCAGCAGCCAGGAGCCTTGCGCCGTATCGCCCTGGGATTCCTCGAAGCGGAATTTGTCGGCCCAGGCCAGCAGTGGCCGGAAAAACATCTGGTCATACAAGATAATGCCGGCAAACATGGCGCCGATTGCCCAGGCAATCGCCCGGCCATTTTCGGCCTCGATGGCCACTGCAATGTAGGCGCCGATGCCAGGCAACTTGATGTCCTGGCCCGCGACCGAGATGGCTTCGGCTGCGACCAGAAAGAACCAGCCGCCGGACATCGACATCATCATGTTCCACAACAGTCCTGGCATGGCGAACGGCAGTTCGAGCCGCCAGAAACGCTGCCAGCCGGAGAGGCGAAACACGCGTGAGGCTTCATGCAGTTCGGCCGGGACATTGCGCATCGACTGGTACAGGCTGAACGCCATGTTCCATGCCTGCGACGTAAAAATCGCGAAAATCGCCGCACATTCGACACCAAGCAGATTGCCAGGGAAGAGCGCAATGAACGGCGCAATCGCAATGGCCTGAAAGCCGAGGATGGGCACCGACTGCAAGATGTCGAGCAGCGGAATCATGACTTTTTCCGCGGCTTTGTACTTTGCGGCCACGGCCGCAAAGATGAAGCTGAACAGCAAGGCGCAAGCCAATGCGGTGAACATGCGCAGTATCGTGCGCAGCAGGTAATAGGGCAGGTAAGCCGGATCCAGCGAAATGGGCGTGGCCTCGCCGACCGTGAAGGGCCGGCTCATTTGCATGGCGCCGAATGCCACGGCAGCAAGGGCGCCGAGCACCAGGGGCAGCAGTATCCAGTCCCACCGGTTGGGCGTTATCGCCAGGAACGACCGGTCAGAGCGGCGCGGGTTAAAGAGCTGGAGCATCTGGATTCCTGATTAGTATTGTGCGTGCAGCCTGATGGAGCCAACCTTCACCGGACCACGGTCTGCGTTATACGCAGGATTGGCGATGCGCTGATAATCCAGCGTCAGCCAAGCCCCCTTGACGAGATTAACGCTGTAATAGGTTTCGACGGTTGACTCGGGCCGGTAATTCAGTCGACCGTCGCCAATGAATGCCCCGTGACCGCCGGCTTCCAGGTAATGGCGATGCGCGCTCGACAAGCCATTGCGGACCGCAGCTACGCCAACCCGGTCTTCAGCCCGGCCCCAGGCGGTGCCTTTGACGACTGCGCCAGCCGAGATGGACCGCTCGATTTCCGTAAAGGAGTAAGTTTCTGTTGCGCCATCGTTCCAGCTCGCGCGGCCAAAGAGCCCGATGTCACTGGTCAAGTTCTGTTCCACGCTCACGCCAAAGCCGTATTTCGAACGTTCTGTGCGGATGCGTGATACATCAGGGATGCCGCCATTGTTCGGCGCGTCAGCCAGCGCATCCCGAAAACTGCCCATGCTGGCTTTGTTGCGGAACGCCAGCACGCGCAACTTGCCCTCCTGGTCGCCGATGGCATGGCCGTGCTCCACTTCGATCTGGTCTCCATAGTGCTTGAATATGTTCTTGTCGAGCGGCAAACCGTTGGATTCTGCCGGCTGCATGAAACGCCCGGCGCGCAGCACCCAATCATCATGGAAGTACTCGATTGCCGCCCCCCAGGTATAGCCGCGCGCATCCGCCGCGAAGTCATAGGCCCCATGCGCAAGCAATCCCCAGTTCATGAACTGGGTCCGGGAATCGTGAGCAAACGCGCTATTATCGAAGATGTCGATGACCGCCATATTACCGGTGCTGAACACGACCCGGCGCTTGTCCGCGATGCCTGCCAGCTGGTTGACATCCGACTCTACGGCTTCGGTTTCGCCGCCCAGATTCCAGCTCTGGCGCAGGAACAGGCGGGCACGGTACAAGGTCGGGGTGGCGCCGCTGGTCTTTTGCTGTTCTCCGTTAGTCATTCCCGCCAATCCCTTGAGGCCGGAGAGTGCGATGCCCTGGACCAGTTCCGGGTTGAAGTACAGCTCGCCGCCGCGCCAGGGGCGCCAGCCGAACGCCGCGGTGGCGCTGAATGAGTAAGCCAATTCGCGACCGGCCTGCAGGCTGAAATCGCCGCTGTAGGGCGCCCTGAATGCGGGCTTCTTCTGCCAGAGGTAGGTTGTCTGGAAATGCGCATTCCAGGCCTCCTCAGGCATCTCTTCCGCGCGCGCCAGCATCGGCCATGCTGTCACCAGCGCGAGCCAAAACACGAATGCCTGTCTTGTCGTTTGAATCATCAGTACCTCCGTCAAGGTTAACGGCCATACCTTTCATCTGCACGTGTTCAATGCCAGTCCTGCGGTGAGACGGCAATGCCGTGCCAGCACTGCCTGCCAGGGGGCTGCGGCGCAATGCACGGCAATAGCATCCGCAACAACTGTTGCGGATGCAGCGGTGAATAGATTGTTTAATGGGAATTCAGGGTATCCCAAGGCGGTTTGGGGATACCGGGATGCCATCATCGGCCTGCGGCACGATGACAGCAGGAGGAAGCGGACCCTGCGTTATCTTGCCGAGGCAAAGCCAGAAAACCTCTGGCAACAACTGTCACTCGAACAAGTGCCCATGAAAGGGGCTCCACGAAAATGAAAACAGGGCGGATTCTACGTGCGAGCCCTTGCCAAGGTCAAGAAAAATCAGCCGAAAATCTCTCCCCACAGCTGCCGCACGGCTGCTGCTGCTTCCTCGACCCGCACCGGTTCGACGCGGGCCTTGTCTTCGCCCTGCAGCCTGACCTGGTGTTGCAGCTTGCGGTAGGTACGGTAGGCGTTGGCCACTTGCCCGGCCAGCGCAGCATCGATCAGTCCAAGCTGGCCGCACAGTTTCAGCAAGGCGATGTTGCCGATGTCGGCCACCAGTTCCGGATGCTGGGCGGCGTGGCGCAGGATCAGGTACTGCACCATGAATTCGATGTCGATCATGCCGCCATCGTCATGTTTCAGGTCGAACAGCGCACTGGCGTTGGGATGGCCGTCGTGCATGCGCTGGCGCATGGCCAGCACTTCCTGCTTGAGCGTTTGCTCGTCGCGCGGCTTGCGCAACACGGCCTCGCGGATCGTTTCGAAGCGTGCGCCGATGGCGGCGTCGCCGGCGCAGAAGCGCGCCCGCGTCAGGGCCTGGTGTTCCCAGATCCAGGCCGATTGCGCCTGGTATTTTTCAAAGGACGCCACGCTGGTGACCAACAGCCCGCTGGCGCCGTCCGGGCGCAGTGCGATATCGACATCGAACAGGATGCCGGCGGCGGTGTGGCTGGTCATCCAGGTGATGAAGCGCTGCGCCAGTTTGGCGTAATTGGCCGGCGCTTCCTGATCGTCGTCGTCGTACAGGAAGATGACGTCGAGGTCGGAGGCATAGCCGAGCTCCTTGCCGCCCAGCTTGCCATAGGCGATCACGGCGAATTGCGGGACGTCGCGGTGGCGCCTGGCGATGGTGTGCCAGACTGCCTGCACGGTGGCGCCGACGAGAATATCTGCCAGCGCCGACAGATGGTCGGCCAGCCGCTCGACGCTCAGGTCGCCTTCCAGGTCTTGCGCCAGCAGGCGCATCAGTTGCGCATGGTGCATTTCGCGCAAGGTATCCATTTGCCGCTCGGTGTCGCCCGCCTCGGCCTCCATCTGGCGCTGCAGTTCCGTGCTGAATGCGGGCCAGTCGGGCGCGGATTTCAGGCTGCGGTCGTCGAGCAGTTCATCGAGCAGGATGGGGTGGCGCGTGAGGTATTGCGCCGCCCAGTTACTGGCGTGCATCATGCGTATCACCCGCTTCAGGGCATGCGGGTATTCGGTCAATAGCGCCAGGTAAGCGGCGCGCCGCGCGATCGCCTCGAAGAAGTCCAGCAGGCGGCTGAGGGTGGCAACTTGCGCATCCGGAAAGGCGGCGATCAGGGGCAGGGCGGAATTGACCAGCGCGATGACGCGGGTGCGGCTGGCGGGTGGCAGCGATTGCAGGCGCGACGATTGCAAGGTCGCCCAGAGCCGCTGCGCCGCCGCGGGGGCGTCGGTGAACCCCAGCCCCACCAGCGACGATTGCAGCGTCTCGAGGTCGTCGCCCTGCGCCATTGCGGCCTGGCTCGCCGCGCGGCAGGCATCAGCGTCGCTGTCATGTCCGCCCTTGTCGGCGAATATCGCATCGAAGCGCGCGGCGACGAAGCTGCGTCGGACCTCCAGTGCTTCCAGCAACGCCGGCGTATCGGCAAAGCCCATCATGTTGGCGATGGTGCGGCGATCGTCCTCGTTGGCCGGCAGGGTATGGGTCTGGCCATCTTCCAGATATTGCAGCCGGTGTTCCAGGTTGCGCAGGAAGACATAGGCTTCCTGCAGTTGTTCGACTTCTTCGGCGCCCAGCAATTGTTTTGCGGCCAGGGTGTTCAGTGTCTTGCGGGTGGAGCGGTCGCGCAGGTCGGTATCGCGGCCGCCGCGGATCAGCTGGAATACCTGCGAGAGGAATTCGATTTCGCGTATGCCGCCGCGCCCCAGCTTGACATTGTGACTGCGCTCCGGATGCCGGGTCTCCTGGCGGATGACTTCGGCGCGGATTTGCGCATGCATGCCGCGCATTGCTTCGATTGCGCCAAAATCCAGGTAACGGCGGTAGACGAAGGGCTTGACGATGGCTTCCAGTGCCGCGATGTCTTCGGCTGTGCCGGTCAGCGCGCGCGCCTTGACCCAGGCGTAGCGCTCCCATTCGCGTCCCTGTACGACCAGGTATTCCTCGACCATGCCGAAGCTGGCTGCCAGCGGCCCCGAGGCGCCGTTCGGGCGCAATGCCATGTCGACGCGAAACGTGAAGCCATCTTCGGTGATATCGGCAATGTCCTTGATCAGTCGCTTGCCCAGGCGGATGAAGAATTCATGGTTCGACAGCGATTGCTGTTCGGCGCTCTCCGTCTGCGTTTCGCCATCCTCCGGGTAGACGAAGATCAGGTCGATATCGGACGAAACATTCAATTCGCCGCCGCCCAGCTTGCCCATGCCGAGCACGATCAATTCCTGGCGCTTGCCGGATTCCTCGCCGATCGGGGTGCCGTGGCGCTGGATCAGCTCCTCGGTCAGGGCTGCCACATGGGTTTGCAAGACGAACTCGGCGAAGGCGCTGATGGTGCCGACGACTTCCGCCATGTCGGCGCGCCCGCCAAGGTCGCGTTCGATGAGCACGGCAACGACGAGGTTGCGCAGGCGCCGCATTGCGCGCGGCAAGGGCATGCCCGCCGTCATTTCATTATGTAAAACTTTGGCAAAAATCTCCGGACCAAGCGATAATCCGGCAAGGCTTGCCGCCAACGCGGGGCGGGCCGGGTCTGCCGCCGCCCAGCGGGAATAAAAGCGTGAGGCAGTGGCACCAGTCAAGGAATGGATAGTCATAGGTAAAAAGCTGTGATCTGGGCCCAGCCGGCTTCCAGCCGCGCTGACCCGTGGGTATGATTGCTGACGATGCATGATTTTTATTGTTTTATTGTACGCCGGGTTTGGTTGCCAGCGCTGATCCCGTCTCCGATTGCGGCTACTAGAGGTCAAATGCCCCGCCAGACAGGGACGACACGTTTCAATTGATGCCAAGAGACCAATACCCTTACTCCCCGGTGCGCCAGCGCTTGCGTGCGTTCTGGACAGCCGCGCAGCATGTTTATCGATACGCCAACGCCGCCAGCCACCACTTGCTCGGTGCACTGTTCAAACTGCTGGTGCTCGCTTATTTTCTGTTTGCTGCACTGATCCTGGTTTTGCGCTACGCGGTGTTGCCGAACATCGACGCCTACAAGCCTGCCATTGAGCAAATGGCCAGCCGTGCGCTCGGCCGGCAGGTCGAGGCGGGCAGTCTGCGGGCTTCATGGCGCGGCCTGCGCCCGCATCTGAGCCTGGACGACGTGGTGGTGCGGGATTCCGCAGGCCAGCCGGCGCTGGTTTTGCCCAGGGTGTCGGCAACCCTCGCCTGGTCGTCCGTACTGGTCGCCGATCTGCGCCTGCACCGTCTGGAAATAGACCAGCCGGACATGGCCATCCGGCGCGACCGCGACGGTGTGCTGCATGTCGGCGGCATCCTCGTCGATTTGAACAGGGAGGGTGATGGCAAGGGGATGGACTGGGCGCTGGCGCAAGATGAAATTGCGATTCGCGGCGGCCGGCTGCGCTGGCTGGATGAAAAGCGCAATGCGCCCGAACTGGTGTTGCATGGCGTCGATTTTGTCATGCGCAACCATTGGCGGCACCACCGCTTCGCTCTCAAGGCCACCCCTCCCGCGACCTTTGCGCAGCCGCTGGATGTGCGCGCGGACTTTCAGCATCCGCACTTTGCCAGGCGGATTTCCGACGTCCGGCGCTGGACTGGACAGTTGTATGCGGATTTGCGCGACACCGACTTGACGGTGTGGAAATCCTACGTGGATTATCCAGTCGAACTGACACAAGGCCGCGGTTCGGTGCGCGCCTGGCTCGATTTCAACCAGGCCAGGGTCGCCGATTTCAGCGCCGACCTGTCCCTGGTCGACGTCAATACGCGCTTGCGCAGCGATTTGCAGCCACTGGATCTGGTGCAGGTCTATGGCCGCATCTCGGTCAAGGAAGAGATCGACTTGCAGCGCCAGGATGGCGCGCCGACCTTGGGCGCGCATGGCCATGCAATCGCGCTGACCGATTTTACGTTCAAGACCAGGGAGGGGCTGGTGTTCCCGAGCACCACCATGTCCGAGCGCTACACGCCCGCGCGGAATGGTCAGGCTGAAAAGTTCGAGGTGACAGCCAGGTTGCTCGATTTGCATACCGTGGCGGATTTCGCCGAAAAATTACCGCTCTCCGCAGACCAGCGCGAGATGCTGGCCGATTTCCTCCCGCGCGGGCAACTCCGGGATTTTTCCGTGCAATGGCAGGGCAGTTACCCGGCGCTGGCGTCCTACCGTATCAAGGGCCACTTTTCCGGTTTGAGCATGAATGCCCAGGCGCCGCGTCCGGCGCGGCCGAAGACGGCGACGCAACCTGCCCAGGCAGCGCTGCCGGCGATTCCCGGCTTCAAGAATCTGAGCGGCACCGTCGACGCCAGCGACAAGGGCGGCAGCTTCCAGTTGCAGTCGGCAGGACTTGAACTGAATCTTCCCGGTTATTTCAGCGAACCCGTCATGCCGTTCGAGAAACTGGACATGCAGGCCAGCTGGACTTTCCAGAAGGATACCCAGTTGTTGCTGGAGATCGAGCGCATGGATTTTGTCCAGGAGGGACTCGCCGCGTCCCTTTCTGGACACCATCTGATGCCATTGCAAGCCCGCAAGGGGGCGCCCATGGGGCAGATCGACCTGTCCGGCAAGATCGCCGAACTGGATCTGGCGAAAATCGGCCGTTATCTGCCGCTGCAAACGCCGCCGGAGACGCGCACCTGGCTGGCGGGTGGCTTGGTGGGCGGCAAGGCGCATAATCTGACGCTCAGGATCAAGGGAGATCTGGCCGAATTTCCCTTCCGCACGGTGCGATCGGGCGCCAGGCCCGCGGGCGAATTCACCCTGAGCGGCAGGATCGCCGATGGCCAGGTCAATTACACACCTGGCTTGTTTGCTGGGGACGGCAAGGCACCGCTCTGGCCTCTCCTGGAAGGCGTACAGGGCAGCATCGCTTTCAACCGTGCGCGGCTTGAAATCAAGGCCGACAGCGCCAGGACAGGCGGGGCTGAGCTCAGCAATGTCAAGGCGCTGATCCCGGACCTGTTGTCCGATGACCCGCAACTCGATATCGATGGCCAGGCCGATGCGGCCTTGCAGGATTTCCTGCGCTACGTCAGCGCCAGCCCGGTGGCCGGATTGATCGGTCACTTCACCGAAGAGAGCAAGGCCAGCGGCAAGGCCAGGCTGGCACTGAAACTGCAGCTGCCCCTGAATCACGCTGACAGGGCGAAGGTGCAGGGTAGCCTGCAATTCCTTGGCAATGACATCGTGTTGTTCGATGACTTGCCGACCTTGTCGGCTACCGGCGGCAAACTGGAGTTTTCCGAGACGGGTATCAACATACCATCCATTAAGGCCGGTTTTCTGGGCGCACCGACGATCATTAACGGCAGTACTCTGCGCGACGGCACCATCGTGATCAAGGCGGCAGGCGGCCTGACCACGGAAGGCCTGCTGAAGGCCTATCCCGATCCGGCCATGCAGCGACTTGGGCAGCGGATCAGCGGCGGCACGCGTTATGTGGCGCAGATTCGTGTAAAAAAAGGTGGGCAGACCGATGTTACGGTCGAATCCAGCCTGCAAGGCATCGGTCTGAATTTTCCGGCGCCGTTGCAAAAAGCCGCACGCGATATGCTGCCATTCAAGCTGGAATTGACCGACAAGACCGGCGCCGGCGCTGACGGCAGGCTTGAGGAAATCCGCGTGTCGGCCGGCGCTTCCATCGCCGCCAGGTACGAGCGTGAAAAATCCCGCGCCCCAAAAGCACCGTGGCGTGTCGTTCGCGGCGGCATCGGCATCAATGTGCCGGCGCCGCAGCCGGATCGCGGCGTGCTTCTCAACGTCAGCCTGCCGTCGCTGAATATCGATGCCTGGAACCAGCTGGTGTCATCCATTTCCGATGGCGGCAAGCCGGCTGCTTCAGGTGGCCCGGGCGGCACCGGCACCGCAGCCGAAGCGGGATTGAGCCTGGCCCAGTACTTCGAGCCGGACGTGCTGGCGGCGCGCGCCACCGAGCTGATCGTGGCGGGCAAGAAGCTTGACAATGTCGTGGTCGGCGCTTCACATCTGCAGGACTCCTGGCAAGCCAATATCGATTCCCCGCAAGTGTCAGGCTATATCACCTGGAATGAATCGCGTTCGGGCCGGGGCCTGGGCAAGGTAACGGCGCGCCTGGCATCGCTGGTCGTGCCGAAATCTGCTGCATCGGATGTGTCGGATTTGTTGGAAGGCAAGCAGGAGGCAGCGCAGATTCCTGCTCTAGATATCGTTGCTGAAAATTTCGAGTTGTCCGGCAGGCGCTTCGGCCAGCTTGAACTGCAGGCCAATAACATGCGGTCGGCAGGTGGTGTGCTCGAGTGGCGCATCAACAAGCTGACGATTGCCAATCCGGATGGCGAATTGCAGGCCAAGGGTAAATGGGTCACGCGCGATGGCGCCAGCCAGTCGAGCCTCGACTACACGCTGAATATTGCCGATGCCGGAAAATTGCTGGATCGTTTCGGATTCAGCAATGTCCTGCGCGGAGGCAAGGGAAAAATGCAGGGCGAATTGCGCTGGAAGGGCTTGCCTTTTGATTTGCATATCCCGTCGCTGGAAGGCCAGCTGAATCTGGATATCGGTTCCGGTCAATTTCTGAAAGTCGATCCCAGCGCCGCCAAACTGTTGGGTGTCTTGAGCCTGCAATCCCTGCCGCGCCGGCTGGCGCTGGATTTCCGCGATGTGTTTTCGGAGGGATTCGCTTTCGATGCCATCATCGGTACGGCGGCGATTGCCCACGGCGTGGCAAAAACCGACAATTTCAAGATGCGCGGCGTGAGCGCCACCGTGCTCATGGATGGCACAGCCGATATCGGCAAGGAAAGCACCAACCTGCATGTGGCCGTCATCCCCGAGATCAATGCCGGCGCTGCTTCCATCGTGTATGGCCTGGCGGTCAATCCGGTGATCGGTCTGGGCACCTTTCTGGCGCAACTGTTCCTGCGCGATCCATTGATGAAGGCCTTCACCTTTGAATACCAGATCACCGGGCCCTGGAAAGACCCGGTAGTCACCAAACTCGGCACTAAAAATGAAACTGCGACTGGTCGCAGCGGCGCTGCCGTTGCCCAGCCGACTATCGAAACGGTAAATTGAATAACGCCATGATCAACTCCATGCAAAACATGCCCATCAAAGTCGCTGCGGTGCAAATGGTTTCCACTCCCGACGTGGCAGAAAATTGCGCGGCTGCGCGCCGCCTGATTGCCGACGCGGTCGGGCAGGGGGCGCAACTGGTCCTGCTGCCGGAGTACTGGCCGGTCATGGGCATGCAGGATACGGACAAGGTTGCCCTGGCCGAAGCCCCCGATGCTGGGCCGATCCAGCGCTTCATGTCGCAGATCGCCCGTGAATACAAGATCTGGCTGATCGGCGGCACCCTGCCGCTGGTGGCGCAGGAAGCCGGCAAAGTCATGAATGCCACCCTCGTGTATGGCCCGGACGGCGCCATGGTGTCACGCTACGACAAGATCCATCTGTTCGGTTTTACCAAGGGCGATGAGTCTTACGACGAATCGCGCACCATCGTGCCGGGCAAGGACGTCACGGTATTTTGCGCGCCCTTCGGCGATGTCGGCCTGTCGGTCTGCTATGACTTGCGCTTTCCTGAAATGTACCGCGCCATGGGGCCGCTATCGCTGATCGTCGTGCCGGCGGCGTTTACCTACACGACCGGCCGGGCGCACTGGGAAATCCTGCTGCGCGCGCGGGCCATCGAGAACCAGTGCTATGTGCTGGCTGCCGCCCAGGGCGGCAAGCATGTCAACGGCCGCCGCACCTGGGGCCATAGCATGCTGGTCGACCCCTGGGGCGAGGTGAAGGCGGTCTTGCCGGAAGGCGAAGGCGTGGTGCTGGGCGAGCTTGATGCCGCCGAGATGGCGCGGGTGCGCGAAAACCTGCCGGCATTGCGGCACCGCAAGTTATGATGCGCCGTCGGCACAGCGCCGGCTTGCCAGATGTTCTACAATGCCTTTTTGCCGAAGCGCTTACCGCCGTTCCGGTAACCCTTATCCCTCCAGCCAGCACATGAATCCATTCGAACCCAACCTGACCGCGCTTGCCACTGCCCGCGACATCCTGCTGACGCCTTTTGGCCTGGACGAGTCCAAACTGCTGGCGACCCTGGGCACGATGTTTACCCACAAGGTCGATTACGCCGATCTGTACTTTCAGTTTACGAAGAGTGAAGGCTGGAGTCTGGAAGAAGGCATCGTCAAGACCGGCAGCTTTTCGATCGACCAGGGCGTTGGCGTACGCGCGGTGTCGGGCGACAAGACGGCGTTTTCCTATTCCGACGAGATTTCCGAGCGCGCCCTGAGCGAGGCCGCTGCCGCCACGCGCACCATTGCGCGCCAGGGTGCCGGCCGCATCAAGGTGGCGCAAGCGATCCAGCCCGGCGGCAGCCGCCAGCTGTATTTGCCGAACGATCCGCTGGTGTCGCTGGACGCCACCCAGAAAGTGAAGTTGCTGGAAAGGGTGGAGCGTATCGCCCGCGCGCGCGACCCGCGCGTGGTGCAGGTGATGGCGGGTCTCGCCGGCGAATACGACGTGGTGCTGGTGGTGCGCAGCGATGGCGTCATCGGCGCCGACATCCGCCCGCTGGTGCGTCTGTCCGTGACCGTCATCGCCGAGCAGGATGGCCGTCGCGAGATGGGTTCGTCCGGCGGCGGCGGGCGCTACCGCTATGATTATTTTACCGACGAGTTGCTGGAAAAATACGCGGCCGAGGCAGTCGACTCCGCACTGGTCAACCTCGATGCGCGCCCGGCCCCGGCAGGTGCGATGACGGTGGTGCTCGGGCCGGGCTGGCCGGGCGTGCTGCTGCATGAGGCGATCGGACATGGTCTTGAAGGCGATTTCAACCGCAAGGGTTCCAGCACTTTTTCCGGCCGTATCGGCGAGCGCGTAGCCGCCCCAGGCGTGACCGTGGTGGATGACGGCACCCTTGCCAACCGTCGCGGCTCGCTCAACATGGATGACGAAGGCAACCCTACCCAGTGCACCACCCTGATCGAGGACGGCATCCTCAAAGGCTATATTCAGGACACACTGAACGCGCGTCTGATGAAGATGCCGGTCACGGGCAATGCGCGGCGCGAATCGTTCGCCCATCTGCCGATGCCGCGCATGACCAATACCTACATGCTGGGCGGCGACAAGGATCCTGCCGAGATTATCGCCTCGGTCAAGAATGGCTTGTATGCAGTTAATTTCGGCGGTGGCCAGGTTGATATTACCAATGGCAAGTTCGTGTTTTCCGCCAGCGAAGCCTACATGATTGAAGACGGCAAGGTGACTTACCCAGTCAAGGGCGCGACCCTGATTGGCAATGGCCCTGAGGTGCTGCACCGGGTGTCGATGATCGGCAACGACATGCGCCTGGACCCGGGCATTGGCGTCTGTGGCAAGGAAGGTCAGAGCGTGCCGGTGGGCGTGGGCCAGCCGACCATGCGCATCGATGGCATGACCGTCGGCGGCACGGCGTAAGGGGCGTTGGCAAGCTCTGGCCCTGCCTGGCCGGTTTTTTGTTAAAATGCAGTATGCGCTTGCCAAACGGCCTGAATTGTTGCAATATTTCCGCGTCAGCGAACTATTTTAGTGATGTCGATGAAACACGCACGCTTTTACTTTTTTTCTTACTTTAGCTATTCCAGCCCCAAGGCGGTGGAAAAGCGGTAAGCGCACAAGTAAAAAAGCTTAAACCGATTTCTGAAAAAACCGCCAGTGATGGCGGTTTTTTCGTTTTAACCTGGAGATAACATGCCGCGCACTGACGATCTGAGGATCCGAGAATTGAAAGAATTGACTCCCCCCTCGCACCTGATCCGCGAGTTTCCATGCTCGAGCAAGGTAAGCGAAGTCGTCGCCAATGCGCGCACCGCATTGCACCGTATCCTGCATGGCCAGGATGACCGCCTGATGGTGGTGATCGGCCCATGCTCGATCCACGATACCAAGGCGGCGCTGGAATACGCCAACCTGCTGTTGAAGGCGCGCGAACGCTTTGCCGGCGAGCTGGAAATCGTCATGCGTGTGTACTTCGAAAAACCACGCACCACCGTCGGCTGGAAGGGGCTGATCAACGATCCGTTCATGGATAACAGCTTCCGCATCAATGACGGTTTGCGCATGGCGCGCGAACTGCTGCTCAAGATCAATGAACTGGGTTTGCCTGCCGGTACCGAATTCCTCGATGTGATCAGCCCGCAGTATTTCGCCGACCTCGTCAGCTGGGGCGCGATCGGCGCCCGCACCACGGAATCGCAGGTGCACCGTGAACTTGCTTCCGGCCTGTCTTGCCCGGTCGGTTTCAAGAACGGTACCGATGGCAACGTCAAGATCGCTGTCGATGCGATCAAGGCCGCGTCGCAGCCGCACCATTTCTTGTCGGTGACGAAAGGTGGCCACTCGGCGATTGTTTCGACCTCCGGCAATGAGGATTGCCACATCATCTTGCGTGGCGGCAAGGCGCCCAATTACGACGCTGCCAGCGTCGAGGCGGCTTGCATCGATATCGCCGCCAACGGCCTGGCCTCGCGCCTGATGATCGACGCCTCGCATGCCAACAGTTCAAAGAAGCCGGAAAACCAGGTGCCGGTCTGCGCCGACATCGCCGGCCAGATCGCCAAGGGCGACACGCGCATCGTCGGCGTGATGGTGGAATCGCACCTGGTGGCAGGACGCCAGGATCTGGTTGCCGGCAAGGAGCTGGTGTATGGCCAGTCGATTACCGATGGCTGCATCAACTGGGAGCAAAGCCTGGGCGTGCTGGAAGGCTTGGCCGGGGCGGTCAAGCAACGCCGTTTGCAGGATGATAGCGAAGAGGCCTGAGTTACGTCCGGCAGCCAGTACGGCAGACAATGGGCGCGGTATATCCGCGCCTTTTTTTAATAGCGCTTGCTCAGGGTAAGTTGATCGCCTTCGCGGCGGATATCGGTGCGGTTCAGAAAAGACATGCCGAGCAGGATGATGGGCAAGCCGCCTTCATGCACGGTGGCTTCGATCTGGTTGAGCTGGATATCGCCGATCCGCACCGTATCCAGTGTGACCCGGTAGACAGGCTTGACGCCATTTGCCGTGCTGGTATAGCCAAGCTGGCCTTTCTTGTAATCGATCCCCAGTCGCGCGGCATCGCCGGCAGGCAGGGCGATCAGGCTGGCGCCGGTATCGACCAGCATGCGCACTGTGCCACCATTGATTTGCCCTTGCGTGACGTAGTGGCCCCTGCTGTCGGCGTGCAGGGTCACGCTGGCGGGGCCGGAAGGCGCGGCACGATTGAAATGTTCGCCCAGTTGCAGGGTTTGCCGCTTGCCGTTCTCTTCCAGGGTGGCGGATGCGCTGCTGACGCCGCTGAGTTTGATATTCCCGGCGATGGTGTTGCCTACCGAATAGGTTTTGGGACCGCCGCCATTGACCACCAGTACGGCTTTACCGGGAAATACACCAATGAGATCGATGTCGGTGGCAGCAGCGTGACCAGCCCACGACAGGCTGGCCAGCAAGCTAGTTAGAACGCATGAAATCAAGCGCATGGCGGGAGGCATTCGTTGCGAACAAGGGTTCTGGCAGAATTTCCTGATGCAGGCGCAGCAGGGTATGGATTTCATCCCAGACTTCCGGCGGAAAGCCGGCACGGCCACCGCGATCGTCGATGGTCAGCTTGGAGAAATAGGTATTCAATTCCTTGTAGCCCCACAATGACTGGATGGCCGACAGGATGTGCGGGAATTGCGCCTCCAGGGCGCTTGCGCAGGATGCCGGCCGATCGCCGCCCTGGCTCGCCACAGCGGTCGTGGTGCGCGGGATAGATGCAGGGAAGCGGTAGCGCGGCATGATACTCTCCCGAAATTGGCGGATGCTAATCGCGGAAATTGTTGAATTCCAGCGGCAGGTCGGTGACATCCTTGCGTAGCAGGGCCATTGCCGCTTGCAAATCGTCGCGCTTGGCGCCGGTGATGCGCACGGCTTCGCCCTGTATGCTGGCCTGAACTTTCATCTTGCTATCCTTGATGATGCGCACGATTTTTTTGGCAGCGTCGGATTCGATGCCATTCTTGATCTTGATGACTTGCTTGACCTTGTCGCCGCCGATTTTCTCGATCTTGCCATTGTCCATGAAGCGCACATCGACGTTGCGCTTGACCAGTTTGCCGGTCAAGACATCGCGCACCTGGTTCAACTGGAAGTCGGAATCGGCATAGGCTGTCAAATCGCGTTCTTTCTGTTCGATACGCGCATCGCTGCCCTTGAAGTCGAAACGGGTGGAAATTTCCTTGTTGGCTTGATCGACCGCATTTTTCACTTCAACCAGGTTCGCTTCGGAGACGACATCAAATGAGGGCATGACTTTCTATCCTTGTTCAGCGGCGGCGCCTGGCGCCGCCCGCAATTGCTTGTTATTCAAGCAGCAATTCTAACCAACTCGCTACCATGTGACTAGCGTTTGTCGCAATGAAAATTGCAGAAGCTCAATCGAGCTGCCGGGCAATGCCGGCATGCCGGCTTGCGACTATAATCTGCGCACTATGACTGCCGCATTTCACATTCAATCCGATTTTTCGCTGCGCGACCACAATACTTTTGGCATTCATGCTATTGCGAAACGATATGTAACAATTGCCTCGGTGGATATGTTGCGTGAGGTTCTGCTTTCTGCAGAATTGGCTGGTTTGCCGCGCCTGGTATTGGGCGGCGGGAGCAATATCTTGCTGACTGGCGATTATCCCGGCGTGGTATTGCATATCGCAATGCAGGGGATCGCGATTGCAGGTGAGGATGACGTGGCGACCTATGTGCGGGCTGCGGCGGGGGAGCGCTGGCATCAATTGGTGCTGTGGACGCTGGCGCATGGACTTGGCGGCCTGGAAAATCTGTCGCTGATTCCCGGTAGCGTCGGCGCTGCGCCTATCCAGAATATCGGCGCCTACGGCGCCGAACTGAAGGATGCCTTTCACTGTGCGACCGTGCTCGACCTCGAAAGCGGTGCGGTGACGGTGCTGGACAAGGCGGCGTGCGCATTCGGTTACCGTGACAGCATCTTCAAGCAAGCCTTGCACGGGCGCGCGGTGATCGTGGATGTCACATTTGCTTTACCAAAACATTGGCAACCCAACCTGCGTTATGCCGAGTTGAGTCAGGAAGTGGCGGCGCGCGGGATTGAACGCCCGACTGCAAAGGATATCAGCGATGCGGTGATCGCCATTCGCACGCGCAAGCTCCCTGATCCTGCCGTGATCGGCAATGCCGGCAGCTTTTTCAAGAACCCGGTGGTGCCGGCGGCGCAACGCCATGCCCTGCTGGAACGCTATCCGCAACTGGTGAGCTATCTTCAGCCGGATGGCAGCTACAAACTGGCCGCCGGCTGGCTGATCGATCAGTGTGGCTGGAAAGGCAGGAGCCTGGGGGCGGCGGGGGTATATGAGAAGCAGGCGCTGGTGCTGGTTAACCGGGGCGGGGCGTCCGGCCAGGAGGTGCTGCATCTGGCGCGCAAGATACAGGACGATGTGCTGGAGCGTTTCGGTGTAAGGATCGCGCCGGAGCCGGTGTTCGTCTGAGCCGCAACTGCAAAGGGCCGCATGGAAGCGGCCCTTTGCATATTGGATGCCTTGCGGCGGCTAGTCAGGATCAGCCGAAGTGGCAGACGTAATCGACGGTTTCCAGGGTTTCGATATCGAAGCTGGAATTGCCCGGCACTTGAAAGCGCTGGCCGGCTTCATAAGTTTGCCATTCGCCATCCTTCTGGCGCACGCGGCATTTGCCGCCATTGATTTCCATGATTTCCGGTGCGCCGGTGCCAAACGTCAGCGACGATGGAAAAATCACGCCAATGGTTTTCTTGGTGCCATCAGGAAAAATGATGTTGTGCGAAACGCATTTGCCATCGAAAAAAATATTCGATTTCTTGATCACCGAAACGTGGTCGAATTGTGTGCTCATGATGTCGTGTCTTCCGTAGAAAAAAGGGGGGTTACTCGTCGCTGTCTTTGCTCAGGCGCGGCAGTGCAACCGACGAACTCGAAGAGAGTAATCCAGCCTTGCTGTAAATGCCAAGCTTGGCGCGCGTGTCAGTGATGTCCAGATTGCGCATCGTCAATTGTCCGATGCGGTCTTGCGGCGTGAAGGCACCTTCGCCTTTTTCCATGGTCAGGCGTTCCGGCTGGTAGCTCAGGTTGGGCGATTCGGTATTCAGGATCGAGTAATCGTTGCCGCGGCGCAGCTCCAGCGTGACTTCGCCGGTGATGGCGCCCGCGACCCAGCGCTGCGATGCTTCACGCAGCATGATGGCTTGCGGATCGAACCAGCGGCCCTGATACAGCAGGCGGCCGAGTTTGCGGCCGTTGTCGCGGTATTGCTCGATCGTATCCTCGTTGTGAATGCCGGTGATCAGGCGTTCGTAAGCGATGAACAACAGCGCCAGGCCCGGGGCTTCATAAATGCCGCGGCTCTTGGCTTCGATAATGCGGTTTTCGATCTGGTCGCTCATGCCGAGGCCGTGGCGTCCGCCGATGCGGTTGGCTTCCAGTATCAGGTCGACCGGATTCGCATAGGTGATGCCATTCAGGGCGACCGGACGGCCTTCCTCGAAACGCACGCTGACTTCCTCGCGCTTGACCTCGACGTCGTCGCGCCAGAAGGCCACGCCCATGATCGGCTCGACGATCTTCATGCCGCTGTTCAGATGCTCGAGGTCTTTGGCTTCATGCGTTGCGCCCAGCATGTTGGAGTCGGTGGAATAGGCTTTTTCGACCGACATCTTGTAGTCGAAGCCGGACTTGATCAGGAATTCCGACATTTCCTTGCGCCCGCCGAGTTCCTGGATGAAGGTGTCGTCCAGCCAGGGCTTGTAGATGCGCAGCGCCGGATTCATCAGCAGGCCGTAGCGGTAGAAGCGCTCGATGTCGTTGCCCTTGAACGTGCTGCCGTCGCCCCAGATATCAACCTGGTCTTCATGCATCGCTGCCACCAGCATCGTGCCGGTGACCGCGCGGCCGAGTGGCGTCGTGTTGAAGTAGGTGACGCCGGCGGTCGAAATGTGAAACGCGCCGCATTGCAGCGCGGCGATGCCTTCCGCTGCCAGTTGTTCGCGGCAATCGATCAGGCGCGCCAGTTCGGCGCCGTAAAGCTTGGCCTTTTTCGGGATCGCCTCATAGTCGGTTTCGTCGGGCTGGCCGAGATTCGCGGTGTAGGCATACGGAATCGCGCCTTTCTGGCGCATCCAGTGCAGTGCCGCGCTGGTGTCGAGCCCGCCGGAAAAGGCGATGCCCACTTTTTGGTTGACTGGAACGGACTGGAGTATGGTCGACATGATTTCTGCTTCGCCTGCTTGAAATGTGAATGAATATGACTAAGACGATAATATACCGGGCGCTGGCTGGCCTGGCCGGGGATTAAGTGAGTCTGCCCAGGACCAGGTATTCCAGTAATGCTTTCTGGACATGCAAGCGGTTTTCCGCCTCCTCCCAAACCACGGATTGCGGGCCGTCGATGACGTCGGCCGAAACTTCCTCGCCGCGATGGGCCGGCAGGCAATGCATGAACAGGGCGTCGGACTGGGCGCGCGCCATTTTGGCGGCATCGACGATCCAGCCGTCGAAAGCTTGCAGGCGCGCGGCGTTTTCCTGTTCGAAGCCCATGCTGGTCCATACGTCGGTATTGACCAGGTGCGTACCGGTGCAAGCCTCGGCCGGGTCGGAAAACACGCTGTAGCGTGACTTGTCCGCGATGGCGAGCGCCGGATCGATCGGGTAGCCGGCCGGGGTCGAGACATTGACATGAAAATCGAAGACTTCCGCCGCCTGCAGCCAGGTATAGAGCATGTTATTGGCGTCGCCGATCCACGCGACCGTCTTGCCGGCGATGCTGCCGCGATGCTCGATGAAGGTGAAGACATCGGCCAGCACCTGGCAGGGATGGTATTCGTTGGTCAGGCCGTTGATCACGGGCACCCGTGAATTGGCGGCGAAACGATCGATGATGTCCTGGCCGAAGGTGCGGATCATGATGACGTCGCACATGCGCGACATGACCTGCGCCGCATCCTCGATCGGTTCGCCGCGTCCAAGCTGGCTGTCGCGGGTATTGAGGTAGATCGCCGCGCCGCCCATCTGGTGCATGCCTGCCTCGAAGGACAGCCGGGTACGGGTCGAATTTTTTTCGAACACCATGACCAGGGTACGGTCCGCCAGCGTGGGGTGCGGTTCGTAATTCTTGAATTTGCGCTTGATGATGCGCGCGCGTTCCATCACATACTCGTACTCGTCGAGCGTGAAATCGGAAAACTGCAGAAAGTGTTTGATTGCCATAAATAGAAACGGCGGCAAGGGTGGCGCCTGCCGCCGGTTAATGTAACTGCTTCAATTATATGAGTTTTGTCGGCGGAATGACAGCAGGGGCCGCTGGGGCGGCAGATTCACCTGGTGAGAGGGCCTGGAGTATCGCCGCCCATAACGACTGGGCATTGCAAAATATTTAATGTTTTCAGATTCATGCGCATCTGGCAAGGATTTTCTTCAGTGACTGTCACCGCAACATGCAGAATGGTGTCCTCAGGAAAATTCGCGCTCTGCTGTACATTTCTCATGAGAAATAAGATGCGCAATCCTGCGGCTTTGACTTTATTTATCCCGGTCTGCAAAGCGCGTTGCGCAGCATCACCTGATCGACGGGCTTTGCCGATCAATATCCGATCGTCTGTGACGCCTCATGCACCAGTTGCCGGTACAGGGCATGGCGGAGCGGCGCGATCGCACCGGCCGCGACTGCTTCCAGCACAGCGCAGGACGGTTCGTTCAGGTGGTGGCAGTTATAGAAACGGCACTTGCCCAGGTGTGGCGTAAATTCGACGAAGGCGCGCTCCAGCATGCCTTCGCTCAGATGATACAGGCCGAACTCCTGGAAGCCCGGTGAATCGATCACGCTGGTGTTCTGGTCGATCGCATACAGGCGCGTAAACGTGGTGGTGTGCTTGCCGGTGTCGAGTGCGGCCGATATCTCGCGTGTGGCGATTTCCGCATCCGGCACCAGCAGGTTGATCAGCGACGATTTGCCCATGCCGGACTGGCCGATGAAGATCGAGGTCTGTCCGGCCAGCAGCGGTTGCAGGGTCGCGCAGGTGGCATCCGGGTTTGCCCGCACCGAGACTTCATGCACCGGGTAGCCCAGGCCCGCGTACAGCGCCATGCGCTCGCGCGTCTTCGGCAACTGCTCCGTCACGTCAGTCTTGTTGAGGATGATGTGTGGCGTCACGCCGGCCGCTTCTGCTGCGACCAGGGAGCGCGAAACCAGGTCGTCGGAAAACCCCGGTTCGGTGGCGACCACGATGAACATTTGCGTCACATTCGCCGCCAGCAGTTTCGACTTGTACTGGTCGGAGCGGAACAGCAGGGTCTTGCGGTCGGCGATGGCTTCGATCACGCCCTGGCCGGGCGAGGTCTGCTTGAGTTCGACCCGGTCGCCGACGGCGACATCGCTTTTCTTGCCGCGTGTGACGCAATGGAACAGCTGGCCGTCGACTTGGCCGAGATAGTGCCGGCCGTGCGCGGCAATGATGGTGGCGGTAAGGTTTGCCATCAGGAGTGGGCCATGACCTGTCCGGCATCGGCCTTGCCGGCGAGCAGGCGCTCGATGCGCAGCGATGCCGGCGGGTGCGAATCGTAGAATGCCGAGTACAGCGGGTCTGGCGTCAGGGTCGAGGCATTGTCTTCGTAGAGTTTCACCAGCGCGCTGACCAGGTCATGGGCGTTGGTATGTTTGGCGGCGAAGGCATCGGCTTCGAATTCGTGCTTGCGCGAGCTGATCGAGGTCAGCGGCGAAAACAGGAAGGTGAATACCGGCAGCGCCAGGGCGAACAGGATCAGCGCCATGGCGTCGTTGCCGGCGCCGAGCATGGGGTCGACCCCGAGGCCGGTATAAAACCAGGTCTGGGTCTTGAGATGGCCGAGCAGGGCAAGGAAGCCGAGCGAGAGGGCGAACATGACGACGATACGCTTGACGATGTGCTTCATCTTGAAGTGGCCCAGCTCGTGCGCCAGCACGGCTTCGACTTCCTGTGGCGCCAGGCGCGCCAGCAGGGTATCGAAAAAGACGATGCGCTTGGCGGCGCCGAAGCCGGAAAAATAGGCGTTTCCGTGCGCGCTGCGCTTGGAGCCATCCATGACGAACAGTCCCTTGGAAGCGAAGCCGACGCGCTGCATCAGGTTTTCGATGCGGGTGCGCAGGCTGTCGTCTTCCAGCGGCGTGAACTTGTTGAAGAGCGGCGCGATCACTGTCGGATACAGCACCAGCATGAGCAGTTGGAAGCCGCTCCAGACCAGCCAGGCATACAGCCACCAGAGATCGCCGGCCTTGTCCATCAGGGTCAGGATCACCCAAACCAGCGGCAGGCCGATGGCGGTGCCCAGCAGCACGCCCTTGATCATGTCAGTGAAGAACAGCGCAGGCGTCATCTTGTTGAAACCGAATCTCTCTTCGAGGCGGAACTGGGCGTAATAACTGAAGGGCAGGTCGATCAGGCCGGAGATCACGGCAAACGCCGCCAGCAAGGCGATTTGATAGGTCATGCCGGCGCCGGTAAGATGCAGTACCGTCACCGATAGCCACTGCAGGCCGCCAAAGAGGGTAAAACCGATCAATACCGCCGTATTGACGACCAGCATCACCATGCCCAGCTTGGCTTTTGCGACTGTGTAATCGGCTGCCTTCTGGTGGGCAGCGAGCGAAATCCTGGCCGCAAACTCGGCCGGCACCGTTTTGCGGTGCGCCACGACGTGGCGGATATGGCGCGAACTCAACCAGAAACGGATTGCCAGAGTAAGCAGCAGAAAAGCGATGAACAATAGCGAAAACACGTAAGAATTCATTCTGGCCTGTGAGAAAATATCGGACTTCCAAGGAAAAACAATTATGTCACAACCTACTGATCTGCAAGCTCCGGCGCCGGCAATTCCCGCCCGCCCGAACGAATTCAACCTGGTCTGGGTCGATATGGAAATGACCGGCCTCAATCCCGACACCGACCGCATCATCGAAGTGGCGGTGGTGGTGACCGACCCGCACTTGAACATTCTGGCGGAAGGGCCGGTGTTTGCGATTCACCAATCCGATGCGGCGCTGGACGGCATGGATGCCTGGAACAAGGGCACGCATGGTCGTTCCGGCCTGATCGACCGTGTCAAGGCCTCGACGGTGTCCGAGGCGGATGCCGAAAGCGCGATCATCGCATTCCTGAAGCATTTTGTGCCGGCAGGGAAATCTCCAATGTGCGGCAATTCGATTTGCCAGGATCGCCGTTTCATGGCGCGCGGCATGCCGAAGCTGGAAGCGTTTTTTCATTACCGTAACGTCGACGTCTCCACGCTGAAGGAGTTGTGCCGGCGCTGGAAACCGGAACTGGTCAGCGGCTTCAAGAAGCACCAGAAACACACTGCGCTGGCCGATATCATCGAGTCGGTCGAAGAACTCAAATACTATCGCGAGCACTTCATCAAGCTGTAATTGCTGCTTCCGGCTGCGCTTGCCTGGTTGCAAGCGCAGCTGTCCTCAATCCTTCGCAGGTTCTGCTCCGCAACACTTCTTGTATTTCTTGCCGCTGCCGCAAGGGCAGTCATCGTTGCGGCCGATCTTTGCTTCGGTGCGTTCGACCGTGGTCACGGCCGACTTGCGATGAGGCAGCCAGTATTTGTGGATGTTCGGAATCGCGGCCTCAACTTCGATGGCCATCTTGTCACGTTTGACCGGGTCGTCCACCAGCGGCAAGTCTTCTTCCTCGATTTCTTCGGCACCCAGCAGGTAAATCGAGCGCATCAGCGGAGCAAGGTTGGAGTCCCAGATCGGCGCCCAGGCGTCGGCGCGCAAGTCGACGCCCTCCAGGAAACCCCAGGCCCAGGCTTCGCCATCGATGACTTGCCTGCCTTCCCACTCATATTGGCAAAACAGCGGCTCGAATTCCTTGGGCGCAACTTCGAAGGTCATCACCACTTCATTCATGAAGCGCGCAATCAGGTTCATGATGCGGCTGCATTCCTTGTCCGAGTTGAACTGTGGCGCCTTGCCCTCAGCGCCCCAGACCCGCGGCAGCCATTCCTGCAGCAATACCTGTTGCGGGCCGATCGCCAGGGCGGTGAGGTAGCCGTGCAGGCTGTCCATGGTCATGCCATCCTCGGCGCAGCGGTCCGATAACAGGAACTTGTCGAGTTCGTCGAATTCCTTGTCTGAAAGCGGTTCTTCTATATTCATGGACATGCCTTTTAAGCTGGTGCGAAAAGCCGGAACCTTACCACTTTACGCTTGCCAGCGCATTTGCAACGTACAATCGTATACATGAATTCTGCCGAAAATCCCGCTTTTTCCAGCCTGACTCCCGATACGGTCCTTGATGCGCTCGAATCGACCGGTCTGCGCAGCGATGGTCGCATGCTGGCGTTAAACAGTTACGAAAACCGTGTCTATCAGATCGGCATGGAAGACGGGCCGCCGCTGGTGGCGAAATTTTACCGCCCGCAGCGCTGGAGCGATGCAGCAATTCTGGAAGAGCATGCCTTCGTCGAGGAACTCGCCGAGCGGGAAATCCCGGTGGTGCCGGCCCTGAAGCTGGCCGGCAAAAGCCTGCATGTCTTCCATGGCTTCCGCTTTGCCGTCTTTCCACGTCACGGCGGTCGGGCGCCGGAACTGGACGATCCGGCCACCCTGGAATGGATGGGGCGTTTCATCGGACGCATCCATGCCGTGGGCGCAATCCGGCCCTTCGTCGAGCGCCCCGCGCTGGACATCCACAGCTTTGGCGAGGAGCCTCGCGATTACCTGCTGGCGCACGACTTCATCCCGCCGGAATTGACGGAGGCTTATCGCAGCGTGGCGGCGCAGGCGCTCGACGGCGTGCGTCACTGTTTTGCGCGGGCTGGGCAGGTGGCCGGCATCCGCCTGCACGGCGACTGCCATTGCGGCAACGTCTTGTGGACCGATGCCGGTCCGCATTTTGTCGATTTCGATGACAGTCGCATGGGCCCGGCGATCCAGGATTTGTGGATGCTGCTGTCTGGCGAACGCGCTGATCAGGTGCGGCAGTTATCCGACCTGCTGGCCGGTTACGAGGATTTTTTCGAATTCAATCCGCTTGAGCTGCATTTGATCGAGGCCTTGCGCACCCTGCGCCTGATGCATTATGCGGCGTGGCTGGCCAGGCGCTGGGATGACCCGGCATTCAAGCTGGCTTTTCCGTGGTTTGACACGCAACGCTACTGGCAAGATCGCATCCTGGAATTGCGCGAACAGGTCGCGCTGATGGACGAGCCGCCGCTGTGGCCCGCGTAATGCTAAAGCATGGCACGCAGCCTGGCTTCGATTCTTGCGTATTCAGCCTCGATTTCCAGTAAATACGCGCCGAAATTGCCGAGCGTGCCACTGCGGCAGCGCATTTCCAGGGCCTGGCAGATGGCTGCCAGCCCGGAAGCGCCTATGGATGCGCAGCTGCCGCCCAGCGTATGCACCACCTTCGCTGCCAGCGTGGCGTCGCCCGCTGCCGCTGCTGCCTGCAGTTCAGCGAGGCGTTTCGGAGTGTCGCTCAGGTATAGGCCGGCAAGCATGGCGAAATCTGCGCCAAATATGTCGCGCATGTCATCCAGTTCATCCGCTTGCCGCATCTCGGGATCCTTTGTTTTTGGCGCTTGTGCAAGTTGCAATTTTGCATATCTTAAGCCATGCGCCGAATGAATGGCAAAAACATTCTGTCCTCCCGCATGGGTGGCCGGAGCTGCATTTGCACGCATGCGACAGGTGCGCGGTATGGTACTGAATTATCGGGATAAGTGTTGCCAATAATCAAACTTTCAAAGTAATCTAGCGATACGTTAGCGCGGCGGGCATCCGCTGACGCATCGTCATCAAGTTGTCCATATGAATAAAAAAACGCCATTACAGGGGGAGGCATGTCCAACATCGCTGGCAAGGCTTATGCCATGAGCGTGATCACGCCGGTCCGCTGGTATATGAGCTGGATTAACAAGCTGTTCTTTTGGGTTGCGCAGAAACGTTCTTCCACACTGAAAGGTTTGGTCACGCTATCGCTGATTCATTATGCGCGCTGGGTCGTGATCGGCCGCAAGCAGTTCCCGCGTCTGCATCCCGACCAACCACAGGAAGACCTGCGTTACAGCTATATGTTGTTTTTCAGTAATTTCAACGGCAGCTGGGATCAGTATGTTGATTCCTTTACGTTTTCGATTCCGAGCGGGCTCGACCTGTTCTGGAAATGGAATATCCGCTATCCGCGCTCGGTGCCGTTGACGCCGTTTCACGAATATATCCGTTACAACCAGATCGAGGCCACGCATTATTACAGCGCCTATCCACTGGCGTCCTCGAACGATGTCAAGGCTGCGAAAAAAGTTGCGCAAGCCCTGGCCGGTTTTGACGCCCGTTGCCACGACGCTGAGCCGGAGGCGTTCCTGAAAAATTACCACGCCTTGCTGCGCGATTTGCAAAACGATCTGGGCGACATGCGGCCCACGCCGATCGTCAGCATGTCCGCCCAGCAGGTGGAAAAACGGCGTCAGCGCGACGTGCGCAAGGAGCAGGAGCGCCTGGCTGCCATGGGCGAGGAGCGCAAACATGCCTGACAAGAGCGGTAACGCCTATGCCTTGACAATCCTGTCGCCGATCAGGGCCGGCCACCTGGATGAAATCGCTTATGCCGATGTCGTGCGCAGCCGCCTGGATGCCTGGAACTTCCTGGAAAACAGCCCGATGGCGCGGGTGCCGCAGACTTATCTCTGCCGTTACTTCGTGCTGGACGACGTCTTTACCCAGTCCCTGGGCGGCGGCGACGTGTTCGGCACCTGGCAGGATTTCCTGTCGATTTTTTCCGACCGGGCGCGGCGCCGCGCCTTGCCGCACGAAGACCATCTGAAATCCAGATACCTGGTGTTTTCGTGTAATTTCCATGGCGACCTGGACGCTTACCTGCGCGGCATGTGGCTGGCCATCGGTAACGAGATCCGCCACGCCTGGGAGTTTTGCTATGCCTTCGACCAGGTGCGTAACGCTGACGATTTCGTCGCTTACATGAAAAAATGCCGGCTCAAGGCATCGCTGTTTTTTGTCGGTTCCAATGACGACCCGCTTGACGAACAATTGAAAGCGCTTTACCTGAAGCAGGAATTCGGCAAGTTCGTCGTCGCGCACCAGGGCGTGCCTGCCGCGCAGTTGCAGCAGGCTTACCGCGACTTCATTGCGCGAGTCGAGCCGGCCAACCTTGCGGGACCAAGCTGGAGCCCGGGCCAGTACCGTTTGCGACAGGAGAACCAATGACAAAAATTCTGGATTTGCTCGATATCCAGGGCAATGTGATCAAGGCTTACGGGCGTTTCAGTTTTCCTTGCGCGCGCTACCTGCTGTTGCGCATTCAGCATGGCGAACGGGGCCGGGCATTTGTCGCCGCCATCGCCAGGCAGGTGACCACGGCGGTGACCTGGGGCGATGGCCCGGGGCAAATACGCAAACCACTGGCTACGACTAATATCGCCTTTACCTTCGCCGGCTTGCAGGCCCTCGAATTGCCGGAAGCATCCCTGCGCGGCTTTCCGCCTGAATTCGTGATGGGCATGAAAATGCGCAAGGCCATCCTCGGCGACAACGGCCCCAGCGACCCCGAACATTGGGATCCGGTCTGGCATGGCGAGCAAGTGCATGTCTTTATCTCGATTAATGGCCAGCAGCCTGACTACCTTGAGCAACGCTACCAATGGCTGCTCGGCCTGATTGCGCAAAGCGAGGGTGGCGTGTCGCTGTTGCGCGGCCATCGCGGCGACCATGGCGCTGCCGACCTGCCGTATCAGGAAGCCCGGGCAGTGATGGAAAATGGCAAACTGACTAGCAAGGAGCACTTCGGTTATACCGATGGCATCGGCGATCCGGTTTTCGAAGGTCTGCCCGGTTCGCCGCAACGTGTCGAGGGGCGCGGCAAGCAAACCGTTCAGGGGTGGGAGCCGCTGGCGACGGGAGAATTCATCCTCGGTCATCTCGACGAGGCGAAGGAATACCCGCGCGCGCCGGCGCCGCTGTCGCTGGCGCGTAACGGCACCTACATGGTGTACCGCAAACTGCATGAAAACGTCGGCAGTTTCAATGACTTCCTGGACCGCGAAGGGCGCGCTTATCCTGGCGGCAGGGAGCAACTGGCCGCCAAGTTCGTTGGCCGCTGGCGCGACAATGGCGCGCCCCTGACCGATGCGCCGGATGTGGCCAGCAAGCAGGACTGGGACCGCCGCTTTATGCAGGCGGCGCCGGCGGAAAAAGACCGCATGCTGAGCGCCTTCACCTTTGATCAGGATGCCGATGGCGCCAAATGCCCGTTCAGCGCGCATGTGCGCCGCATTAATCCGCGTGCTTCACTGCAGACCACGCCCGGCGCTTTCGACACGCCCGGTGCATTGGCCAACCGCCGCCGCATCCTGCGCCGCGGCTTGCCGTATGGTGAAGTCCGGGATCCGCAGCGTGACGACGGCAATCACGGCATCATCATTCTGATGATGCAGGCCGATATCAACCGCCAGTTCGAATTCGTGCAGCAGCAATGGATTAATTACGGCAATGATTTCCGGGCCGGCAACGACAAGGAAATCATCCTCGGCAACCACGATGCGGAATATCCGAGCCGTGCGGTGCTGCCGGTGCCGTCAGAAAGTGATGCGGCACCGTATTTTTTGCGGAATATCCCGCGTCTTGTGGAAACGCGCGGCGGCGATTACTTTTTTGTGCCGAGCATGACGGCGCTGCGCATGATTGCCGAAGGTTCGGTGGATCCGACCTGAGGCAGGTCTATTTCCCAGCCGGTCGGCTCGCGCCGCGGCACCTGGTTGCGTTCGTGCCGGAATGCCGAAATTATTTCATAGACCACCCGGCGGGCCCGATTGATGCCGCCCAGTGGCCGGTGTTCAGGCAGGCTGTGCCAGGGAGTGAACGAGAGGTTTTCGCCGAAGGCGCGCTGCGCTTCGCTGTCGAATTCCTGGCGCGGGATGCGGATGGTGGCCAGTTTGCGGTAGGGCGAGACTGCTTCGTCCCAGGCGCGACCCGGATCTTCGATAGGCATCGTCTCGGCGTCGGTCTGCAACTGCACGGCGAAGTCGAACAGCGCGTCATCGGTGCGCAATTGCGTGGCCATGGCGGCACGCAGATAGTCATCGGCGGGTTCGGCTGGCACGGTGTCAGGGCGCGCTATCTGCGGAATGGCCGAATATTTGACTGCGCCCGCCCCGAACAGGTAAGGGGTAGTGCTGAAGTAGCGGATCTGCAGCGGGTTGGCAAACTTGCGCATCGATCGCAGCAGGTTGCCAATGACCCGCCAGTGCGAACCGAAAAAGCATAGCTTGGCCCACAGGCTGCCGGTCATCGCCTTGATCAGGTCGTCGAATTGCGCCACATCCCTGGTGACAAAGGCATTGGTGCTGATCAGGATGAAATCCTGTGTCTGTTCATTTTTTTGCTGTTCCAGCAGCTTTTCGCCGGGCACGCCCATCAGCTTGATGGCCATGCCGCGAATGTCGCGCTCGCTGTCCGGACCCCGACTCGGGCTCTGGTTGGAAAAACGTATCCAGGCCTGATAAGTCCGGGCCTGCGCGAATACGCCGACCTGCAAATGCGGCGGCAAGTCCGATGCCACGGTGAATTCGGCCTTGACCACGCCATGCATCTTGGGGTGGGCATCGCGGCGCATGATGCCGGTCGGGTTTTCACGGAGGATTTTCGCCTGCAGGCGTGATGCCAGGTCGCGGATGCGGCCGGCTTCGCCGGCAGGGATGGTTTCTGTGGCCAGTTGCTTGTTTTTCATTGTTGTCATCGTTGTTTGTGGTCCGTGATCTGGATTGCCTGGAAATTTACATCGCAGCTCTGCCGGCGCGCGTATTGTCTTGTGCAGCTTTCGCCCATAAGATAGCAAACGCATGAAATAAATAACAAGAATTTTGGGGGTGTTTTGCTACGAATCGGCGCAAAAGAGACATGGTTCTTTCGCCAGGCTACGGTTGCCGCAGGTGCACGCGGCGGGTTGCAGGCTGCCGATGCGTTTGACCTTGCTGGCGCTCTGGTCGTTTGCCAGGCGATCGTTGACAGTCTGGGGCGCTGGTATGCGCATACGCACATGCACCAGGCGCTTTGCCCCGGCAATATCCACATCCACGAGGACGGCAGCGTCGAGTTGCGCAATGATGTGATGGCGCCACTGGCGTACATTTCTCCCGAGCAGACCGGGCGCATGAATCGCGGCGTTGATTACCGTAGCGATTTTTACTCGATGGGCGTGGTGTTTTATCAGCTATTGACAGGCCAGTTGCCATTTTCTGGCGGGGCAGCGATGGAAGTTATCCATGGCCATATCGCCCGCGAGGCAAGATCGCCAGCCCGTCTCAACCACGAGGTGCCGCAGGCGGTGAGCAATATCGTCATGAAGTTGTTGGCGAAAAATGCGGAAGATCGTTATCAGAGCCTGGAGGGTTTGCGGGCTGATCTGCAGACTTGCCATCGCGTGCTTGAAGATGGCGACGTGATCGAGGATTTTGAACTCGGCAAGGCAGATCTGGGGGGCCGCCTGCAGATGCCACAGAAGCTGTATGGACGAGATGCCGAACGGGGGCAACTGCTGCAGGCACTGAATCGCAGTGCAGCCGGCACGCCTGAGTTGTTGCTGGTTACAGGCTATGCCGGTATCGGCAAATCCGCCCTGATTCATGAGTTGCACCAGCCTGTTGTTGCGCTGCGTGGCTATTTTATTGCCGGCAAATTTGACCAGTTCAAGCACAATATCCCGTATTACGCGATTGCACAGGCGTTCGGCGGATTGATGCGCCAGATACTGACGGAAAGCGAGAGCCGGATCCAGGAGTGGAAAGCCCGCATCCTGACGGCCCTGGGGGTAAATGGCCAGTTGATGATCGATGCCATCCCCGATCTCGAGTACGTCATCGGTAGGCAGCCGGTCATTGCTCACCTTGGCGCAACCGAGGCATTGAACCGTTTCCGTTACGTCGCACAGAATTTCGTCGGCGTGTTCGCCAGGCCGGAACATCCGCTTGTCATTTTTCTGGATGACCTGCAGTGGGCCGACGAAGCTTCGCTTGAGCTGATTGCGGTGGTCATGACCGGCTTCGATCGGTCTTCATTGCTCGTCGTCGGTGCCTACCGCGACAACGAGATGGACGCTGCCAGTCATTTTTTCGCAACCCTGGCCGTGATTCGCAACAAGACTACTGTCACCGAGATTGCGCTTAAGCCCCTCGATGAGGTCACCGTGTGCACGTTGATTGCGGACACAGTGAAGGCTGCACCCGCGGTCGCGGCGCCGCTGGCGCAGCTGGTGTGCCGCAAGACTTTGGGCAACCCGTTCTTTGTGGGCGAGTTCATCAAGAGCCTGGGGCGCGAGAAGCTGCTGCGCTTTCATGACGGCCGGTGGCACTGGAAGCTGGCCGAAATCGAATCGCTGCAAATCACTGACAATGTGGTCGACTTGTTGACGCGCGAGCTTGCCGGTCTGCCTGCGCAGACCCGGCAATGTCTCCAGCTGGCTGCCTGTATCGGCAATCGCTTCGACTACAGGACATTGGCGGTGCTGGCAGCAAAAAATGACTATGAAACCCGGCTGCTGTTGCTGCCGGCCCTGCAGGCTGGGCTGATCATTGCGCCGGACAAGACGTTTGACAGTACCGCCACTGCTTCCCATATCTATCGCTTCCAGCATGACAGGGTGCAGCAGGCCGCCTATGCGGAAATACCCGTTCAGGCCGTCAAGGCCATGCATCTGCAGATAGGTCGTTTGCTGAACGTCGCCATTCCTGATGCGCTGCGCTTTGAACACTTGTTCGATATCGCCCATCATTTAAATGCCGGTTGCGAACTCATCGCCAGCAACGAGGAAAAAATCGAGCTTGCGAGCCTGAACTTGTTGGCGGCACGTAAGGCCAAGACGGCAGTGGCGCATGAAACAGTATGGAAGCTGGCGTCGAGCGGCCTGGCATTGTTACACTCTATTGGCGAAGGTGGCTCGCCCCTGTATTTTTCTCTGCAGCTGGAACAGTTGGAGAGCGGCTTCATGACCCATCGTTTTCAGGTGGCCGAATACATCGGCAAGAGCATGCTGGAGTATGCCGCTGATGATTTTAAAAAAGCCAGGGTATATGACATCCTGATTCATTCCTACCTGTACCAGGATCGGCATGCTGATGGTCAGGCGCTGGCGCTGCAGGCCTTGCGCATGTTGGGCGTTCATGTGAATGTCAGGATGGGCAAGCTTGCCCTGGCCTGGCGGCTGTTGGCGGCAAAGCGGCAGCTGGGGCGTCTCTCCAATCAGCGCCTGCTGGCGTTTCCCTACGAAAATGAGTCGATCGAACGGCTGAAGCAAAAGCTCCTGAGCAGGGCCGTTTCGGCATCGTATGTCGCCCATCCTGCGCTGTTTCCCATCCTGACGTTGAAGCAGATCGCGCTCGCACAGCAACGGCGCTGCTTCTCGCCAGGCTTGCCCTGGGCGCTGGGCAGTTATGCGATGGTGATGATTCAGGGCATGCGAGACATACCGCTCGCCACCAGGTTGGGCAATCTCATGCTGGAATCTAGCCTGAAAAACCAGCCGACCTGGCAAAAGGACAGCCACGGCGTGCGCGTCACCTTCATGGCCCATGCCGCGATTTTTCACTGGTCGCGGCACTTGCGCGAGGCGCCGGCGCCGCTTTACGAAAACTACCAGGCCGGCCTGGAAATCGGCGAATTCGAATATGCATGCTACAGCCTGGTGTCAGCGCTGCGGGCAGAGTTGCTGCATGATCGCTCGCTGGAAAAGCTCGCGGAAAAGCTGCGCAGCGGGCTCGACCGGGCAGTTCAATTCAGGCAAAAAACTTCCTCCGACGCCATCGCCATCTTTCTTCGCTATGTATCGGCTCTGCGTGGCGAAGGCGACGCTCAGGCGACGAAACGCCAGGAGATGCCGAGCACGACCAGGTTGACGCTGATGCACCGGTGCCTGTTCGACGCGATGCGCGCGTATGCATTCGATCAATTTCCGGCGGCGCTGGAACAAATTCGCTGCAGCGAACAATACCTGGCATCGGCAGCGTGCATGCCGACGATCCCGCTATGGCATTTCTACCACGCGCTATGTCTGCTGGCCTGCTATGGCGATATGGACAGCAGCCAGCGTTACGCCGCGCGCCGGCGGATCGGTCAGGTGCAGAAAAAGCTGCAGTTGTGGGCACGCCATGCCCCCATGAATTACCTGCATAAATGGCAGCTTGTGCAAGCCGAACTCAAACGTGCCGAAGGTGAAAACGCTGAAGCCGCCGACTGGTACGATCTGGCCATCACGGGCGCACGCGAGCAGGGTTATTTGAATGAAGAAGCGCTTGCCAATGAGCTGGCAGCGAGATTCTATCTTTCGGCAGGCAAAAAAATGTATGCGCGGACTTACCTGGCCGAGGCGTATGCCAGGTATCAGGAGTGGGGGGCGTTCGCCAAGCTGGAGCAGCTCGAACGCGCTTATCCCGATCTGCTGGCTGGCGTGATTGCGCGCGGGCCTGTGCAAAATGCTACTGCGCGCGCGGCCGCTGAACAGCTGCTGGACATCGAAACGGTAATCAAGGCCTCCAATACCTTGTCTGGCGAAATTCATCTCGACAAGCTGCTGGAAAAACTGATGCGGCTCCTGATCGAGAACGCCGGGGCGGAAAGAGGTGCGTTACTGCTGCTCAAGGACGGGGCCTTGCAACTGCAGGCCAGTATCGAATCCGATCTCATCGAAGTCTGGCAAGCTGTTGCGCTTGATGAGCGCGCCCAGTTCAGCCTGAGCGTGATCAACTACGTCAAGCGCACCGGCGACCGGCTTGTTCTGGGTGATGCCGGCAATGATGGCAGATTCAATGCAGACCCCTATATTGCGCGAGCCAGGCCCAAGTCGCTGCTTTGCATACCTTTGCAAAAGCAGGGCGCACTGGTCGGCATTCTCTACCTCGAAAACAACCTGGCGGTGGATGCATTCACCCCCGAGCGCGCCGGTCTTTTGCAGATCCTGTCGACGCCAATTGCCATCTCGCTGGAAAATGCCACCATTTATCACGATCTGGATCGAAAAATTGCCGAGCGCACGCGCGATCTGTCTGTCGCCAAGGAGGCTGCGGAGTCGGCCAATCGTGCCAAATTGGAATTCCTGGCGGTGATGAGTCACGAGATCCGCACGCCGATGAACGGCATGCTGGGCATGATGCAACTGGCCAGTATGGAAGCGACCAACCCGAGCCAGAAGGAATACCTCGAAACGGCACAATATTCGGCCGAAGCCCTGTTGACTATCCTGAACGAAATCCTTGATTTTTCCAGGCTCGAGGCGGGTAGTCTGGAATTCGAATCTCTCAGTTTCGACCTCGTCAAAACCGTCGAAAGCGTCATCAATCTGATGTCGGCGCGCGCCCGCGAAAAAACGATCTTCTTGCAGCTTGATTGTCCGGAGACGCTGCCGCGTTTCGTCCAGGGCGATGCCGGCCGTCTGCGCCAGGTGTTGTTGAACCTGATTGGCAATGCGTTGAAATTTACCGAGCAGGGCAGCATTACCTTGCGGGTTCGGCAGTTGCCTGAGCCTGAGGGGCGACTGCGGTTTACTGTCAGTGATACAGGTATCGGTATCGCACCGGCGGCGCAGGGCCGCTTGTTCCAGTCATTTTCGCAGGCTGACAGTTCCATTACGCGGCGTTTTGGTGGCACCGGCCTTGGGCTGTCGATCTGCAAAAAAATTGTGGAAATGCTGGGCGGCCAAATTGGTGTGGTCAGCACCGAGGGGATAGGTAGCGATTTCTGGTTCGAGTTGACCTTGCCCCGCGCTGCGCCGACGCTGGAAAGCATCGCCGCCAGTGAGACGCTGCCCGCAGCCGGCATGATGATACTGGTGGCAGAGGACAATGAAATCAACCAGCAGGTCGCGCGCTCCCTCTTGCAAAAGGCAGGGCATCGGGTACAGGTGGTGGCCGACGGCCGGGCTGCGGTGGCGGCAGTCCGCACCCAGGCCTACGACGTTATCCTGATGGACATGCACATGCCGGAAATGGATGGCCTGGAAGCCACGCGGCTGATACGGGCGATGGGGACGCCGGGCTCCAGCGTGCCCATCGTGGCGTTGAGCGCGGCAGGCGCAGTTTCCGATGTCCAGACCTGCCTGGATGCTGGAATGAACTATTTTCTCAGCAAGCCCATCCGGATGGACCGATTGCGCGCCGTATTGACGGAATTGTCAGGGGTTGCCTCTGATTGATGCGGCAATAACGCCGAAGTGAGCCGGATTTCCCCTTTTATTCCAAGTCTTGCCGTCTGGTGAACGATTGATAATGCTTGTTATGAAATTCCGGCATTGTTCCCAGATCGCGTTTTCGCCGGATACCCTCAACAAGCGGGAGTAATCGATGAATACGAATCAGGCAATGCGCAAGCAACCCAATCTGCGAGTGGCGTACCCGGACGATGATGAGCTGGCGCAGTCGCCGGCTGCTGTGCCGGAACCTGCCAGCCCGCAGGGCGGGGTGGCGCTCAAGACCATTCGTGATGCGATTGCCCGGGTCGAGGCTGAGGCCAAGGCCAAGGTCGCGGCCGAAAACCGCGCCTACGCCGAAGCGCGTGCACGCGCATTGGCCGAGGATCGTGCCATCGCCGAGGCGGCTGCCAGCGCCGCAGCCTATCAGAGCGCCAGGGCCGATGAAGAAGCGATTGCTCTTAGCCGCGCCCGGCTTGAGGCCGAGCGGCAGGCGCGTATAGCCAGTGAAGCGAAAATCGCTGCCGCGAACCAGGAACTTGCGGAGCTGCGGGCCCGTGCCGAAGCCGATGATCAAGCCAGGCAGCAGTCTGAAAAGCGCGTTCGCGCCGAGCAGGAGGTGCGCAAGCTGGCAGACGGGCAGGCTGCGGTAGAAGCAGAACTCGGTGCGGCAGTCGCTGAAACGGCGCAAAGGCTGGAACAGGAAGTCGAACAGGCACGTCGCCAAGTTGCCGAGCGGGTGTCGGCCGCCAATGCCGCGCAAGCCGCGGCCGCGGCACGTGTCCGTGCCGAAGCGCGGCTGGCAGAACTTGCGCGCGAGCGCGAATGCCAGGAAAAGGAGGCGCGCCAGACCGCCGAAAAGCTGGTAACGGCGCGTGGCGAGATCTTGCAGCAGATGCAGGAGCGCCAGCAGGCCGAGGCACTGGAACTTCAATCGACATTGAACCGTGTGCCTGCAGAAGTGCGCGCTGTCGAGCAGGCGCGTGCGCGCGCCGCTGTCGAACAGGAACAGGAAGCCGTCGCCCACGCGCGTGTCGAGGCCGAAGGCCGCGCTCTGGAATCGCTGCAGCTGCGACTGCATGCCGAACTCGACCTGCGCGATGCCGCTGTACGTCGTGAGCAGGCAGAGGCGACGCGCGCCATGACTGCGCAGGCGCGTCGCGACGCCGAGGAGCGCATTCGCCTGGCCACCGAAGCGCGCATCGCGGCTGAGCGTGAACTGCAGGCATTTGCCATCGAACGGGTTGAAACCGAACATCGCGCGGGCGTCCAGGCGCGCGAGCGGCTGGCGGCCGAGCAGAAAGCCATCGCCGTAGCACGCGAGCGCGGCGAGGCCGATGCACTGGCGGCAGCAGCTGCACAGGCCAATGCCGCCGAGGAAGCGCGTGCCCTGCAATTGGCCGCCGCGCGTGCCGAACTTGAGCGCGCCGCCACACAACATGTCGTCACGCGCGTGGCGGCAGAAGAGGAAGCAACCCGACTTGCCGCGCAACAGGCCGATTTTCAGCGTGATGCCGCGCTGAGTGCGCAGGAAAAGGCTCGCCACGCAGCGGAACTGGCCCATCTTGAGCAGGAACGCGTGGCTGCCGAACAGCGTGCAGTCGAGGTTTTGCGCGAGAAGCGCGAAGTTGCCCATTCAGTAACCGTCGAGTCGCATGCCCGCATTCAGGCTGAGCAGGAAAAGCTGGCGATGCTGTTGCAGTGCAAACAAGTCGAGCAGCTTGCCAGGATTGCCGAGGAGTCGCAGGTGGCGGCGGCGCGCATTGCGCTGGCCAAGGCACAGGAGCAGGCTGAAATGCGCCAGATTGCGGCACAGGCGGCTGTGGAAAAAGCAAAACAGGCGGTAGAACTGGCGCGCGTCGAGCGTCAGCGCGCAAGACAGGAGCAGGCGGCGCAGGCGGCTCAGCAGCAAAGATTGCGCGCCGAGGCTGCGCGCGCAGAAAAGACGGCGCAATTGTTACAGCTGGAGCAACAGTGCCTGGCAACCGAACAGGCTGCCGTGACTGAAGCCGATGCGCGCGCACGCGCGCAGGCCGAGCATGCTGAGGCCTTGCGCGCAAGGGAAGAAGCCGAGCGCGAAATGCGCCAGGCCTGTGAGGCGCAAACTACCGCAGCCCGGCATCTGGCCGAGCAGGCAAAGGAAAAAGTCCGGCAGGAGCGCAAGGCTGCCCAGGCGGCATTGCAGCAGGCGCGTGAAGCGACCGAGTTGGCCTGCACCGAGCGCAGGCGCGTCGCAGCCGAGCAAAGGGCGGCGCAGGCATTGCAGGAAAAATTACATGCCGAGCATGCAGCCATAGAGGAGGCCGAAGCGCTTTCCCGCGCTGAACATGAGCAGGCTGCCCTGGCACGCAGCCGCGAACAGGCCGACCATCATGCGCGCATGATGGTCGAAGAGAAAAATGCCGCCCTGAGCGCAAGCGAAGAGGCCGCGCGGGAAGTGCAAAAGGCGTATACAGCTCAGGCTACTGCGGCCAAACATTTGGCTGCGCAAATACAGGAAAAACTCCAGCAGGAGCGCAAGGCTGCCCAGGCGGCATTGCAGCAGGCACGTGAAGCCGCCGAACTGACCCGGATCGAGCGCGAGCGCGCCGCTGCCGAAGAGCGGGCTGTCTCCGCCCTGCAGGAAAAATTACAGGCCGAGCAATCCGCCCGCGAGGCAGCCGAGGCCCGCGCTCATGCCGAACAGGAACAGGCGGCGCTGGCGCAATTGTTGCAGGCCGCGGAGCTGGAAGCCAGGCTTGCCGAAGAAGCGCGCCTGAAAGCAGGCCAGCAGGCGTTGGAAGATGCCATCCAGCACGCTGAAACACAGGCCCAGTCGGCTTTGCTGCAAGCCAGTCTGGCAGCACAAAAGGCGCAGGCGCATGCCCTGGCCGGAGAGTTGATCGAGAAGCTGTCACAGCAGAGCGAGGAAACCGATGACTGGCACTTCCGCGCCGAAACACTGCTGGCCGAGGCACCTCTGGTGGTCGCTGCCAAGCCTGTTGCTAATGGGCGCAGCAAGGCGGTAGCGGTTTTGCTAGGCACGGTATTGCTGGCCGGTCTGGCGGGAGCGCTTGCCTGGCGCTTGCCCCCAGCCAGTAACGCGGCTGCTATGCCGGCGACTATGGCTCTGGCACCTGACAATGCTGTGCCGGCGCCCTTGATGGCGGAGAAACTAAGCCTGTCTTACCAGCTCGGCTCGCTGGCGACGACCGGACATGCCGTGGAAAGTGGTGCAAGCGCAGGCCAGGATAAAGAATAACCTCGCGGAATCGTTTCTGTCGCCGGGAGATGTTGCACCAGTAACCTGGAGCAACATCTCCCGGTGTTATTTTTGAAATCGAATCTTTGTCATGGGGAAAAAATCTGGCGACTCGGTATACAATGCCAAAACCTTGGCTGCGGCTGGGTTGCCGGCCTGCCTCACCCCGGCAAGCTGCTTGAGTATCGCCTGATAAGGCAATTATCTTTACTATAAAACAAGATCAATGAGAAACCCGTCTTTCCTGTCCACTGCTCCATTCGATTCGAGCATGCGTAACATGTACAACAAGACTTTGCTGATTGGCGGCCTGGTAGCGGCATTGATGGCGGCACCGGCTTGTGCCGATGAAGCGGCGGATGTCGGTAAGTTGATGCGCGGTGGCCAGTTTGCCGAAGCCCTCAGCAAGGCGGATGCGTTTCTCGCCCAGCGTCCCAAGGATGCCCAGATGCGCTTCCTGAAAGGCGTGATTTTCACTGAACAGAACAAGTCGGCTGAAGCGATTGCCATTTTCACCAGGCTCACCGAAGACTTCCCTGATCTGCCCGAGCCTTACAACAATCTGGCCGTCCTGTATGCGTCCAGTGGCCAGTATGACAAAGCGCGCGCGGCCCTGGATATGGCCATACGCACCAATCCCTCGTATGCCACCGCCTACGAGAACCTGGGCGACATCCATGCCAGGCTGGCAAGCCAGGCCTATGACAAGGCGTTGCAGCTCGATTCCGGCAATGCCGCAGCCAAGTCCAAGTTGACCATGCTGCGCACGCTGGCGGTTGGCAATGTCAAGCCGGCGCCAGCCAGCGCCAAAGTTGTGGCGGCAGCGCCCACGCCGGCCAAGCCCGTGGCAGCCGCTCCTGTTGAGAAGACAGTGGCAAAGACCGTGGAGGTCGAAAAGACCGTTGCCAAACCGGTAGCCAAGCCTGAACCGGTGGCTAAGGTGGAGCGCGTGCGGGACGACGAGCGCGACGACGTACTCAAGGTGATCCACGCCTGGGCCAAGGCCTGGGGCGCGCAGGACGTCAAGGCTTATCTTTCCTATTACAGCAATGACTTCCAGGCGCCGGGCGGTCAGTCGCGTGCCGCCTGGGCCGATGGACGGCGTGCGCGCATCGTCGGCAAGGGCGAAATCAGCGTCAAGGTCGAAGCGCCGCAGGTGACCATCAATGGCAATACTGCCACCGCCAAATTCCGCCAGGTATATGTATCGGACAAATTGAAGGCCGATAGCCGCAAGACCCTGGTCTTCACCAAGCAGGGCAGCAAGTGGCAGATCAAGCAGGAGCGCGCAGGTAGCTGATGTCGTGTTTTAGATTGAAACCGGCGGCACCGGCCGCCACTCCGCCGCATCTGCTTGCCATTACATGCGCCTTGCTGTTCGCCGCCGCCAGTTGGCTGGCGGGTGCGCCTGCGTTTGCCCAAGCCAGACAAGTACAAGTAGGCGCATCCGGCGCGGCCAAGCCTGATCCGGAGGCCTTGCTGCTCGAGGTCTACAAGGAATTGGGAGCCCATCGTCTGCGCCAGGCCCAGGCCAAAGCCGATGCGCTGGTGGAGGCTTATCCGACCTTCCGTCTTGGGCAGTTGATCCGCGGCGACCTGCTGCTACTGCATACCAGGCCGATTTCCACGCTGGGCGCGGCGCCTAACGGGCCAGAAGACAAGCTGAAGAATTTGCGTGACGAGGCAAGGGCGCGTCTGAAGTGGCTGAAGGAAAAGCCCGATCACCATCTGGTGCCGCGCCCGGTCCTGCAACTGCGGGATGACCAGAAGCAGGTGCTGGTGGTCGATGCCAGGCGCTCGCGCCTGTATGTCTACGAAAACCAGCGCGGCCGCCTGAAATTCACCGCGGACTATTACATCAGCCAAGGCAAGCTCGGCATCAACAAGCTCAAAGAGGGCGATCAGCGCACGCCGATCGGCGTCTACTACATCACGCAACGGGTGCCCGGCGCCAAACTGCCCGATTTCTATGGCACCGGCGCCTTGCCGATCAATTACCCGAACGAGTGGGATAAACTCAATGGCCGCAGCGGCTCCGGCATCTGGCTGCACGGTGTGCCCAGCGACAGTTACAGTCGTCCACCGCTGTCTTCGGACGGCTGTGTGGTGTTGACCAACGCGGATCTCAATGAACTGTACCAATCCGTCGAGGCTGGCAAGACGCCGGTCATCATTGCCGATCGTGTGGAATTCGTCAGTCGCGCCAAATGGGAAAGCGAGCGCAACCTTGCCAACCGTCTGGTGACTGAATGGCGTCGCGATGTGGAAAGTCGCGATGCTGCCCGAGTCATGGCCAATTATTCGCGGCATTACAAGTCCGAGCGCGGCGAAAGTCTGCAAACTCTCGCCGGGAAATACGAGAAAATCCTCAAGGGCGTGAAGAGCATTTCAATGCAAGTCAAGGATGCCACCTTCTTCCTGTACCCTGGCCGTGACGATCTCATCGTCAGCACCTTCACGCAAGAGACGGCGATCGGCAAAATCCTCAATTCTGCGCGCAAGCGCCAGTACTGGGCCAGGGAAGGCGGGCACTGGAAGATCATTTCAGAAAACAATCTATAGCGGGGAAGACTTCTGCTGTTTGGGATACACGTACGGCTGCCACTGGCGGCCGTTTTTATTTCTCTTTCCTTTCGGCAAAATCAAGATTATTCTTGAAATTGATTCCCACTAACCATCAGGGCATTATGACGATCCAGGTCATCAGCAACAGCGCCGGCGACAAGCTTGGTATCCCTGACTTTTTCATGGTGCGCCAACCTATCCTGGACCGTCATCAGGATGCGTTTGCCTTTGAACTTGCTTTCTATCCCGCCGACAGCAAGCCAACTAGCGGCGGCGAGTGTGTCACTGCCGCCATCCTGGCCCATTGTGTTGCGCTGGATATCCCCAAGGTGGTCGGCGATTTGCGCGGCCTCGTCAATATCGACAGTCACGTACTGATGAGTGATGTGCTCCAGCACATGCCGCGTACCAGATTCCTGTTTTGTCTCGATGACAGCACTGCTGCGACTGCGCCAGTGCTGCAAAGACTCGCCGAGCTGAATGAGCAAGGTTTCATGTTTGCGCTGCACGAGGCGATGGCGGATGCCGTCAGCCTGCAAAAACTGATGCCGCTGGTGGAGGTCGTCAGGTTCGATTTGCGCAAACGCACGCTCGAACAACTCGCGCAACTCACTGCGCAGCCCCAATTCGCCAACAAGAGGCTGTTGATTGAAAATGTCGACACGCTGGCGCAGTTCGATGCCTGTCTGGCGCTTGGCTTCAATAGCTTCCACGGATATTACTTTACCCGGCCGGCAATTGATCCGGAACGCCCACTGCTGCCTTCACAATTGGCAATCATCGACCTCATCTCCCTGATTTCCGGCGATGCCGACAGTGCCGAAATCGAGGGATGCATCAAGCGTGACGTCGCGTTGGGCCTGAATCTTCTGCGACTGGTGAATACCGCTGCTGTCGGCACCCACCGTATTGATTCGTTGCGTCAGGCGCTGATGGTGTTGGGACGCAAGCAGCTCGCCAACTGGCTGCAACTAATGCTGTATGCCCAGGCCAGGGAGAATGCCCCCAGCGTCAAGCCATTGCTGATGCTGGCCACTGCGCGCGGCAAATTGCTGGAATTAATCGCGCAGCGACAACGTCCCGGCAATCACAGCATTGCCGATGCCGCCTTCACGGTGGGCATCATGTCGCTGATGGATGCGCTGTTCGGCCTGCCCATGGCGGAGATCCTCAAGCAAATTGCTGTGGCCGAGGAGGTCTGTGATGCGCTGCTGGCGCGCCAGGGCTATTACGGCGACTTGCTGGTATTGGTCGAGGCGATCGAGCACGAAGATGTCGTTGCATTGCTGCCGATGCTAGACAAGTTCCATCTGGATAGCGGCGACTTGTTTTTGCTGCAGACGGAAGCCTATGGGTGGAGCAATAAGGTTGCGCGCGCCATGCATCAGTGAAAATCCCTGGATGGCAAAGAAAAAGGGACTGCATGCTTTTCGTCATGCAATCCCTTTAATGTACTGGTGGGTTGTGAGTGGCTCGAACACTCGACCTACGGATTAAGAGTCCGCTGCTCTACCAACTGAGCTAACAACCCGAAGCCAAATATTGTACTATGTTTTTGCAATTCCAGGAAGAAGCACGTTGCTCGCATTCGTGAATTCGGATAACTTCCGAAAAAATTCAAGGTGCCACAGGCGAGCGTTAGGAATTGTGATGAATTTGAATGCTGGCTATTTTTACATCTCCAGGATGCGTATGAATGACGGGAGAAATATTAAGGCCGAACGAATCAAAAAAAGAAAAGGGCTTGCATTTCTGCAAGCCCTTCATATCTTGGTAGGCCGTGCGGGATTCGAACCTGCGACCAACGGATTAAAAGTCCGCTGCTCTACCAGCTGAGCTAACGACCCAAAGAAGGAAAATTATAATAATAAGTGGGCGGCCTGTCAATGCTGATCGTTGCTGCACGCCAAAAAATGCAAAAATCAGAAGTGGCAGGCACCCCTCACTTCTTATTTCAGGATTGCCAGACGTTCCTTGGCGGTTGTCGCGGCAGGCGTATCCGGATACTTCGCCACCAGGCTTTCCAGGGTTTTTTTGGTGGCGGTACGATCCTTCAGTTCCAGCTGGCAGGTCGCAATGTTCAACAGGGCATCCGGCGCCTTCGCGTGGTCGGGAAAATTCTTCACGACCGCTTGTTGCGCCGCAATGGCATTGCGGCAGTCACGCTGGGCATAGTAGCTATTGCCCAGCAAGTACTGCGCATTGGGTACGTAGCCTGATTGCGGATGGCGTCGCACAAAGTCGGCCAATGCCACCGATGCCGCCTTGTAGTCCCCCCCGTTGAACGACGCCAGTGCGGCATCGTAGGATTTTTGCTCGGCAGGATCGACACTGATTTCCTTGCCATCGACATTCACGCGCTGCGGTTCCAGCTTGCGCAGTCGGTTGTCGAGGTCCACATAAAAATCCTTCTGCCGCTGCTGCGCATTTGCCAGTTCGTTGCTCAGCACTTCCAGCTGACCACGCAGCCTTGCCAGCTCCTGGCGCAACTGCTCATTCTGGCTGGCCAGGTCGAGCACGCTTTTCTGGTTCGCCTTGCCGTCGAGCTGGGCTGCGTTGTCTTTCTGGGAAGCCTCGAACTTGCCGCGCAATTCCAGGATGGCCTTGCGCGCCTCGTCATCGCCGAACAGCGCATGTGCCGGCAGCGGCGCCAGCGATGCTGCGGCCAGACAGGCCGCAGCAAAAGCGGGGGAGACTAGCTTTCGCATTATTGATAGGCCAGGTCGGCGCGGCGATTTTCAGACCAGGAAGCTTCGTCGCTGCCTTGTGCCTTCGGTTTTTCCTTGCCAAACGAAACCGCTTCCATCTGCGCATCGGACACGCCGAGCAGGGACAGCGATTTGCGCACGGCTTCGGCGCGTTTCTGGCCCAGCGCCAGGTTGTATTCACGGCCACCGCGTTCGTCGGTGTTGCCCTGGATGATCACCTTGCGGCCCTTGTTGGCGCTCAGATACTTGGCATGCGCCTCGATCACCGGCTGTGCTTCGGCCTTCAGCACATAGCTGTCGAAGTCGAAGTAGAAGCTGCGCTGTGCCAGCGCACCCTTGGCATCCTTCAGCGGGTCGGTCGATTGGGTGTCGACGGTGCCGACAGTGCGGCTGCCATCTGCGCCCTGGGTGGTCTTGCCGGAGAGGTCCTCGATCGGTGCCTTGTCGTTCAGGCTGGTGCTCGAGCAGGCGGCAAGCGCCAATGCGCTACACAGAATAAAGGCTGACGCGGAAAGTTTTTGCATAAGAAGCTCCTTGGGTTACGGGTTGAATGAATTATTTCATGAACGGGCCCCAGCTGGGCTCACGGATGTCGCCTGCCTGGGTGCTCAAACGGTATTTGGTGCGGCCATCGACCGATGCGACTTCCAGCGATCCGCGGCGGCCGGTTTCGGTTGCGTACATGATGTATTTGCCGTTGGGCGAGAAGCTGGGCGACTCGTCCTTGGCTGTGTCAGACAAGCGCAGTTCCTGGCCATTGGCCAGATCCATCGCATACAGCTGGAAGCGCCCTTCGCGGCGTGAAATATAGGCCAGCGTTCTGCCGTCAGGGGAAATGCGCGGGCTGATGTTGTAGCCACCCTGGAAGGTCACGCGCCGCGCCTCGCCACCGTCTGCCGGCATGCGGTAGATCTGCGGCCCGCCGCTGCGGTCACTGGTGAAGTAAATGCTCTGGCCGTCGGCCGAGAACTGTGGCTCAGTATCGATCGCATTGGTGTTGGTGAGCCGGCGCAAGCCACCGCCCTCCGCATTGACCAAATATACCTGGGTCAAGCCATCGCGCGCCAGGGCGATCGCCAGCCGGCTGCCGTCCGGTGACCAGGCCGGCGCTGAATTGCTGCCCTTGTAATTGGCCACCACGATGCGCTGCCGGCTTACCAGGTCTTGCACGTACACTACCGGCTTCTTGTTTTCGAAAGAAACATAGGCAACCTTGGTACCATCCGGCGACCAGGCCGGCGAAATGATCGGCTCGTTGGAACGCAGCGCGACGTGCACGCCCTCGCCATCGGCGTCCGCGACTTCCAGCCTGAATTCGCTGCCAGCCTTGGTCACATAGGCGACACGGGTGGCGAATGCGCCGCGCGCGCCCAGCAGTTTCTCGTAAATATCATCGGCAATCTTGTGCGCAGCCAAGCGGGTAAATTGTGGCTGCACTGCCATCGCGAGGCCCGACAGCTGCGAGCCGGCGAGCGTATCGAGCAGCTTGTAGCGTACATCGAAGCGGCCGTCGGCCAGGCGCTGAACACTGCCCACAACCAGCGCGTTGGCGCCGCGCGATTTCCAGTCGCTGTACTTGACTGGTGTGGTTTCCGATATTGCCACGCCGGTATCGATGATCTTGAAGTAGCCGCTACGGGCCAGGTCGGCCTTGATGATGGCGCTGGCCTGTTGCGGCGCCACGCCTTCATCGGCAAAGGCAGCGATCGCGATCGGAATCTGGTTGGCGCCGACACCGGAAATTTCAATGCGCAGCTGGGCATGCGCGGCCGCTGCCGCGAACAGTCCCAGCAGGGCGAGAAGTCGGAAGAAATCAAAGCGGAAGAAATGTCTGTTCATCATGGCTTACTGCTCTTTCGGTCGATGGATCACTGGAAAGCCGGAGGGCACTGCGCCCGATTTGTCAGCAGGGAAGGGTGCCGACAATTCGATCGCCCGCCGTACTGCGTCGTCGAACGCCGGAATGCCGGAGGATTTTACCTTGCGCGGTGCGCCGCGTAGCGAGCCGTCCGGGAAAAGTTGCACGTCATATTCCACAGCCGGGTTTCCCTGCAGGTCAGGCGGAAGGGAAAATGCCGTATTCGACTTGATCTTGGCCGCCACCTTGCCGGCATAGCCCGGGTCGCCGCGCATGCCCTGCGATTTGGCCGCCGTGCCGGCGCCGCCACTGCCGGCGACTGCGCCGGTTGCTCCAGTAATGCGCTTCATGGTGTCTTCGCGCATTTTTGCGGCCAGTTTCGCGTCCTGCGCTTCCTGCTGTCGCTTCTTGGCGGCGTCAGCTTTGTCTTTCTTCGCAAGGGCCTCCGCCTTTTCTTGTTCGAGGGCAGCCTTCTCTTTTTCAAGGGCGGCTTGTTTTTCCTTTTCTTTTTTTGTCCGTTCCTTCTTTTCTTTCTCTTCCTGCGCCTTCTGCTCCTTTTTTTTCTCTTGCTCCGCCTGCGCCTTTTGTTCCTTAAGCTGCGCCAGGCGCTCGATCCGCTCTTCCTCTTCCCGCTTGGCTTTTTCCTTTTTCTTCTTTTCCAGCGCAAGTGCGATATCCGGATTTTCTACTGGCTCTTTCGCATCGGGCCTGGGCGCAGATTTACTGACGGGTTCGGATTCGTGCTGCGGTCGCGGTTGCCGCTCGACCTCGGGCTTGGGCGGCTCTGGCGGCGGCAACACTGCCTGCGGCGCAGCCTCTTTCGCCTGCATATCCCAGACCTCGGCTTCGACCGCCACCGGTGTTTCGTTTTGCCAGCGGATGCCGATCCACAGAAATGCGAACAGCGCCGCATGCACAAGCACGGCCAGGCCGATGGCGCGCCAGCGGCCTGGTTCCTGCGGGACGGAGTACGGAGTCGTGTCAGCCATGTTGCTATTTACCTGGTCGCTAGTCCGACCCGGGAAATACCAAGTTTCTTCGCTTCGGAAAGCACCTGGATCACTTCGTCGTATTTGATTTCCTTGTCGGCAGCGATCATCAGCGGCAGATCGGGATGGGATGCATGCATATCGCGCAGGGTGGCGACCAGTTCGGTGCGGCTGCCAACTGTTACGCTTTGCGCTGAGCCCCCGGCGCTTCCCTTTGCTCCGCCGATTTTCACGGTGGCCGACGCATCCGGCTGCAGCGCAACCTGGATGTATTCAGAGGGCGGCTGGGCCGACCGGCCAGCGGTGGGCAAGTTGATTACGCTGGGGTCGGTCATGGGCGCGGTCACCATGAAAATCACCAGCAACACCAGCATGACGTCAATGTAGGGCACGACATTGATTTCAGACTTGAACTTGCGGCCGCGGCCGCCGCGCAACGATCCGGAAAAGGAGGAAGCCATTGAATCGTTCCCTTAGCGGACCTGCCGTTGCAGGACGTTGGAGAATTCCTCGACAAAGCTCTCGAAGCGGATCGCCAGACGGTCAATGTCGTGCGAATAGCGGTTGAAAGCGACCACCGCCGGAATCGCTGCAAACAGGCCGATGGCGGTGGCGATCAGAGCTTCGGCGATACCTGGCGCAACGGCGGCCAAGGTTGCCTGCTGCACGTTGGCCAGGCCGCGGAAGGAATTCATGATGCCCCAGACGGTGCCAAACAAGCCCACGTAAGGCGATACCGAACCGACCGAAGCCAGGAATGCCAGGTGCGATTCCAGTGCATCCATCTCGCGCTGGTAAGCCGCCCGCATGGCGCGCCGCGCGCCGTCAACCACGGTATTCGCGTCGACGGTGCTCTTGCCGCCATGCGGCGACCTGGCCTTGTTGAATTCCCCCATGCCGGCTTCAAAAATCCGCTCCAGCGCGCCGACTTGTCCGGCGCTGCGGCGGCGCGTCGATATCGCATCTTCATACAGCGAATCCAGCGTGCCGCCTGCCCAGAAGTTGCGTTCAAATTCCACGGTTTGCGCCTTGGCGCTGCGGATGGCGAACATCTTGCGGAAAATGTACGTCCAGCTCATCAGCGATACTGATGCCAGCAGCAGCATGACCAGCTGCACCAGTATTGATGCATTGGTGATCAGGGTAATAAAGGAGAGGTCTTGTGCGACTGTCATGTGAGCGTCGAAAGGAGGGGATGAATGGTTTGAACGAGCGCGCACCGCCAAAGGGGTTGGAGGTGCTTCGAAATGGATTGCTGTCTATTCTGTCTGTATTGCACTGTTAATTTTCTGGCGGATCTCGCCGGGAATGGGGCAAGGGCGGGAAATCGCCTTGTCGACGCAGACTATGGTAACAGTACCATCTGACAGTAATGTGTCCTGCCCCGCTTCGACGCGCCAGACTTCCTGTCGTATTTTCATTGAAGCGCCACCGAGGCGTTCGACCGCGACAACCAGTTTCAGTTCGTCATCAAGTTTGGCTGACGCATGATATTCAATGGCGACAGCTTTCACGACGAACAGCAAACCTAATGTCTCGGTCAGTACATGCTGACTATATCCCAGTGAACGCAGCCATTCGGTCCGCGCGCGCTCGAAGTACTTCAGGTAATTCGCATAAAAAACAATCCCGCCCGCATCCGTGTCTTCATAATAGACTCGGACGGGCCAGTTGAAATTTTCGTTGGTTGGCATGATTTCAGTGTCAATGCAGGCGCGTGGTCTTGGCTATGCAGGGATATCGCGCTTGATGGCAAAGGGCGAGAAGCCCTGGCATGTCGGCATCATCTCAATATGGTTGATATTCACATGCGCAGGCAGGCTGGCCACCCAGAAAGCGGCTTCCGCCACATCGGCAGCGGTCAGTGGCACGGTGCCCGCATAAACTTTTGCTGCGGCCGTGTCATCGCCGCGAAAGCGCACATTCGAAAATTCGGTGCCGCCCGCCAGGCCGGGCGCAATATTGGTCGCACGCACACCAGTGCCTGCCAGGTCTGCGCGCAGATTGCGGGTAAATTGGTCGACAAAGGCCTTGGTCGCGCCATACACATTGCCGCCTGGATAAGGGTAAGTGCCGGCGATCGATCCGATGTTGATAATGGTGCCGCTGCCGCGCGCCACCATTTCTGGCAGCAGCAGTCGTGTCATGGTAACGAGGCCCTTGCAATTGGTCTCGATCATGGTTTCCCATTCGTCCAGCGAAGCTTGCTGCGCCGGCTCCACGCCGAGCGCCAGACCGGCATTGTTGACCAGGACATCGATTGCACGCCATTCGGCTGGCAAGTTGTCCAGCGCCGCCGTGATCGAAACCTTGCTGGTGACATCCATGACGATCGGGATGACCGATGCGCCCAGTTCCGCGACCAATGCATCGAGCCGATCGCGGCGGCGGCCGGTCGCAATCACCTTGTGACCATGCCGAACAAACTTGCGTGCCATTTCCTCGCCAAAACCGGAAGTGGCACCTGTAATGAAGACAATCATCACTATCCTCTTGAATAACTATTTATTATAGGCAAAATTGCCGCTTGGCGCTTGTTTTGATGCGTCCGTCGTGCTTGCGCACCGGTCGAGAGGCAGCGGCAGAATCGTAGAATTCTTGCTCAAATCAAGGGCTTATCATACAATTTATGACCATTTCGTCTCACGTGACTGGCGAAAATACCGGAATTTACATTCCGGTGACAAGGTGGATATCCACCGGGGAACGTGAGATTTCTTCCGCCGTTCGCCTGGGCAGCCCAAATGGAAAGCACGATTGAGGCTGCCTGTCATTTCCTATTGGCCCTCATTCGATTGAGCCCAGGTATTTTGAATTCATCGATTGGAGTAATTTCTCATGTTCGCAAAAGACCACACCATTGCCAAGGTCGATCCAGAACTTTGGTCCGCCATTCAGCAAGAAAACAGCCGTCAGCAAGACCACATCGAGCTGATTGCCTCGGAAAACTATACTTCGCCTGCAGTGATGGAGGCCCAGGGCTCCCAGCTGACCAATAAATACGCCGAAGGCTATCCAGGCAAGCGCTACTACGGTGGCTGCGAGTACGTCGATATCGCTGAAACGCTGGCGATCAACCGCCTGAAAGAATTGTTTGGCGCCGAAGCCGCCAACGTGCAACCGAATTCCGGTTCGCAAGCCAACCAGGGTGTCTTCTTCGCCATGCTCAAGCCGGGCGATACCATCATGGGGATGTCGCTGGCAGAGGGTGGTCACCTGACCCATGGCATGGCGCTGAACATGTCCGGCAAATGGTTCAATGTCGTTTCCTATGGTTTGAACGAAAAGGAAGAAATTGACTACGACGCCATGGAGCGCCTGGCGCGTGAGAAGAAGCCCAAGCTGATCATCGCTGGCGCTTCTGCTTATTCGCTGCGCATCGACTTCGAGCGTTTTTCCAGGATCGCCAAGGAAGTCGGCGCCTACTTCATGGTTGATATGGCGCACTATGCCGGCCTGATTGCTGCGGGCGTCTACCCGAATCCGGTGCCGTTCGCCGATTTCGTCACCTCGACCACCCACAAATCCCTGCGCGGCCCGCGCGGCGGCGTGATTCTGATGAAGGCCGAATTTGAAAAGGCCATCAATTCGGCGATTTTCCCTGGTATCCAGGGCGGTCCGCTGATGCACGTCATTGCCGGCAAGGCCGTGGCATTCAAGGAAGCGTTGGCGCCGGAATTCAAGGCTTATCAGCAGCAAGTCGTGAAAAACGCCGATGCCCTGGCCAAGGCCCTGATCGCGCGTGGCTTGCGCATCGTCTCCGGACGTACCGAATCGCATGTGATGCTGGTCGACTTGCGCGCCAAGAAAATCACCGGTAAGGAAGCGGAAGCCATCCTGGGCGCAGCGCACATCACTTGCAACAAGAATGCCATTCCGAACGATCCAGAAAAGCCATTCGTCACTTCCGGCATCCGCCTGGGGAGTCCCGCGATGACCACGCGTGGCTTCACTGAAGCAGAGGCCACCAAGGTCGGTCATCTGATCGCCGATGTGCTGGATAATCCGAACGACGCTGCGACCATCGAGCGCGTCAAGGTCGAAGTCAAGAAATTGACCGATGCCTTCCCGGTCTACGCGAAGTAATTCGATTTGCGCCATGGTGCCTTCGCAAGCCGTTTCGGGGCGAAGGCACCAACCAAGTGGTTTTCCGGGTGAAATGATTAAAATAAGACTCACGCGATGAAATGTCCATTCTGTCACCACGAAGATACGCAAGTTCTTGATACCAGGGTATCGGAAGAGGGGGATTCGATACGCCGCCGTCGCCGCTGCGTCAATTGCGACAAACGATTCACTACCTACGAACGAATCGAGCTGGCGATGCCGGTGATCGTCAAGAAGAATGGCAGTCGTACGGAATTCGACCCCGCCAAGCTGCGCGCCAGTTTCATGCTGGCTTTGCGCAAGCGGCCAGTCTCCGCCGAAGCTGTCGATGCGGCGATCCACAGAATAGAAGAAAAGCTGCGCTCCAGCGGTGAGCGTGAAATCATGTCCGGGCACATAGGGGAGCTGGTCATGCGAGAGCTCAGGCGCATGGACAAGATCGCATATATCCGCTTTGCCTCTGTTTACAAGAGTTTTGAGGATGTGACGGAATTCCAGGATGCGATCGCCGAGGTTGGTCAGGAGCGCAAGCCAGCTGTCAAATAGCTGTGGTTGTAGAAAATTTTTTCGAAAAAACGCCGAAAGAGGTAGGCGATTTTTGTCGAAAGCCCCATAATCTCGCTTCTTCGTTGCTGGGAGCCAGTCGAAAGACGGCAGCAACAGCGAAGAAAGAGAAGTAAGAGAAGTTTGATTGCGGAAGTTCGGCAGTGTTTGGCGTCCTCCCTTGCAGCAAATCCCCTCAGTCGTAATTAATCCGAATCTCTGGTTTGGGTTGCTTATTTCGGCATGCAGCAATGTTTGCCCTGAGATGTTTGCTTGTGCGGCCCGGTAGCGTTGGGTTCGGAAAATTGGGTGGTGCTGAAGAAATTAAAAATTCTTCAAAACCGCTGTTGACGGAAACTTTGAAACGCTGCATAATCTTCCCTCTCTGCTGCTGACGAACAAAACGATTCGCAGCGACGCTGATAAAACGGCGGAGCAGAAAAGAGTTCTTTAAAAATTAACA